>OMEJ01000012.1_pt1 | contig 235766 bp, 220 predicted proteins | sample 1645361 | NCBI WGS metagenome assembly OMEJ01 (sample SAMEA103958156, study PRJEB25191) | human gut metagenome
CTGTCTCTTCCGATTCATACAGAAGTCTTTTAGTATTGCCTGTATACATATATTCTTTTACAAGCTCTTTGACAGATAAGTAACCCTGATACTTGTAAAATCCTATAAATATGACAGGTGCAGCTACCGGCACAGCACAATATATTGCTATGGTAAGCGGTATCTTGAATCCAAGCACAAGTACGGCTACAACCGCACCTGCACATATAAATCCTTCTGCTATATGTACAATATCTGTCATTGAAAAGCCCTTCCAGAAATCGTTTTTATATTCCTTCAGGAAGTCTTTATTAATATTAATTTTCATACATTGTCCTTTCGTCACATTATCTTAAATCAAATGCTCTCTTTAAAAAGTTATCGCTTGACTTTACTGCAGTTGCCATAAACGGCATAAATATAAACGATAATATTACTGCCACTGCACCATCAAACCAAGAAGCAAGCAGACCTGAATTACACATGCCTGTCAGTGCTGCATTAAGACCGCTACAGAGCTGCATTACAAGTGCAATTACTATTATCTGCAGTGTACTTGTGAGAAAGCTTTTAAACCATGCTATCGCAGAATTTTCAATTCCTCTTCCACCTGAAAGTGTTGACAATGCAAGAGGTGCAACCGATATAAGCATGAAAAGATTAAGAAATCTTCCAAGTACTTCTATAAGGACTGTTATTGAGCAGACACCTGATATAATAAGATATATAGGTGCAAGCATTATCATTGCAAGTCGGAATCCTGCATCATAATCTCCACCTATTACTGTAGGAACTCCCTTTGGCAGCAACACTTTTGTTGTTGTGATTGCAAAACCTGTAAATTCCTGCATTATATCCAGACTGTTTACCATAAGGATATTTGCGACAATAAGCTTAATAAAAAGTTCTATCCATGCTTCCATTGTTATTCCTTCTTTCAGATTGCTTGCCTGCCGGCAGAATCCTACAAGAGTAAATATATTAAGGAACGCTGCACCCATAGAAAGGAACAATGGAAATACTGTATTCTTAACATAGTCCCACGCTCCTACATTTCCTTCAAGTCCAAGAAACTGTAAAAAGGCATTAGCTGCAGGTGTTGTAAACGAACTTACATTTTTACCCATAAGCGTATATGCTATTCCCATAACAAAATTCCATAGTTCCTGTGCTATTGTGTAAATAGAACCACCTGATAAAAGGTCTATAACCCATTGTGGAGCTGCCAACGCTACCGGATTAATTAATATGTTCACTGGTTCTCCTTTCCTGTTAAAAAGGACAGATTCTTTTTATAGAATCTGCCCTGCATCATTTATGTAAAAACATAATGTATTGCTCCCGATCACGAGCGTTAATACATATTTTTATCCAAGAATTGCATTAACAAGCTGTGGAGCAAGTGTCATTACAAGGCCACCACCTACTCTTTTAAATCCCATAGCCTGCATTGTTCCTTCCTGGCTCTGCATTGACACACCTACTTCAAAGAATGCCCATAACAGGATAATTGCTCCTATCGAACTTACCATTGCTGTAACAATTGCTATAAGATTATTAAAAGCACCTGTAACAATTGCTGCTCCATCCGTTGCTCCCTCTTCTGCAAATACCGTCAGTTGAGGAACAAATATAAATATGCTTACAAATGCAGCTATCATTAAAAACTGCAGTGCCTTTCTCTGTGTTTCACTCAATTTTATTTTCTGTTTTGTCATACTTTTTCCTTTCTGCCTATTGGCTGTGACGGAATCCGTCACTTTTTTACATTAAAAAAGAGCCTGTATCTTTTTGACACAGACCCTTACTCCTATTTATCTCTTCCAACATATTTACCGACTAAAAATACACCAAGTCCTGCAAGTACAATAAACATTACAAAGAATATCATGCCGAACCATCTGTTTAATGCAGCCGGGTTGATACCGACTATCAGTCTTGATAATACCATGCACAAAACAAGTGCCACTATAACTACTACTATTAATGCCAATACTTTAACCGGGCTTATTCCTCTTCTCATAAAACTACCTCGTTTCTTTTATAATTTATTCTATTAATGCGCCTGTAACATAACCATTATCCAGTGTTACAGATATTCTTCTGTCCCCATACATGTATTGTAGGATTCCTGTTGCTGTGTCTGACCTGTAATCCGTTGAAACTTCTGTGTCTGCGTTTTTAAATGCATCTTTAACTGTTGCATAAGTAGCCGTGGTGGAAAGCCCCATAAATGTTGAACCTTCTTTTAATTCCACAGCAATTGCATAACAATCAGAAGTGTTACCGGCTTTAGTGTTGTATTTAATCATTATCGTACTCTTATATGCATCCATATACATATCAAGTGTTGCTGTTTCACTTGATAATGTATTACTTACATATATATAACCCAAATCTTTGATTGAAGCTGCCGCTACAGGATACTTGAATGTATTGCCATTCAACTCAAATGTAAATGCCTTGCTATTCTTATCATAAGAAAAGCTCTTAACAGACTCTGTCTTTTTTACCGGGCTTGTAGCTGCTGTGCTTGAAACTGCCTGAGATGTAGTTCTGGCTGCGCTGCTGCTCTCTGCTGCTCTGGTCTCTTCAATTGATTCTTCTGTTATCTTCGCTGTCTTCTTAGGCATTGTAATCTTTCCACCAAAGGCAAAATATAATGTACTTCCGGCTATCAGCAGAATTACAACTGACAAAATAAGATTTATTGTGAATCCGGCTTTTGCAAAACTCTTCTTATTCTCATTCTTATCTTTCTTCCTGACAGCAAAAAAGATAAATCCAACAACAGGAATAGCAGACATTAAAGAATATATGTACCAATCCTTTTTAGGTACTGCCTGCTTGTTCTCAGACCGCAGTTCAGCAACTATCTGTGCAAGCTGCTTTTCTTCCTTTTCCTTAAATGTATCTGGAATCATATCAGGAGTAAGGCTTTCTGTAACACCGACTGTTGCATCCGCTTTTTGGGCATCTGTCTCTGGTGAATCTGTTGTATCCTGACTGTCTCCATCTTCATTTGTGACGGATTCCGTCACATTGTCTTCCGGCACTTTTTCAAGCTTTAGTCTGCCGGATTTGTTTTGCTTCATGTTGTTACCGCATGAACTGCAGAACATTGCTTCATCCGGATTTTCTGTACCGCATTTATTACAGAACATTATTGCTCTCCTTTCCGCTAAAAAAGGCAGATGCAATTAAGCACCTGCCATATGTGTGATATATTTTATTCCTTATCCATCCTGTCCATCAGGATAGCGTGACGGATTCCGTCACATTTCTAATTCTTCTGATTTCTGCTCTTTTTTGCCATTACAAGGCTTACCATAACTGCAAGTGATATTAACGCAAGTAAAGCATATCTATATACATTACCTGTATCACCAGTCTTTGGAATATCTGGCTTAGGAGTATTAGTAAGCTTCACTGTTTCTTCAATACAAACTGGTGCATTATCACTATACTTAAGAACTACATCATAAGATGCTTCATCAAGAATATATCCATTAGCAGCCTTTGTTTCAATTACTGTGTAATGGATATCTTCTTTATACGAACCGTCTTTATTGTATGTACAAATTGGAAGAAGCTTACTCTCAGCATAACCATTTTTATCTGTTGTTAATGTATCAAGCACTTTTCCATCTTTGTCTCTTATCTCAAACACAACCCCTTCAATCGGACTTCCTGTTACAGAATCAGTCTTATTGATGATGATTCTTCCAACAGCCTGTTCATCCTTCATGATTACTTTCTGAATTTCAGATGTTTCAGTTATTTCAAAAGTGACATCAACAGCCACCTTATAACCATAAGGAGCTGATTCTTCACGAAGTGTATATTTACCAACTGGAAGTCTTTCAATTACATGACTCTTTCCTGCTTCTGATATCCAGCTTTCTACAATCTTACCTTCTGAATCTATCACAGAAAGCTTTGCTCCTGGCAGTTCCTTTTCACCTGTAATATCTGTTTTTGAAAATTCAACCTTAATAGGTATATTTTCAAATGCAGCCTCAAGTTCAATAACCTTTACATTATCTCCCTTATATGTTGCATCAACATCAATCACCTTATCGCTCTTAACATATCCTGCCGGAGCTTCCAGTTCTTTGACATAATACTGTCCGAGTGGGAGGTCTGATGTAAATGTTACCTTTCCGTCTTTTCCTGTAACAGCCTTTTCTATCTGTGTATCAGCATTGACAATTACCTTACCGTCTGCATTAACGATATCTTCCTTAGTAAACAAGCCAAATACTGCACCTTCAAGAACTTTCTTTGTTTCAGAATCAGTCTTAATCACAGAAATCTGTACTTTCTGTCGTTCATTTGTAACATTCATTCCTGCATATACAACATTAGTATTCTGGTCGATATATGAAATGTCAGCTTCGATTGGGGTGTTATCAAGAATGAAACCATCAATCGTCTTAGTCTCTATAAGATAATACTTACCACAAGGAAGATTATCAATTCTTGCGATACCCTGCTCATCTGTTACGATAGTACTTATCTTATCTCCTGCCTTATAATATACCGTGTTAAGACCATCTACGCTAAGAATATCTTCTTTCGCATAAACATCAAATGTTACTCCTGAAAGATTACGCTTTAAGAAATTGAAAACGAAGTTATTCCAATATTCCTTCCTGATAGTTGCATCAGAAACAATTTCTCCATCTTTAGTTACAACAATTGAGCCTCTGGCTACCTCATCCTTCATATTTACATGCTGGACTTCTCCGGTATCCTTGACCGTAAACTGAATATCTGTTGCCTTTAGATATCCATAAGGAGCGTATTCTTCTCTAAGAGTATATGTTTCTCCAACAACAAGTCTCTTAATTACATGTGCTTCTCTGGCATCAGATGTCCATGTATCAACTACATTTCCGTTCTTATCCAATACAGTAAGCGTTGCTCCTGTCAATTCCGAACCATTAGTAATATCTGTCTTAGTAAATTCAAAATGTGTTGGACTATTAAGGAACTCCGCAGAAAGCTTTACGCTCTTAACATTCTGACCCTGATATGCTGCAGTAAAATCTATTACTTCATCATTTGAGGCATAGCCTGCTGGCGCTTTGATTTCTTTAGCATAATATGAACCAAGTGGATAATCTTTTACAAACTGGATTAATCCATTTGAATCTGATACTGATTTTTCAAGCAGAGTATCTTTGCTTACAATAACCTTACCGTCAGCATTAACTATGTCCTTAGCTGCATATAACCCAAACTCTGCACCTGCAACCGGTTTTCTTGTTTCTGAATCAAGCTTTGAAACAGATAACTCTACTTTCTGTCTATCGTTTGAAAATGTCAAAGCTTCATTTACAACAGGAGTCTTATCATCAACATAAACTAATGTCACTACCTGTTCATCCGGATTTAATACAAAGCCGTCAGGAGCTTCTACTTCAACAACTTTATACTTGCCAAGAGGAAGATTGGTTGCTGTTGCCTTTCCATCTGTCCCGGTAACAAGTGTTGTTACAAGTTCCCCTTTGCTGTAATGCTTGTTTCTGTTACCAGCAGTATCCTTCTGATTATCTGCTGTATAAATATCCTCAGCAGCATAAACCTCAAATTTTGCACCTGAAAGAGAACCTTCTCTATATGTAAATCCTTTCTCATCAGGATTTACATATAATCCGCCCTTATATTCATCAAGAACTTCACCGACCTTTGTAACAGTAAGCTGTCCTGTAACCGCCTTATCACTCTTTTCAACAAGAATAAATTCAGCTTCGCCATCTGCTGTATAAGTATCTTCTGATACAGTAAATTGTACTGGTGTTGAATCTAATACATAACCGTCAGGAGCTTTAGTCTCTACAAGCGTATAATTGCCCTTAAGAAGCTTTTCTGCTGTATATACACATCCATTCTCATCAGTTGTAAAGCTGTCAATTGTCTGCATTCCACTTGATGTCATTATATTAAATGATATCTTTGAACCATTATCATCATACAATTCAAATGTTGTGCCGGCTACATTTACTGTATTACCTGTATCAGCATCTTTTTTTACCATCTTGATATAGAACTCAATAGGTGAATCTTCCAGAATCTTGTGATAATTAGCATTATTCTCACTGATTGTTATTTCCATGTCATCAACAAAATAGTACTTATTATTACCTTTTGTCTGATGAACTGTGTATGTACCATATGGCAGACGCTTTGTAATGGCATAACCATTGGCATCTGTTGTTATTGTCTGTCTTGATTCCTCTGGAGCTGCATCATAACTTCCTGCAGATGTGAGATAGATTTCAAATTCTGCATCTGGTTCAGATGTCTTTACTGTACTACCACCCAAGAACTTCTGAATAGATATAGTTCCTTCATATGGTGTTTCCTGTGCAGCGTTGTCGTCTGTTGGAAGGTTGGTTGTTCTGACTGTATTATTACCCGAATCAAGAACTGTCTGTGCTACATATACTGTGTCATTAAGCAAATATCCTTCTGGAGCTTTAGTTTCCTGAAGTGTAATTGTTCCTAAAGGCAATGTATACATTCCGCTAATATCTTTAACAAGACCATCTGAACCAGTTACTAAATAATTATCAGCTAAAAATATATATCCTCTTTCATTTGTCCTAAATATCCATGTATACTTAGCTTCATTTCCCGCAATTGCCGGGTCTATGTCTGATAAAATGTCATAATACTTTACTGTATATTCTGCCCCTTCAAGTCTTGTATCACCAGAACCATGTCCATCTGCAGTCTGTTTCTTTAACAGTAATGTGATAGGGTCATTACCTGGCATATCTGATATTGTCTCGGTGTAGCTGTCCTCAGAATCGAGCGTTATTGAACGCACCTCATCATTAATAAGGAAGCCCTTTGGAGCTTTGGTTTCCTTAAAATAAAGAGTTACACTGTCACCTTCTCTGAATGTAGTGCTGTAATAATCTGTATATCCATCTTCACCTGTTGTTAATGTATCAAGCAAATCTGTACAGTCTGCATCAGAATATATAGATATTTCTGCTCCGTCAAGACTGTAGCAGCTATTGCCATCAGATATAGAAGGCATTGCTGACTCTTTATGGAATCTTACGCTTCCCGTAAGTTCTATTGGAGGATTATAAGCTTCTTTATATACAGCAATATTCTGACAATCATGGTCTGGGTCTGATATATATATAACTGTGCAATCCCAGTCACCAGTACTGATATTTGCTGCAACATTAAGCAGCTCCATACAAAGCTGATAACCTATCTTTGAATCATCTCCAAGTGCCATAGCGCCACTATATGTTGTATTCCAGTCGTCATTACCCATTGCTAAAGCAACAGTATGATGAGCAATGATTGTTCTGACATCTTCGGAATAATCTCTTAAAACGCCCCATTCTTCATCATCCCATCCATTACCTAGTGACCAATATATTACTCTTGCAACTGTATCGTTTGTGTATTCTGTTGAATCATAATAGTTAGTACCTGTTCCTGGTGTTGCTTTGTTTGGTGACGCACAAAGTCCCCAATATGTATCGCCACTAGGGTCTGATACGGTAAATATATTAGTTCCCCAATTAGCCATAGCATCATCAATACCGCTAAAGGCTTCCTGATAACTAATTCTATCTGATACCTCCTCAACTGTATATACACCATCTGATGCCTTTGCTGTTACTGGTGACATTCCTGTGATGATTGCTGTTACGGCCATAAATACTGCCAGAATACTTGATATTATTCTTCTGGATATTGGTATCTTTTTTCTTTTTACTCTTTCCATTATTTTACCTTTCTGTGACGGAAGCCGTCACGCTGACTCTGTTTAACTCTTACCCTTTTATCTGCTTGGTGGGTCTCTTACACTTTTCACGCTGCTTCTCCTTCCTGATTTTTCTGCACCAAAAAAGGAAACCCCTACCAAATTTAATCTGGTAAAGATTTCCTTATTTTTATTATGCAAGTTAAAACCTTGAACTATTAAATTGTATGTGACGGATTCCGTCACATGGAAAAACCGAAGCAGTTTTGCGAGGACTGCTTCGGTTCGAGCTGATTACTATTCCGACAATTACAACCCGGAAACAAGAAGTCATTCCTTACACTTCTTGCAAGTATAGAGTACCACATCTAATTAGTCCAATCTAGTCCAGTTTAGTCCAATTTTCAACTCATTCTTGACAAATGAGCATGTGATGTTCTCAGACTTATTTACTGGGATTGCAGATTTTTGAGTTTACTAATAATTTATATATTAAATTCATATTAGTTTAACAAGATTGTACTTTTTTCAATACAATAGTTGCCAGATTTGAGGCATAAAAAAAGAAGGGGAATAGAGCAAATCTGCTTTATCCCCCGAAAGATGTAACGGATTCCGTCACAATTATTTAGTTGCTCCACACGAACATATATAGCTGATTACTGTCTCATCATACTCTGCTGTATCTTCTACCCAACGCTTTTCTGTTACAGTTTCTTCGTGTGTTTCTTCTTCATGGTGAATAGTATCTACCTGCTCATTTCTGTATAGTACTGTACTTCTACCACATTCATCATATCCTTCATCTATCCTATTCATAGAATGCTCCTGATAATCCAAACCATTTTCAAATTCTTTACCACATCCTAAACATTTAACTGCATATGCTCTATATTCATACACAGGTTCGTTCCAAGCGGCTTTATCTACCACGGTTTTTGTTCCAACAACAACATCTTCATAATGACCTGTTGCGTTATGGTGTATTCTTGTTGTAACTGGACTCCATGTATGTGTATGCTCTGGTACAGTTGGTGTAGCTGGTGTTGTGTCAGAAGTATTGCTGTTATTTCCATTATCCGGCTTATTATCAGGAGTTGATGTTTCTTCTGTATTTGCACTATTATTCTCTCCTGATGGCTTTGTATCTGGAACATTAGATGCGCTCTCATTCTGTCCGGCATTATTTGTTTCCTGTTTATTACCTGAATCATTCTTAACAACTTCTGTTGTTGTATTCTTGATTTCATCAGCAGTGATATCACCTGAACCCTCATTGCTCACTTCTGTTTCCTGGCCGTTATCTGCCACAACCTTTGCTGTTCCCTCAACGGCAGCTTCCTTAACCTTAAAGCCTCCGTCCTCTGTCTTTTCTGCAGTTCCAGTCACTTTAACAACATTTCCGGCAGAATCTTTTCCTTCAAATACCATCTCGCCGGATTCATTAATTGTTGCATCTCCAGTAAGTGTAACAGTATTACCATCTGCATCCTTAACCTGCATCTGTATGTCTTTTGCTTTTGCTACAGTTGCACTCTCTGTAGACTGTTCTATATTTCCGACTGCATTATTACCTGCAGTATCTTTTTTTGCTCCGCAGGCTGTCACCGCTGCAAGTGATAATACTGTAAGCCCTACTATCATATATTTTCTAATCTTATCCATCTTAATCATAATAACTTTTCCTTCCTATCTGGTCTTATCAGATGTGACGGATTCCGTCACAGTCTTGGTCTCCATTCCAAATCTTCTTCTGGTTCTTCATTTTTCTCTTCAATATAATCATCATATTCTGTCTCATATAAGAGATATGGATTATCAAGGATATCCTCATCTACTATTTCCTCAATCTTCTCTTTTAACTTTGGAATATCTTTGCTTATTGACTCTTTTATAATATTATAATCAATTTTACCATATGAATGGACTATCCTGTCTCTCATACCCTTAATCTCATATAATCTTAACTCTTGATTATCAAAAAATGTTCTGTCAATATCTCTTATCTGTGCGCAATGTTCTCCAATCTGCACAAAACACATATTTATTGCATACTGGCTTTTCTTGTCAGTAAAAATCAACGGATAATTATAGTCTGATTCACTGCATATTTCCAATATATCCTCTATATATGAGTGTATATATGATAAGTTAAACATCAATCTGGTTTTGCTATTCATTCCCATATACTTTTACCTTATCCCTTTCTATACTTTTAGGCATTATCTCATATGCCTCTTTCTCACTTATTACATCAACATTTTTTCCAAATTCTTCCTGAAGGAAATAATACAACCCAAAAAACTCCATTCCAACAGCTCTGTTAAGAACAATCATAAAATCAATATCACTATTTTCTGTTGCTTCTCCTCTTGCATATGAGCCGAACAGATATGCTTCTTTTACAAAATTTTGCTTTTCAAATACCTTCCGGCATTTATCTTTTATTTGTTCTATTGTGTATATCATGTCTGCTCCTTTCTGCAATAGCTGTGATATGTGACGGAATCCGTCACATATTTAATAATGACCTATAAAATACACTCCACCTATAACAATTGTTATAACCGTTAATATTGCTTTCAATATAGGTACTGTTATATAATTCAACACTAATATCAACAATATAACAATAACCATTATTATAATAAATCCTATTATTATGTCATCAAAGTTGCTGTGTTTATTTTTTAAATCGAGAACAATTTTTATTATAAGCCAACAGCCACATATAGCTATAATTAGTGCCAATATAAAATACTTTACTGCTATGTAATTGTCGTATTTAAGTAATTGTATTGAATTTGCGAAATTCTTTGTCAGTAATATTTTATCAAGCCTCTTTAAGAAAATAATATATATTATAGTAACTAAGATATATATTAACTTATACCAGTTTTTTAAAATCAAGCTTTTAATCTTCATTTTTTTCCTCTGATTTTACATATTCTATTAATTGAATTTTCTTCTTAAGCTGTTTCAGGTCATTAAAAATCGTAGATAATATAATTACAATAACAACTACAAAAGTTAATCCAATTGCTGATGCAATTATTAAGCATATCGTAAAAGTGTCTTGAGAATCATTCATATAGTTATCGTATTTTATTGCTGTACTCAAAAATGAAAATATTTTTTCCCATATATTCATAATTAGTGAAACAGCAATTGTTATAATAACCAAAGTAAGAATGTTCTTTTTGTGTTCATATTCAGCTATGCAATTAAAATATTCAAAGTTAAGTTCAGCCTTATCCATTGATGAATAATCTTCAAGCTGTTTTCTAAATATTTCTAATTGTTTATTTCTTCTCTCCTGATATGTAAAAGACATTACCCAGTTCTTAAACTTATTCTCTGACTGTCTCATATCAACTCCTTTCCATGTGACGGAATCCGTCACATATCAGGTACAATATCATATTTTCATATATCCATATTTCCAGTGATATTGTACCATACTTTTTTAGTTTATTTAATAACTTCCTACAACCATCACAACACTTATAGAACACATAACAGTGAAAAATGTAAGAAATCTATAATAGTATTCTTTTGGATGTTTAGGTAAATCCAAACTATAAAAACCTGATATTGTTGTATTCAATACCGTACTTATTGCAAATACTTTTGATGTTAAATTTCTAAAATGCATAGAAACTAAAAATATTAAAAAATTGATACAAACTAACACCATCCGGCTTCTCTTATTATGTCTATCTTTCTTCTTTATTTCTTCCAACACCATTTTTATATCAATAATAATGCTTATCACGATAAATATAATTGCAGTTATTTTAAATGGTTGTGCCATAATATTTATATCTTTAATCATGCTTTACCTCCTCTGGATATTGTTTTATTTTTCTCCATGACCCTGCTTGCTTCTTAATACTGTAAATAATAGTTATAAGAAATAATGGAGCAAAGGTAACAATATCTGATGCACCCATAGAAAATGCCTTTAAAATCCAACATACTCCTATTACACTATAAAGTGATAGCACTATATTTTTTGTAATATCCCTAAAATTTCTTTCAACAATTGATATTAATAACAGAATTATAGAAAATAATGTAATTAATATAAAAATCAGAACAACTATGCAAACAATTGATATTTCCATCCAATTTTGAGAAAATATATCTTTCAATAGTGCCTTTCCAACATCAATTATTTCTTTACCAGTATTATCCATTGCCTTTCTCCTATCCGAACCGAGTTATCTATAAATCTTCAAAGCACCTAGTATAGTAATAAAAATTTGTTTCAAATCTCCTAATGAACTTATAAAAAGATATATTGTTAATGGTATTGCGAGTATCATTAATCCCCACCCAACAACCATTATTGTTACACTTTCCATTTTAGTACGCTCTCGCTTTTCTTCTTTACGCCTCACTTCTTCAGCTATAATGATTGAAAATGATATTAATATCAAAATAATTACAAAAAGACCAAAGAATGACATACCTGTCATAAAGCACCTTCCTTTCCAATATCACATTAGTACTACATCATGTAAAAAATGCCTACTGCAACCAGATAGATAACAACTAGTATCATGATCGGAATCCATACTGCCTTCATGCCGGAAAATATATCATCTGCAATACTGCTCATTGCTCCCCTATATGTTCCTGTAAAATACATTATATCTATTGGTTTATCCTCATTGATTTTTTCATGAAGTTCTTTCAGGTCGTGTATATTCCGCATTAGCTTCTTGTAGCTGCGCTGATGAAGAACCTGTTTATATCCGTTGAATGTATTCATGTCATAGGCTGCACATTTTAACTGCCGTTTAATATGCTTCAGAAGACTTGATTTAATGTATTGATATTCTGCGTTATCCATATCGTCATACATATACTCATTCCCACAAACCATATGATTGTACCTGTCCAGGTAATCATAATATTTATTTTTCGTCATTGTCTGGCATCCTTTCCGTGACGGAATCCGTCACATTATGTTTAGCGGTTAGCAAGGTCATGATTTACTCTGCTTTCCCAGTAAGACGCTCTGGTTGTCGGCGCATTAAATAATGCTTTTGTAAGATATGCTTTGATATTCTTAATGTCGCTGGTTGTGCGTGACATCTGTTCATGTACATATTGCAGGTCAAGACCGTTAAGCTTCATGAAACGCTCCCTAACCATATCTGCCGAATAATCTTCGCCGGAAATGCGGATTGTATCCTTCTGTCGTGTCAGAACTTCGACAATGAGGTTGTAATACTCATCATACCAATCCTTGCACTCCTGCCTCTCAATCATTATGTCGTAATCAATGTTCTGCTTAACCAACTCTCTGATATGCGCATATACCGTATTGGCATTTACCCCAGATATCTGTTTCCCAGTCTTATCAATCCTATCAATCTCTCTGGTATCACTGATTGATGGATTAGATTGATTGATAGATGGATTATTATATATATATCTATCAATCTTATCTGTCTTAGTAGATTGATTATTAATATTATTATATATATTATTATTATTCTCTTTATGAGGGTGGTGCAAATTTTGAACCAGTTCAGATTTTGAACCGGTGCAATTTTTGAACTGGTTCATTTTTTGAACCGGTTCAGATTTTGAACCACCTCTTAAGGTAGACTCCCCCTTGCAACCTGTATCTTGTATTTTTTTAGTGTCATTTCTATTGCTTAAGGCAATTGCTGTGTTAAATCCGGGTGGAGCATTATCAGGATGTCCGGTATCTGCTTTATAAGCCGCTACTGATGACTGGCTATCCAGATATAATACATTATCATTCTGTTTGTCATCACTGCTATATGTATCGCCTTGTTTGACTCTCGAATAGTCCATCACATAAATAATATCTTCCATTCCCTCGTTAGGATACTTCATTATCAGACCGAACTCCTGCAGCTCTCGCATGTATTTGATTACAGAGTTCTTGCTTACTCCCATATCCTTTGTTATTGCATTCAGGCTGTACTTTATATATGCCCTATTCTTATCGTCTATCCAGTTACGCTTCCTTGATAAGCTCATTCTATCGAGCAGGAATCCATACAGCAATTTTGACATTGCCGATAATCCGGCAAATCTCTCACATGTAAAAAACATTTTTGGTACGCTATAAAAGCTGTACTGTTCAGACTCTTCGCCATAGTAAAAGTCGAATTTCATCATCTCACCTCTCGTCATTGTGACGGAATCCGTCACATATTTATTCATCTCCTCTGAATGTTGCAAGGATATATATAAGACCTGCAACCGTTCCAATCTTGATAACTGTAGTTACTCTGTCTGAAAATGGAAGATGAAATTTATATGATATAATAAAGAGAATGATAAGAATAACAGCAGCCACAGCTTTTCGTATAGTTGCCTTACTTACCTTTTTTTCATTATCTATTAGTCGCTTCATAATCCACCTCTAAACTGTATATTCTGTCGTAAGCAATTGTTTTAATATGCTTTCCGTCATCCTGGGTGTAATGTAATCCTCTGTTGGTTAATTTAACGACCATGCAGCCACCCATACCACCACCGCTAAATGTATGTATTGTCACGGTATCACCTACTGCAACGGTTGTTTTACCCTGTTCATTAACAATGGTGTAAGATGTTATGTTATTTCCCGTCATCCATCTTATCTCCTTTTCCGTCACTGAACTTTGCAAGTCTCCTGGCATATTCAAGTACTGCTCCGTTGTCTTCCTTAACCTGTACCTCAATTTCATTCTCAATGATGTTTTCCTTTTTGTTATCCATAATGAACTCCTTTCTGCCTGTTGGCTGTGACGGATTCCGTCACAATTATTATTTAAAACTGTACCCCACCGGGAGAATAGACTCTAAGCACATTCTCCCTTTTGTTTTGCAGCTTAACATCTTCAACTTCGTACTTTTCTTCTGTGATTTTGTCTTTATACTGCCCTTTTTCACGCTTGTATCTCATCATGCAGTTGTAACTGCAGAAATATATATACCTTCCACCCAGCTTGTCTCTATACTTGTATGAAGCCATGTCATATTCTTCTGTACAGAATATTTTTTTACATTCCTTACATTTAATGTAACAGTTCTCTTTCTTTTTTCTGTAAACCACCATTCTTCTCCTTCACACTCTCCATATACCTCTCTGTAACTGCGTCTGATATAGAAGCTGCCTTCATCATTGCCATTATCACAAAAACAAAAACCGCAACCGTCATAATGATTCCTACAATAATGTAACCTGTCATATATAACCTCTCCCTTCCGGCAAGCTCCGGGGAAAATCCCCGGATACATTATTTTTCTATTTTCCACACAAGTTTGTTTCCGCATGTTCCACAGCAATTAGGATTAGTGAGGAAAGCGACTGCTCCAAAACACTTAGGACAGCGTCCTATCGCACCTACTCCTGCCAGCTTGTCAGTATCATATTCATCCTTTACGGCATTATCTGGCTCACTTGTCTTATCTGTATTATTATCCTTACTTTCAGAAGATTTATCATCAGGAAGATACTCTGGGTGGTTGTATATGCTGTCCTGCCCTGGTAACTGTTCAGATTGTTCAGCCTGTGTGACGGATTCCGTCACATTGTTGTTTTCGTATGGTCTGTACAATCCCAATCGTTCTGCCCTGCTCACAAAGTCATGCCAGGTAATCTCCTTCTTCCTGTTAATTGCAATTCCTCTTATGGAACAATCGAAAGATAAGTTTGTACCGCCAAAATATTCATGTGTTCTTCCACATCTGTCTTTCAAATAACTTTCCAAAACACTTGCCGGATTATATTTTTTCATATCAGAATTAGATGTAATATGGTGGAATGCAAGCTCTATATCCTTATTAGATGGCTCTTTAAGCTCTTTAACTACCTGCTTAATATCATTTGTCTTAACAGCACCGGTACTAAGTACCTTCGCCTGTTCCTCGTTATTAAGGCTTGCAAGTGTCTTAGCAGATTCTTTTGTAATCTCATTTTTTTTAAATTTATCCATAGATTCATCAGAAAGATTACCTGCGATTGTCTTATACTCCTGCACAACTGTCTTGCTCATATTCATAACACTAGCAAGCTTCTCAACTAATCTTCCACTTGCAGCTTCCGGGAACAATTCCGGATTTTCCTTAAGAAGTCTAGACATTCCCTCTACTTCACGCATAATTTCATAATCAGTCTTCCTGTTGTAACCGTTTGTACTGTATACTGCAAACTCTGCCTGCGCATCCGTCATAACCTTTACATAACATGGAATCATTGCGAACTGCTCTAAGCCTTTTTCCTCTGCTAAATACCTGCAGGCTCTGTATCGTTTATGTCCGGCAAGTATCTCGTATGTATCAGCTCCAGCTTTTCTTACAAGGAGAGGCTGTAATACTTCGCCATCCAGTTCTATTAAGTCAGCAAGTTTTTCAACATCTTCCTGTGGGATATCTCTGTACTGTAGCTTGGATTCTTCCAGCTTCTTAATAGATACAAGTTGTGGATGCATCTTCTTTGTCAGTATCTTTTCTACTGTTTCTGTCTTATCAAAAAAATTATTTAACTTAGGCATTATTCCACCTCCACAATCTGCAGTACTTCATCTGCTAGGTCTTCATAATCTCGATTTACAACGCTTTTACTTCTATGCATAAACAGTGGCTTATGCTTAAGAAGTGCGCTCTGGATTCCTGAATAATCAGATACGCTTGTTTCGAGTACTGGATAATCATGGTTTTCGACCAAATCGCTATAAACAATTCTCTGGCTTCGTAAATTCTTAAGCTTATTTACAAAAACCTTAAAATTAATCTCTCCGCATCTTGTCTCAAGCTTTATAATTTCCTTTATAACCAAATTGAGGTTATCTCTGGAAAAACCATCAAGGGATATTGGGATAAGCACCATATCAGATATGGCAAGTGCATTTTCAGTTAAAATACTAGCGTCCGGGTGTGTGTCGATAACACAGATATCATAATCATCAGCAATCGTAGCAAGATGTTTCCCAAGTATGTCTATATCCGCAAGCTCAAGAAACATGATATCGTTAGAGCCTTTTACGAAATCAAGGTTATTAAACCTAGAATGGTATATAGCTTTTCTGATATCAATACCGCCTCTTATCACCTGGTCGATATCTGGCTTACTGCGCTTATGCTTTGATATATCTGCATCAAAGAAGGATGTAAGGTTTGCCTGCATGTCAAGGTCTAATACAAGCACCTTTTTATCCTGTGCTGCATATGTTGCAGCTAAATTGAATGTTGTAGTGGTCTTTCCTGTGCCACCCTTTAAGTTCCATGTCGTAATAATAATCATAGTAATCTGCTCCTTTTTCTATATGTGACGGTTTCCGTCACATATTTATCTGTAACGATTTTTGCCATCATTTAATACAAGTCCATATAGCTCAAGATTCGACTGCTCACTGTCATACATATTTTTTACATTCTGCATTGCGCTTTTTCTAAAATTTAGAATCGAGGTTCTACTTCTATCCAATTCTTTCATCAGAATTTGTACCCCCTCTTTGAAAGAGTGCTTTATGTATAACTGCTCTAATACATACTTCTGTTCCTGTTCCAGGTTGTTATAACATGCCATTATTCTGTAGATTGTCTCCTGGGTCTCAATCAGACTCCTTACATTTGCCAATATGCTTTTTTCCCATTCTTCGTTTAGTTTAAAATATTGTTCTAATACATTCTGCAAATCAACAAGTGTATTTGTCGGTGCGCTTCCGTCTGGCTCTTTGCGTGTCATGGAAGCCGATTCTATCATTCCGACTTCATCCTTACTTTTGAAGATGTTTATAAGTTCAACCTGACAGCTAAGGATAAGCTGGTCATGATTCTTGAGTACATTAACAATGTAATCCTCACTGATTCTTCGCAGCATGTTCCATCTCCCATTTTTTTCTTCGAGCAATCTTGGCTGCTCTCTTACGCTCTGTGTAATTGTTCTGTGCCACTGCAGCATTGTAATCATATTCTGTCATATCATTTAACCTAAGCTCACGATACAAGCTCCAATAGCTAATATTAACCTTAGTTGCTATTTCAAGCATTCCATATCCTTCCTTAAATAATCGCTCAATCTCCGCACGCTTATCTGCATTAAGATAAACATTTTGCTTTCTTTTGGCTACCAACTCTATCACCACCTTTCTTATGTGACGGATTCCGTCACATTGTTTTTACCACCATTCTAAATATGGGTCTTGTCCCTCATCTCCTTGATTCATTCTGTAGTGAAACCATTCTCCATTGGTATATTTGATACACATGTTTCCTTCATCATCATACCAATGGTCTACCGGTTCTCCTTTATCCCATTTTTCCCAAACTGCCTTATGTTGCTCATAACAATCATTTACAGCATCTTCTATTGCAAGCATATCTGACTGTACAGAGTTATTGGCAATTACGAAAATTTCATCATTAGTCATTTAATCATTTCTCCTCATCTTCAATAAACCAAAAATTTTTCGTTATAGGCTCTGTAACCTGAATGACACATCCAAAATCTCCTGCCCTATACACACTTATATGTTTTGCTTTAATATCCACTACAAGGCTACTATCGTCATATATCTTAAGCCAGTCAGTATATTCAGCTACTTTCTTGTAATGCTCTCCTATTTCAACATTATCAGGTATGATGTAAGCACTGTAATCTCCATCAGAACCAAAAGCTAATAACATAGGTTCTGCTCCATTTTCATTGGAACCAAGTAAAAGTAATGAAGCTATATCACTGCTTCCAATATTCCATTTCTGAAAATCTTTATATGTCCGCATGTTTTCCTCCTTCTTTATATACATTTAAGATATAAGACAACTGTTTTTGGGTATAAAAAAACTAGAGGCTTGTAAATCACCTCTAGTTTTATGTAACAATATTTAATTGTGTGCCTTACGGCTATTGCTTAAGTTACATATCAGGTGTTTACTACCTTTTGTAACTTAATCTTACATCTTACAAAAAAGTTTCAAAAAAGTTCAATTTTTTTCAATCATTGACTTTTAAGCGGGACTGACATGCCTGCGAAGCCGCTTGTTTACTGACTTTCTGCACATTTACATTGTAATCAGAAATCAAAGACCTACTGTTATATTCCTGTATGCATTTTTAGTAGGTGATAATTCTTGCTGGTTGAGATATTTTCAGAATAAAAGCACACGCAAACATCCAATACAGCTTATTGCGTAGGTCTCTGCTCTGAAGCCATAGCAATATTATAAGAAAACCACCCACTAATTATGTTATCCAATAGCTTCTAGTAGGCATTCGCCCCATAACACAGCACCCACATCCCTATAACACATTCCCGTAACACATCTTCTCATTGCAATCTGCCATAACGCATTAACACATTTTCTCAATCACTCAAATATTGACATAGTAACAACATCAATATACTTTCGAAGCCACTTATTTACTGTCTTTTTTCATTATACCCATTAAATAAAGGAGGTCTTATGCGACCTCCCTGATTATTCCTATGCTTTTAATGCATTCTTAGCTTCATCTGTTATCTCTCTCTGATAAGCTATCTCATTTTCAATATTTCTTGCAACCTCATTAGCAGTATATGCTGCATCTATTACTTTCTTAAGCACATTTCCAACATCATCTGCTTTTTCCTTCTGCTTTGATGAATTATCATAAATATTCTTCATAGCTGTGACCGTTTCATCAACCGAGGTCTGTACTTTATTAATTGTGTCTGTTATCTCTTTGGACGACTTAGCTGACTGAGCAGCAAGATTTCTTACCTCACTGGCAACAACAGCAAATCCCCTGCCATGTTCACCGGCTCTTGCGGCTTCTATTGATGCATTAAGTGAAAGTATATTGGTTCTGTTAGATATTGAACTAATAACAGCTGCAAATTCTTCAATCTTCTTAGACAAAGCTTCAAGTTCTTTAATCTTAGCTGAAGACTCCTCCACAACTTTATTCATTGATTCTATCATTCCAAGGATCTCTTCTACACTTGACATGCTTTCCTTAACCAGATTAAGAGATGTATCTGACGAATTAATAACATCAAATGCATCTTTTTCAAGCTTTTCCTGTGAATCATCAAGTCCATTAAGAATATTGGTGAGATTATTCACCATTGCTTCGTTACTCATAAGTAATCCCCCATCCTGTGTATTTTATATCAGTTTAATTGCTTCCTGAACATTATTAACACCAATTATTTCAATTTTATCATTCTTCTTTATGTTTTTCAAGCATACACCCGGCAATATACATGTTTTAAAACCAAGCTTAACAGCTTCATTAACTCTCTGTTGTGCCTGGCTTACAGCTCTCACCTCACCTGCAAGTCCAACTTCACCAAATATAACTGTCTTTTCGTCTATTGCCCTGTTCTTAAAGCTGCTCACAAGGGCCATCACAATTCCCAAATCAAGTGCTGGCTCACTTACTTTAATTCCACCTGCAACATTCACATAAGCATCACTGCCTGACATATGTATACCTGCTCTCTTTTCAAGAACAGCCATAAGAAGATTAACCCTGTTATAGTCAGTACCTGCAGCAGTCCTTCTTGCCATTCCAAAATTAGAATCGCACACCAGTGCCTGAATCTCTACCATTATAGGGCGTGTTCCTTCCAAAAGGCACACAACAACTGAACCTGATGCATTCTCTGGTCTTCCATTGAGCATATATTCTGATGGATTCTCAACTTCCGACAGACCGCTCTGCTGCATTTCAAATACACCAATTTCATTAGTTGAGCCAAATCTGTTTTTTACGCCTCTTAATATCCTGTATGAAGCATATCTGTCACCTTCAAAATAAAGCACCGTATCAACCATATGCTCAAGCATTCTTGGTCCGGCAACTGTTCCTTCCTTGGTAACATGTCCTACAATGAATATAGTAATGTTCAGTCCCTTCGCAAGCTGCATAAGTATGGATGTTGTCTCTCTTACCTGAGAAACACTTCCCGGTGCTGCTGCCACATCTTCTTTATACATAGTCTGTATCGAATCAATTATCACAATCTCAGGCTTATTTCTTGTAAGAATATCTTCTATGTTATCTAAGCTTGTCTCACATAATAACTTAAGTGTTCCACTGCATTTGCCAATTCTGTCTGCCCTAAGCTTTATCTGCTTAAGCGATTCTTCACCGGATATATAAAGTACATCTTTTCCTTCTGCTGACAGGTTGTAACACATCTGAAGCAGAAGTGTTGACTTTCCTATTCCAGGATCTCCTCCTACAAGCACTAAAGAACCAGCAACAATTCCTCCGCCAAGTACCCTGTCTAGTTCAGCTATGCCTGTGGATGTTCTGTCATTTTCTTCAAAGCTTACACTATTTATCTCTACAGGAACAGGCGCTGATGATGCCGCTGCCCTCTGGCTTGTGCCTGCTATTCCTTTGGCTGACTTAGGTTTACTTACTGGTTCTTCTACAAATGTGTTCCATTCCTTACACGCCGGACACTGCCCGAACCATTTAGCAGACTCATATCCACATTCTTTACAAAAAAAAGCTGTATTCTTTGCCTTTGCCATATATCCCCCTAAAAAAGGCTGCCACAACATATAAATGTGTAGCAGCCCTGTAAAATCAAAATACTTTTAATTATAATCAAGCCTTCTTAATATCTACTTTAACAGGCTTCTCACCATCAAATTCAACTGAAAGAACAAGCTTACCACCCATATTAGTAGCCATTGTTCCTGCATCTTTATCGTTAATTCTGATATCATATGATGTACCTTCTTCAAGACCTAATGTAATCTGTGCATCCTCATTACCTTCTACCCTAAATGATACACTTGTATCTGTTGCCTTAAAATCATTAACAGCTGTACCCGGAACAGATTCATATACAAAAGAGCCGTTCTTCTCAAGCTTTGTGATTTCGTTAAATGTCTTAACCTTGTATGTATCTCCACAATGTTCGAAATCTGGCAGCTTTGACTTGGTATCCAACTTATAATTACCAAAGCTGATTGCTCCATCCGCTTCTGAACGAATCAATTCATTTACTACTGGCATATTATTATCCTCCTATATGTTACGATATGTATGTAGTGATTATACAATAAACTGACAAAAAGCGCCAGCAATTTGTCAGTTGTTTATTGTTTATTTATTAATTTATTTGTTCATTCCTCTCTTGAGGATAAAGTTAAGCTTATTATCCTTTACAGTTATCTTTACTTTATTGCCAGCGTGGACTTTTCCCATAAGAATCCGCTCCGCAAGAACATCTTCAACCTCATTCTGGATTGTACGGCGTAATGGTCTTGCACCATATTTAGAATCATACCCCTTATCGACAAGCCACTGTCTAGCTGCATCATCAAGCTCTATTGATAATTTCATCTGTTCCATAATACGCTTATTGACATTGGCAATCATTATATCGACAATCTGTGCTATCTGCTCTTTTCCAAGAACATGGAATACAACTATATCATCTATTCGGTTAATGAATTCTGGCTTGAATATTCTCTTAACCTCGTCCATAACCTTGCCCTTCATCTCCTCATGATTCTGCTGCTCAGTCATTCCTGACGAGAATCCCAGTGATTTAGGCGATACAATATTTTCAGCTCCAGCATTGCTAGTCATTATAATTATAGTATTCTTGAAATCTATAACTCTGCCTGTTGAATCAGTGATATGCCCGTCGTCAAGCACCTGTAAAAGTACATTAAATACATCCGGGTGGGCTTTCTCAACTTCATCAAAAAGAATTACAGAGTATGGATTTCTTCTTACTTTCTCACTAAGCTGTCCTCCCTCATCATATCCTACATATCCTGGAGGTGAACCTATAAGCTTTGACACTGTATGCTTCTCCATAAATTCTGACATATCAACTCTTATAAGAGAATTCTCTGTACCAAACATTGCATCTGCCAGTGCCTTTGAAAGTTCTGTTTTTCCAACACCTGTAGGTCCTAAGAAAAGGAATGAGCCAATTGGTCTGTTAGGATCTTTAAGTCCTACCCTTCCTCTTCGGATTGCTTTAGCAACTGCTGTAACAGCCTCGTCCTGTCCAATAACTCTGTTGTGCAGAGTTTCCTCAAGCTTCATAAGACGTTCTGATTCTGCCTGTGCAATTCTCTGTACAGGAATCTTTGTCCATGTCGATACAACAGAAGCAATCTCATCTTCATCGACAATAAGATTATTCTTATTGATACTATCCTGCCACTGCTTTGTCATCTTTTCAAGCTGTTCTTTTTTCTTTAACTGTTTCTTCTTAATTTCACCAGCCTGCTCATAAGCTTCTGACTTTATTGCTTCTTCCTTATCCTTGGTAAGCTGTTCTATCTGTGCCTCTAATGTCTTAATCTCATCAGGCATTACATATGCATCAAGCCTTGTCTTAGAAGATGCTTCATCAATAAGATCAATAGCCTTATCAGGAAGGAATCTGTCATTGATATATCTCTTAGATAACTTAACAGCTGCAACTACTGCCTCATCTGTAATTGTAACATGATGATGCTCTTCATACCTGCCCTTAAGGCCTCTTAATATCTGAATTGCCTCTTCTGCCGTAGGTTCTTCAACCTTAACAGGCTGGAATCTTCTCTCAAGAGCAGCATCCTTCTCAATATGTTTTCTATACTCCTCAAGAGTTGTAGCACCAATAAGCTGGATTTCTCCTCTTGCAAGAGATGGTTTTAATATATTAGACGCATCTATTGCTCCCTCTGCTCCTCCAGCACCTATTATTGTGTGAATCTCATCCAGAAAAAGTAATACATTTCCAGCATTTTTAACCTCTGCTATTACCTTCTTGATTCTTTCCTCAAATTCACCCCTGTACTTAGAACCGGCAACCATACCTGACAAATCTAATGTCAGAAGACGCTTGTCCTTAATTGTCTCAGGCACATTTCCTTCAACTATTCTGGCTGCAAGTCCTTCTGCTATGGCAGTCTTACCAACTCCCGGTTCACCTATAAGGCAAGGATTATTCTTAGTTCTTCTGCTCAATATCTGAATAACCCTCTGAATCTCTTCTTCCCTGCCAATAACAGGGTCCAATCTGCCTTCTCTTGCCATCTGTGTAAGATCCCTGCTGTACTGGTCGAGAGTTGCTGTGCTTTTTTTATCATTTCCTCTTGGTCTTCCATTCTGGAAATCTTCTTTAACCCTGCCGGCATCTTCTCCCATAGCCATAAGAAGATCAACATACATCTTCTTGACAGGAACCCCTATAGTATTAAGAAGCCTTGAAGCTACGCTGTCTGTTTCTTTTATTATTGCTATTAAAATGTGTTCTGTTCCTATAAGCTCTGACTTAAATCTTGCTGCCTCTCTTGCTGCATTATCGAGTATATGTCTAACCCTTGGAGTATATCCTGATGGTTCTTTGACATTAACTACACTATCTGGTGCTATAAGCTGGCACACAAGATTAATTATCTTCTCATCCGTAATATCATTGCTAAGAAGAACTGAAGATGCAAGTCCGCCCTCCGCTTTGATAAGTCCTATAAGAAGATGCTCTGAACCTATATAACCATGACCTAACATAGCCGCTGTATCTGCCGCATAATTAAGTGCCTCCTGCGCTTTGCTGGTAAATCTGCTCTGCATATCTATAACCCTTTCTATGATTGATTTCGTAAATATCTGTTAATGTATTGTTGGAAGATGTTCTCTTATAAAATCAGCTCGTGACACTTCCAGTTCCTCTTCATTCATATCCTTGTTAGAAATCATAAGAAGATTTGCCGGATGAATTCCAATCATAAGCTGATATATATTACTCTCATCAAATCCGTCAGCCTTAATAAGCCCTGATGCAAGTCCGAATCTTATCTGGGAAAGCAGCAGCTCTCCATCATTAAGTGTAACCTTTCTGGCATATTTTAACACACCATATGACCTGTACACCATATCAAGTGCTGTCATTTTTCTTTTTGTAATATACTGCTTCCTGTAATTTCTTTCCTGTGCAATAATCTGTTCTGCTATATTATCCAGATTGTCAATTATATCTTTCTCACTCTTTCCAAGTGTTACCAGATTAGTAAGCTGGTATATATCACCTAAAGCTCTGTTATTGTCACCCTCCATTGCTTTTAGCACAAGTCCGAATCTTCCAACCTCAGGAATCAGCCCTGATATTTTATCATTTCCTGCAAGTGCTGGCAAATGTAGCATATAACTTGCTCTCATTCCTGTACCTGCATTAGATGGAAGGGTTGTAAGATAGCCAAACTTCTGATCATACGAATAGTCAAGTACATCTCCGATAACATCATCCATCTTATCAGCCAGTGTATACGCTTTCTGCATATTCATTCCGGCAGCAAATGCCTGTATTCTTATATGATCCTCTTCATTAATCATTATTGACACATCTTCATCAGGTGCAACAAATCCTGCTGCGTAATCCTGCTTTTCAAGATACGGACTTATAACATGTCTCTCCCTCATGCCCATCTTCTGATAAGCATCAAGATAGTCAAAATTATATGAATTATAACCGCTTATTGGCGACACTGTCTTTAACTGGTCAGTAACATTTTTTACCAGCTTTTTAGCATCTGTGTCTGACATCTTGTAAGAAAAATTATATCCATTAATATTACGGGCAAGCCTTACTCTGCTTGATATAACAACATCAGAGTTATTGCCGCCCTCTTCAAACCATCTAAGCATCGTGACCGCCTCCCTGTGTTGAATCATCCGTATTATCCATTTTCTTTAACTGGTGAATCATGTCCCTTAATCTGGCTGCCTCTTCATAATTCTCTATCTCAACAGCCTCTCTTAACTTTATCCCCAGTTCCCTGATACGACTTTCATAATCATCATTTTCATCCTGCATGACTGGCAGAGTATCTGTCTCATTATTTTCATCAGACAGCCCTGAGTATTTCTTATATATCTTTCCCCTATGAACTGAATCTCCATGCAGTCTTTTCATATTATCCTCAATAAGAGGTCCAAATACCCCATAGCACTCAGCACAACCAAATTTACCAACCATAGTAAATTCATCAAATGTCATTCCACAACCAGGGCATCTGATATGCATCATAGGACCATCTTCCACCTGGGCTGAATTACCAGCCAGCAGACCCGTCAGAAGCCTTACAAATGGAAACTCCGCATCTGAACTGTCTGACATTCCTGCAAAATTAAGCCTTCTTGCACAATCCATGCATATATGGTGTTCCTTCTTAACTCCGTTAATTATTTCTGTATAATGAATTGAAGCTTCATTCTGATGACAATTCTCACAAAGCATATTATTCCTTTCCAGTCAGGAATCACATTCCTGCTTTATTCAAATACTCTCATCTTAGTTAAAGCATAGTAAGGACCAAAATATGTTATTAATGCAACCATAAAGGCTATTACCAGTGCCAGAACATTAGATGATGTAAGTGTATACATTCCCTTATATGAAAGCCATGTGAACACGCCCATTATAAGTGCCGATATACCTGGTTTTGCAAATACACTTATATACGGCATCGTATAATCAATCTCCTGATATAAGGTTCTTAGATTAAGTATAAATATTAATATTGGAAATGTTGCATTACCTATAACCACTGCATATATTCCTAGTGCCGAGAACTTAAGAAGCACGAATACCAGCACAATATGAACAGCAAGTGATATAGATGAATGAATCATTGGTACATTTACACGGTCAATTCCCTGCAGTGCTGTACTTGTAACTGTAGAGAGTGTATAGAATACTACCGCAATCGCACCTATTTTTAACATCATTCCACCCTGAGCGCTGTTATAGCGGGAAAATAACAGCTTTATTATAGGCTGACCTATAACAAACAGCCCTACAAATGATGGAACAGCAATAAACATGTTAGTCTTTAATGTCTTAGTAATCTTATCATATATAGAATCATAATCCCGGTCTGTAAATGATGCAACAACGCTAGGCAGCATCGAAGCAGACATTGCAGATGCAACCCCCTGTGGAATTCCTATAAGCAGGCTGTAACTTGAACTGAAATTACCAAGATCCATAGATATGCTCTTAGTAATATCTCTTCCAACCATTATATTGCTAAACATTACATCGTCTATCAAAGCACTTATCTGATAAAATGTCTGTCCAAGTATAATTGGTATCATCGTATATATGATTATCTTACAAATCTGCCCTGTGCTCTGGTTCTCTGTATGTCTGTCTTTTCTTTTCAGTCTGTTAAATGTCGGTGTATATACCGCATACAAAAATCCCATGAATAAAACAGCCGTAAGTGCTCCCATCGCAGTACCAAGCGTACTTCCTGCCGCTCCATATGCAGCCACATCAGGTGATGAAGCAAATGCTTTCATCATTCCATATCCTGCTGCAATACTAACAATCGCATTAACAATCTGCTCAAGTATCTGCGATACGGCAGTTGGAATCATTGTACTCTGTCCCTGAAAGAATCCTCTTATAACCCCAAGAATTGCAACAAGGAATATTGTCGGTGCAAGAATTCTTAATGGAATCGCTAGTCCCGGAAGTCCTCCTCCATATATAACATTCTCTATAAATGAAGCGCCAAAAAATACAAGAAGTGCTGCAATTCCTCCTGTACACACTGCAACCATTAAAGAACATCTTAATACCTTAGCTGCACTTTTATATCTTCTCTTTGTAAATCTTGCTGACACAAGCTTTGATACAGCCATTGGCAGTCCGTACGAAGACAACACAAGCATTATATTATATATGTTGAAAGCAGCTCCATATATACCATTACCTTCACTTCCTATAATATTAACTACAGGAATTCTGTAAAGCATGCCTATTATCCTGACAAGAATGCCTGCGATTGCAAGAATACTTCCATGAACTATAAAATTACGTTTATTAGACTCCGACATATTCATCTCCAACTCTTATGTAATAATTGTTTTCGAATTAGATTTTACATCTTATATACAATAAAATCCATTAATTTTTTGTTAAAAAAAGCCGTTCCAACCGCATACGATTAGAACGACTTATATTTTTATATTAATTAATTAAGAAATCAGCAAGCATCCATGTACCATTCTGTTTTACAAATGTATATGTAAGCGATGTCTTATATGTTGTATTACCTGTCTTGTAATCAACATAAAGGTCATAATATACATCACATGAGAAACATTTGTCTGAATACTTTCTGAAATTAGTAATAGATTCATTGTTGAACTGATAAGTATATGACTTACCCCACAGGTATGCCCATATAGCTGGAATGTCACTTACATATTCAGCTGCAGTACCAACCATATAGCTTGAAAGCTTAGAAAGACTTCCCCTGTTGATAATATAAGCTCCATACTGTTCCGCTATTGTATATATCCTTGATTCCATACTTTTATACAATTCATCATCCGATGGATAGTAAATTGTATATCCTGTCTTCTTGTCATAATCAACTGTCAGATCTTTACCATTAAGCTTTGCTGTTATATCAGGCTTTGCTATAAGCTGTCCTACATCATACACATCATTAGTTGGTACCGTAACATAATCTGATACATGCAGACAAGGTGCAAACTTAACTTCTGACTCTATCTTGTATGTATCAGTAACCTGTACTCCATTAATATAAACATCAGCACCTGTTGGAGCTGTTATTTTAACTTCTGCAAGGTCCTTTGTAAAATCTCCAAAAGAAATAGTTCCAAGAGTCCATTTATTAAATTTATGTGCATTCTTTCCTGCCGATTCAAGTTCAACCTTTGCTATCGGCGTATCACCTGCATATACTACATACACAGGAGTTTTTTCAGAATATTCACCAGCCTTTTTCTTATATGATACTGTACCGTCATTTAACTTATCTGTAAAATATGCTGCTATCGTATCATTCGTTTCAAACTCATTTACTTTCACGTCATTATCTGATAAAAGTTTTCCAATCCCATCAGGAGTAAACTGATTCACAATCTTATCCATTGTTCCTGAGGGAATTCCCTCTTCATAATCCTTTAAAAGACTATGAAGCATAATTAATGTAATCACACCTGCCAGAAGAAGAATTCCGCAGTATATACATAAAAATTTTTTAAAATTTGAAAGCTTCTTTTTTCTTTTATTATTTCGTGGCATACTACTTTTCTCCTCCTTACTTAATTAAAAATGCTGTCGGACAGCTTCTTGGACCTGTTGGTGAATATGGTACATTTATTACTTCACCATCATAATACATCTGTGTTGATGTTCCACCATCCATTGTAGATGCATTTACAGCTCCATACTGTGCCATAATATCCTGTAGGTCTGAAAATGTAGCACCTATACTGTTAGGCTGTCTTCCATCTACTGCAAGAAGAAGAATCTTTCCATCTGCTGTCTGTCCTATGGCAGTTCTTGGATTAGTTCCCCCTGCAATACCAACAATATCCTGAGCCTCTCCATTAACAATAAGAAATGGACCAATATGATTGCTTATGCTTACGCAGTCTCTTATATTAAGTTCCTTTGCCTTTGCAGCATTCATATTACCAAGAACAAGCTTATTATCAAATGTAATTCCGGTAACATGAGATGTTCCGCCATTATCATTAAGAATCTCTCCGTCTTTCATTACAAGACCAATCGGCATTGCTGTATAAGTTGTTTCTCCATCAACAAATTCTCCGCCATTAACTCCTCCGATTGCATCATATCTCTTTGCAATATCTGCAACAACCATTCCATTTCCATTGGTAAATTCAGGAACTGTTCCCACAAATAATCTGCTTGGATCTTTTACAATCATGAGTTTTCCAGAATATGTAGCGCCCTTTACGTCCACAATCTCAATATCAGGAGTTTCCGGATCCTGGGCTGCTGTATCAATATTTACAAGTCCCGCATCTGTTATCTCATCTGTATCTTTAATTGCGTTATTGGCCTTAATCTGGTCTATCTCATTCTGAGAGCAGAACCAGTTAGCAAGAAATCCTATTGCACTTGTCTCCTGTACAGAAAGTACAAACTGAATCTTTGCTGTCTTAGATGGTCCATACACAAGCATTGCCATAACAGCATACAGAAATATCACCAGAATAAGAATAGTTGACAAAAGTGTCGCACCGACTCTTCCTGCCCATACAAGAACTGGATTCTTCTTTTTATTTTTATTTCTTCTATTAGATGTATTGCCACCCTGTGGCTTATCGTTAACATACGACTTTTCATCTTCATAGCTGTCATCTAAAACATCAAACGGATCAAAATCATCAATATCTTCAAGTTCAAAATCATCAACGATATCTATATCGTCAATATTATTCTTTCTTTTTGCCACTATAACTTCCTCCTAAACCGTTACTTAAAAACCCATCTTTTCTGAATCTGATAACTTACAAAGAACAATGCAAGATCAATTATTATCTTGGCAATTCCTGAAAGCACAATGCTTAATGCCAGTAGCTTTGTAGCAATATACACCAAAGCATAAGAACAAGCAAGCTGACAGAACCATAAAATGTAATATCTTACCACCGTCTGTTTAAGACCGGACTGTGATTTAAATACTGCATTTCTGTTAAGCGAGAAATTGAAAACTGATGAAAGCACTCTTGCCGCTGCTGTACTTATGAATATTCTTAAGCTGACTGTAAGCCCTATAAGCACAAATTCAAGCACATTAAATATTATATTATCTATAGCCCACGAAGCAATAGAGCTTCCTACATATTTCATGCCTGTGCTTTTAAATAAATATTTAAATATCACTTTGTATATCTTAATTGAATCTTTGACAGGATTAAAATGTGATGATGAATTATCTTCTATGTACACAGTTTCTATCGATTCTTCCTGAAATCCAATATTATACTTTTTGAAAGCAAGCAGCATATTAGTCTCATACTCAAATCGTTCGCCTTCTACCTTGTCAAATGTCTCAAGGTACTTGTAAGGTATTGCTCTTAAGCCGGTCTGTGTGTCCGAAATATTCAATCTGCAAAGCACCTTAAATACTCCACTAGTCATATTATTACCAAATTTACTTCTTGCCGGTACATCATCACCAGTAAAATCCCTTACGCCTAAAACGACATTGCCTGTACTGACCATTGTTTCACTGCATTTCTTAATATCTTTGGCACGATGCTGATTATCACCATCTACTGTCACAACTCCATCAATATCTTTTCTATTCTCAAGGCAGAATTCAAATGCAGTCTTCAAGCCTCTTCCTTTTCCCTTGTTAACTTCATGTGTAAGAATTGTACATTCACTATGTGCTGCTACTTCATTAAAAGGAGCCATATGTTCCTCATCACTTCCATCATTAACAATAATGATGTCCTTAAAGCCTTCTTCAAGTAAAGCATCAACTACAGCTACAAGCTTATTATCAGGATTCAGTGACGGTATAATAACCGATACTTTCATAATATTCATCCCACTCTTTGCTAATATTTATAGTGCTTTTCCATTTAAACGCACCGTATTTAGAATATAATAATTCCCTAAAGATTGCAATAAAAATTTCATATACTGTGTAACAGGGTCATGCTGTAAGCCATAATATTGTATTGTAGATTAATTTTGGAGGACTTTTACATGAGTGATTTAGCAGCAACAAACTGCGGAGGATGCGGAGGATATGGAGATAACTGCAATTCTATTGTATGGATTATCATTCTCCTTCTCCTCTTTGACGGAAATAACGGATGTGGATGCAACAATGGTTGTGGAAATGGTTGCAATTCCTTCTGGATTATAATTCTCCTCTTCTTCTGCTGTGGATGTGGCAATGGAACTAACTTCCTCAATGGCTTTGGTTGCGGATGCAACAACGGATGCGGATGCAACAGTGGATGCGGATGCCAGTAATTATTTAATATGGGGCTGCCTTAAACGGCAGCCCTTATATATTAATTATTATTATGTTCCATCATACATTTTCCATCTATTTCATATATGGTATTCTCTTCTTCAACAAGTATATTGCCATTGTCCTGAACATCCATATTAATTACCATATCATAATTCCTTTTTTATATATTATATGGGCTTATTTATTAATTGCTAAGACTTACAGGCATAATTAAGACATATAACCTAATATATATAGAATAAAATATTCCGCCGAGAGTTCACATGAAAGAACTTCCCATAACAGAATTTGATATGCAGACACTGCCACAATTCATACAGCTTGCCAAAGCAATTCTTCCTTTTATGGAATTTAATACCCAGCAGACACTTAGTCCTCTGCTCCGTGCATATGAATTTTCATGTACAATGAACTATTACAGCCGCCCTGAAAGCCTTCGTATTGCGGCATGTTCTGCAAAGCCCCACCTTTCATTAAACAGTCCAATACAGGATATACTTTCAGATGAAAATATCATGAATGTTATTCTTACTTACTGTCCAGACAATCTCCGGAATATTCTGAGTAATTTTAAGAACTATAATAAAATGTCCGATTTATTCAACATTTTAAATCGTGATCAGAATGGCAGTAATAGTTTTCTTAATCCTGCCCAGCAAAAAATGTATGAAGCTTATACAGAACAGTTAAACAATCTTAATCTTTAATATTTGGAGGACTTTATGTCAGAATTAGATTTTAGAAAGCAGCTTCTTCTCAACGAATTCAAGACTTTATCCCAGGGAAAGAAAAATGATGAAATCATTCCTCTTCTTTTTGCTATTAATGATAAAGCTAAAAAATCCGGTATAACCTTCACAAAAGAAGATTGTCAGTTAGTCATCAACAGTATGTCTGGGCAATTAAGCGAAAAAGAGCTCAGGCTATTGCCTGAGCTTCTCTCTCTTCTTAATATGAATTAATGTTTTATTATTCTTAATTACTTTGCAACAATATTAACAATTCTTCCCGGTACATATATTTCTTTAATAATGTTACCAGAAAGCCTGCTTCCAAGTGCTTCCTTAGCGGCAGCAATTACACTGTCCTTGTCAGCATCCTTGGCGATATTGATAGTAGACTTAGTCTTTCCATTAATCTGGACTGCTATCTCAACCGTTGACTCAACTGTCTTAGCTTCATCGTATTCAGGCCATGTCTGCTGATATACTCTTCCGTTCTCGCCGATTGCTTCCCACATCTCTTCTGTAATGTGTGGAGCAACCGGATTAAGTAAGATAAGGTATGTCTTGAGTTCTCCCTTAGTAATCTTACCTGCCTTGCTGAAATCATTGAGCATAGTCATGAGCTGTGCAATAGCTGTATTGTATTTCAGATTCTCATAATCAAATGAAACTTTCTTAATTGTCTGATGCATCTTTGTCTCAAATTCCTTAGAGAAACCTTCCTCATCAGTCATTATATCCTGAAGCTTCCATACCCTGTCTAAGAATCTGCGGCAGCCCTTAACGCCATCCTCTGACCATGAAGCTGCTGCGTCAAATGCACCGATAAACATCTCGTATGTTCTTAATGTATCTGCACCATAATCTCTTACGATATCATCAGGATTAACAACATTGCCTCTTGACTTACTCATCTTCTCGCCGTTCTCACCAAGAATCATACCGTGGGATGTTCTCTTCTGATATGGCTCTGGGCAAGGTACAACCTTCTGGTCGTAAAGGAATCTGTGCCAGAATCTTGAATAGAGTAAGTGTAATGTTGTATGCTCCATTCCTCCGTTATACCAGTCTACCGGAAGCCAGTACTTAAGTGCTTCCTGACTTGCGAGTGTCTCTGTGTTATGTGGATCTGTATATCTTAAGAAATACCATGATGATCCAGCCCACTGAGGCATTGTATCAGTCTCTCTCTTAGCTGGTCCGCCACAGCATGGGCATGTTGTATTAACCCAGTCTGTCATGGCTGCAAGAGGTGATTCTCCATTATCTGTAGGCATATAACTTTCTACCTCTGGAAGAAGTAATGGAAGTTCGCTCTCATCAACTGGAACATAGCCACATTTGTCACAATGAACAATTGGAATAGGCTCGCCCCAGTATCTCTGACGAGAGAACACCCAGTCACGGAGCTTATAATTAACCTTTGCATTACCAATTCCCTTTTCTGTAAGGAATTCAATCATCTTTTCCTTAGCTTCTTTAACTTCAAGTCCGTTAATGAAATCCGAATTAATAAGAACACCTGTTGCTACATCTGTAAATGCTGCCTCATTAACATCAACTTCTTCACCGTTCTTTGCTACAACCTGAATGATAGGAAGGTTAAATTTCTTGGCAAACTCCCAGTCTCTTTCATCGTGAGCAGGAACAGCCATGATAGCACCTGTACCATAGCTCATAAGTACATAATCTGATACCCAGATTGGAACTTCCTTGCCATTAACCGGATTAACTGCCTTAAGTCCGTCAATCTCTACACCTGTCTTATCCTTTGCAAGCTCTGCTCTCTCGAAATCTGACTTTCTTGAAGCCTGCTCTCTATAGCTTTCTATTTCATCCCAGTTCTTAATCTCGTCCTTATACTTATCAAGATATGGATGCTCTGGTGATACAACCATATAAGTAACACCGAAAAGTGTATCGCATCTTGTTGTATATATTCTTAACTTATCTTCCTTACCAGCAATTGCAAAATCAACCTCAGCACCTGTAGAACGTCCAATCCAGTTCTTCTGCTGTGTCTTAACTCTCTCGATATAATCGACATGGTCAAGTCCTTCTATAAGCTTATCTGCATAATCAGTAATCTTAAGCATCCACTCACTCTTGACCTTACGGACAACAGGTGAACCACATCTTTCACATACACCATTAACTACTTCTTCATTAGCAAGACCTACCTTACATGAAGTACACCAGTTGATAGGCATCTCCTGCTTATATGCAAGTCCAGCCTTAAAAAGCTTAAGGAAAATCCACTGAGTCCACTTATAATAATCAGGATCTGTAGTATTAATCTCTCTGTCCCAGTCAAATGAATAACCAATTGACTGAAGCTGTTCCTTAAAATGATCTATATTATTCTTAGTAACTATCTTAGGGTGAATCTTGTTCTTAATAGCATAGTTCTCTGTTGGAAGACCAAATGCATCCCAACCCATTGGATATAAAACATTATATCCCTGCATTCTTCTCTTTCTTGCTACGATATCAAGCGCTGTATATGGTCTTGGATGACCTACATGAAGCCCCTGTCCTGATGGATATGGGAACTCCACAAGTGCATAATACTTTGGTTTTGAATAATCATTAGTTGCAGCAAAGGCTTTTTCATCCTGCCATACCTGCTGCCACTTCTTTTCAACTGTTTTGTGGTTATATACTGCCGACATAACACATTCCTCCTTAAAAACGCATAAAAACATTCTACACACATCACTTTAATTTGTCAATTAAATAGCCGTCTTTACATTATCACTTTAAAGTGTTAAAATACCACTATTCGCATGAATATTAATATTTCTTACATGGAGGTTATGACATATGAAGACAAAGGTTGGATTCATAGGTTTCGGACTCATTGCAGGATCCTTAGCCCATGCCCTTAAAGAAAGCGGCAGGGATTATCATATAACTGCCACAAGCAGACATTTAGAACCAGTAATCGCTGCGGTTGCTGATGGTATTGTTGATGTCGCTGCTCCTGCGGTAGACGAAACATTTGCACAGTGTGACATAATCCTGTTATGCACACCTGTAATTACTATCACAGAATATCTTACAAAATTAAAAGCCATTGCCAGTCCGGACTGCATAATTACCGACGTTGGAAGTGTCAAGACTATCATACATGAAGCAGCAGATTCATTGGGACTTAATGACCGCTTTATTGGTGGACATCCTATGGCTGGCTCCGAAAAAACAGGTTATGAGAATTCAGGTTCATCAATTATAAAAGGTGCAAGGTACATAATCACACCGACCAAAGAAACCAAGCCTGAAAAAATCGAATTCATGAAACAATTTGCATCAGATGTTGGCATGCGTCCTATCGTCATGGATTACCATGTACACGACAAATCTGTTGCTGCCATAAGCCATGTTCCACATCTTTTATCAACTGCACTCGTTCATGTAGTATCAGATAATGATGACGAAGAAAAGCATATGCAGTTACTTGCCGCAGGTTGCTTTCGTGACATGTCAAGAGTTGCAGCTTCTTCTCCTGAAATGTGGGAACAGATATGTTTAACTAACAGCTCTGCAATCAGCAACATTCTTGAACAGTATATTGAAATGCTTGAAACAATTAAAGATAACATCGATAAAAAGACCCCAGGCTATGTCGCCAGTCTTTTCGAGATGTCAAGAGAATACAGGAATTCCTTGGAAAGCAGACACCCAGAGCACTAAGCCCTGGGTGTTTGTGTTTATCCAGTATTAAATTGCATCTCTTTTGGACTTCCTCTGTGCCTATCACTACTTTAAAGTCCAATTTATACCAGGCTAGAATATATCATATACACCGTTGGAGCTGCCTGTCTGTGGCACAAAATTGAATTATGGCGAGCTGTGCAGGAGTTAATGTCGCTATATACATAAGTTCAGTGCCCAAAAGCTCGTTCAAACATAGTGCGTTTGCTTTTGGGCACTGTAAAAGACTTTGTAGATAGCGACATTTACTCCTGCTAAGCGCAGTCATACTGAAATTTTGTGCCACAGACAGGCAGCTCCAATGGTGTATTTCATATAATAACTGTCCTCATCACACCTTAAAACAGCCACCGCCTACGAATTCCCGTAATATAGAATCGATTGGTACGTTCTCGTAGCCGCATGGAAGGAAATAGTTCATGAACTTAAGTAGTCTGTTTGCTTCCTGATATTCAGGGTCAGCTTCTGTTACCTGAAAAAGTATAGGCTCAACGAATGGTTTTAATACGCATGGTTCATATGGCATTGCTGAGTTAAACATAACATCCGCCTGCTCCTGGAATGGGAAGATGTTCTTCTCTTCACCTCTTCTTACAGACTCCCACATCGAAAGAGTCTTCTTTGCAGATGCTCCTCTTGTCCTGTAATCTCTTACAAGCCTTCTTAAAAGTCTTCCATCTGTAGTTGATACCCTGTTATGTTCGTCAACATTAAGCTGTGTAAGTGCACTAATATATATCTTGAACTTACTGTCTATTGGAAGTGAATATGATAATTCATCATTAAGACAATGAATTCCTTCTATTACAAGAACATCCTCTTCCCCTAACTGTAAGAAATTACCATTATATTCTTTCCTTCCGAACTTAAAGTTAAATTCCGGCAGCTCCACTTTTTCTCCGTTAAGAAGTCTGGTCATATGCTGATTAAAAAGTTCAATGTCTACTGCATGAAGGTCTTCATAATTGTAATCACCATTCTCATCAATAGGTGTCTGCTCTCTTTCAACAAAGTAATTATCGACAGCAATTGGGTGTGGCTTATATCCATTAGCCATAAGCTGAATTGATAATCTATGTGAAAATGTTGTCTTTCCTGAAGAAGATGGACCGGCTATCATGATGAATTTAGTATGCGGTCTTTTCTTTATCTCATCAACTATCTCAACAATTTTCTGTTCCTGAAGTGCCTCCTGCGTAAGCATAAAAGAAGTCATATCCCCATTAGTTATATGGTCATTAAGTTCTCCAACCGTAGACATGCCAAGCATCTTTGCCCAGCTTGTGCTTTCCTTTAACACATTAAACAGCTTTGTTTGTGGATTAAATTCAGGAACTTCAAGAGGTGCGTTCTTAACCGGTAGCTGTAACACTATTCCCTCGTCATACAGGAATATGTCAAATACCCCAAGCATGCCTGTAGAAGATGCCATATATCCGTAGAAATAATCTTTGTAGCCATTCAGGTCATACACATTAACAAATGAACTTCTTCTGTATTTGAAAAGTGATGTCTTATCTGTCATTCCTTTTTCTTTAAAAAGATTCATAGCATCAGATATCTTCATCAGCTCTTTCTTGATTGGAAGATCCTTCTCAACCATACTGTGCATAACTGACTTAACTTCATCTATAAACTCTTTGTCAGGTCTGAAGTCTCCATCAAATGTGCAGTACAGTCCCTTGCTTAAAGAATATTCAACAACAACTCTGTCAATATTCCTGTCTATCTTATCTATGGCTGCAAGCATAAGAAGAACCACGCTTCTTCTATATGTCTCGTTACCTATTGATGTCGAAGTTGTAACAAATGTAACATCACTGTCAGGGATATATTCTTCTCCAAGTTCTTTAAGCTTACCATTAACATTAGCGAGTATAATCTCATCCTTATATTCGTTCTGCTTCTCTGCTGCAAGCTGTGCCAGTGTCATTCCCATAGCATCCTCCTCTTACGCATCAGTCATAATATGACAATGCATCCATAATTATATTATTCTTCTGCGAAAGCTGCTGTAATCTTAACTTAACCGTAGGATTACTCTCATCTTTCTTAAGACTGTTACTTATCCCATCATTAGTCTCTTTCTCTTTTATAAGATATTCATAAAGAGTCTTATCTTTGTTCTCTAAAAGCTTCCATCCGTACTGATATTGCGTCTCACTGTATTCAGAATAAACATTTTCGTCTGACTTTCTGCATTTGATAATAAAATAATACTTACCGTCTTCCTTAAGCATCTTCTCATCATCAACAACCAATCTCTGTGAAACAAGAAAATGTCTGAAATCTCCTACTTCTGACTGCGGTGATACTATAAGTGTTGTATTCTGGGTAATAACATTCATTCCCTTAGTTACAATATCAGCTATAAGCCTGCCACCCATACCACATATGGTTATAATATCAGCTTCATTCGCTGAAAGCTTTTCCAATCCGTCTGAAAGTCTTGTCTGTATTCTGTCCTCTAAACAATTATCACATATATGCTTCTTTGCCTTATCGAGTGGACCTTTTCTTAAATCCATCGCAATAGCAGACCGAGCTATTCCTTCCTGCACAAGATATATAGGAAGATAGCCGTGGTCTGTCCCTATGTCAGCCACGACTGCTCCCTTTTCACACATATGTGCAACTGTTCTTAATCTGTCAGATATTCTTACCATAGCTTAATCCTAATCAAGATAATCTCTTAACTTACGACTGCGGCTTGGGTGTCTTAACTTTCTTAAAGCCTTGGCTTCAATCTGTCTGATACGTTCTCTTGTTACATTGAATTCTTTACCAACTTCCTCAAGAGTTCTTGCTCTTCCATCATCCATACCAAATCTTAATCTTAATACCTTCTGCTCTCTTTCTGTAAGAGTTCCAAGTACTTCAACAAGCTGTTCCTTAAGAAGTGTAGAAGCTGCTGCCTCTGCCGGAACAGGAACATTATCATCCTGAATGAAATCTCCAAGATGGCTGTCTTCCTCTTCACCAATAGGTGTCTCAAGAGATACCGGTTCCTGCGAAATCTTCTGAATCTCTCTTACTCTCTCTACAGGAATATCCATATTATCTGCAATCTCCTCTGGTGATGGTTCTCTTCCAAGTTCCTGAAGCAGCTGTCTCTGTACTCTTACAAGCTTGTTAATTGTCTCTACCATATGAACAGGAATTCTTATAGTACGGGCCTGGTCAGCTATAGCTCTTGTAATAGCCTGTCTGATCCACCATGTAGCGTATGTACTGAACTTGAATCCTTTTCTGTAATCGTATTTCTCAACAGCCTTTATAAGACCTAAGTTACCTTCCTGAATAAGATCAAGGAACTGCATACCACGTCCAACATAACGTTTTGCAATACTTACAACAAGTCTTAAGTTAGCTTCTGCAAGTCTTTTCTTGGCTTCCTCATCTCCTTCTTCCATTCTCTTGGCATACTCAATCTCTTCATCAGCACTAAGAAGAGGTACTTTACCTATCTCCTTCAGATACATTCTTACCGGATCATCAAGACCGATTCCATCAGGAACAGAAAGATCTATCTTCTCAATATCAATCTCATCTTCATCATCAAGAATAATATCCTCATCTTCATCAGGTACATCATTCATTCTTACATCTACTTTTTTTAGCTCAAGAATTTCAAATACCTTCTCCATTCTGTCAGCTTCAAAATCTGTATCCTGAAAATATGTCATAATTTCCTGATAATCAAGTACATTCTTTTTCTTCTTGGCTATTGCAAGAATACCCTCTATCTTCTCCCAGAATTTAGCTTCCTGTGCTTCTGCATCATCTGCGTCACTGTTTTCTGTCTCTTCTTTTACTTCTTCTTTAATCTCATCTTTCTTAGTTGTCTTCTTTGCTGCTGCTTTTTTTGCAGGAGTCTTCTTTTCTGTTGTCTTTTCTTCCTTAGCCTCCTTAACATTCTCTTCTAATGTTTCTACCATTTTCTTAGCCATTTCTCTTCTCCATTCTTCTTCGCGTAACACGCTCTATATATTTATAACTTAATATGAATCTGATTCAGCTTCTGCTGTTCAATTATTATCTCCTGCATACGCTTCGGGTCTACAGTCTTATTAAGTTCATGATTAAGGCTGTTAGCCTTAATTCTGATAACAATGTCATTAAGAGTCTTTTCTCTTTCCAGATTATTAAGGCTCTCATCCAGGTCTGCCGAAAACATTGCTGCGACTTCCGTATGTTCTTCTGTTGTTGCATAATCAGCTATAATTGCAGCAGGGCTTATATTTCCTGTCCCATACTGTTCATATACTTTCTCTGCGACACCCGAAAATAACGGGTCAATAAAATCCTCTGGCTTAATGTAAGCTGCAACCTTATCAAATATGTCCCTGTCACTTATGAGCCATGTAAGAAGCATTTTCTCTGCCTGTCTTAAACCATCTTCACGCTTCTTCTTCGGCTTACGCTCAACAGTTGGCTGCATAGTACCTGCACCTGCATTTCTTGAAATAATCCCTTCCTGATTACCAAGTCTTGATACCATCTGCCTCATGCCATCTTCTGGTATCATAAACTGCCTGCACACTGCTTTAAGGTAATTATCACGTTCCAGCTTTTCTTTAAATGTAACAAGCTTTGCTGCAACCTCTCTTTCAAATGCAGTCTCGCTTTCCGGATCCCCCCTGTCGTAATTTCTTAACATGGTTCCTATCTCATACATAAAGCTGTTCTCTGCATTATCAATTCTTTCCTGAAATGCCTCTGCACCCATAGCCTTAATAAACTCATCAGGATCCTTATATGGCCGCATATTAATTACCTTCGTTGATAATCCTGCTTCTTTCAGAAGAGGTATCGCACGAAGTGCCGCCTTAACTCCTGCCTCATCACTGTCATAGGTTATAAGCACATTATCTGTATATCTCTTTAACAGCCTTGCATGTCCCGGTGTCAGTGCCGTTCCAAGTGACGCAACCGCCTGGTTAAAACCCGCCTGATGCATTGATATAACATCCATATAGCCTTCACATATTATCATGTTAGGCTTTCTTGACGTTCTTGCTATATTAAGTCCATATAGATTGCGGCTCTTGTCAAACAACCTTGTCTCCGGTGAATTAAGGTACTTTGGCTTGGCATCACCCATAACTCGTCCACCAAATCCTATGACCTTATTATTAATATCCATAATTGGAAAAATTACTCTGTTCCAGAACTTTTCATGAATACCTCTCTCATAAGTAAAAAGTCCTGATTCCTTCAGAATATCATCATCATAACCTTTGTCCTTCAACAGCTTGTACAGATTACCTGTTGACTGTGTTGCATACCCCAGTCCAAAGCTGTTAATTGTACTGTCAGACAATTCACGCTTCTTAAGATAATCAAGACCGGCTTTCCCATTCTCACTTCTAAGCTGCCTGTAATAATATGTGGCAGCAATCTTATTAATCTCTAAAAGCCTGTCTCTTATCCCTCTTTCTTTGCGGTCTTCTTCTGACATAGACGTCTGCGGCAGTGCAACTCCGGCTCTTTCACCTAGCATCTTAACTGCCTCTAAGAATGTCATATTCTCATATTCCATAACAAATGTTATGACATTACCCCCAGCGCCGCATCCAAAACAATGATATAACTGCCGCTGTCCTGAAACCGAAAATGATGGTGATTTCTCATTATGAAACGGACACAATCCGGTATATGAACTTCCATTCTTCTTCAATTTGACATACCCGGATATAACATCAACTATATCATTCCGGGATATTACTTCATCTATTACTTCTCTTGAATACATTACTTCATCCCTTCCAGGCCTTTGGTACAAAGATTTCCTGAAACTTGCTTATTGAATACTGATCACTCATGCCAGCTATATAATCACACACAACCTGCTCCGGTCTTTCATCAAATTCTGTTATAAATCTCTTATATGTATCCGGCAGTTTATCTGTGTTCGCAACATAGTATCTGTACAATTCTGTTATCAGCTTATCTGCTTTCGCTTCCTCACTTTTGGCTGTCGGATTAAGATACAGACTTTCAAACATGAATTTTCTTAATTCTGTCATTGCTTTACGTACAGGCTCTGACATTACAAGATCATTCTTTCCTATGCTGTTCATTATAATATCGCTAATCATGGTATTAAGTCTTTCCTTGGTTGAATTACCAAGAACATCAGTATATTCTGAAGGAATGTCACTTTCCTTCAATATCCCTGCTCTTATTCCATCATCTATATCATGATTAATATACGCTATCTTATCGGAAAGTCTAACTGCTTTTCCTTCAAGAGTTGATGGATTGCCTGATGTTCTATGGTTCAATATTCCATCACGCACTTCCCATGTAAGGTTAAGTCCCTGACCATCCTTTTCAAGAAATTCAACAACTCTTATACTCTGTTTGTAATGAGCAAATCCCATAGGACATAAAGAATTAAGTGTTCTCTCACCTGCATGTCCAAATGGTGTGTGTCCAAGGTCATGCCCCAATGCAATAGCTTCTGTCAGATCTTCATTAAGATTAAGTGCCCTTGCTATACTTCTTGCAATCTGGGCAACCTCTAAGGTATGAGTCAGTCTTGTTCTGTAATGGTCTCCCTCTGGTGCAAGAAATACCTGCGTCTTATGCTTTAAACGCCGGAATGTCTTACAATGAATAATTCTGTCTCTGTCTCTCTGATATATAGTTCTCATAGGGCATGGTTCTTCATCTCTGTCGCGCCCTCTTGACTCGTCAGAAAAGCTTGCATATGGGCTGAATATCAGATGTTCCCTCTTTTCCTGTTCCTCTCTAATGTTCATCTGTATGTGCCTCCCGCACTGAAACACTAATTTTAAAGCTCACAATTTAATTATTCAACAAAACTTGTGTTTTTCCTTTTTTATTTTTTAAAATTTTTCACAAAATAATTATTTGTTATTATAATTCCCCACATTATGGACTGAAAAATCCACCAAATGCCCCTGCAGCTACACATGCAGCTACTGACATGGCAATATTATTACTACTGTCTGGTGCCTGTTTCTTCATTATTGTAGCTATTACCAATAACACTGTAATATACACTGCTCCATATATAATTCCTGTAACCACTCTCCTCTTTTTTATCATCCATGCACTAAGCATTGCACCTGTAAAGCTTCCTGCCACATATATTCCAAATATAATATTATCAACCGCTTTCTCATCAAGTATAAATTTTCTCATAAAATATGTAAGAAGTACTAGCATAAGCAGAGTTATTACATATCCTGCAATAAGAGATTTAACCATTTTTCTTATATAATCCATTGATTTCCTTTGTTGTCCTCTTTTTATTAATTGTATGATTAAAAATGTTATCTTATGATTATCTCCTGTTTTCTTTAATAGCACTTGACGGCACAATGTGCGTACTGTAGAATGAAAAGAAATATTTTAATTTTATGACTGGAGGGATTTTTCTTGGATACGGATAGTATCATCCAACTTATTGCAATTGTTATTTTATTGGTTTTATCAGCATTTTTCTCATCTGCAGAGACTTCATTTATCACTGTGAACAGAATCAAAGTGCTGTCTTTAGTTGAAGAGGGTAATAAGAGGGCTGCTCTTGTAATTAAGATTATTGACCAGCCGGCAAAGATGCTCTCTGCTGTTCTTATTGGCAATAACATAGTCAATATCAGCTGTTCTGCATTAGCTACATCATTTACAATCAGTGTATGGGGTAATAAAGCGACAGGTATTGTTACCGGTGTTCTTACGCTTCTTGTTCTTATATTTGGTGAGATTACACCTAAGAATACTGCCAACATGTATGCCACTAATATGGCAATGGCTTATGCTCCTATAATATGGGTGCTTATGATTGTTCTTACACCCGTTATATTCATAGTAGACCACCTTGCAGGCTTCTTCTTATGGTTATTAAGAATTGACAATAACAAGAAGAAAGATATATTTACTGAGGATGAGATACGAACCATTGTTAATGTAAGCCAGCAGGAAGGTGTAATTGAATCTAACGAAAAGAAAATCATTAATAACCTCTTTGATTTTGGTGATTCAACAGCTAAAGATGTGATGATTCCAAGAATTGATATGACTCTTGCTGATGTCAGCTCATCATATGATGATATAATTTCTCTGTTCAGACAGACAATGTATACACGTATTCCTATTTATGAGAATACACCTGATAATGTAATCGGCATTCTTAATATTAAGGATTTAATTGTCAATCCTTCTGATAACGATACATTTAACATAAGGAACATTATCAGAAAGCCATTCTTTACATTTGAACAGAAGAATACTTCTGACCTGTTTAAGGAAATGCAGTTAAGTTCAACAAGCATTGCCATTGTCCTTAGCGAATATGGAACAACATCAGGAATGATTACTACAGAAGACCTGCTTGAAGAGATTGTTGGTGAAATCCGTGATGAATATGATACTGACGAAAAGGAAGCTTTATCTAAGATTAATGATACTACATACAGAGTTGATGGTTCATTTAAACTCGACGATTTAAACGATGAACTTGGCACTAAACTTGAATCTGAAGATAATGATTCAGTTGGTGGACTTATCGTTGAAAGACTTGACAGACTTCCTAAAGCCGGTGATAAAATCACTGTTGATAATGTCTGGATGTTTGTCGAAAAGGTTGCTTCTAACAGAGCTGAATCTGTTATTGTAAAGATTATACCTGAGAAGAAAGACGAAACTAAAAAAGCTAATTAATTTTATAAAAAATGCTGTGCATTAACATCATCTTGTTAACGCACAGCATTTTTATTTTTAATACTTATATATTACTGATTAAAGTGCCTTGATTCTCTCAAGTGCCTTCACTGTATTCTCATATGAACCGAATGCTGTCAGTCTGAAGTATCCTTCACCACTTGGTCCGAATCCTGAGCCTGGTGTACCAACAACATTAGCCTTTTCAAGAAGGTAATCGAAGAATTCCCAGCTTGTCATCTTATCTGGAGTCTTTAACCAGATATATGGTGCATTAACACCACCTGATACTGTATATCCTGCTGACTTAAGTCCTTCAAGAATTGTCTTTGCATTGTTCATGTAGTAAGCAATCTGCTCACCTGTTTGCTTCTGTCCAGCTTCTGAATAAACTGCCTCGCCTGCTCTCTGTACAATGTAAGGAGCTCCGTTAAACTTAGTTCCATGTCTTCTTGCCCAGAGGCTGTGAAGTGTTACATCTCCACACTTAAGATCCTTAGGAATAACTGTGAAGCCAAGTCTTACACCTGTAAATCCTGCATTCTTAGAGAATGACCTGAGTTCGATTGCACATGTTCTTGCACCTTCACACTCATATATTGTATGAGGAACATCTGGTTCTGAAATGTATGCTTCATATGCTGCATCATAGATAATAACAGCACCAACCTTATTAGCATAATCAACCCACTTCTGAAGTTCGTCCTTAGTGATTGTTGAACCTGTTGGATTGTTAGGGAAGCAGAGATATATAATATCTGGTGTTTCTTTTGGAAGTTCTGGTGCAAAGTTAGTCTCTGCTGTACAAGGCATATAAACAACATTACTCCATGCCTGCTTCTCTGGAATATAATCTCCTGTTCTTCCTGCCATTGCATTAGTATCAACATATACAGGATATACAGGGTCACATACTGCAATCTTATTATCTACTGAGAAGATATCTCCGATATTACCTGAATCAGACTTTGCTCCATCTGATACGAATATCTCATCTGCTGATATATCACATCCGCGCTTCTTGTAATCATGGTCTGCAATTGCATTTCTTAAGAATTCATATCCAAGATCTGGTGCATATCCGTGGAAAGTCTCGGCATGTCCCATCTCGTCAACTGACTTATGTAATGCATCAATTACTGCCGGTGCTAATGGCTGTGTAACATCGCCAATACCAAGTCTGATGATTTCCTTATCTGGATTAGCCTGCTGATAAGCTGCTACTTTCTTACCGATTGTTGAAAATAAATAGCTTCCTGGAAGCTTTAAATAATTATCGTTAATCTTAAACATATATTCCTCCTTATTTTCTGCCTTGTTTTACAAAACTAACGCTTATTATACATCATTTTTTATTATGTTCCAAGATAAAATCTTGATAATCTTTCATATTCTGTATTAATTGCCTGTAAAAGTTCTTTATCTCCATGCATATTATCAGGATGATATATCTTTAAAAGCGCCTTATAACGCTTTTTTAAGGATGCTGTATCCTCAACACCCTTAAAGAATATCTTTACATTTTCAGCATTGGACATACTGCGCCTTGCCTCACGGTAAACCTTGTCCTTATATATAAGCTTTTCCCGCTCGAACTTATCTTTATCAATTGCAAGCTGTCTTGTTTCCCTTTCCAGAATATTCCATTTTTGTTCAAATAAATCTCTCTGACTCTCAAGCTGTTTCTTTAGCAGCATATTCTTACTCTGCTGTCTCTGAAGCATTCCCATCTGAATCTCAATGAGTTTTCTCTCATCTTCCAGATTTCTGCTTAATTCCTGCAGCCTTACATTCTCTTTAAACAGCCATTTCTTCTTCTCATCTTCACTGCTTAGTTCATCAATCATTGCAACCTCCATATCAGCTCCCCATCAAGCCAGCCGCAAAATATATCTAATCAAATTCCACTATGAAACCAGAAAACCTTCAATGGTTTTTCTGCATCAACCGTTTTCATTGTATGTCTGACCCCAGGTAATGCTATGAATGAATCCCCCGCTTTAACCTCAAACTCTTCATTATCAAGTCTGACAATGCCATCTCCTTCCAACACAAAAAATCCCTCCTGGTCATCATGAAATCCAGGCTCTGGATTAAACTCTGTTTCTGAACATATTGTAACTCCTGAACAACAGCCATTGATACATCCATTAGCCTCTGTAAGGAATTTAACGCTTCTCCTTCCTTCTTCTCTTGCTGCAAGTGCTTCTTCCAATGTTATATATGGTTTCTTCATAATTAATCTCCTTCTGAAATATAAAAAACGGAGTCCCAGGCATATGCTGTAAGACCCCGCTTTATTATGTTCTATATTCTGCCTGTTACTTATTCTCGTATCTTAAAAGTTCTGTATATGCAAGAAGGAATGGTCCTACACCTTTGGCATCATCTTCTACGATTGGCTCTGACATATAATAATCATATGTACCAGATCTTCTTCCATTACCACCAAGTCCTGCAACAAGACAGATACCACCGAGTGATAATGAACCATCTTCCTTAGTCTTAAGGTATCTTTCACAGATACCATCAATTGCTTTCTTGGCATACTGTGCGTAATCATCAGAAAGATATCCAAGACGTATAGCCTTAAGAAGTGCATATGCCATAATTGAACTTCCGCTTGTCTCAAGATAGTTCTTATCCATACCACCATAATTAACTACCTGATACCACATACCACTCTCATCCTGATACTTAAGCATTGAATCAACAAGATCCTTAAATGCATCCTCAAGCATCTTGCATTCAGCATCATACTTATGGTCCTTATTATCAACCTGATCAAGTGTATCAATAAGTGCCATTGTATACCAGCCAATAGCTCTTAACCAGCTGTGCTGTGATAAACCTGTAACCTTATCACACCAGAATGCTTCCCTGCTTGTATCCATTGCATGGAAATAAAGTCCGTTAATAGGATTCCTCATATTCTCAATTACGAACTTGAACTGTCCGAAAATATCAGAGTAATTCTTTCTGTCATTGTATCTTGTCTCATATTCAAGATAGAATGGAAGTCCCATATAAAGACCATCAAGCCATACCTGATTAGGATATATATCCTTATGCCAGAAACTTCTGGCTTCATTCTGGCATCTAGGCATAATCTCTATCTGTGAATATACTAAATCTACTGCCTTCTTATACTTTTCCTTACCTGTAAGATCATATAATTCAAATAAAGTCTTACCAGCATTAACATTATCAATATTCTTCTCACCTATGCTGTAGCCATCTATTGTACCATCTTCAAAGACTCTGTAATCTATAAAATCATCTGCAAACTTAAGATACTTTTCTTCCTTGGTTAAGTCATACATCTGAAGAACTGCTTTAATCATACAGCCATCAATATAGTTCCACTTTGACTTAAGGCCCTGCCTAATCTTTTCAATGTTCCATACAGGAGCATCTGGTGTGCTTTTTTCCAGAAGCCCGTCAATATACTTTACTACTGCGTCCATTATTTCTGTCTCCTTATCAACTTATATGGGGAAACATATATATCAATTCCGCCCATATTTTATAGAAATTGTACACTAAAAAATGCCTTTAAGCAACCCATTTTTAACAAATATAGCCAAAAGCACAGATTTTTATTGACTATATGCTGATTAAATACGAAAATATAATCAATAATTCATTGTAAATGCTTTTATAAAAATATCATACACATTTTGTATAAAGTTATTATTCAGAAAGGTCAGATTATGAAAACAGGAATTGTATTTGAAGGTGGCGCATTCAGAACCATATTTTCATGCGGTGTTATGGATGCAATGTTAGAAAATAAAATTATGCCTGATTACATGATTGGTGTATCAGCCGGCGCTGCATACGGCGTATCCATGGCATCAGGACAGATTGGAAGAAACTTAAAGATTCTTATTGATTATAGAAATGATAAACGTTATGTGGGACTTAGCAACATGGTACACAGGGATAACCGTTCTCTTTATGGGCTTAATTTCACATTTGACACCATTCCAAACGAACTTGTGCCTTATGATTATGATGCATTTCTCAGATATAAAGGTACTTTCAAATGTGTTGTAACTAATGTACTCACTGGAAAACCTGAATATAAAACTTTCACAGGATATGACCGCACCAACCAGCTTTTACGGGCAACATGTGCTCTCCCACTGGCTTTTCCTCTTATATATCTTGATGGAACACCTTACCTTGATGGTGGTTTAAGTGATTCCATACCTTTTGAAAAAGCATTTGAAGATGGCTGTGACAGAGTTATTGTTGTTCTTACCCGTGAAGCAGGCTATCAGAAGCAGACAACCAGTTCAGTGCGGACCCTTGCAAGAGCTTTCCTTAAATATCCTGAAATTCAGCGTGATATTCTTCTTCGTGCTGAACGTTACAACCGGTGCTTAAAGCGTCTTGAACGCTACGAAAAAGAAGGCCGCTGCCTCGTTATCCGCCCTACTAAGAGCAAAGGCTTTGGAAAGATTGAAAAAGACTTTAATAAGATTCTTTCAATGTATAACGATGGATATAACCAGACTTATTCGTTAATCAATGAAATACAGAGGTTTTATCATTAATATATGTAGAAGTACCTGTATTTTAGTCTGATAACCTCAGATATTACTCACCTTGTGTAAGTAAATGTTGCCATTTGCAGAGTTTTTTATATTGCAGAAAAGCAAACGCGCTTCGCTTGAACGAGCTTTTCTGCAATACCCTTTTGCAAATGGCAGCATAACTTACACTGGGTTCGTAATAATTCAGTTATCAGACTAAAATACAGGTACTTCTTTATATATAAATAATAAATTCTTAAAAATTTCCGAACACAAAATCTTTTACTATTCCGATTGCTTCTCTTACCATATAGTTTATGAAAAGTACATGGTCGCTTTCTGCTGGCATTCCACAGGTATTGTTTAATCCTGCATGTCTGGCAAGAAGGCGGCTTCTTGCTATATGGAAGTTGTTGGTTACTATGCCAACCAGTGAATCTGTATTCTCTATGTATTGTACTGAATACTTCATATTCTCTGATGTATCTGTTGAATTATCTTCCTGTATTATACGTGAGCCATCTATTCCTTTAGATACAAGATAATTATACATTGCAAATGCTTCTGTTGTATTTTCACCTTTTCCCCTGCCGCCTGATACTATTATTGTTGTATCAGGGTTATCTATTGCATAGGAAACAGCAACATCTAACCGGTTCTTAAGTGACCTTGTTATGTGGTCACCTCTTATCTGGCAGCCAAGTACTATTATATAATCACAGTTATCCTTTGGCTTTGCCATCATTCCTTTAATTATCAGTGCTTCTATAAAAATAAAAAGAAACGCACCAGTTGACATTATCACTATAAAGCAAATTCTTAAGACCTTTGCCACATGAATTATTCCTTTGATTTCTAATACTCTCACTGCAAATACTAATCCAAAAAAGACAGCACCCAGCAGCCATATAAATATAAATGATGAACCTACCCCTGCGTATGTTGCACACACTATATAATATCCCATGCATATAAGTGCCAGCACAAGCCATATTGTATACATAAAACTACTATTCTCCGTTACTTTTTCCATACTTTATTCCACGCTCATACATCAATTATCCTGCATAATCCACATTTTTACCCGCAAATTCAGGATAATCTGCTGATTTCTGGTTCTGTCCGTAAGATGTGGCAGGATATTTAATTGCTGTATTGGTGACACCACCTGACACATACGACCTTCCGCACTCTGGACAGACTGCCATTTTAAGTGTAACTGTCGCATTCAGTACTTCGCCATCTTTACTGGCAGCCTTCCTGTTCGCATTAGAAACATGCTCCTGTTCATGTGCCATAACCTTCGTGGCCGCTGCTGACGGGTCAATATGTGCTGCACTCTTAAATGAAACATTTACTTCATCTGAACCATCCTTATATTCCCTGTTCGCACATGTTTCACATTCCACCTGTCCGGAACGCTTCATTGCTTTAAGTCTTGCAGAGCTTATATCCTGTGTATCAACACCTGCTACATTAACAGACAGATTTCTATTCATATCATTAACGCCGTTAATCATCATCTTAATGTGCACCCCCTTCATGTAAAATGTTTAAACAATATATCTGTATTTAATATAACATAGTTTGATAATTATGCTAGTTTTTTTTGATGTAAAAGTTTAATATATACATACAAACAATCAATAATATAGAAACGAGGTATTATATATGTTTACATTTAACAAAGATGTTACAGCTACTAACTGCGAACCTGGTGTTACAAGAAAAATATTATGCTACTCTGATGACCTTATGATGTGCGAGATTCATTTTGAAAAAGGTTCTAAGGGCAATTTCCATAGCCACAAGCATCTGCAGATTACTTATGTTGCTAAGGGAAGCTTTGAATTCACTATCGGTGATGAAACTAAAATCGTTAATCAGGGCGACAGCGTATACATGCCTTCTGGCGTAACCCATGGTGTTACATGTCTTGAAGAAGGAATCCTCTGTGATGTATTCAATCCTATGAGAGAGGATTTTCTTAAGTAAAAGGAGACTATAATCAATGAAGGTACCATTTAATATTAATCTTTCAGGTAAAACTGCTATTGTAACCGGAGGAAGCGGAACTCTCTGCTCAGCCATGGCATATGGACTTGCCGTATGTGGTGCTAAGGTTGCAATAATCGGACGTAACAAAGAAAAGCTTGCTTCTGTTTCTGAGAAGCTTACTAAAGATGCTCTGGATGAATATAACAAAAATGTTACTGTTAAAGGCTACAGCTGCAATGTAATTAATAAAGATGAACTTACAGCTGCTTATGAAACTATTAAGAATGAACTCGGTAGCTGTGATATTCTTATTAATGGTGCTGGTGGTAACCAGCCTGGTGCAATTACATCTATTGAGATGTTAAAGAAAGATAAAGAAGATTCTGACTATTCTTTCTGGAATCTTGATGAAGACAGAATACGCGATGTTATGGATCTTAATTACATGGGAACTCTTCTTCCTATTCAGGTATTTACTAAGGATATGGTTGAAAAAAGAAGTGGCAGTATTATCAATATTGCTTCTGTAACTTCTATTCTTCCTCTTACTAAGGTTATGGCTTATGGCAATGCCAAGAGTGCTATTCTTAATCTTACACAGTGGCTTGCTGTACATTTTGGTGAAAGCGGCATCCGATGCAATGCAATTGCTCCGGGATTCTACGCTGCCGAACAGAATCATGACCTCTTATTCAATGCAGATGGCTCATATACAGACCGCGCCAGAAAGATTATTGCCGGAACACCTATGGGACGCTTTGGCAATCCTGAAGAGCTTATTGGTGCTACACTCTTTCTTGCAAGCGATGAAACAGCCAGCTTTGTCAATGGTATAGTGTTACCTGTTGACGGCGGATATAGTGCTTATAGCGGAGTGTAGGATTCTTTAGTTGGAAACTGTATATAATTCAGGGCGATGTCAGCTTTGACATCGCCCTTTTTGTTGGCCAGCCACACAAATGCCTACACTACAACTCAGCCCTGATAATCTCAGCTGCCTTAACCATATTCTTAAGGCTTGCTTCTGTCTCTGGCACACCTCTTGTCTTAAGTCCGCAGTCTGGATTTACCCACAGCTTGTCTTTGTCTATCTTTGTAAGCATTATCTTTATTGCACGGGTAATCTCTTCAACCGATGGTATTCTTGGAGAGTGAATGTCGTATACTCCAGGTCCTACCTCTGTTTCAAAATTGTTTTCTCTTAATGAATCAAGAATCTGAAGGTCTGAGCGTGATGCTTCAAATGTGATAACATCAGCGTCCATGTCGTCTATTGCTGGGATTATATCTGTAAATTCACTGTAACACATATGAGTATGTATCTGTGTTTCAGGTTTTACACCGCTTGCTGTAAGTCTGAATGCTGGTATTGCAAACTCAAGATATTCTGTATTCCAGTCAGATTTTCTTAATGGAAGCTTTTCTCTTAAAGCTGCCTCATCAATCTGAATAATCTTAATTCCATTTGCTTCAAGGTCAAGCACCTCATCTCTTATTGCAAGTGCAATCTGCGAAATTGATTCCTTGATTGTAATATCTTCTCTTGGGAATGACCAGTTAAGAATTGTTACCGGACCTGTAAGCATTCCTTTCATTATCTTATCTGTAAGTGACTGTGCATACACAGACCACTCAACTGTTATCGGCTTCTTGCGGTAAACATCTCCCCATATAACAGGTGGTTTAACACATCTTGTTCCATATGACTGAACCCATGCTTTCTCTGTGAACAGAAAACCTCCCAACGCTTCACCAAAATATTCAACCATGTCATTTCTTTCGTATTCTCCATGAACAAGTACATCAAGTCCGATTTTTTCCTGCCATCTGACACATTCTTCAATTTTCTTCTTATTAAATTCAACATACTGTTCTTCGCTGATTTCACCCTTACGGAATGCTGAACGGTTGGCCTTAACATCTTTTGTCTGTGGAAATGAACCGATTGTAGTTGTAGGCAGCTTCGGTAATGCAAATTCTTTCTTCTGAAGCTGCTGTCTCTCACTTCTTGCAGGAAGTCTTCTGTAATCCGCCTCTGTAACTTCCGCAAGTCTTTTCTTTACAGCTTCATTATCACATTTTCTTGTACCTGCAAAAAGCTTCCTGTTTGTCTTGAATCTTTCATCTTCTTCAATATTTCCACACTCGGCAAGCACGCTTAATTCCTTTAATTCCACAAGCTTTTCTTCTGCAAATGCGAAGTAATTCAGATATTCATCCGAAAGTTTATTCTCATGCTTTAATGTATATGGAACATGCTGCAGCGAGCATGATGTTGACAAAACTGTCTGTATTCCCTTATCTCCAAGCTTTTTAAGCACATTTAAAGTCTTTTCATAATGATTCTTCCAGATATTCTTTCCATTTACAAGTCCAGCGAATAATACCGTATCCTTTGGGAATCCATATTTTTCAATGAGTTCTGCTGTCTTCTTTCCCTCAATAAAATCAAGTCCAATTCCGTCAAACGACAGCTTAACAATATCTTCATACACATCCCTCACGTCTCCGAAATATGTCTGAAGCAATACTTTGCATGATTTCTTCTTACCTAAAATATCACAATACATTTTGACAAACAGTTCTCTGTCTTCTTCTGTCATGTCCTGTACAAGTGCAGGCTCATCAAACTGAAGCCACTGGATTCCTACAGCTTCACATTTGCTATAAACATCTTTATATGCTTCAATAAATGCATTGATAAAATCATCTGCCCTCTTCTTGCCTGTAAATCTGCACAGCTTAAATAAAGTATACACACCTGTGATTACCGGTTTTGTCTCGATTCCAAGTTCTTTTGCCTCTGCATATTCTGCCCACAGCTTATTACCTGTAAGTCTTATCTGCGTGCTGTCCTCAGCCTCTGGAACAATATAATGGTAATTAGTATTAAACCATTTCTTCATTGCAAGGGCTTTTACATCACCGTTCTCTCCCTGATAGCCCCTTGCCATTGCAAGATATTTATCAAGCTCTGAAACCTCAAGTTCCTTGTATCTTTCAGGAATTATATTAAGTAAAAATGCTGTATCAAGCACTATATCATAATATGAAAAATCATTGCTTGTGATATAATCAATTCCTGCCTCTTTCTGTATAAGCCAGTGTGTCTTTCGTAACTCCTTTGCTGTCTGTGTCAGTTCATCTGCACTTATTTCTTTTCTGAAATATTTTTCTAATGCAAACTTTAACTCTCTTAATGTTCCTATCCTTGGATAACCTGCTACTGCTGTCTTCATACCTGCTCTCCTCATCTATAATTTGATGTTGTCATTATAAATTCGAAAAAAACATTTGTATAATACATAAAAAAATGAGTTAGCCATAGTTTAAAGCTATGGCTAACTCATTTTACATACATGCAATGACTACTTAAGATACTTCCTTATAGCCTCAAGATATGTACTTCCAAGCCTGCTAAGCATCCCTTTTCTGTGAGTTATGTAACCAATATGCATATCTGATTCATCAGCAAGTGGCACTGCTATAATGTCTTTTCCGTTGAGCTTCTTGTCAAGAATACCACTGCTCACTGTGTAACCGTTAAGTCCGATAAGCAGGTTAAAAAGCGTTGCCCTGTCACGGACTCTTATATTCTTCTTTCTTGCTGTCTCTGAGAATATCTCCTCTGAGAAATAGAATGAATTATGTTCGCCCTGCTCAAATGACAGATAAGGATATTCTTCTAACTGCTCATTATGAATGACACTGCACTCTGCAAGTGGATGTTTTCTGCTTATGAATACATGTGGTCTTGCTGTAAAAAGCTCATGAAATTCAAGTTCATATGACTTTAAAATCTTTCTAATAACAGCCTCATTAAAATCATTAATGAACAGTATTCCAATCTCACTTCTTAACCTTGCAACATCCTCGATAATCTCATAAGTCTGCGTTTCTCTTAAGCTGAAATCATACTCATCCTGCCCGAACTGCTTAATAAGATCAACAAATGCATTGACAGCAAAAGAGTAATGCTGTGTTGATATACAATATTGCTTTCTTCCACCATTATCGCCCTTATACTTATCCTCTAAGATTGCCGCCTGGTCAAGAATCTGTCTTGCATACGATAAGAACTCTTCACCTTCTTTAGATACGCTTATTCCCTTATTAGTTCTGTTGAATATCGTAATATTCATCTCTTTTTCAAGTTCATGAATTGCATTGGTAAGGCTTGGCTGTGAAATATATAATTTTCCTGCCGCCTCAGTAATCGTGCCTGTCTCTGCAACCATAACGATGTATCTTAACTGCTGTAATGTCATACTCTTACCTGCCTGAATAATATTTAAAATATTGTAACACATTTTTGTTGTTTTTTAAAAAATATTATGATACAATCAGCCCGTAAAAATTTCTGATTATGAACGGAGGTGGATTTTCATGGATAGTTGCGATCGTATAGGACGAAGTAAGAACTGCGGTGTATACTATAAGTGTAAGCTCGGAATGTGGCTGTCTGTGAGAATCTCATAACCACATTCTAATAAATTGTGCCTTTTATACATCGCATCAGAGGATCCTTACTATCACAATCATCTGTAGCGATGTATTTTTATGCCCAATTCAGGCAAGAAGGAGGTCACAATGAACAAAGTATTATTTCCAAAGAAAGATTATGTAAAAGAACTTGGCAGGATTTTTAAGTCATCTAAGAATTCACAGAAATTAGTTAAGACACTTTCTAAATATCATGAGAAGGATATTGCTGAAGCAATCACTCTTCTTACACCTGCTGAAAGACAGCATATATATAACGTTCTTGATGAACATATGATTGCTGAGATTTTCTCTTATCTTGATGATACTGAAAAATATCTTGAAGAACTGTCATTAGAGAAAGCTGCACGTGTAGTATCTTACATGGATTCCGATGATGCGGTTGATGTACTTGACGATTTGTCAGAAACTAAGAAGAATGAAATTGTTGAACACTTAGACGCTGATGCAAAGGAAGATGTCCAAAAGCTTCTTTCTTATGAAGATGATGAGATTGGTAGCTGCATGACTAACAATTTTGTGTGCATACCTAACACCCTTACTATAAGAGAAGCCATGAGTGCCCTTGTCAAGCAGGCTGGCGAACATGATAACATATCAACTATATATGTAGTCAATAGTGCTGGCAAATTTGCCGGTGCAATTGACTTAAAGGATTTAATTATAGCAAGACAGAATGATAACCTTGCCGACATAATAAGCAGTTCATACCCTTATGTATATGAGCATGAAAATATCAATGAATGTATTGATAAGATTGCAGATTACGAAGAGGATTCCATTCCTGTACTTACTGATGATGGAAAAATATGCGGTATCCTTACTGCAACAGATATCGTTGAACTCGTTGATGATGCAATGAGTGATGACTATGCAAAGCTCGCCGGTCTTACTTCAGAAGATGATTTAAGCGAGCCAACTCTTGTAAGTATCAAGAAACGTCTGCCTTGGCTTATTATACTGCTGTTTCTTGGAATGGCAGTTTCATCAGTTGTAGGAATATTTGAATCAGTAGTTGCTGTTCTTCCGATTGTAATATGTTTCCAGTCTCTCGTTCTTGACATGGCTGGTAATGTCGGAACACAGTCACTTGCTGTAACTATCCGTGTACTTATGGATGAGACTTTAAGTGCTAAGAAGAAGTTGTCTCTTCTTTTCAAAGAGATGAAGATTGGTTTCATTAATGGTGCAAGTCTTGGAATCATGGCACTTGTATTCTTAGGTGTCTATATTCATATATTCAAGAAATATGCGTGGATGTCAGCATTTTTAATATCTGGCTGCGTCGGATTATCTCTTATTGTTGCTATGGTTGTATCAAGCCTTGTGGGAACAATTATTCCTATGTTCTTCCACAAAATTCACATTGACCCGGCTGTTGCGTCAGGTCCGCTTATCACAACCGTAAATGACCTAGTCGCAGTTGTGACTTACTATGGACTCGCAATGATATTTCTTGTTGAGATATTTCATGTGTGAGAATGGAAACGAGTGTTTTCTGACTATTCAATTATCAGAAAACACTCGTGCTTTATTTTGTCTAATTGATAATGTACATAATAACACTTACTACAAACCTTTTATCACTATGTTCAATCTTGATATTTCCTCCATATTTTTCTGCAATCCTGTTTATATTCTCCAAACCATAACCATGCTCTTTCCCCTTCAGACTGACAATATTACCATTTTCTTCTTCTACTTTCCCATCAAATGTGTTGGATACATATATATATAACATATTTCCATTATATTTTACATTCACTTTTATATAAGAGTCTTTTACTTTAATAGCATTCTCATAAGCATTATCTAGCAAATTACCCATAATTATATTAATATCCATTGCACTAATCCCCATATTTTCAGGTACAACTACATTAATATCCGTTTCTATACATTTATCCTTAAACTTTCCATTATAATAATTAAAAATTCCATCTAATGTGATATTTCCAGTATTAAATACCGTTTCCGAACCATTTATATCTCCCATCAATTCATCTGAATATTTCTTTAATTCATATAGTTTTCCAGCCTCTGCCAGACTGTTAATCTCCCTTATATGATGTTTCATATCATGTCGGATAGCTCTTATTTTCTTATCATTCTCAATGTTCGTCTTCATCTGCGCATCATAATAATGCATTTGTTGTTTAAGATTCTCATTTTCCTGCATAAATATATATCTATCTAACATATTAGAATAAAACACATAAAGCATTAAATTTAATATCAATACAGATGTACTCATAAATAGTATTCCATATGAAGATAATCCACTTTCCTTATAGACTGCAAAAAGTGTGCATACACTCATAATAGATACGATAAACAATATATACCACTGTCCCATAAATTCTGACTTTAACTTTTTTCTAAATCCAAGTCTTAACATCATAATAACTATATAAAAAAACAAAACGGAGACAAATGCAGCAACTACCTGATATTGCTCTGTAACAATATTAACTGCTGTCACCATATAAACAATGAAATCCAAAGCTACCATTATTGAATAACAAAGTATACTAAGTAACAATTTGCTCCGGATTTTCCCTTCATATACCAGTGAAATTATAATTATCCCTGCTATTGTAGACAATGTATTAATATAATTATTACTGATTATCAAGAAGCACCCCGTTGTTAATAAAAATGCTAATAAACCTGCCAACATTTCCTTAAATCTGCTTTCGCAATCCAGAAATATCCTAAAATACTCTAATGTAATAAAAATTCTGGCTAACTCAATTATTACAGTCAATACTATATCAAACATTCTCATATATTATCCTGCTCCATTTGCAAATCCAATATCTGCATATTGAACGATTTCCTATAATTCTTGCTTATTGCAATATAATCCCCATTATCCATTACAATCTCATTAAGTAAAAATTCTTTAATATGTCTAATATTAACTACTATGGACTGATTAACCATAACAAAATAAACCGGGAGTCTATTTAACTCCTTCTTCAGCTTTCCCACATATCTTTTTTCACTATCAGAACAAATTATGTTAATCTGATGTTTATCACTTTTTAAATATATAATATTTCCATATAAAACCTTATATTGACTTTTATTATAAATGTATGTAAAAAATCTCTTATCCTGTCTGTCTAGCTGGAGGAGTTTTTCTATTTCCGAACATATCTTTTCGCAACTTAATGGCTTTACAAAAAAATTATACGGATGTATATCAAACAAATCTAATGCATAAGATGTCTTAGAAGAAATATATATTATATGCATTCCTACATTCATCATTGATTCCCTTATATAGTAACCAACATCCACACCATTCTTTTCTGGTAATTCTATGTCAAGAAATAATATATCCAGATCAGTCTTTTCTGGCACATCATTTATGAAGGATTCTGCACTATTCCAGACAAATACCTCAACACTATCGCTTTTATTCCTAAATCTTTGCTGAATACATGTTTCTATTTCCGAACATGTTGATATCTCATCATCACAAATTCCAATCCTGTACCTCATACAGTTCACCTTATATTCATTATAATATTCTGCAGTTTCCCAATGCTCAACAACATTGTTGCAACTGTTACAGACATAATTATTATACCACTCCAAGACTGTTGATTACCAATAAAAAGTATTGAAAATGCTAACGACTCCAAAATCAGAATATTCAGTGTCCGCATTTTATAGATTTGTTTGTCCTTATCATCTAACTCATTATTTTCATTTTCAACAGGTGCAAAACATAATATAATAAGTGAATCAATAAAACACAGAAATATCTGCATTAATGCATTGAATTCAAAATTCTTTATAATAATTAAAACAAATATATATATGAACACAGACATTATTGCACATGTAATTCTATGTCTGGTATGATAACCACCAGCATTTTGTCTCAACGGTATAAATGTAAAAAGGAAAAAAACTGCTTCAGGCAACATTTTCATTATCATAGCAATTAATATTGCAACAATTGCAGCCACACTTAACATCTTAATCATTTCTATTCCAAATTCAATAACTTTATTTTCATCTTTATTTATATCAGAATTATGCACAATATAATTATATATTCTATTATCCATTATTATTTCATTCACACTTTCTCTTGGGCAACAATCCTGCCCTCGTAAATCTCAATTATCTCATCAGACAGCATTTCAAGTTCTTCCTTATCATGACAGGCAATTATTATAAGTGCTCCTCTCTTTTTCTGCTCCTCAAGTATCTCATGAACCTGCTTTGCTCCAGCTTCATCAAGCGCATTTATTGGCTCATCAAGTATAATAATATCCGGATTCTCCATATAGGCTGCAGCAATTCCTAGTTTCTGCTTCATTCCCAGTGAATATTTCCTGTATGTTCTTTTATCGTCAGGATCAAGTCCTACCTGTTCCATGACATGCCTTATATCCTCAATTCCTGTATTATTTTTAATGCATGCCAGCATTTCTAGATTCTTTAACCCTGTATATTCCTGAACAAACGATGGATTTTCTATAAGAATCCCTATACTTGGTGGAAATGAAAAGTCTTTTCCAAGTATTTCCCCATCAATCTCAATTTCACCTTTCACCTTTATAAGCCCACTTATAGCCCGCATAAGCATGGTTTTACCTGAGCCATTCTTACCTTTAAATCCATACACTCTGCCGCTTTCAAGTTCAAGATTAACATTATCAAGTACTCTTGCACCTTTTATGTCTTTGCATACATTTTTTAAAACAACTCTCATGCACTATACCTCCTTAGCATTCAGTATATCTATCCTTCTTATATATACATATCCCAGTATTGCACATAGCAATATTATTACAGCATCAGCCAGCATCATATGCACACTGTCTGTTCCCCCTGATATATATACATTATTTCTCATACACATCAATCCATTAAATATCAGAAATGCATTCCCCGAAAATATTGTTATAACCATTCCTGCTGATATAAGCAGTAGTGATATTATTGGTGAGCATAGCATAGACAACAGCATCTGCACCAATGCAATGGTAAATAATGACATCAATGGAAGAACAATACTTATAATAACCATTTCACTTGTAGCTACTGCTGATGTATTCTTCGAATATCCATACATATGAAGCACTTCCATATGTACATTAAGTCCTGGTTCATAACGATGGATTACACTTATAATTTCAATCAGGATATCTGTTATGGCAGTTATATAAAATGCACTTGCAAAACACCACACTATTTTACTTACAAACCACTTGCCAATGCTTCCGCACCTCAATATTATCTGCATTCCAACGCTGCTTAAGTCCTTAACACAATAGCTCCCCACAATAAATGAGATACCCAGCACCATAAACAGATATTGTTCTGACATGTAATACTCCATGATATTATCCAGTCTGATTATTCTACTGCCCCTGTAGAACACCTGAAGCAGATCTCCTGCTGACACACTGCCACAATATCCTTGTGTCCCTATTTTTCTTCTCATACTCAAATCTGTTGCAATTACCAATACCACTATTACAATTGTTGCTATTATATACAAATATTTTCTTTTAAACATTCCACGGACTATATCATTCTTTAATATATTCCAAAACATTATCTGTTTCTCCTTAAACTGTCAGACTTTCCCATTATTAACACAACCATGAGCAGTGCTGCCGCCAAGACCACAAGATATACAAGATTTCTATATTCCCATCCGCTCTGATATACGCGGTAAGTTATATACGCTCTTAATATTCTGATATTGCCTTGTTCTATCAGCATGTAAAGATTAACAACCATACATATAAAATATCCAGCAATCCAGCTACGCACATATCTATATATTATTAATAACAATTCCATAATAATAAACATTATAAAAATGAGAGTTATGAATACACCTGCAAATACCGTCACGGATTCTGTATATGTCAGATATCCTCCATAAACCCTCTGTGCCATGGCATTTTTCTCATTCCAGTTATTCATAATTCCATGTGTTGATATAATCCCTCCTGTAAGCACAACAATTGCCGTAATAAATACATATGCTGCAATTCTTACAGCCCCTCCGGCAATAACAGCCAGATAGAATTTTCTTACATTAACATATCTTACCATTCTGTTATCATCATACATTCTCCTGAAATATGATATTAACAGTAACATAATAACCGGCATTGCCATATATGGAACGATTTTATAATTATATGTAATCACAAAATCTTTAACGCATGTAATTCCCATCGTCTTTCTTGATGCAAATGCAAATTCACACGCAATAACTGAAATAAGATTTACAATTACATAAAAAAACATATCTCCCAATTCTGACTTACTTATCCTGACTCCACATTTCATAAATTCTCCTACAACTGTTCAATGTAAAACACCATTCTTCTTTCCAACGGATACTGTGACATAATTATATAAACATCAGATTCTGCATATCTTTGTCTGCTGTTTATCTTCCAGACATCATCATGTCTTATACTGGTTACCAGCTGTACTCTCTGTATCTCACCAGCTTCAACTGAATTTATGTCAATATTCATTTTTTCCAGTGAATTACTGTCCCCATTAAATTCTGTACAATAGAAAAAAAATGTTATCAGACGGTTTATGCTTACCGCCTCCTGTGCATTATTTTTTATATCAATTGTAAACACTAGATAATCCGTGTCATCTTTCCCCACTGAAAATACTCCAAGTTGTTCCTGTGTATACTCTTTTAATATACTTTCTCTGTCATACATTTTACACGCAACTGGCGAAATACTCACATCTGCTGTAATAACATCCTCTATATCAGGTGTGTAATTAATCCATTGACCATACCCACATTTTTCAATCTTTTTCCTGGGGAATATCGTATTGATTCTTATTACAAGCACAAGCCATGCTATAATAACTACTATTATGCAGACAATGATTGCAGTTCTTTTCTTTCCCTCTTTACCAGATAATCTGTCATTATAAAACATCCATTTTCACGCCCCTTACTATAAAATGTACATAACCACATATAACAAGCACAACAAACAATATACATAAGGAAACCAGTGTTGTTGGTGAACTCTGTGGAACATAAAACACTTTCTGTATTGCAAGACCTCTTATGATTGGATTGCTGGCATATGTAACAAGTCTGCCCGATACAACACATATAAGAAATGGCAGTGACATAACAACAAATCTGTTATTAGCATATAAAGATAAGGATAAAGCAAGGCCAGCTATAAGTCCCGCAAATACAAATATCAGTATCATATACACCAGCGAATATACAACAACATTTTTAATAGCCAGTTTCATAAATACAGCCTTATAATTAGGCAGTTGATACCAGTCATAAGTAATAACCGGTAGCACAGTCATTGTCAGCATAAGATTAAGTAATAATGGAAATACTGCCGAAACCCCGGCTGTGATGAACACTGCTATTGATTTTGCCACCATGTATATACTTTTCTCTCCTCTTATGGCAATATTCTTAAGTATCCCAGATTTCCTGTCTGTATAATATGATGCTGCATATGGTATTGTTATCAGCAGAAATACTACCATCTGATATATATTGATTTCTGCATTAATCATTCCACCCATCCAGCCTTCACTAACATTTCCTACTACAGAAGACGCAATATATGGATTATATCCGTCAAATATATGTTTAACCAACGGAATAACTTCCAACACAAAATGTGCCACTCCCAGCAATCCACCTAACAGCATTGCTGCCTTCAGCTCTTTTCCATGAAAAGCTCTATACAGTTCTATTCTTATCATTCTCCCCACTACATCACCCTCTTATTCTATATTAACTTTTATAAAATTTTCTCCATTAGCTACCTGCTGGACTCCCAGAAGACTTAATCTCAGATAAATATTGTCATAATCTATATCCTCTGTAGCAGCCGCAACAATTTTATCATCTTCATTTTTATAATAACTTTGTATTATCTTATCCGGTTCAACCATGCATAAAACTATATTCCGGCGTTCTCCTGCCATAAGTGTAATATATCCACGGTCTGCACCTGTTGATTCTGCATAATCATGAAATATCGACTCGCTGATATTCAATCTTTTAATTTCCCCATTTCCCTTGTCCATATAATAAGGTCTGATTCCATCAATATTTATTGTTGCTTCAGATTCCGAATTATTATCAAGTTCAGCTGATATCATAAAAATCTTAGTTCCTACTCCTTCATATCTGCTATAAAACATTCCATTATCTTTATCATATATATTAGTAAACCCTGCTTCTCTTTCACTTACCTGTTCTATCCATTCCATAAAATTGCTGTCGGTACCGCCTATTTCTTTGTACCCATCCATATTATCAGCCAGAATAACCTTATTAACTTTAATACTGATATCATAATTCAAATGTGGTGATGTAAAAATTGTTCCTTCTTTTGAATAATCATCTATAATAACTACATCTGATGGCAATTTTGCAACCTCGTCCTCAATTACATATTCACATCTTGTTTCAATTTCATCCGGTTTCTCTATATCTTCCTGTGTTACATTCGTATCTGAATAATCTTTATACGAAACACCACACCCTGATATAACAGTAATGCTCACCACCAATATAGCTGTCTTCTCTATCAATTTCCTTCTCATAAGCCGTGTCCCCCTTTATTAACATAGGATGCCTACACTTTCTCTAAATGAAGGCATCCTTGTTCATACAGCTACGAAATCTTAATACTGCGCATCATCTGGATTCCAATAACCTGAGAATGCGTCTGAATCATTTGAATTAAGTCTTGCCTGCATATATACACCCTCATCATATATTCCGGTTCCATACCATCTGACACTTTTTCCTTCATACATATTGTATTCACCTCCCCAAATTCCAGAAGATCTTCCACGTGGTCGAACTGCATATGATGAACCTGATACTCCTTCTTCCCATGTGCAATACATTGTTATAGCATGTCTTGTTTCTTTATACTCTGTACTGGTCACACAAGTATTACCTGCATCAAAACTGAAATCAAAATCATAATTGGTATTACTTGCCAATACTGGCAGAGTTGTCATAGCAATCAACGCTGAACTTAATACTACCGTCAACGCTGATGTAAAATTAAATCGCTTCTTCATAACATTTTCCTCCTCAATTAAAATTTTCTAAGTTTCTTTACTTCTACACTCATCTTTGGCTGGTAAGTAAAAAACGGACATGCAACATTTGCATAATGTGTTGCGACTTTAATTGCTGCATTCTTTGTTTTGTTAGCAATTTTCCCCCTGACAAATTCAGTAAACATATTTTTATCACCTCCTCATGTTTAGCACCTGTTTCATGTTAAGATTATACTATCACATTCTAATATAACAATTTCATACCATGCATATTTAGACGCCTATTCGACATATTTGGCATTTTATTTTTTATTAGGAATCGGCTGATGCTTGATTCAAGTCAGTAAGATATATCTTATAATGCTGATAATGTAGGTAAGACTGCCATGTGGAAATTTGTTGAGAAATAATCCAAAGAAGATTATTCAAAAACTGAAAAGACTCTTAATAATAATTAATTTGTTACAACAAGAAGGAGCATGTTACTTGATATCTTGCAACATGCTCCTATACATTTTCATTATCTATTTTTTACTTTTCAAAAGACCAATTATGTTTTTTAATTCTGAAACTAATGAAATAAGCTGCCAGCATTTCAATCACTGCAACAACAGCTATTATCATAATATATTTATTAAAACTATGAATATCTGATAATGTATGCAGAAAACAAGCATACATCATGCTCATAAAACATGCTGTTACAAGACTGTAAGCCTCACTCATTACTCCTTCGTATTTATGCTCGTTGATATAATCCTGAATAACAAGCACAGCCAGATTAAGCACAAAAACTATAATAAACTGCACATTTATAATCTTTCCTATGTATCTGGCAATCTTCCATAAATCTGCCTCATGATTATTAAATATGCAGCTGCACGCAATCATCATAATAAAACAGTATCCCATACTTGCAAATCCTATTATATTATATACACGCCCGCCTGCATTCCCGTTATGCATATGTACTCCGCCAGACTTTTCACCTGCAAGCATTATAGCAATCACTATAGCCAGCGAAACCGTAAGATAACCCAGAATTGAATTATCTGCCTGTCCTCTAAATGAATACCATCCACATACAAGCATATATCCGGCAGCTATGCAGGATACACCACTCGAAATGAATTTTCTTTTCTTCACCTTGTCCTGCAGCTTTGCCACTCTCACAACTTCTGTAACCGCTGTTTCACTGTCGGTATTCTGCTCCTTAATCTCTCCTATTACAATATCCTGAATCCTTATGTCAAGTATTCTTGATAACTCTTCTATAACACCTATATTGGGAAAACTGTCTCCTTTTTCCCATCTGGAAATTGCTTTGTTAGTCACTCCAAGCAAATCACCCAATTCAACCTGTGTATACCCTTTCTTAATCCTCGCATTCTTAATAAGCTCACCTGTTTTCTGTTTGTCCATAGAGCTACCTCCTGATTGTAGTATTAATATCACAGCACTGTTCTTTATCTATTAAAATGTTACTAACAAATCTTAGAAATAGCAATCTATCATAGCGAGAATCGGGAAATTATCTTCCTTATTTTTCATAAGATGCTCATCTTTTGCCGTTGTAAAATATTCATCTTTTATATGATACGCATATCCTTGTTTTATCTCCATTTGTCCTCCATAATCCCCTAATAAAAAACAAAACCCCTTCACTTAAACTAAGCGAAGAGGTAATTTTCAAGCCAATCATTTATCAGTCGCCAATGGTGAGCGAGCATTATTTTCGAACCATTCATTTATCAGCCGCCAGTGGTAGGCGAACATTATTTACTTATTAATAATATGAATTAAATATTACTTTGTCAATACTTTTTATAAATATTACAAATATTACACAATCTCCAGCACATGCTCGGTAACATTCTTATCCTTATCAACACCAAATGCCTTAAACACAGGATTATCATTATCCATAAGTGACATAATCATATATACAGCAGTTGAATCATATGCAAGTCTTTTATCTTCCTCAGAAGGTCTTGAAGGAGTCTCCGGGTGAGAATGGAAATTACCAAGCATAGTCAGGCCAAGACTTCTTGCGTCCTTGACTGCAGCAAACTGCTCTTTAGGATCCATAGTAAAATGCACATTATTATTATCAAGATTAGTAAGAAAATACACTTTCTCAATAGACTTAACATCACCATCAACAAATCCCGCAATAAGCCCACAAGATTCATTAGGAAGCCCCGATAAACAATATTGCACAACTGCATCATAATCAGATTTTTTCATTCGAATAATCATGCTCATCCTCCAATAAAAAATATCACTTTCATACTTATCCAGCGTAAGCCCCGCGCACACGCTGGAAGAGAAAACATATATAAGCAGAATAATGAGATAATCATGTGCAGCGCACTTTGGAGTCACCGGCACTTAGCAAGCCAACGCCTTCGGCGTTGGCGAGCTTAGTACCGCTGTGAACGACAAGTAGCGAAAGCGTGCCTGCACATGATTATCCCATTATTCTGCCATCACATATATTTTCTCTTATTACTTATGCATATCACATTCAGCCTGTTCATAATCAATAAGCTCATGAATTGTAGGATTATCGCCGCATATAGCACAATGATGGTCCTTTGGAAGCTTAATTGTATGGAATTCCATCTTTAAAGCATCATATGTAAGAAGTCTTCCTGTAAGAAGGTCTCCCTTTCCAATAATGTACTTGATAGCTTCCATTGCCTGAAGGCTTCCGATAACACCACCCATTGCTCCGATAACGCCTGCCTGCTTACATGTAGGAACTGCGTCCTTTGGTGGTGGGTTCTTGAATACACATCTGTAGCATGGTCCTTCTCCTGGTACATAAGTCATAAGCTGACCCTTGAATCTTATAATTCCGGCATGAGAGAAAGGCTTTCCAGCCATAACACACGCATCGTTAATAAGGAATTTTGCAGGGAAATTATCTGTTCCATCAATGATGAAATCATAATCCTTGATAAGCTCCATAACATTCTCAGATGTAACGAATTCTCTGTAAGTCTTAACTGTTACATCAGGATTGATTGCTTCCATTGTTTCTTTAGCAGATTTAACCTTTGCCTTACCGATATCTGCTGTTGAATGGATAATCTGTCTCTGAAGATTAGATAAATCAACCTCATCAGCATCAACAATACCGATTGTTCCAACTCCGGCTGCTGCCAGATACATAGCTGCAGGAGCACCAAGTCCGCCTGCACCGATTATAAGCACGCTCGCATTAAGAAGCTTCTTCTGGCCTTTAGCTCCAACTTCCTTTAAAATAATGTGGCGCGAATACCTTTCAAGCTGTTCATTAGTAAACGCCATTAGTATGCTCCTCCTCCCATGAAATATAAGAACTCAACTGCATCGCCTTCATTTAACTTTGTTGTCTCAAAATCATCTCTCTCAACAAAATCATCATTAACAGTAACTGTTACATATTCCGGATTCTCAACATTCTCCTTAACGATAAGCTCTGCTACTGTAATTCCGTCTTCATATTCCTTCTTGTTTCCTGCAACTGTGATCTTCATAACATTCCTCCCTTTAATTAAATCTCATTTCTTGCGCCGTTTATTATACTAATCCTTCAAATAATCCAAGCAGTGCATCCTTAGTTGTCTTTCCTGCAATTCTGCCTGTCTCAGCACCTTTGTTGAATGCAACAAATGTAGGTGCTGCCAATACTTCATATTTAGAAGCAAGCGATTCATCAAAGTTTACATTTACCTTGTAAACATTAAGCTTTCCCTCGTAATCATCTTCAATGTCTCCTACAACCCCTGCCATCATCTTGCATGGGATGCATGAATCTGAATAGAAATCCACAAGAACCGGAAGTTCTGACTTAAGAACCAGTTCTTCGAAATTCTCTGCATTAGCTCTGGCTGCCATAAGCCCTCCTTTCCTTAATCCTCGTCTTCTACCTTTCTAACGATAAGAGTATATGTACCATCCTCATTAGCTGTAAGCTTTAATATCTGATGTCCCTCTTCCTTAATACTTCTTGGAACATTCTGAACAGGTTCACCATCATTCATTCTGACCGCAAGAATCTGTCCGTCATCTAACTCCTCAAGTGCTACCTTTGCCTTAACAAATGTTGTTGGGCAGACCACATCAGTAATATCTACTGTATCATCAATCTCAAAATCAGCCATTGTATGCCTCCTTAATCTTCTTATAGAATTCTTCTCTTCCAACTCTGTCGAGTGTGAACTTAAATCTTTCACTTGGCTTTGCGTTGTCTGCAAAGAACTGGATTGCTGCATCACAGACACGGAATAACTGTTCTTCATTTCTGATAAGCGGAAGTGGTGATTCACCCTTGCTTATAGAATTACCAAATGTTCCTGCAAATGAAATGATATATGCAGAAGGTGCGTCCCACGCATCTGTTGGACAGGATTTAGCGCATCTGCCGCAGTAATTACATTTGTCATAATCAACTGCAACCTTGCCATCCTGCATTGTGATTGCACCTGTACGACAGGCCTTCTCACATACACCACAGCCAATACATTTGTCTTCAATCCACTTAACATCAGCAGCGCCCTTGATACCAACATCATTCTCCTCTGCCTTAAGACAGTTGTTCTGACATCCTGTAACGCCGAATTTGAACTTATGTGGAAGTTCTCTTCCGAAGTATCTTTCGTCTAACTTAACTGCAATGTCATATGAATCTATGTTACCGCTAGGACATATTGTATTGCCCTGACAGGCTGTGACTGTACGCACTCTCGGACCACATACACCAGGTCTGCAACCGCCCTCTGCAAGTTCTTCCTTGACAGCATCTATATCTTTAAGTTTAATAAATGGAATCTCAACGCCCTGTCTTGATGTAAGATGGACATGTCCGTCTCCATATTTTTCTGCAACTTCAGCAATCTTGGTAAGATTCTCGGCTGTAAGATATCCTCCTACAACTGCAAGACGAAGTGAGAAGTTATTCTTCTGCTTCTGTCTCATGAATCCGCCCTTCTTAAGTGTTCCATAATCAACTTTCTCTGCCATAATATCCTCATTTCCGTGCCATGCACTATTCATTATCAGTAGACTCTAAGGCTGCCCTGAAATCTTCCTTAAGATCATCTATATCTTCTATTCCTACGCTAACTCTTATCAGATCGTCATACACTCCCGAAGCTTCTTTATCCTTGTCGCTTAGATGAAGTGCAATCGTTGAAGCAGGGTGGATAACCAGTGTCTTGGTATCTCCTATGTTAGAAACAATATTAGGAATCTTTAATGCATTAATTATCTTAAATGCTCTCTCCTTGCTTCCAACCCTGAAAGTTATTATCGCACCATAGCCTTTAGTAAACTGCTTATCAGCCACTTCATGATACGGACTGCTCTCAAGTCCCGGATAATTAACTGTAATTCCTTCAAATGTGTCTAAGTATCTGGCAAGTTCATACGCATTAGAACAGTGCCTCTCCATTCTAAGCCCTAATGTCTCAAGTCCCAGGTTATTAAGAAAAGCATTCTGTGGTGAAAGACAACCACCAGTATTTCTGAATAATCCGTTACGAAGTTTAATTATATATGCCATTGGGCCGAATTTCAAATATGGTTTAAGTCCCGGATACTTTTCTTTATCAAACTTGAACTTTCCATTAAAAGTAAGTATTCCGCTTATCGCATCACTGCTTCCATTAATGTACTTTGATGATGAATTAACTACCACATCTGCGCCAAGAGTTATAGGCTGTATAAGATATGGCGTTGATACCGTATTATCAACTATAAGCGGAATTCCATGTGCATGTGCAACATCCGCTACTGCCTTAATATCTGTTACATCAAGCTTTGGATTACCGATTGTCTCTGCAAATACAACTCTTGTCTTATCTGTTATAAGTTCTTCAAAACACTCTGGTTTATTATCAGCCACATATTTCACTGTAATGCCAAAGCTTTCTAAGTCTTCAAACAGTTCGACTGTTCCACCATATAATCCACATGAAGCAACAACCTCATCACCCTGTCTTACAATATTAGCTATAGAATTAAATATTGCCGCCATTCCGGAAGAACACGCTACACTTGAAAATCCTTTTTCCAGCTTGGTAATTCTTTTTTCAAATGCTTCTATCGTCGGATTATTGATTCTCGTATATGAGAATCCCATCGCCTTATTATCAAATATTCTCTCCAGTTCTTCTGCACTCTCATGCTTAAATGCGCTTGACTGATATATAGGAACAAGTGTTGCTCCGTTGGGATAATCGTCAACGCCATCATGCAGCAGTGATGTGTTAAAACCACTCATATATTTCTCATCCTTTCATCTGTTATGCGATGAACATTCAATATTTATTGAACTGTCCATATATTAAACCCTTTTACCTAGTATGTCAATAGGTTATTTGAGAAAAAATATAACTGCCTGAACAATCTCAGGCAGTCATGAACTATCATTAACATTTACTATATAATATAACTGTCTATTCCCACATTAGAATTAACCAAATCTGCTATTGTAATATTGCTGAAGTAATCATTAACAAGCTTCTCAAAGTCTTCCCACATCTGTAAAGTCTTACATTCTGCCACCTTCGGACATCTGTTAGGCTTCTTCTCAAGACATGCTACCGGTGCAAGTGAACCCTCTGTTACAAGAAGTATGCTAAGCACTGAATAATCCTCCGGATTGCGTGCAAGCTTGTATCCGCCACCCTTTCCTCTTAATGATATGAGAAAATCATTCTTGCTTAATGTTGCAACAATCGCTTCCAGATACTTCTCAGAAATATCCTGTCTTCTGGCAATATCCATAAGTGGAATATATTCTCCTGTATTATGCTCCGCAAGATCAATCATGACCCTGAGCGCATATCTTCCCTTTGTTGAAATCTTCATATATATAACCTCTTTTCTAATAACACATTAATACTGTATGTTAAACATACTTTACCACAATGTTTGTATATTTTTCAAGTGTTAAATGAATTTATTTGACGGGAATGCTTGCCGCAACGCATAATTCTCCCCAGCCTCTGGCTGAATCAGGCCATACATTTCCCACCCGTGTAGCACCATTTATAAGGTATGCTTTAAGCTTTTCACCATACATATATTGGTCATTGCCCTTCACAATCCCCCATTCCATCAGCATTGCAGCAGCACCCGTAACCATAGGTGTTGCAAAAGATGTCCCCGTGACAGTTTTCTCCTTATTTCCTGGAATTCTTATATTAACTCCCGGTGCTGTTATGTCAGGTTTTGCATACAGCAGAAGGCCGCTTTTTACATTAACTCCCCTGCCTGAAAATGTGGCCGCACTCCCCGGAGCACGCCCATTGGCGCCAACACATATTGCCCGCCTCGAAGTCCCCGGTATTGTAAATGTGTACTCAGGCGACGGCCTTAAAAATCCTGTTGCACTGCTTAATGTCGAAACCGGAGGAAGCCACATATTAAAGAATCCATCCAACACATTTGCTGCGGTAAATCTTATATCCCATATTCCAGAAGTAATATATCCGCTTGTCGCAACTATGGCTGCATATATCTCTTCACCCATATAGAATGGTCCCGGTCCATACGCCTTTGATACGATACGCATATTCTTAATGTTATGATGCACAACCCCCGCATTTCTTTCACTTATAACCAGTCTTTCCCCTGTTGGCGCAATAAGATCAATTCTTGCATTGTCCATTGCCCTTTTCCATATCTGTATACTTATCTGAGGCTCATAATCACCAATTGCAAGCTCTTCATCCAGTACATTTCCACTGACAAGCTGACCTGAATAATGTGTTCTGCCTTCTCCTTCATTGCCAACACCTATACATATACTGCATCTGTATGTTGAACAGCAGTCATCTATAAACATTTCAAATATAGAACTGCCCTCATGATTGCCATAAGTTCCACCATAACTTATATTAACCGCAACCGGCTGACTATATTCAATAGCTTTTCTTATGCAGTAATCAACGCCTTTCATAATCTGCGTTGTCCTTATATATGCGTTTCCCCCTGAATTTCCCAGCTTTACAATTATAATATCTGCGTCTGAAGCAACACCGCTCCTTCCACATGCAATAACTGCAACTTCATTGCCATGTCTGGTTACATCCCTAGCTGGCAGTGTCTTTACAGCTCCATTCCTGTAATCTTCCAGTATACTGTTAATTTCCTTGTCAGAATATGTAATGCCTGTTGTCTGGTCCCACAACGTCTTAATTCTTGTTTTCCCTGAGTCATCAAGAAATTCACCATTTTCTATATCTATCCCAGAATCAATTACCGCTACTAGTACACCTTTTCCAGTCACGCCTCCATACTGGGTTTCTTCTGCTTTTGCAACATTAACGCAAGCTTCTGACTTTGCTGCATACAATTCAAAATATAATGCCTTAGGCTTTTCAATAAATATTATCTCCGGTTCTGTAGCAAGTGCTTCAATACTATCAATCGTTGTTCTTACAATCCAGTATCCACATAGAAGCTGCGTAAACTCAGCATTTGTATAAATGCTTCTAATCCTATCCAGACTTCCAGCTGTCTTGACAATTATCTCCCATGTTCTGTCAGAGTCATCAAACCCGGCATCCATATCAGGTACCTGCTGCCTTATATCTTCACTTGTATCAGCACTAATCTGCAATAGATTTTCAATTCTCGGATTCACATATAATTCTCCAGTTAAGCTCACATAATATCTATGCTGACATCTCCAATAACATGAAAACAGCTGATGCATACGCACCAGCCGTTAATTAATTAAATATCATGTTTTCTTGATAAATTCTATACGACACTTAGGACACTTAATACTAATTCTGCCCTTTCCCTTAGGAACTCTTATCTTCTGCCCACAGCTTGGACATTTGAAAATTCTATGTGTCTTACTGTCCTTAATTCTTGCTCTTACCTTGTTAAACCTACTCATAAATTTATAATGAATCTTCATATACTTCTGGTTTTCAGCACTTCTTCTTGATATATTTCTTGAAAACATTCTGAAATATATGTACACAATACCAAGGAGTGCTACTGTATATATTACATTACTCCTTAAAAAGAAAGTAAGTATAATCAGAACAAGAACTACATATGATAAACATCTCGAAAGCTGGTCCATGCCATATCTTCCATACATAAATCTTGAAAAACTCTGCTTAAATCGGTTCATAAAAAACATTCCCTTTCTATATATTGAAGTAATTCACATCAACATACATATGGTAACACACAACCCAATAAAAGCAATTAAAAATGTATAAAATAAATATGATATATTAATATTCCATGTACTCTTCCCCATCAAGGTTCTTCCAGTAGAACTTATCCTCCAGTATCATATAACTGTGTTCTGAGTTTTCTTTAGGAATTGAAACTGAACCAGGATTCATGTATATGTAATTATCTCTCTTCTCACACTTAGGTACATGTGTATGTCCGCAAAGTAGAATATCGCCTTCCTTTAATGCAGGTATATTCTTCTCATCAAGCTTGTGTCCATGTGCAAGAACGATTGATCTGTCATTGAAATTAAGATATGCCTGCTCTGCAAGTACATTAAAGTCAAGCACCATCTGGTCAACCTCTGTATCACAATTACCTCTTACGCATATAATCTCATTGCGTAAAGGATTGAGCATTGCAATAACCTCCTTAGGTGCGTATTCCTTAGGCAGGTCATTTCTTGGTCCGTGATAGAGAATATCTCCTAAAAGAACGAGTCTGTCTGGCTTCTCTACTTCATATCTTTCAAGCAGCTTTCTGCAATAATATGCAGAACCGTGTATATCTGATGCAATCATTATCTTCTTCATAATCTGTCCTTTCCTTAGATAAGCCAATTCTTAATTATCTTGCGAGCTTATTAAATGTTGGCACTTTATAATGTGAAGCATTACTTAAAAACTGAGATAAAGTATTAGGGACCTTGTATGTATCAAGAACCTTCTTCATAAAAGCAATTGATCTTTTCTTATACTTCATGCTTCGCAATACTGTTACCGCGGCCTCATCATCATAACCCCTTGCAAACTGCTTTGCATATCTTGCAAACTTAGTTTTATCAAGTTCAGGAATGTCAAAATAATTCTGGAATATCTCCATTGCCTCAATAATTCTTGTATTATCAAAATCAAGTTCTACTGCAGGTCTTTTCACCTCTATATTACCAATATGACATACAGACTGCTTACACACGTTAGAATACAAGCTTATATTATCAGACTTAACATTCGTAAGTGAATATTTGTTATACAGGTGTATTCCGGTAAACATTCCACTTGAATTATCCTCTCCAAAGAAATAATTCAGTAAAAGCTCTGTAATATCTCCCTGTGCGTCTGATTTCTTAATATACATACCTCTTCCAACACGGATTATCTCACCCTCGTCAGAGAGCCTTTCGACAGCCCGGAAGAATGCTTCCTGATTCATCCTCTCAAATCCATGCTCATACATATCATTAGCCGACACAATTGTGCCATCTGCCACATTATCAAAGTAATCTAATATCTTATCTCTGTTCTTCATAATTCTTTAGCATAGTGAAGTTATTACACTTCTTCAAGATTAATTGTCTCTGTTTCTTCTGTATCATCATCAGATTCTTCCTTTTCAGGCTTTTCTTCTTCCTTGCCATCTGCCTTCTCATTGATTACCTTGACTTCAACCTCAACGTCTCCGTCTTTCTCATCAAATATAACATCATCATCAAAATCATCATCTGATGCAAGGCAGTCATCCTCATCAACAAAATCAGGATCTTCCTCATCTTCTTCATCGACATAGAAATTAACAGGAATAACTTCTACATTACTGCATACAGCCTTACCAATAATATATACTGTATGGATTCCTTCCTCATCAACATTATCAACAAGGTTCTTAACTCCTGCTATCTTTCTTGAAATATCACATGTTGCATTGACACCTTCTGGAAGAATAATAGTTACTGAACTTGCATTACTTGAGAAATTAATATATACATCCTTCTCAAACACTGCAAGACCAAGGTCTAGTACTGCCTTAGAAGCCACTGCTTTAAGCTCACAGCCAGCAAATACTTCATCTTCAACCTCTATAACCTTCTTCTCTCCGATAGCATTATACTTACGGATTTCATCATCAAAACTATCATTCTCTTCTTTAGCGAATCTTTCCTTAGTCTGCTTGAACTTATCAAAAGCAACCTTGCCTGCTACAGCAGCAGCGCCTACTCCTAAAACAATCTTAGCCAATCCATGTTTCTTTGCCATAGTATTATCCTCCAATTCACGCATTATAATGCAATCTACTCTTTAAATTTAATCACCACAAAATCTTGTTTTAGTATATCATACTCCCTATACAAAAATCAACGCGAATAGACACATCCGCAATAATTCTGCCTGTATAGATTATACTCATGTGAAAGCTCAATAGAACGCTTATACCCCTCTTTTTTCTTAAAATCAGATAAAAGATAAGGCATATCATATTCCTCTGAAAGCTTTAAACCTATTTCATTAAGCCTGACGCTGTTCTTTAGAGGACTTATTGTAAGCGTTGTCGTAAAATAATCAAATCCACCAGCCTTTGCAGTCTCACAGGTCTTTCGCAGTCTCAGCTCATAACAGCGGAAGCACCTTTCCCCACCTTCCCTGCACTGTTCATATCCTTTAGCTATGTCATAGAATTCTTTAGTATCATAATCGCCTTCTATGAAGGAAACCTTATACTTTGCCGGAAATTCACTGATGAATCTCTTCTGTTCTTCAACTCTTTTTCTGTACTCTTCCTCAGCAGATATATTCGGATTATAGTAGAATACAGTTATATGGAAATAATCAGAAAGATACTCTATGCAATGGCTGCTACACGGTGCACAGCAGCTGTGAAGAAGCAGAGTCGGTACAATTCCGTCCTTCTGGAAGCCCGCTATCTTCTTATCAAGCTCTTTCTGAAAATTTCTCTGTTCAAAAGGTATTCCCATATTACTTAACCTGTCCTGTTATCTCTTCTAACGCAGCGTAAAGCTTTTCCATCTGCTCATCAGTTCCTATTGAAATTCTTAAGTAATTATCAATAAGTGGCTGGTTAAAATATCTGACAAATATGTTCTTTTCTTTAAGTTTTTCAAATATTTCCTTAGCCGAAACACTCTTGTGTGTTGCAAATATAAAGTTAGCCTTAGAGTCAGGGAATGAGAAGCCTAACTGTGAAAGTCTTTCCTTAGCATTCTCTCTGGTCTTAACTATCTTACCCACGCACTCTTCAAAGTATTCCTTATCATTGACAGACTCAATGCCATAGCTTATTGAAGTTCTGTTCATTGTGTACGAATTGAATGAGAATTTGACAGCATTAAGAGCCTTTATAAGCTCAGGATTACCGAAACAGTAACCTATTCTCATACCAGCCATTGCACGTGATTTAGAAAATGTCTGTACAACCAACACATTTTCATACTTATTGACAAGCTCCATTGCTGACTTTCCGCCAAAATCAATATAAGCCTCATCAACAATAACAACTACATCCTGATTATGTTTTATAATATCTTCAACCTTATCAAGTTCCATATAAAGTGCTGTAGGAGCATTAGGGTTAGGGAATACCACTCCGCCATTCTCCTTGTAATAATCTTCTGGAATTATATTAAAATCCTTATCAAGCGGCTGCTTCTCATATGGAATTCTGTAAAGGTCAGCCCATACACTGTAGAAAGAATATGAGATATTAGGAAACAGTATTGGCTTGTCTGAATTAAAGAATGTCAGGAAACACATTGACAATACATCATCAGAACCAACTCCTACGAACACCTGATTATCATTCATTCCATAATAAGCTGCAATTGCATGTACAAGGTCTGTAACCTCAGGATCTGGATAAAGTCTTAAATCACTGATATTCATTCTCTCTGCTGCCTCAAGCACCTTAGGTGTTGGAGGATATGGATTCTCGTTGGTATTAAGCTTTACAACATCTTTAACCTTAGGCTGCTCTCCCGGCACATATGGCTCAACTCTTCTGATATTCTTCTCCCATGTCTTCATATATAAGTCCTCTTCTTTCACGAATAATTATAATCCCATCTCTTTAGCAACTTCTGCAAAATGTGGTAATGAATTAACAATTGTCTCATAAGATACACAGTATGCAATTCTAACATATCCAGGGCATCCAAATGATGACGCAGGAACCATAAGGATATTGTGTTTCTTGGCTGCCTCACAGAAAACAGTTTCATCTTCAACAGGCGACTTTACGAAAAGATAGAAAGCTCCCTCTGGCTTTACACATTCAAATCCTAACTTTGTGAGTCCTTCGTATATTGCCTTTCTGTTCTTGTCATATGCCTCAAGATTAACCTGTGCATCAACACATTTTGCAACAACTCTCTGCATAAGTGAAGGCGCATTAACGAATCCTAAAATTCTTGTAGCTACAGAAGCTGCTGACTTAACATCTTCTGAATCTGTAACCTCATCAGGAATAACAAGATATCCGATTCGCTCACCTGGAAGTGAAAGCGACTTACTGTATGAATAACCAACAATAGTATTGTCGTAATATTTAGTAAGATATGGAACATCAACACCGTCATAAGCTAACTCTCTGTATGGTTCATCTGCTATTAAGTAAATCTCTGTTCCGTACTCCTTCTGCTTCTTATCCATAATAGCAGCCATCTTCTTTATAGTATCCTCTGAATATACAACACCTGTCGGGTTATTAGGATTATTAACGATAACAGCTCTTGTCTTAGGTGTTATCTTTGCTTCAAACTCGTCAAGCTTAGGCTGGAAATCCACAGTATTAGGTGAAACAACCACTAGTTTTCCGCCAAAATTGCTTACATAATTCCTGTATTCACCAAAGAATGGCGCAAATGTCATAACCTCTTCGCCCGGATTAAGTAATGTCTTGAATATTGTATTAAGCCCGCCTGCTGCTCCAACAGTCATTACAATATTAGTATGGTTAAAATGTGTTCCGAATCTTCTATTAAGTGACTCAGCTATAGTCTGTCTCACATCCTCATATCCTGCATTACTCATATAGCCATGTATAAATGTTGATTCTTCATTATCTACTATATCCTTAACTGCTTCATTAACCTCTGCAGGTGCTGGAACATTAGGGTTACCAAGTGAGAAATCATACACATTCTCTGCTCCGTATAACTTGGCAAGTCTGTTGCCTTCCTCGAACATTGCACGGATTACCGAACTGTTTTTTACTAAAGAAACCATTGAATCAGCTATCATTGTTTATATCCTCCAAAAAAAATATGACTACATTATAATCAAAATCATTTGATTTTACAACTTTCAATAGATGTAATCATATGTTATTATTTAGATTAGTATTTCATTAATTCCAACTGGGGGAAAGAATATTATGTCTAAAACTCTTTATTCAGTATACAGATATATTGTTTTAGGTCTGTTTCTTATTATTAACATATGGCTGTTTCTGCTAAGCATTTTCAGTACGAGCAGACTGACAGCTGATGCAAGTGAACGCACTTATTACACAGGAGACCATGTATGGCTTCATATAATCATACTTGTAGTTCTTATTGCTGCTGTCTTTTATCTTGTGAGAAATAACATTTTCACCGGAATTAACAGTTATCTTTCCAATAACGAGAAAACATTTATACAAATCCGCAATATATGTCTTATTATAATTGGTATAAGCGGTGCTGCCTGGGTTCTGCTTACGCAGAGTAATGCAGGCGCTGACCAGTATTATGTACTTGATGCTGCAAGAGGACTTAGAAACGGTGATTATTCGGCATTCCGGTACAATGGCTATATAGCAAAATACACTAACCAGATTGGGCTTCTGTTCATTGAATACATTATAGGATTCATAGTTGGTGACTATAATTACTTATTCTGGCAGCTTCTTAATGTTGTGATGATTGTATTCACTTACAAGATGTTTTCTGACATACTTGGAATTTTAAAGCTTCCGCGGATTGCAAGCCTGTCCACTATTATACTGGGAATTCTCTTTTTCCCATGGACTCTCTACAGCGTATTCATATATGGCAATGTTGCAGGATTATTCTTTGCCACTTCCGCTTTCAAATACACAATGCTTTTTATTGACAGCCTTAAAGAATTTAACAGCTTTAAGATTTCATATATTGTTATAAGTGCTTTTTCCATGATGTTAAGCGTTATGGTTAAGAATAATTATCTTATATTCATGATTGCGCTCATAATCTATACGGTTGCAGAAGCACTAAGACACAGAAATATACAGATTATTCTTGTTACATGTGCCGTAATTGCAGGATTTGCAATTCAGGCCATTGTTCCAAAGCTTGTTATCGAAAAGATTTCCGGCTGCAATCTTGGAAGCGGTGCTTCAAGCTGGACATGGATTGCAATGGGACTTCACCCATCTGATGGCAATGTTTATGCAGACGGCTGGTACAGCGGGCGTATTGCTGCATTTTACGAGAATAACGATTACGATACTAAGAAAGAAGCTGAGGTTTCTAAAGCAGAGATTAAAGGTTATATTGACACATATAAAAACAACCACAAAGCATTTACATCATTTCTTTCGAAGAAAGTTGCCTCTCAGTGGAATAACCCTGAATTCCAGTGTTTCTGGATAACCAATGTCCGCAGCAGTGATATTGAGAAAAGCCCTGTTATCTCGGATATTCTTTCACTAAAGGGAAGTTCAACATTTATCGCATTTCTTAATATAATGCAGAGTATTATTTTATTTGGAAGTATGCTTTATGCTGTGAATACACTTATTGAAGGTACTTTCTCAGGTGTTGCTGTGCTTCCGCTTACTTTTATAGGCGGTTTCATATTCCACCTGTTCTGGGAAGGCAAATGCCAGTACACGCTTCCTTATTTCATGCTGTTACTGCCTCTTAGTATTATTGGTTTTTACAGCATGGCAAAGAAACTGTCCTCAGTCACAAAAAAGCATTTATACAAATGTGGTGTATTCGCTGTAATTCTTTTATTCATAGCAATTATATTCAACCGTTTTATTATTCTTAATCAGGATAATAAGAGTTACAGGCAATACAGGGAATACACTATTGAACAACAAAAACTTTAACGGGAGGTTTTTATGAACAGACCTGATTGTTTATATATTGTAATTCCATGCTACAACGAGGAACAGGTTCTGCCTGTTACCTCAGGCATGTTTCTTGATGAACTTAACCATCTTATCAAAGCCGGCAAAATCAGTTCTGACAGCAGGATAATGTTTGTTAATGATGGAAGTTCTGACAGTACATGGGATATCATTACGGATTTATCAAAGAAGGATGAACATTTCATCGGAATAAGCCAGAGCCGCAACCGCGGACACCAGAGCAGTGTACTTGCCGGTCTTATGGAGGCTTCCCAGTATGCTGATATGACTATATCTATAGATTGTGACGGACAGGATGACATTCATGCAATGGAAGATATGGTTGACGCTTACCACGATGGCTGTGATATCGTCTATGGTGTAAGAAATGACCGTTCAACAGATACATTTTTTAAAAGAAACACAGCCAAAGGCTTCTATAAAATCATGGCAGGACTTGGCGCAGAAACTGTATATAACCATGCCGATTACAGGCTTTTATCAAAGCGTGTGATTAATGAACTGGCACAATTCAAAGAAACTAATCTGTACCTTCGTGGGCTTATCCCGCTTGTCGGTTTTAAGAGCTCAAGCGTATATTATTCAAGAAGCGAACGACTTGCTGGAAAGTCGCACTATCCTTTCAGCAAAATGCTTAACCTTGCCTTAAACGGCATAACAAGCCTTAGTGTAAAACCACTCCGTCTTGTTATGTCACTTGGTATTATCGTTTCAATCCTCAGCTTCATCGGTGTTATATGGGCTGTTATTGACAACCTGCTCGGCAACACAGTTACCGGCTGGGCAAGCACGGTATGTATCGTATGCTTCATGGGGGGAATACAACTTATGTGCCTCGGGGTTATTGGGGAATACATCGGGAAGATATATATGGAGGTCAAGAATAGACCCAGGTTTATTATCAGTGAGAGGACTTATCAGGGCAATGAAGATGAAAATCAGTAATAAAAGCGCGGCATATAATCCAAGACTGATGTAGATTCATTATACATGCCTGATGAGTGATACCATAGACTTATTTCCCATAAAACATTCATATATGTGTTTCTTATAGGCAGATTATAGGTTTGTCTATTAAAATAAACGTGAATTAATTATGTAACTACCTATAAAAAGTTGTTTATAAAACTTCTTATAGGTAGTTTTTTGCTTTCGGAAATACTCTTTGATGAAACCAGTGGGAATTTTGCCTATAAAAATGAGATTATGATAAGTCTTATAGGACAGAACTAAGAGGGAACATTATTTATTAGCATGGTTAGGTTGAAATATATGAGATACTACCTATAAGTGAGTATATAACATATTTCTTATAGGACACAGCCACTACGCTATCAGGACGGGTACAATCAGATTAAATACCAGCACCATAAGTATGTCTGATAGATAAATGTTTCTATAGGCTGCCAATGTTATTATTATTCTTATGGCTATTATTATCACCGTCATTACTGCACATGGTTTTATTTTCTTTTTTGTTATGAATATCCATAGCTGCATCCTGTCTATCGGCATGTTTTTCAACAGTTCTTTTGTTGTTATTCTTTTTCTGTTAGTGCTGTATGGTTCCTGATAAGATTTGTATTTCATGACCATATATGTCACGCCAAGAAGGTAAAACATGTACCCAATCAGAACAACCTTCATGTCATTGTTTAAATCACTGAAATCTATCATTTTATTAGGTGCACATGCTAATATTCCTGATATTATGAAGAAAAATATAGCCAGAAACTTCTCTCCTACATTATCCGAAAACCACGTATTTTCTTCTTTAAAGAACTTTTCTAATTTTTCCTGCTGTTTGATATCTGTTTTGATAGTCATCTTTTCCTCTTTCCTGTGCTGTTCTCACACTGTGCATTCAATACTTTCGCCAAACTCTCCCAGTCTGCCGCCCTCCATAACTGCCACATAATCCGTATTCTTCATAATCTCTGTCATGTCATGTGTTGTCATAATCACACAGCATTCCTGTGCTATAAGTTCTCTTAACATGTCAAATAATTCTATCTTAAACACTGCATCCATGCCTGCTGTTGCTTCATCAAGAAGATACAGTCTGCTGTGATGTGCTATTGCAAACGCAAGCTGGAACTTCATACGCTCACCTCTTGACATACGCCACAATGTCGTTGCAGTGCTGACATTCATCTTTTTCATACATTCATTAAACAGTTCCACATCAAAATCATCATACACAAGTCCCAGTATGTCAGCATTCTGCTTTCCAGTACGGTTCTCGAAGAATACATTATCCTCTGACACAAAACCAATGATTTCCATTGCTTTTGCATGATTCCTTTCAAGCTCATAGCCGGACATCTTTATGCTTCCTGTGTACCGTTTTCTCTGTGCTAAAATGTAATTAAACAATGTGGTTTTGCCGGCACCATTCTTACCTATAATTGCATATATGTATCCATTCTCAAATTTCGCACTTATGTCTTTTAATTTAAATCCAAGTCCTTTTCCTGTAACATTTTCTAATGTCAGTGCAATATTCTCCATTTCTATTTCTCCTCATACAAAGTGCGAATCATATCCACTAAATCATCACAGGAAAGCCCTGCATTTTTTGCTTCATATATGATTTCCTGAGTTCTCTTTTCTATCATCATAAGCTGCTTTTCTTTCAGATAATCTGTGTTGTATTCACACACATAAAATCCTTTTCCAGCAACTGAGCGGATAAGCCCTTCTTTTTCAAGTTCTTCATAAGCCCTCTTGGTTGTTATCACACTTACCTGCAGGTCTGCTGCCAACGCCCTTATTGAAGGAAGTGCCTCGCCGGATTTCAGTTCCCCAGTTACTATCGCATTCTTAAGCTGCATTATTATCTGCTCGTATATTGCAAGCGTTCCCTGTGGCAGGATATTTATATTAATGCTCATAAAACCACCTCTTCATAAACTGCTGCTGACTTAAGCTTTCTTTTTACCTGCCTTGCATAACCTATGCATACTGGAAACTCTATAAGTACCATTATTGAATATAAAAAACGTTCTTCAATAATCGGCGTAAATGAACTCATTAATATATCAAACTGCCAGCAGTCAGTAATTGTACATATAATTATAAGTGCCATAACATATGATAACAATCCATCTTTTTTGCCATATGGAAGCAGCGTGCTGATTATAAATGCATTTATAGTAATATATATAAATACAGACGCACTGAATCTTACTGCCATCATCATAAATATATTGCCAATCGTCAGTATCAGCATGTGTACTGCCACTCTGAAGATATAAGAGTTTCTCACCAGCTTTTCATGCTCATTGGTTGTAAGCGGGCATACATAATACATTGTTCTTAATTCGGCAGGGTGTGTGAATATTGAAAGACAGCAGATAGCAAGAGATATAAAATACCCTGAAGCAATTACTAATTGAGCCCATCCGGCTGTTTTAATAATCTGTGCCACAAATATAAGCTGTACCGCTAAAAAATTAAATATTGCTGAATTTCCGTGTTCATATGATGCCTTGAAATTCTCCCAATGCCATCCATATATATAATCCCTCATTAAGTATTTCATATTACACTTTCACCTCTTTTACTGTAATGATACATGAATTCTTCCAGTGTCGGAACTGTTACCGTAAGTGCACCATCATACTTTGAATATCCATGATTGACTACAAGTGCTTTAGTTCCGTATTTCCTGTCCTCTGCATGTATGATGTCTTCCTGCTTAAGAAGTTTCACTTTATAGCTTTCTCCTGATAATATTCTGTACTTATCCCTGAAGCTTTCTATATCACCTGAATATACAAGTTCTCCCTTATCAAGATATATAAGATAATCTACAATCCTGTCTAATTCATCCAGTATATGTGATGCAATAATCACACTTTTCTTACCGCTTTCCATAAACTGCATAATCACATTCAGGAAATCCTGTTTAAAATCAGGATCAAAATTAGCTGTCGGTTCATCAAGTATCAGATACTTTGGGTCTGTTGATAATGCAAATGCAAACTGTGCCTTTATCTTCTGTCCCTTCGATAATTTTCCAAACTTTATCTTTCTATCAAGTCCAAACCGTTCAAGATACTCCATGTAGATGCTTTCGTCATATCTGCTGTAAAACCTGCCATAACATCTTCCATTCTCTAAAAGTGAAAGTCCTGAATTCATAAGTTCATTGACTGGTACTATTCCTGTAATATCACGGATTCTCTTGTCGCTTTCCGCTTCCTGATAATTCAATCCATCAATTACAACCGTTCCATCGTCCGGTCTGCAAAGCCCCAGTATCATCTTAATAAGAGTAGTCTTTCCTGACGCATTCTGCCCCACAAGTGCACATATGTATCCATCAGGAATCTCTATTGAGATGTCCTTCAGTCTGAAACTTCCTAATCTCTTATTAACTCCACTCAAAGAAATCATTCTTCTGCCTCCCCAAAACACAGTCTTACACATAACAGCTATACACCTGATATACTATTTTTGTGCATACACTGTATATATGCATATATACAGTGTATGCACACATTTGTCAAGCAATTCTTGCTTTATTTATGTGTTTATTTCCGCTTCTGTCCTATAAGAATCCACATACCTGTTGATTTATAGGTAACTTTTCATATAATTCCAGCTAATTTCAGCAAAAAATCTTCTTCAAGACAAAAAAATACCTATAAGAAGTCAATTCAAAGACTCCTTATAGGTATTTCATCATCATTTTGCATCTATCTTAATAGTCAGGTTTGAAATTCACCTATAAATCACACACTTTACATCTTTTTTATAGGTAAACACAGAGGCATTCCAAGCTTATGCACCCCTCTGACGCATCATAGCATTCGGCACTCATGCATCAAGAATCACTACTTCACGCTATCTTATAAGCTTTCATTATTCCACACCATCAATAAATCTGGCGACAAAGCTTAATGCTGCACCAAGCCCTGATTTTCTGCCACCGCCATCTGATATTCTTAAATAATCCGCATCAGTATCGAAGGAATAATCATTAACAAGACGTTCTTTAATACTATTCTCATATTGCTTAAGATATGGTGCAACTGTTCCGCCAAGAACAATATCACAGTCCATCATTGTGTATATGTTATTAATTCCAAGAGCCAGATTGTCCATATATTCATCTAACACATTGGAATTATTCTTATTTCCCTGCACTGCCAGTTCAAAGAAATTGTCAAGTGTCATATCAAGCTCTGATGATAATACCTTTTCTGAAACATATGCTTCAAAACAGCCCTTCTTACCACACAGGCACTGCTTTCCTCCAGGGTGAATAACCATATGTCCGAATTCGCCACCACGGTTATGAACACCATTTCTGATTGCGGAAGCGTTAATATATGCACCTCCGACACCTTCACCAAGCATAATATATATTTTTTCATCTTCAGGCTTTCCATTAAACCAGTGGTCTGCGTATGCCTCTGCCCTCGCATCGTTCATCACTACGACCGGATAATCAATAGCTGATATAAGCCTTGTAAAATCATAGTTCTTAGCTTTTAATGGTGGTGCTGAGATAAGAATCTGCTTTTCATCATCAAGTATTCCCGGAACTGTAACGCCAACTCCCAGAATGTCATCTGCGTCTGCTCCAACATAATCCACTGCATGTCTTACCGCATCTGTAAGCTTCTCAATATATGCGCTGCTCTTGCTAAAATGTGCTTTAACAGCCATACTGTATATAATCTGGCCTTTAAGCCCGACTACATCTACATTAATATAGCCAGCTTTGATATTCACGCTGATAGCTTTTCTTGCATTATTATTAATAGTAATTGCCTGTGCCCTTCTTCCACCCGTTGAAGTGAAGTTGCCAACATATTCTATAAGTCCATCTTCCATGAGCATCTTAAGATTCTGATTGACCGTCGGCAGAGACAGACCTAACTGGTCTGCTATCTCCTGCCTTGATATCTTATCCGAATTATATATCAGTCTGAATATACGGTTTTTATTAAGTTTTTTTACATCCGTGTTCGTTAGTTTCTGTGATGAATCCATCCATTACCTCTCGCTTAATCCCGGTTAACTTGTGTGTCAGTTACATTATTCGCCAAATACAGCAATATAATCTTTCTTAAACTTCTCAATTCCTGCATCTGTAAGCGGATGATGAACCATCTGCTCAATTACCTTATATGGTACTGTTGCAATATCAGCTCCTGCAAGTGCGCAGTCTGTAATATGTATTGGATTTCTTACACTTGCACAGATAATCTCTGTCTTAAGATCATAGTTAGCAAATATATCTGCAATATCCTGAATAAGATTAATGCCCGGCTGTGATATATCATCAAGTCTTCCAAGGAAAGGGGACACATATGCTGCACCTGCTCTTGCAGCTAAAAGCGCCTGATTAGCTGAGAATATTAATGTAACATTAACCTTTATTCCCTCAGATGATAACACCTTAGTAGCCTTAAGGCCTTCAACTGTCATAGGAATCTTAACAACCATGTTAGGGTGGATTGCTGCAATCTCTCTTCCCTCTTTGATCATCCCTTCTGCATCCTCAGTAGTAGCCTTAACCTCACCACTTATAGGTCCGTCAACAATAGAAGTAATCTCCTTGATAACCTCCTTGAAATCTCTTCCTTCTTTGGCGATAAGGGATGGATTAGTGGTTACTCCACAGATAACTCCCATGTCATTAGCCTTACGGATATCCTCAACATTTGCAGTATCAATAAAAAACTTCATAATAAAATTCTCCTTGTTAATCACTCATTAATTGTTCTGAATACGTTCTTCATTGCAGGATAGATACATCTGAACTTATTGTACTTATCCTCGTATCTTTCTATTATCTTCTCGTCCGGCCTTATTGTCTTTCGTACTTTAACGAGAGCATTAGACGCATCTTCAACGCAATTATACTCCCCGGCTGCAACCATGGCAAGCATTGCCGCACCCATAGCAGGACCTTCCTCTGACTCTAACAGTTCCACAGGAATTCCAAGTACATTAGCCATAATCTTACACCACAGTTCTGACTTAGCGCCACCACCGCACATGCGGGTTGACTCCACTCTTATGCCAAGACTCTTAGCAACCTCGAAGCAGTCCCTTATTGCAAATGCAACACCTTCCAGAACTGCCTGTGTCATGTCTCTACGCTCTGTATCCATTGTCATTCCTGTAAATGTGCCTCTTGCAAATTCGTCATTATGCGGTGACCTCTCGCCCATCAGATACGGAAGGAAATACACATTATTATTGCCAAGGTCATTATCTGTTATCTGCGACTGTTCACCTGCATAATCATTAGTTCCGAGTATCTTGTCCATCCACCATCCATTAGCTGATGCTGCACTTAATATACAGCCCATAAGATGATATTTTCCATCCGCATGTGCGAAAGAATGAAGTGCATTATTGGAATCCACTCCGAATTCCTTGCTTGAAATGAATATTGTACCGCTTGTTCCCAAAGAAACATTACAGTGTCCGTCACCGACAGTACCAGTGCCTACTGCAGCAGCTGCATTATCACCTGCACCGGCTGCAACAATTACTTCACTTCCTATTCCAAGCTCATCAGCAATATCCTTCTTTACAGTGCCAACGCACTCACTGCTTTCAAAGATGCGTGGCATCTGTGCCTCTGTCACGCCACATATATCAAGCATCTGGCGCGACCAACGCCTATTCTTCACATCAAACAGCAGCATGCCCGAAGCATCTGAAACATCTGTACAATGCACACCTGTAAGACGATACGCAATATAATCCTTTGGAAGCATTATCTTGTCTATCTTAGCAAAATTATCTGGTTCATTCTCCTTCACCCACAATATCTTAGGTGCTGTGAAACCTGCAAATGCAATATTTGCTGTATATTCTGATAACTTATCCCTGCCTATCACTTCATTCAGGTACTCACACTGCTTCGTTGTTCTTCCATCATTCCATAAAATAGCCGGTCTTATAACCTCATCATTCTTATCAAGAATAACAAGACCATGCATCTGTCCGCCAAAGCTGATACCGCCAACTGTTGATTCATCCTGTCCGTCAAGCAGCTCCTTCATGCCTTCCATACATGCATCATACCAGTCATAAGGATTCTGCTCTGACCAGCCGGCCTTAGGGTAATCAATCGGATAACTCTTAGACACATTTGCAATAATATGTCCTGCTGTGTCCATAAGAACAATCTTGACCGACGAAGTTCCAAGGTCAATTCCTATATAATTCATGCCAGACTCCTTTCCACAATCATATATCTATAACCGCACCTGTTTATGCAAATGGGTTCTCGCTCTTGTAAAGCATGCCCTTAGGCTGGTTGAATGACACATCCTCAACGCCGATATACTTAAACACATCAAAAAGTGTCTTTCCAAAATGTCCGAATGCAACTGCACCATGATGTGGAAAATTGCCTTCAATAAGCACATGTCTGTAGAATCTTCCCATCTCTGGAATAGCAAATATACCTATTGCACCAAATGAACGTGTTCTTACCGGAAGAACTTCACCCTGTGCTATGTAAGCGGAAAGCTTGTTATCTGATGAATTCTGGAGTCTGAAAAATGTGATATCTCCCGGAACGATATCCCCTTCAAGTGTACCATTAGTAACTTCTTCAGGAAGTGAACGTGCCATAATCATCTGGTTTCTCATCTCGCAGAATGACAATTTGCTTGATGCAGTGTTGCCACAATGGAATCCCATAAATGTATCCTTCTGTGTATAAGCATATCTGCCTGCGATATCCTCATTGTAGATATCTGCTGGAACTGTATTATTAATATCAAGAAGTGTAACAATATCGTCACTTACAACTTCTCCGATAAATTCACTCAATGCACCATATATATCAACCTCGCATGATACAGGTATTCCTCTTGAAGTAAGTCTTGAGTTGACATAACAAGGAACACATCCGAACTGTGTCTGGAATGCCGGCCAGCATTTACCTGCTACTGCAACATATTTTCTTGAGCCCTTATGTGATTCAACCCAGTCAGTTAATGTAAGCTCATACTGTGCGAGTCTGCTTAAGATTTCAGGCTTTTTATTTCCTGTACCAAGCTCTTTTTCCATATCCCTTACAACATCAGGAATTCTTTCATCTCCTGCATGCTTATTAAAGCTCTCGAATAAATCAAGTTCTGAATTTTCCTCAATCTCAACACCAAGATTATATAGACCTGCAATTGGTGCATTACATGCAAGGAAATTGTTAGGTCTTGGACCAAAGCTGATAATCTTAAGATTGCTTAATGCGTATACCGCCTTTGCTACAGGTATGAATTCATGAATCATATCTGCACATTCTTCTGCTGTTCCAACAGGATACTCCGGAATATATGCTTTAACTCCACGAAGCTTAAGATTATAGCTTGCGTTAAGCATTCCACAATAAGCATCGCCTCGTCCCTGAACAAGACCTCCATTAGCTGATGTCTCCTCTGCTGCCGCAATGAACATCTTAGGTCCGTTGAAATTTTTTGCAAGCATTGTCTCAGCAATCTCAGGTCCGAAATTACCAAGATATACACAGAGCGCATTACATCCTGCATCCTTAATATCCTCAAGTGCCTGCATCATATGTATCTCACTCTCAACGATACATACCGGACATTCATAGATATCCCCCTTGCCATACTTTGCTTCATATGCCTTTACAAGATTCTGTCTTCTTGTAACTGAAAGTGATTCTGGAAAGCAGTCTCTTGAAACTGCAACAATACCGATTTTCATAACTGGTGTATTATTCATAACTTATCTCCTTTAACCTATACTGTTATATTCTCTCCCCTTAAGCCGTTAAATGCTCCATCTATATGGGCATCTTCATGGGCTATCAGCCATTTATTAGATGCAGCAAGCAGCTTATCTTCTGCTGTTGCATGAGTATTAACTACATCAAGATTAGTTCCCTTTGGAAGTACAACTACGCACTTAAAGCCCTGTCCATCCACACCGCATGGTGCATAATGAAGAGTTGTTGCATACACCTCAATAGCAGTTCCCTCAGGCACAAAAAATCCTTCAACCTTAGATGTCTCATATGTAAAATCGTCTTTCACATCTTCTCTGCTGCCAAGCAGCAGAATCATATCTGTTGCCGCAATATTAACTTCTGAACTTCTGTGATATTCCAGTGCATTAAGTTTCTGGTTATGTCCATTACAATACCCTGTCTGTACAGGACATCCACCATATATACTCTCTTCCATTACCTTATGAATCTGTGTATTTTCAAGCTTTTCATCACCTGCAACATATACAACATCTTCAGGCATATCATACAAATCCATAAGTTTCACTATTTCACTGGTATCAATATCAGCAATAACTCTGCCATATTTCTTAAATCCAGCATCCAATACACTCTGCAAAAACACTACCTCCTTTTTCAACTCATGTTAAACTTTTATAAAGCATCTTTCTAAAAGTCATTCTATCACTGTTTTATTTCTAATTCAATAAAAAAATCTCCGATTATCAAAAATGTATCCTGAAAGATACACTCCCAATAACCGGAGATTAATATTAATCTGTTAAATTGCCAATCTTACAATATAATCTTTGATAATGCATCAATTATAATTCCCCATGCTACACCACTCACATAAAGAATCGCAAGAATTCTAAAATTATCCTTCATATCATCGTTCTCTCTGAACAGCACAAGAATACCTACTCCCGAACCGGCAAGCAGTCCTGCCATAAGAGAGCCAAGTCCAAGTACGCCTTCAATATAAAGCTGTGTTAATACTACTGATGATGCACAGTTAGGAATAAGACCTATAATTCCCGCTATCAATGGTCCAATAACAGGCTTATTAAGTATAAGATTCCCCAAAGTCTCTTCACCAACAAAGTGAATTAAAGTATTAAGTGCAAAAGATATAACAACAATAAATGCAAATATAGTTATTGTATGTCTTAACGCTGACTTGAATATGCTTGTCTCACAGCCACAGTGGTCATGATCACATACATGTCCAATCTTTTCTACCATATTATAACTTTTCTTGCTTCTTCTCACTATCAGATCAATTACAACACCCATTATAAGACCTATAAAAACCTTAATGAGTATAAGCTTGACAAGCACTAATACATCTACCTGTTCTGATAAAAATACTGGTATCATCTCGTCTGAAGTAGACATAAAGATGGCAATAAGCGTTCCCATAGTAATTACTTTACCTGCATACAGGTTAGATGCCGCTGTAGAAAAACCACACTGTGGAACAGCTCCAAGTAAAGCTCCTATAACAGGCCCAGCCTTGCCAGAATCCTTAACAAACTTCTTCGTCCTGGCACTTGTCTTATGTTCAAGATACTCCATAGCAAGATAAGTCAGAAAAAGAAACGGCAACAGTTTAACACTATCAATGATAGTATCAAATACCACATCCATCATGATATACAATCGTCCTTTCTTAAAAACAGTCACATAGTTACATATTCATTATGCCTTGGCAAAAAGCTTCTTATAAGGTTCTTCTCCCGAAAACACCTTTCTTGCTTTCTCTGATCTGTTCATAATAAGCTTTGTAACAAAATAACCTATTACTCCATACAGTGATCCAAGTAACAGACTCGCAAGTACATCTGTTGGATAATGAACTGTAAGATATAATCTTGAAACTGCAATCAGAGCTGCAAGTATAACTGCGGGAATTCCTTTCTTTCTGTCCCACAATATAATAGCTAATGCCGCTGCAAAAGAAGCTGATGTATGTCCTGATGGGAAAGACCAGTCCTTAATGCCATTAAAGATTCCATAAAGATTCTCAAATGTCGGATCTGCATTGAATGGTCTTATTCTTGCTGACAGATTCTTCATAATTCCGTTACACATAATAAGTGACAGAATAAGTCCAATTGCCATACTAAGTCCTAACTTTCTGTCTTTCTTAAATACCGGTATAAATAAGAACGCCGCACATAATAAAATCCAGAATATTCCAGCATTCCCAAGACAGGTTATAGCATACATAACCGGATCTGTTACAGGATTATGTAATGATTCAAACCAGTGTAAAATCTGAAGTTCCATAATAATCTCCTTATCATATCATTCTAGTACGCTCCTTTTCAGGCACACCAGAATATTCTATGATATAAGAAAACATTTGTCAATTAAAGGAATACGTTTTTTCATAGTAACATTTTCCTGTTCTTCCGCCAAATGGATATTCATATTCTTCTGTAACTCCAATCTGAAACAACCCTCTGTCTAAATCTGAATCTATAAGTTTAACAGTAACATTACCATCTGATGCAACTCTTTCACTTAAAACCACACAAAATTCTTCCATCAGATCAGTCAGTATCTGTTGTCTTTTCCCAGCATCATATGTTGTAAAATATTTATCAGCATATACATCACCCATCCTGTCAAATGCAAAATCCATTGCACCGTCAAGACTTCTGTTGACTTCATCTCTTCTAATATTGTTTCCTGTTATCGACGCATGTATCATGACTATTAACGCTATAACAACAATAATACCACTACATGTAATAACTCCTCTCAAATATCTTCAGCTTACAAAGTAACGTGCAAGTCCTTTATATGTATGTTGCGAAGAATAACCAAACATAGCCGCAGACAGCGGATATTCCAGTGTGTATTCTATATATTCATAATCACCTGCCCTGCTTACGTCTCCATATGTAAGCCTCATACCCCCTTTCTGAACTGACCTGGCTAACACATAAAGCTTCTTATCTCTAGCTTCCTCTGATAATTCACTATCAGGAATATCCCCACAATATGCTTCAATATAATTCTCAATATACTGGCTTATCTCTCCTGCATCAGAAACTCTCTGATTAATCCTTATGAAATCAATAGAAAAGAAACATACCAATGCAAATATAACAAGATAAACTGATGTCTCAATTATCCCCTTCATTAATACCCCCTTTATCTGCTATCCAAGGCATGAACCTATCACACCTAAAAGTATATTTCTGTACGCAGACATAGACATTCCAATCATTGTCATGGCAACCACCACTGCACACATTCCTATTACTGCTTCTCCGTATGTATTAATAACATCCTTCATATTCTTATCACCCCTGTAAAGATATTTCCAAAAATATTAATCATTGAATAAGATACAATCAGTCCAATTATCACTCCTGCATATTCATCAATAATATGATTCATATAATATACACCTCCAATTATAAGTACATATTAACAACTAACATCATATCAACCGCCATCTTAAATGCCACAAAAAAAGTTGGTATATACTCAGAAAATCTCATCATGCTTGTACTGTCAAGATATCTGGCAGCCTCTGCCTTATCTGATAATTCATAATTTCTTCTTACGAGAGCATTAATCGTCTGATTCATGCTGTCCCTGTCTAGATCTCCTATTGAATACAACATTCTGACTGCCGATTGGATATCCATCACATCAAATTCACTTAAGAAACTATAATATGGCATGATATCAGATGGATTGAGTTCAATCTCATATATGAACTTTCCTAAAGATTCTTTCATGATAACAGGACAGCTATCATAAGTATCTTCAACTGCTGACAATAATGGTTTATTTTCAAGATTAACTGCTAAGTCTCTTAGCCATTCTGTAAAACCACAATATAAGTCATTCTTAATTCTTCCTGCTGAACCTTTTCTCTGTGTAAATGGCGTTATTATAAACAGAACCATAACTGCAGCAACACATATCGCCGCTATCTTTAACTGTACTAATATGAGAATTATCACTGTAAGCAGCATAATCCCCCATAACGGGATCATCTTTAAAGTAATCTTCTTTGCTTCCGACTTAAATACATTATTATAATCACGCATTATCTGCTTATCTGTTCTGTTTTCTCCTATCCAGTCACAACCATAGTGCTTACGGGTATATATGTAAAACAGCATACACAGAACAACAAACACAATGGAAACGCACTGATATGCCAGTGTATCTGTTATGCTAAGCGGCTCTTTCGAAAACATATTAAGAGTACTGCACATAACGGTAGTAAGCATTGCAAGTACCATGCTTATCATTATTCCTATAGTAATATCCCGCTTTATCTTTCTTATCTCCGACTGATACTTATATACATTATTAACCCATCTGTCAAAATCCTCCAGAAGCACTTCCATTGCTCCTGTGTATCGTCCACCCTTTTCTTCTACACTAACTAAGAACTTATGAAGTGTCCGTATTCTTGAACAATCATATTCTTCTTCAACAATCTTCAATGCATCTTCATATACTCTTTCCCCCATTCCATATTGAAGTTCTTCAATTGCCCGTGAAAGACATCTCTTCAGTCTTCCGCTGCTGATTGCATACGCATCCTGAAGTGCAATATTAACCTTCGGATTCCTGATAAACGAGTATGTCATCTGGTGAAGATACACATCCACATCTGCAAATCTTGACGCTTTACTTCTTTCCATAAAATAATTCCTTACCAGTCCGGGAATCATAATTACAGCCAGAATCATAACAAATAACGCTGCGATATAATTAATTCTGTACAACAGACATGCACTATATACAGCAACTCCTGCAAGCATGGTTGATAAAACAAATCTTCTTACAGACATAACGCCATTCAGATCTGCAATGTCCTCCATTAACTGCTTTACAGATAAATATCTTAATATCTTCTTCAATTATGCCTCCATATATACGGATCATCTATTCCGTATTTAATAAACTTATCCATAATATCCTGTGGAATATCACTATCCAGAAATTCCCCATCTTCATATATAACAGTACATGTATTCTCTCCCTGATTCCTGCTTAAAAACCCCACCTGGCTAATATGTCTTCTTTCAAATCTGTCGCAATCAACAAGCAGCACAAGATCAATATACTTATATATACTGTTAATAAATCTGTCTGACGATTCTCCATTACCCAGCATAGAATACATTCTGTCTGGCATATCCCTTATATCATCCAGATGCATAGTCGTCATACAATAAGCTCCCGTAGATAAACTGTTAAGAAGCTCCATAACTTCTGGTCCTCTTGATTCTGAAAGAAGAACCCAGTCAATGTTATGTCGTAAACCTGCTCTTATAATATCCTGATATGTAATCTTAGAATCCACAAAAAACTCAACACACTTGCTATGTGGATTAATCTGCCTGTAATGTATCTCCTGATTATCCTCATAAACACCAACCTTTTCTTCTGCCGGAATAAATGTAGCCAGATACTTAAGAAGTTCTGTCTTTCCTGCATGAGGCTGTCCACCAATTACAGTTGAAAGATGAGCCGTCACACAATTCTCAAGCAATGTAATAATACTCTCAGGAGCATAATCAGACTTTACAAGGTCACCATGCCCAAATCTAAGCTTTCTTGGAATCTTTCTTATAGCCATGCTCTTTCTTCCACACCTTGATTCGTGCCATATTGAGATTCTTAAAGATTCAGTATTAGCCTCCAATATCGGGTGCATTCTGTTAAAAGATGCACCCATAATATTGGCAAGTCTTATAGACAGATTATCCATATACTTGTCACTAAGCTCTTTCATGGAAATATAGCAGCCTCTTCCCAACTGTGTTATCCAAAGATTATATCCATCCCACTCGATATCAGTTACAGTATCATCAGATATCTCATCCTTAATCTCTGAAAAGATATCCTCTTTATTATTCTCTATCAGCTCCTGAAGCTGTTCTTTCTCCATATACATTCCTCACATTACTGATTAGGTCTGCTCGCATCAATAGCATCATATATATGCTCCTTATACGAAATGTCACTAACAGCACCTTTAGTTCTGTCTGAAACAATAGTAACAACTGCTGCTGTAAGCAATACTGCTGCAAGTACCCCCGCAAGTGCTATAACGACCTTTCCATAATGTTCAATAATATCATGCATATACAAATCCTCCTCTTGATTAAATTATTTAAAAAGTACTTTTTATATTGTGGATATTATCACACATTTAAAAGTTTGTAAAGTATAAAAATATATAAATTTCAAAAAAAGACTTTCGCATCAGAATATAATGCAAAAGTCTTAAAATACTATTTCTTATTAAGTTCTATTGTATTGTTTCCATCGCTTAAAGAAAGTACATTTTTCTTGATTGAATATGTATACTCATCTGTCTCTTCTGTCCCAAGGAAACTGATTGTTATGCTCAGCTTTCCATCTTTTGCTTCATACGAAGTAATTGAAACGCTTATCTCTCCTATCTGCTGGATTCCTGTTCCATCATCATTGAAAGTATAAGTATAATCATCTCCTTCCCATGTTCCAACAACCGTTGCTTCCTTACCACAGCCTGCAAATACTGCAATCACTGTAATAAGTACAGCTAATATGCTTACTCTCTTAAGTAATTTCATAAAACCTCCATTATAAATTAATTGTTTTTAAAGCCTCTACAACTTTGGTAAATTCCATACCATGAGATGCCTTTATAAGTATATTATCACCTGTTTTCAGAATATGTCCAATACATTTTAACATATCATCTCTTGTTTCAAAATCATGTACTTCACAACCATGCGCATTGTAATTAGTGTCAATATACGCCCTTGTTCCTGCCGCAATCTGTGCAGCAAGGTCGCCTGCTGTTATAAGTACATCAATATCCTTAGTTCCAAGATACATCCCAACATCGTAATGCATCTGTTTCTCGTTCTCACCAAGCTCAAACATACTTCCAAGAATAGCAACTTTTCTTCCAATAGCAGTGTCAAGAACATCAAGAGATGCCTTCATTGAAACTGGATTAGCATTGTAGCAGTCATCAATTATTGTAAATCCATTTTCCTTAATAATATTGTTTCGTCCGGCAATTGTCTTTAAATTCTTCACTCCACGCTCAATCTCAATAGATGAAAGTCCAAGCACAGAACCAACAAGTGCTGCTGCCATCGCATTATATACCATATGATGTCCCGGTACAGGTACAGTCAGGTCAAATGTTGAATAGTTATCTGATGTTTTGATTCCATGAATTGTAAAGCTAGTTCCATCAAGTCCAAGACTCTTGATATTATCTGCATATACCCCGTCTTTGTTGCTTATTCCGAACACAAGCGGACGCTTGCCGTGTACCTGGCTTATTGTTGATAATTTGTCATCATCTCCGTTAACAATAACAATTCCATCCGGATTCATATGATTAAATATCTCTGTCTTAGCCTTAAGAATTCCATCTCTTGTTCCAAGATTCTCAAGATGGCAAAAACCGATATTAGTAATAACACATATGTCAGGCTGTGCAATCTTAGATAATCTGTCCATCTCACCAAAATCACTGATTCCCATCTCAAGAACAGCAACTTCATCATCTTCTGTCAGTCTGAAAACAGTAAGTGGAAGCCCAATCTCATTATTGAAATTACCAAGTGTCTTTAACACCCTGTATTTTTCAGATAAAACAGAGCTTATTGTTTCCTTAGTACTTGTTTTACCAACACTTCCTGTGATTCCTACAACCTTGACATCCAGATTATTTCTGTAAAGAAGTGCAAGATCCTTTAATGCCTGAAGACTTGATTCAACCTGTATATACGAACGTTCTTCATCTGGCAGCTCCTTTTCAGAAATAACGCATGCAGCGCCCTTCTCAAAGCATTGTCCTATAAAATCATGGCCATCACTTCTTTCCCCTTTAATAGCAATAAAAAGCCCGCCCTCAGCTACCTTTCTGCTGTCAATCGTAATGGCAGTAATCTCCTTGTCATAATCTTCTCCATTGCCATGATATATGCCGTTAACAGCTTGTGTCATGGCTCTTAAGGTCATTCCCTTCATAACACAATATCCTCAATTCTTTTCTTAGGCACATGATGTACCTGATTCTCATCTCTGTAATACTTGATATCTCCATCCGCAGGAATATCCTCAAGCACCACTTCTTCTTTAGGATAGCCAAATGCAATGACATACACAATCTTTAATTCAGACGGTATATTTAGCTGTGTCTTTAACTCATCTCTTTTAACATTGCCAAAAAAGCATCCGCCAAATCCGGCTTCTGTAGCTGCCAGAAGCATTGTCTGTCCGACAATTCCCGCATCAACTTCATCATTGACATTCGCAGGGCAGGTTATAACAATATATCCTGTCGGCTTCTCACCTTCAGATGGGCCATCCCAGTCCTTTAAATATCCGGCAAATCCTAATAGTCTGAAAACTTTCTCATTCTCTTCCTCATCACACACAATTCTATACTTAAATGGCTGTCTGTTAGCTGCTGACGGAGTAAGTCTTGCAGTCTCAACAAGTTCCATAAGCTGCTGCCTTGTCAGCTTCTTTTCCTGATAAAATCTTCTGTATGATCTGTTTTTCTTAACAAGTTCCTTAATCATAACTTAACTACCCTCGTTTTATAAAAATGCATTATTATACATTTACATTTCTTCTATTCATACTTTGCAAGAGATATCTCGATAATCTTCTCTGTAAGTTCATCATACGATATACCTACTGCTGCTGCCTCCTGAGGAATAAGGCTTGTGTCAGTCATTCCTGGAAGTGTATTAATCTCAAGACAGAATATATTATTATTCTTATCAAGAAGTTCATCAACTCTTGCGTATGTTGTTACGCCTGCTGCCTGGCAGCATTTTTCTGCCCAGAACTGCATCTGGCTTGCAATATCTTCTGGAATATTGGCAGGGCATGTCTCTTTGGTAGAGCCAGCCTTGTACTTATTCTTGTAATCATAGAAGCCTTCAAGCGGTTCAATCTCAATTACCGGAAGTGCCTTTCCATCAAGCACTGCAACTGAGAATTCTCTTCCATCAACAAACTCTTCAACAAGTACAGTATCTTCATAAGAAAATGCTTCATCAAGTGCCTCTTCAAACTCTTTCTCGTTATGTGCTATCGAAACACCAACGCTTGAACCACCACAACAAGGCTTAACAACACATGGGAATGGAACATACTCAATCTTATGTCCTTTATGTAATGTAACGCCCTTAGGCATAGGAATTCCCTCTGGTACAAGAACCTTTTTTGCAAGTTCCTTGCTCATTGATATAGCACTGCTTAAATAATCTGTACCTGTATATCTGATTCCAAGCAGATCAAATGTAGCCTGGACCTTACCATCTTCACCATTGCTTCCATGAAGTCCCATAAATACCATATCTGCTTCTTTACACAATTCTAATACATTACGTCCGAAAAAGCTTTCTCTTGCCTCTGTTCTTCTCTTAACCTCTGCCGGAATGTCCGCTGTTTTCTTCTTTAAATTGTCAGACAGTTCTCCCAAATCATTCTTTTCTGTAAAAAATGTCTTAACCTCACTGTCATCAACACCTAAGAAGATATCAAGCATATTTGCTTCATGTCCGTTTCTTCTAAGACTCTCGCATACTCTGTATCCTGTGACTAATGAAACGTCTCTTTCTGTACTTGTTCCACCTGCTAAAACTACTATTCTCATAATTTCTCCTTTATCCCTGAACTTTTCCACAATATCCACATAGTTATTCACATTTTTTGTTAATTGTAAATTTTTTGTAAAATTGTCAGATAATTGTAATATATTTATATAATCCACATATTCTTATGCAGAATCTGTGCAAATTATTACGGTCTTAAATGGCTTCCTTCATACTTTGTATGTGCCTGTAAAACCTTTCTTAAAGAATCAATTCTTCCAGAAAGTTCACCTTCTGGAACAACTATCTCCAGTGATTCAGCCATAATATCTATCATTGGATTTGTGAATCTGCTTTTGTATCTTATAAGGACATCAAGCTTTTCCTCATATCCTCTCGCATCTAAAAACTTATCCAGGACGCTGTCCCCTGCAGCAACCTGCTGCTCTGGCTGGGCCAGTGAGTTATCCACACTGTCCTCTTTTAATGTGTATGCTTCATCAATTCTATTGTCTGAATTAACTCTTACTGCCTGTGAATTGTCAGACTGTAAATTGTCAGATATCTCCTGCATCGTCAACGGATCTACCTGCTCAAATCTATATTTCTGTGCTACATCCGGATATTTTACATGATCCACTTCACTCATGAACATATCATATGGTCTTACATACATAGCATATTCACCATACATAGCCTGATATACCACCATTTTCTCTTTGGTTTCTGAATGATATGCAACACACTTTACCTGGTAAAGCTTATTCTTAAAATGCTTATAAAATCCGCCTGGTACTAACTGTCTTTCCATCAGTAAACCTCCCTCCAAAAATATACTGTTATTTTATCGCACAATGCCGTCTCTTACAACATTTTTTAAACACTTTGCCAAATGTTTTACACTTTAATAAGTTGTCTGAGTATGGTAGAATATATTTACATTTTATAAGAGGAGCTTACTATGAAACAGATAGATTTACATGTTCATTCCACATGCTCTGACGGAACTGATTCTCCTGCTGTTCTGGTTGATAAGGCAGTCGATAAGGGACTTGCTGCATTTGCTCTTACTGACCATGACACTACCAGGGGAGTTAAGGAAGCTCTTTTAGCATGTGAAAATGTTAATAACAAAGGCCACGAACTTGAAGTTATCCCCGGAGTTGAGATAAGTACTAATTATGATAATACTGAGATACATGTTGTCGGGCTTTTTATAGATTATAACGACAATGAATTCAATTCATTCCTTAATAAGCAGTTAAGTTCAAGAGATGAAAGAAACAAGCGGGTATGTGAACGCTTCCAGAATATAGGAATTAATATTACATATGAAGATATGCTAAAGACTTATGGCGATGCGGTAATTACAAGAGCACATTTTGCAGACAGACTTGTTGCAATTGGAGCTGTTGGCGATAGGAATGAAGCATTTGACAGATATTTAGGTCAGGGAAAGCCTTGTTTTGTGCCAAGAGCCAAAGTTGACCCTGCAGAAGCTATTGAGCGTATTCACCAAGCCGGCGGTATTGCAATCTTAGCTCACCCGGTTCTATATCATCTTGGCAATGCCCAGATGAACAAATTGCTTGACCATATGTGCTCTGCCGGACTTGATGGAATTGAAGCCATATATTCAACCTACAAGATGGGTGATGAATTATCAATCAGACGGATTGCTTCTGAAAGAAATCTGCTGATATCCGGCGGTTCTGATTATCACGGTAAGAATAAACCACATATCCAGCTTGGAACCGGCATGGGACATTTATTCGTTCCTTATGAACTGCTTGATAAGATGAAAGATTCCATGCCAATCACCAACACGCAGAAGGAGACTTACGATGAATAATAAAATTCCAAAAGCTATACAGCTCTTTTTAACTTTCATAAAAATAGGTGCATTTACTTTTGGAGGCGGTTATGCTATGTTACCACTGATTCAAAAAGAAATTGTTGAGAAGAAGCATTGGATAACTGATAATGATATTCTTGAAATAGTGGCTATCTCCGAGTCAACTCCCGGACCAATTGCAATTAATGCGGCTACTTTTGTTGGCTTTCGTATCTGTGGTTTTTGGGGTGCACTATTTGCAACACTTGGAGTTGTGATACCATCATACCTGATTATTCTTATTATATCTTTTGTACTTAAAGAATTCCAAAGCATAAAAATCATACAATATGCCTTTAATGGTATCAGAGCTGGTGTACTTGCTCTGATTATCAAAGCTCTCTGGTCAATGTATATTCAATGTCCTAAGAATATTATTTCTTATATAATTATGGCATGTTCTTTTATTTTTACTGCCTTACTTAATGTAAATGTGCTTATTGTAATTATTAGCTGTGCAATATTAGGTTTAGTAACATCTATTACCATATTAAGGAGGAAATGTTAATGATTTATCTTGAGCTTTTTTATATTTTCTTAAAAATCGGTGCATTTACCTTTGGCGGTGGTTATGCTATGTTACCATTGATTCAGGATGAAGTTATTGCTCATAATTGGATAGATTCACAGTCACTTATTGATTTTATAGCAGTTAGCGAAAGTACACCCGGACCATTTGCTGTAAATATAGCAACATATGTAGGAGCAGAGGTTGGCGGTATTTTCGGTTCTTTTTGTGCAACACTCGGAGTGATACTCCCATCCTTTATTATCATTCTTATTGTTGCAAAATGTTTTATTCAATTTCAAAAAAGTATAGTCATAAAGGGATGTATGTCAGGATTAAAACCTGCTGTAGTTGGTTTGATTGGTTCTGCTGTAATTTCGATGAGTTCAACCGTTTTCATACCAGATGGGTTTAATACTACTGTTTTTACTGATATTTCTTTTTATACAACATTAATTATATTTCTGATATCCGTAGTTTTAGCATTCAAAAAATTAAATCCAATTTTAATTATATGCTTATCCGCAATACTCGGAATAGTTTGCGGATACATATAATTAATTATAACAAAACATCATAAAAGACTCAGATGAACGGTCCTGGATAGTTTAAATTAATGCCTGTATCATTTTTCATCAACAACCTGGAAGATGTAGAATTTCAGATAATAGCTCTCCTGCGCCTCCCACAGTATTGGGTGGTCAGGTGACTGTGTCCTGAACTCGACCTGACGGAGTCTTTTATGTACAGCTTTAGCGGCTTCCTTAATAGTCTTGGTAAGAAGCTCCTGTGTCATGAAGTGTGAGCATGAACAGCTTGCAAGATAGCCGCCGTTTTTGACAAGTTTAAGTCCCTTCATATTGATTTCCCTGTAGCCCTTAATTGCGTTCTTTGTAGCTTCCCTCGATTTGGTAAATGCCGGCGGGTCAAGTATTACAACGTCATATTTCTCACCTGCTTCGTTAAGCTTTGGAAGCTCATCCAATACATTTGCACATTTAAAATGTACTGTATCCTCAAGTCCGTTAAGCTTGGCATTGGCTCTCGCCTGTTCAACAGCATATTCTGATATATCAAGTCCAGTAACTTCCTTAGCACCTGCAATTCCTGCATTTAATGCAAATGTACCCATATGGGTAAAACAGTCTAATACCCTCTTGTCCTTGCACAGCTTCTGCATTGCAAGTCTGTTGTACTTCTGATCAAGAAAGAACCCGGTTTTCTGTCCATTCACAACATCTATCATGTAGTGGACACCATTCTCAACTATCTCAACATTAGTGTCAAATTCATCACCAATAAAGCCCTTTACTCTCTCCATCCCTTCAAGAGTACGGACTTTGGCATCGCTTCTTTCATATACTCCACGGATATCAATGCTCTTTTCACGAAGGATTTCCTTCACTTTTTCGACAATAAGTGACTTAAATCTGTCAATACCTAAAGCAAGCGATTCCACAACAAGCACATCTGAGTACTTATCTATAACAAGCCCCGGCAGAAAATCTGCCTCCCCGAATATAAGACGGCAGGCAGAGGTATCTACTGTGTCAAATCTGTATTCAACCGCAGCCCTTACTCTCTCCTCAATAAATGCCTCATCAACAACATCAGTGTGTCTTGCAAGCATTCTTACTGTAATCTTGGATTTTCTGTTAATAAATCCGATTCCCATGAAATAATCATCAAAATCAAGCACCTCAACAAGATGTCCGTCAATTATTCCGTCAGACATCCATTCAATTTCGTTATCATATACCCAGGCACCGCCTGCCTTTAAGGTTCTTCCTTCACCTTTTCTTAATCGTATCTTTCCGCATACGCTGAATAAATCTTCCATTCTGTTCCTTCCTGCCAGATAATTCTGACATTTATCATAATTATTCATAATATATTAATCCGTTGACGGATTACCAAGAAAATAAAACATACATACTCCTGCAACCGTAATAAGAAGCGACACGAGCTTAATCCATGAAAATGTAGTCTTCTCACTTCCAAACAGCCCGAAAAGTCCCAGCAGATACGAAACAATTATCTGCGCAACTACAATTGTAACTTCCGCTTTAGCAATTCCAAGACCACTTATACTCTTAATAACTGTAAATGTTATAAATGCACCTATCACCCCTCCAAGAAGTGTAATCTTGTTATCAACCTTAAACAGCTTCATGATATCAGGTCTTCCGTCAATTACCCACATAATCGCACAAGTCGCCAGTGCTGTCAACTGCACAAACATTGCCGTAACCCACACACTGCTTGCTTTTGTAACATTTGTATTAAATGCGCCCTGTAAACTCATAAGTGTGCCTGATATTATTGCAATCAAAAATCCTGTCATTAACTAACCTCCCCATTAATCTGCATAGAATAATTATTAGTTAATAACAGGATATTTATTCATAATATTATTTAGTACTCTGCGTACTGTTTTCATTATTATTTTTAGTTGTTTTTTCTATTGTTGTTGCAAATGTACTGTAAGCTGTATCAACATTTCCACCATCATATACCTGATGAAGCATAATCTCATATCTCATGTATACTTCTCCTACTCCGATATATTTAGCTTTTACAACAGAGTCAGAATAAATCTGGTGTAACTTCTGATAGCTTTCTGCTCTCTTAACCTTTAAATCCGCCCTTGCACAGCTTTTCTTAGCCATGCTTCCAAGATAATCTGCATAATCATAAGAAATTGCTCTTGCAACAGCCTTGGATGCATCTACATTCTTAGTGTACGGATTAACTACTGCCATCGTAGTAACAGACATTGCCTTAGAATCAAGGTCATCTCCCATTGAAGGATACTCACATATTCCATAATCTACATCTGTAACATTAATCTCTGCAAGACTGTCTGCATCTAGCACCGTATAGAGCATATTTCCAGTAGAAAACAGATCCGCACATTCTTTAAGACTTACTGTATTTCTGTCAATACCAAATGCATCTTTTAACTGAGCGTACTTAGTAAGAACCTTCTTAATCTTTTCCTCATTAAGAGATACCTCAGCCCTGTTCTCTGCATTAACTCCGCCTATATTAATATAGGCTCCTGCTGCTGCATAATTAATGAACATTGAATCAGGATCCCATTCAAACACCATTGAAACATCCTGGTTCTCATCTGTAATCTGATAATTATCACTTATATTACGAATCTGGTCTATAGTATCAACTGCTTCTGCATATTTCTTATTATATACAAGAAATGAAGTGTTGAACGACACCGGGTAACCATATAACTTACCACCATACGAACATGCAGTCATTGCAGCCTTACCATACACATTCTCATTATAGACTTCAGGATACATATCATTCTCAGAGGTAAGACCTGAAAGATAAGCCTTCTCCATCTCTTCAGATGTCAGAAAATATATATCACATGCATTGTTATTCCTTACCGATTCGTCATATATATAATTAATATATGAATCCGCCTCAATATATATTGGCTTAACAGTCACCAGTTCATTAGATTTCTTAAATTGTCTGGCAACGAATTCAAGATAAGACTCATATGCACTGTCATTATACCAGACATTAACTGTAATAGGTCCACTAAGATTAAGCTTCTTCGCAGCCTGTGTCCTGTCATCTTTATTACCACAGCCTGCAAAGACTGTCAGCATGGTAACAATCAGCATCATACTGATAAATCTTCTTAATTTCATAAAGTAAACTCCTGATTCTAGAAGGATTTCTTAAGCTTAGCTATGCATTCATCTACATCTGCCTTAGTAATTACAAGTGGTGGAACAAATCTTATAACATTAGTTCCTGCTGAGAACAGAATAAGTCCGTTATCAAGTGCTCTCGCAATTACATCCTTAGGATTAACTGATAACTCAAGTCCCTGCATAAGTCCCATTCCTCGTCTCTCGACAACAACATCTATTGTCTCAACAAGCTCATCAAGCTTTTCTTCAAAGTAAGCAGATACTTCCCTGACATTATCTAATACATGCTGCTTCTCAAAAAGTTCGAACACCTTGGTTGCTGCTGCACATGCAAGTGGATTACCACCGTATGTTGTTCCATGGTCTCCTGGAACTAATGCCTTCGCAACTTCCTCTGTCGCTGCAAATGCACCTACAGGAACACCACAGCCAAGAGCCTTGGCAACTGTAAGGATATCAGGCTTAACGCCATACTGCTGGAATGCAAACATACTTCCTGTTCTTCCCATTCCGCACTGAATCTCATCAAGTATAAGAAGGATTCCCTTCTCATCACATAGCTTTCTTACACCTTCAATAAATTCTTTAGTAGCAGGATAAATTCCACCTTCACCCTGTACTGTCTCAAATATTATAGCACAAGTTTTATCATTAACAAGTTCCTTTACACTGTCAAGGTCGTTATACTGTGCAAACTTAATTCCCGGTATCATAGGTCCAAATGCTTCCTGATAATGCTTATTACCAGTTACAGCAAGTGCTCCCATACTTCTTCCATGGAATGAATGCTGCATTGCAATAATCTCTGCATCAGCCTTTCCGTTCTTGACATAATAATATTTCTTTGCAAGCTTGACTGCACCTTCAATAGCCTCTGTACCACTGTTAGTAAAGAATACTCTGTCCATTCCTGAAGCCTTTGTAAGTGCTGTTGCAGCCTCTACAGCCGGTTCATTATAGAAATAATTAGATGTGTGTATAAGCTTATCAATCTGTGCCTTTAATGCATCGTTATATTCCTTATTGTTATAACCAAGTGCAAATACTGCTATACCTGCTCCAAAATCAAGATATTCTTTACCATCTGTATCGTAAAGTCTTACTCCGTCACCCTTATCAAGTACTATCTGGTAACGGTTGTATGTATGAATCAGCTTCTCTTCTGCTGTTTCTATAATCTGCTGTGTATTCATTATTACTCTCACTTTCCTATTCTTATGAGCACACATTTTCACATGAGCCAATATAATATTATAACCTCAAAGCTTAAGGTTCGCAATTATTTATCTGAATCAAAGAATTTTTCTGCATCGTCTGAAAGAATAGCTGTACCAACACCCTTGTTAGTAAATATTTCAAGAAGAAGGCAGTGTGGAATTCTTCCATCAAGAATATGTACTCTTGATACACCATGCTCAATAGCATCTATACAGTTATTAAGCTTAGGAAGCATACCGCCACCGATTGTTCCGCTCTCTAAAAGTGTTCTCGCCTCTGAAGTAGAAAGCTCAGATATAAGTGAATCCTTATCGTCAAAATCCTTATATACACCTTCGATATCTGTTAAGAATGCAAGCTTCTCAGCATTGACAGCTCTTGCAATTGCACATGCTGCGTCATCTGCATTAATATTGTATGCATGAAAATCATCATCATATCCGATAGGACATATTACTGGGAGGAAATCGTCCTTAAGCAATGAATCAAGAAGTGTTGTATCAACATCTGTCACTTCACCAACATATCCTATATCCTCACCCTTAGAATACTTCTTCTCAACCTTTAACATGCCGCCATCCTTACCACTGATACCACATGCCTTGACACCAAGCTGCTCAATCATTGAAACAAGACTCTTATTAACCTTATTAAGAACCATCTCGGCAATCTCCATTGTTGGCTCGTCTGTAACTCTTAAACCATTCTTGAATTCAGGTGTCATGCCTGACTTTTCAACCCATTTGCTGATTTCCTTGCCACCGCCGTGAACGATGATTGGCTTAAAACCAACAAGTTTAAGAAGAACTACGTCCTGAATAACTTTTCTCTTAAGTTCTTCATCTACCATGGCACTTCCGCCGTACTTAACTACAATTATCTTTCTGTTAAATTTCTGGATATAAGGAAGTGCCTCAACAAGCACCTGTGCCTTCATAAGTTCCTCTGTCATATCTTTTGCGCTCATAATAATCTCCATTTCATATTTATTCAGATATCTATTTGCTTTAAAATGCTGTGTCAGATTAGCTTCTGTAATCAGCATTTATCTTGACATAATCAAATGTAAGGTCACAGCCCCATGCTGTAGCGCTTGCATCGCCCTGCTTAACATCCGCAATAGCAATTACAGGATTCTGTGAAAGTATTTCCGTTGCTTTCTCCTCGCTGTAATCTGTAGCAGTTCCATCTTTAACAATCTGAAGCTCACCTGCTTCACTCTTAAAGAATATATCAACCTTTTCAGGGTCAAAGTCAGCACCAGAATATCCCATTGCACAGAGAATTCTTCCCCAGTTAGCGTCATGTCCGAATATTGCTGCCTTGGTAAGACTTGATGTAACAATTGACTTAGCGAGTGTCTTGGCTTCTGCCTTAGTTGTTGCACCCTTTACCTGAACCTCGAAAAGACATGTGCAGCCTTCGCCGTCACCTGCAATCATCTTGGAAAGCTCTGTAAATACATAGCTTAAGCCTTCATAGAAAGCATTATAATCAGCACCCTCTTCTGTAATCTTCTTGTTGCCAGCCATTCCGTTAGCAAGAACAAGAGCTGTATCATTAGTTGATGTATCTCCATCAACTGATATCATGTTAAATGAATCATCAACAATTGCACTTGTCATCTTCTGAAGAAGTGCCTTGTCGATATCACAGTCTGTTGTTATGTAGCAGAGCATTGTTGCCATGTTAGGATGAATCATTCCTGCGCCCTTGCACATACCACCGATTGTTACCTTAGTACCTGCAACTTCTACTTCTACAGCAACCTGCTTGCTTCTTGTATCTGTAGTCATAATTGCCTCTGCTGCCTGTGTTCCTGCTTCTAATGAATCATCAAGCATTGGAGCAAGGTTTTCAATTCCTGCACATATTCTGTCAACAGGAAGCTGCATTCCGATAACACCTGTTGAACCGATAAGTACTGCATTCTCCGGTACATTAAGAACCTTTGCAACTGCCTTTGCTTCTTCTGCACATGCGTTATCTCCTTCAACGCCTGTACATGCGTTGGCAACACCGCTGTTTACAACTACAGCCTGTGCAAAGTCTTCATTATATACAATGTTTCTGTCCCATTTAACAGGAGCTGCAAATACTTTGTTAGTTGTAAATGTTCCTGCTGTAACACATGGCTTCTCACTGTATACAAGTGCCATATCTTTCTTTCCGTTCTTATATTTAATCTGTGCTTCACATCCGGCAGCCTTGAATCCTTTAGCTGCTGTAACACCGCCTTTAATTATATTCATAACATCCTCCTATTGTACCATCACATATACTCTGTCATTGTGCATATTTCGTCGTGTAAATTCTGAATTTACGCTACATTTATTATGGAAACATTGGTGCAAGCTGTAATCCCTCATTCTCTGGAAGTCCGAAGAGAAGGTTCATATTCTGTACTGCCTGACCTGCTGCACCCTTAACAAGATTATCTAACGCACCCATCATTATAAGTCTGTTAGTTCTTGGCTCAATCTTAAATCCTATATCAACAAAGTTGCTTCCCTCAACCCAGCGTGTTTCAGGGCATACATCTTTAGGAAGTACTCTTACGAAATATTCCTTATCATAGTACTTGTCATATGCTGCCTTAACATCTTCATATGTAACATCTTTGGCAAGGTTGGCGTATGCTGTTACAAGAATTCCTCTGTTCATTGGAACCAAATGTGGTGTGAAGATAAGCTTTAAATCATCTCTTCCACATGCATAACCTAACTGTTCCTCAATCTCAGGTGTATGTCTGTGAGTTCCTACGCCATATGCCTTCATGCTTTCATTAACTTCGCAGAAAAGATTGGCAACCTTAGCGCCACGTCCTGCACCTGAAGTTCCACTCTTAGCATCAATTATAATTGTATCCGGATTGATTATTCCTTCCTTAACCATTGGGTAAAGTGTAAGAATTGATGTTGTTGTATAACAGCCCGGGTTAGCAATGATTCTTGTGTCTTTGCTTACCTTATCTCTGTTAATCTCACATAAGCCATAAACAGCTTCATCAATATACTGTGGTGCTTTATGCTCAAGCTTATACCACTGTTCATATACATTAACATCCTTAAGTCTGAAATCAGCACTCAGATCAATAATCTTAGTCTTTGAAAGAATTTCGTCATTAACAAGTGATGCACATAAGCCCTGTGGTGTTGCTGTAAATATAACATCAACCTCGTTAGCAAGCTGCTCCATATTGTCGTCCATACATTTTGCATCTACAAGCTTAAACATGTTTCTATATACATCTGAATAATTCTGATCTATGTAACTTCTCGAACCGAGCCATACAATCTCTGCATCCTTATGTCCTAATAATAATCTGACAAGCTCGTTACCTGCGTAACCTGTCGCACCGATAATGCCTACTTTAATCATAACTCCTCCTTGTTTTGCGAAGCAAAATGCATATATTCAACATTTATGCATAAAATAACGCAAAATGTAAATTGATAACCTACATTATAGCAACTTTTTTTCTTATGTAAAGGATATTTTAAAGAAAATTTATATTTATACATTTTTGTTGCATATTGATGTATAATATGCATAATTTGTTGTTGCATTTTTAAATAAAGTAGTTTATTATAATCTGCAGGTGCATAGCATATGTGTTTTACTATGTAAACTTAATAATATACGGAGGAATATATAATGAAAGAAAAAGTTATTCTTGCTTATTCTGGCGGACTTGACACAACTGCCATCATCCCTTGGTTAAAGGAAACATACAACTATGATGTTGTCTGCGTATGTGCAGACTGTGGTCAGGAAGAGGAGTTGGACGGACTTGAGCAGAGAGCTCTCTCATGTGGTGCTGCTAAGTTATATATAGAAGATATCACTGATGAATTCTGCGACAACTACATCGTTCCATGTGTTCAGGCACACGCTGTTTATGAAAATAAATATTTACTTGGTACTTCAATGGCAAGACCTCTTATCGCTAAGAGACTTGTTGAGATTGCCCGTAAGGAAGGTGCTGTTGCCATCTGCCACGGTGCTACTGGTAAGGGTAATGACCAGATCAGATTCGAGCTTACAATCAAGGCTTTAGCTCCAGATATCAAGATTATCGCTCCTTGGAGAGATTCTAACTGGAAGCTTCAGTCTCGTGAAGATGAGATTGAATACTGCAGACAGCATGGTATTCATCTTCCATTCAGCACAGACTGCAGCTACAGCCGTGACCGTAACATCTGGCATATCAGCCATGAAGGTCTTGAACTTGAAGATCCAGCTAACGAGCCTAACTACAAGCATTTATTAGTTCTTGGATGCACTCCTGAGGAAGCTCCGGATGAACCAGAATATGTTACTATGACATTTGAAAAAGGTGTTCCAAAGTCAGTTAATGGCAAGGCTATGAAGGTTTCTGATATTATCAGAGAGCTTAACAGACTTGGTGCCAAGCATGGTATCGGTATCATTGATATCGTTGAGAACCGTGTTGTTGGTATGAAGTCTCGTGGTGTATATGAGACTCCTGGTGGAACAATTCTTTACGAAGCTCATCAGCAGCTTGAGGAATTAGTTCTCGACAGAGATACAACAACATTCAAGATGGATGTTGGAAACAAGTTTGCACAGGTTGTTTACGAAGGAAAGTGGGAGACACCTCTTCGTGAAGCACTTCAGGCATTCGTTGAGAAGACTCAGGAATATGTAACAGGTGAAGTTAAGTTCAGACTTTACAAGGGTAACATCATCAAGGCTGGAACAACATCTCCATATTCACTTTACAACGAGTCAATTGCATCATTCAAGACAGGTGATATGTATGATCATCATGATGCTGACGGATTCATCAACCTCTTCGGTCTTTCACTTAAGGTAAGAGCTATGAAGAAGCTTGAGAACGAGAAGAAGAACAATAAGTAATTAAAGAATATAAAAAACAGCATCCCCGGCATGGTTATTAATCATGCCGGGGATGTTGCTTTTATAATTCATTATGATTTCCTATCAATTCATAAAAAATCCACCACTTATATGTAAATTTCACAGTTTTTCTTATTCAATCTTATATAGAAAACTGTTTTTTATTGAATATTCCTATAACACTTCTGATTTTCTTGACTTTATAGGTTGATTTTCCAACTATCCTTATAGTCTCATGTGTTTTCGACCTATAAGACTTTCAAATATTCGACTACATATAGGTATCATGTTGTCCAGATTAATTATATATCATGATAATCTGGCTGATTGGACTTTTTCTCTACTTTCTCATATGCTAATGTCCAATAACTCATTGACTACAAGGAGGATTGGACACTACAAGCAGCTTATTCAGCAAAAAGTCCAATCTTTCCAGATTTCACAACAATTCTGGACCTTTTACCTCATTCTCTTGCTTGTAAGGTCCAATCCTCCACACTTTCTCACTCAATTTGGACTTCCACATGCCTCTTCACCACTCCAGCGTCCAATCCGCCACCACAGCTCCACCGCATATTACACTCCACCTGCCAATCCACCGCACAAAAGTCTTCCGTGAGAATGAAGTCAGGCGACTATACAACTCGTTTTCAAACCGTTGCGAAGACGCCGGCACTTAGTAAGCTGGGACAGTTGGCTTAACGCCAACGAATCCCAGCGAGCTTAGTACCGCTGCGTCGTAGAACGAGCGCAAGCGTGTTTGAAAATGATATATACAGCAGCCTGTCTCCCACATCCGCACAAAACCTACCCCTGAAACTTCTCTCTGTCAATCTCCTTCTCTTCCACTTTCCTATTCACATATGTCCGAAGCAGCGCATAACACACTGAGCTGATTGGAATAAATGTAAGCATCCCCATTATACCAAACAGATTGCCACCGATTGTAACAGCAACAAGCACCCACATTCCCGGCAGTCCAACTGAACTTCCGACAACATGAGGATATATAAGATTTCCTTCAATCTGCTGTAATATAAGGAATACTCCCACGAATATAAGTGCCTTTAACGGGCTTGTCATCATTATAAGAATCACACCGACTATACATCCGATAAATGCACCAACAATCGGAATAAGTGCAGTAACCGCAATAATAATTCCTATAAGAAGTGCATAAGGCATTCTCAATATAGACAATGTAATAACAAACATCGTTCCAAGAATACATGCTTCAAGACACTGTCCTGACAGGAAATTAGAGAATGTAGTGTTGGTAAGTCTTAACACTTCAATAATTTTATCTGCCCTGTTCTCAGACATGCACACATACATAAGCTTCTTGCATTGCGCTGTAAGCCTCTCTTTCTGAAACAGCACATACACAGAAAAGACAAATCCAATAAAGAAATTAGTGACTCCTGAGAAAAATCCGCTTATTGCACCAATTCCGCCATTGATAATTCCTTTAGTTCCTATTGAAAGGAAATTCATAACATTTGAAAGAACAGAATCCCAGTTGATTGATATGCTGCTTAACTTTTCCTCATACTCAGGATATGCAGACAGCTTGACCTGCAGCCAGTTGATAAGATTATTAACCGCTGTCGGCACCTGTCTTATAAGGTCAGCTATTGTGTTTACCAGTTCAGGCACAACCACAAAAAGTACACCTGCAATAATAGCCAGTATCAAAATCAGTGTAAGCATATAAGCAAGCACTCTTATAAGTCTGGGATGCTTCTTCTTACAACGCTTGTCAAACAGCCTGTTAAGTCCTTTTTCAATTGCTTTCATAGGTACATTGAATACAAATGCGATGACTGCGCCAATTATAAATGGCATTACAAGTCCTGCAAGATATGATATAGAATCAAGAATTCCAGTCACATTGTTAAGGGCAAGATATATTACAATTAGCACTGCACCAATCGTAATTCCCTTAACAACCTGACTGTCTTTAAAATGTCCTTTGTTCATACAACCCCTCCACTCTTTAAAGTTACTTCTAATATACTATACAGAAGTCCGGGATTCAAACATATTATATAAATTTAAGAATTGTAAAATGTTAGTTATACTGTGCATCAACCATACTCATCATCATTCGCATATTGAATGCTCCCATAAATTTTACTGATGGAAGATATACAAAATGCTTCTTCTGGATTACACAGTCATCCTCATATTCATCATCATACACTTCAAGTCTCATAACTTCATTAACAAACTGTCCCTTACCCGGTTCAACATTGAATGCACCCTCAATAAATGGTGCATAACAGTCTCTGTCACCACTCTGGTCAGGATCATATGCAATAAATGTATGAATCATACTTTCATATTTAGTAATAAACAGTCCATTATCTGCACCGCTTTCCTTTAGTGCATTTCTGTAATTGTCCATCTCTTCTTCATACACTGCTGACTGTTTGTTAATAATCTCTTCTAACTCACCCGCAGTCATAGGAATATTTTCTGCAAAGAAAAATGCGAGTGGCTGGATGCTTCCATATAATAAAAAGCAGCTCATATCCGAATTAAGAGTCTGTGATACCTCAAGCTTATCAGTATCCCCCATATACATAAGAACTGCAAAATTGCCCTTCGCAGTAAACTCCTTAAGCATATTAATAGCTGCCTTTAATTCTGTTCTCGAAAAATGTCTCATAATTTCTAATTCCTTTTCATTTAAACTATCGTTGATTATATCACCTATGACTGATATTTTCACTTCCAAATTTTACTTTTCATAATTTCATACAATCTTCATTCAGATATATGGACTTCAATATGCCACCACTTCTCAAAAATAAGCAGCCGCCCTGTTGATCAAACAGGACGGCTGCCTCTACAAAAAGATTAGGAAAGTAAGAAAGCTTTATCACAGAGCGTCGTTACCGGTTTCACCGGTTCTTATCTTGACTACTCCCTCAATATCCTTGATGAATATCTTACCATCACCAAAACTGTTAGTATTAAGTTCTTCCAATACCTTGTTAATTATACCCTCGACTATCTCGTCTTTTACGACAGTTCTTACACTTAATTTAGGTAAAAGATTGATACCCGGAGTTTCATCTCTTGTATATACCTGACCTGCGCCCTTCTGGTGACCGTAGCCAAATATTGTTGTAATCATTACACCTCTTGCACCCTCACTGTCAAGAATCCTTTTAAGATTCTCAAGCTTCTCAGGCTTTATAACTATCTCTAATTCTTTCATAATCCATAACCTCTCTTCTATGTTATTATGATGCCATCTCATTATAGATATCTTCATACGGCATCTTTGTCCTTTCTGTTTTCACACCCTAATATTCCTTATCACCATCAGGTGTCTTCATCCATACCTTTTCATGCTTCCACTTAATAAGAATCATATACAGCCATAGGATAAGACCTACACCCATATATCCCGCAAATCCTAACCATGTTGCCTTTCCAATACCGATAGTACAGAAGAATGCGATAATTGCCATAATTATAAGAGAGGCTATCTTAAGTCCTGTTGCACATTTGTATGGTCTCTCCCATTCAGGATGCTTCTTTAAAAGCACCAGTGAAGATATTGAAGTAATCACATAACACAATGCACATGCGAATGCCATAAGGTCAAAGAATGCTGTAATACTCTGCATTGCAATGAATCCAATACTTACAACAAGAATAAGTATGTTAGGAAGTGTTGGCTGGTTGTACTTATTAGTGTATGAGAACTGCTTTGGAAGGAAATTCTGACGACCCATAGCGTATATCATACGGACGCCTGAATACCAGAAACCAAGTACTGATGTACCAATTGGGAATACAACTCCGACAATACCCATTATAAGGACAAACCATGCAATCTTATCACCGAAGCAGTACTGTAATGCTTCAAATGTGATGAATGGGTGGCAGTCACCGCCATTAGTAAGCTCTGCCCAAGGCATTGCACCTGCAAGACAGAAGTAGAAAATTGTATATATAGCACCACATGTTATAACTGAACCAAGAATAGCTTTCTTCTGGTTCTTAATTGGGAAGTCGCCCTCCTCAACCATTGCTGGTACTGTCTCGAATCCGAAGTATGGTGTTATCATAAATGAACAGCCAACAACCCATGCAATACCAGTTGCAAAGTTACCACCCCACTGCTTTTCATTGCTGCTTGTAAAGAAATCTGCGAAATTAGCAATGCTCCAGTGTCCACTGAACAGGAAAAGTAATGAACAGATAAGAATACCTGCGATACCTGCCATAAGCATGAATGACTGAACCTTGCCTGCTACAACATTTTTATAAAGACTGAGTACACACCAGAAGCACAGTACTAATGAACCGACAATAACTGCCTTGCCGCCAGTAAGTCCCAAGCCAAACTGATGATTCAACCATTCGATAATTCCAAGTACACCTGCTGCAGGAACGGCTATCCATGCACACATGATAAGCCACGCTGACCAGAAACCTGCATGCTTGTTAATACCTACCGTATTGAATACCAGACACGAACCTGTACTTGGTAACATTGTCGAGAATTCAGCATACACAAATGCTGTTGGCAGTACTGCCAGTGTCATAAGTGCAAATGCCAAGAATGTTCCGGGACCTGTATATGACATGAATATACCATCCCAGTAACACATAAATGTAAATATTGCTCCCGTTGCCATTGCATATACATAAATCAGCTTCATTGATTTAGATAATGCATTTGTTTTCTTTTCGCCCATAATAGCTTCCTCCCTTATTGTTGTTCATGATTTGTTGCCACGAAGATTTCTTATGTGCCTAGCCGAATAATCTAAGATACCTTTCGGCTAATTCCATGGTTCCGTCCATCCAGCCGACACTTAATTCTGCTACCGGACCTGATTCCTGATGAGATGCAAGCCATGCTGTAAGCTGTAATCTTCTCATCATTATAAATGTGTCTATTTCTTCAAAATCCGTATCAGTGAACGGAAGAACCTTCTTATATCCTGCAAGCCATGCATTTACAAGCTTTGGAACAATTGGCTTGTCCTCAATAAAACTAAGTGCTGACGCAAGGTCATGTAAGTGCCATCCAAAACCGCAGTCATCAAAATCAATAACCTTAATCTGGTCGCCCTCAATAAGCAGATTAGCTAATCTTAAATCTGCATGTATGAGTCCAAAATTATTCTCATTAGTTCCATATCTTTCAAGTCTTCTCTTAATAATTCTTGAAACCTCTGACAATATATTTTCTGCCTCCGGGGTCATCTCTGGAAATGCTCTCCAGTCACCCCATGCAGCATGTTCACCTATTATCGTGTCGTAAGTCCATACCATACGGTCAAGCTTGTCTGTTCCGTTCCATATCTCTGTCTGACGGTGAAGATAAGCTGTTGTCTCACCGAGATATCTGAACTGCTTTACCATCTGCTCCTCGTTATTCTCATCAGGTGCTTCTCCCAGAAGAAAATCACATATAACGCAGAAATATACATTTCCATCCGGTCCTGTAATCTCCTGTATATTCTTACCATCAAGCCCTTTTATAGGATTAGCTACAAGAAGCGGTGTGTAGTCATTAATCTGTCTTAACCACTTCATCTCTGAATTAAGCTCATCCAATGTGTGATAACCTGGTCTGCTTATTCTAAGCACTCCCTCTTTTTCACCTGTTTCTTTGTTCTTGACCATATAGGTTGCATTCTCCGACAGCACTATGAGTTTCGCCTCACATCTGTCCTGCCATCCGTATTTTTCAAGCGAAGCATTTGCAACCGCATCAAATAAATCAACATTTTCAAATGCCATGTCATTATCCTCCAATCAGAAAAGGCGTACACAAATCTATCCGATTCATGTACGCCTTTGTACTTTTCTTATATTTAATTACTGTCCCATAGATGTTGTTTCCGGCAATGTGCTTCCGCCATCAATAACTATCTGTGTTCCGGTTATGTAGCTTGATTCATAACAACCAAGGAATGCTGCAAGTTCTCCAACCTCCTCAGGGTCAGCCAGCCTCTTTAAAGGAACTGCATCTGCAATTGCCTGTATTGCTCTCTCCGGATTCTCCGGGTCTGACTGCTTTGCCATTCCTTCAACAAGCGGTGTCCTTACATATCCCGGACATATTGCATTAACTCTTATATTCTTATCTGCAAATTCTCTTGCAAGCGCCTTTGTAAATCCTACCAGTGCCGCCTTAGATGTTGCATATGCAACCTCCCCCGGATCAGCTACCATATCTCCTGTTACAGAGCTTGTAACTACGATTGCACCACCGCCATTTGCTATCATGCTTGGAATAACTGCTTTTGCCACATTCCATGCACCTTTGACATTAATATCAAGATGTAAGTCTCTATTTTCAAATGTGTCATCTTCAAGAAAGTCTTCAAGAACACATACACCTGCGTTACATACAAGCACATCAATCTTTCCATATGTTTTCTCGGCAGTCTCAACAATTCTTTCAACACTCTTGTAATCAGATACATCAACCTGAACACCTGTTGCCTCATACCCTTCATTTCTTAATTGCTCTGCAAGTTCAAGAACCTTAGGACCTCTTGCTGCAAGCACACATTTTGCACCATATTTCGCATATACTTTGGCGATTCCTTCACCGATGCCTTTTGATGCTCCGGTAATTACTGCAACTTTTCCTTCTAACTTTCCCATAACGCCACGCACCTTTCTTAGTTTCCTGAAATGTAAGAAAGGGGCACGAAAGCTTTTCACTTTCGTGCCCCTTTGCACTTCGACACTAACTATAGTCCCAAGTGCGTGAAATTGCAACAATAAAAATATGCGTTTTTTCCTTAATTCATAAGGTGATTTTCTAAAAATTTCTTTATTCGTAAAGTGGGTACTTGTCTGTAAGTCCCTTAACAAGTTCCATTGCCTTAGCCTGGTTAGCATCTACATCATCAACAAGCATAGCAATTGCTTCTGCAACAACATCCATATCAGCCTCATTGAAGCCTCTTGTTGTAACGGCTGCTGTACCAAGTCTGATACCGCTTGTTACGAATGGAGAAGCCGGATCATTAGGAATTGTATTCTTGTTACATGTAATATTAGCTGCATCAAGAAGCTTTTCAACTTCCTTACCAGTCTTTCCCTTGCTTAAGAGGTTAACAAGCATAAGGTGGTTATCTGTACCACCAGATACGATATCAAAGCCTCTGTTCATAAGTCCGTTAGCAAGTGCTGATGCATTCTTAACAACATTTTCAGCATATACCTTAAAGCTTGGGTCAAGCGCTTCCTTTAAGCACACTGCCTTACCAGCAATAACATGCATAAGAGGTCCGCCCTGGATTCCAGGGAATACAGCCTTGTTAAGCTTGAACTTCTCTGCTGCCTCTGCTGAAGCAAGAATCATACCACCTCTTGGTCCACGGAGTGTCTTATGTGTTGTTGTTGTTGTCACATCTGCATAAGGAATTGGGCTTGGGTGTGCACCACCGGCTACAAGACCTGCAATATGTGCCATATCTACCATAAGTAATGCGCCAACTTCATCACAGATTTCTCTGAACTTCTTGAAGTCGATTGTTCTTGCATAAGCAGAAGCTCCTGCAATAATCATCTTAGGCTTGCATTCCTTGGCAATTCTTAATACTTCATCATAATCAATAAATCCGTCTGCTGTAACACCATAAGGAACGATGTTAAAGTATTTTCCAGAAATATTAACTGGTGAACCGTGTGATAAATGTCCACCACAGTCAAGGCTCATACCCATAACTGTATCTCCAGGGTTAACAAGTGCGAAGAATACAGCTAAGTTAGCCTGTGCTCCTGAATGTGGCTGTACATTTGCATATTCACAGCCAAAAAGCTTCTTGGCTCTTTCAATTGCAAGTGTCTCAACGACATCGACATACTCACAGCCGCCGTAATATCTCTTTCCAGGATATCCTTCTGCATACTTATTAGTAAGAGGGCTTCCCATAGCAGCCATAACTGCCTTACTTACAAGGTTCTCAGAAGCGATAAGCTCGATGTGGCTTCTCTGTCTTCCAAGTTCATCATCCATAGCCTTAGCAAGGTCTGGATCATAGTTTAATACTTCATCAAATGAATACATATAACTTCCTCCCATTATACTTTAGTGAAACAAAGTGTCCCTAATTACTTATGATATAATTAAATTACGAATTAGTCAATTTAAAGTTGTGAATTCCTGCTTTTTTTAATATTTGTTTCTGTATATCAACTGCAACTCCATATCCCTGCTCCTCAAGTTCATATGTTGATTGTTCAAGTGCCATCTCAAATTTTTCAACCATACTTAAAAAATGCTGCGTTGCTATTCCTTTTCCAAGACCAAGTTTCTTTGCCTCATTCTCAAACGACTTCTGATTTATATTCCTTATATCATATTCGCCATCTATGTTAAGCGACATTTTCTCTGTGCTGCTGTCATATATAACAGTACTTAATAAATCATATATAATTTTTTATTAGTTCAAATGCATCTGCTAAATAATCTTTCCCGTTTTTCTCATATTTTTGTGACGCTGTAATTCCAAGTGCCTGTGCAAAATCCTCCTGATGAAGTCTTAATGGAACTTTCTTCCCATTAATTCTTTGGATGTATCTAAAATCTTTCTGTCATATCTTTCAGTTGCAAATAAAAAATCATCTTCTTTATCATTAAGATTAATAATAAAACTATCTGGTGTCCTAGAATACAGCATCGTCAGAATTATGCCCTGTAATACTGCCAACATTAATCATATTTCCATTACATTCAATATATACCTCTAAATTTCTCATTATCTCCCCCTTACATCAATATTGATATCAAGTCCAAGAATCGAAATTAACTGTATTACCTTGCCAATCTCAACAGTCGGCTTACCTCTTTCCACATCTGATATAAAACTTACACTAAGACCAGTATATTCCGACAAAAATGCCTGCGTATACTTTAATTCTTTTCTCCTGTTCCTGATTATATTTCCAAGCCCCTCTGAATCAGTTATTTTCATAATATTCACCTCAACGCAAAAACAAGCCGTACGGCTTTATTATACATATTTTCTCACAAATAAAGCCGAGCGGCTTTGTTTTGATAAAAACATTATAATATAAGCCGTACGGCTTAGTCAATTTTCTTTTGTTACATAATTTCATTTTCTTGTAATGAAATAATATCCTGCAATTATTAATTTGGGTTGTGCCTTATGAGTATAGTATATATTTATCCAATCAGAACTTTTTGCCTTCAAATAAAAAACGAACCCACCCGAAGATGAGTCCGTTTCATAGTCTTAAACCGGCAGATTCTTCATACTCTCAAGACTTATAACAAGTGTTGATGTATTATGAAGAAGTGCTGAAGTTGTGGGCTGTATGACGCCCGTTACACCAAGTGCAATAAGTGCGGAATTGAATCCGACAATCACACGGTAATTTCTGTTAATCTTCTTAATCAGACTGTCACTTAATTTCTTAAGCATAAGTATCTGGTTAAGATCATCTGCGCCGACAGTGATATCTGCAATCTCTCTTGCAATCTCAGCACCATCACTTATGGCAATACCTACATCTGCTGCTGAAAGCGCTGGTGAGTCATTAATTCCATCACCAATCATAATTACCTTTCGTCCGGCTGCCCGCTCTTTCTCTACGAACTTAGCCTTGTCTTCTGGAAGAACTTCTGAATAATATTCAGTAACGCCAACCTTTCTGGCAATAGAGGCGGCTGTTCTTTCACTGTCTCCGGTCATCATGACAACCTTTGATATTCCAGCCTTCTTAAGCCCTTCAATAACCTCCGGTGCTTCTTCTCTTAATGGATCAATTATGCATATAACTGCTGCAAGCTGACCGTTAATTGCCATATAAAGATGTGAGCAGTCATCTGGAAGGCTGTCAAATAACTCCTGCTTTCCTACTGGAATTACACATGCCTCATCCTCAAATACAAAGTGATGGCTTCCTATGATAACCTTGCTTGTATTGATAAACGTTGATATTCCATGTGCAACAATATATTCAACCTTAGAATGCATCTCTTCGTGCATAAGGTTTCTTCTGCCAGCTTCATTAACAACAGCCTTAGCCATTGAATGTGGAAAATGCTCCTCTAGACACGCAGCTATTCTTAACAGCTCATCTTCCGGCATTCCGTTAAATGAATATACCCTGCTTACTGTTGGCTTAGCCTTTGTAAGTGTACCTGTCTTATCAAATACGATAGTATCCGCTTCAGCAATTGCCTCTAAGAACTTACCGCCCTTGACTGTTGCACTCGCCTGACTCGCCTGTCTTATTGCTGCAAGTACCGTAATAGGCATAGCAAGCTTCAATGCACATGAGAAATCAACCATAAGTATTGACAATGCCTTAGTAGTATTTCGTGTTAACAGATATGTAAGTGCAGTTCCGCCAAGTGAATAAGGTACAAGCTTATCTGCAAGATGCTCTGCTTTTGACTCAAGACCTGATTTTAACTTCTCAGATTCTTCAATCATCCTGACAATCTTGTCATATTTGCTTGAGCCTCCAGCACGCTTAACTCTGAATACTATCTCGCCCTCTTCTACTACAGTTCCTGCAAATACAGAAGTTCCCTCACCTCTTCTTACTGGCTCAGATTCTCCTGTAAGTGAAGCCTGATTAACCATAGCCTCACCACTGATAACAGTTCCATCAAATGGGATTACATTACCCATCCGGATTATTACATTATCTCCGTCCTTAACATCTTTCACAGATACCTGTACTTCTGCATCATCTGTCTTTAACCATACCTTATTAACGTTAAGTGACATCGTTCTTGCAAGGTCGTCAACCGACTTCTTGTGTGTCCAGTCCTCTATTATCTCACCTATACCAAGAAGAAACATTACTGAACCAGCTGTATTAAAGTCTCTTCTTAAGATAGAAACTCCTATTGCAGTTGCATCAAGAACTGGCACTTCAAGCTTTCTTGCAAGCAGTGTCCTGATTCCTTTATAAATGTACTTCATTGAAGATACCGTTGTTAATACCGCACATACCGGTGCCGGAATAAACAATTTCTTAGTCATTCTCCACAACACCTGATCTGCTAACTTCTCAGTATAGTGTGAATTAATTGCCCTTCCTGATGTTGCAAGAACATCTTCAGGAACCTCTACATTGCTGTATCTGAACCTAGCAATAGCTTCAATCACGGTTTTTCTTGAACATCTGTACTCAACGACTGCATCAGCAGTTCTCTCATACACTTTGGCATTCGTGACGCCCTGCAGATTCTTAAGATAATACTGCAAAGTATCTGCCTGTGCAAAAGTCATGCCAGAAGCATCCATGTGAACGCGGATTCTTCCGGGCACATCATGCTTTATTATGAATTTCATACTCTGTTACGCTTCCTCATTTTCATCTACTGAATCAAGTACAACTTCTTCTGTGTTATACTTTGTCTCATTGATTGTCTTAGCATCAGCATATATATCCTCACAGTTTTCCTGAACAGTTGTAGCTGTCTTCATTATACATGATTTGGCTCTTAAAACTGCTGCTGTACAGTTAGTGTAAAGCTTCTTTGCGTCCTTGCTTGTAAGAATCTTAATTCCAGCTGTTCCAAATAATACACCTGCTGCAAAAAGTCCTGGTTTCTTTAAGTTATTAATTTTCATACTGTGCTCCTCTCTGTCCATATTGGACAATAAATGTTTCTTAAGTTTGACGGTTATTATATTACACATTATGTAACATTTCTACATAAATCCACTTATTGAGAAATCTTCTCAATATAGCAAAAGGAGAGATGAAACAGTTTCATCTCTCCCATATTAGTAAATATTATTTATTAACTGAAACTGCCTTTTTCCTGTCAACTACACTTGTTATCTTCTGATTCTTAATGTATCCGCAGGCTTCTAGCCCTGACTCAATAATTTTACTCCATTTGCTTTCTGATAAATTAATTGACGAATCATCGTTTAATCTTACAGTATAACCGCCATTATCATTCTCATCACAAGTTATCCTGTACATATTCTTACGGTTAATTGCACCTATTTCTTCCAGTGTATTAACCATTCTATATACAGTTGCAGCCCCAATCTTAGGATCCTTTTTTACTGCCTTGTAATAAATCTCTTTACAGCTTGAGCAGTCCTCTTCAAGAATTACATCAAGAAGCATAAGCCTCTGTTTAGTTATCCTGCAACCCTGCTGCTTGAGACGAGAAATAATAATGTCTTTGTCTTTATCAGGATTTCTGACCACCCGTTACCTCCTTTTAATGGCAGTGACCTTTGCATTTACCGCAGTCGCCACCACATGTGAACGATTTACCGTTTTTCTTGTCGTGTACCATACTGCGTACAATAAGCGCAACTATAATCACCAATATAACTCCTACTATAATTGTTCCCAGCATAATTACACCTCCGATAATATATCATTTAATTACTTTGTTGCATTTAAAAGCTTCTTAGAATCAACCTTTAATGTCTTACTTTCCTTATATGGTCTGAATAACAGATAAATGAAGCCAACAATTATAAGAATTGCGATTACTGTGAATACATTAAATGCTGTGTCGCCAGTAATAAGACCAGCAATCTGGTTAATTACAAGACCTACAAGGTAAGCATATCCACACTGGTATCCGATTGCAATCCAGAACCACTTAGTGTTGTTCATCTCTCTCTTAATAGCACCCATTGCTGCGAAGCAAGGAGCACAGAGAAGATTAAATGCAAGGAATGCATATCCGCTTACTACTGTAAATGTAGCTGCCATGTTAGCATATACTGTTCCCTCACCTGCTGAGTAAAGGATACCCATTGTACCAACGATATTCTCCTTAGCAACAAGACCAGTAATAGAAGCAACAGTTGCCTGCCAGTTACCAAATCCTAAAGGAGCAAATATCCATGCGATTGCCTTACCAATTCTGCCAAGAATAGAGAAGTCAATCTGATCATCTGCAAGCATTGTAAATGTTCCATCAACAAATCCGAAGTATGTTGTGAACCAGATAATGATTGTTGAAAGTGTGATGATTGTTCCGGCCTTCTTGATGAATGACCATCCACGCTCCCACATGCTTCTTAATACTGTACCAACTGTTGGAAGATGATATGCTGGAAGCTCCATAACGAATGGTGCCGGATCTCCAACGAATAACTTTGTCTTCTTTAAGATGATACCTGAGCAGATAATTGAGAATATTCCAAGGAAGTATGCTGATGGAGCAACCCATGGAGCACCATCAAAGATAGCTCCGGCAACCATTGCTATGAATGGAAGCTTAGCTCCACAAGGAATAAATGTTGTTGTCATAATTGTCATCTTACGGTCTCTGTCGTTCTCAATTGTACGTGAAGCCATGATACCAGGAACACCACAACCTGAACCGATAAGCATTGGAATGAATGACTTACCTGAAAGACCGAACTTACGGAAAATTCTATCCATAATGAATGCTATACGTGCCATATAACCGCAAGACTCAAGGAATGCAAGGAATATGAATAATACAAGCATCTGTGGAACGAATCCAAGTACTGCACCAACACCGGCTACAATACCATCAAGGATAAGACCCTTTAACCAGTCTACACAACCAATTGCATCAAGTCCTGACTCAAGAAGCACTGGGATACCAGGAACCCATACACCATAATTAGCAGGATCTGGAGCTGCACCATCATTATCTATACACTGTTTTATAGCTTCCTTAACACCAGCTGCATCTGTTGTCTCTGTTGTTACACTAAGATTTTCCTCATCTTCTACATCATAATCTAATGTAAGATTAGCTGGAACTGTGTTTTCAAGTTTCTTTAATGCTGCTACTGCTGCATCTGAATCATAATCATCAGCTTCTGTATCAATAGCATCTGCATACTCTTCACCTTTATCACCAAGGCTGTCGATATATGCCCCGATGATTGCATCTGAATCACCATACTCATCAGCTACTTCTTCGTAAGCTGAAGTGCCAATTCCGAAGAGATGCCATCCATCACCGAACACACCATCGTTAGCCCAGTCTGTTGCCCATGTACCAACTGTTGTAACTGATACGTAGTATACGATGAACATTACAACTGCAAATATTGGAAGTGCTAAGAATCTGTTAGTAACTATTCTATCAATCTTATCTGATGTAGAAAGCTTCTTCTCAGACTTCTTTGCAAAACATCCACTGATAATTGAAGATATATATGTATATCTTTCATTAGTGATAATACTTTCTGTATCATCATCAAATTCTTTCTCAAGAGTCTCAATCTCAGCTGAAACATCCGGAACATTCTTCATAAGAACTTTAATCTTATCATCCTTCTCAAGAAGCTTGATAGCAAAGAATCTCTTCTGTTCTTCAACAATATCAAGACCAAGCTTATCTTCTACTGCAGATATAGCTGCCTCAACCTTATCATCAAACTTGTGAGCAATTGTATTGAGCTTCTTGCTCTCTGCAAGCTTAACAGCCTTCTCTGCTGCTTCCTTAATGCCAGTTCCCTTAAGAGCTGATATCTCAACAGCTTCACATCCAAGGTTCTTTCCTAACTTGGCAAGGTCAACCTTATCTCCGTTCTTTTCCATGATATCGACCATGTTAACAGCCATAATAACTGGAATCCCCAGTTCCATAATCTGTGTTGAAAGATAAAGGTTTCTTTCAATATTAGTACCATCAACGATATTGATGATTGCATCAGGTCTCTCGTTAATAAGATAATTTCTTGCTACTACCTCCTCAAGAGTATAAGGAGAAAGTGAATAAATACCTGGTAAATCCATGATAGTTACATCTTTATGTCCCTTTAATTTACCTTCCTTTTTCTCAACTGTAACACCTGGCCAGTTACCAACGAACTGATTAGAACCGGTCAAAGCATTAAACAATGTTGTTTTACCGCAGTTTGGATTACCTGCTAATGCAATTTTAATTGACATTTGACTACCTCATTTCTTTTATATAAATGTTTATGCATTTGCTAACAAACATTTGACAATTCTTACATTAATTAGATTATGCTAACCTGCATGTAAAAAAAATCAGCCTACCTCTATCATCTCGGCATCGCCTTTACGAAGCGATAATTCATAGCCTCTTACTGTAACCTCTACAGGATCTCCCAAAGGTGCTACCTTTCTTACATAGACTTCAACTCCCTTAGTAATTCCCATATCCATAATTCTTCTCTTAACCGGACCATCACCATTTAACCTGGTAACTTTAACAGTCTGGCCTACAGATACATCTCTTAAAGTCATAGTTTATCTCCTTTTTATTCTATTTTTATATAAGAACTGGCATATTCAGTCCTTTATACCATAATTTTATTAGCCATATCTTTTCCTATGGCAACTCTTGATTCCTTAATGTTAACAATGACATTACCGCCAGCTTTAGAAACAACTGTTACCACTGCTCCCGGAACGAATCCAAGATTCTCAAGAAAACGTCTTATTTCTTCCTTTCCACCAATCCGCTGGATTGTGTATGGAGTTCCTTCATCAATCATAGTTAATGGCATAAGCTCATCTCCTCTTTTTAGCATATTGATAATGTTTTTCATTACCGCCTTGGTTAGTATATTCTAATGATCATTAGATGTCAACAACTTTTGTTATATTTTTATAATATTTTTTAGAACAGATTAACCCCTGATTGATATAACCAACCAGGGGCAAAATGTGCAATCTTTTCAATATATTACAGGCAATAAATAATTATGCTAACGCTGCCCCAAGTTTTTTGCAGTTTTCAACAGCATCATCATCTGGTGCTTCCTGACAGATTACGCTGTCTGTTGCAAGAACAGCCCCTGCAGCCTTGCTTCTTTCTTCCCAGTCAGCCATCCATTCGCCGCTTCCCCATCCATATGAACCAAAAAGTGCAATTTTCTTACCGCTAAGACTTCCTTCTACCTCTGTGAACATTGGCTCAAACTCTGATTCTTCGAGATTCTCTGCTCCCATTGCCGGGCATCCGAATGCGATTCCATCATATTCAGCAACCTTTCCTGAATTAAAATCATTTGCCACAAGTACATCAACCTCTGCTCCGGCTCCTTTAGCACCTTCTGCAACCGCGTTAGCCATTGTCTCTGTATTACCTGTTCCACTCCAATAAACTACTGCTACTTTACTCATTATCCAATCTCTCCTTTTTTACTTTTTATATGCTTAAACCGTTAATGCAGATATGCTTCTGCCTCGGTCAAAGACTCTTAAATATACTTCTGTGCATTTTCTGTAACGTGCAAACATCTTCTGGCAAAATGCCTCATCACAATACACCTTCCATACCCCACAACATTTGTAATTACAGCCCTTTTGTCTTATAAACTGGATTACATCTTCCACCGGGTAACTTAAGAACAGTCCTATTTCATGTGGAAAGCATGTGTTCTCCCCCACTCTCTGTTTAAGATGCTTGATGCTTGCTCCAACTTTATAATCTGTATATCCAAATACTTTCAGTACATTCTGTACTGCTGGCTGTGACAAATCCTTCTCTAATCTGTCAGGTCTGAACACATATAAAAGTGCACTCTTTTCATTTCTCTTTAAAAATGTAACATACACGCCTTTGGCGTTAAGTTTTCTGTTAACACTTGCAAGCTCTCTCCTAAAATCAGATATGTTATCATATCTGTAATTAAAAAGGTTGCCCGTCTTTAATCCGGCAAGCGTCGGAGAACACTCTTTTATAACTTCCCGCTCAATTCTTCCCAATACATCTGTACAGACCATTTTTCTTTTCCTTCCATATTGCACTTTATTCTCTTCTTTATCAGCATGCCCTGCTTTCGCTTAAATATGTTTCTAAAACACTTGTAAGCGATGCCGCACTGCTTGAATGTGTTCTTATTATATTTACATCATTCTTCTTAGCCTCTGTAACAGCTGATAAAACCATCTTATGAGAAACCGTATTAGTAAACAGTATCATAAGATCCGGTGTTCCAATCTGCTTGGAAAATCCGCTTTTTTCCTTAACAAATACCTTCGCCTTGCAGCCGTGTTTCTTACATATCTGCTGATACTGGCGTTCCATACATTCATTTCCACCAATAATAACTACGCTCATATTCTCGTCCTTTCATTTGTCTTACTCTTGTTAGCTTTGTCTAACTCGCATTTATAAAATAACGGATATCCTAACTGGATACCCGTTACGTCAGTTAGCTTTAACTAACTATTAAAATATCATCTTTGAATGTTTATGTCAATACATTTTTACAAATTATCTATCAAATGGTGCATCGTCATCATTATTGTCAAAGTCATCAATATCCGTATGACCATCTGAATGGTCATGACCGTCAATCATATTCTCTCTGTTGACAACTCTCTTGGCATCTCTCTGCTTCTCCACAAGCTCTGATAACAGTTCTTTAGTAGCCTTAGGTCTCTTGATATTCTTAATCTCAAAGTCACCCATTGTCTTGTCTCCAGAACATACTTTAATAGTTCCTACTCCGACAAGTCTCTGCATGAATGAGCGTTCCAATGAAATATCCATAATACGATACAGTCTTACCTCATCATCTTTAACGCTGAAAAAACCTCTACTTATAAAGAATCTGTCCTTAGATACACTGTATCTTGTAAATGACCACGGAAGTCCGAGGAAGAGAATTCTCTTCCTGTCCTTCCATAATATATCTGTGCTGACTTTATCTCTTGCCATTGTTTAAATATCTCCCCTTTACCTTTAATTTCATAAAGCACTATATTAAATAGTATTTTTTAATTATAACATACGTCTTACTATAATTAAATTAATATTCCTCATCTTTTATCACTTTTTTCATAGCAAACATTGAAAAATATTCTTGTGCTTTCTGTAATGATATATTGAGTTTTTTCTGAAGTCTGTCAAGAATTTCTTCTTCAGATAATCCAAATTCAAATCCTAATTCAATAATTGCCTTAGCTTCTCCCTCTTTGCGTGTTTCCTCGAATACTGTACACATATCAGCATCAGCCTCCTTTTCAAGCATATTATAATCTATCTTGCAATTAACTGCACCTGTCACAGTCATTATAACGGACTTTTCTACTTTATGCTCTGCTGCATAATTTATTGCTTTTTCTTTAATTTCATTCAAATTACCATTTCTGTTCAAAAGAATTCCAAAAAGATTGAACAAATCCTTATTATTAATATTATGTAATTTCAAATTATTTTTTCTTGCTTCAACCAAATTCATTTTATAATCATTGATAAATGCTTTCATATCTTCAGGAATATCCAACATTCCCTGTAATGATACCGCTCCATCCCATGCCTTCTCCCCATAATATATAACTATAGTTATTATCGGTATAAATTTATCTGTTCTCTTCATTTTAGAAATAAACTCATCATCAGACAATCCTTTTGCTGTCTTATATTTAACAGCATTACTGTCATATTGTTTTTTATAAGAACCATAATCATATCCCATAACTCTCATCGGCATTGCATAATGAATATGTTCCTGACTTTCCATTCCAAGTATGCACAACTCGACATCAGGTTTTATTACCTGTTTCCCCTCATATAAAACCGCATTGAAAAAATCCGCAAACTGTTCATTATTACGCCAATAGTTTTTTACAACAACATCTGCTTTCAGTTTATTTTTTGTTTTCCCCATACATTATCCCCTTTAATTATACTATGAACTATATTCATCATCAATATTGTTTCGTATTTAATAGTATAATATATTTAAAATATTTTTCTACTTATTATTATATATTTTATTTTTATTTAATATATTTACTGAGAATACAAAAGACCTTGCAGATAAATCAGTCATCTGCAAGGTCTTTTATTTATATTATACAATTATTATTTAAATCAAAATGCACTATTACTTGAAGTACTTAACACCAGATTCGAATATCTTAATATCCTGCTCACCATATATATTAATAGCAACACTGTCACCGCGTCTCTCAGAATGTGCCATCTTACCGAAGCATCTTCCGTCTGGGCTTGTGATACCTTCAATAGCCATGTATGAACCATTGATATTCCACTCTTCATCCATAGATACATCACCGTCAAGGTCACAGTACTGTGTAGCAACCTGTCCGTTAGCAAAGAGCTTATCAAGCCATTCCTTAGGAGCAACAAATCTTCCTTCACCATGTGAAGCTGGGTTGCAGTATACTCCGCCAAGTTCAGCATTAGCAAGCCATGGACTTAAATTGCTGACAACCTTAGTATATACCATCTTAGATATATGACGGTTAATTGTATTAAATGTAAGTGTAGGTGACTGTGCATCCTGTCCTGTAATCTTACCATTAGGTACAAGACCAAGCTTGATAAGTGCCTGGAATCCATTACAGATACCAAGTGCAAGACCATCTCTCTCATTAAGTAGCTTCTCAACTGCTTCCTTCATCTTGGCATTACGGAATGCTGTCGCGAAGAACTTGGCAGAACCATCTGGTTCATCACCTGCTGAGAATCCACCAGGGAACATAATAATCTGTGCCTGGTTAATAGCCTTCTCAAATTCATCAACAGACTCTCTGATACTCTCAGCGTCAAGGTTCTTGAATACCTTAACGATTGTATCAGCACCGGCTCTTTCAAATGCCTTGGCACTATCGTACTCACAGTTAGTTCCTGGGAATACCGGGATAAATACTGTTGGCTTAGCAACCTTATTCTTGCATACATGTACGCTTGGTGCTTCATATAACTTGCTTTCAACCGGTGTAGTTTCCTTAGAAGCCTTAGTTGGGAATACACCCTCAAGGGTATCAGCCCATACGCTTAATGCTTCTTCTACATTAATTGAAACTTCCTTGTATGTGAACTTACCATTATCCTTAACAGTACCAACCCTAGTATAAGCTGTAGTAATCTCACTAAGCTTGTCTGCTGGAACTTCTGCAACGATACAGCCATAAGCTGGTGCAAAGAGGTCATCTTCCTTAACGTCTGCGCTGATCTCAAAACCTAACTTATTACCAAATGCCATCTTGCTGAGTGCTGGCACAAGTCCGTTAGCATCAAGAACATATGCAGATACGATTGCCTTCTTCTGGATAAGCTCATGTATTGCACTGTAGAGTGCCTTAACCTGTTCGAAATCTGGAAGATCATACTGATTCTTCTTAATATCAAATCTGACTAATACATCACCATCATTCTTAAGTTCAGGAGTAATAATATCTCCTTCCTTAGCTACATCAATAGCAAATGAGCAGAGTGTTGGTGGAACATCAATATGTTCAAATGTTCCTGACATACTGTCCTTACCACCGATTGATGGAAGTCCGAATCCCATCTGTGCTTCATATGCACCAAGAAGTGCAGCAAATGGCTGGCTCCATCTTTCTGGATCTTCTGTCATTCTTCTGAAGTATTCCTGATATGTGAATCTGATCTTACTGAAATCACCACCGGCAGCAACAATCTTAGCTACAGAATCTGTTACAGCATATATTGCTCCATGATATGGGCTCCATGATGAAAGATATGGATCAAATCCATAAGACATCATAGTTACTGTATCGCATGAACCCTTAAGCACTGGAAGCTTTGCAACCATGCTCTGTGTCTCTGTAAGCTGATACTTACCACCATATGGCATATATACTGAACCGGCTCCGATAGAACCATCAAATCTCTCAACAAGTCCCTTCTGTGAGCATTCGTTAAGGTCTGCTAAAGTCTTTAACCACTTACCGCGTACATCTGTAACCTTAACCGGCTTAAGGTAATCGTCTTCCTGTGAAGGAATATCAACTACAACCTTAGTCTCCTGATGAGCACCATTAGTATCAAGGAATGCTCTTGAAATATTAACGATATCCTTGCCTCTCCAGTTAAGAACAAGTCTTGGTTCTTCTGTTACAACAGCTACCTCAACTGCCTCTAAGTTCTCCTCAGCAGCATACTGAAGGAATTCCTTGACATCCTTAGGATCAACAACAACAGCCATTCTCTCCTGAGACTCTGATATAGCAAGCTCTGTTCCATCAAGACCTTCGTACTTCTTAGGAACTTTATCAAGATCTACCTTAAGACCTGCTGCAAGCTCACCAATTGCAACGGATACACCACCTGCACCAAAGTCATTACATTTCTTAATAAGCTTAGTAACCTCTGGTCTTCTGAAGAGTCTCTGCATCTTACGCTCTGTAGGCGCATTACCCTTCTGAACCTCAGCACCACAATCCTCAATAGACTTCTCTGTATGAACCTTAGATGAACCTGTAGCTCCGCCACATCCATCTCGTCCTGTTCTTCCACCAAGAAGAATAATGATATCTCCCGGGTCAGAATTCTCTCTCTTAACTGCACTTCTTGGAGCAGCAGCTATAACTGCACCAATCTCCATTCTCTTGGCAACATAATCAGGATGGTAGATTTCCTTAACATATCCTGTAGCAAGTCCGATCTGGTTACCATATGAGCTGTATCCGTGAGCAGCACCTGTAACAAGCTTTCTCTGTGGAAGCTTTCCATGAATTGTCTCTGATACCGGAACAGTAGGATCTGCTGCACCTGTAATTCTCATTGCCTGATATACATATGTACGTCCTGACAATGGATCTCTTATAGCACCACCAAGACAAGTTGCTGCGCCACCAAATGGCTCAATCTCTGTTGGATGGTTATGTGTCTCGTTCTTAAAGTTAACAAGCCATTCCTCTGTCTTTCCATCAATCTCAACTGGAACAACAATTGAGCAGGCATTAATCTCATCAGATTCTTCCTGATCAGCTAACTTGCCCTCAGCCTTTAACTTCTTAGCACCCATAAGTGCGAGATCCATAAGGCATACGAACTTGTCCTTACGGTCCTTATATATTTCTGCTCTGTCTGAAAGATACTTGTTATATGTAGCTTCCATAGGGGCTTTATAGAATCCGTCCTTAAACTTAACATCTGTAAGCTCTGTTGCAAATGTTGTGTGACGGCAATGATCTGACCAGTATGTATCAAGTACTCTGATTTCAGTCATAGAAGGATCACGCTTCTCAACACTAGCAAAATGCTCCTGAATGAACTTAAAATCCTTAAATGTCATGGCAAGTCCTAAAGAATCATATAATTCCTTTAACTTATCCTCTGGCATATCCTTGAATCCGTCAAAATATAAAACATCAGCAGGAGTCTTGAACTCAGTAACTAAAGTTTCTGGAATATCCTCTGCTGCCTGTCTTGAATCAACAGGGTTAATGCAGTGTTCCTTAATCCTGTTCTTCTCCTCATCAGTAACAGTTCCTGTCAGTACATAAGTTACAGCCGTCTTGATAACCGGTGTCTCATTCTCGTTAAAGAACTTAACACACTGTTCTGCAGAATCAGCTCTCTGGTCGAACTGTCCTGGAAGATACTCTACAGAGAACACGAAATCGTCCTTTCCCACTGGAAATGTTCCCTCATAAACATCATCTACCGGTGGCTCAGAAAAAACAGTAGTAAGTGCTTTCTTATATGTTTCTTCTGAAAGATTCTCAATATCATAACGGATAAGAACTCTTACATCTGTAATAGTCTTTATTCCAAGATATCCTCCTATCTCCTCAAGTAATTCTTTCGCATTAACTGCAAATGGTTTCTTTTTCTCGACAAAAACTCTCTTTACGCCGCTCATATCTTCCTCCTGAGATTAGTTATATTAATTATTAATATTTAACCATTGTATCACAATAAAACATATTTTCAAACAACTATTCATGCATTCTTCTTATTATCTTGTAAACAACCTGATTACCCATTACGGTAGGACCTGTATGTGCGAAGAAAACAATACCGTCTGTCTGTGATATTATCTCACTCTTAACAGTACCCTCGCATGGGTCAAGAATCTGTGCTATAAGCTCACCATGATATACAGGATCACCCGGCTCTTTAAGTCTCTTGTAAAATCCTGCATCATAAGTCTTGACTGCCATAAGGTCAAATTCGTTGATAACACTTGCAATATATCCACTGTGATTGTTGTACTTAAGTATACCCATTCTGGTTAAAAACCTGAGAACAGATGACACAGCCTGTCTTGCAGATTTCTCATCAATCATATCTGTGCTGTTAGTATATATTGAAAACGCATTAGTACCATTCATCTGCCAGTTATAATTTAGTGTCACTGTATCCATTGGCTTCGGCTTTCTAATAACAACGTACTGAAGTCCAAACAGATTGGCAAGACTTGCACTCTGAAATCCTGTATCCATCATCTTTACATGAGGAATAAAATCACCCGGCATATAAAAGCTCGCAAAATGTATGCCATAACTGTAACCCTTAATTCTGTCAAAAAGTGTTCCTGCTATCTGCTTGGTTGTATCTCCATTAACATCCCCAGGAAAAGCTCTGTTTATATCAGAATTATCTGTAGGCCAGAATCTCTTTCCAACATTCATGGAAAATCTGTTAACAGATGGGATAACAAGAATCTCATGATTGTGCGATATTGCACCATGAGCCTCAAGCTCTTTAAGTGCCTTAACAAGCTGCGAACATATATACAGCTGCTGTATCTCATTACCTCTTAATGCACCAACAATACATGCCGACTTCTCACCACCGCCGAATCTGTAGCCTTCTATCTGATAATCTTCTCTATATATACCCTTTAACGAATAAATAATCTCTTTCTTCATTATCTGCCACCATAAACTCTTGCTATAAGAGCCCCCTTATGTACTACCGGATTCTCTCTTAATGTAAATATAATTCCATCTGTAGGCGATTCAATTCTCTGGATTATTCTTCCCTCAATAGGTTCGATAATATCTCCTATATGCGTTCCAATTCCAATCCTTCCCATAGAATCAACTGCTGATACGAATATTCCGCTTTCCTTAGCAGTAAGAAATGTAACCTCACCCTCTGTAGAGATAATAGGTTCATTCACTTCTTTCGGCTCATCATCCCATATCCCCATATGAGACATAAGGTTAAATATACCATCAACAATATCCCTGCAATACTTTGGCGTAATTCTGTTTCCAACACCCATCTCCGTAACAAGAGTAGGCACACCAAGATGGTTAAGACTATAGGCAAGAGTTGCATCAAGCACAGTAATAGACGAATATATCCACACAAATTGTGCATTCATCATCTTCGCATAAGGAAGAAGCTTTTCCTGCGTATCATCATTAATTCTTACCTGTGGCATCTCATTTACAAATATATTGCTTGAATGGATATCAATACACAGATCGCTTCCAATAATATCTTCAATAATACCTGCTGCCACATATTCAGCCATAGCACCATTGTTATCGCCAGGGAAAACCCTGTTCATATCAAGGTCAAACATAGGAATTCCTCTTGAACCTGTATCAAGTCCAAGAGGATTAATATCTGGATAAATATCTACAATTCCTTTAAGCTTATTCTTCTCTCTTTCAATCCTTCTGATAACCTCATAGCAGATATACTGTCCGTCAAGTTCATCCCCATGAGTGCCTGTAACTATAGAAATCCTTGGCATATCTATGCCGTTTTCTTCATTCATAAGTCTGTTCTTTCTTACTACCAGCCTTTCATGCACCGGCAATTCCACCGAAACAACTTCTTCTATCATAATACTCTCCCTGTAATATACTTATTCATCATAATCCCTAAGAATAATCGTGCTTGGTGTCTTCTTAACAATAATATGTGAAAATACAGAACTTGGCATGTAAGTCTTATCATCCATATATATCCTGCTTCCCGGATATATATGATTCTTTACTTTAACAACTGCTCTCTCTGAATCTCTTATAAGATTGTATAATGCCTTGCTCTTTTCTTCAAGCTTGGCTTTCTGAGCCATCTTTACAATCTTTGACTGGGTAACTCTCAATGCCATTTTACTATCATACTTTTCAGGCATGTTCTGTTTAATCATCTCAAACTTCTTATTAGCCATTTCAAAAGTTTCAATCTGTCCGTCTACTTCCTTAAGTTCCATAATAAGTTCTGCATATTCTTTTCTGATTTCTTTGGTCGAACCAACTCTCAACAAAGTCTTTACATTGCTTTCATGTCCACATGATGTAGTACTGATTCCCATAACACCAGTTACATCACCACCTATAATAGAACCTATGGGTCCCTCAACAAATATCCTGCCATATGTAAGCACCCTGCAGTTAAGAATATAATTACACTGTAAGTCTCCTTTGGCAATAACCTCTGTATTCTCAAAAAATCTGCCTGATATATTTCCCCCTGCCTCGATTTTTCCTGAATTCTTAGTATTAACACCATCCTTTAATACAATATCTTTCCCAGCAATAAGTGTTGCTCCCTCAACGAAGCCTCCAACATATATACTTCCCATGGCATGAACTGTTACACCACTTCTCACACTGCCTGTAATATTAACATCCCCGTTAAAGTCAATATTCCCCATGCTCATATCTAGATTACCATTAACCTCATATACATTAACAACACTTAAATCATAGTTACAGTATTCAATCTTTCCAGATATTGCAGCATAAGTTTCTTTACCATCATCAGATGTCTTAAAGCCCTTACCATGCAGTCTTGGCTTTGGTTTACCCTGCTTAGGAACAAGCAGCTTTCCACATACATCAAAGCCAAACTCCCCTTTAGTCGGCTCATGATATCTTGCCAGCAGATCACCCTCATTAACCTTTTCAAATCTCTTCTGGTTAAAGTAATCAATAGAACCATCTTCTCTTACTGTAGGTCTGTTATTATTAATTGCATCTGTATCAAAGAAAAACTCATAATATCCATCTTTTCCTGCCTCTACCGGTTTACCAAAAGCAACTTCAACAGGCTGGTCATATATTTTTTGTAAAATCATCCATCGAATTTTTTCTTCATCTATTCCCGTCTTAATTCCATTAAGCGATAGCTTATTCATGACTTCATCATATGTATATCCTTCATCACATTTGCCAAGCCTGACTGATGCGCTCATATTATCATCTGCAATATATACATAAACCTCATGTAACTCGATATCATCTATATCAGCTGTTTCATTAACTATTTCTGTATTGCTCATGCTGTTCCCCCTTTCCGAAGGTCTTATCCATTCATTATCAAAACACTGTACTGTAATAGCTGCATCTTAACATCCATACTTAAGCAGCCCATCCAGATTACTTCCCCTCTCAAGTGCAAGTCTTATCTTCTCCATCTCTTTAAAGGTATATCTTGGATCAGCATATAAAGAAACATCTACACCGCTTGTAAGTCCCATAAGAATTTCCTGTGACTGCAATTCATTAAGTGCAGGCTTCTCGTCATTCCATTTATCAGAAATTCTGTGTCTTGCCTCTTTCATGCTTACCGCATCAATAAACGGATCTGCATATTCAGAAACATCTATTCCTTCTTCAAGTCCAAGTCTTATCTGCTTCATCTGTCCTGATGAAAATCCAACCATGTTATACGGAGTAACATCTATCCCCTCCTCAAGTCCAAGTCTGATCTGTTCCATCTGTTTCCCATTATATTCATGAAGCAGATACTTAGTTATGTCGACACAGCTGTGTATTCCCAGCCTTATCTCATTGAGCTGATATTCATCATAATTATCCTCAACAAAAAATGTAAGGTCAATATCTTCTTTTTTTGCAAGTCTTATCTGTCTTAATACCTCTCCTGAATAACCAAGCTTTGCATACCTGGTCAGATCATAATTAAGCTCTGATGCAAGCCTTATCTCTCTCATAACAGAATGACTGAACTTAGGATTACATATATCATCCATATTCATTCCGCTACGCACAGCCTGCTTCAGTTCTTCCATCTGCATATAATCATACTGTGCATCTGCAAATCTGCTTACATCAAGTTTTTCTTCCAGACCAAGTCTTAATGCTTTCATCTGGGCAGCATTGAATTCCTCTTTGCAATACACACTCACATCAATGCCATTCTCAATTCCTCTGATAATCTCAATAGCCTGTAATTCATCAAATCCCAGAGACTGCCAGACCTGCTTGTCTACAGTTTTGTTTTCTATATTCTTATTAATCTCTTCCACGTTCTGCATAAGCCCATCTCCCATAATCAAACCAAATCATCATATATCCGGACCTTAATAATATCTGTCTAAATTTTATCACACATACAGTCCGACTACAAGTTCTAACATTGTACATTTTTTATCAATGCTCTACATATCCTGTTCCGTCCAGAAATCCTTAATACATTTATAAGCATTACCCAGACTGACCGGAAATATCCTGTTCCACTCCCTAGGATACATACGCTCATATTCACCAGTCATGAATCTGTCATCCAGAAGTGCAATAACGCCCTTATCCGTATCCGTCCTTATAACCCTTCCTGCTGCCTGAAGCACCTTATTCATTCCCGGAATAACATAAGCATACGAATATCCATTTTTGCCAAATTCATCAAAATAATCCCTTAAAATGTTACGCTCCCTGCACACCATCGGAATCCCAGTTCCAACAATGACAGCTCCGATAAGGCTCTCATCCTTTAAGTCAATGCCTTCGGAAAATATTCCTCCAAGCACACAGAATCCTGCAAGCGAAGCCCCTTCTGGAAGTTCCTCGTAAAATGCTGATAAGAAATTTTCCTTGTCAGCCTCCTTCATAAACCTTCCCTGCACAAGCACATTCACACAGCTTTCTGGTAAAAATGTATCTTCTCCACCACATTCGACCACATTAACACCATTTTCCCACCTGAAGCACTCAAGAACACTCTCCATGTAAGAATATGACGGAAAGAACACCATATATCTGCCGCTTCTGCCAGAAATCATATGCATAATATAATCATGTACCTTGGCATATTCCCTTGCGTTTCTTCTTGTATAACGGCTTGTCACATCAGTAGCCACGACAATTCTCTTATTATCAGGTTCAAAAGAAGAGTGTGCATACACCGCTCTTTCTGATACATCACCTGAAAGCATTTCCTTAAAATAATTGACCGGAAGCAGCGTTGCTGAGAAGAATACCGTGCTTCTGCCCTGTGAAAGTCTCTCACTTATGTTGCCAGACGGGTCAACACAGTACAGATGTACAAGAAAGTTTCCATCATTATCATGCTCATTATAATAGACATATTTTTCATCAGCACAGTCATACATATTAAGAAAATGTCTCACTGCAAAGAAAAACTCGAGCAGCTCGTTAGTCACAGGCTCACCCTTATGCCTTTCCATAAACTTCTGCATAAGTCCCATGACACGCTCAAGGCTGGCTGGAAATGTTCCAAGACCACTCACAACCATGAATGTATCGCACTGTCTTTTATATTCGAGCAACTGCTTGTTACATCTGTCAAGTGCGCCTGCAAGCCGCTTGTCCATCTCTTTGACAAGCTTCTTAGCCGCAAGAAAATCTTCTTTTTTCAACACTGCGCTGTACATTTCTCTTGCTCTGTCCACAAGGTTATGTGCTTCATCCACAAGAAACACATAATCACCCTTCGCACCATTGCCAAAATACCGCTTAAGCGACGCATCCGGGTCAAATACATAATTATAATCACATATAATTCCATCACACCAGTACGAAACATCAAGCGACATCTCAAACGGGCAGACATTATGTCTGTTGGCATATTCCATGACATTATCTCTTCCGATAACCATCTGGCTCGTTATTATGTCGTACACAGCATCATTAATCCTGTCAAAATGCCCCTTGGCATAAGGACATGCCACGGGGTTGCAGTTGCGCTCATCAAGTGGACATATTTTGTCCTTCGCTGTAAGAGTAACAGTTCTCATATGAAGCCCGTTATCTCTTAATATAGCATAAGTATCCTCCGCAACAGTTCTCGTTATTGTCTTTGACGTCAGGTAAAATATCTTGTCTGACATCTGCTGTCCTAACGCCTGCACAGCCGGGAACACAGTAGACAACGTCTTTCCGACACCTGTAGGTGCCTGAATATATAGATTGGTATTATCTTCAATAGCCCTGTATACACTCACGCACAGATTCTTCTGCCCCTCCCTGTATTCATAGGGAAACTTAAGTTCTCTGATTGATTCCGTCCTTTTATGCCTCTCATCAAATGTATAATCAGTCCATCTCTTAAAGCCTGTAATCAGCTTATTAAACCACTCTTCAATTCTTTCAAATGTATATTCTTCCAGAAACTTGTTGATTGTCTCAGGCTCAGGAGTAACGTAAGTCATCTGGATTCCAATCTTTGACAGCTTCTTCTGGCTTGCATATATATAACCATATACCAGTGCCTGGGCTTTATGCACATAGACCGGTTCTTTCAGCAGAGAAACATCTGTCTGCATAGTCTTTATCTCATCAATTATTGCATCGCTCTCAGGCTCTTTATTGCCATCCTCGTCATAATTAATATCTGCAATAATACCGTCAGCCCTGCCTTCAACCTGTAATACATACTCAATCCCTAAGTCAGATACAAGCGGTATCTCAATCTTTAAAGGCACTTCTGCATGATACATGGTTCCCATGCTGTGCTGGATTTTCCTGTGAATCCTTGCCCCCTCCTGCATGATTTTCACATCATTACTGCCTGTATTCCTGTTGTCAATATCACCTTCTGCACACATGAATTCCACAAGATTTCTTACAGATATTCGAAAGCAGTTTCCATTTACAGAGTACATACTATCTCCATTCAATAATGTTCTTCAATATCATATATATAGGCATTGCCTGTCTTTCCGACTCTTTTAACCTGTTCCATGTAATTAAGCATTGCAAGTACACTGGCAGCAGTCTGCCTGTCAATATGCGCTGCATTTGCAAAATCCGCTGAAGTAAAGTTCTTCTCAAGTCCCTCTGGTACAAACTGCATATAATCCTGTGGACAGTCCAGTTCAACTATCTTTCTTATTCCAACAGGAATGCGGTCATAACGCACACTTCCGCGCTTCTTATCGTAACTCCAGCCATTAAGAAGCTTATATTCTTCCATATCGATCAGCATCAATGTAACCTTAAGATTCTGATTCTTTAAAAATGCTTTAATCTTATACAGTTCAAACATCGCATCATACACAGAACATCGCTTCGGAGACTTTCTTCTAGAAGTAATGTCCCCTGTTTCCGGCTCAATCCAGCTTAAATACTTCTCATATGGCATTGGATATACAACCCTAACCTGATATTCATTCAGGAACACTGACAACTTATCCCTTAACTTGTTAAGCTGCCTCGTCTGAATCTCAATTATCCCATGCTCGTTATATATATCTGCAAAATAACCATCTATTGCAACCTCATGATTATCCTCATCGGGTTCATAATACATTTTTAATACTGCATGCAGTGTCTTTTCCGACAAAGTACCTATCCCCTTGTCATTATGGCTCTTACCGATTATCTTCTCTTTCGCCGCGTCAAAAGCCTGACTGTCTATATATTCAACTGGTTCTGCTGCAGATTTCTTTTTTGACATTGTGTACCTCGTATCAGATATATGTTATCATTGATAACAAGTATCTTACGAATACCTAAAAAAATCAAGGCATTTACCGATATAACCTATATAAATCCAATTAAGAACAGGAGAAAAACATGATATCAATAAGCATGTGCATGATTGTAAAAAATGAGCAGGACATTCTTGCAAGGTGTCTTGATTCATACGCAGGAACTTATGATGAATTGATTATTGTAGACACAGGCTCAACTGACAATACCAAAGAAATTGCCGCTCACTACACCGATAAAATATATGATTTTGAATGGATAAATGATTTTTCAGCCGCAAGAAATTTCGCATTTTCCAAAGCTGAATGTGACTACATATTCAGTGCTGACGCAGACGAAGTGCTTGATGATACTAACAACTACGCATTAAGAGAATTGAAACATATGCTTCTTCCAGAGATAGACATTGTTCAGATGTATTATGTCAATGCATCAGAATATAATTCTGTATACAATGCACACAAAGAACTCCGCCCGAAGCTTTTCAAAAGGCTCCGTCCATTCACATGGATTTCACCAATACATGAAACAGTACGGCTCACGCCAATCGTATATGACAGTGACATTGAAATTCTTCACATGCAGTCGGGCGACCATAGTAAAAGAGATTTTTCAACATATTTCAAAGCATTTGAAAAAGGTATCCACATTGAAGATTATGTAGTTACCATGCTGTGTAAAGAACTTCTTATATCCGGTGAAGATTCCGACTTTATTGCTTTCAGGAATATATTTGAAAATATTCTATCAAAAGAAGGCAGAAGCAATGATTTAATGAAAGAAATCAACTGTATTCTTGCTAAGATATATATGGCAGACGGTGACACTGACGCATTCTTTAAGACCACTTTAAAAGCAGTTGCCGACAATCCTCCTGCTGAAATGTGTCTGATTCTAGGAACATTTTACATGAACCAGACAGACTATGAGGAAGCTGTGCTGTGGCTGTATAATGCTGCATTTGAGACAGAGAGCATACTTGATGTGGCAAGCAGCGGAAACAAGCCTTTATCTTTGCTTGGTAAATGTTATGAAGAACTTGCCGCAGCAACAGACGACCCATACGAGGCTGCCCAATATAACGAAATGTCAGCCGACTATTATAGTCAGGCAGAAAATTGGAAGCTTCCGGAAGAATAAGAAAAAGCCTTAGGAAAATGTAATCTGAGCATCACATTTTCACTAAGGCTTTTTAATTATTTACTTATCATCATCAACATCAAAGAGCTTCAACTCTTCTACATCATTCTTACCTGACTTATCATCTCCATAAGAGACTGTGTCAGTTGATGTATCAAGTTCCGCGTAGCTGTCATCTTCGTCTGATTCGTACCCTTCAATTACTTTTTCAGTGTATTCATCAAGGTCAACACCATCCTTTGACGCCATGTTAAACACCTTCTTCACTTTCGCAAGCTTAGAGCAAAGAACAATAGTAATCACTATAAATACCGCTATTATCAGTCCAAGTATTAATACTATCATCAGCCAGAATCTGCTGTTTCCTGATGTTTTTCCATTATCAGCCTTAACATCAGCATTAGCAGTGTCAGATTTCACAACAGAATACGCCTGAATCGAGCCATCACTTACCCTGTATCTGAACCATCCCTTCTCTCCAAGAGAACTTACTCCATAGAACAGGCAGTACTGTCTGTCAGCGTCCATAAGTACCTGCACTTCTTTACCATTCATGGTAAACCTTGTAAGTGCATAACCTGCCGGCTTCTCTAACGAGTTCGTTATAGGCAGAACAACATATGTTATCTCTGGTTCTGCAACAGTATTGTATGGTGAAAATGTTTTCGCAGTCTCATCATAGATGTAGAACCCGCCTTTTCCATCTTCACTTTCAAGATACATAAGGATAAGACCTGTCTTTATGCCTTTAACCGCATTTATCTTCTGACCATTATAATCATAGTCAATCTCCTGATATCCATCTGGAATTGTGATTCCTGAATAATCCTTTACAACAGAATACTTCCTGCCATCTATCGTCACAGTTCCATCATTATTAACCGCCTGTGATGCATCTTCTGTAACAGCTTCTGTCTTTGACTCAGCCTCTGTTGTTGCTTCCTGACCATCCTCAAGTCTTGTTGTATATATTATATATTTATTAACTGAACCATCTTTCGCAGTAACAGTAATTGTTGTTGTATTACTTCCCGGGTCCATTCTTCTGCCACTTATGCTTACCTCAGCAGCATTATCATTAGCTACAGCACTTACAACAAGCTCTGTGACATCAGCATCAACAGTTGCATTGTAAGTTGTCCTGTCTGGTGAAAATGCTGGTGAAAGCGTTCCCGGACTTATCTGCAGGGACTTAAGCGTGTTGTCTGATGAGTAGCTGGCTGGAGCTTTTACAGTGACAGTTCCCGAAGATGTTGTTAATGACATAAAATCTTCATCTGCCGAACCTGTGTATGATGTTGATTTATTAACTGAAATCGTTGCTGTTCCTGGATTAATGGCTTTGAATACAACTTTAAAGGAAGTTTCATCAGACGATAACAATCTACCTGTTCCACCACCTTCAGTATTAAATCCATTTACATACTGTAATATACTTGCATCATAGTCTATCCATATATCACACAGTTCTATCTTTACATCAGATGATGCTGTTATTGTTATTGTTACCTCATCACCAACATTGGCACTGGCAGAACTTATAGAAACATGTGCTGTCTGTGCTGCTTTTACATTAGTCAGACCAGAAAACATTAATATGCCCATCAACATTGCCATTACTAATGCAGTTATTCTTTTTATGTTATTCATAGTATTCTCCAATATAATTACTGTACAATATATCTGATATCAAGAACATGTCTCTTAACATACAACATATCTATACTGCTGACTGTACCATCATGATTAGCATCAGCGGCTTTATAATAAGCACTTGTAAGAATTCTAATATCAAGAACATGTCTCTTAATATATAACATATCAATACTTGTTATCTTACCATCTCCGTTAGCATCTCCGTATATAACAACTGCGTATGATGCATACTCATCTCCATCTGAAGTATATACAACAAATCTGTCTCCGGTTGCTATTATTTCAGATGTTTTCTCTGCTGAATCTGAGCCATATATCTTTCCATAACATCCATTCTTGAATGAAATACTGCTTATAACATCATCAGCTGTGCTTTCAACCTCAAATCCTGATATAAATCTTCCTTCTTCATCTATATCATAGCTTGTATCAAAGCCATTCTCTTCTGATGGATCAGGGTCTGGAACCGGATCAGGATCTGGTATTGGATCAGCTTCTTTTCTTACGATATTGATTACATAGTCCTGATTTTCTCCATTCTCTGCTGTAACAGTAACAACTATTCTGTTGTTACCTACAGATAATGAGTACTCTCCAAAGCCTTCTACTTCAGCACTATCAGCTAACTTATCACCTGATACATATACACTTGTAACATCATTATCAACAATTAGATCATATGATGTCGTGTATAATGAAAATGATGGTGTTAATGAATATCCATCAACATACAGATCCTTAAGTCTGTTATTAGGACTTCCATCTCCTGTAGGAATTGCACATACCTCATCTGGCATATTATCATATACAGGAATTATAAACTTAAATGATGTGTTATTAAGTGTTGTTTCACTATATGCTCTCTTGCTTGTCTTTGCCTCTGATCTTGGTGCAAAAACATTAGTCATATACTGATGCGAATAATTAACCACATCAAACTTTTCATAATATATAGTATCCTGACCTTTATTTATGTACCATTTACCAAGATTAATTGCTCCACCTACTACCGCTTTATATCTTGTATTCCAAGGTCTTAATGTACTAGAATCAGATCCCTTTGCATATCTTAATCCATTCTGTACAGCAGTATAACCACCTGACGCATATGCATTCTGACTGTAATAATTATAATAGCCTACATATCCGCTTACATTTCCTGATATCTGTCTTCCCGTTCCATTATATCCCTGTTCCTGAATTATTCTCGTAGCAAGATGATATGGGCTAACCTGAGACATTTCTCCTGCTTTCATCAAAAGTGAAGGATAAGTATAACCGTCAAGATCATGACTTGAACCGTCCATGAACGAACCACTTATTATACTCTCAACTCCACTCATATTCTGAACAGATGAATCATATGACAGTGCCTCAAACATAAATATATATGTATCATCAAGGAAATTTCTTGGATCAAGTACATACTGCACCAACTCACTTGAAGCTTGTACATATCCACCACTGTCAAAAGAATACCACTCACCGGTTTCCCAGTTATAGCAGCCATCTGCTGTAGATTTCCATGAACTTATATTATCCTTATGAACAAGGCTTCTAGTTTTCACATTCTGCTTCTCAACCATTGTGTTCCAGTCAGTCCCATTATGGTCCGCCACAAACACCCAGTTAGGATACTGCGCATGAAGCTGTCTTAACCCATCCTTATAACTATCCGGGAACCCCTGCGAATCAAGGTACTCCTCGAAATCTGCATCCGGCTTATAATCATTTCTCTTATCAACAGTTACATATTCAGAAGTAACGTAACCTCTGTAATAATCACCGTTAAGATAGAATCCTATTCCATACCATAATCCTGAACTTGTGTCGACCTCTTCGTATATATCAAACTTAAAGCCACCATCAACCTTGGTAATGACTGAACCACTGACTGGTGATGTCCTTATACGAAGATCTGTAACATCATAATTAACATGTCCCTGACCAATAGACTCTTCCGCCTTAGTATTAAGCACAGAAGTAACCGTAAGGCATGTCAGCACAAGCATACATAACATGACACCAATTGCGGCTATTCTTTTTGCACTACATTTGTATCCTGATTTCATGTAATCACCTGACTCCTGAACGTATCGTATTAACTAGTTTCTTCCAAATTCTGAAAGCTTCAAGCCTTCATTTCTCTCAAGTACCATATTAACAGACCAGCTATTGGCAAATACCAGAAGCGGATTGCCCTTAAGGTCTTTTATCTTCTTCATATCTGATGTACCAACAATTCTGTTCACATCAATTTCCTCAGGATTCTCAATCCAGCGGATATGCTCGTATGGAAGCGGCTCAAGTCTGATATCAACACCGTATTCATTCTTAAGACGGTATTCGAGAACTTCAAACTGAAGGACACCAACAACGCCCACGATAATCTCTTCCATTCCTGTATTGAACTCCTGGAATATCTGAATCGCACCTTCCTGTGCAATCTGGTTGATACCCTTAATGAACTGTTTTCTCTTCATAGTATCAATCTGTCTTACTCTTGCAAAATGTTCTGGTGCAAATGTAGGTATACCCTCAAATGCAAATTTCTTGTTAGATTTGCAGATAGTATCACCGATAGAGAATATTCCCGGATCAAATACACCGATAATATCTCCTGCATATGCCTCATCAACAATATGCCTCTCCTCCGCCATCATCTGCTGAGGCTGGCTGAGTCTTATCTTCTTGCCACCCTGTACATGGTTAGCTTCCATTCCGGCTTCAAACTTACCTGAACATATTCTCATGAAAGCAATTCTATCCCTGTGTGCTTTATTCATATTAGCCTGAATCTTGAATACAAATGCTGAGAATTCCTCAGTAAATGGATCAATAACTCCCTGGTCAGACTTTCTTGGAAGCGGAGAAGTTGTCATTGATAAGAAATGCTCAAGGAAAGTCTGTACACCAAAGTTAGTAAGTGCTGAACCGAAGAATACCGGTGTAAGGTCACCAGCACTTACCATTTCCTGGTCAAACTCTGCACTTGCTCCGTCTAACAGTTCGATATCTTCCTGAAGCTTGTCGTAGAAAGCATCACCAATTCTGTCCTTAAGAACAGCCTCATCTGATGCGTCAACAATCTCAGTATCAACTTCCTTCTGACCATTCATGGCTGCCTTAAATAAAGAAACATTTTTCTCTTTACGGTCATATACGCCCTTGAATTCCTTACCGCAGCCGATAGGCCAGTTAATTGGGCATGTAGCAATTCCAAGTACACTCTCAATCTCATCAAGAAGCTCAAATGGGTCATTAGCCTCTCTATCCATCTTATTGATAAATGTAAATATAGGAATGTGTCTCATAACACATACCTTGAAAAGCTTGATAGTCTGTTTCTCAACACCCTTAGAAGCGTCAATAACCATGACCGCAGAATCTGCTGCCATAAGAGTTCTATAAGTATCCTCGGAGAAATCCTCATGTCCCGGAGTATCAAGGATATTAATACAGTAGCCTTCGTAGTTAAACTGAAGAACTGAAGAAGTTACCGAAATACCTCTTTCCTTCTCAATCTCCATCCAGTCAGAAACCGCATGCTTGGCAGTCTTCTTCCCCTTTACAGAACCTGCAAGGTTAATAGCTCCTCCATAAAGCAGGAACTTCTCTGTTAATGTTGTCTTACCAGCATCCGGGTGAGAGATAATGGCAAATGTCCTTCTTTTCTTAATTTCACTTTCTAAACTCACTGTTTTACTCCTTTATAAACATAATACATAAACAATTCATACCCATTCCGGCATACACATAATATAAGCCTGTGACGCAGTCTACGGCTTCACAGGCTTACTCTAATCAATAGTCTTCGAATTATTCACGGTTAAGACCGAACTTGTATGAAACCTCAGACTTGTCATCAATTCTTCTGAAAATGTTGACTACTCTGTCCATAACCGGTTCGAAATCTTCCTCATTCTCAACCTCAACAGTAACAACCTGTCCGTCTTCCTTAATAACTGCATCCTTAACAAGTGCTAATGCCTTGATATCTTCCTCAGTCTTGGCAACCTGCTCAGGTGTTGTTAACATCTTTGATTTACTCTTATACTTAACAGCGTATGTTCTTGTCATCATATCCTCCTATTGGCTCTTCGTAGCAATATAATCTCATATGTCATTATATTATATAACATGTTTGGGGATTATGCAATGGGGTTTAGTGCGCATGGTAATTGTTTTATCTTGATTCCAGCATCAAATATGATCTTGCTTACATGAAAATATAATGTTTTATCAGCATCACCAATAAGGCTGCTACTCCTTTTCTCAAAAACAACATGTACCTATACAATCCTTGAAGCTTTCTTCATCTATGAATCAATCTCTACACTCTTGCATTAACTATATAAATAAGCTACCATATCCAAAGCATTTTTACAACATAATGTTATTTATGAAATACAATATAGATTGAAGAATCGAGGTATACCCTATGTGGTACATAGCACACACAACTGTCGGCAGAGAGCTAGATGCCGTTGATAAATGCCGCAAAACCATTCCAGAAGATATAGCCGCAAAAGTATTCTCTCCTATCTGGCAACATGCCAAGAAATATGAAGGTTCCTGGCATCTTGACGATGACATTCTATTTGCAGGATACATATTTATAGAGAGCGATTCAGATTCCAAGACTCTTGAAAAACTTCTCTGGCGTATACCTAATGTAGTTTCTCCTGTCCGCATAGGTGGGGATTTCAATGCCCTTAACAAGGAAGAAGAACAATATCTTCGTCAACTTATGGACTAGTATAACTATATTGCTGTGTCATATGGATATATTGTAGATAACCAATTAATGATAAATAAGGGGCCTCTTAGCGGAAGGTCTGATATGGTTAATAGAATTGACAGACATAAGAGAATTGCTGATATAGAAGTATATCTGTGGCATCAACCTAAGCGTGTTCGTGTCGGACTAGAAATAATAGATAAAATCACTGCACAGGAATATGCAAAAATCAAATTACAATAACTGGAGATTTCCCATGAATAATAAAATCACTAATACAGATATTAATGAATTCGAAGAATTTCTTATAAATAAAAATAAGAGCAGAATAACTCTTGATAAATATATGCGGGATATACGAAGATTTCAAATCTTTCTTTCTGATAACAGTTACCAAATATCTCAGGATACTGCAGATAAATATATCGAGATTCTTAAAAATGCTGATTACAGTATAAGCAGCATAAATACTATTATATCATGTATAAACACATTTTGTAATTTTATAGGAAGAAATGATATTCACTGCGTTAATCTTAAGAAATCTAAGACCGAATCAACAGATTCTAACTTACTTACAGTTGATGAATATAACCAACTCCTTAAAACCGCTATAAACAATAACGATTATAGAATAGCTATGTTAATTCAAGTCCTTGGAAATACAGATATAAGATTAAACGAATTGCAATACCTTACTACACACTCTTTAGAAATGGGAAAAATTACTGTTATACGTAACAGCAAAGAATATAACATCAGAATTCCAAATGATTTATTGTATGGCTTATATGAATATATAGACCATGAAGCAATAATAAATGGGGTGATTTTCTGTACTAGAAAAGGCACCCCTCTTGAAAGATCTAATATATGGAGATTGATTAAGAAACTGGCTGTTGATGCTGGGATTAATCCGGATAAAGTTTATCCGCAGAATCTGAAGCAGCAGCTTGGGAAGAAATATTATAGTATAAAATACTAATCTACTTCATACTCTTCTCTTAATCTATCAATCAACTCAAATGTAAAAAACTCTGTACCTCTGTCAGGTATCAGTTCCAGTCTTGCAATGGTTTCTTCTTAATATGGCTTTATCATTCAAATCAATCGGCACAAATATGCGTATATTATCCTGTTCATTCTCACAGTCTTTATATTCAGGATAATCAAGCAATGATTTATCTGCTAGTTATGGTTCATTATATAAATCAACTTTGTATCATTAGGTATTGGATACGAATCTATTCTATGATGCTCCATCTATATTCTCCTTGTCAAATATTTCTACAATAATTACAGTCACAAGCCATGTAAATTTTTCCAAGCCTCTATCAATTCATCTCTGTTATCTTTATACCATTCTTCAATTTCTTAAATCATTGATGTTGACCATTTTTTATTACCATCTTTATATAACTTTCCGTCGCTTAATCGGAAAACAGCCTCATATTCATTATGTAACACATGAATTTCAATGAAATCTATTTAATATATCTAACAATCTATATTTATTTTGTTCTGATATATTATCTTCTACAATATATATCAATCTCTTATACTTGAACATTGTTTTCACATAATGATTCTATTTATACTCCTCACATCTCAGAAAAGAAATCACTACTATAATAAACTACATTCATTCAAATCTCCTTCTTGCACCATTCTACTGTCTCTGCAATTCCCTCTGAAAACTTATAATCCGGTGCAAATCCTGTATCTTTAACTAAATCCTGTATATCTGCACACAAGTACATAACCTGGCGTGGACCATAGGCAACTTCTCCAAAACCAATCTCTGCTTCCGGATTAACCGCATTTCTTATATCCTCGATATAATCCTTAAGCGGTCTTGCCTCTCCCCCACCAATACAGTAAACCTTGCCATTAATACCTTTTTCTCCTAGTAAATAAAATGCCTTCCCCGCGTCCTTGGAGTACAGATAATCCCACATCTGCTCTCCCTTTGTACATGATGGCTTCTCTCCTATTAACAGCTTTCCTATTGTAGACATAACCATCGTCGCACTTCCGTCATATGGACCATATACACTAAGTATTCTTGTCCATATATGTCTGATCCCCAACTTTTCACACTGGATTCTTGTCATCTGTCCTGCACACAGCTTTGCCATTCCATAGCCATTCTCTGGAAATGCAGGAACCTGCGAATTAAGCTTTCCTTCAACTCTTCCATATTCCGCCTGTGACCCGGCACCTATGAATGCACTGCAGCCCATAACAGCAGCTGCATTTACAGCATCCAGTGCATACTTCACATTCATATTCTGTATATACATATCATTGCGGCAGTCGCCAAATGTTCCATCCCACCCAAAGTGATAGAATACATCCGGCTTAACTCCTGTCTCCTGCACAAGCTTTGGCAGTTTATCAAGCTCACTAAGGTCACATTCAACCTTCTTAAGTGAATCCGATTCCTTAATTCTGCAAGAACGCTTTGAATCCTTTCTTACAACTGCTATAACCTTAACATTATTTTTCATAAGAGCATCTATAAGACCTAAGCCTACCGCTCCTGTACATCCTGTAACAACTGCCGCCTGCATTGTGCCTCCTGCTGTTTTACTACTCTTCGTCCATTAATGGAATAAACATCTGTTTCTTTAATTCTTCTCTTGGAAGAAACGGTGCAAGATCCTCCAGTGGAGGGCTTACAAGTGTACCATCCTCTAATCTCTTGGTACTGCTCTTAGGCTCCCATACCTGCTTAGTATCTGTAAATATCTCACAGAATACAGGTCCGTCTTCCTTTAACACCTCATCTACAGTCTTCTTCATCTCTTCATTAGATGAAGCACTGTAGTATTTATATCCGAAAGCCTCTGCAATCTTCTTGAACTCAGGGAATGATAAATCTCCTGATTCCGGTCCGATTCCAATCTTGCAATGCTCCTTAAACAGATTATTCTGTGTAAGTCTTATTGAATGATATCCGTTATTGTTGATAAGGAATATCTTGATTGGAAGCTTATTAGTAAGTATTGTCTGTAGTTCCTGAAGGTTCATCATTATACTTCCGTCACCTTCAAGACATATTGTATTTCTTCTGCTGCCACCTATACATGTTCCAATAGCTGCAGGAAGTCCATATCCCATGCTTGCTATGGCACTGTTATTAGCCATACGGCTTCCCTTCTGGATTACATATGCCTGATTACCTACAACACAGCATGCGCCATTAGACACTGCTGTAAGACTGTTTTCTGGAAGTCTGCTGCTTAAATATCTTACAAATGCATATACATTTGCAGTGCTTCCATTCTCCTCCCACTGTCTTGGCTGTACTGCCGGATATTCCTTCTTCCATCTCTGTGTTGTTGCGAGCCATTCACCACCTGCTGATACAGGTGCAATAGCTGCCGCCTGCTTATCAAGCTTTGTGAGGAAATCCTTAGCATCAGCCCATACTGGCATCTCAACATGGATAGTAGGCTTCTTTAACTCAGCCTTATCAACATCAACCATTATGACCTCTGCTGCTCTTGCCCATGTTTTCCAGTTATATCCAGTCTGTCTGATAGATATTCTTGTACCTACAGCAAGTATTAAATCGGCATTCTGAATAGCCCAGTTACCTGGTCTGTCGCCCATATTACCTGCTCTTCCACAATACAGAGGATTATCATCTTCTATTAGATCCACTGCATTCCAGTATGTAACGATAGGCATATTAAGCTTTTCTGAAACTGATCTGAACACATCATAAGCACCTGAAAGTCTTATTCCATAACCTGCATGGAATACTGGTCTTTTGGCATTCTTAATCTTTTCAAGTACAGTTCTTACAACATCTTCACTTACCTGTGGCGGAAGCTTTGCATCATCCTCTGCCGGATTATATCCTTCAAGCTCATCAGTCTCAATATATCCGCCCTGAAAATTAACAGGAATATCAATCCATACTGGACCCGGTCTGCCTGTTGTTGCCAGATGCCATGCCTTTTCAAGTGCATAACGGATATCCTTAGGGTCTTCTATCATAGTTGCATACTTTGTCATATTAGACACAGACTTAACTATATCGTATTCCTGATCTCCCATTGCACGAAGCGGTGTCTCTGTAAACTGAAGTGCATATCTTGAGGTTGTGTCGTAACGAACCTGTCCACTTATAATAAACATAGGGATAGAATCAAGCCACCCTCCTACTACACCCGTAAGTGCATTGGTCCCTCCTGGTCCAGTTGTAACACATACAGCGGCAATTCTGTTATCAATTCTTGCATACGCTTCGGCAGCTATGGCACACGCCTGCTCATGATGATTGTATGTTACCTTAAGCTTTTCATTATGTCCCAATGCATCGTTAAGATGCATTGCACCACCTCCAACTACAGAAAATACATCTGTAACGCCATGTTCCACAAGGAAATTGGCAACATAATCTGCTAAACGAATTCTCATAAACTGCCCTCCACATATACCGGTTAATTACTGATTAACAGCTTCCTTAATAGTCTTAGCCATATAATCAATCATCTCATCTGTCATTCCTGGATATACTCCTACCCAGAATGTATCTCTCATAATTCTGTCTGTTGTATCAAGTCCGCCTACTACTCTGTAGCCTTCTCCTGTTGCTCTCATCTCATCAAAGCATGGGTGCTTTATAAGATTTCCTGCAAAAAGATTTCTTGTCTGTACTCCGTGGCTCTCTACATACTCAACTACTGCCTTTCTGTCAATTCCTTCCTTTACTGTTATAAGGAATCCGAACCAGCTTGGTCTTGAGTTCTCACATGGTACAGGAAGAATTACCTTATCCTCTATATCTGCAAGTGCTGCTCTTAATCTGTCAAAGTTATGTCTTCTTCTCTCAACAAATGATGGGAACTTCTCAAGCTGTGCACAGCCTACCGCTGCCTGCATATCTGTTGCTTTAAGATTATATCCAAAATGTGAATATACATACTTGTGGTCATATCCTAATGGAAGTTCTCCATACTGCTTGTCAAATCTGTGTCCACAGAGATTGTCCTTTCCTGATGGGCATACACAGTCACGTCCCCAGTCTCTGAATGAACGGATACACTTATTAAGAAGTGCATTGTTTGTATATACTGCGCCTCCTTCACCCATTGTCATATGGTGTGGTGGATAGAAACTGCTTGTTCCGATATCACCGATAGTTCCTGTGAACTTCTCTTCTCCATTGATTGTGTACTTAGAACCAAGTGCGTCACAGTTATCTTCTACAAGCCAGAGATTGTGCTTGTCACAAAATGCCTTTACTGCTGAAAGGTCAAATGGATTACCAAGTGTATGTGCAATCATAACAGCCTTAGTCTTGTCTGAAAGTGCATCCTCAAGCTTTGTAACATCAATGTTGTACTGTGGAATAGTAACATCAACAAATACAGGTACTGCACCATACTGGATAGCCGGTGTTATTGTTGTAGGGAAACCTGCTGCTACTGTGATAATCTCATCACCTCTCCTGATTCTTCTGTCTCCGAGAAGTGGTGATGTAAGTGCCATAAATGCATTGAGGTTGGCAGATGAACCAGAGTTTACTACTGATACATACTTTACTCCGAGATATTCTCCAAGCTTCTTCTCAAATTCATCTGTATAACGGCCTGCTGTAAGCCAGAATTCAAGTGCTGAATCAACAAGATTCATCATTTCCTTGCTGTCATATACTCTGCTGGCATATGATATTCTGTCGCCTTCCTTATACTGTTTCTGGTTATGGTACTTCTTGCAGTACTCATCTACAATACCAAGAATCTCCTGTCTTGCTTCTAATTCATTCTTATTATCAAACATATCTTATTCTCTTTCTTACTTTATTAATTCCTTCCCTGCCTGTTATGCAAAGAACTCTTCTATCTCTTTATCCATACATGCAACAACATCTCCGCCTGCTGCATATACCTTTGACCATTCAACGCTCTTTTCTATTGCTGTATCAAAGTTCCATCTGGGCTTCCAGCCAAATGTTGTCTTTAACTTTGAGCAGTCCAGTTTCAAGAAGTTAGCCTCATGAGGTCCACCGTCATACTTGTTAATCCATGAAAGTCCTTCCCCCCACTTGTTACAGAATGTATTAACAAGTGTCCCTGTTGTAATGCAGTCGCTCTCATCTGGTCCTACATTATAGAAGCCTGCATACTTCTTATCACTGTACTGCTCCTTTGCAATCATAAGATAAGCTGCAAGCGGCTCAAGTACATGCTGGTATGGTCTTGTTGAATGTGGATTACGCACAATTATATCTTCCTTCTTAACTGCAGCTCTTACACAGTCAGGAACGATTCTGTCATTGGCGAAATCTCCTCCGCCTATAACATTACCGGCTCTTGCTGTTGAAACTGCAACCTCCATATCATTGAAAAATGAATTGATATAGCTGTGTGTTACAAGCTCTGAACATGACTTGCTGTTAGAGTATGGGTCATATCCATCAAGAGGCTCATTCTCTCTGTATCCCCATGCCCACTCATTATTATGGTAAACCTTGTCTGTTGTTACATTTAAAAATGATTTTACACACGGGTTAAGTCTTACACATTCACAGATATTAACTGTTCCCATAACATTAGTTTCATAAGTATATACAGGGTCTTTGTATGATTCCCTTACGATAGGCTGTGCTGCAAGATGAAGCACTATCTCAGGCTGTGTCTCTTCAAACACCTTCTTAAGATGCTCAAGATCTCTTATATCACCTATTACAGAATTCATCTTATCCTCTACATCTATCATTGAGAAAAGGTTAGGCTCAGTAGGTGGAACAAGTGAATAACCTGTCACTTCTGCTCCTGCTTTAAAAAGGATTCTGCAAAGCCATGAGCCTTTGAATCCTGTATGTCCTGTAACAAGAACCTTCTTTCCTTTATAAAAACTTAAATCCATCTTAATCCTCCCGGCTTAGTCCCATTTCTTCCAAGGAGCTGTTCCAGTTGCAAGATACTTCTCGAGCATATCCATCTCTCTCTTGGTATCCATGCACTGCCAGAAGCCCTTATGCATATAGGACATTAACTGACCTTCCTTTGCAAGTTTTTCTAGTGGTTCTCTCTCAAATACAGTGTCATCACCGTCAATATAGTCAAATATTTCAGGATTAAGCACCATATAACCTGCATTGATAGGTGCACCGTCTGTATGGCTCTTCTCTCTGAATGACTTAACAGCGTTGTCTCCGCCGATATCAAGTACACCCTTCTGCTGTTCAAGCATTACGGCTGTAAGAGTAGCAATCTTGCCATGCTCCTTATGGAACTCAACAAGCTTGTTCATGTCTACATCACAGACACCGTCTCCATATGTCATAAGGAATGGCTCGTCCCCTACATATTTCTGGATACGCTTGATTCGTCCTCCAGTCATTGTATTAAGGCCTGTATCAACTACAGTAACCTTCCATGGCTCACAATGCTGCTCGTGAATAATCATATCGTTAGAACCTTTTGTGAAGTCAAATGTAATATCACTGTTATGAAGAAAATAATCCGCAAACCATTCTTTAATTACATACTGCTTATATCCTGCACATATAATAAACTCATCAAAACCATAATAAGCATATTCCTTCATAATATGCCAGAGAATTGGCTTTCCTCCTATCTCTATCATTGGCTTTGGCTTAAACTGACTTTCTTCACTTATTCTTGTTCCAAAACCTCCAGCCAGTAATATTACTTTCATTTATTTTAATACTCCTTATTTATAATTCCATTAATTTTTTAAACTTATCACCTATATATTTTTAAAATCAAATATATTCTATAGTAGATTATCTTTTTTATTTTATCACTTTCGACTATATTCGTCAATCTTCCAAATATAATTTAAATCAAAACCACCTGCTTAGCCAGTGGTTTGTTCTAGCCCTATAAGGGCTCATTACCAGCTCTGGAGTCTAAAGACTCATCGAAATGGTTTGCCAGCCGCAACATCATTTACTTGTCAGAGTCCCCTGGGCTCTTCTTATTCGCTACTTTTTACCAGCTCTCCCGTAATGTGGTCAATGCACTCCTTTAAATTCATTTGATCATACTCAAGATCTTCTTTTAATTGATTCTGTATATACTCTTGGATTTTCTTTACATCCTTTCCTACTGTATCTACATAATATCCTCGACGCCAAAAATGTCTATTTCCATATTTAATTCTCCATATGCTACTTTTCTTCTAAATTTCGGTGCAAATACAATATGATACTTACAATTCCACTTTGTATGTGATAAACCATTTGCATCCATTTGGATACCTCCTGTGTTTATGTGGTTGGCGAACCATCATAATTTTATCACAGGAGGTTTTTTACTGTAAGCTTAAGCATTTTCAATCACCTGCATAGCAGGTGGTTTATTTGTTTTACGCGTAGAGTTTTTCGTGTTCCGAAAAACTCTACGTGTAAAACATGGTCTTGCCCTAACAACAAAAAACACAGCCCGATTAAATTGCTTTAATCTGACTGTGCCTTCTTATTTATTATCTTTTTATATTATTTCTCAGGAGCTCCATTTCTTCCTTCTGCCTGTCCATATTTGATATAATGGATATAATATTTTACAAGATTATCTCCATATACCTGCTGTAAATCCACATATCTTGCTCTATATGCATTTACATCAAAATCTGCCTTTGCCTGACGGCCTTCTTTCATTCCATACTTTACAAAATGATTAAATGCCTTCTCTTCATCATCTCCATATGCCCACTTAAGTTCAATATTATTTTCAAGATAATACTTTGCATCAAATACCGGTGCATAGTATGATGCATCATATGCAGGTTCTTCATATACTGCATTTACTTCCATATCTGATGTTACATTTGTAAAATCCTTATCCCAGCACTTGAAATTACTCTCTGCTTCAATATCTGATGGAGCTGTTGCTGACTCGCCTTCCTTTACTGTCTCTGTCTTTACAACTTCTCCATTCTTCTTGAAGATTACTGTATATGTCTTTTCAGGTGCTCCATTTCTTCCTTCTGCCTGTCCATATTTGATGTAATGGATATAATATTTTACAAGATCATCTCCATATACCTGCTGTAAATCTGCATATCTTGCTCTGTATGCATTTACATCAAAATCTGCCTTTGCCTGACGACCTTCTTTCATTCCGTACTTTACAAAATGATTAAGTGCTTTCTCTGCATCATTTCCATATGCCCACTTAAGCTCAATATTATTTTCAAGGTAATATTCTGCATCAAATACTGGTGCATAATATGAAGCATCATACTTTGTTCCTGTTGCAGGTATCTCTGTTACATCTGTCTTCGCATCACATACTGTACAATGGTGGCTCTTGCTTCCTGGTGTTGTCTCTGTTGCTTCAACATCTACTGTCCACTCTGTACTGAAGCTGTGTCCCTTTGCTGGGATTGTTTCTGTGTATGTCTTCTTGTCACATGTTCCTGTTGTAGATATACATGTATATGTAAGCACTCCTGCCTCTGTACATGTTGCCTGCTTTGTTATCTTTGACTCATACTTATGTGTATGTGTTGTCTCTGATGTTCCAGATGGTGTATATATCATATAGAAAAGATTCATTGTATCTCCCTTTGTTATCTCTACACTTCCAGCTGCAACATCAACTGTTACTATGCAATTAGAATCTGATGCGTTCTTTTTTCCGTTAATCTTTACATTCTTACCACTTTCTCCAAATACAAGTGTAAGCTTTCCAGCAGATGGCGCTGTGAACTTAATGCTTGTTGATGACTCCATCTTAAGGCACTGTGTAAGTGTAAGTCCATTATACGTTACTGTTCCCTTGTTTGATGCAAGATTACCAGAAATCACAAAGAATGAACTATTTGCATCTGATGTTGTAAAATTATGTACCTTAGAATCTCCTGTTGGTACTTCTGGTGTCTCTGTTCCACCTGTTGAACCCTTCTTTGGAATAGATGCTGTTTCTTCAGCCCCGCATACTGTACAAGAATGACTCTTAAGTCCTTCTTCCGTCTCTGTTGCTTCTTTAACTACTTTCCATTCGCCATATGTATGAGCTGTCTTTGGAATCACCTCTGTGTATGTCTTCTTATCACAAGTTCCATTAGTTGCTATACATGTATATGTAATAACGCCTTCTTCTGCACATGTAGCCTGCTTAGTTACCTCTGATACATAATGATGATAATGTGCATTAGGATCAGCCGCATTAATTGTAATTGAATTAATAGTCATATCCTTAAATGTACCTGCTGCCGGATTAACTCCATTACCACCTGACTGAACATTATATGGCATAACCATATACGTTCCAGCCGGAAGACCTGTAACAGTACCACTTCCTACCTGGAAGCACTCACCAGTCTCATTAACAAGACAACCTGTTGTAGTTAAATCTTCTGATGCAAATGATACAGTAACATCTACTGTTCCACCTACCGTGAATGCATATACAGTCTTGCTAAGCTTTCCTGGCTCTGCTGTATATGGATAATCAGATATATTAATTGGTGTTACACCAGGTGCACAATATGATAACAATGAACACTCTGAAGCAGTAACATTCTCTGTTTTCTTAACTGTCTCTGGCATGCAGCCATTGTATGCCTTAAGAACCTTGGCTGCATCTGTAACACTTGTCTGTAACTGATAAGTTCCACTAGGAATATATGAAAGTGCTGCATCTGTATCAAAATTCTCATACTTGTTGCCAGATGTAACCTTAGTTGACTTATCTGTAACAACTGTTCCTGTCATTGCTCCAATACAAGACGAAAATGAATCATTATAGCTTTTAATTGCTCCTGATCTTACATCCATAGGATTCTTTGTCATAAAAAACAAATTGTACTCTGAATATATGTAAGCATTGGCTCTTGTATTCATTGCATAATCTGTTGTTCCTATAAACTGGTTATTGTAGAAATGCATATTAGCCTGGCGTCCAAGAGGCTGTCTTGCTTTACATCCCTTCCAGATATTATGATGATATGTAAGATTATACTGTAACGATGTATCTGATGAACCAACAAGGTTAGTCTTATGACATCCTTCAAAGTAGTTATATGAAACTGTTAAATATTCACCACGCTTGAAATCACATGATCCATCACCTTCAGCTTTATCTGATTCTGCAGGTCCTGTTATAGAAGGGCTGTAAAACTCATTGTTGTGGATCCAGCATCTTTCAACTGGAGCTGTTATAACAGAGCCTTCCTGAACACCTTCCATACCAATAGCATCTTCTGGCTGATTCATAAATGTAAGATTACGAACCTCAAAGCTCTTTCCTAATCCAGCTGCTGTTGTTGATGTCTCAGACATAAAATGAATTCCCCATCCATCCATAGCTGCATCTGTACCAACACCTTCAATTGTTACATCCTTTGCTGACTTCATACGTGCCATATGACCGTTGTCGCCAACACTTCCGCCATAATCATTAGAATCATAATCTGTAAGGCCATCAATAAGTCCTGCATTAGCTGCTGCCCATGTTCCTGTCTTATAAAGACCAGACTCTGATACTGCTCCGACCATACGAATTACTAATGGTATATTATTCTCAGCAAGTAACTGGAGAATACCCTGATTAGTATTACCCTTGCCGTAATATGTCTTTCCTTTCGATACCTTCTTACACTCTGTCTCATGACCTGCTTCACCACATGCCTTACCGACTGAGTTAAGAATATTACCAATGCCTGAAACTGTTACTCCACCATAAGAAAGTGTAACTGTATTCTTGTTTTCATCTGTTACATAAAGAACAATTGCGTTATCCTTTAATGTACCATCATCATTATAAGCACCTACACCATCAGTATAATTGTAATGCGCATATCCCGATCTATCCTGTGCATTAACCTCAATTCCTGACTGGGTATATGTACCTGTCTTAGTAGTAACCTTAAGAGTATATGTACCTGGCTTTAATCCCATTACATCAACTCTTGCTCCGTCGGCTGTATCTCTAACAAGATACTCAAAGTCCTCTCCTGTAAGAGAACCACTAACTGGACCTGAATATGATACTGCAGTAACATCGGCATCCTTAACACCTTTGATAGTTGCATACATCATTTCATTCCATCCACCATAAGTAGTAAAACTTGATGCAGATGCTGCATAAGTCATACTTGGTGCTACTATTGCAAGATTACTTACGACTAATAATCCAGCAACAACTTTTGCAAAAACTTTTCTGATTCTTTGCATGACATTTTCCTCTCCTTATCCCAAATATGCATACAATTGTGAATTATGAATAATCAAAATTCAAAATCTAAATCAATATTACCATTTTTGCACAAATTGTTCAAGCTTCATTCACAAAAAATTCATATTTGTAAATTCATATTTTGAAAGTCAAGGTACTTGGGATGGGGCGTTTACGAACTGATCACAAGCGTCATATCTCAAAACAATATTGCCAGTACTAAGCATATGTCACACAATTCTATAGGCACAGTTATGAGAAATGAAAAAAATAAGTAAGAATGTAGCAAATGTATTAATAATTATGAGCTTAATAAGATACTTTTCCTATAAACTTACAACGAAAGATATTTTTAAACTTCCTAATTATGAGTATATTCATAATGAATTAAAGAGAATCAATATAATGCTTACCTCACTCTTTTATGAAAATATATCCGGATAAATGCCATACTAAACTAAATGGCAAAATCTCTATAGAAAAGACAACATTTTGAAATAATTACAGCATATAATACTATGTATTTTTCACTTTGATGAGTGATTTATTGATTTATACCGACTTATCATAATTCCTTACATAGGTCATCTGAACTCATGCTGGGTAAGATTTTTACTTTATCCTTTTCATGCAATCATCAAAATCTTCCTAAATCAAGTCTCATATAATAAAGTATAAATCAATCTATATCAAAATGTATTACCTTTAATCTGTTGCTCCGTGTCTCACAAGTTAGGAATACGAAATTGTTATAGGAATCAAGTTTAAATGGTCTCTAGTAATCAGCCAATTTATACTTAATCTCATATCTGCATATCCTGAAAACAGATAAATTTTTTCTACTTTAGACAACTTTGTTTAACATATCTATTTCAGCATATTAAACATTACTGCAATAATTCTTCTGTCAGCATAATTATTTATAATTATCAAACAAGTGGTTCATCATAACCAAAATAATGGCTCAGAGAAAAATATAATCTCAGTCACTTAAACTGGAAATATATTTCATTCAGGCATAGATTATTCAAACTAATTCCGTAAGCCAGCCTATATTTTGTTTAATCTTTATAACACATTTTTCCGTAAAATTGGAATTTTATTTAATATCCAACTTGACATAAATGAAACAATAACAAAAATCAAAAAGAACATTACTATTCCTATAGGAATGATTTTTATATTCAATGGTGTAATTTTAATAAATTTATACATAAAATTTATAAACACTGGATGTATTAAATACACACAAAAACACAATCTATCTATTTCCCAAAGCCAATTATATTCATTAAACTTAAAATCTTTAAGAATTAAAAATAATGTAACTGCCAAAAAAGCAATTATTGGAGAATCGTAGCTTAAATAGCTCAATGCATCCTTAAGCATTAAATTCATTATCACTATCGTTATTATTTCAGCAATCAATATCCCCCCCAATATTTTTTTATTCTTTTCAATTTTAAATTTATTATTCACTAAATAATATCCAGTAATAACATAAAAAACTGTATATGTCATTATTGGAATATTAAATGCAATAGAAATGCCAATTATTTTCTCAATAAATCCTTTGCAAAAATTAAATAAAAATAAAATAATCAATATTATTTTATGTGTATTTTTATCTGTATTATTCAACACTATCTTTATAAATGGTAATATAATATAAATACCTATCAACGCATATAAATACCACAGATGTCCCCAACTATTTCCTTCAACTACTTTAACTATAGATTTTATAATCATATCAGCAGATAGTTGCCTTGTATCCATATATAATTCCATAATAGCATATGGTATACCAAATAAAAATAATGCTATAACGATTCGTTTTATATATTTTGATACCATTAAATTCATTTGAATTTCTTTATTTAATAATAATGCACCTGTTATTATCAGAAACATAGGTACAGCCCAATTCATAATGGATATATTTACACTCATCAAAAACTTGTTTTCGGATGATAATTGGTAATTTTGTGTATTATTTAATATTGTATTATTCGTATGTAAAAAAATCACAGCAAGAGTTGCCATAATTCTTAGTATTGATATGTCCACTCGTTTCGTATTCATATCGTCCTCCAAAATCATCTTCTTCATTTTCAAACAATTGTCTATTTAGTTGTCTTGTTGATTAACATTGCTCACTGAAATTTAATATTATTTAATTAAATGTGCCTTTAATAAAATTGCTTTTATTCTTTGTTTTATACATTTAACTGGAAAGCACAAGAATACAGAATAATCCAAATTGTCTTTATTATAATTATTCCAAAAGCGATAATATTCCTTTGATTTTTTAAATGGTGCTTTCAATTGACCATTTGATTCTATTGCTTTTTCCTGTTCAACATCTTTAGTAGCAATATCTGCCTCACTAAGCAGCATTTCACCTTTATAAGTCTGACATAGAATTAAAGATATTCCTTTTTTCTTTTCTATATCAGCCAAATCACTTCCCCAAGAATCTCCTAATGTAATATCAGATATTCTTTTATCTGTAGCATATCTACATTGATAACAATTATTTGTATATATAAGTCCTCTTAAAAAAGCCAACGTATATCCATCATATGTTCCCTTTTGTTTTATATATCTATTATTTACAGACAATCCAAACAAATTTTTTTGTCTGAAATTTATATTATATATATTTCCTATTTCAATTTTTTTATTTTTCAAATAATTAAATAAAATATTAGGCGAAGGTGAACCATGACATATCAAATCTATCGTATATAAATTTTGAATATTTTGTTTTCTTACTTCCATATATTTTTTCAATGCAGCTACATGACATGGTAAGCCAATAAACAAAATTTTATTATTTTCTTTTAGTGCATTCATTATATCTATATAAATCATTCCCGGATTACTCTTTACATATTTAGATCCCCTAAAATTATCAAGCATCATTTCGTCTGAAATCATCTTATAAATAAATGCTCCTCTCTCATATACACAACTGCACACCATTCCCCCTGATTTTAGAAATGAACTAGCAATTGCTGTAGCTACTCCTCCAGACGCTGACATCTTTCTATTAAATTCATTTTCCGTCCAACCCTGAAGCCATTTCTGTGGTTTTAACATATTTATATCTGCTCTATTAGGGCAAACATTCATACACATATTACAGTTAATGCATTTGTCTTCATCTATATATGCATTAAATTCTTTATATGTATCAACAATCGTTACTGCATTTTTATGGCAGACATTAACACATGCATTGCATCCTGTGCATATATCTTTTTCACACACAAGTCTCATCTTTATTTCCTCTATTAAATTTCGCACAAACTTTTTAATTCTATCATACTTATTTTTCTTTGTTCCATCAATATATTATTGACCTTTGACCAATCTATACTTTGTTCTACAAAATCAAATTTATCATCTGAAATTATTCTATCTGTTAAATCAAAAAAATCTAATACACTTCTATTTCTCTGAGAATGATTTTCTGGTAGAACATCAATAAAATTTTTATTAAAATTAATGCAAAAACATGTCCCATGAAACGAATCAGTTATGACATATTTTGCATTTTTGATTATATAAAGGAACTGTGCTGGAGTAGGAAGATATGTAAAGCCCTCTCCCCAAAAAATCTCACTCATATCATTTGTAACTCTAATCAGCTTCATTCCTTTTCTCTTTGCAAATGCAGCAGCCTTTTTACACAAATCTTTATTATGATTAACTTGATACAATAGTATATATTCATTTGGCAAATTAATATTTTCCATTACAAGATTCCAATCATTTATATTCAATAATAATGTTGGATCAAGAACTTGTTCACCTAAAACTCCATTCTCTCTAAGAATTCTTAGCCCATCATTTTCACGAACAGTTATTTTATCAAAATCTTTTAAATAATTTGTAATATCAGCCAATTCTGTCTTAATTTTTTTTTCAGAACCAAAACTAGCAGCATATGATACTTTTTTTGTCTTATCTTTAACAAAATCTAAAAAATACATTGACTCAATTTTTCCATCTGGCATGATATTCCAAACCTGATCACTTCCTATCATATAAATATCAGCTTTCGGATAATTTTTATAAAATTCTTCCTTATCTGTATATTGCCTAGATAAATTTAACCACTTTTTTTGATAAATTCTAAAAATCTTTATTGGTTTTGAATATCTTACATACTTAATCAAATATGAAATCACATTTATAAGTGGTATTTTTTTATATTTAGATGTTTTCATAGCATCTTTTGATATTTTATCTGCTGAGTAATATGAATATTCAGCATCAACAATAAACGGCTCATTATTTATTTTTTTTATAGCCTCTTGAAGGGCATAAGCTTGATAAAGAGATCCGTAATTCGGTACTGCATGTCTTGTTATAATTGCAATTTTTTTCATTTAATTATCTTTTCCATCCTTTATTTTTTATAGATTCAAATATAAAATTCAACATGATAATTGCCGTCTCTCTCATAAAGATAAAAATCATTATAAGGGTAGTTATAATATATACTACAAAACCAATAATTGAATTAAAAATAAATGCCGACACAATAAAAATACATACCTCAAAAATCACAAAAAGCAATTCTTTTGCTAAAGGTCTTATATCTTTAACATCCAATATGCAAATTAGATACCATATCATAGCAGAAATAAATGTACCTACAGAAAAGCTTTCTTTACATGGAGTAATTTTATAAAGTAATACATTTAATAAAAATCCGACCATAATAACAATTACAACTTGAATAAAATACCTTCTCTGTTGAAGTCTTGATTTATACAAATTTACATAAATACTTTTTATAATTATGTAGAAAAATTGAGATGCAAATAAAAAAGTTATAACATTCAAAGATTGATAATACTTATCAAGATATATTTCGAGTATAAATTTAACAGGAAAAAACGATGTCATTAAACATGCAGAAAAAATATTAATGTAATTTCTAAGTTGAATAATCCTTGTTTTTGATTGTATTCTGCATAAATAATTGTAAAATGTTATTGTTACTGGAGTAATTGCAATATTTAAAAAATTCTCTATACTAACCGCAAATGAATATTGTGCAAAATCAATTGTTGTTAATAATATTTTAGTAAACCATCTGTCCATACTTGTAAGTATTATTGAAGAGAAATTTCCGAACAGCAAAAGAATACCTTCCTTTATGTTAGAAATTAACTCATTAAATTCAAATATGCAAATCTTAATAGAATTAAATATTTTACTAAATTTTATCGTTAAAACAAAAAGCATAAAATAATCTACAATAACATACCCTAAAACATACAAATAAGCATTATCACTTTTAATTATCAAAAGCAACATCATATTTGATACAAAATTAAGTGCGGTAACTATATTAATGACTCTCGAATAACTTTTGAACTGTCCAATAGCCTGATACATTCTTTTATAAAAATCAACCATATTATATCCAAAAATATCCAAAGAGAACAATATAAGTAATAACTTGTTAAGTTTAATAGATGCAATAACCATTACTATAGATACAATCATCTGAAATATATTCATTGTAAAGATAGTGGTTTTCAAGCTTTTTTTATTTAAATCTTTTAAATTTTTGCCACCATACCTTAAATACATTCCATCAGCATACCCCATATGGAACAGACCTACAAATGACAAATATAATTGAAAAGTTTTTATAATTGCATAAGTTTCAACAGATAAATATTTAGGTAAAATAAAACCTGTTGCTAAACCAAAAACCATATTTAATATATTTGCTATTAATATAACAATTATGCCTTTTCCCATTGTGTATCCTCTTTATTTATATTGTAATTATTTTGCATAAATATAATTCCTAATAATTGAGCAATAATGTATACATGTAATTTTGCTTCCAAAAGCTCACAAAAAAATCCAACAATTGCAAAAAATATCAAAGCTGCAAATAAATTTTCTTCTGATATACTTCTACTCTTAAAGAAGTTTTTCACAACCCATATTATACTTAAAATCATTCCTGTCAATCCAAATAATCCATAATTATACAACATCGTAACATAATAATTATCTGTTGTATCAAACCCTGGTATTACAATTCTTGTATGTAGCATCAATTGTCTTACAGAATCAACGCCATGTCCAAATAAACACCTAAAAAATTCACTCAACGGATTAGAGCCAAAATTAAAAACTCTTTTAACTACATAATTAATTGTTCCTAATCTTTGTGAACCAGAAATACTATCTATGCTACCTGAAAATCTTTCCACTACCATTGATATAATATTTAGCCCCAACGGAGATATAATAAACAAAGCAATCAATAAAACCAATAAAAGCGTTCTTTTCTTTATATTAAATCCAATATTTTTTATAAGCCAAAAGAACAGAACTACTGCTAATCCTATCAGTGAAGATCTCGTTCTAGTCATTAATAAAGCTATAATAATTAATGATTTGAATATAAATGTATGATTTCTACCTAATAATAAACAAAATGCCACTCCTAATACAATAGAAAATGTTATTGGATGTTTAAAAAAAGAACCACTTCTATAAGGAACTGTATTTGTCAAATAGTTATGGTCAAAATATGGAACTAAAAAATTCTTTTTTGTAATAAATTCAAATATGCCAAACAAAACCGATGCTAGTATAAATACAAAATAAATTTTTCTTATTTTTACAACGTCTTTCATAGTTAATTCATTATAAAAAATCACAGCATTAAATATAATTGCAGGAGTCAACAATATTGATATTCCTGCTTTAATACTATTAACTTTGAATTCATTAAATAATATTGATACAATAAAAAAAACTAAATAAAACAGTAATATTATAATTATATTTTTAAAAGCTTTTTTTATATCCGAAAAATTTCTCTGTGTTATAACAAGAAATAATGTTTCAAAAAGAATAAAAGCATAGAAAAAATTTGCATATTTGGAATTTGCGTATGTAATTACACATAGCAAAAAAGTAATTATATGTATTAATAATTTCACATTAAATAGACTCAATTTAACTTTCATATGTTCCTCTTATAATTTCTTCCCAGAATTTCAGATTTTTTTCAAAAGAATAAAACTCACTATACTCATTATACGAATTGTAGCAATAATCTTCATATTTATCTATATCAATAATATTCTGTTTATATATATCTTTCCATTCATTTTTACTAGATACTAAAACGCCAAATTTTTCTTTTATTATAGAATTATTAAAGCCTACGCTAGATGCTATTACTGGCATCCCTGTTGACATATACTGAATTATTTTAAATCCACCTTTTCCTCTATTAAATTCATTATCATCAAGAGGCATAATTCCAATATGTGAATTGTACATTACATCTTTAATTATATCTCTACTCCATGTTATATTTTTAATAACTAAATAGTCTGTTTTATTTTTAACTTCACAATTACATACTACATTTAATATCAATTCTCTTCCATCAGTCTTCTTTAATTCTTTAGCAGCTAAATCCAACTCTGGAATTATTGCCAAAAGATTCGATATACTTGATTGAGTAGCAATCCATATTAAATTTATTCTTTCTTTTAAAGTAATTTTTCTCAAATTAATTACCTCTTCTAATTTTATATCAGAAAAATCACCATCTGTGGTTGGTAATAAATAGGTTTTTTCTTGTTGCTGTACTGGCAACTTACTTTTCAATCCTGCATGTGTAACAATTATAGTATCAGAGAGTTTCATCAATAAATCCGATTCTTTTTGCGATATCTCTTTATTTATAAATATATCATCATCAAAATCCCATATAACATTATTACAATTATGTAATAAATGTTTTAATAATTTTTCATTGATTTTAAATAATAATTTAGGTGAAAACTCTCTAGAAACTATTACACATTCTGGTTTAAATATCATTATGTCATAAAGTAAGAAAGCAAACACTTTAATATAAGCCAAACCATAATATATAAAATTCCAAAAAATCTTTGTTTTTTTATATACACTCGCATTTCTTTTCATATATATTTTTTGATTAACAATAATATGCTTAGATGTATTATAGTTCCATTTATTAGCATATTGTAAAATTCGATAATAACTTGATGGACTATTTTCTCCACTTCTAGTATAAACAGAAACTTTCATATTATTTATATAATTATCTTTATTCCTTTCTTAAAATACACTAATACACGTCATATAACAACATATAATCTTTATTTCATCTATTTATCACATTAACATATATTTCTTTAAGACTTTCTTTATTTAAAGATATATCATATCCAGACTCAACCATCTTATGATATGTATTTTGTCTTTTTACTTTATTTAGTACTTCTATCATTTTTTCTGCCCATAATTCAGTATCCTGATTTAAAGACATGAAATAAACCAATCCAAACAAATCTGTCTCTTTTGTAATTGTATCAGCCATCAAACATGGTAAACCTGCTGCTTGCGCCTCAATTCCAACAACTGGAAGACCTTCAAACCTCGACGGCAATAAAAATAAATCCATTGCTTGCATGCATTTATTAACATCTTTTCTAATGCCAGCAAAAATAACACAATTGTCTATCCCTAATTCTTTTGTCTGCTTTTTCACATCAGACTCAAGTTCTCCCTCTCCTATAAGCATTAATTTAGATTCAGGAACTTTCCTATGAAATTCATTAAAAATATTAATTAAATACTCATGATTTTTTTGGAACATAAAACGACCAACATGCCCTATCAATATTTCATTATCTTTTATACCAAATAATTTTCTATATTCATTTCGTATACTTTGATTATACGCAAAGCTTTCACAATCAACAGCATTATTTATTACTCTTACCTTTTTGCATATATTCTTCTTATACATCCATCTCGCTGCTTTATTAGAACAAGCAAAAAATTCTGTTCCTATATATCCCAAAAAAGGTTTACATATATTATGTGCTATTGCTTTTATAATTCTATGTCCTCTGTCTATCCCCGCACAATGTGAATGCATGATTATATGTGGTACTTTCTCCCTTTTAGCCGCGCATCCCTCAACAAACATTTTAAAAGCAACATCTGAATGAATATGCACTATATCATAATGTTTTTGTTTTAAAACACTTCGAAGGTCAAAATATGTCTTTATTTGCCTTAAAAATTTATTTGATGTATGTTTTACAATAATTTTACCGCCATTATCTTCTACGAAAGAAATATTACTTGAATTTTCAAACGGCTCTAACGTAAAGAAATCAAAAACAACATTTGATTTAATATCTTTAGTAGTTGCATTCATTGCATTCTTTATAAATGCCCATGCTCCTCCTTGACCTATATCGTTAATATTAACTTCCAATACTCTAATTTCTTTATTCATTTTTCCACCATAATTTAGGTCTGACCTCATTATAAATCACACCTGCACCTATTGCTAATATTCTTTGTGGTATTATATGCCATAATTTATATCTTCTTATGCTTTTTTTACTTCTATTATCTTCTTCTAATTGTTTCCACGGTGTCAACAATTTATATTTCACATATTCTTTTGTTTTAGGATGATCACACCCTTTAATCCATGGTCTGCTTAACATATAAAAATTTCTAGTGAAATGGATTATTATTGGATTATCTTTAGCTTCTTCCACTTCTGATTCTAAATAAAATGCATTTGGTTTTCTCCAACAAATCAAATTTTTATATGTAAATGCCCAAAACAATGTATATGCATTATATTTAGGAGGTAACTGTAATATTTTCCCCGAACATGACCAATTCATCAAAGTCTGTTCAAAAAAGAAAACATTACCATTTTGCTCATGTATTCTTTTTATTATCTTGTCTTCAACTTTCTCCTCTCTCCATTTTTTTAAATCAACTAAATACATACCAGCATTACAATATAAATCATTTTTATTCATATGAAATTGATGTTTATACTTCATAATATTCATACAATCAGATACACCCGCAAGTATATTACCTTTCATATCAACATTCCATAGCTCTGATAAATTTCCACAAATCAATGTATCACTATCCAGACACAAAACTCTATCTACACTTTCTGGCAAAATAGTTCCTATACACATTCTAAAATATGAATGTCCTATCTGATATCTATCTTTAAATGGATATTTTAATAATATTTCTGGTCCCAAAGCCTCTAAATAAACAACATCTCTTTTTATATTATCACTTTCATATTGAACTACCATATTATTTAATAATATTTTTTTTTCATCAGATATGCCATCATCTACAATATAAAAAGTTATTTTTTCTTGTTCTTTATTATTTTCTAACAAAGAAACCATAGATACAGCTACAACACTTGCAAATAAATCGCTACTAAAATAAAACACATTCATAATAATATTCCATTCTTTATCTCAAATCAATCATGCATTTCCAAATAATACTAATTACTGATTAACAGCTTCCTTAATAGTCTTAGCCATATAATCAATCATCTCATCTGTCATTCCTGGATATACTCCTACCCAGAATGTATCTCTCATAATTCTGTCTGTTGTATCAAGTCCGCCTACTACTCTGTAGCCTTCTCCTGTTGCTCTCATCTCATCAAAGCATGGGTGCTTTATAAGATTTCCTGCAAAAAGATTTCTTGTCTGTACTCCGTGGCTCTCTACATACTCAACTACTGCCTTTCTGTCAATTCCTTCCTTTACTGTTATAAGGAATCCGAACCAGCTTGGTCTTGAGTTCTCACATGGTACAGGAAGAATTACCTTATCCTCTATATCTGCAAGTGCTGCTCTTAATCTGTCAAAGTTATGTCTTCTTCTCTCAACAAATGATGGGAACTTCTCAAGCTGTGCACAGCCTACCGCTGCCTGCATATCTGTTGCTTTAAGATTATATCCAAAATGTGAATATACATACTTGTGGTCATATCCTAATGGAAGTTCTCCATACTGCTTGTCAAATCTGTGTCCACAGAGATTGTCCTTTCCTGATGGGCATACACAGTCACGTCCCCAGTCTCTGAATGAACGGATACACTTATTAAGAAGTGCATTGTTTGTATATACTGCGCCTCCTTCACCCATTGTCATATGGTGTGGTGGATAGAAACTGCTTGTTCCGATATCACCGATAGTTCCTGTGAACTTCTCTTCTCCATTGATTGTGTACTTAGAACCAAGTGCGTCACAGTTATCTTCTACAAGCCAGAGATTGTGCTTGTCACAAAATGCCTTTACTGCTGAAAGGTCAAATGGATTACCAAGTGTATGTGCAATCATAACAGCCTTAGTCTTGTCTGAAAGTGCATCCTCAAGCTTTGTAACATCAATGTTGTACTGTGGAATAGTAACATCAACAAATACAGGTACTGCACCATACTGGATAGCCGGTGTTATTGTTGTAGGGAAACCTGCTGCTACTGTGATAATCTCATCACCTCTCCTGATTCTTCTGTCTCCGAGAAGTGGTGATGTAAGTGCCATAAATGCATTGAGGTTGGCAGATGAACCAGAGTTTACTACTGATACATACTTTACTCCGAGATATTCTCCAAGCTTCTTCTCAAATTCATCTGTATAACGGCCTGCTGTAAGCCAGAATTCAAGTGCTGAATCAACAAGATTCATCATTTCCTTGCTGTCATATACTCTGCTGGCATATGATATTCTGTCGCCTTCCTTATACTGTTTCTGGTTATGGTACTTCTTGCAGTACTCATCTACAATACCAAGAATCTCCTGTCTTGCTTCTAATTCATTCTTATTATCAAACATATCTTATTCTCTTTCTTACTTTATTAATTCCTTCCCTGCCTGTTATGCAAAGAACTCTTCTATCTCTTTATCCATACATGCAACAACATCTCCGCCTGCTGCATATACCTTTGACCATTCAACGCTCTTTTCTATTGCTGTATCAAAGTTCCATCTGGGCTTCCAGCCAAATGTTGTCTTTAACTTTGAGCAGTCCAGTTTCAAGAAGTTAGCCTCATGAGGTCCACCGTCATACTTGTTAATCCATGAAAGTCCTTCCCCCCACTTGTTACAGAATGTATTAACAAGTGTCCCTGTTGTAATGCAGTCGCTCTCATCTGGTCCTACATTATAGAAGCCTGCATACTTCTTATCACTGTACTGCTCCTTTGCAATCATAAGATAAGCTGCAAGCGGCTCAAGTACATGCTGGTATGGTCTTGTTGAATGTGGATTACGCACAATTATATCTTCCTTCTTAACTGCAGCTCTTACACAGTCAGGAACGATTCTGTCATTGGCGAAATCTCCTCCGCCTATAACATTACCGGCTCTTGCTGTTGAAACTGCAACCTCCATATCATTGAAAAATGAATTGATATAGCTGTGTGTTACAAGCTCTGAACATGACTTGCTGTTAGAGTATGGGTCATATCCATCAAGAGGCTCATTCTCTCTGTATCCCCATGCCCACTCATTATTATGGTAAACCTTGTCTGTTGTTACATTTAAAAATGATTTTACACACGGGTTAAGTCTTACACATTCACAGATATTAACTGTTCCCATAACATTAGTTTCATAAGTATATACAGGGTCTTTGTATGATTCCCTTACGATAGGCTGTGCTGCAAGATGAAGCACTATCTCAGGCTGTGTCTCTTCAAACACCTTCTTAAGATGCTCAAGATCTCTTATATCACCTATTACAGAATTCATCTTATCCTCTACATCTATCATTGAGAAAAGGTTAGGCTCAGTAGGTGGAACAAGTGAATAACCTGTCACTTCTGCTCCTGCTTTAAAAAGGATTCTGCAAAGCCATGAGCCTTTGAATCCTGTATGTCCTGTAACAAGAACCTTCTTTCCTTTATAAAAACTTAAATCCATCTTAATCCTCCCGGCTTAGTCCCATTTCTTCCAAGGAGCTGTTCCAGTTGCAAGATACTTCTCGAGCATATCCATCTCTCTCTTGGTATCCATGCACTGCCAGAAGCCCTTATGCATATAGGACATTAACTGACCTTCCTTTGCAAGTTTTTCTAGTGGTTCTCTCTCAAATACAGTGTCATCACCGTCAATATAGTCAAATATTTCAGGATTAAGCACCATATAACCTGCATTGATAGGTGCACCGTCTGTATGGCTCTTCTCTCTGAATGACTTAACAGCGTTGTCTCCGCCGATATCAAGTACACCCTTCTGCTGTTCAAGCATTACGGCTGTAAGAGTAGCAATCTTGCCATGCTCCTTATGGAACTCAACAAGCTTGTTCATGTCTACATCACAGACACCGTCTCCATATGTCATAAGGAATGGCTCGTCCCCTACATATTTCTGGATACGCTTGATTCGTCCTCCAGTCATTGTATTAAGGCCTGTATCAACTACAGTAACCTTCCATGGCTCACAATGCTGCTCGTGAATAATCATATCGTTAGAACCTTTTGTGAAGTCAAATGTAATATCACTGTTATGAAGAAAATAATCCGCAAACCATTCTTTAATTACATACTGCTTATATCCTGCACATATAATAAACTCATCAAAACCATAATAAGCATATTCCTTCATAATATGCCAGAGAATTGGCTTTCCTCCTATCTCTATCATTGGCTTTGGCTTAAACTGACTTTCTTCACTTATTCTTGTTCCAAAACCTCCAGCCAGTAATATTACTTTCATTTATTTTAATACTCCTTATTTATAATTCCATTAATTTTTTAAACTTATCACCTATATATTTTTAAAATCAAATATATTCTATAGTAGATTATCTTTTTTATTTTATCACTTTCGACTATATTCGTCAATCTTCCAAATATAATTTAAATCAAAACCACCTGCTTAGCCAGTGGTTTGTTCTAGCCCTATAAGGGCTCATTACCAGCTCTGGAGTCTAAAGACTCATCGAAATGGTTTGCCAGCCGCAACATCATTTACTTGTCAGAGTCCCCTGGGCTCTTCTTATTCGCTACTTTTTACCAGCTCTCCCGTAATGTGGTCAATGCACTCCTTTAAATTCATTTGATCATACTCAAGATCTTCTTTTAATTGATTCTGTATATACTCTTGGATTTTCTTTACATCCTTTCCTACTGTATCTACATAATATCCTCGACGCCAAAAATGTCTATTTCCATATTTAATTCTCCATATGCTACTTTTCTTCTAAATTTCGGTGCAAATACAATATGATACTTACAATTCCACTTTGTATGTGATAAACCATTTGCATCCATTTGGATACCTCCTGTGTTTATGTGGTTGGCGAACCATCATAATTTTATCACAGGAGGTTTTTTACTGTAAGCTTAAGCATTTTCAATCACCTGCATAGCAGGTGGTTTATTTGTTTTACGCGTAGAGTTTTTCGTGTTCCGAAAAACTCTACGTGTAAAACATGGTCTTGCCCTAACAACAAAAAACACAGCCCGATTAAATTGCTTTAATCTGACTGTGCCTTCTTATTTATTATCTTTTTATATTATTTCTCAGGAGCTCCATTTCTTCCTTCTGCCTGTCCATATTTGATATAATGGATATAATATTTTACAAGATTATCTCCATATACCTGCTGTAAATCCACATATCTTGCTCTATATGCATTTACATCAAAATCTGCCTTTGCCTGACGGCCTTCTTTCATTCCATACTTTACAAAATGATTAAATGCCTTCTCTTCATCATCTCCATATGCCCACTTAAGTTCAATATTATTTTCAAGATAATACTTTGCATCAAATACCGGTGCATAGTATGATGCATCATATGCAGGTTCTTCATATACTGCATTTACTTCCATATCTGATGTTACATTTGTAAAATCCTTATCCCAGCACTTGAAATTACTCTCTGCTTCAATATCTGATGGAGCTGTTGCTGACTCGCCTTCCTTTACTGTCTCTGTCTTTACAACTTCTCCATTCTTCTTGAAGATTACTGTATATGTCTTTTCAGGTGCTCCATTTCTTCCTTCTGCCTGTCCATATTTGATGTAATGGATATAATATTTTACAAGATCATCTCCATATACCTGCTGTAAATCTGCATATCTTGCTCTGTATGCATTTACATCAAAATCTGCCTTTGCCTGACGACCTTCTTTCATTCCGTACTTTACAAAATGATTAAGTGCTTTCTCTGCATCATTTCCATATGCCCACTTAAGCTCAATATTATTTTCAAGGTAATATTCTGCATCAAATACTGGTGCATAATATGAAGCATCATACTTTGTTCCTGTTGCAGGTATCTCTGTTACATCTGTCTTCGCATCACATACTGTACAATGGTGGCTCTTGCTTCCTGGTGTTGTCTCTGTTGCTTCAACATCTACTGTCCACTCTGTACTGAAGCTGTGTCCCTTTGCTGGGATTGTTTCTGTGTATGTCTTCTTGTCACATGTTCCTGTTGTAGATATACATGTATATGTAAGCACTCCTGCCTCTGTACATGTTGCCTGCTTTGTTATCTTTGACTCATACTTATGTGTATGTGTTGTCTCTGATGTCCCAGATGGTGTATATACCATATAGAAAAGATTGATTGCATCTCCCTTTGTTACTGTTACATTACCAGTTACTACATCTACTGTTACTATATTATCTGTTCCTACTGTTGCTGCTGTTCCATTAACATTAACTGTCTTACCTGAAGCTGCTGTTGTTCCACCAAATACAAGTGTAAGCTTTCCTTTCGATGGTGCTTTAAATGTAATATTAGTCTTACCTTCCATCTTAAGGCACTTATCATATGTAACTCCGTTATATGTTACAGAGCCCTTACTATCTGATGTACTTCCTGTTATAGTAAAGAAGTCACTTGTTAAGCCATTACTGAAGTCTTTTGTATAAGAATCATCTGTAACTGGTGTATCTGGCTCTTCTCCTCCAATAACCGGAATAATTGCTGTCTCATTCTTCTTGCATACTGTACATGTACGGCTCTTAACGCCTGTTTCTGTTGCAGTTGCTGCCTTAACCACTTTCCATTCACCATATGTATGAGCTGTCTTTGGAACTACTTCTGTGTATGTCTTCTTATCGCAAGTTCCATTAGTAGCTGTACATGTGTAAGTAATTTCTCCTTCTTCAGCACATGTAGCTTTCTTTGTTATAGTACTTACATAATTATGTATATGCTTTTCTCCTGATGATACGCTTCCACCACCTACTGATACAAGAGATGTCTTGTATGCATTAAGCTTATCCTTTAATGGCCTGTTGAGTGAATAGCTTGTATCATCAACACTGTTATCAAATGTCCACTTGAAATCTCCGCCCATAATACGTCCTGCATACTTAGTTACAATTGAAGGAACATCTGCAGGTGCATCAATATCAGCAGTATCAACACCTAAATCAACCTTAGTATCAAAATTAGAATATGTCTTTCCACCCTGCTTTGCCTTATAAGTTGAAGGTACTGTTTCACTTCTTGATGTTGCAAGATATGCATCGAAATCAGTTGCACTTGCAGTTGTTGTACCAGCATCCGAATTAGCATATATAACAGACTTCTGACCTTCCATATAGTTGTTGTATGCCTTGATGACACCACCATTCTCTCCTGAGAATATTCCACCTGCCAGAACATCACTTCCCTGCATTGAACTGAGCATTGGATAATTACAATGTCTGAAATAGTTAGCCTCTACGAATGCCTCACTATCCTTTGCAGCGCCTACACCATATTTAGAATTACCATCATAGTAGTTATTATATACATGAACTGACATTGTTCTGATACGAGGATGTCTTGAATCAGAATGGTCAAACCAGTTATGGTGATATGTAATCCAGTTCTCACCTGACTCTGACTTCATGCCACAAAGTGACATCTTTCCTGAATCCCAGAAATGATTGTAAGATACTGTCACATACTGAGAATTATCCTTTAAATCCATAGAGCCATCGCCCTTAGCCTGGTCACCATCTGAACCAGCATTACCATAGAACACATCGTTGTTATGTACCCATACACCACGTGACTGCTTAAGAGATATACCATCTCCGTCGCCTCCACCGCCCCAGTTCATAAGACCAAGGTTTCTTACTTCTATGCCTGTTGACTGGAATACAGCCACACCTGCTTCATATAAAGTAGCATCATCACCAATACCCTCAAATGTTACGTTAGCTGCTCCCTTAACACCAATTGCATATGCTGATGATACATCTTTGCAGGCAAGTCCGCTTAATGTAACCTGACCTATAATACGGATAGCAACTGGCTGGCAGTTATTCTTAGCCTTAATTGCCTGTGTAATAGCTGCTACACCTGTATATTCTGTGTTACCAATCTTCATCTTAACTGTATTCTTATTAGCTTCTGTAACATAAAGAACAGATGCATTAGACTTTAATGTACCATCGTTGTTATATGCACCAACGCCATTCTTTACCGGTGAATTACTTGAAAATGTAAATCCGCTTCTGTCATGTGCATTTACAGTAAGCTTATCTGAAACGATAGCAGCTGATGTATTCTCCTTGCCATTGTTCAGCGGAACAATCTTCATAACATAATCGCCTGCTTTTAATCCTACAGCATCCGCTCTCATGTAAGATGGATACTTTCTGATAAGCTCATCGTCCAACTGGACATAAGCTGAATCTGAGGCACTTGCAGACTTAACATATACATTGTAACCTGTAGCTCCTGTTACAGGTGTCCATTTAACATATGCTGTCTCAAGCCAGCCTGATGCTTCTGTTATTGCGCCAGAAGCTGCATGTACTGGATTCATGTCAAATACTATAACTGACACTGCCACCATTACACATGCAAGTAATGCACTCATAAATTTTTTTACTTGCTTTTTCATTTTTCCTCTCCTTTTCCATTTTATGCACATTTTTGTGCAAATTTGATATGTTTTATTCATAAATCATGTTTATATTACCATTATTGTACAATATTTTCAACCGCATTTTACATGTTAGAGAAAATTTTTCGTAATTTTAACACATTATTTCTTTTCCTAAAGTAAATGAATATACAATTTTTTCTTTTACAGTTTTTCCGGTAAGCTGTTCCAGCGCTTTTGCATAGTAATCAAGCTGGATTGCGTATCTTTTGACAAGCTCTTTTTCCCCCGCTTTGCCCTTCATAACCCTGTCAGTCTTATAATCAACAATCACAAGTTCTCCGTCCTCTTCAAAACACAAGTCAATTATACCCTGTATAAGCTGTCCTTCGTACTCAAATACAAAAGGCTGTTCTCTTCTGACACTGCCACAGTTCACCGCATTTGCAACTCTCCTGCCTGTATCTGATTGTACAAATGTATATATATCCCACGGATTGACACTTTTCACCTGTAATTCATTCATCTTGCCTGTTTCTAACATTCTGTTAATATCTGCTTTAACTCCATCAAGGTTCACACTCACTGAATAGTCAAGACATTCCATAACCCTGTGATATGCGCTACCACGCTCATTAGCAGCAAGCTTAACTTCCTCACCGCTTATGAACTTTGGAATTATGCTGTTTGTCTCATCACATTCTTCCTTTTTAAGTGCTGTCTTCACAGATTCATCCATGTAAGCATTTTCCTCTGAATCATCATCCGCCTGCATAGCCTTAAGCTGCGAAACCGTCAGCTTCATCCTTCCGGCTGCGTTATCATCAGGAACATACTCCGGAAGCTCCTCTAATAAAGGATAAGACACAGCTTCCATAATTTCATCAGCCAGTCCCCCGATTCTAACAGCATTCGCTTCACCAGCCATCTCCCCGGATTCATCCACATCAGCCCAAGAATCCTCTCCGGCATCAACCATCACTTTAAAGCTGCCTTTCAATTTATCTGAATCCATAAGACACACTGGCATTATCATATCAAGATAGTTCTTTATATTCTCACTGTCCGCGAAAGACAACATTCCATCTGCTGCAAGTTGCTCAGCCCTTCCCCTGTATTTATCAAGTGTCTTGTCTGCATCTTTTACAACTCCGGTAATTATGAGTTTTTCCCTTGCTCTTGTCATTGCTACATAGAGAAGTCTCTCTTCCTCTGCTATCGACTCTCTTACAATTCTTCTTGCCATAGCACCTTTAATAATAGTAGGTGTCTTCGTTCTTCTTTCAAGGTCAACATAATCAACTGCAATTCCTAAGTTCTGGTCTACAAGCACCGGTGCTGTTGCATCCATAAAGTTAATGCTCTTATGCGCCCCAGCAAGTATTACAATAGGAAATTCAAGACCTTTACTCTTATGGATACTCATAATTCTTACAAGATTCTCATTGTCAAGGCTGGCAGCCCCCTCTGCAAAATCTTCGTCAAACTTCTTAAGTCTTTCAATATATCTTAAGAAATTAAACAGACCTGAATAACTTGACTTTCCATATCCCGCTGCTCTTTCCAGCAGGACATTTAAGTTAGCCTGTCTCTGCGCTCCGGCAGGCATTGTTCCCACATAATCGTAGTAGCCTGAATCATATATCATCTCCCAGCACAGGTCATATAGTGACTCAACACTGCTCTTGTCTCGGTATTCTGTGAGCTTTGCAAGAAATAATGCACATTTGCCGGACAGCTGCTTAACATCCGTCTCCTGTATCTTATCTGCTCCGCCAAGCACTGCAACTGCTTTCAAATGTTCATACAGGTTGTTATGTGTATTCTTATCTGCATGCTCCCTGCCAAGCTTTCTCACCATTCCAAGCTCTGCTGCCGTAAATCCTCCAAAATAAGACATCATTGCCGCCGCAAGGCTTATCTCCTGAACCGGATTATCTACTATTGTAAGCATGCTTAAGATTACCTGTATCTCACGCACGCTGAAATATCCTGTTGACGAATCTGTATACGCCGGTATCCCCCTGTCCATCAGGGCATCTGCAAATGTATCTGCCCAACCTGTAACTGACCTTGTAAGAATTACAATATCCCTGTATTCTGCCGGTCTGTATATATTCTCATCTGAATCATACACATTTACACCAGAAGCAACTATTTCCTCAATCAGTTTTGCAAGCCTGTCTGCCTCAAGTTCTCTTGTTGTCGCCTCTTCTTCATTCTCTGAAGATATAAGAATAACGTCTGTACTCTTGTTGGCTTCATCACCATAATTACTGTCACTGTATTCAGGATATGGAAACCCAGCATTAAGCCTTACAGATTCGTCATACCCGATTCCTGAAAAATTCTTATTCATGATATGACTGAACACATCATTGGCACACTCAAGTACATTTTCCCGGCTTCGGAAATTCTTCTGTAATTCAATTCTAACATTATCGCCAGTCTCGCCGTATGTATCGTACTTCTCTATGAAAAGCTCCGGGCAGGCAAGACGGAACTTGTATATGCTCTGCTTTACATCACCAACCATGTATATATTGTTATTCTCACCTGTCAGTCTCGTCTTTGACACCGCATTAAGAATAACCTCCTGCAACTGATTGGAATCCTGATACTCGTCTATCAGTATCTCTTCAAATCTGTTCGCAAGCTTGTCGGCAGTCTCTGTGTATACAAGTTTTCCGTCTTCTTTCTTTACAAGTATTGAAAGTGCAAGATGTTCCATGTCATTAAAATCAATTATGCCCTTCTCTCGCTTCACCTCTGAAACACGCTTGGCATACACCTTTGCCACTTTAAGTAAAGTCCGTATCTGGATGCTTGCCCCCTGCATGTCTGCAAATATTCCCTCATCATCTTTCAAGAATATCTTATCATTAAGCCGTCCTATGTAATCTTTAAACAACTTTCGCTGCCCCTTGACATATTCTTTAATATCCGGGTCTGCTCCTGCATCCTTCTTTCTTGACAGGGCTTCAAATGAAAATATTCTTATCCTTCTGCCAAGCTCTCCAAAATCCTGTGAATTAATCATCTCATTAATTCCAAGCAGGTCAGACTGCAAAGCACCTGTATATGCTGCAGGTCCTGCCGGCTCAGAACAGATATCTACTAATCTGTTGTATTTATCACGGTAATCGAAAAGTGCATTTTTAATTGAATCATACAGCCCCTTAATTGCAGGATTATCGTAAGTCTCATCATCATAAACTAACATGCACTCGTCAAACCACTCATCAATCCACGGATTGCTTCTTGAAAAACGGTATATTTTATCTATAATGCTCACAAGCCCTGAATCGTCCCGTCCCATGCCAAATGCATCAACAAGATTAAAGAATTCTTCATCTGATTCGGCATAGAATTCCTCAAGCACATCTTCCAACACATCATTTTCAATAAGCTTCTTCTCACCCTCGTCCATTATCCTGAACCCCGGGTCCAGATTAACCTCTGGAAAATGATTTCTGATTATCCATAGACAGAAACTGTCTATCGTTGTTATCTGTGCGTTGTTAAGCAGTGTTATCTGTCTTAAAAGGTTCACATCCCCCGGATTCTCGTCAAGCATTGAATCAAGTGCTTTTCTTATCTTGTCTTTCATCTGGGCTGCTGCCGCCTTTGTAAATGTAACAACAACCAGCCTGTCTATATCTATATTCTTGTCAGGGTCTGTAATCATGGAAATGATTCGCTCTACCAGAACAGCAGTCTTTCCTGAACCGGCAGCCGCCGAAACCAGCACATTACAGTCTCTTGTATCAATCGCGCTCTTCTGCGCCGGTGTCCATTTTCTTTCCATTCTCATCAACCCCTTCCTTTATATTATTCCATAATACTTCATCATCGAATTTCTTTAATTTTCTGTAATTGCAGCCTGGCAAATCCACTGAAAATCCACACACTGCCCCATAAGGACATCTGTCACAGCTTGAAAACTGTCCATCTTTATAAGGACTTCTCCTGATATCACCACCTGCAATTCTGTCCGCAGTATCAATGGCTCTTACATCAACGAATCTTCCAAGTATATTAAACTGCTCTGTATTCATCACCTTGCTTCTTCGTGAGTCAAATCCGCCGTCAGCCTTTCTGCTAACTGGAATATTAAGTGATGTACCCTCGGTATTGTCCATCTTCTCGGCAATATCCTTATCCGAATTAACCATTCCTTTAAGACGCAGTTCACCCTTAATCTTATCCTCTATCTCTTCTGCACTCTCTGTTGTCGCAGATACAATCGGGTCACTTATGTTGTAGTAGAACACTCCGGCAGGAATCACATTTTTACCCGGACGCATCTTCGCCACAAGCTTCATTGCCGCTTCCATGTAGACCATAAGCTGGATATCAATTCCGTAGTAGGTCTTTACTATGTTGAAATCCTTCTTTCCTGTCTTGTAATCGATAATTCTTACATATACATCTGTGCCGTTTTCGCATATGTCAACGCGGTCAATTGTTCCGCTCATAAGCTGCTTTCTGTCTCCGTCCCCGACTTCCATATTGAACTTATGCTCGAATACAAATGGCACGAAATCACCACATTTTAACTGTTCACCCATCGCCCATACAGTGCGGTCTGCAAGGTCTTCCATCCGCTTAATCATGAATGAATTACGGCTTGAATCCTTAAGGATACTGTTCTGGTATATGTCAGTAATTGCAGCGACACTTCTTTTTACCATCTCGCGGCGCTTCTCCTCTGATATCAGATAGTACGACTCACCGTTTTTCTTGATTTCGTCGCACACCTCACGGATAACCGCATGCAGTACGACGCCAAAGTTTACTGGTGAAAATGTGAATTCTTCCCTTTCCTTCAAATCAACTCCATATCTTAAGTAATACCTCAGCGGACACTCTGCAAAGTTCTCAAAAGATGTGACGCTTCCGACAAGCCTGCCGCCAGTAAGTGAATCAATAATATTCTCATCTACATTTGCAGCAATTTCAGTATTATCAAAGCTGTTAGCCGCCCGCGGTATTGTCACATATGAATTCTGCTGTGCCGTGTCTTTGTAAGATAACTTAAGGCAATGTGAAAACATTTTTCTCATGCTTCTTATAATATATGAAGGCATCAGCGCCGCACCCTCGCTGTTTTTTACCGCATATGACATGTAAAGCTTCTCCGCACTCTTTGTCATAATAAGATACAGATAGAATCTCTGTGTAAATGCTTTCTCTCTTACGGAAGCGGACATAACAATCCCTTTATCCTCAAGATACTCCCTGTCGCTTTCTGACAGAACGCTTCTTGAATCAGCTTTCTTAGGTACATTGCCGTCATTGATTCCGACAAAGAACATGACCTTGATATTGTCAAGACGGGTTCTTTCTATATCTCCGATAACAACACAGTCATTGGTCTGCGGAATAAGTCCTATCTTGATCTCCTGAAATCCTGACGCAAGTATCTTGTTAAATTCTTTAATACCAACCTTCTCGCTTCCAAGAAGGGCATACATTTTATCTAATACTTCTATAACTTTCTTATATAACTGCGCATATTCATCACCAGTGTACTCGCTGTCATTAAGCACACTTACCTTCTGTTCCATATCTTCACGCACAAGGAACTCATAAAGTGCCTTTACCATATCAGCAACATTTGATTCCTTTGACTTTAGCACTTCTTCCAATGGATCCAGCATATCCGTTATCATTGTTCTTAGTGAATTAAGCTTCTCAAGGTCAGTATTATTGACTGTTCCCCTGAACTTTCTTATCCATGGTTCATGCCATTTTCCCCTGCCTCTGATTCCAACTGCAACACAGTAATTGTCTAACAGATCAATATCTTCGCGCTCCATTCCGCTCATTCCGGTTCTTAGGAATCCTAATATGCTGTCATAGCTGTAATTATTCTCTATTATTCCAAGTGCACCGTTAATTGCCGCAATAAATGGATTGTCCGTCACATGGCGCTTGTAATCTAAGAAATATGGTATATCGTTCTGCTTTAATATATTAGCCGCCAGTTTGCCGTAGCCATCCATGTCCGCAGTAACTATCGCAATCTCGTTATATCTATATCCACACAGTCTTGTAAGTCTTATTATTTCTCCTGCTGCAAATGTTAATTCTTCCTTGGCAACAGCTCCCTCATATATAACGATATTGTCAGTCTTCTTATTAAATCTTCCCGAATTGTTTCTGAAAAGATTCTGTTCCAGAAAATCCAGTTCTTCTGAATTCTTAAATCTTGAATTAACATTTACAATTACATTCTTTCCCGGTACTGCTTTTCCTGCAATATACACAGGTTCAAGGACTTTCACATGTTCTTCATCGCATATCTTATAAAGCTTTGATACGCAGTCCTTACTCATGAAAAAAAGTTCTTCCCTGCCTCTTACTGAATTTTCACGCTCAGATGCATCAATTGTCAGGGAAACATATATCTTGGGACACATTGATAAAAGAATTGTCATTAAATTGTACTGAACCGGAGTAAAGCCTGTGAATCCGTCAAATACTATCTCGCAATTCTTTATTCTCTCTGACTCTGTAACCTTGCTGCATAATTTATCCAGTATTTCTTCTTTAGTTATATAATTCTTGTCTATGTACTCTGCAAATGCGTTATATACAAGTACTATATCATTAAGCTTATACTGAAGTGCTGCACTTCCCTCTGAATCACTGTATGCTGCACCTGCCGCATCCTGCATAACATCCGGCTTGATATCATACTGAAGCATTTCCGATATAACAGACTTCATCTCTGACACAAATCCTGTATTAGACAGATTACTTCCAAAATATTTTAATCTGTCCTTGTTCTGCTCTAAAACTCTTTTAATAATCAGATTCTTTCCTGTATCATCAAGGACTTCAAGATTATCCTCCCCCACTTCCTCAAATACTTTATACGCAAGCCTTTCAAAGCTCACAACATCTATATTAAGTATTCCTTTTCTTGGATGCATGGACACCAGTCTTTTCTGAATTGCCATAGTGTACTGCTCCGGCACAACAACTATATAATTCCTGTCAGGATTCTTCATTGACTCTTCAATTATATGCGTATACAGATAGTGCGATTTACCCGCACCTGAGCTTCCCAGAATTAATTGTAATGACATGTGTTACTCCCCTAATCTTTCTATAATAGACTTTACCATCATTTGCTTTACCATAATGCACCTTTTCATATCATGCCTCATCATGGTTCGAAATCAACCGCTTCATATTCCACCGTATCTGAATAGTCCCACCATTCTCCCTGATAGCCTGTAAATCCGTTATTTTCCATAGCATTCTGTAGAATCATCACATTTTTCACAGCCTCTTCATCTTCTATATCAGAATAATCTCTATCTGCTTTCAAAGAAAAATCATCAAATTCTGTCGGCATTGATATAACACTTCCATCAGCAGCAACCATTGTAATATCCACTGTTCCTCCAATATTATGCTTTTTCATTCCGTTAGCCGGATTTGCCACATAGTTAGGGTCCGGATATACTTCCCATAATTTCTGCTGTGCCTCAAACGGTCTGTATGCATCCCAAATCTTTAAGCTGTACCCCTGTTCTTTCAGTTCTTTCTGCACATTTGCAAGCTTCTTAACTGTTCCGTATCGAAGGTATGCGTCTGTGAAATCATATATTCTGACACCTGTAAAGTTATTGTCTGTTGCATACATCAATTCGACATATATATCCGGTATGTATTTATTTACAAGAACATATTCGTCATCTTCCGGTTCTTTTTCGGTTGTAATCTCCTGTGTTATAATTTCCTGTGCTGTCACTTCCTGTGCTGCAGTCTCCTGTATGTTCGCCATCTCTTTTTCTGATACATCATCTGTTGTAACATTTTTCTTTTGTCCACACGCTGTCATGCCTGCCGCTATAATCACTATTACTGCAAATGTTTTGATAAATTTACTGTTCATAATCATTCACCTCTTCATAAACCTACCATTTCATCATATTTAACAATTTAGTAGTTTTTTCAAGCTATGCATTAATTTAATGTGCCATTTTACACTATCCAATACATTTGTATTTAATATACCACATTTTAATCATAATCTCCCACTCCATACCATATATTTTGTAATAATGAATATGAAGGGCAGGTTTCTTTGTGATGAGTCAGACTAAAATTGTTGTTATTCCATTTAAAAAGCTCCTTATTGGAGCGGTTATCGCTGCTATTATAATAGCTTTTATTATATTCGCTGTTATCCGTCTTGGCAGCAATAGTTCTGATAATTCCAGGAATACTACTAAACCTAAGAGCAGCACTGTAAATGCTTCTGCTTCTTCTAATATTGAGACACCCCTTGATAATGCCGACGCTCCTAAATTCTGCCCCGGAGTATATACTGCCTCTATTCTGTTAGACGGCAACCCCGTTGATATCCAGGTCACAGTTGATTCCTCTAACATTAACAGCATTGAGCTTGTTAATCTTTCTGAATCAATCACAACTATGTACCCTAAGCTCACAACTTCATTTGATGAAGTTGCTGCTAAAGTCATGGAAGCCGGCACAACCAACATAACCTATGATTCAGCCAACAGATATACATATTCCGTCTTTATAGAAGCAATAAGCGCAGCCCTTAAAAAGGCTGCGCCATGATTAATATCTTATATTTTCTGTCTTGTACCCCACATGCCTGCTAAATCCGTCTGCCACTACTTAGAATAAGTCACAGCCTCACTATTCTCATCATAATCAAACATGCCATCATTCTTCTCTTCAAGTGCCTTGATGATGTGATATGTATATTCATTATATGGTGTATCAATTCCAAGTTCTTTCCCCATGCGCATCATTGCGCCAGAGAACATATCTATCTCTGTGTGTCTGCCAGCGTCAATATCTTGCAGTGTTGAATATCTTGCTGTTGGCGGAACAGCGCTTCCTCGGCTTGAGTTATCTGCACACCTGCTCATATCAATGCCTTTGGCAAGAGCTACTGCTTCAACCTCCTTACGTAATCCTTTGCTGATTGCTTTCATATGCTCACTGTCAGTATAACAGCCAACACCTGCTCCAATAATAGCCTGTGGAAGATTGTTACAGATATTAAGTCTATACTTGCTCCATATCTCTTCTTTGATATATTCAGTCACTCTGTAATTAAGTCCTGTTCCATAAAATAAATCTCTTATTGCCGCAACTCTCTCACTCTCAAATGGTGCAGTTTCCTCTCCATATATAATGCCTATTGTAGTCTGAGGATTGAACACATATTCCTTACCTTCGCGGTGTGACGCCACCTTTATAAGTGAATAAATGATATGTGATTTATCTATCTTGGTAGATATTATCTCTTCACTGTCAACACCATTCATAAGACTCATGACAATTGTATTCTCACCGACGGCTTCCCTAATATCATCTAATGCACCTGCAAGTGCGCCGTATTTTAATGATACAACAAGAAGGTCAACACCTTTTGCTTCCTCTGGGGTCAATACCTCCGGGTGGTATGTCTTTCCATTAATCAGACAGCCTTCTGCCTTAAGTCTTTCCGCTCTTTCGCCCTTTGCAATAACGCTTAAACTTATATCCTTCTTTTCTGAAAGTCCCCATATAACATAAGAGCCGACTGCTCCTGCTCCAAGTACTGCCACTGAATGTATCTTCATATACATTTTCCTCTCATTCTTTGTAATTTCTTCAAATATATATACACTTCAATTCTTTCCGCGTCAAATGCTTTTATCTTCCTACAATATCGCCCTCTTCAAAATCGTAAGTCAGCTTCTTTCCATATGCCATGACATATGCAGCACATTTCTGCTCATAGTCTGTGTGCTGCATTCTTAAACTTGCTGTTCTTTCATCAAGCTGTCTGTCCGGATATATTACTGGCAGGACATGTACCCTGAATGTGTGCAAATGTGTACTTTTAACCTGCTGTTCAACAAACAGCGAAATCACCGGCACATTAAACTTTACCGCATACAGATATGCACCTCTTTTGCATGGGCGGGGCTTCCGATAATTAAACCACATTTCCTGCTCAGGATATATAAGCACAAGTTTGTTTTCATCAAGTGCATTCTTAATCTGATTAGGAAACTCAGTCTCCATAAACCATTTCAGGCTGCTTACGGGCATTGTGTCGGCATATTTTTGCATATACCCGACAAAACCTTTCATTGCAAGGTTAGAATCTTGATTAACAATACTTATTCTTCTGAATCCAGCTTTTCTCATTGCAAACCTGACAATTGCAGGGTCTAACGGGCTGAAATGATTGCATGTTACAATCGCAGGACCTCTGATTCCAGAAAGATTCTCAAGTCCGTCAACTTGTGTTATAAGCCCCACCGCAGAAGTCCCGGCATGAAATATAGCTTCTGCAATATATTTCTTCACACAAAAACCATATGCTGTGCGGTAATCAATATAATGTCTTAGTAATGCTTCTTTATCTTCGCGTAACAGCTTAGGGTCTCCCGGCTCAACCTTTGAATTCAACTGATTAAGGCTTACAGCCGTCCTAATATTTTCATAGACCTGCTCCCTATCACCAATCATATCTCCTCCGACATAATTTATTTTGCAGCATCACTGCTATCCTTCACGAAACCACTATCCACAACAATTCTGCTTCCCACAACATCAGAAAACTTAACCCCATCACCGTCCGCAATATTCTCAGCCCTTGCAAGAAGCTTCTTTAAATTCTCACGGTCAGCTTTCCTTTCATTATCCCCATACTGCTTGCGCTGTTTAATCAGCAACGGATAAAATCCCGACTCCGCCGCATACTGCCAGAAATACTCCTCATACGGAATCTCGCTGTAATGCCACGGCTTGTCAAACAGGTTATAATGTATCAGCTTCGGTCTTGCTATATACTCCCCGCCCTTGTTAGGCATAACATTCCATTCCTTATCAAGAAAATATATTTCTTTTGCACACATAGCATTAATATAATCCTGGTCAGGTGCAACACTGTCAAAGTGATATTCAGCCATAAGCTTTAAGAATCTGTCTGCCAGATGAGCCTGTCTTATCTTATCAAGGTTCATAAGAAGCACTCCTGAATTGACATATTCATCCCGCTCTATTCCCACTACATTTTCAATGTAATGAGCCAGTATTGTATTCTTTCCTGCAAATGTATCTCTTACTGCACCAAACATTGCATCTCCCATATCAACTGAATAAAGCTTTGCAATGTCATCATTTATTACGGTATCAGAGTCAATATACACAGCTTTATTAAGTTCTGGAAAAAGCTCTGCAATAAATAACCTGAAATATATCGTCAGTGTAAACTCGCCTGAATAAAGCCTGTTTTCCTGCCTGTCAGTAACTGTCTGTCCAAAGCTTTCAGAATATTCGTACATTTTCTTTCTTATATCAACGAATTCAATATCTATGTTTTCATAATCCTTTATCACATTACGAAGCTGAATCATCGTGATATTCTTCACATTATCACACATAACAATAATGCGGTAACACTCATCACAAGCCACATGTACAGCCAGCGATTTAAGGCACACTGCCAGATATGGTGCGTACTGTTCATTAATCGAGAAAAACACAGGAATACGTGAAACTGCCATGTACTCTTCATGCTCCCTGTTATAAGAATCCAGAAGCTCATCATATTCATGAAGCCCAAGTATATTATGCATTTTATCAATCTCCCACGGCTTGACTGAAACAGTCCTTATCACCGGAAACACCCGGAAGGTAGTTGTAAAATGCTGAAAAACAGTGTTGTCATGCAGTCTCCTCTGGTCATTAAACTTTCGTCCGCACAGATTGACTCTTGTTGCAAATGTATTAACAGCCGTCTGGTCAGGCATAAACATTTCCTTTCTTATGCACTGTTCACGACATTTTTCCAGAAGCCCGTTCTGTCTTATCATCCTCATATTCATAAGCATTACTCCGGAATTAATGTAACCATCACCGAAAAGCCATCTGCCATAATAATCAGAAACTCCCGCAATCTCTATGCCATCCATATTCTGATAATAAAAATCCCTAAAATCTTTTCTGCACAACACATCAGTATCCAGATAAAGAACTCTATCCTTAATATCTGTCTTATCAGCAAAAAGGCGCAACATACAGCACGCAGTAAATCTGCTCTGCATATTTGCCTCCGGCAACTCCTCAACAAAATATCTTGTAACATCAACAAGAAAGATATTTACTTTAATGTCCGATTTATTCAATTTTTCTTTCAGATATTTTGCAAATGCTTTATCAACCGGCTTGTAATTAATACCTTTTTCCCTGTAATCAACCGTGAGAATATATATATTTAACGGTTCATCCACATTTTTAATAAGAGACATTGAAGATAAAAGAATCCCCTTCTGCATTGGTTTATCACCACAATACAATATGTTCATAAATCCGTATCCTTTCTTAATTTATTAAATATGTCTGATTTATCCTCTCTGTATTGATTTTCCCCAGTTTCTTAAGTAAAATACATATAAGTTTTAAACGATAATTAAAGAATTGAGGAATGTTATGATATTTAAGATTTTCAAAAAAGATTTGAAAGGTCTTAGCAGGAATATTCTGGCTTTAGCCATTGCGCTTGGTCTGTGCCTTATTCCATCGCTTTACGCATGGTTTAACATATATTCCAACTGGGATCCTTACGCAAACACTGCGTCTGTCCAGATTGCTATTGTTTCTGAAGATGAAGGCTACTCTGAATCTGATGATTCCACTATCAATATGGGAGAACAGATTGTTGAACAGCTTCATTCGAATGATAAATTAGGCTGGCGTTTTCCGGAAACTAAAGATGAAGCCATGAATAAACTGAATGCCGGGAAGTACTATGCCGTTATCGTTGTTGGTGAGGACTTTTCACGAAGCCTGTATGACTTCCTTGACAATGGTCTTAATCCACCAACAGTTACATATTATGAGAATTCCAAGAAAAATGCTGTTGCTTCCAAGATTACAGATACAGGAAAAAGCACTCTTCAGAACACTATCAATTCCGAATTCATTGATGTGTGTGTTAAGACTATTATGCAGGGACTTAACGAAATAGCTGAAAATGATCCTTCAATTATTGAAAAGACAGTTAAGGATTTACAGAGTGTATCTGCCAATATTAATTCTTACGATACCATGATTGACATGTTTATTAAGAGTAATTCAGACCTGGCAGATAATCTTGCAAAACTTCAGGAGGTTCTTCCACAGATTAAAGATGTTCTTACCGGAACAACTGATGTTGCTGATATTGCCAATAAATCTCTTGATAATGTCACAGATGATATTGCAAACCAGATTGATGCGCAGCTTAAAGCTATGAATGAATTAACTGACAGCGCACTTGATTCTCTTGATAAAGCTGTACAGCTTTCAATAACTGATGTCGGACAGGCTGGCGTTGAGCTTAGTAAAGCCAACAAACAGTTAAAGGAACTTATAGACCAGAATAAGGCTCTTGAAGATGCTATTGATTCCCTCAGCAAAGTAGATGGCATTGACCCGGCAGTTATCACCGCCCTAAAGTCAGCTCTAGCTTCTGTTAACGCTATGGAGAATATCGCATACAACCTTGTTCAGCAGTGTGCCGATATTCTTACTGATTCACCTGAAACACTTCAGGCAAAATACCAGTTAATCAAGTCTGTTGTTGAACAGTGCCGCACAGAGCTCCAGAAGAGCCAGACAATTATGCAGACTGTAATAAGAACTAATGTTAACCTTCTTAAGGCTTCCATTAAGAATGCCGTAAGCAGTCTGGCCGCTAATATAAGCAGTGCCGGAGACAATATTAATGGAATCTCGCAGATGCTTCTTGGAGTAAGTGATATATCAGTAAATATTAATACAACTCTAGAAAGCACAAAAACATTACTTGATTCTCTCAATAAAAGGCTTGATACCATATCTGGTTCAGTAGGAGATATAAGTTCATCTTCTACATATAAACTGGTAATGGATTTCATCAACTCAGACGCACAGTCAATAGCGTCATTCCTGTCAGAACCTGTACAGGTAGAAGAAATCTACGTCTATATGCAGACTAACTATGGAACAAGTGTTACACCTTTCTATACAACACTTGCTCTCTGGGTTGGAGGAATTGTTTTAGTTGCCCTTATGAAAGTAAAGGTTGACTATGAGGATGATGAATTCAAGGATGCCACAGAACATCAGAAATATATAGGCCGTGCATTACTCTTCCTTGCAATGGGACAGCTTCAGGCTCTTGTAGTTGTTCTTGGTGATTTGTACATTTTAAAAATTGACTGCACCCACCCATTCATGCTGTGGCTTGCAGCCGCTATAACAAGCTTTGTATTTACATTATTTATATATACACTTGTTCTTACATTTGGTGATTTGGGAAAAGCTATTGCTGTAGTTATGATTGTGTTACAGATTGCCGGTTCAGGCGGAACTTATCCAATAGAACTTCTTCCTGAATTCTTCCAGAATGTGTACCTTTACTTCCCATTCCCTTATGCAATCAATGCCATGAGGGAGGCAATAAGCGGATTATATCAGTGTGATTACGCTGTATTTCTTGTGAAATTATGCGCTTATGCTGTTATTTCCCTTATTCTGGGACTTGGAATCAGAAAGTCACTTCTTGAAGTACGCGAGTTCTTCGAACGCCGTATGAAAGAAACACATTTTATGTAAAGGAGAAATGAATTTATGCAAAATGATGATTTTAATATAGATGTTGTTATTGCGGAAATCACAGCATTTGCAGAAAATATGCACGCTAAGAACCAGCACAAGAAAAAGGTCTGCTTAAGATGTATGATGATAATTCCTTTAGTATTCATGGTGCTTATGTTTACCATGGATACAGCTAAGGTTGTTTATCTGCTTCTTTGGGTAATCTCACTTTTTATATTCTGTGCTTATCTTATAGTTATTGATTATATTGATGACAAGCTCGCAAGAAAGCTCAATGAGCTCAATATTGAGATTAAGGAAAAACAGGCTGATACTTCTCTTACAGACAGTATCAAAGCATTTTTAAGTGAGGTACAGTTATGAAAAATATATTTAAGATTATACGGGCTGACCTTCGCCACATAAAAACAAATGTAATTGCACTATGCGTAATTATCGGTCTTACCGTTATTCCTGCATTGTATTCGTGGTTTAATATCCTGTCAAACTGGGATCCATATGGACAGGCTTCCACAAGCAGGATTAAAGTTGCCGTTGTATCTGTTGACAAAGGTACTTCTCTTGAAGGAACTGAGCTTAATGTCGGTGACACCATAATTGATGCACTTAAAACTAATAACACTATCGGTTGGCAGTTTGTTGCTTCATCAGATGAAGCAATCGAAGGCGTATACAGCGGTGAGTATTATGCAGCCCTCGTTGTTCCAGAGAATTTTTCCAAGAATCTTATAAGCTTCTTAAGTGATTCCATGGAACATCCTCAGTTAAAATATTACTGTAACCAGAAAGCAAACGCTATTGCACCTAAGATAACAGACAAGGCTAAAACAGCAGTTCAGCAGCAGGTAAACCAGACATTTATAGATACAATCGTATCTACGATTGCCGGTACTGGCGACTCAGTTATCAAAGATGCAGATAAAGAAACCGGTTCTCTTATGGATGCAGTTATTAACAGACTTACATCCGCAAGGACTACACTTTCAACATACGATGTAATTCTTAACTCAATGCTTGCAATTACTGACCTTACATCATCAATAAGCAGCAGTTCAAACAGTGCTGCACCGCAAGTTTATACACAATTACAGTTACAGCAGCAGCAGTTAATAACCTTACAGGCACTTGTAAATGGTAATTCCGCTGAATCTTTAAATGAATTATCATCTGCTCTTTCAAACCAGATGTCCCAGATTCAAAGCATTATGAGTTCATTAACAGAGCTTTATTCTGACATGAACATGGATGTTGCAGACCTGTCTGCTGCAATTAAGCTTACATCGGGCTCACTCACTCAGACTAAAGAGCTTCTCAGTGACCTCGAGACAAAGCTTGATAATGCAATTAATACATTAAACACAATCACTGAACAGGATACATATGGTTTATTATCAGAGATGTTAAATGCAGATGCCAATACTTTGGGAGATTTTCTCTCTGCACCTGTAAATATAACAACAGAGCAGGTATATGCTGTTAAAAGCTATGGAACAAGCGCTTCACCATTCTACACAATACTTGCACTGTGGTTTGGTGGACTTATACTTGTTGCTATTATGCACACACCTGTGCATCCTGCTCCGGACATTCCAGCAGATGCAAAGAGATATGAAAAATTCTTTGGAAGGTATTTTATCTTCTTTGCAGTAGGACAGCTTCAGGCACTGCTTATAACACTTGGAAATCTTCTCTACATAGGAATCCAGTGTTACCACCCATTCCTTTACTGGGTTGCATGTGCATTCTCAAGCTTCGTATTCACCTTCTTTATGTACAGCCTTACTGTTGCATTTGGAAATATCGGTGAAGCACTTGGAATTGTCCTGCTCGTTATACAGGTTGCCGGCTCAGGCGGTACATTCCCTATAGAAGTACTTCCTAACGCCTACCAGATAATATACCGATTCCTGCTCTTCCCATATTCAATGGATGCATTAAGAGAATGTATAGCAGGAATGTACAGATATGATTACATTAAGAATCTCGCTTTTCTTTCAATATATATAGTTGTTTCGCTGATTATCGGATTGTTCTTACAGAAACCATTTGAGAAGCTGAATCATATGATTGAGAGAAGTAAGGAGAAGTCGGGGGTAATGTTGTAGGAAGTTGCTCCCCTAAAGCACGCCCAGCCGTGTATATTAGTAAAATCAAAACACGCTTCCGCTCGGATTCCGACGCAGCGGTACTAGGTTCGCTGGGATTTGCTACCACTTTGTGGCAGCTTTCCCAGCTTACCAAGTGCCGGCGTCTTCATACGGTTTTGATTTTACTAATATACACGGCTGGGCTTTTCTTTACCGGACAACTGCTCCGCCCCGCCTTTGGCAAGGTTGGGGCGGGAGGAAGTCCAATCTGGTCCGCTGGCGCGTCCTTTTTTCGACTTCGGTGTGCCTTCCCTCCTCTTTAACGTCCATTCCACTGTAAATCAAAAAACTCCCGGAAGTTTGGAGGCAGGTGGTTTGTGTAGTGTAATTTCAAACCGTACGGAAACGCCGGCACTTGATTTTGCGAGGGAGTCGCCAAAGGCGACAAACCTCCCAAAATCTTAGTACCGTTGCGTTTTCGTCCGAGCGAGAGCGCGTTTGAAAATACACTACACAACCACCTGCCTCCCACTCCCGGGAGTCACTTTTCTAGAATAACCCAGTTATTACCCCATCATCATTAACATCTATATTATATGCCGCTGGTGATTTTGAAAGTCCTGGCATTGTCATTACTGAACCTGTAAGCACTACTATGAAGCCTGCACCGGCTGATACATATGCTTCTCTTACATTCATCTCAAATCCTTCCGGACGGCCAAGTAATGTTGGATCGTCTGAAAGCGAATACTGTGTCTTAGCCATACAGATTGGAAGATTACCAAATCCTAACTGTTCAAGCTGTTCAATCTGCTTATTAGCTGCTGCCGAATAATTAACACTTCCTGCTCCATATATTTCTTTGGCAATTGTCTCAATCTTTGCTTTAACCGGCTGGTCTGTCTCATACAGACAGTGGAAATTGCTCTTCTTTGTCTCAAGTGTCTTAAGAACCTTTTCTGCAAGCTCAATTCCGCCTTCTCCACCCTTTTCCCATACTTTGGCAAGGGCGAATTCACAGCCTTTATCTTCACAGAACTTCTGTATATAATCTAATTCTGCCTGTGTATCTGATACAAACGCATTAAGTGTAACAACTACAGGCACACCATATTTCTGAAGATTCTCAATATGCTTTTCAAGGTTTACGATTCCCTTCTTTAATGCGTCAAGATTCTCTGCTGATAATTCTGTCTTAGGTACTCCACCGTTGTACTTAAGTGCTCTTACTGTTGCTACTAATACAACTGCATCTGGCTTTAAGCCTGACTTACGGCACTTTATATCAAAGAATTTCTCTGCACCTAAATCTGCTCCAAATCCTGCCTCTGTGATTACATAATCTGCCATCTTGAGTGCAGTCTTAGTTGCTCTTACTGAATTACAGCCATGTGCGATATTAGCAAATGGTCCACCATGTACTAATGCTGGAGTATGCTCAAGTGTCTGGATAAGGTTAGGCTTTAATGCATCCTTTAACAAAGCTGCCATTGAACCTACTGCCTTGATATCTGATGCTGTAACAGGCTGTCCCTGATAATTGTAAGCAACTACCATCTTGCCGAGTCTTTCCTTTAAATCCTTCATATCTGTTGCAAGACATAATACTGCCATAATCTCTGACGCAACTGTGATAACAAAATGATCTTCTCTTACAGTTCCGTCAACCTTAGAGCCAAGACCTACAACTATATTTCTAAGAACACGGTCGTTCATATCCATACATCTTTTCCATGTAACACATCTTGGGTCAATTCCAAGTTCGTTGCCCTGCTGTATATGGTTATCAAGAAGTGCTGCACATAAGTTGTTAGCTGATGTGATTGCATGGAAATCGCCTGTAAAATGCAGATTCAATTCTTCCATAGGAACAACCTGTGCATATCCACCACCTGCTGCTCCACCTTTGATACCGAAACATGGACCAAGTGATGGCTCACGAAGTGCTATAACTGCCTTCTTGCCAAGCTTTCCAAATGCTTCTCCAAGCCCTACAGTAATTGTTGTCTTTCCCTCTCCTGCCGGAGTTGGATTTATGGCTGTAACAAGAATTAACTTTCCATCTTCATTGTCTTTGACACTGTTGATGTACTCATCTGATATCTTAGCCTTATACTTTCCGTATAATTCAAGATCATCCTCGCTTATGCCGCATCTGGCTGCAACATTCTTAATTGGCTCCATTACTGCTTCCTGTGCAATTTCAATATCTGTCTTCATAATGTTTCTCTCCTTTGCTTTAGCCTTTTCGTGCCTTGCAATCCTGCCTTATCAAAATTCCTAAGAAGTTCCCTTCCTAATATATCTTTACATAAAAACAAGAGGCTACAGGCGCACTTTAATACACCTATGCCTCTGTTAAAAACCTGAAAGATTCTCCCCAAGCAAATCAGCCTCAATATTTCTCATCTCTATGCTTAGAAATTGCTTCTTCGGTGCTGATAATTACAGCTCTCCAGAGTTCCGTCCATAACCGGTCCTTTTGCCTGAGAGTTTTCGCTGTCACCTTCGGCGCTGCATTTTTACACAGTCTCTCCCGATTATATCTTCCGGATATTACCTTAATAATAAGGAAAAAAGCGTCTTGCTTTATCTGCAAAACGCCTTCGTTTTCAACAATAATATATAAATTGACAGAGTTTGTCAATAAGCAACATTTAACAAAATTATTTATTATATTAGGAAATAACAGTATTCAATTGAAAAAAATGTTGTTTTATGATAAAATTTATCTTAATTTTTTATAAAAAGGGAGAATACATAATATGTTTAGTAAAATCAATACTATTCTCGTTACTATTGACGCATATGTCTGGGGAATTCCACTCATTGTCCTTATACTTTCAGTTGGTCTGTTTCTTACTATCAGACTTAAGGGTGTTCAGTTTACTAATCTTGGACGTGCTTTTAAGTACATTTTCAAAGACGAAACTGATGGAAAGCATGGTGAAGTGAGCAGTTTCGCAGCACTATGTACAGCACTTTCAGCAACAATCGGTACAGGTAATATCGTAGGTGTTGCTACTGCTATTGTCTCAGGCGGTCCTGGTGCATTATTCTGGATGTGGCTTGCTGCCTTAGTTGGTACTGCTACCAAGTACGCAGAGTGTCTCTTAGCAGTTAAGTTCAGACAGGTTGACGAAGACGGTCATGTTGTTGGTGGTCCTTTTAACTACATTGAACATGGTATGGGACCTAAGTGGAAATGGCTTGCCAAGATATTTGCTTTCTTTGGTATAGGCGTTGGTCTTTTAGGAATTGGTACATTTACACAGGTGAATGGAATCTCTTCTGCTGTTAATAATTTCTTTGATTCTAACAACGCATGGACTGTTTCATTATTTGGAAGAACATATTCATGGACTGTAGTTATAAGCTGTCTTATCCTTACTTTCTGTGTTGCTCTTGTTCTTATTGGTGGAATCCAGAGAATTTCTAAAGTTGCTCAGGTTATTGTTCCTTTCATGGCTGCAACATATTTTTTAGCAGGTATTCTTATTATTTTATTTAATATTACAGATGTTCCTGCTGCCATCCTTACAATTGTGCAGAGTGCATTTGGTCTTAAGGCCGCTGCTGGTGGTGCCCTTGGTGCCATGGTTGTAGCTATGCAGAAGGGTATTGCAAGAGGTATCTTCTCTAATGAGGCCGGTCTTGGTAGTGCACCTATTGCCGCTGCCGCTGCCCGTACCAATGAACCTGTACGTCAGGGTCTTGTATCTATGACAGCTACTTTTATTGATACTATTATCATCTGTTCAATTACAGGTATTGCAATTGTTCTTACAGGAGCTTACGATATGGGACTTGAAGGTGTTGCAGTAACAACTAAAGCATTCCAGTTAGGACTTCCATTCCCTGATGGAGTTGCTTCATTTATTCTTATGTTATGCCTCGTATTCTTTGCATTTACAACTATTCTTGGCTGGGATTATTATTCTGAGCGCTGCCTTGAATACCTTACTAATGGTAAGAAGAAATGCATCAAGGCATACAGATGGATATATATCCTCTGCGTATTCATTGGTCCTTATATGACAGTATCTGCTGTATGGACAATTGCAGATATATTTAACGGTCTGATGGCTATTCCTAACCTTATTGCACTCGTTGCTTTAAACGGTGTGGTTGCTAAAGAAACTAAAGATTATCTTGACAGAATTAAGAAAAAAGAAATTGATTAATTAAGCATTAACTGCTTATGCGTATAATAAGCCCCACTCCGGATTAATCCGGAATGGGGCATTTTGTATATATCTTTATTCTGTTATAGTACTATGAGGGAATTTCCCCGCTGTAATCACATTTTATGAGCCTATTTTAATATATCCATCACATTTCATGAGTTTTATAGCAAAAGGGGGCTTGTATTCTCCCATATAAACATCTCCATCATCATGCATATTATCTTCCTCTATCATACATTTTTATAAAGAAATTCAATGTAATAATATAACACGTTTGACCGATATATAATGTAGAAGTAACATTTTGAAATAAGGTCCAAGGAGGGATTATTGCAGCAAATGGAGTTATTCGCAATTCAAAAGTGTACCCAGTCCAGACTATCAGTAATCTCAAAGGGGTAGGACAGGATAATACCAGTGCAGAACACGGTAACAGTGGACAGTCTCACAGACAGACAATAACTATCAGAGTTAATCCTGAGACTTATGCTGATGCACCAGCCGATTGTTATACAGTTACCTATAACCGTAACAGTCAGCTTCAGGCATTTTATTATCGCCCTCGCCATGAGTATACTTACTAATAATGGACGAAGAAAAACACCTCTTAATCAGAATGTATATTGCTGATTAAGAGGTGTTTTCTTATGCTCTACGCTTCAGCTTTATATATATGAGTTGCAATATTATTGCGCACGCAATGCCAACTGAAACATAAGATATTAAATCCGTATTGACATATGTCGGGTTAAGACTTGCTGTTCTGCCAAGAAATCTGTTACTGAATAACGTTCAAGATGATAACTGTATGGGTGCTGGCTCTGATTTAGTAGTATATATTGTATAAATCCACTATAATGTTGTTAAACATTTCCTATAAGAATATCTATATTTCAAGATTTATAGGCATATTATTATTGATTAAGAAATGTCTTGTCTGATTTTTTTGTCATGATACCTATAGGTAGTCGTATATTCTGACAGCTTATAGGTATTTTCTGCACATTCTTCTCTCGAATCAGACATTATCCTTGTCAGAAAGCTAAAGATTGCCTATAGATAATGTGGTTTTTTATCATTTATAGGTATTTACAATGAAATCTGCGCTTTATGAGCAGAAATCCTAATATTTCTGCCTATAAGCAATAGAAATAATATCTTCTTATAGGTTCTGCTCTATATTCTGCGACCATGTTGCTGTCAGATGCAAATGTATCACCTAGTTGGACGATACACTATTTTTTGCTCTATCATTTAATTATAATTTGAAAGCAATGAATAATCATGAGATAAGTTTGTTTGAAACTAAATAAAATTTTTTTAAAATATGTTGACTCGGGGTACTACCCGAGTTTTACAATAAGTTTGTCAGGAGGTGATTAAATGGAATATGGAGCAAAATGGATTAGAGAAAATTTAGGAATATCGCGTGATGAGTTACGCTCGTATGAGAAAGCCGGATTAATACCTATAAAGAAGGATGGCTGCTTTTATAGAACTTATAATGATAATGAAATTGAGAGAATATGGTATATTCGTGTTTTTAAAGGTATGGGATACACTTTAAAAGAGTTACGTGAAATAGCAGAAAATGATGACTTTGATTATGGTCCTACAATTGAAGATAAGATTAAAGAATTGGAATACAAAAAATCTCAAATTGAAAAGCATATTGGATTGGCAAATTATATTAAATTAACTGGGCGTTTTCCAAGTAGACCTAAAAAAATAGGTGATATGAAATTCAAAGAATTTCAAGAGTATGCTTTAGATAATTGGAATGTCAATTCCAACCCTAATGTAAAGAAATATAAAAATATAATTGATACGATGCTTAATTCGTCAGATGATGGGTTAAGTGAAGAAGAAACTGTTCAAGTTACTAAATATATGATGGAATTGGAAGAACAGCTATCAAACAAGGACGCTATATTTTTAGATAGAGTGCTTCCAAATGAGATACTTAAAAGAAAAGCATATGGTCCTGCAGATACGGAAGTACAGTTATTAGTTAAAATGATGTATGAAAATTGTAATGAGTTAAAACCTAATGTGACCAAAGACATATTTGTAAGATATGGTGCATCAAGTTTTATGTATGGTGATGTAGCTAAACTTAGAGAGAAAGCGATTGGAAAAGAGGGGTGCAGATTTATAGCAGATGCCATAGCTGTTTTTGGTGGATATAGTTGCTATGAAGAGATTAAGGATTAATAATTTTATTAATATAAATGAAGGAGGTGAGATATATGCAAATGTGTCCAGATTGCGGTAAGGTATATGATGAATCAGATTATGGATATTGTCCATATTGCTCTGGAATATTAAACGAAAATAAAAGCGAAAGACCATTTAAACATTGCCCTTGTTGCGGAAATACTATGTATTGGGATGAGTTTTGGGAGTGTACAAATTGCGATTATGAGATTCATACAGATGAAGATGATTTCGACGGAATGATTGAAGGCTAATATTTATTATAACCATGTTTAATCAAATATTTTTAATAATGAATATCATGGAAAATGAAAGGAGAATGCTTATGTTAATTTACAGAACTAATGAATGGGAAGGACACAGTAAAAATAGCTACTATTGGAATGAGTACAGACTTGAAGGCGGCCAGGTTGTTAAATACAAGTGCCATAGATACAAATTTTTTAATGGAGACGAAAATAATTGGGAAGAAGATGAACATGAGGAAGTATCATGGAATCTTGATGATCCTAATATGCCAGAATGGCTTAGACAGTATATTTAAGTTATGAGAGGTTTGTATGTTATGAAAAAAGAAGAAATAAGTATTTTTATTGATGAAATGTCATTTTTAGGAGATGCATGGACTGTTGAGGAATTGACTACGGCTTCATATGCAAAAATGCCATTAGAGATTGCTATAAGAGAGAGGAAGTCTGCTCTCGATAAAATGAATGACATAATTGGTGGTATGGTATAATCAACCCAGAGTTCGTAATTTCATTGTTAAAAGAGCATATATTTGAATAGCTATATAATGAATAGCTTAAATGCAATAAAAAGGAGATGTCTAGATAACGATTAAATTATTGTTGAATGATACACTATTTTTGCCACATCATTCAAGTAAATGAGCATCGAACATATAAAAAAAATAATTCTAGTTTTATTAACAACATCAACAGCTATAAGTATTATGGGATGCGGAGGTATATCATCAGATAGTACCCAAGCAAATAACAACAGTGGTATTGAGAGTCCAGAAAGTGTTGAGAATGCTTCATGGACGACATACGATGGTCCGTCAACCACTAAAGACGAATGGGAGTCTGACCCATTGTTGACTGAGTTGCCTTATCCGGAAATTGATAATATTAACATTCATTACGAGAGCTCAACTTGAACAGACATTTTTGTGTACGAGCCAACGCAAAGTCAATTTAATACATATGGTAATAAATGCAAATCAGCAGGATTTACCACGGATTTGTCATTCGACAGTTCATTCTTTATGGCTAAAAAAGGTGATTCAGAATTAACTATATCGCGCAATCCAGAAAATAGAATCATGGAGATTTCATATACATATCCAGAAAAGTAATATTTAAACAGAAAAAGAGGGTGTACCAGACAAAATCTGATGTACCCTCTATGTTATATTAGAAACCAAAAATAAACATTATATTATCCATTTTTGCCCCATCAGTCTGTTTGTGAAGTATATTATTCTAATCTTCTAAAATGTTTCTGTGATGTCTTTCTATTCTGAGTAAACCTCTCAAACACTTCTGATACAATTATATCTATTGCCTTCATGACATTTCATTTAACACCATTCTCTAAACATAATTGTAAAGTATCTGAGCCACATCGTCTATCTATATACATGTGTTTAAGGATGTCTCACGCCTTCTTTCCACCAACACCATTAATATACATCAACGGTATTCCGAAGAATGCCATTCCTCCCACAATATTACCTATTGTAACAGGAATAAGATTATTAAATATAAAATTCGGTATATTCAATGTACTAAGCTGCTGTGCTGTATAACCATATTGCTCCATAGCATCTTTCACATATAACGGATTAAGTTTTGCTATCATTCCTGCAGGTACATAATACATATTAGCAACACAATGCTCATAACCGCTTACAACAAAAAGCAGTATTATAAAAAAACAACATAACAGTTTTCCGGTTACATCCTTTGCACGTGCCGCAAGCATAACTGCTGCACACACAAGTATGTTACATAATATTCCCGATGCAAGCGCTGTTGTAAAATCAAGATTACATTTTCCAAGTGCTACTTTAATTGTATATGCACCAAGTATTCCCGATGAATAATTATACTGCCCGCTTACATAATCAATACATGTAAGCATTAACGAGCCAAGAAGATTTCCCAGATATACTACAATAAGCATTCGTATAAGCTTAAGTGCTGTGTGCTTCTTCTGTACAGTTGCCATAATTGCCAGACAGTCTCCTGTAAAAAGTTCTGCTCCTGTCATAACAACCATCATAAGTCCCATTGGGAATACAACTCCTGCAACCAGACGTGCAATTCCTACATTGACGATATCATGTGCTGCCACACTGCTTCCGGCTGCGCCAAATGCAATCATCATTCCTGCAAGTATGGCTTTCATAAAAAGCTTGTATGCTGGACAGTCAACCTTCCCAACACAACCTTCCACATAATTCTCTATCGCTTCTTTCATAGATAACATCTTAAGTTCCTCCCTGATTGTGTATTCCTACACTTCAATCGTTTTGTTTTAACTGTGTATACAAAATACGCTTGCATATTATAGCAAGCTGAATATTTATTTACAAGTATCTTATAAAGAACAATTCTACATGCTTCGGCACCCCTTTTGGACTTTCTCTGTGCATCACACCTCTCTAAGGTCCAAATCGTCAGACTGACTCTTCCCTTTTGGACTTTAACACGCCTTCCCACCGCTTCAACGTCCGATCTGCCGCGGCTCGGCTTCCCTTTTGGACTTCAACACGCCTTCCTACCGCTTCAACGTCCAATTCGCCGCGCTTTGGCTTCTCTTTTGGACTTCAGCGCGCTTTCTCACTACTTTAACGTCCAATCCACCACGCCATGGCTAACCATTATCCCTGCACGACAAAAAGCACCTGCCAGAATGCTATTCACAAGCATTCTGGCAGGTGCAAACCCACATATGTATCATAAATTCTACTTTCCAGATGTTGCCTTAAGTCTTGCCATAGCTCTTGCAAGTGCTGCTCTTGAGTGATAATACTCATGGATACTCTGCTTCTGGCGAAGTCTCTCCTCAGCCCTCTGCTTAGCTTCCTCTGCTCTTCTTACATCGATTTCCTCAGGCTTTTCTGCTGTCTCAACAAGAAGAGTTACACGGTTGTTGACGATTTCAACAAATCCCATTCCAACAACAGCATGAATCCACTCGTCGCTGCCCTCTGGCTGGAACTTCATCTGACCTTCATCAATTGCAATAACCATGTCTTCATGATGGGCAAGAATTTCCTTCTGTCCATCGAACTCAGGCACAATCAGAGAACGGCATTTGCCAGCGAAAAACACCCGGTTAGCTGATATTACTTTTAAATAAAATGAACTTGTAGCCATTAGTTTTTCCTTTCTGGCAGGATGTTACTGCATCTTCTCAGCCTTTTTAATAACATCATCTATAGTTCCTACATTGAAAAATGCGTTCTCAGGATATTCGTCCATCTCACCATCAATAATTGCCTTGAAACCTCTTATAGTCTCCTTTAATGGAACATATACACCAGGAATACCTGTGAAGTTCTCAGCAACATGGAATGGCTGTGATAAGAATTTCTGAATCTTTCTTGCTCTGAATACTGTAACCTTATCTTCATCTGCAAGCTCTTCCATACCAAGAATAGCAATGATATCCTGTAATTCCTTGTACTTCTGGAGGATTTCCTGAACCTTTCTTGCTACCTCATAATGCTCCTCACCTACAATGTCCGGCTCAAGAATTCTTGATGTAGAATCAAGAGGGTCTACGGCTGGGTAGATACCCTGTTCAACTATCTTTCTTGAAAGAACTGTAGTTGCATCAAGATGTGCAAATGTTGTTGCAGGTGCAGGGTCAGTAAGGTCATCGGCAGGTACATATACTGCCTGTACTGATGTTACAGAACCATTCTTTGTAGAAGCAATTCTCTCCTGTAATTCACCCATCTCAGTTGCAAGTGTTGGCTGATAACCTACGGCTGAAGGCATACGTCCAAGAAGTGCTGAAACCTCTGAACCAGCCTGTGTGAAACGGAATATATTATCAATGAATAAAAGCACATTCTGATGCTTCTCATCACGGAAATATTCAGCCATTGTAAGTCCTGTCTCAGCAACACGCATACGTGCTCCAGGTGGTTCATTCATCTGACCAAACACCAGGGCAGTTTTTTCAAGAACGCCCGACTCTTTCATTTCTGTCCAGAGGTCGTTACCTTCTCTTGATCTTTCTCCTACACCTGTGAATATTGAATATCCACCATGCTCTGTTGCAATATTGCTGATAAGTTCCTGAATAAGAACTGTCTTACCAACTCCGGCACCACCAAACAGACCAATCTTACCACCCTTTGCATAAGGTGCCAAAAGGTCAATTACCTTGATACCTGTCTCAAGAATCTCTTCTGCAGGATTCTGTTCTTCAAATGTTGGAGGTTCTCTGTGGATTTCCCACTTCTCCTCTGTGTCTGGCTGCTCTCCACCATCAATAGCCTCTCCTAATACATTAAAGAGACGGCCAAGAGTTTTCTCTCCAACAGGAGTCTTAATGCCACTGCCTGTAGCTGTTACTTCCATGTCTCTGCAAAGACCTTCACTGGAAGCAAGCATAATACAGCGGACTGTATCGTTACCGATATGCTGTGCAACTTCCATTACACATTTTTTATCACCATTATTAACTTCAAGTGCGTCCCTGATTGCCGGAAGGTTCTCATCTTCGAACGCTACATCGACAACAGGTCCCATTACCTGTATAATCTTTCCTTTATTACTCATATTATCTCCTATCCGTCGCATTATTTCTTTCGTTTTTTCTTCTGCGACTTCGCACCAGCGATAACCTCAGTTATTTCCTGTGTGATTGCAGCCTGTCTGGCTCTGTTATACTGTATATCAAGTTCGTGCAACATATCCTTTGCACTCTTTGATGCAGCCTCCATCGCCATCATACGGGCATTCTGTTCGCAGGAGAATGACTCTACCAAAGCTCCGTATACGAAACCAACTATATAATCAGGAACAATTCTGTCCATAACTACTTCTGGGGAAGGTTTTAATGCAAGTTCCTCTCTTTTGAAATCAACTGGTATCTGGATATTGAAATCTGCCTTCTTAAGAGGAAGAAGCTGTTCAATCTGTGTTTCCTCCTGAATAGCATTAATCATGCTTGTGTATATGATATACACCTCATCAAGTTCACCTTTTCTGTACAGTTCTATTATTTCTTCTGAAATATTTCTTGCTCTGTTAAGAGTAGGATTCTGAACTGTATAGTGGAACTGCTTCTCAATCTCAATACCGCGCTGTTCAAAATAATGTCGTCCAAGTTCTCCTAATACGAATAATGAATGATTAGGATTCTTTTCAAGCTGCTCCTGCGCAATCTTTAAAACATTATGGTTATATGAACCTGCAAGTCCCTTATCAGCAGTAATAACTATGTAGCCTACCTTTTTATCCGCTACGTCTTTATCCTCATTTGTCTTAAAATATATACTGCTAATATCAGGTATATGTCTTAAGATTCGGCTCATTTCTGACTGCAGAGTGAAAAAGTATGGTTCCGTGTCTGAAAGCATTTTCTTAGATTTCTTAAGCTTGGAAGAAGAAATCATATACATGGCATTAGTAATCTTTAATGTATCATTGATACTTTTTATTCGATCCTGAATTTCCTTTGTGTTTGCCATATCTATACGCTTACCTTTCTTTTAGCACACATGCATTATGCAAATTCTTTTACTGCTTCCAGAATATTCTTAACCAGCTCATCATTAATCTCTTTCTTATCTTCAATCTGCTTTCCTATTTCAGGATGCTTGAGATCTATGAATTCAAGTAATTCTGTCTGGTGTTTCTTAACTTCCTTAGTAGGTATCTCATCAAATACGCCGTTGTTAGCCATAACAAGTGTCATAACCTGCTCATGCATTGAAAGTGGATGGCAGAGTGGCTGCTTTAAAAGCTCCATAAGGGCTTTTCCGTGCTGTAACTGTGCCTTAGTTGCATCATCAAGATCTGATGCAAACTGTGTAAATACTTCCATCTCTCTGTACTGTGCAAGGTCAATTCTTATGCTTCCTGATGCCTTCTTCATTGCCTTAGTCTGGGCTGCACCACCAACTCGTGAAACCGAAAGACCTACATTAACGGCTGGTCTCATACCTGAATTAAACAGGTTAGTTTCAAGGAATATCTGACCATCTGTGATAGAGATAACATTTGTTGGAATATATGCTGATACATCACCAGCCTGTGTCTCTATTATAGGGAGTGCTGTTATTGAGCCTCCACCTAACGCATCACTTAAACGGCTTGATCTTTCAAGAAGTCTTGAATGAAGATAGAATACATCTCCAGGATAAGCCTCTCGTCCAGGTGATCTTTCAAGCAGAAGGGAAAGTGCTCTATACGCTACCGCATGTTTGCTCAAATCATCATATACAATAAGAACATCTTTTCCCTGATGCATGAAATGCTCTGCCATTGCAGTACCTGCATATGGAGCTATATACTGAAGTGATGCAGGATCACTCGCTGTTGAAGATACAACAATTGAATAATCCATTGCACCATGCTTAGTAAGTGTTGATACAACCTTGGCAACTGTAGATGCCTTCTGTCCGATTGCAACATACACACAGATAACACCTTTACCTTTCTGGTTAATAATTGTATCTGTGGCAATTGATGTCTTACCAGTCTGACGATCACCAATGATAAGTTCTCGCTGTCCACGGCCAATTGGGAACATTGAATCAATTGAAAGTATTCCTGTTTCCATTGGTGTGCTTACAGACTTACGGTCTACGATACCTGGAGCATCTTCCTCAATTGGTCTGTAATCTTCTTCTTTAATATCGCCTTTTCCATCAATAGGCTCGCCAAGTGCATTGATTACTCTTCCTACAAATGCGCTGCCTACCGGAATTCCGGCTTTTTTCTTGGTTCTTACAACCTTAGTTCCTTCTTTGATTCCTGTATCCCTGCCGAACAAGATAACACCTATCTCATTCTCACGGATATCCTGAACCATTCCTTTTACTCCATTATCAAATACTACGATTTCACCATACATTGCATGGTCAATACCGTATACAGTAGCAATTCCATCACCGACCCATATTACATTACCGGTCTCACGGCTTGCTTCATCCCAATTGAAATTCTCAATCTCACTCTGGATAATGGAGATAATATCTGTTGCACTAATTGCGCCCACAGGGGTCACCTCCCAGTTAATTTTCTTTCAAGCTGACAAAAACGTCCTTCAAAACTTCTGTCGTATTCCTTGTGATGTGCTCTTATAACATATCCGCCTAAGAGATCCGCATCCACTGTCTTTGTCAGTTCAATTGTATAATCCGGATATCTGCTCTTTAAGAAATCCTGTGCCTGCTTTGCATTATCATCTTCATCACTGCTGTCTGCACTTATAAGCTCTGCTTTTAAAATGTGGTTTGCTTCATCATCAATTCTGTAATATGAGTCAAATATGTCTCTCATCTCATCACAATAACCAAGCTTACACATTTCTTTAATGAAATTCTTCATAAGTTCTTTGGTATCATCAAGTGCAAACACTTTATCAATGATGTCGTATTTCTTTGCAAGAGGTATTTCAGGATTCGTGAGAATTTTCTGAAGTTCTGAAGTTTTGCTGTATAACTCATCAGCCCTTCTTACATCCTCTCTGCTCACAGACAACCGGTGTAAAACTATTGCATTATTTACTGCTGCCTGCGTCATGAGCATCACCTGTCTTTACGATTTTTCTTGCAGCTATGAGAGCGAGTCTTGCAATATCTGCCTGTGCAGCTTCCGTTGCTTTCTCTTTCTCTGTAGCTATATCAGCCTTTGCCTTTTCAAGCATTACTTCTGTTTCTTTTCTGGTCTTTTCCAAAGCTGCCTCATGCTCTTCCTGTGCTCTGTTTCTAGCATTTACAATAATCTCATCAGCTTCAGTCTTCGCACTTTCAAGCTTTTCGTCATATGAAGCCTTTAATGCATCTGCTTCTTCCTGACTCTTCTTAGCATCATCAAACTGCTGCTTAATCATATCTTCTCTTGCATTGATTACTTTCATAACAGGCTTAAACAGGAACTTCTTAAACACCAGATATAAGACGAGCAGATTGACTACTGTCCATAATATATTCCATGGATCTATACTTAACACTAGCTTCGCCTTCCTTTCTATCTTGTCTTAGTTATCTTTCCCATAAATGTTATTAGCCTAAGAAAAGGATTATAAGAAGGGCGATAACGAAACCATAAATAGCTGTTGCCTCTGCAAGGGCACAACCTAAAAGAAGTGACTTACTAATCTTGCTTTCTGCCTCTGGCTGTCTTGCGATAGCGTCTACTGCACTGCTTGTTGCCTTACCGATACCAAGACCAGCACCGATACCTGTTAATACTGCTATACCTGCTCCGATTGCTACTAAAATTGTTGACATAATAATAATCTCCTTTTTAAAACATTTATTCTTGTTACATATACTCTTACTCTGCAGCCTCTTTTATAAAAAGACCAGTTAAGAATACGAAAACATACGCCTGTATCAGTCCATCGAATATATCGAAGTAACAACTGAATACTGCCGGTAAAACTGCCGGAACTACCATCTTTAATAATTCCATGATTACAAATGAACCTAAAACATTACCGAATAATCGCATGCAAAGTGATAAGGGCTTGATAAATACTTCCAGAATATTAATAGGAAGTATTATAGGCATTGGTTCTGCAAAACTCTTAAGCCAGCCTTTAGTTCCTCTGGCTCTGATTCCTGCGACCTCAATAAGCACAATACTCATCAATGCCAGTGTTGCTGTAACATTCATATCCTTAGTTGGCGGCTTGAAACCAAGCAGTCCTATCAGGTTCGCAATTCCTATGTAAATAGCAATTGCTGACAGATATGGAATGTATGCCTTTCCTTTTTCTCCTACCGTCTCAGTGAAGAAATCATTGAGCCCCTTTATTGCTGTTTCTACAACTACCTGTCTGCGACTGGGGTTTTCCACACTTAGATTTCGGCTTAGCAGAATACACAACAGAAACACAACAGCCATAATAATCCATGTAACAACAACGGATTCATATACTGGGATTCCACCAAACAAAGGTATAGTGAACACTGTCTCGCAATTAAGTTCTTCCATAAGCCCTTCTACCAAAGCATCCATCTGCACGACCTCCTTTCTAAATATGAAACATATTTCTTTTCTGTTCACGGATTTTATTCCACAAAAAAAATAATGTCAAGCCTAGATTCTGCCTAGGTTTGACACTATTTTCTCCTTTAATAATCGTACATTTTTAACAAAAAATTATTTATGACCAGCGTTCATTTTTGTTATTTTTTACATTGAATTCTGGCAAACTTTATTTTTATTTAATAATTTCATTAAAATTTGTCAAAAATGTATCAATAAAATCTGTTAATTTTTCTACAAATTTGTCATTTAATTAAGATATAACCGGTTATTCATTAATTATATTAATCTCTACAAAGCCGTTAAAACACTTGTATTCTCTATAACAAAGTTCCTGAACGTCTCTACAGCAGGAGACATGTATGTACTATTATCATTAACCATATAAAAGCTTCTCTCATATTCAGGTGACTCGATTTCAAATATTTCTACAGACATCTTTTCCAATATATCCATATATGGAACTACCGCTATTCCGAATCCACTAGCAACCAACCCGGCAATAACCTGATCTTCCTCAGTTTCATATGCAACCTTTACTGTTATGTCCGATCTTTTCAACATTTCATCAAATATGCTTCTTATTCCAGAGTTCTTGTCAAAACATACATATGAATACCCGGCTGTCTCTGCAAGATTAATGCTCCTTTTCCTTTTCTTAGCCAGCGGATGTCCTTTGGGAGTAATAAGCACCAGTCTCTGCTTCATAACGGACTCAGCCGTAAAATGATATTCTTCTGATGGCTTGGAACAGAACAACAAATCATACTTCCCAAGCTGCATATCGTCAAGCAGCCTGCCCGTAACATCTGTGTGAAACGTAAAATCTATATCAAGCTTCGGATTCTTCTTTATAAATGCTGCCGCCATCCGAGGGACATAGCTTATTCCCAATGGTCTTACAAGTCCTAATCTTATCGTTCCATTTCCCATTGCACTTCTTTTAATAGAAGCGATTCCATCATCTAACACATCAAGAGTCTTTTCTGCATAAGAAAGAAACTCCTCTCCGAATTGAGTCAGAGTTATCTTATGTCCGTTTTTTTCAAAGAGTTTAACACCAAGTTCCTTTTCCATCTGTGAAATTGCATGACTAAGACTCGGCTGTGTAATGCATAATTCCTCTGCCGCCTTCGTGTACTGGCGTATTCTTGCAAGTGTAACGAAATATCTCAGATTATATATATTCATAGACAGCCTCCTAAGCACATTTATTATCTTAATTATAAACAGTTCTATAGACAAAATCTATAATTTCATTAAAATTATTCATTTGTTATTAATTAATAATGAAACTACACTTAGAGACTGTGATTATGTTCTTTATTAAAAAGGAAAGGGGATTCATTATGAGTTCAATTGATAGTGCAATAGATTTAAATGCTGGTTCTGTTTCTGAAAATGTTAAGACTACGCTTAGAGGTGAGCTTGTTCTTGCCTTTGCTGTTATAATCAACAGCCTTGGAGTTGTGCTTATGCTTTACTCAGGAACTGGAATATCTGCAATCTCAAGCGTTCCATATGCTTTTTCCGAAGTCTTCCCTAAGATTACTCTTGGTACATTTACATATATGTTCCAGGGACTTCTTGTACTCAGCCTTATGATTCTACGAAAGAAGTTCGTACCATCATATCTGTTTTCATTCGTTGTCGGATTCATATTTGGTGAATGCATCGACATGCACAATATGTGGGTTCCAATGCTCCCAACTGCAATCGGATTCAGAATTGTGTACTTTATTATAAGCTACTGCCTGATAAGTCTCGGCATAGCTCTTTCTAACAGATGCAAACTTCCAATTATTCCTACTGACCTGTTCCCTCGTGAACTGGCAGATATCACTGGCGTTGCATATTCACGCATCAAGATTTCTTTCGATGTTATATGCCTTGCCGTAACTGCATGTCTTACCGGCCTGATATTAGGTCATATTAAGGGTCTTGGCATCGGTACTGTTGTTGCTGCATTTACAATGGGAAAAGCCATCGGCCTTGTCGGCAGATGGCTTGATAAGAAGTTTGATTTTGTTTCATTTATGAAGAAATAACTTTCTCACATATTGTCTAATCTATCTTTAATTACATTAATATCATAATCTGGGGCAGATGAGACTACTGCATCGTATATTGGCTTTATATCTGCCTCTTCTTCCTCTAGTTCTGAGGCTATTGTCTCCAGAATTTTTGACTTCTTTACCTTTTTTATAATCTGATTAACTATCTTTAATTGTTCTCCGCTCTGTTCACCCTCTGCAAATACTTCTTGGGTCAATTCTTCTTTTGCTTCTCGTTTTAATTCTTCTATAACTGTTTCTTTTAATTCTTCTTTAGCCATTTCCTTTGCTTCTTCAAATAATGTCCTTCTGACATCTTCCTCATCATAATCATATATGCTCACTTCGACGACCTCCTCCCTGTGCTGTTCAAAGAAATCGACAAGTATATCCTCATCTATGCATTCGTTCATTGCCTCTGTTACTGCAATTCTGACATTGTCACCTTCAACACCCATCTTGAACCTCACCTTATTAACAAATGTCATGTAATCACGCAGCGTTTTGCACTTATTAAGGATATGTACATCTTTATTAATGTTGATAACACGCACCTTAAGCTCCAGCTCCGGATTATCTGTCGGAATCTCATACATATCTGACAGCCTGATTTCATCCTCATCTTCAATCCATTTTTCCAGACCATTGTAAAATGTCACAAAATGCGGAACAGGAATCTTAATCGTGCTTCTTCTGTGAAGCATGGAATTGCTGAACAACTCTCTGAACACATCCGACAGATGTTACATTGTCTTTCTTCTCTGCCATAGATATCCTCCTCGTCTCTTTCGCAGGCAGATATCCACGCACATATACTAATATTATCTTTATCTATATAAATATATTAGCATTTACGGATATCTAAAACAAGCCTGCATTATTCAATTATGTGTTATGTGGATTTTGCTGAATGAATGTCTATAAATGTTTTTAGAAAAATAAACCTTCATAAACGAACTTTCATAGATGTATGTTAATCTATGAATATCCAGCTTTGATAAGCAACTGGTGTTGATTATTGAAGCAATCAACACCAAGTTACTTTAGAAAAGATTTTATTCTTTAAATATATTAATATCATATATAATTATATATGTCAATATATATTATCTAAACATTAGAAATATATCATTTTTATTAAAAAAGGTACAACATTCATCATGTGAATATTATACCTATAATTAATAAATATTATCTATATGCTCTCTCGTATATACCCGCAATCTCTTCATCAGTAGTTTCCTGAGGGTCTCTTACGAACAATCTCATCATTGTTGCCCTTGCGTTCTTGGCAAGTGTCATTGCTTCTTCCTTCTTTATTCCGTAATCAGACATTTTAAGGTCATCAACTCCACATGCCTTCTGTAATTCAAGAAGTGCTGTGATGAAATCTTCCGGTTTAGATGCATTTTCCATTCCAAGAAAATGTGCCATATCAATGAAGCGTTCATCACATACATGCTTATTAATCCAGAATGTGAAGTACTCCTTAGAAAGCATGATAAGACCTGCTCCATGAGGAAGCTCAGGGTGATATGCACTCATTGCATGCTCCATAGAATGTTCTGATATACATGATGTTACAACCATTGAATAGCCAGACATTGTATTAGCGTATGCAACATGTTCTCTTGCCTCAATATCATTACCATCCTTAACTGCTCTTGCAAGATAATGTCCGATATTTTCAATCGCGGCACGCTGAATCATATCTCCCATAATATTATGTTTGTTGCTTATATACCCTTCCAATGAATGGAAAAGTGCATCAAATCCCTGATATGCAGTGAATTTCGGTGGAACTGTTTTCATAAGCTCAGGGTCAACAATTGCATACTTTGCAAACATTCCCGCCATTCCACCAATACCAATCTTTTCATTAGTATCAGGATTAGAAATTACTCCGATAGTATCAACCTCTGAGCCTGTTCCTGCTGATGTAGTAATTGCAATCCATGGAAGCATCTCATTAGGAGGTGTCATCTTACCACCTGATGGGCTGTTAGCATAATCCCACAGATTATCTGATGGCTGTGGAATGAACATTGCCATATTCTTAGCCGCGTCCATAACTGAACCGCCACCTAAAGCAATAACAAAGTCAACTCCGTTCTCGCGACCAATTCTTGCGCCTTCTTCAACTGCTGACTTCAGCGGATTAGCTCCTATTCCGTTATAAAGCACATATGAAACATCAGCCTGTTTAAGTTCATCTATTGTTCTGTCAAGTGAACCATTCATCCTTGCAGACTTTCCATTGCTTATAACAAGAAGTGCTTTCTTTCCTGGCATCTTAAGAGTATGAAGCTTAGAAAGACTTCCGCATCCAAATACGACATCTACTGGTGAAAAAAACTGATATTCATTCATGATTACTCCTCTCTGAAATTAATACTGCCATCTGCAGCATTCATTCCATCAACAATAGCCAGAGATTCCAGCTGGTATCCAAGATTACGGATAATCTGTCCGCCCTGCTGAAATCCCTTCTCAACTGCGATACCAATACCTTCAACAGTTCCACCTGCCTGATTGACAATAGAGATAAGTCCCTGAAGTGCACAACCATTAGCAAGGAAATCGTCAATAATAAGCACATGATCCTCCGGACCTACAAACTTCTTAGATATAAGCACCTGATTCTTGCACTTATGTGTAAATGATTCAACTTCGGCAGAGTACACATCACCGTCAATATTGACGCTCTGTGACTTCTTTGCAAATACAACCGGTACATCAAAGCATTCTGCAACTATACATGCAATACCGATTCCTGAAGCCTCAATTGTTATAATCTTATTAATATTCTTTCCGGCAAATCTTCTCTTAAATTCTTCGCCCATCTGCTTGAAAAGTTTAACATCCATCTGATGATTAAGAAAACTGTCAACTTTCAAGATGTTGCCTTCCTTGACAACTCCGTCCTTCATAATTCTTTCTTCAAGAAAATTCATAGTAATGATTCCTTTCGTAAGTAAATTATCTGTCATATTATAAGAAATAATTCTATCATCACTAAGCATTGCGGTCAATCGCTTTTAGTACTTAATACCCATATTTTTTCTTCTTCGCAACAAGGAAAATTATGGTTGCAATCATAGCAAGAAATTCTGCCACAACTACTGACATCCACACACCTGTAAGCTTGAAAAACACAGGCAGAATAAGCACTGCTGTCACCTGAAATACAAGGGTCCTAAGAAACGATATCAATGCTGATGTAAGGCCATCACTAAGTGCTGTGAAGAATGACGAACCTAATATCGGGAAGCCTGAAAACAGAAACGAACATGAAAAAATCATGAAACCTGCAACAGTTATGTCGAATAATTCCTTATCATACCCGACAAACACCTGCGCAAGCGGTCTTGCAAGAACCTGTCCCAGCACAAACATTGTAAATGCTCCAACAACGATAATTCTTATACCTTTTCCAAGAATACTCTTTAATTCTTTTTTATTACCAGAGCCATAATTAAATCCGACAATAGGTGCACTTCCTACTGAGTATCCCATGAATATTGCCTGAAATATGAAATTGACATACATAACAACACCATAAGCTGCAATTCCATTTTCTCCGGCATATTTCATCAACTGCATATTGTAAAGCATACTTACTAAAGACGCTGACACATTATTCATGAATTCAGACGCACCGTTAGATGCTGCTTTACCAAGTATTCTGATATCAAATCTGAACTTTGTTAATCTTAAAAGGCTTGTGTTCTTTTTCATAAAATACACAACCGGAATTGCACCTCCAACAAGCTCACTCATCGAAGTTGCAAGTGCCGCACCGACAAGCCCCCATCTGAATCCTGCAACAAAAAGTGCATCAAGCGCCATATTGGTAACACCTGCTGCCACAGTCACATACAGACCAAGCTTAGGCTTTCCCGCTGTTGCAAACAGACACTGAAACTCAAACTGCAATATATAAAAAGGTAATGCCGCAAGAATAATTCTTCCATATAATACACAGTCACTAAGAAGCTTTCCTTCTGCACCAAGCATCATGGCAACAGGTCTTATCAATATAATACCAAGAAGTCCTAATACAATACCGCATATTGCTGAAAATGCCACTATAAACGAGAATATGTGGCTTGCCTTCTCTTTCTTTCCCTCTCCAAGTGACATTGCAATAAGTGCGCCACCACCTGTTCCAAACATAAATCCGACGCAGCCAAGAATCATAAGCACCGGCATAATCAGATTAACTGCTGCAAATGAAGTTTTACCTACAAAGTTAGAAACAAACAAGCCATCAACAACGCCATATATAGATGTAAATATCAGCATAACAATTGATGGCATTGTGAATCTCATGAGTTTCCTATATCCAAAATGATCTGATAATTTAATCTCTTCTTTCATTCATTTCCTCAAAATAATCACTTCTGTCTTGCCATTGCAATCTGGTCAGGAGTTATAGGAAGCTCGTAAAATCTCTTTCCTGCCGCATGGCTTAATGCATCTGTAATTGCAGGAAGCGGTGTATTAATTACAACCTCTCCGATTGATTTAGCACCAAAAGGACCTGCATTCTCGTAACTGCTCTCAAACTCAACATTAATATGTCCAATATCCATTCTTGATGGAATCTTGTACTGTAAAAATGAGTTCTCATACAGCTTGCCTTTATCTGAATATGTGATATTCTCTGACATTGTCATTCCAATTCCCTGTAAGATACCACCCTCTGCCTGTACTCTTGCAAGGTTAGGATTAACAGGTGTTCCACAATCAACACATGCGTCATACTCAACAACACGGCTCTCACCTGTGAGAAGGTCAACCTCGACCTCCGCTGCTCCAACCATGAATGGTGGTGGTGAAATAGGTGATGTATGTGTATTGGTAACTGAAAGTGCTATATCATTACCACACATGGATGCTGTTGATATATCGGCCAGGGTTACACATTTATCCTTGTTCTCACCTGATTCGCATATTACTTTCTTTCCGTCAAATGTGACATCACATTTCTCGCAGCCTAACATCTTAGCACCAAGCTTTTCGATTCTGTCTCTAAGCTCTAATGCACATTTTTCAACAGCCTTACCAGTTACATATGTTGTACTTGATGCGTATGAACCTGAATCATATGGTGATATGTCAGTATCTGCACCAAATACACTTATATCATCTGTGCTGCATTCAAGAACCTCTGCTGCAATCTGTGCAAGTATTGTATCACAGCCTGTTCCCATATCAGCAGCTCCAATGTTCATAGTATATACGCCTTCATCATTAAGCTTTAATGTCGCACTGCCCACATCAACTCCTGATATACCTGAACCCTGCATTGCCATGCCCATTCCGACAAAACGTGCCTTAGTATCAGAAATCTTTCTCATAGGATATTTCTCATCCCATTTAATCATCTCTTTGACCTTTGCAAGACATCTGTCAAGTGCACAGCTTGTATTAACCTGTCCATAGTAAGCAGGCATTACATCGCCCTCTTTTACTATGTTCTTAAATCTGATTTCAAACGGGTCCATATGAAGTCTGTCTGCCAGTTCATTTACAGCCGACTCAACTGCAAAAAGACCCTGTGTCGCACCATAACCTCTGTAAGCACCCGCTGACATTATATTAGTATATACAACATCACTTACAAAACGGAACGCCTCTGCCTTTCCATATAATGGAATTGACTTGTGTCCAGAAAGACCTACTGTTGTAGGACCATGCTCGCCATATGCACCTGTATTAGATAATGTGTATAAATCAATTCCTTTTACAATACCATCCTTAGTTGCACCAAGTCTTACATGCATCTGCATCTCATGTCTTGGTGATGAAGCTGACTGTGTTTCTTCCCTTGAAAATATAATCTTAGACGGTTTCTTGGTCTTCCATGTAACAAATGCAGGATATATCTCTGACACAGATGTCTGCTTTGCTCCAAATCCGCCTCCGATTCTTGGCTTGGTAACTCTTATCTTAGATGGCGATATTCCAAGTGCATGTGAAATAATTCTCCTGCAATGGAATACTATCTGTGTAGAACTTACGACATGAAGTCTTCCATAAGTATCTATTGTACAGAAAGTTCTGAAAGTCTCCATCATGCTCTGCTGGCATGCCTTAGTATGATATGTCCTGTCAATCACAATATCACACTCGTCTAGTACCTTATCGATATCTCCGTTGCCGCTCTCATCATGCGCACACAGATTTCTTTTATTATCAGCTCCAACCGGACATAATGCCTCCCAGTTATCCTCTGGATGTACAAGAATCTCATTATCCTTTGCCTTAGTGAAATCAAGCAATGGTTCAAGTACTTCATATTCTGTCTTAATAAGCTTCATTGCCTTATCAACACAGCGTTCATCAGCACCTGCAACAATGGCAACCGGATCACCTATGAATCTTACATGCTTATCAAGAATAAGCCTGTCATAAGGACTTGGCTCAGGATATGTCTGACCTGCACATGTGAATCTTTTCATATTCTGGTCAACATCTTTATATGTAAATATTGCTTCTATTCCCGGCACCTTCATCGCAATATCAGTATTAATATTCTTTACAAATGCGTTGGCATATGGTGAGCGCAGAAGCTTTACAACAAGGCAGTCCTTAGGTGCAATATCATCTGTATACACCGGCTTTCCAAGAAGCAGTTCCATCGCATCTTTCTTTCTGATAGCTTTATTAACCGACTTCATCTATTCAGCCTCCTTTGCTTTCTTTGCCTCAAGGAAATTCATAATTCCTCTTAACTGTCCCTCATAACCTGAACATCTGCACAGATTTCCTGAAAGGAACTCCTTTATCTCCTCTTCATCAGGATAAGGATTCTCTCTGAAAAGTGCCAATGCATTCATAACAAATCCCGGATTACAGAATCCACACTGCTCTGCTCCCTGATCTGCTATAAATGTGACAAATTCAGACGCCTCCTCCTGTAATCCTTCGAGTGTTGTAACACTGCATTTGTCTGCTCTTGCTGCAAGAACTGAACATGAAAGGACAGGCTTATCATTAAGAAATACTGTACATAAGCCACAGTTAGATGTTTCACAGCCACATTTTACGCTGTAACAGCCATGCTCTCTCACGAATTCATAGAGTGTCATGTCTGCCGTAATATCTGCTTTAACAGATTTTCCATTCAACTTAATATCAACTAACATATATTCTCCAATCCGTAATCACCAATTAATCTCTGTTAATATTCTGAAGTGCCCTGCCTGCAAGAACGCCTGCAAGATGGCTTCTATACTCAGCACTTCCTCTCATATTGCCCGCTGTAGGCACATTTTTCTTAACAAATGTACTGAATTCTTCTACTGACTTCTCGTTAATACCGCCTGCAAGTATTCCTTCTGTATCTTTAACAACAATTGCTCTTCCCGGTCTTGCACCTATGCAGATATTGCAGACTCCAGTATCTTTAAACTTTACTCCTGCACATGTAAGCACCGGCAGATCTGTTTCTGTTATTCTCACTGCTTCATAAAACATATTCACCGGTCTTTTCTTAACAATAATATTAACAACAATGTCCCTGTCATAATCACGGTCAGCATACTCAGTTAATGGAACAATGCCTCCCTTGTATAGTTCTACATAAGAATCCAGTCCGATTAAAAGCGTAAGCACATCAGAAAATCCATATCTTCCATATATACTTCCACCAACTGTTGCAAGATTTCTGAACTGCACACCTACAATATGCTTTAAAGCCTCCTTAGCACAGCCATCTGTATATTCATTAAAACTATCATGAACTTCTAACTGTCTTAAAGTAGTCATACAGCCAATCTTAAATTCTTCATCTGATTCTTCAATCTTATCAAGTCCAAGCCCTGACATATCAATAGCCGTATTCATTCTGTTGTCGCCCATACGCATCCACATCATGCCGCCGACAATACGGTTAGCTTTCTTCTGATTAAGCTCATAGGCTTCTTCAAGGCTTTCTACTTTCTTATAATTCTGTATAGTAAGCATAAAAACTCCAATCTATTTATTAGTGATATGAACAACGGACGGTTGTGACGGGCGCAGACCCGTTACCTGCAGGTGATGACTCTCATGGTAGCTTAGCTTAGTGGGAGTAGATACCGCCATCTGCAAAGCCTATTAGTGTGCAGAAAATCAAACGCGCTACGCTTGAACGAGATTTTCTGCACACACCTTTAAGCATATGGCGGCATAACTCCCACACAGCACGCTGCAAATCGAGCCCTCGCCTGCTGGCATCGGGCCTGTGCCCGCCACAACCTGTCTGTCGACCTTCACTACTAAATTCTTTACTCACCAAGAAATCGATAAAAAATCTCATTCTCTTTCCTTATATAAATATAACGGCTTGTAAAACCCTTGTCAATCTGATAAAATTCATTCGCTAATATAATTTATGAGAATTGTTTTTTGAGATATTTAGAACAACAGCCACGAAAAATTGTTGAGTCCAACGCAGGATGCTTTGGACTTAACAATTTTCGTGGCGTCCGTTCTAACAAACCTCCACAAACCAATTCACAGAAAGGATTTTAACATGAAGAATTTTAAAAGATTTACCGCCCTCTTTTTAGCAATACTCATGCTTTTTTCATTAGCAGCATGCGGCAATTCTACAACTTCTGATAAGGGCACAGAAGAAGCTACTACTTCAGCATTTGACGTAATGTCACAGTTTAATGAGATTGGCGTAAGCTATCCTCTTACTGTTACTGACCAGGCTGGAAGAACCATAACATTTGAAAAGGCTCCGGAAAAGATTGCATCATCTTACTACATTTCAACAAGCCTTCTTCTTGCACTTGGATTACAGGATAAGCTTGTTGGAATTGAAGCCAAGGCTAACACAAGAAATATTTATAAGCTTGCAGCTCCTGCAATCGTGAGCCTTCCTAACATGGGAACAGCCAAGGAATTCAACACAGAAGCATGTGTAGCTGCTGCACCTGATGTTGTATTTCTTCCAATGAAATTAAAGAAAACAGCTGATACTCTTGAAAGTCTTGGAATCAAGGCTGTTGTTGTGAATCCAGAAGACCAGTCACTTTTAGAGGAATGTATAACTCTTGTTGGAAAGATTACTAACAATGTCGGTCGTGCTGAAGCACTTAATAATTCAATCAAGACATTTTTAGCTGATAACAAGACTAATGTTTCTGGCGAAAATACACCATCTGTATACCTTGCAGGTAACAGCTCTGTTCTCTCAACTGCCGGAAGCAAGATGTATCAGAATACTCTGCTTACTAACGCAGGTGGTAAAAATGTTGCTTCTGAACTTACAGATACTTACTGGGCAAATGTTTCTTACGAGCAGATTCTTGCATGGAACCCTGATTACATCGTTATCGCTGCTGATGCAACTTACTCAGTTGATGACATCTTAAACGATGCTAATCTTGCCGGCTGCAATGCTGTTAAGAACAAAAATGTAGTAAAGCTTCCTAACGATATCGAAGCATGGGATTCTCCAGTTCCTGGAAGCTTCCTTGGAAGTATATACATTGCTTCTGTTCTTCACCCAGAAAAGGTAACTAAAGATTTCTATGAAACTTGTGTAACTAAATTCTATGAAAGCTTTTATGGATTTACACCTGCAAAATAATTAAGGATGATTTATGTTCAAGAATATTAATAATTACAGGAACAAAATTATACTATTATCTGTCATGTGGGCACTGCTTCTTATAGCAGTGTTTACATGGTCAGTTCTTACCGGACAGTATCCACTCACATTAAAAGGACTGCTGTCAGGGGACACTATGTCAATTATGGTCTTTAAAAGACTAAGACTTCCACGCGCCATTATGGGCATTATTGGAGGCTTTGGCCTTTCAATATCTGGTTATGTATATCAGATGATATTTAAAAATCCACTGGCATCACCTGATGTTGTCGGTGTTTCTTCCGGTGCTAGTGCCGGCGCAGCTTTTGCTATAGTTGCGGTTTCGTCTTTAACCCCTGTTGTATCAATATCCGCATTTGCCGGAGGAATAATTGCCCTTATAATCACATTACTTGTGGCTTATCTTGTTCCCGGCAGAAACAGTTACACAATTGTACTTGCTGGTATTGCCATTCATTCTGTAGCACAGACAATTCTTATGTTTCTCAAACTTGCTGCAGATCCTGAAAAACAGCTTGCTTCTATTGAATACTGGATCATGGGAAGCCTTAACGGTGTTTCAAAGGACAGCCTTGCTATTCCTTTCTTTGTAACATGTGCAGGCTTTATAATCATGACTTTATTATACAGACAGATTCTCATTCTCTCGATAAATGAGGATGAAGCTGCCGCTCTCGGTGTCAATGTCACAGTTCTCCGTTTTATCATATTAATGATTGCAACGTTAATCGTATCATCAATTATATGTGTAACCGGACTTATCAGTTTTATTGGACTTATTGCACCTCACATTGCCAGATTACTCACAAGACGCAATGACAGATTCACATACATATCAAGCGGACTGGCTGGTGCCATCATCATGACAATTGCTGATATATTTGCAAGAAGTGTATCCTCATCGGAACTCCCTGTAAGCATATTTACATCACTCCTTGGTGCACCGCTGCTTATAATCCTGCTTATCAAAGCTAACAAAAAGGAGGTTGCATAATGTCCGATTTATTCAATCCTGAATTATATGTTTCAGATGTATCAGTATATTATGGAAGCAAATGTGCTGTCCAGAATGTAAGCTTTAACATACATCCCGGACAACTCACAGCTATTATCGGCAATAACGGCTGTGGTAAAACCTCGCTTATAAGAGCTGTCATGAATCTTGTTAAACATAGTGGAAAATGCATGCTTGGTGAACTCCAGCTTGAAAGTATGTCTGTCAGAAAAAGAGCCGGCATGATAAGCTACATTCCCCAAAGAACCGGAATAAGCATAAGTATGACTGTAAGAGAAGTGTGTCTGCTCGGATTTAATCCACAGCTTCACATGCTTGAATCATACAATTCCAACATGAGACATCGTGCTGATAAGGCTATCGATTCTGTTGGCCTTGCCGGATTATATGATACAGACTTTCTCACATTAAGCGAAGGCCAGAAGCAGTTATGCATACTTGCACGCACACTTATAGAAGATTCGGCGCTTCTGCTTCTTGATGAGCCTGACAGTGCGCTTGATTTTTCTAACCGTCATATGCTTATGAAACATATCCGGAATATTATTTCTGATAACAAATGTGCTCTCATGTGTATACACAGTCCGGAACTGGCACTTGAGTACTGCGACAGGATTCTTCTTATGAAAGATGGAAAAATTGTTTCAGATATTGATGTACATGCAGCCAGTCTTTCAGAAATCAATGAGAAAATGTCTCTTATATATGATAATATCAATGTTACTGAATTTACTGATGCCAAGGGAAATGTACACAGAATAGTTCTTGCTTTATAATAGGGGGATTTATGAATAATTGTTATTTGGACGCAGAAGCCGTAATTACATTTTTCAGGATGACCGGCAGAAAACACATTTTTATAACAGGCAGCCGCGGCAGTGGAAAATCTCATCTTGTTAATAATATGTTAAAACATATGTCCGATTCTTTCAATCTGTTACAGAGTCATAGAACGGATACACCACAGGTTGTCATTAAATCTAATCTGGTTGCTGACAATAAAGAATTCGTAATTGGTGTACCCCGGACATCTGGAATTAATCCTGCATCTAAAGGCAATAATATGACAATTATTGAAGATGGATTTATTAATTGTGCAATTCCTGCCATTGATACACATCTTGATACAACTCCTGAAAGGTTATTTGTTATTGATGAGCTTGGTTATCTTGAAAGCTCTTGCATCCCATTTCAGAAGGCTGTTGAAAAACTGCTTGATAATTCACATGTTTTAGCTGTAATCAGAAAACAATCCACAGAATTTCTAAACAGAATCTGTAACAGGAAAGATGTTCTTGTTATTGATATTGACAACACATTTGAAACGCTTTCTTGCATTATTATGGCTTCCGGTATGTCAAAACGTTTTGGCTCTAATAAGCTGATTACAGACTTTAATGGACGCTCTCTTTTTGAAAATGCAGTATCTATAAGCCATTTTGCCGGCTTTGGTGAGACACTTGCAGTAACACGGCATGATGAAGTTGTCCATATATGTGAAGATAAAAATATACATTTTCTCCAACACGACATGCCATACAGAAATGAAATGGTCCGGCTTGGAGTTACCAGAATTCTATCAGATAACGCTTCTTCAGGTAATCTGCAGCCTCAGGGAATCCTTTTCCTGCCATCAGACCAGCCTCTTATCACAAGGACAAGCCTGCAGCTTCTGTGTCTTACATTTCTTTATTATGATGATAAGATATGCAGACTTTCCTACAAGGAAAATGCTGGTTCTCCATGTATATTTCCTGCAAAATATTACGATGAGCTTCTAAACCTTCCTGAGAAAAAAGGCGGCGGGTTCTTAACAAAAAAATATCCCGCACAGGTTGTATTAGTTCCTGTACGGGATGAATATGAACTATATGATATCGATACTCCAGACGATATTACTCGTCTTTTGAAGTTTCTTCATTAGCCGGTTTGCTCTTAGGAAGTATCACATTAAGTAATATTGCCACAAATGCTGCAGGTACAATACCTGACTCACCAAACATAAGCTGTACTGCCTGTGGTGTATGTTCAAGAATTGCAGGGCTTACACCCATTCCGTAACCTACACCAAGTGCAACTGAAACAATTGAAAGTCTTCTTGCATCAAGCGGCTCTTTAGTAATAAGCTGGATACCACTTACTATGATTGATGAGAACATCATAACTGCTGCACCACCAAGTACTGACTGTGGCATGATTGATATAAGTGCTCCAAGCTTAGGTATAAGTCCGCATAATATAAGGAATACCGCACCTGATGCAAGTGCAACTCTGTTAACAACCTTAGTCATTGCAACAAGTCCTACATTCTGGCTGAATGATGTATTAGGAAGCACACCGAACATTGCTGCAAGTGTTGAACCAAGACCATCACACATTACGCCTCCAGAAAGCTCCTTATCTGTTGCCTCTCTTCCCATTCCACCTTCCATAACGCCTGAAATATCACCAACAGTCTCTACTGCTGTTACAACAAACATTACAAGTACAGGAAGTATTGCTCTTAAATCAAACACAGGCTTAACTGGCATAAACTTTGGAATTGCAATCCATTTAGCCTCTGCTACCTTGTTCCAGTTAAGTACCCATGATTTAGTATACTCAACTCCATCAGCTGTAAATGCTGTATGTGGTAGAACCAGTCCCATAATAATTGCTACAATATAACCCACAATAATTCCAACAAGAATTGCAGATGAACTAAGATATCCCTTAGTCCAGTGCTTAACAAATAATATAACTACAAGCACAACAAATGCCAGGAAAAGATTTTCCAATGAACCAAAATCCTTAGCAGAACTTCCACCACCAAATGAATTGATACCTACTGAGATAAGCGACAATCCTATGGAAAGAACTACTGTTCCTGTTACTACTGATGGGAAGAACTTTCTTAATGGTTTAATAAATGCTCCAAGTACAGTCTCAAAAAGACCACCTATAATAGATGCTCCCATAATTGCACCATAAGCTAATATTCCGCCACCCATAATCTTGGTAACACTGCTGAATACTCCGATAAATCCAGAGCTTGTACCCATAATAATAGGTACCTTGCCACCAACAGGTCCGATTGAAAACAACTGAATAAGTGTTACAATACCTGCAATAATCATTGCGTTCTGTAAAAGTGCAACCTGGATAGATGCATATTCACTTCCTGCCCCAATTCCACATGCACCTGTAATAATAAGCAGCGGTGTAAGATTACCTACAAACATTGCCATTACATGCTGAAGTCCAAGCGGTATTGCCTGTTTTAGCGGAAGCTTTCCATTAAAATCATATGCTTCCGGCATAAGCGCTTTTATTTTTTTCATAAGTCCTCCAAATATTTATAAGAATTTTATAAAGCACTAATACTATAATTCAAAATTCATGTGTTGGCAATATTTTAGTGTTATTTCTAATATTTTTTAATCTAAGATTTTCCCGTCAGTTGAAATCGTCACAACCTGCCATGGAATGAATTTTCCACTGTTCTGTAATGCTGTCCTTGCAGCATATTCAAGTCCTCCGCAGCATGGAACTTCCATTCGAACAATAGTAACACTCTGAATATTATTGTTACTTATTATCTGTGTAAGCTTTTCGCTGTAATCAACATCATCAAGCTTCGGACAGCCGATAATGGTAATCTTTCCCTTCATGAATTCCTGATGCATATTGGCATATGCATATGCTGTACAATCCGCCGCGATTAAAAGCTTTGCTCCATCAAAATATGGTGCATTAACCGGCACAAGCTTAATCTGGCATGGCCATTGTGCAAGCTGGGATTCTGGTGCAACCGGGGATGCCGTGTGTCCTGCTGCTGAATCTTCTGTCTTCGCATTTGCCTGTGAATTTCTGTTAAACTGTCTCATCATGCTTCCAGGGCATCCTGAAAAATGTGGTTTATGTGCTGCTGCCTGCTCCTTTGCAGCTTTATTGGCAAGAACCGCAGCTTCATCATATGCTGCTGCTTCTCTTTCTACAAATGAAATTGCCCCTGTAGGACACTGTGGAAGGCAGTCTCCAAGTCCGTCACAGTAATCATCTCTCATAAGCCTTGCCTTTCCATCAACCAATCCGATTGCCCCCTCATGACATGCTGTCACGCATGCTCCGCACCCATTACATTTATCCTCATCAATATGAATAACTCTTCTTATCATCACTTAATCCTCCTGTGTTCTCATTGATTTCGTGATTAAAGAATAATATAATGAGCATAATAAATATGTTGTTTTAACCACATTTTTGATAATTTATTAAAAATGTACTTTAAGTCAGAAAATTGGATTTTACCGGGGCAGTATAAGGAGAACTTATGGCAATTATCAAATCACCAATATTTAAAGATATCACCGAATCTGAAATATCAGAAATGACCGCAGCCGGATTTCTGCGTGCCAGAAAATTCCGCAAAAATTCGTTTATATATCATGTAACAGACAGCGTTCACGAAATTGGAATTGTTGCATCTGGTCAGGTAACTATTGAATATATAGATTTGTGGGGCAACAAAGCTATTATGAGCAATATTACTCCGGGACATGTATTTGCTGAAACATATGCTCTGACTGGCGAACCGCTCATGGTAGATGCGGTTGCATCTGAAACAAGTGTGATTCTTTTTCTTGATATGGATAAATTGATGAATTCACAATTTGAAAATACACACTGCAAAGATACAATCCTTAACAATCTGCTGCACATTTCCATTCAGAAGAATCTCACCCTGTCTAACCGGATATTCTGCACATCACCTAAGACAATCCGAGAAAGGCTTCTTATATATCTGTCCAATGAGTCAAGAAAAGCTGGCAGTCAGGAATTCGTAATTCCATTCGACCGCCAGCAGCTTGCCGATTATCTTAACGTTGACCGTTCAGCACTTTCCAAGGAACTTGGAAAAATGCGTGATGAAGGGCTTATTGAATTCAGAAAAAATGCATTTCATCTGCACAGCATTTGCTAAGAATTCTGTTCTATAAACCGTTTCACCACTGGTCTTATCGGTGGTGAAATGTTATCCAGTTCAACCTCGGCAATATTAAAAAACTTCAGTTCTTCAATTTCTTCTTCCTGTCTCTTTAATTCTCCATGGTATTTTCTGCACACATATATAATCTCAATATTAGACACTTCATCACCATTAGGATACACATAATGCACCTCCGGACCGGAATTCACCATAAAAAATTCTATCTCATCTGCAATAAGACCTGTCTCCTCAAACAGCTCTCTTCTTGCACAATCCTCCACTTTCTCGTCAAGTTCAATAGAACCCCCGGCATATCCCCATTTGTGATTATCTGTACGCTTTCCTAAAAGAATCTGGTTCTTTTCATTCACTATTATTATGCTTGCGGCGCACTGCATCAGTGTCCTGTGTCCTACAAGCTTTCTTAAATCCATTATGTAACCTGGCATTGTTTAATCCTTTCAACAGTAAATTCCAATTTATCCTCTAACTGCCTCTCCATACGAAAAGACATATTCTCTTCTATTCTACAAGACTCTTACTTTTCCATTTTCCACTTTTCCATCTAAGCACCATTCCAACAGCTCTCGCGCACTCATCACCTGCCATGGCAATATATGCTCCTACTGCCTGAAGTCCCATATGTATTCCAAGAAAATATGTTCCACCAACTGCAAACAGATACATAAATATTGCGCCCATTATAACAGGGAAAATAGCATCTCCACTTGTTTTTAATGCCTGGCCATATACAAGATTTGTCACTCTTCCAAATTCAAGAAATATATCTACTACCAACAGTTTTACTACAAGCTCAATCATCTGTATATCATTCGTAAATATATGAACGATAAAACGTCCGGTAATTGCAAATGTCACAGAAAAGCACGTTGCTGTTACAAGACCATATATCACAGCTTTTCGCGTACCCCTGTCACATTCCTCATACTTCTTTGCCCCGATTCTCCAGCCCGTCATAATGGCATTTGCCTGTGCAAGCGCAGCTCCCACACAATATGAAAAATTGGCTATCTGCATAGCATACGAACGAGCTGTAACATTCATTCCATCCGTATCCATATGGTTCATAAAACATACTATAAATGTCATTGCCACATTATAAAGTGCTGTTTCGAATGCCGAAGGAAAACCGATTTTAACAATCTGTGCAAGTATCTTTCGTGGTTGTGCGCGCTCAGGACTTTGCTTTGCTTTTATAAGTACAGCTCCCATTGCTGCTACAATAATAAGATTCACAACCTTTGAAAAAACTGTTGCAGTAGCAACTCCCATTACTCCCCAGTTAAACACAAACAAGAATACCGAATTCAATATAATATTAATTACATTACCAACAACTGTCCCTATTAAGGAATGTTTTGTATAACCAAACACTCTTAAATAACTCGAAAAAATTGGAATAAGCGCATTTAAAAAACTTGCACCTCCAACAATTTTAAGGTATGTTTCAGCCGGCTCAAGTAAAGCAGGGGCAATACTCACTATCTTAAGTATCCACCCAGAAAAAGCAGCAAGAATAAAAGACATCAGGATACCTGTCAGTGCATTAAATACAAGTCCAAGCTGCCTGGCCTGATATGCAATTCCAGGTTTTCCAGCTCCAATATTTTGTGACATAACTGCTACCATACCGGATGATATTACCCCGAACATGATAATAAAAACACCTATATATGTATTTGCTGTTCCAACAGCCCCCACAGCCTGATCACTTACTGATGATAACATCAATGTATCAACCATACCTGAAAGCATATAAAATAAAGTTTCCAGGCATATTGGCACAGATAGCTGTGTCAATGTTTTTCTTTCACCTTCCATACATTCTCCTTAAAATACTAATGTAATATATATTATCAAATTCAGTTTCCGCATGAATCGTCCCACCAGTGTTTACGAACTCTGATAAGGGCAAATACAAGGGTGCAGGACATCCGGTGGATGTCCGCTTTGCACCGACCGAAGCGGCAGCGGAGACCAAAAAAATCTGATAACACATTATAACACAAAATGAAAATGACATGGTGATTAACCAGTAGGAAATGTTGCATGATTAATCTGCTGTTTTGGCTGCCTTGATACTTCTTAGGTTGACGGCTAGATACGCATTAGAGATGTCTCCATCCAAATGCTGTTCTAGCAAGTAACTTTTCCCTTGAACCCTTTGTTTATTATATGTGTGGCGCTTTTCGCCCCCAAATAGTGAAAGTGGGGGCACTTTCTGCCCTCGCTCAGGAAATATTGCTAAAATTGCCAATCTCGACAGTAATACCCATAATTCTGTTAGCAACGGTCGATACCTCCTTCCGTAAAAATGGGCATAAAAAAAACAGATTTCTCCAGACATGAAAAAAGCACCAACCATTTCTGATTGATGCTTTCAAATTATTTTGTTTTTATAAATCTGTTTAATTGCGTATCCACATCTCGTCCACCATACATAACACGGATAATCGTAACCACTTGTGTATCATCATCAGGGATATATAAAACAAGATACATGCTTCAAGCCTATCAAGCTGACCACTTACATTTTCTGGTGTCTGCAGTTCAAAAGCAATGTATTCGAAGATTCCACGAAGGTCTATCTCGGCCTAATCTGAAATCACGATATAATAAATCATAAATTGTAATCCTTGCGGATATTAGTAAAAACAGATTTTGCTGATCTAGTATGACCAGAATGCATATCTGCATATCCTTTCTCTCATACTGGTTTAAGTATATCAGATTCATTAAAATCTGTCCGAAAAACTGTCTTAATTTATGAGACCATTATAGCTAATAATAAGTCTCTATTTTTCAATAACTATTGCAGAATTATATCTTGTTTAAGAAAATATTTTAATTTTAAAGATAAAAAATTCTTCATCCTGCAATGCTTTATATTCTATATTGTAATTATTCAGAATATTACTTACAATATATAAACCTAATCCATTACTATTTTCCTTATTTAAATCAAATTTAACATCAAATATTTTATCCATATTCGAAATTTTATTGTTACCGTATGAATTCTCTATATATAACCAATCATTAACTATCCCAATATTAATTACCCCATTTACATCAGTATATTTTACCGCATTACTAATCAAATTAGATAGAATAATCTTTAAAGCTGTTTTTCCTATATAAACATTCTCATCTAATATATAATTATTGACAGTTATTTTCTTTTGATTTGCTAATATTTCATATTTTTTTAATATGTCTTCTAATGTATCATTTATTTTCAAATATTCTTCATCATTGTTCAAATTTTCTATAGAATGAACTGATAATATTTGAGAAATATTTTTTGTTAAACTATCAACGATTTCAATACATTCATTAATATAAATATCTCTTTCTTTATATTTTCCAATATTGTATTTCATGTTTTCCAGTATTATTTTAAGACTAGCAAGAGGAGTTTTAAGTTCATGGGATGCACCTTTAAAAAAGTCATATTTTAACTTTTCTAATTTTAAAATTTCTTTATTTTTAAATTCCAAATCGTCAATTGTTCTTAATAAAGTAGAATACAAATCATTAATTTGTTGTTTTAATTCTCCCACTTCATCATTAGAGCTAACTTTTAAACGCGTTTTTTTATCAAGTTTCATCATTTTATCAGTAACAATTTTTATTTCTTGTATATTATTTTTTATTAATTTTGCATAAATTAAAGAAATAATAGCAGAAAATAAAATTGATATTAATAAAGAATATGGTAAAAATTTAAGGCTTAAATCTTTCGCATCTTTTTGCATATCAGCTGTAGAAACAAATTGTAGATTTGTTTTTTTACCATCATTAAGCTTTATTTCTCTTTCTTCAATTATCAAAGAATTACTATCACTTTCTAAATTAACATTTATATTATCTTTGATTTGTATTTCATTCTTATTATTTTTTTCTTTTATAAATGCTTTTATTTCACTACTCTTAGAATAAAGCTCCAAAGTTTGTTCTATATATTTTATTTCTTTTCCATTCATATTACTAGAAATTTCATTTGCCATATTATGAATCTTTTCTTTTCTCGTCTCCAAATATGTTTTAGGAAAGATAAAAAAAACTAATGAATGAACTAATATAATTATTATTCCAAGAACAGAAAATATTTGTATGAACATTTTTGGAAATATCTTTAATTTTTTCATTTTCTCTCCAATTTATATCCTACATTTCTTATAGTAGTTATACAGTCTAATTGTAATTTTTTTCTAAGTTCTTTTATATATACATCGTAAGCGCAAAATATTGCTACGCTGCCCATGAATCACGCTTGCACCAAAATGATAGATGCAAGCGTTTTGCTCTATGTTTAGTTTTGACAGTTCGCTTTCGCAGTCTCGCTCCATGGGGCAAGCTGTTCCAACTGTTCATCTGACATTTTAGCGTCTGGCCGCTGTGATAAGAGATATGTCAGATATTTGTAGGTATTCAGGTCATTCGCTTTTGCCATCTCAACCATTGTATACACAATAGCGCTAGAGGCAGCTCCCTTCGGGCTGGCACTGAACAGCCAGTTTTTCCGGCCAACAGTGAATGGTCTGATTGCATTCTCGCTAAGATTATTGGATAAACTGCAATGACCGTCTTCCAGATAGGTCATCAGGGTGTCTTTCCGATTTTGGGCATAGTTCACCGCTTTCGCCAAACGGGTTCCCTTGTTTGGACGCTGTTGATCCAGCCAATTCCAGAATGCCTCCAGTATCGGCTTCTCCTTTTCAAGACGGAACTGTTTTCTCTGCTCCGCAGTATGATTTTTTGCTTTTGAGTACCGCTCACAATCAAACAGCTTGGAGCAGAACTGTACTCCCTGCACTGCCGGAAGGCTGTAATCATACTCTTTCCCTTTCGGTATGGCATCTGTGAAGTAACGTCTCACATGTGCCCAGCAAGAGCATCGTTTGATATCCGGCAGATTGTTATAACCCTGGTATCCATCAGTCTCCAGATATCCGCTGAACCCCTGTAGGAAAGATGCCGCATGGAACTTTGCCCTTGTCTCTGTGTAATGATAGAGCAGGATCGGCGGAAGCCCATCTTCTCCACTGCGGAAGAGCCACATCCAGGAATCTGTTTCAGGATTGCGCTCCGGCTCATTCAGTACCTGAACCCGGGTTTCATCTGCCATCAGATATTTACGCATCCGTAACTGACGGTGAAAATAATCATAAACATGACAGAGGTAATTCTCGGCACAGTAAATGATCCAGTTAGCAAGCGTAGCCCGGCTTAATGGGACACCCAGCTGCTTCCATTCCGATTCCTGCCGGTTTAATGGCAGACCATTCTGGTACTTCTGGTGCATTGCCCATCCTACAACGGATTCCGATGCATAACTTTCTGGGATCAATGGTTCCTGGACAGGCGCTTTGACAAATGTCTGATCATCTGGGTGTTCCTCTGATATGGCACATTCCGGGCATTTATAGGTTTCACGATAGATATTTACTACTTTTCCTTTGGCAGGGGTAAAGCGAAATTCATGGCGGACGAATTCTTTCCCAATACATTCCATCTGCGTTCCGCAGGTTG
>OMEJ01000014.1_pt1 | contig 222384 bp, 193 predicted proteins | sample 1645361 | NCBI WGS metagenome assembly OMEJ01 (sample SAMEA103958156, study PRJEB25191) | human gut metagenome
ACCCTATATAAAATCCACTATTTATCTGTGTTTTTTAGTTAATGAGCAGGCGCTAGTTAAAGCAAGGAAATGATGTTCACCATGATAAGATATATATTCAACACTATATTCATTTCCTTCCGCAAACTCCTCTATTAATGCCTTTTTTTCAAAACTTTGTTCAACGGATTTTTTTACCGAATCAGCTAAATCTCGGCTATCTTCCACCTTGAATATCCCTCTGCTTCCACTTCTGTCAGTTGGTTTTACAATCACTGGATATATAATATTTATCTTGTCCAAATCCGTATTCAAATCTACTTTCATACTTTTTGGACTTGGATCTCCATTTTTTTTAAATATCTGTCTCATTAAATATTTATTAGTACTAACATCTGTTGTCTCTAAGCTATTACCATTTAGCCCTAACTCTTCCGCTACATAATTAACCGTTATCACAGCAAGATCCGATGCTATACTGCATATCCCACATATTCCAATTTCACGGCACTTTTTTAGGATGCATTCTTTTTCAACAATACTGATCGGATAAAAATAGTCTGCTGCCCTTTCACCCACATCATTTATTTTCCATGCAAATACATGTGTTATATATCCCAATTTCTTTGCCTTTTGAATCAAAGGTAACTGTAAATAACTTGCTCCTATAATAGCTAGATTCTTTTCCATACATTCACCTCAATGCCATTCATTGACTGATATAATAACAATACTTCTCCTTAACATTACCATTTAATCAAATCTATAAAAATCTCTTTCTCCATTCAATAAATTCAAAACATTATAAAATGTCTGTCGCCCCATTGCCAAATAATTTACGCTCGCATAAAATGCCCCCGTATAATTTTCATTCATTTTTTTCAGGCTTACTGCTGATTCTAACTGTGTTTCAAATGGAACAAATACAATTTTTTTATTATATGGTAATTTGTTAAACCGTTTTGCCAATTCTTCATTTTCTGTCTGCATTTCAACAAACAAATTATTCCTGTTAATGCGTTGTTTTCTCTGATCCCATTTTTCTTTCGCTTCTTCAAATGATTTATAATGATTAAAATGAAGTTCCACATCCCCTAACAAAGCCACTGGATATTCACTCTGCAAATTAGGTTCATATTCATTTTTATAATACTTTATTTCTTCTTTCATGTAATCATCAAAATCCTCCAACAGCCTTATATAATCTTCCTGTGGAATAAACATATTAATAAACGGCGATAAAAATTCTGCTTTCAAAGAATGGTATGTAAACCCACCCCAACAATGATTTGATACAATACTTACCTTTTCATTAATAAATTTTACATATTGCTCAAAATCAAACATTGGTAAAGAAAATATCTTTATTGAAAAGATCCTGTCTTACTCCACCCCCACGCTTACCAACAATTTTTTTATTTCTGCAAAATTTTGTTCCTGACCTGCAACTAAAAGGTAATCCCAGTTTTGATTCAAAATATTTTCTATAGAAGTCACTGGATATCCATCCATATTTTTCGCATAAATATCAGGTGTTCCAATTCCAATAACTTTAATTTTCCCCAATAACTCCTGTAACCTTATATTATTTACCTCACTCTCATAAGCTACACCGGTATAAATAATTGCTACTTTATACATTGCCCACTCTCCATTCTTATCTTATTTCTAAATACTTCATCGTAAATTATTATTGCATTCTACTATAAGTGATTGAAATCGTTCGTCTTTCTATAATCTTAAATAATTTCTCACATGCAGTAACTTGATTCTTCATTCCAGCAATCTTATATATTTTTATCAATCGCTCCAATACTTTGTTTTTATCGACTGTTGCCCGAAGTATTAACTCCTCCAGTGTTTCATATGAAATTTGTTCTGCAGCTATTGCATCCCATAATTCCTGATACGATACTGGCTGCAGTCCTAATTCCATTCGTCTCATCAGAAACCGGACAGACATATATTTTTCATATATTTCCTGATAGTCCCGACATCCCATAAAAAAACTATTTTTTACTCCCGCAGTTTTTTCTTTTTCATAAATATCATATAAAATGCCAAGTATTTCTATCTCACTGCTTTTTCTTCCGGCTCCACGATAGGAATCTATAATCTGTCCTACCTGTTTCCATTCATGTGCAGCAATCAACGCTTTTATCTGATCCGCAAGCAGATCGCTCAAATCGTTCCATTCCTTATCATAGGTAAACTCAAAGCCTCCATCCGCATACAGATATTCCGGATATTCTTTCAAGCAAATTTTTCGTGCTTCATCATAATAAGTCAATTTTGCAAAGCTGCTGTCATGAATTACCCAAGGTGTTTCCTGATAAGGAACTAACACTTTATATTCTGCCCTGCGCATTTCAAAAGACTGTGATACATCATAAAAATCAAAATGTGTAAACAGGTCTTCCCGCCACGGAATATCGTATTGTGTTGCTATCAAAAGACCATCTACCGCCTCAACGATCGTATCCCCTTTTTTCATATCCCTGGCACCATACATATAATATGCCATATCCGGGTCCCGGCAATCCACCTTTCCAACATTCCAGGCACGATAAGTTACACCTGTTTTAGGCATACCATTCCCGCCAATCATTCCAATCATTCCAATATGTATATCCTTTTGAAACCGCTCTAACAGATATATTATAAATTTAGGCTCCCGAATAAACACATCCTGATGCAAATATACCTTATATTTTGCATCACTGCTTTGCATTCCGGCATTGTACCCTGCACACATAGATGGTGCTCCCGTTATTCCAATGACATCAAGTTCCATCCCCTCCGGCAATATTAAATTATGGATATAATACTGACACTCATTAAAATATAACTGATTATTGGTGCATATGATAAATGCGATTTTATTATAATTCATACATTTTCTTTCATAAAATATATATTTCTACAATTAATTGTATATTTTTTTAACAGAATCCGTTTTTTACCCACCTTAATGCCTCTTTATAATCGTTGGATGTATCAATTTCTCTGGTTCTTACCATCATAAATGGAATTGGAAGATGTGGCTCTATCAATTGAAAAACATGCCCCGTTCCATCACGCAATCTGTCACTTCTCACTTGTGTCACCCCGTTCCACTCATAATTTCCATCGTTCTTTGAAAAGGCATGAACATATTCCATTCCTTCCTGCATATAAGTCTGAAGCATCCAAGGATCATCCGATATCTTAGTGCACCCTCCAACAAATTCTTTTTGACACGCCAAAATCTTTTTCATATCTTCAGGATGGACAATCAAATCTCCATCCAGAGACAACACATATTCATTTGCATATTTTGCTGCAAGTACAACACTTGCACCTGTCCCAGTATTCTGATACTCATGATTAAATACAAATGTCACATCACTTCTATACTTTAGCACTGCTTCTATCATAGAAGATGCCTGATATCCTACTACAATACGAACATCTTTTTCTTCCTGTAGTTGTTCAAGATATCTCACAATCAATGTTTTTCCATCCACTTCCAATAATGCCTTTGTTGTTCCTAATCCGAGGCGATTTCCCATTCCAGCACAACTTATTATCACAGTCCTTGATAATGCCATTTTTTCTTCCTGCAATAATCGTCCCAAAAAATCTACCAATTTTTTTTCTTCATAAATTACATAATCGACAATCGAAAGTATCTCAGGCATAACTTCCTTTATTCCACCATATCCAATTCTAATATCTGCCTTTTTCATCATTGCAATGTCAGATTCAGAATTACTAATTGCAACAACCGTTTTTTCCCGATTTTTGTCTATGCAATCTTGCTTAAAATAACAGCGTTGTGCATTATCGTTGATAAACTCCAATATACCACAATTTTTTTCACCGCTTTTATCTTGCACTATTGCATCCAAATTAAATACGAAAATATACTCTCTCATACCTTTTCTCCCGCTGTTCATTTTACCGTAAATCTCTCTTTAAGTTAATAATTACTTCCTCTAGAAATTCAACCCAGCATAAGCCTCAAAGCCACCAATAATTTCAATTTTTCAGAATACACGTCTTTTTCCCTGCATTTTCCAAATATTTTTCTTACAGGTCACTATCGTTGCAGAATAAAATAATATTGTGTTGTTTCCTTGCGATTATTCAACCCCTTTTCCTGAAACAAAAAACCTTCTTGCTCAATCTGAAAACCTTTCTGCAATAATTCTTTTTCAAAGAAATGAACCAGTTCGTCTCTTGTCCGATAAATTGCATTATAATTATCATTTAAATCTTCTGAGAAAAAATCTTTTAGCGTAAGACGCTCCCCCACTCCAATAGGCTCCCGGATGCAAATTCTTGTTTGCTCCATACATTGATGTTCCAACTGTTCAAGAAAAATATCCATATCTTCATCATTTATGTACATTAATATTCCCATCAGCAAAATCGTATTATAATTTTGCTTTTTATTTTCCGACAAAACTCTCTCTATTTCTGTCACTGCACTTTCATAGAAGAAATAATTTGATTTTCCACTTCTGCTTTTCGCAATTTTTATCAAGTCACTACTAAAATCCAGTCCACAATATTCCTCAATTTTCTCCGAAATTGCATCTCCCCATCTACCTATTCCACATCCAATATCCAATATTCGGGATTGTTCATTCAGTTCAAGTAGTGGTTTTAATTTCTGCACTTCCTTTTCATTTCGTTCTCTTACCAGCTTTTCATTATGATCCTGATACATTGTTACCGCATATGGATTATCTGTTCTAAACTTACCAGCCCTGTTTTTAAAAAATTGTTTTGTCTCATTATAATCAATATTTTCTATTTTCTCTTTAACTCGCATAATATATTTTCTCCAGTTTCAACTCTCTTTTCTTTTATTGAAAAAATTTTTTTAAAGTATACTTTGATGAGCACTGACACCCTATGCTTTCTTTGAAATCACACAATCCATAGTTTGGCACACCATTTTCTGTCGAAGGACCAATATCCAATACATGTATTCCCTTCTGCTGATAAAACTCATAAACATTTTCTGCAAGTAAATTCATTGGACGCTCTTCAGAATATCCATCAATATCTCCCCAGTATATCACTTGATACACATCTTTATTTACACAGAAAACAATTGCAGCAGCAACGTCTTTTCCCTTTTTATTGAGTAAAAATATATCATGTTCCGTAATCCGGATTGTTTCCTGGACCTGTTCCCAGCTCATTCTAAGCGGATACCCTTTTCTACATCTGTTTTTTTGAATCACCTGATATGCACGCTTTTTTTCTATTTCTCCAATACACTTAACAAAATCAAAGTCTGCTCCCTGTGCTCTTTGAAGGTTTTTTTTTGCATTTCTCTGCAATATATCTATATACTGCACCTGATTGTTCATATAAAATTGAAAATTCAAATCACATTCCTGTATCTGATATTCCTCATTTAACAAGACTGTCTGCATCTTTGATATATTAGATTCATCATAAAAAAAAGGAGGAAGTCGAAAAGTTACAGACGCCATTTTATTTGTCTGCGCATATGTATCCAGTAACTGTATCGCTTCTTCCATCTCCCCTAACCGACTTTCTCTTATAATCTCTGGCATAGCAAAGGGCGCCGAATAAGGGAATTGCAGTTCTTGATTAATCACTCCTCCAGCAATGCCCATTTTATAATGTTTTCCTTTGAACAAAAAAAACAACACCTCATCCGCTTTTTTCCTGTTCAGTTCATGAAATGCCATACTATTATAAAAATATTTATAATCACCTATTATTTTCTGATATGTTTTTCCATCAACAATTTCTAATACCACTTTATCACGCTTTCCTACTTTATTCGATAATTTATAAATATTTCTGACCCGTTCTCTGGAAAATATTTTACCATTCTATCCAACCCTTCAATGACCTGTTCTGTGATAATTCCCTGCTCTAAGCACTGCATCATCTGGCTGTGTGAAAATGGTTTCATGAAATAACTTCCAGCATTAAGCACTTCTATCTGTCCGTCCTCACACGACTTAAGAACTGCATATTTTAATTTATCCATTGAAAAAACCGTATGCTGTTGAAACTTTTCATTTCGGGCTGAAGGTTCACATGTATCATGAATCAACCCACTCTCCATTGCCAGCAAGCGGTGCATTGATTCTGCATTCGGTGTATTTACATGCACAATCGTATGATCTCTCAGACACAGTTCATTTATTTTTCTTAAAAATTCAACCGGCTGCTCTAATTCATGCAATAAACTACTGATAATAATAAAATCAAATCTTTTATTCTTCAACTTTTCTACGGCATCCTGAAGAGTTGCACAAATAACGGTAACCCGGTTATCCCCTTTTAAATCATCTCGTGCCTTATCAGCAAATCTCGTGCTTGGTTCTACAATGACAGCTTCCTTAAAATCATCTATATAATTCATGTAGGAATCAAGTCCACAACCAACCTCTAAAATCTTATCGTACGGATACTTTTTTAATTCTTCCAATACTTTTTTTCTACGGTAATTCACTTGATATTTCGTTTCAAATTTGTTGGCAGGATCCTTTATCTGCCCATAGTTATCCGCGTATCTTTGTATATCTCTCATTCCAATCCATATCTCCTGTTATCTCTGGCAGTTATAATAATTTTCTCTCCACTTAACCGCTAAATCCCTATATGCCCTCATATCATGAACACTTCCCTTTTCCCCTTCATATTTCCAAAAATCCGCCCTTGAAAATCCATATTTATGTTCAAGAGTATCCAATACACCATCTTCTCTGATACATTCATGGTAAAATAAAATTGCCGCATCCTGAAAAACAGATGAATTGAAACATGCCAATATCAAAAATTTTTTGCATATTATATCCGCTTTTTCCAGTGACACATCACCTTCTAGTTCCCTTGCAAATGCACGGTTAAAAAAGGCCCCGTCTATATTCCGAAAAACATCAAAAAGAATATATGACATTTCCATATCCAAGCGCACCATATTCTCCATTGTATCTGCACTCATATTTCCAACATTATCTTTCGGATGCCATGTGTAATATGTCAGTTTTTCCGGCATAATATAAACATTTTCGTTCGGCAACATCCTAAGCCACAATTCCAAATCCTGTAACTGCCTGTATTGAAAACGATAGCCATCATATTTCTGAAAAACTTCTGTCCGAAACATAACGGATGGATTGTTAAATTTATTGCCCTCAACAATCAATTCCCAGAACCATTCATGCATTTCCTTATTCTGAACATTAAATACACTCTCTAGTCGCTCTTTCTCCTTTAAATCCGGTGTCAAAACTTCACACCATGAAAATACCAGTCCAATTTCTCCGTGATTTTCCAGAAAATCAACCTGTTTTTGTATTTTATCCAATGTCCATCGATCATCTGATGCAAGTTCTGCAACATACTTTCCCTGTATTTTACTTTTCGCCGTATCATACAATCGGAATGCTGTGTTCCTTTCTGCCGTTAAAACGGTCAGTCTCTCATCTTCATAAGACTGAAGAAGATCCAACGTGTCATCTTGTGAGCCATCATCCACCACAATAATCTGTAAATTTTTATAAGATTGGTTTAAAACACTTTCCAGTCCTGCTGCTATATATTTTGCATGGTTATAACTGCTTATCAATACTGTTACTAATGGTTCCATAATTCCTCCGTTTATCTCCATCGGTTTAATGTGTCAATTACATACCTAATCTGTTCTTCGGTCATTCCATAATACATCGGTATACTAAGCTCTGTTGCTGCAATCTCTTCCGCAAGTGGATAACTCCCCTCCAGCAGTCCAAGATTCTCGTATGCCTTCTGCCTGTATATCGCAGTTGGATAATGAATGGTTGTCCCAATCCCATTCTCGTTCAGATATGCTTCCAGCCTGTTTCTCTTCTTTGCACGAACCGCAAAAATGTGCCATACATGAGAATTATACGGCATTTCAACGGGCAAAATCAGATTTTCATTTTTTATTTCTGTTAAATATCTCTGCGCAATATCCCGACGATTTTCATTCCATCGATCCAGATTTTTTAATTTTACGGAAAGTACTGCCGCCTGTATCTCATCCAGTCTTGAATTATTTCCCTGATAGATATGATGATACTTATAATCCGATCCATAATTTGCCAATGCGCGTACTTTATCCGCAAGCTCTTTGTCAGATGTCACAACAGCTCCACCATCCCCAAATGCACCAAGATTCTTTCCCGGGTAGAAACTAAAACCTGCAGCATCCGCAAGATTTCCAATCCTTTTATTTTTATATAAGGCACCGTGTGCCTGCGCTGCGTCCTCAATCACCTTCAGCCCATGCTTTTTTGCGATTACATTAATTGCATCCATATCGGCTGCCTGCCCATATAACTGCACGGCAATGATTGCCTTGGTGTATGGTGTAACTGCCTCCTCTATCTGTGCCGGATTTAACGTATAACTTTCCATATCCGGTTCCACAAAAACAGGAGCTGCCCCAGCATATGTCACTGCAAGGGCTGTTGCAATAAACGTGTGTGATGGTACAATTACCTCATCACCTGCACCAATTCCATATGCCTTTAATATCAGAAAAAGAGCATCTAGCCCATTTCCACATCCAATACAATATTTTGCTCCACAATATGCCGCAAATTCCTTTTCAAACTGTGTTACCCGCTCGCCACGGATAAACCAGCCAGCCTCATATACCGAAAGGAGTGCGTTTTTCAGTTCTGCATCCACTTCCCGGTGCATCGGTTCAAATGATACAAATGGAATTTTCATCTTATTTCTCTACCCCGACCATCCGCAGGAATTCATTGTAATCCCTGATATAGTCTTCTTCCTTATAGTATTCTGATGCCAGTACCATCAGGACTGCATCCTCAGAAAAGTCATACATTTCACGCCACATGTTATTTGCAATATACAAACCTTCATATGGTTTTTCCAACGAGACAATCTTCTTTTCCGTTCCGTTATCCAACAGTACCTTACAGGAACCATGAATACAGATTAAAATTTGTTCCAGCGACTTATGTGCATGAAACCCTCTATGTACATCTTTTTTCGTATCATACATATAGTAAACACGTTTAATTTCAAACGGAATATCTTTATATTCTTCCAGTGCGACCAACATTCCCCTGTCATCACCATGCTGCTGGAACGCATATTTTATTACCTGCATAAAATTTCCTACCCTCTTGTGACATCTTAATCATGCTTTCTTTAATATTGCACCATAATTTACATATTCAATTCCATCCGTAACTTCTTCTTTTAATGCAATTTCTGATTCGATTTCAAAACCGCATCTTACAAATAACTCTCTGTAGCACTCCACGTTTCTGTATACTGCCTGATATCCACTGATAAAATTATATAAAAAAATCTCTCTGTAATCAGTTTTAGTAAGACTATCTCTGACAATTAATCTTGCCCCTTGTTTTAAAGCTTCATATACATTTCGTATAATATGTTCTGCCTCTTCCTCATTATTTATACAAGTCAGCAATCCTAACATCATGAAATTATCATATTGCCGATCAAATTTTAATGTTATAGCATCTGCCTGCACAAATTCTATATTATTAATATTCAACTTTTCTGCTTTATCTTTTGCAAAATCTATCATACTCTTTGAATAATCAAATGCATATACTTGTTTTGCCTTCTTTGCTATCAGGAAACTCCATTGCTCACTTGCACAGGCCAGATCTCCTACAATCTGTGTTTCATCGATATAAGGCAAATACATCTCCTCTAACCATTTCCTTATTTGTTCATCAAGGAAACCATTTACACCATTCTTTACAGTCCAATTCTTTTGTTTCGTCCACCACGCAGTCATACTGTCATTCTGATATCTTGTTTTTACCTTCTTAATCAATTCTTCTGAGTCCGTCAAAAACCCTCCATCTTCAGAAATAATTCCACCCTTCTCCATAAAATCCAAATACCATAGATCGTTATAGATTTGGCAGTCTTTTTCCGCATCACCACTTAATGTATTCTGTAATTCCTGTCTTGCTATCCTGTAAGCTTCTAATTGTTCCGCCGTCTTTTTCATTCTGTCATTCTCCCAAACGTGTTCTCTATTTCACAATATATACTTTGTGCTGCATTTGCGTTTTTATAATTCATATTTTTATAATCAAGGTTTTCAAGAAAAAATTTTTTTCTCTTCTCTAACTGTTCGTCTTTTCCTTTCAAAACTACTTTTTGAAGGAATTCGTCTATTGCCGCAAAATCATTTCCTTCTGCCTGATATAACTGTTCCACTACCAGTTTCCCGAACTCATTAAAGCGCTGTTCTTTTCTCTGCAAAAACAACATCGGGTGGCTTGTATACATATACTCAGCTAAAAAAGATATGCTATCCAATATCATTGCATCTGATTTACACATCATGTCCTGATACATTCCATCATTTACATACGCTGCATTTCCTAAATCTTCCCATTGTTTTATATAACTCTTCCACTCACTCTCATCCTTTAATATCCCGTTACGAATCAACTTGGTCCTTAATAATGGATGCGGTTTAAATACCCATACCGTATCTTTGTGATATTTGCGTGCAAATTCCAGCATCTTTTTCCCATTCTGCGCAAAAGTCGAAAAGCACACGGGTTCTTTATCTTTGTCAAGTGTATGATGTGGTGCATAAATCACGCATTTTGCATTTGGATTTCCAACCTTTTCTTTCAATTGGTCCCAAATTGTACAATTTTCACGTTCTCCATAAAAACCATCCATTTTGGGATATCCAAGATAAACGGTATTTCTGTTTCCCACAAAAGAATACCTATCTGCCAATTCTACTGCAATTTTATTTTCCTCAAAAATTTTCCATGCAATATTATGTATCAGCTGGTTATACTGTGCTTCGATAAACCTTCCGTCCTCACTCCCTGCTATCATAAAACCATATGGGATATATGCATGAATCGTATCCAGAGAATAATATAACAAATGAAAATGTTCTTTAAAACCATCTGCCCAAGGTGTCAGCCAAATACAAAGCTGCGGTTTCATCCCTATCTCTTCCCAGGTGTATAAGTGCTCTGTCTCCACATCAAAGGTCTGTTTTACTCGCAATCCACGTTTTTGAAAGAAATTTATGGTCTCACAATAATCCCTTTTTAAAGGTTTCCCCCTGCCATTTAAATATGTTGCCATCACAAAAATATACGGTTCAAACTTTTCTGATTTTTCTAACAGCCAGTATAATTCATCTCCAATCCAATCCTGTGACGATGACGTAATAAAACCAACAATTATTTTTTCCTGTTTTTGAAGCCTTTCAATATTCATCTGCTCCAAATAAGATTTGATTTCCCAAAAGGTCTCTCTGCCATGCTCCATATGTTTTGTCATGTTCATGACCGCATCCAGATGCCAATATCGAAATTTTGATATCGTCGTTTCGTTTATAAATCCGTTTTCAATAGATTCTAATAATTGTCTGGCCAACTGTTCTGAAATTTCCATTCTTTTCCTCTTTTTAAAATTTATTTCATAAAATTTTAGTTTTTGGGATACATTTTTTCAAGTCGTTCCCGGAATGTAAAATCACGCTTCACACGCTCAAATCCCGCAAGTGCAATTTGTTCTCTCTCGTCCTCATGTTCGAGATAATATTTTGCCTGATAAAACAAGTCCTCTATATTCTCATATACAACCAATTCTTTTCCGACGTTAAAGTAATCAAAAAGCTCTTCCTGATAATTTGAAAGCACAAATCCACCGCAGCCAAGCACATCAATGGCACGAAGCGGTATTCCGGTACGGATTGTCTTGAGCGAAATATTGAGGTTGATTTTACTCTGGGAAAATGCAAGCGGCATCTGTGAATAATAGTCTGCGTATCCACGATATCTTACTTTTTCTAACCTTTTATCCACATCCGTTGAATACAAATCCACCGGATAATGTGCAGATAAAAGTGCCAATGCCATATAACGTTCCCTTCCAGTCGTCTCGCAGGCAAGCATAAATTCAAGTTCTCTTCTGCCCATCGTAAAGCCGTCCTTTGCCACCTTCGCATAATCGGCATTCATCTGCGCCAACAGTTCATCGGTAATTAATTCCGGTATCAGACAACCCCCGTACACCTTGCCCTGCGCATTTACGATCCCTTCCAGATATCCCTTTGTATAGCCCTGCAGCGGTGTCGTAAAATATGCATACTCTGTCTGGTAAAGTTTTCCAACTAAAGAGATATCCGTCCGATAATCTTCTTTTTCCCATTTCGATGCATTAATACGAAAAACCTCTGTGTCCACCGCAAGCGGCAGATGCATCGCATTGACTCCATCTTTGCGGTGTTGCTCTGCCTGTCCCCTGTCAAAAAATAAAATCCGGTTGCAGGAATTCTTAAGGCTCTCCAGATTTCGGATGTGAAGCGGTGAATCATATACCCATGCCGTGTATACGATTCCGAGTTCCTCACACAACATCGAAATCAATGGCGAAAAATTGACCGACAGCACGTCCGTATAAGCTCCCGCCTTTAAATAAGCCCGGAACTGCTCTAAAAAAGCATCATCCTTTTCCCAGTCGTTAAACTGATAAAAAAATGTATCATATGGGATTTCCAGTTCCTTCAACCCCCGCTCGATTCCCTTATTCATAAAAGAATGCCATTGAAAAAATAATAATTTCATATTTCTCCCTGTATTCATCAATTTTCCGCAACTTTCTTCACTTTATCAATCACTTCATCCTGCTGTTCATCCGTCAGTTTCGGGAAAATCGGCAGACTGATAATATGTGTATACAGTTCTTCCGCAACCGGACAATGTACATCCTTAAATCCGTGTTCCTGATAATACGGATGATAGTAAACCGGAATATAGTGTACATTCACTCCAATTCCTTCTGCACGCAATGCCTCGAATACTTCTTTGCGTTCTTTATTTTTCACTTGGATAATATAAAGATGCCAGCCGCTCTTTGTATCTGGAAGCTGATATGGAGTAACAATATTTTCACAGTCCGCAAAAGCCTCATTATATCGTTCTACAATCTCACGTCTGCGTGCAATAAAACGATCCAGCTTTTTCATCTGTGTACAGCCCAATGCACACTGGATATCCGTCATACGATAATTATATCCCAGATCGATCTGCTGATAAAACCAAGATCCCTCATTACGGGTCATCTGGCTTTCATCTCTTGTAATTCCATGACTGCGGAACAATACCAGTTTCTTGTATAATGTTTTATCATTCGTTACGATCATACCGCCTTCACCGGTTGTAATCGGTTTTACCGGATGAAAACTAAACGTTGTCATATCTGACATTGATCCGATCATTTTTCCTTTATATTCCGAACCAAGCGCATGTGCAGCATCCTCAATGACAACCAGATGATGTTCTTTCGCGATCGCATGGATTGCATCCATATCACATGGCTGTCCTGCAAGATGAACCGGTATGATCGCCTTTGTCTTATCCGTGATCTTTCGTTTTATATCTTCCGGATCAATATTATAAGTTTTGGGATCAACATCCGCGAATACAGGTGTTCCACCACAATACAATACACAGTTTGATGACGCTGCAAATGTGATCGGTGTAGTGATCACTTCATCTCCCGGTCCGATTCCTGCCGCATGACATGCAGCATGTAATGCAGCTGTATCATTTGAAATCGCCACTGCATATTTTGCCCCAACATAATCTGCCACCAGTTTTTCAAACTCTGCGATCTTAGGCCCTGTCGTCAGGTAATCGGATCGTAATACCTTAATAACCTCCTGTATATCATCCTCTTCTATTGTCTGTCTTCCGTATGGTATCATCATTGCCTCCTGTTTATTTCCCCGTATTTATTTTACTCTTAAAAAGAAACGGTAGAAAAGCTCTTGTTTTCTACCGTTTATAGGACATTATTCTTTACAAATTTTACTTCAAAACCTCGAGAACAGCTTTCGCATCATTATTATACTGTGCCAGAATACTCTGAGACGCATTCACCAGAATCCGGTTTGTAGAATGAAGTACCAATTCCATATTCATATCGGTATCTCTACGAAGTGACTCTGCGCTTTGTGTATTTTCAGATGTATTATCTGTATTGCGCGTTGCATGTTCTAACTGTTCCAACTGACCGCCAAAATCATCACGCCACAATGCAGCCTTTTCAATCGCATCCTGAACAGTCTTAATTGACTCTGCTGCTTTCGCATGGGATGAAACATCTACTTTATCTACACCAAGATTTTCCTTGCCCGCATTTACAAAGCGAATTGTCACACTCTGACCTGCAAGTGCACCCGTCTGTATTTTAAAATATCCCGGATCAGCCTGTGGTGTTCCAGCAGCTAACATATACTGCTGATTAAAGTTTGTTGTATATGCAATACGATCAACTTCTTTATTCAGCTGATCTATCTCATCCTTTATTGCATCACGGTCTGCTTCTGTATTTGTATCATTTGCAGCCTGAGTTGTCAATTCCACCATACGATCCAGTACATCCTGCGTCTCTTGTAAGGCCGCATCTGCCGTCTGTAACATACTGATTCCATCCTGTGCATTTCTCGAAGCCTTATTCAATCCTTTAATCTGATGGCGCATAGTTTCCGTTATCTGTAATCCTACCGCATCATCGTTTGCCGTAATGATTTTATAACCACTCGAGAGTTTCTTGGATGAATCCTCCATTTTTTTTACATTATACCGCAACTGTCGGCTCTGTCCAATTGCAGCCATATTATGAGCAACTACCATGTTTTCTCCACCTCTTCCTTGAGACTATATTCCTAAAATATATATCGTTCGTTTTATTATATATCTTTAGCAAAAAACAAATAATTATATACTTTTATTATTGTGTTCTTTCTCTTTTCTCTTGCAATAATACATATCCTTCAAACAGTTCCAAATCTTCCTTTGTCGTAATCTTTATATTTGTTTGATTTCCATAGGATTGATAAATTGTATCTCCCAGAGCATACATCAGACTTGTTGTATGAGGCTCAACAGTCTCAAGCAATCCTTTTTCTTCTGCCCTCTTATAAATATCTGCCAAATAACCATATTTGAATGATTGTGGGCAACAAATCTGTACCTGTTTGTCTCTGTTGATCCACCGTTTGCTTTCTCCATTCCCATCATCAGAACCCATTAATTGAAAACAGGGTGTACATGAAACTGACATTCCATGTTCCTGACAGACTTTTATTCCATCCGTCACAATCTGCTGGCTGGAAAACGGTGCCGCACCATAATGTATCATAACAATATCATCTACATCTAATTTATCTTTCAGATACTCCATACCATTAATCACGGATTTCTGAAATGTTTCCCCACCGTGCGTAATCCACTTTACTTTCGATAAATCATAGTTTTCTATCATTTCTTTCAAATAATCAATCCAATCTGCATGACAAACTATTTCTATCGCTTCTACCTGTGGATTTTTCTGATAGATTTCTATTGTATATGCCAATATAGGTTTTCCACATACTTCTACAAACTGTTTTGGTCGTTCAGCACCTACTCGTGAACCGACTCCACCTGCCAATATCATCGCTGTAATCATGCCAGTATTCCTCTAAATTTCCATAATTCCATAGCTATTCAACGCTTTATCCACAAATCTTACCAAGTTTCTATACGATGGTAAAAAGAAAAAGCTGTCATCATCGCCAACGCTTCCTTTATACAATCCCCAACAAAACCAATAGAATGCTGAAATTGGAATAAACGCATAAAAAAATCTATGTTCTTCCGCTGTAAGTGTTCTTCCCATATACGCCTTTAAGTATCTTGCTATTTGTTCATCTGACCAGTCATATCTGCATAATATACATCCAATATCATTTGCAGCATAGTTAAGTCCTGCATATTCCCAATCAATCAAATATACATTCTCCTCATCATCCCTCAAATAGTTTGGTGCATATGTATCATTATGACATAAAACCCTTTGATATCCTAATCTTTCAGCATCTTTCTGTATTTCAAAATATAATTTTTCTATCTTTATAATTATCTCATGAAATTCCCGAAACAAATTTCCTTTTGTCAGAGATGCTATCTGCATCAATTTTTTTCCCTCTGCAACATTATCAAAAATCTTTATGTCCGAATCTACTTTTACCTTATGAAGCTTATGTAAATAATTCATAGCAGTTTCTAATTGTTTATCTGAACCTTCAAAATCGCAATATGCAGCATTCTTAACATAATGGGAAATTTTCCAACCAGATATATCCATATATATTACCGATTTATCTATTCCCATTGCATATGCAGCATTTTGTGCAAAAAGCTCCGCTCGTCTATCTATAAGATTTCCTGCTGTTCCTCCTGGATGCCTATATACATATCCCTCTCCATTTATCTTAAACCCAAACGAAACATTTGTCAGTCCAGCATTAATGACATCGATATCATTAATATCATTCGGATTACATTTTAAGACGGAACATATATTTGATATGATATCTGAATCAACATTAAGCAAAAATTCTGAATCAAACTGTCTTAAGTCTTCTATTCCTTCAAATTCAAGAATACTTTGATTGTCAAATTTCTTTAAATACAGTGTCATTTCCTTTAAATGTTTTGCGTAAAACTCTTCCCAAAACATATCTGCCACTCTGAACGTGTCAATTTCCTGTTCCATACATCTTTTAAACTTAGCTGAAAATGTAGCATTAAAATAAGCATGACCAACCATTGCCATCTGATCCATTCCGCCAACTGATACATCCGTTATAACCATTGCATCCGAATAATCTACACCAAACTCTCTGAATTTGCCCTGATAATATGTACATGCTCTATATGACAAATTTAGCGGATTTTCTTCCAAGAATGGATTTTCTACAAAATAATGATCTGCACAACATATATATGTATTGGCTAGATGTTCTCTCGCTACATATAGTGAATAAAGATTTCCCTTTTCCGCAAATGTATTATTTACAAGCAATCTTACACCATATTTTTCTTCCAGATAGAAAAACTTTTCTTTCATATAGCCAACTACAATATAAATTTCTTCTACACCTGCTTCATGTAGCTGTTTAATCTGGCGTTCTATAAGGATTTCACCTTTTACACAGAATATTCCCTTGGGTTTTTCATATGTAAATGGTGCAAAATTTGAAGATTTGCCAGCCGCCAAAATAATAGCATTTTTTTTCATTCTTCTCCCACCGCCTCTCAATTTAACCTTTCACATTATATCTATTAACCCAATTCAATTCATATAATCTATAAATTAAATCTAACATCCAAAGAACAGGACAAACTATATATATATATTTACGTATTGACGTTAAAAGTAAAACTGATGTAATCAATGTTTCCAAAGATGCATCCATACCAAACAAAATGTCTCTATCTATAAAAAATTTTTTCAATCTAGTATGTTTAAATACTTCTAACTTTCTTATTTTAGGTACAATATAATATGTAGCTATCATTCCATAGAAATGTTGTACCAAAATGGCCATCAAAACAACTCCTATAGGCGCCTCTACTCCTAATCCAATGAAAAAATACCCCACCGTATAAAAAAGTGTATCTGAAATAACATCCAATTTTTTCCCCAATTCTGATTGCATATGTTTATTTCTTGCCAAATTACCATCAACTATATCTAAAAACATATAAATCTGAACCATCAAAGCGAGTGCAAAAAAAGATTTTTCCCATGCCATTAGACATATCAAAGGTAACATAATAATCAAATTTATCAACGTAATCATATTAGGTGTAACTGATGTATGTGTCAGAAAGATAATAAATGGTTTACCTAATTTTACCAATGTTACCTCCCACCAATAATTATCTTTTCTTTTCATTATAAATTCACTCATTTTTTTCTCCCATCAATGCTGCCACAATTCTTTCTGCACCTTTCGCATCCACAAACTTCTTCATCATCTGTTTCATTTTATATTGCTGTTCCCTGTTTTTGACAATTTTGCTCAACACAACCTCCATTCGCTTTAATGCTTCTTTCTTGCCGTCCATATAGTTTCCACAATATAATAACATATTATCTTTTGAGAAAACTTCAGCATCATATTTCTGATCCTCTGACACAACAAAAAACAGCGTTGGAAGTAACATTGCACAGCACTCATATAATACTGTACTTGCAGCAGTAACACATAGATCACATTTGTTCATCAGTGCTGCCATATTTTCCACATTACACAACAATTCAATATTTAAATATCCCTGTATTAACAAATTTAATTGATCAATATTAGAATAAAAACTTCCTACAACAATTTTCCAATCAACTTGTAAAAATAATTCTGGCTTATTCTCCTTTAAATATTGCAACGTTTCATATATTAAATTGGGTTTATCCGCTCCGCCGCACATTAGAAGAATTTTCGGGCGTTCATATTTTCGAACATTAATTTCTGGTTCTATTTCACGAAATTGTTTACGCAATGGGACATATTTCTCTCCTAGTAGCAAAATACATTTTTCATGTTTATAACGATTCAGATAATCAAATCTTCGGTAAAACACATTATAATTAATTATCACATCAGCAATTTTTTTTTCTGAAAACATATCATCAAATACGACCACATTTAATAATTGTTTTATTCTCGCCGCATATGAAGAATATATATGATATGAATCTATCAAAAGCCAGTCTGACCTACGTATTTTATGTTTTAACAACTTATATTCAGATTCAATATCTACACTATTCCATTTTGTATTTGTCACTATCACATTGTATCGTCTTCTATCAATCATTTTAGCTGAATTTTCATCTGAAACAATAAAACATACTTCTCCAGCCTTTTTTCGATATTCCTCTGCAATCGTAAGACAACGCATAACATGTCCAGTGGCAATAACTTCGTTTGCATCTGTTCTAATATATAACACGCTATTTTTCATCCTTTAATAACTTATATTTTAATTCCGCCAACTTCCAGTCACTCAATGTGTCTATATCCTGCACACACATCTCCGGTAAAATGATTGGCACAAAATCAGTTTCAATACAGCCTTTAAGGGCGAATAATTTTTCAACATTGTAGATATAGAATTGACCTGCATCATGATATTCCTTTTCTAAATCCTGCGATCGTGTTCTCACATATTGTGGATACTTAAACTTTGCATATCCATCATTATCTATTATAAAACAACGTTGCGGTGGGTAAGAAAATTGCACAACTGGAATAACAACTGCAGGTCGTTTTTTTTCCATCAAGTCTACGGCTTCTTTTAATATTTTTCCCGATATAAAAGGCGTTGTCGGGTACAGACAACACACATAATCAAATTCTTCCCCCCGCTTATGATACTCACTTACAACTTCCATTATAACATCTTCTGTAGTTGCAAAATCATCCGAATTTTTTTGGCTTCTCATAAACGGTACTACCGCTCCATATTTGCGCGCAACCTGAGCAATTTCCAAACTATCTGTTGAAACCATAACTTCTTTAAAAATACCGCTTTTTTTTGCTGCTTCAATCGCATATGCTATAATTGGTTTTCCACAAAATTCCTTTATATTTTTTTTTGGTATGCGTTTGCTTCCACCACGCGCTGTAATAATGGCAATACTTTTTTGCATATCTTCACCTACAGTTCTTTATTCAATTCACTAAATTTGTAATTAGAATCATCTAATAAAATTTCTTTTGTCTTTTCTGTACCACAATTCATAAGCATATCCAGAATTGTCAATCCATCTTCAAAACCAGAGAATTGCTGCCGATATGGGGTACCCGTATAATTTATGTATTGATGATTTAATCCATTATCTGTAAAACATGAAATATCCACATATGCAGCACTTCCCAGATTAGACAAATATGTATCACACCCCGTCTGTTTACACATATCTACAAGCATATCCGTTTTTTTCCCTTTGAACTCATAATCCCTATCGTATAAAATTTTTGTCTTAACATCTAATTCTTTAAATAAATATTGCATAATATATATGTCAATATCCATTAATTTTTCCCATTGCTTAGTATATAAATCATCCAAAAAGTCCTTATACTCTTTATAAAACGGTGCTTTTCCATACAGTAATTCTATCGTCTTATAATTTTTTTCTCGCCATCCGTCATTATTATTAATCATAACATCACAAATGTTCTGATCCATTTTCCCTTTTGTTATCGTTGGAAGTTGAATATAAGTCCATCCTTCTTTCGTTCGAACTCTATTCCGTTTTTGCCAGCTTTTTTTTTCAAACTGAACCTTTGTTACAAACATAAAACAATCTGATTTCATAATTTTCCCAATTAATCCCGGATATGGCCAATAATTTGGTTGATGACCTGAAAGTATCATTTTTCATTTCCTCACTTTTCTGCTGTCAAAATATAATTACTATCGCAAAATTTCTGATTATCATGTGTTTCTTTTATGTAATCTATTTTCGTTTCTTTATAATCTGAAAAAAATGTGTTTAACTCCTGTTCATCAAAAAAGTGCATCAACATCCCGTTTTCACTATGTGCGCACTTTTCTTCGCTTTCCTCATTTATAATAGTCGTATGTGTTTCTATTTCTTTTTTCTCATCATAACGATAATCTTCTATCGTTCTAACGACAAGAAGTAGTTTCCCTGCTGGTTTTAAAACCCGTCTCATTTCCTGTACTGCTTTTTTTATATCTTCATATGCTAAATAATAAAGTACACCATAGCATATAATCCCGTCGAAAAAATTATCTGCGTACGGTAATTGTGTCAATGTTCCAACTGACATATTGTCTACATACTGTCCCAGACCATTTTCAATCATCATTTCTTTCGTATACTCAATTCCTTCGTCCGAAAAATCAAGTCCATATGGTACAATATTTTCATTTCCCAAAAAAAACACATGTCTTCCTGCACCACAACCTAAATCTAATACTTTTGTTTTCCCATCACTTGAAAAATTTCGAAATACAAACTGAACAACTATTTCGGACGGATATTTTGGCCTGTACCTTTTATTTTTATGTAAATTAATCCACTGCTGTCTATTTGTTTCGCTCATAATCCTCCTCCATAATGCGATTTAAGCAATCAATCTCACTCATTATCTGTTGTGTAGAATGCTGTTTATCAAGCCACAAATTTACTACTTTTTTCTCTATCGTATCAGAATTCGTCAGATGTTCGCCTTTATATATTCCGGCAAGTGACAAATACCAACTACTTATATCAATTCCCTCTTTACGTGCTCTCCGCAATAAATAATCTCTGTCTCCTTCATAAAGAAATGTATATCTCCATCGAAATAAATCCTTTACCAAAGGTTTTATCACATACTTATGATTAAGCTTTTCCTGATATAAAACAACCTTTTTTCTTCTCTGTGTTACCGTTTCTTCCAACTTATCCAATTCTTCAATTATTTTTTTATTGTCATCTAGATCAAAGATAAAATACTTTTTGCTATCCAACTGTAATTCCTTTAGTTTTTTATTTCGTTCCTCCCAGTCAGCATTTTTCTTCAAAATATCATAATATCGCTCTCTATATTGATCAAACAAATCCATTCCTAAAGAATCTAGTTTCGTCAGTTTTAATTTTTCTTTGCACATCTTTTCATACAGTTGTTTATCATTGGTTAAAGCCATTCCACCCCCCAACGGTGTCTCACAAACTTTTGTATGTCCAAAGCTGACTACCGCCACATCCATTTTCCCCGTATAAAATGATTGCGCAGCATCTTCAAATAATACTACATGATATTTATCGCACAACTCGTGGATCTTATTTTCCTGATACCGATGTCCATATATATGTGTTGGTACAACAATTCCATACTCTCCTGTTTGTAGCATCTGTTCCATTTTGTCTGCACAGATTGTATAATCACTTATAGAAACATCACAAAAATCAACTTGATAGTCTGCAAAAAGTGCGGCGTTTACTGGATTTGTACACGATATGCCCGGAAACAGGACCTTTTTTTTCTGCATTCCCAATGCTTGAAATGCTAAATACATCGCAGTCGTTCCATTTCCAGTAAACACACCGTATTTTACATTATATTTCTTACATACTGCTTCTTCTATATCATTCATATCATCATTCCACATACTTCCAGTCCATAGGAGTCCCCTTCTCAATATTGCATCTAGCCTTTTGTCCCAAAATAGCGTCCCAGTATTTTGTATGCAATCCAATACCCGGTCGAATTGATTTTACATTCTCTTCCGTAAATATTTCTCCTTCTTGTACATCTTTTACAACAAATAAAGAACGCGAATAAATTCTGCTCTCTACCTGCTCTTTGTTAAGTTCATATGTTGGATGTCCCAACGCCTTTTCCACATTTCGTATCTGACGGACCATCTCGCTAAATTCTTCCGGTTCCATGGAAAACTGTGAATCTTCTCCTCCATCCGCTCTGCATAAAGTAAAATGCTTTTCTATTACCTTTGCCCCCAATGCTACTGCTGCAACTGCGATTTCACTCCCCATCGAGTGATCTGACAAACCACAAATGCAATCAAAAGTCTGTTTCATATTAGGTATTACGCTAAGATTCATATTCTCATACGGTGCTGGATAAGATGAGACACATTTCAATAATATGACCTTATTATTTCCTTCTTCTAAACATGTTCTTACCGCCAGATCTATATCTTCCAAATATGCAATTCCCGTTGACATAATAATCGGCTTTCCTGTCCTGGCGATCTTCCTTATGAACGGAATATCATTAATTTCAAATGAAGCCACTTTATACACGGGTACATTTAAATTTTCCAAAAAGTCTATGGCGGTCAAGTCAAATGGTGACGAGAAAAAATTGATTCCACAATCTATGGCATACTCTTTAAGTTCCTTCTGCCATTCCCATGGAGTATATGCTTTTCCATATAATTCATAGAGTGTTCGCCCTTCCCATATACCCTTTGTTCGAAATGCTGGTTTATCACTATCGATTGTTATGGTATCCGGCGTATATGTCTGAATCTTTATCGCATCTGCACCAGCATCAGCGACTGCCCTAATAATTGCCTTAGCCCTTCCAAAATCCATATTATGATTTGCAGACATTTCAGCAACTATATATGCTGGCTCAGTTTCTCCAATCCATCTTTTACCAATACATACCCTTTTTTCCATTTTTCTCACCTATAACTAATGTTCCTGCACTGTTTTTAACATTTCCTGAAGTTGCTCAACAGACAACCATTCTGTATTTTTTCCCGAACTATATTCAAATCCAGCTTCCACTCTTTTTCCACCAGACTGTATTCTAGACTTGTCCCACCAATCAAAATGAGGATATACAATAAAGTGTTTCTCATATTCATAAGTTAAAACAGAATCTTCTTTCGTTACCATAACCTCATGTAACTTTTCGCCCTCACGAATACCTACCTCCGGCATTTCACATCCTGGTAAAATTGCCTGTGCTAAATCAGTAATTTTAAAAGAGGGTATCTTAGAAATAAACGTTTCCCCTCCTTTTGCCTCACTTAAAGCCTTAATTACAAGCTGCACCCCTTCGTCCAAACTAATCCAAAATCTCGTCATCCTATAATCTGTAATTGGTAATTTTGTTTCTCCATTTGCCACAATATTACGGAAAAATGGAATTACGGATCCTCTACTTCCTGCTACATTTCCATAACGTACAATAGAAAAGCATACATCCTTTGCACCGGAATATGCATTTGCTGCTATAAACAACTTATCTGATACAAGCTTTGTTCCACCATATAAATTAATCGGGTTAACTGCTTTATCCGTAGATAATGCAACAACACGTTTAACACCGCAGTCCAATGCAGCATCTACAATATTCATTGCGCCGTTAATATTGGTCTTCACAGCTTCCATGGGATTATACTCACATGCCGGAACCTGTTTTAATGCCGCTGCATGAACAACATAATCTATTCCATCGAATGCTCGGTAAAGTCTGTCTTTATCGCGTACATCCCCTATAAAAAAACGTAACTTTCCTTTATACTTTTTAAATTTATTTGCCATATTAAATTGTTTAAATTCATCACGGGAATATATAATAATTTTTTTCGGATCATAATGTGTCAACACATATTCAGTGAACGCATTACCAAAAGAACCGGTTCCTCCGGTTACAAGAATTGTTTTTCCATTTAACATCTTTTTGCCTCCTGCACTTAATTATTGCCTCCTGCAATAAATCTCTTTATTTATATCGAACTATTCAGTATATTTCTTAATACTCTTATACAGTGAAAACCAGTCTCCATATCTGGAAACTGGTTTTTTGCTTGCTTTCTATTTACTGACTACTTCTTTTGCAGCTTCACCAAGCTGTTCAAAAACATGTATTGCTTTTTCAAACTCTTCTGCCATTTTTTTGTCATTTTTTTCTGCAATTGCACCACCCAATGATACAATCACACTATTAAAACTTTCCTTGTTAATTCGCTCTTTATCTTCATTCAGCAATTCCATGGTACCATTCATAACCTGGATTTCCCAGTTAATTGCATCTACGATGGATCTCAGAAATTTATCTGTATCATCCAATCTTTTACCTGACAGTTCTTTTACAATAATTGTCATATTTTTTATCAGACGCTCATTAAAATCTACTAACACTTCCAAAGCTTCTATCTCTTCTTCTCTTTTATTCTCCATTTTTCTACCTCTTTCATTTTATACATTTGCATATAACTATCATATTTTTTATCGGCCATTCTTTCAATTTTCATTAGGTCTATGCAACCAATCTATATTCATTAAATAAATTTTTAAATCTGCCGATATATATGTTAAACCTCTTAAGTCAAAACTTATCACTTTTATACAAGGAGTTTCAAATGTTAAATTATACCCCCGTTGAATGGCTTCAAACTGTCATAAAAAATTGTATGAAAAATCTTCATCTTACAGAAATTCCCAACCATGTTCCGTTGTCTGACACTAATGCACAATTGCATTCCATATACGAAAATTTTACCACAGCAGAGCAACAATACATCCATCATCTGATTCAAAATCAATTTAAACATAATGACGCTCTGCTTATTTTATCTTATATAATTAACTACTTAAAAGTTGAAGGTTTCGAACAAGATGTCGCTGATCATGTCTACAATGGTGACTTTGACTGTTTTAATCAGATTATGTTAGAGACACAGCTTATCTTTCTAAATAAGGTGCCTCCATATAATATAATGCGTAAAATTCATCGAAAAAACATTTCTTGTCTTCTTGCAAATACAGGTATTTCATTTCCTTATATACCACTTAAAGACAGAAATAACAATAAAATTGTAATTATCACGGAGCAATTACTTCAAAATACCAATCATGCGCCAACACTCATGACTTTAGAAACTGCCTATGCACTTCATAAATATTTTAATTATGACATAGAAATTTTTACCTGTGCAAGTAATAGATTACTTCCTACATATTTATGGTCACTTACAACTGGTTTTTATTCTTATGACCATCATCATCTACAGATTTCTTATAAAGACGCGGTATTAAATGCTATCCAATACCCGTTAGACGCCAGTACATTAAATGACTATCGTGAAATGATAACTTATATACACGATTTAAATCCACTGTTCGTTTTAAATATTGGTGCAAATAGTCCCATTGCCGATTTACCACACTTATTTACTACGGTTGTGAATTTCAATACAGTAACAACAGCTCCTATTTCGGAGGCCGATATTTTTATCCGTTGCACTAAGCTAGATAATGCATTAGAAAATTTATATAAACAGGAGCTTTCCTCACATCAGCAACAGATATTCATAAAGCAGAATTTTCCTGCAATTACCAATATTTCAAATAAAAGCTTTACCCGCAAAGAATTAAACTTACCGGAAGACAAGTTTCTAATCTGTCTGGTAGGTAACCGCTTAGACACAGAGGTTTCTCCTTCTTTTCGTCAGTTGATATGTTCCATTTTGCGGCTCAACTCTACAATTGATTTTGTTGTTATAGGTACTGTACACGAATTAAAAGAACATTTCGAAAATACCAACTATAGAGATCGAATTCATTACCTCGGTTATTGTCCTGATCTGCTTGGCATTTATCGAACTTTAAACCTTTATCTCAATCCGGAACGTATAGGTGGTGGCTGGAGCAGTGCAATTGCATTACGTGCAGGACTTCCCGTCGTAACATTACCTAATTGTGATGTTGCATACAATGTATCAGAGACATTCACTGTAACAAACGAGGAACAAATGATTGAAACAATTTTGCAATATGCCTCAGATAAGGTATTTTATAATACCAAACATCAACAGGCACTTGATTTCGCTTCTCAAAATGAAGAGAATAAAATTATAGATTTCTTATCTGAAATGCTTACAAAAGTTAAGGAGGCACTACCAAATGATTAATTTTAACGAACCTGTCTATTTAGAAAAAAGTATGGAATACATAAAAAAGGCTATCCTGATAAACAAACGGCTTAATGGTGACGGTGAATTCTGTGGTCTTTGTGCTGACTGGTTAGAGAAGAAATTTCACGCACCTAAAATTATGTTAACCACATCCTGCACACATGGTTTGGAAATGGCTTCGCTCCTGTGTGACATTCAGCCCGGTGACGAAGTCATTATGCCATCCTATACATTTGTCTCCACTGCAGATGCTTTCGTATTAAGAGGTGCGCGTGTCAAATTTGTTGACATAGATCCTAAAACAATGAATATAAATGCAAACCTGATTGAATACGCTATCACCGAACGCACCAAAGTAATCGTTCCCGTCCATTATGCAGGTGTAGGCTGTGATATGGATACCATCATAGACATTGCCAAAAGACACAATCTTCTTGTTGTAGAAGATGCCGCCCAGGCAATGATGGCAACCTATAAAGGGCAGTATTTGGGCACTATTGGCGATTTTGGTTCTTACAGCTTTCATGAAACCAAAAACTACACCATGGGTGAAGGTGGCACGATCAATATCAATAATCCTGCCTATATTGAACGCGGTGAAATCATTCGCGAAAAGGGAACCAACCGTTCCAAATTCTTCCGCGGAGAAATTGATAAATATTCCTGGGTAGATGTAGGATCTTCTTATCTCCCCAGCGAACTCAATGCAGCATATCTTTATGCACAATTAGAAGTCGCTGAACAAATTAATAAAAAAAGACTTGATCTGTGGGACAATTATTATAATGGCCTTCACGATCTGCAAGAACAGGAATACCTCGAACTCCCTTACATACCATCTGAATGCCAGCATAATGCTCACATGTTCTACATTAAGTTGAAAAACTTAGATCAGCGGACACAAATGCTGGATTACTTGCGTAAAAAGGGAATTTATGCTGTATTTCATTATGTACCCCTTCATAGTTCCAAAGCCGGGAAAGAATTCGGTGAGTTTGTAGGTGACGATATTTATACGACTAAGGAGAGTGACCGTTTATTACGCCTTCCAATGTTCTATGGTCTATCTATGGAACTATCAGACTATGTAATTGACTGTATTCATGGCTTCTTTCGATAACCAACCTCATTTTTAATCTATTAGCCTTACTACTTAAAGGACATCATATGAAAAAAATATTAAAACAAACGCCTTCCGGTGGAATTTCTTTTTTTGATTTATTACTTGACGAAACTCTATGTACCGGAGAAATTGCAGTTGAGAAAAAACTTATTATACAGGCGGGCGGCATTAACTCCTATTTAAGAGCCAAGCAAAAATATGAATTATTCCTGAGGATTGCTGCTACATGGAATATTGATTTTTTTGAAACAACTGAAGCAGATTCTTCTTATATCACTCTGGAAGATGATCCTGCCTTTACAGCAGAAACAGGCTGGCAGACAGATTGTTATATTGCCGGTAAATACAGTCAGCTGCTTCGCGAAAACAATTTATTCGATCTTGTAATAGAGTCTCTTCTCAACGATGCCAATCTGGAAAACCGTCAGGAAGATACTCTCCATTTTTTAGAGCATATGATCGCACATGATGATATTTACTGGCATATTGCCGAAGGCAGCTGTCCTATATTAATTTATAAAGGGGACGATATATGTCATAATGTTTTAAATATATTTGCTGAACAATTTGGCAAGGCATTAAAACATACTGGCAAAAAAGTTGTTTACTTTGATTGCGGTAAAGAGGATTTAAACACATTAACTTCCTACGTAGACCAGCATTTTCAGGCTATTATTGGTGTACAATCCTATCTTTTTTCTATCAAGATGAAAGATGAACTGCATTACCTGCATGAATATATTTACGGTCCGAAATACAATTTTATTTTTGATCATCCCATTTGGATGAAATCACATTTAATGCATCATTATCCAGACTTTTCCGTATTAACACACGATGCAAATTATGTTTCCTTTGTCCAAAAATACTTTCACACAGATGCTATTTTATTCCCACCTGCAGGAATTGTACCACCCGTCGATGTTGATATCGCACACCCCCATTACGGCGTTACTTTTGTAGGTACTTATGGCGATTATATGCAGGAAGTTTTTCTTATCCACCAGCTTGAGCGTCCAAAACGATTTTTAGCTAATAAATTCCTGCTCAAAATGCGGCAACATCCCCATATGACTTCTGAAAATGCTCTTCATGAAGTTCTTTCTGACCAGGGACTTGACGTTTCCGATGAAGAATTTGTTACTATCTTTTATGACCTGCGGCGTGTCATTTATTGTGTTATGCATTATTATAGATATCACGTACTACGCACGCTCCTGGATAACGGAATCCAGTTAGATGTATTTGGCGACAGCTGGTATCACTGTCCTCTGCGGCATTATAAAAACCTCATCTGCCATCCGAATGTTACCGTAGAAGAAAGTCTTTCTATTTGGCAGCACTCAAAGATTTCTTTAAACATTATGTCCTGGCATAAAGGGGGGTTTACAGAACGTATGGCTAATATCATGCTATGCGGAGCCGTACTGGCAACTGACGACACCACCTATCTGCATAAAGATTACAGCTCGGATGATCTAATCATATTTTCACTGGATCATCCTGAAGCACTTGCCAGACAGATACAACATCTGTTAACCGATGAAACTGCCAGACAGGCAATGGCTCAAAACGGAAAGGATAAAACACTCACACTCCACACCTGGTCTAAACGTGCAGAACAGTTTTTAGAAATATTACAGGAAAGGATTTAAGGTTATGAACCCTCTCATCAGCATCATTATCCCTTGTTATAATATAGAAACATCTATTGATAATTATTTCAATCGCCTTCTTCAGCAGCCTGTTGATATTAATCAATTGCAGCTTATATTTATCAATGACGCTTCCACTGATTCTACTTATCCGAAATTACTAAAGTGGGAAGATCGTTATCCGGATTCTGTTTTAATAATCAATATCCCAGAGCATATCGGTACTACTGCCTCTACAGCTTTAGGCGTCCAATATGCTACCGGTAATTACTTATGCTTTATGGATGACTGTCTGCAATTTTCTACAATAAAAAGACATATTCCTGTTTCACGTACCTGCTCAATGAATGTTTGTTTTGCCACAAACCAAAAATATGTATCAATTGCATCGGTCATGCTGTATTCACTTTTTTGCAATAATCAAAATGCAAGCATCCACGTTTATATTTTTCATTGTGAACTATCCAAAAAAAATGAACAACAGCTTTCTCTTTTGGCAAAAGCATGGTCACAGGAAATCACTTTTATAAATATCGACGCAAATATATTTAATTCCCTGCCAACCACAGATGCCTGGAGTAAGGAAACTTATTTCCGACTTTTAATGCCCGTATTTTTACCACAAAATCTTGATCGTTTTCTATATCTTGATGTTGATGTTATCGTTAACCAGTCTATTCAAACTTTTTACGAAACCGATTTTTCAGGAATGGATTGCATTGCATGTGAAGATATACTGTTAAATCGTATGTTCAAACAATATTATTGGGATAATTTCGAAGAATTACATGATAAAGATTTTACTTATTTCAACGCCGGCATTATACTTTGGAATTTAAAAGAACTGCGTAAAGACTATCATTTTACTTCCTACGTTGAAAAAATGATAAAATACCTTTCCGTTTTACAATGTCCCGACCAGGATATATTAAATGTAATGCACTGCAATAAAGTTAAAATTTTAGACTGGCAGCAATATAATCTTCAGATTTCTATTGCTGCTCAAAAACATTTTTCTGCTGAAGCAGTCAGAAAAATTTCTCATATCATTCATTTTTGTGGTCCAAAACCCTGGGATCCCAATATGGATTTTGAAAAATATTACCATATTCAAAATGCAAATGCCAATTTTGAATCACTTGGACAAATTTGGAAGGATTATGCCCATTTACTTGATCAGGAAATGTCTTTGCAAATGGATAAACTGCACTTATAACTTACCCATTTGTAGATATCTGACTCTCCACATCCTGTATTACTGTCACAAAGTTATTTGCATTCATCAGTTCTTCTGCTCTTTTTTTTGCCTTTTCTGACATTTGCTTATAATAATTTTCTTCCGATGCATATTTTAGTATTTTCTCCTGCATTGCAAAATAATCTTCCACCCAAAACAGTTCACCTGCTGCTACTGACACATCTCCTGTCGGTAGTGTAACTGCAGGAAGTCCCTTATAAAGTGCTTCAGAAACAGAACTTCCTCCACCATTTCTTTTCGGATTTACATATAAATCGCAGCATTCGACCACTGCCAATGCATCCATTTGCATTCCAAGATTTTTACTGTTTTCCAGTAATTTAGGATATTTCTTTATTTTTTCATCATACAAATCAAATTTACCCATAAACGCAACTGCAATATTGTCATTCTTTTTTATTACCTGCTCAAGCATTTCCAAAAAGTTCTCATCTACTTCCTGATCCAAGCGCCATCCCACAACAAGTAAAACAATTTTATCTTCCCATAATTCCAGTTGTTTACGTGTAAAATGATGTGTCTGCTCCTTAAAAGAAAATGTAAATGGTGTTTTCTTTACCTTTTGAGCATCAACGCCTAAAATTGCCAATTCACCTTTATCCTCTTCTGTCAATATCTTATCAACCATCTGGTATTCTCCACAAGAAAATGCTATTCTCGAAAATACCGTGCTGATTGTTATTTGTGGGACAAATAATCCGCATAAATCCGCACAAATATCGCTTCCTCCAATATCCAAAATAAACTCTGGTTTTCTGGTTTTAACCATTTCAATAACATTTTTTATAATATCTATATCAGGCATTTTATTCTCACACTGATGAAATTCAAATGTTTCTCCTTTAAATTCAAGTTGTTTGACATCACTTAGTCCTTCTGCATATGTTGCATTTATTAAACCATAAAAAGGAGCCTGTCCCTTCGCTGGTATCTGCATTGCTGTATTGATAATAACAATTTCCTTTTTTAAATACTTTTTTAGTGCATAACAACGATCTAATAATGTTTTTGTTGGTGCATGAGCCATTCCTAACACCTGTGCTGAAAATATGAATATAAGATTATTATTTCGTTCTTGCCACGAAAAATATTTTCGTTCTTTTAACCCTAAACTTTCTTTAAATGTATGAAACAATTGCATGTATAGTTGAGCCATTCTAATATTCGTAGCATATGTCTGTAAGCTCTGATCTAAAAATTGAGCTGTACCTATTTGCCAAAAATGGCTTAATTTATTATATTCTCCAATATCATCATATGATGCCTGTAAAATATAATCCAGCAATATAACTGCATATTTTTCTTCTTTGCTTGCTTTCATGCAAAAAGATAATATGTGAACTTGCATCCATGGAGGCATCTCTTGTATATTATTTACCATACTTTTAAGAATATTTTTTTGTTGATCCTCTGTAGAATCAGTTATCATATTGTCTATTTTTTTTAGTATTTTTTCTATTTCTCCAAATTTGAAAAAATATTCTTCTAAAGAATATTCTTTTATTGTACACAATAATTGCTCTATTGCCTGATTCTCCTTTTCTGTATCATTATATTTTAGTTGTTCAGACGCATAACAATATTGTAAAATCATTTTACCAATTTCCTGAAACTGTATCTCATTTATATCCTTGCTGATTAATTTTAATAGAGTTGTATAAAATTCTTCATTTTTAAAATACGGGTTACTTAAATAATTTGGAAACAATTCTCTTACCCTTTTTATCATTTTTGTATAAATCTCAAATGATGGCATATCATACTGTACAAATAATTTGATTAATGTATTGCAAAAATATATATGTAAAAAGTCAGCCTCTATCTCTTTTTCAAAACGTTCAAAAATCCCAAGTTCTTGATATGTTTTTATTTTTAATTCTTCTATTTCCATTTGATCCAAATGATAAGATACATTTCTTAAATAAACCGTCGAATTTTCTCTCTGTCTATAATGATAACAATTATCTTGTAAATGATAAAAATCTTTCAAGTACACACTTAAAATTGCAGACCAATAATTATCTTCATATTTTAAATGTTCTGGAAATAAAATATTATTTTGATTTATTATAGTCTTTTTATAGATTCCAGTAACTAAATACCCACCATATCCCACATGCATAAAATCTTTTATCCAATGAGTACCACCTTCTGTAATGCTTTTTTCAAAATAATCATATATATCCCCTTTTTTTGTAAAAATTTCCTCACTTCCATTGGGAAAATTTTTAATAATGCAACAATCAACTGCATCACATTGGTATTTTACAACACATTCATACAGTTTTTGATACATATCTGGCTCAATCCAGTCATCTGAATCAACAAATCCTATATACTCCGCTTCCGCATAACTTATTCCAATATTCTTTGCTCCACCCTGTGCTCGATTTTCATCTAAATGTACAGCTATTACCTCATTCGGGTGTATATGTTCAAATTGCACAATACAATTCCATGTCTTATTATCATCTGTCGATGCGTCATCCACAAAAATAAATTGTAGTTTATCAAATCCAATCGTTTGTTTTTCCAAGGATTCCATACACTGTGGCAAATATTCCGCTGTATTAAAACATGGTATTATTATTGAAATAAGTGGTTTCATGGATTTTTCTCCTTGTCTCCTCATGAATAAATCTTTTTACCTTGTAACTTTCCTTTTCTTTAGTATATAATAACCATATATGAAATGCAATTGATATCCCCCCTAGGAGAAACTTATGAATATACTAATTTATCGCTATGGAAGCATATGCGAACCCGATATCATAACCGGTTTTCAGGAACTTGGAAATCACGTAGATGAAATTACAGCCGAAATATATAACAAGAATTTATTACCCTCAGAAGGCGTTGTTCTTCTGAAAAATAAATTGCTTTCTAAATCCTATGATTTTGTTTTTAGCGTAAATTTTTTTCCTTTCATCTCAGAAGTCTGCAATATATTCCAGATAAGATATTTATGTTGGACTGTTGACAGTCCCGTAATGGAGCTCTACTCTAATTCTGTCACAAATCAATGGAACCGCATTTTCTTATTTGATCAGGCACAGTATGATGAATTTGCATCCAGGAATCCGGAATATATTTTTCATTTACCACTGGCAAGTAATCCGGCACGTTGGAACCGCGTAATCTCTGATGCCTCTTTACATAATATTGAAAGATTTTCTTCTGAAATATCCTTTGTGGGATCTCTTTATACCGAAAAATCTCCTTATGACAGACTGAAAAACGCTCCATCCTACCTTTCCGGATATCTGAATGGTATCATGGCAGCCCAGTTAAAAATCTATGGATATAATTTTTTAGAAGAGTTACTGACAGATGATATGGTACAAACCTTTCGCAAACACCTTCCCGGCTTCTATACTCCACCGGAAAACTTCCGCCGGGATGACCGGATTGCAATGGCACGTATTTATTTAGAGCCAAAAGTTTCTGCCATGGAGCGTGTTCTTGTCATGAAACTACTCGGCTCTCATTATCCGGTGAACTTGTATACAGGAAGTGACACAACTGGTTTGCCGGTCAAAAACTGCGGCCTTGTAAAAACACTGACTGAAATGCCACTGGTTTTTCATTATAGCAAGATCAACTTAAACATTACATCCAAGTCCATTCATGCAGGTCTTCCACTGCGTATTTTTGATGTACTTGGCTGCGGTGGATTTTTACTGACTAATTATCAGACAGAGTTAACAAACTATTTTACTCCAGGCACAGATCTGGATGTTTATACCAGCGAAGATGATCTACTGACAAAGACAGAATATTATCTTACACATGAAAAAGACCGTATGGAGATTGCCCATAATGGTTACGAAACCACAAAAAAATACCACAATTATCCTGAACGACTATTACAAATGATTTCTCTCGCCTACGGAATAACAGAAGGAGCTATATGAAAATATTATTTCTTGATTCACCTGCCTTTGCAAAACAGGATATGTTAGGTGCCTTTGGTGAATGCGGCATCACTTGCGATTTATTCTTTCACAATGCTTATCATGACAGAAAAAACACTGATTTTGACAATGCATTTGATGCAGCTGTTGAATCAAATAGCTATGATTTTGTTTTTTCATTTAACTATTTCCCTATTTTATCCAATAATTGCCAAAGACACGGTATCAAATATGTATCTTATGTTTATGACAGTCCTCTGGTGGCTCTATATTCCTGTTCTCTCATAAACTCCTGCAATTATGTATTCTTATTTGACAAAGCAACCTATTTAACATTCCATAACTCTGGAATCCCAACTGTATATTATCTGCCATTAGCAGCAAATGTAAAGCGTCTGCAGGCGATGACATGTCCGGATGAAATTCTTTCCAAAATACGTTCTGACGTTTCATTTGTCGGTTCTATCTATAACGAGGATCATAATTTTTTTGACCGTCTGGATCAAATATCAGACTTTACCAGGGGCTATCTGAACGCAATCATGGATGCCCAGCAGAAAATTTACGGCTGTTCTTTTTTGGAAGAATTACTGACTCCACCTATTTTAGAAGATCTGCAGAAAAATATACCGTATCAGCCAATGTCTGATGGTACGGAAAGTGCAGCTTACGTTTATGCCAACTATTTCTTATGCCGCAAAATCACGTCCAATGAAAGACTTTCCCTGTTAAAGTCTGCTTCGGAAAATTTTCCGCTTAAATTATATACACACAAACCCTCCGAAGAGCTTTCAAATGCAATTTTCATGGGACCGGTTGATTACTATGATACTATGCCATTGGTATTTAAACACAGCCTTATCAATCTCAACATTACACTCAAAAGTATACAGACTGGTATTCCTCTCCGCTGCATGGACATCATGGGAAGTGGAGGTTTCCTGCTCACTAATTTTCAAAGTGATCTGCTCGATTTCTTTGTTCCCGGTGAAGATTTTGCATTTTATGAAAGCAAAACTGATTTTATCGACAAAATACGCTACTATCTTTCACATGAGAAAGAGCGTACACAAATGATTGCAAACTGCACTGGTAAAATGCTTGAGAATCATACATTTGTGCATCGTGTTCATAGGATTCTTGATGTAATATCACAATCCCATATATAAAAAGATACCCAAAAGTAGCTTTTCATACTGCTTTTGGGTTATCTTTTAATCTTTCATTAGAATATCTTCAATATCTTCTTCTAACATTTTAGTTCCATTCAGATAGCCTTTATACAAAAGTATACCCCGTTCTAATAGTTCTTTCGGTCCCATGTCCTCTTCTGTATAAATTACATCTCCTAATTCAAATTCTTCTTTATGTGCATACATGGAAATAAACTCCAAAATTGTCTCTTGCTCAATTTTTTCATACTGCTCACTAATATCTTTTAATTTTCTCAGCAAATCCTCTTGTGAAATCATATCTTCTTCTATATTTGCAAGCAAATTTTCCTGTTGTACTATCATATTACCTATTTTCTTTCTAAAGCTTCTTACATCATCTTTCATATCACGCAATTTTTGAAGAAGTTCCTCTTGTTCTTGAGGTAAAAAAGCTAGCGGAATCTGCTTTTCAATTTCATAAAAATCCAGATACTGCTTACACTCCCTTTCAATTGTCTCCTCTAGTGTCTGGATAATGGTACCTCCAATTTTTGCACCACCTTCTGTCGCATCAATTACCTTTATCTGATTCTGATTCATTTCAATAACTTTTTCAAACCATTGTTTATAAAACCACATTTGAAAATCTGTCTCCAGCATTGATCCATCTATACCTTCTACTTCTACAATCCTGCGGTTCTGGATATATTTTTCATCGCTTAATGGTCTTCCTACAGTTGCTTCTTTCGTATGCGTATTACCACCTGTAAAAGCAAGATCCTGTCCTATTAGCACGATCGTTCGAAATCCCAAGTATAAAGCCAGTCCAAATGCTTCAGACGAAACACAGCCCCCTGATGGGAAACTTGGAATTGGATACCCTAACTGTTCTTCTAATACTTTATTCCATTTACTATAAAATGTCCCATAATAAAAAATGTCTCTGCCATATTTCTCGGCAATCGATTTACGTGTTGTCCTTGTATATGCCCAAATAATATTCTCCAAGTCAACACCCTCAAAAAAGCGTTCTGGAGATTTTGCATCGACTGTACACACTAAATCAGGTTGAATTCCCGCCTTTAAAGCAGTTCTAAGAGCCGCATCAACAACAATAATAAATGATTTTCCTTGTGCCTGTTTTAATAGATTTATATTTTTATCCAATGATGGTCCTGCCCCAACAATAATACATGGAATATTAGATAAATTATAATTTTGTAATGCAAAATATAATTGTCCTATGTTTTTATGATAAATAACATTCCTCATATGATAGAGTGTATGCTGCGGAATCAAGCGCTCAAATGTTATACTGGTACTCTTATTAACCGTCTCATTTCGAATTCGTTCCACCACACCATCCATAAACCTTTCACATTGTTTATTATACAAAACATCAAATCCTGGCAAAATACAAAACTCCAATAACCTAATTCTCGTATATTCAACAATCTTCCCTAAAATTGCATCCATATCATGTTCAAGCTCCATAAAATAGAAAAGCACATTAGATGCTGATACTAAATCACTTATATCAAAAAAATGACAATTCATTGCAAATAATTCTATATCAGGTTCACATATAACAATAAGGTTCGTATTATCACATTTCTTCAAAAATTCTCGCACACTTCTACCATCTGAAAAACCAAAAATAAAATATATCCCATACATCCTAATTTGATATCGATCTGCATAAATCTCAGATGCTTTCTGTGGATCTTGTCTGCTGTTTAATCTCCAAATTCTGTTTTCTGATCTTACCCATGGAATCTGCATTCCACTCGCTGCAATCTCAATCCCAATTCTATTAGTAGGCGTATCTATGTCAATTTCTCTTATTTTCTCTGCTAATAATGTATATTTTTTTTCTATTGTAGCAACATTTTTTTCAAAAATATTCATTTATTATAAACCTCATTCATCTTGTTATTTTACTTGTTTTGAAAATAGAATTTCATAAATAACACTGCTTTTTCTGTTAAACAGTCTGCTATCCCAATCATATCTAGGCTTTGATAGTTTTCCAGTAATTCCCTCTGCATTAATATTGCAAAATTTCCAATTTCCTCCATATGTTCTATTGTCTGATTTTGTATCATATTTTGAAACATAACAATTAATTCTTTTACCTGCTGCATGGCTTCTTGTTCTTTATTTTGATATAACAATAACACTGCTTCACTTATTTTATCCTGCAACACATTTTCATCCATAATCCAAATTACCTCTATTTTCCTCTTAAATATTTTCATTAATTTTGCGAAAAAAAAAACGGCAGTAATATACTGCCGTTTTTTTTAATTGAATTACTGTAACAGAGATAATACACCCTGAGTAGACTGGTTAGCCTGAGCAAGCATAGACTGTCCTGCCTGAGCAAGGATATTGTTCTTGCTGTATGTAACCATCTCTTCAGCCATATCTGTATCACGGATACGGGACTCAGCAGACTGAGTATTCTCAGAAATGTTATCCAAGTTAGCGATTGTGTGTTCCAGACGATTCTGTAATGCACCTAAGTAAGAACGCTGTGCAGATACAACAGAGATAGCTCCCTGAATTGCACTCATAGCCTTACCAGCACTTGCGAAAGATGTCATCTGTAATCCACTAACACCGATTGCACCTGCAGACATTGCATTGATAGAAACTGTAATAGCCTGTCCAGAAAGAGATCCAACCTGAAGACTCTTCTTTGTGAAATCACCATCAATTAAGTTCTGAGTATTGAACTGTGTTGTAGAAGAGATTCTGTTGATCTCTGATGTTAACTGATTGATTTCGGACTGGATAGCTCCTCTATCAGCAGTTGTATTGGTATCGTTAGCAGCCTGAGTAGCTAACTCGTTCATACGCTGTAAGATAGAGTGTGTCTCAGATAATGCACCCTCAGCAACCTGAATTAAAGATACACCGTCCTGAGCATTGTCAGAAGCTTTGTTTAATCCACGGATCTGGCTTCTCATTTTCTCAGAAATTGTTAAACCAGCAGCGTCATCGCCTGCACGGTTGATTCTGTAACCAGAAGATAATTTTTCTGAAGATTTTGCCTGTGCGCTTGTTGTAACGCCTAACATTCTGTTCGCATTTGCTGCGGTCATATTGTGCTGTACTACCATAATTCATTTCCTCCTTGAATTTACTGCGGCTTCCATGCCGCATCGTCTTAATTTTGCAGCTTTCCTTCCCGGCCGTACGCTCCATTCTGTTCCACTGCCAAGTAACTTTTTCAAGTAATGTTCATCATCACTTTGTTTACTTGTATTATATATCGGATGTTCATCCCGATACTTTATAGTAAAAAAGAAATTTTTTCTTTTTTCTATCTCTATTTCTTCTTGTCCGTAAACACCGGCTCGCCATAGTTTGTCTTCATCATATTTTTATAATACTGATTTACAACACGCTGGCTCTTGCGGACTTCTCTGACCTGTTTATGTACAGATGCAAATTTTTTTGTCATTAAATCTTTATTGCGTGCTTCCTGTACCTGTATGGTTGCACTTTTACTGGTTAATTTACGGATATAATCCTGCATCTGCGCTATTTCATCACGATAAAGATCCTGATGATTCTTCAAGTCATCTTTTACCCGGTCAAACAGTTCCTGAAAACCATCATCTAATAGATCCAGCTGTTCGATCTGCTTTGACTTTTCCTCTACTGTCTTATCAAAATCATCCGGATCTAATGCCGGATTTTCCAATTCCTCACTCTGCCTGATATTTAATTCCATAATGGCATCTAATATCTCACTCTTTTTTTTCAGGCTCTGTATCATAACCGGAATATATTGGTTTTTCTCCATATTTTCCATATCCTTACTGCTGTGTATGTGCCAGCTTCATAACCTGTTTCCAGGTATCACGCATGGTACGAAGATGTTTCAATACTTCTTCCATGATTTCCTTATCTTTTTTCATGTTTGCTTCCTGTAAGCGCATCATCAGATAATTATACACCTCATCAAAGTCTTTTGCCACCGGATATTTATGATTTAATGTACTCTGGAACTCTTCTATAATGTGCTCTACTTTCATAATATTATCATGAGCTTTCTGAATATCTTTCGCCTCAATCGCTTCAATCGCAATATTTGCAAACTTTATCGCTCCTTCATAAAGCATCAGCGTCAGTTCCGCCGGTGATGCAGTCATAACTTTGTTGTTTGCATACGCTGCGTATCCTTTGTTAGCCAGCATAAATCATTTCCTCCATGTATTATATAATTTTAGATATAATTTTCTTTATGTCACAAATATCTGTCCCACATCTATGTGGGGCAGATATTTAAATTTTATCACTCTCTTTTTTATTTTACCACCATTTTCAGCAATTTTATCAGCTTCCGAACAGGTTGGATAATGAAGATGTCTGGCTCTGTAATTTAGACAATGCTGTCTCCATTGCAGAGAACTTCTTGTAATATGCATCTTCCTGATCCTGCAGCTTCTGTTCCCACTTCTTGATCGTAGTGGTGTAATCACTGTATTCGGATGCCATCTCTTTATCATTGTATACTTTATAAATACTGCTTAAAGTTGAAGATTTCATCTTCGTTCCAATTGCATCGTATAAATTGGTTGTAAGCTGCTGCATAAAGGAAACGACCGTATCCGGATCAGAGTTGATCATTGCCATCAGCTTATCTTCGTTTCCGGAAGTTGCTGTATCGTCCTCATCACCGTCAATATGATATGCATTCTGCTGATTCTCCGGTGCATTCAAGAAACCCAGTGTCTTGATTCCAAAACTTGACAGATAATATTTCTTGCCATCAATCGTAACCGGCTGACTCATGGCATTCGTCATCAGATTCATGACACTTTCCAGACTGTCATCACGACGGAGCAATGAAGATTTAATTTTCTCTTCCCACTTCTCAACTTCTGAATCAGACATTGCACTCTTTTCATCATCTGTCAAAGGCTCATATCCCTTTGCTGTATCCGCATTGTAAAGTGATGTCATTTCGTTGATCAGAGAATTGTACTGTGTCAGGAAACTCTTGATCTTATCGTAAATTGCCTGTGTATCGGTCGCAGTTGTGACGGTAATCGCATTGGTATCCCCATCTCCGGTTGCCTGCATTGCAGTAATGGAAAGTCCGTTGATAGAGTAGGTATTCAGTGAACTGGTGTATGTAATACCGTTTAATTTAATTTCAGAATCACAGCCATCAATCTTCTTAGCACCTGAATTGGTATATTGAGAGCTCTGATCCATAATTTCTTTTGAATTCTGTACTTTCTTTACAAATGCAGTTAATGCTGTTGTATAGTCTGATGAAGTTGAATCCATTGCAGCCAGATCTGCAAGTACCGAATTATCATCCATCGTTTTCTGTGCTGTGGTCATGGTCGTCTGATTCTTTGTAATGACCTCCGCATATTTGTTTGTCACCTTTGTAACATCACTTGCTTTACCTGTTTGATATGCCTGCTGAATGGAATCAATGATATTCTTTCTGGAATATTCATCATCAGCAGCCAGTGAATCCTCTGCACTTTCATACACATTGACTTTCTCAATATTAGATGTCAATTTAGAAACAACCTCATCGGTAAGTGTATCCTTCTTATCCTCTCTAATCTTACTGAGTACATCTGCGGAACGTTCGATACCTGTTGCTGCAGTTCCCTGTGTATATTTCATCTCTGTAATATCTTCTGTTGTACAATCTGACACAGCAACTGTTTTTCCACCACTGACTACATTTTTATCACTATCTACTTCCTTAAAAGTGGTTCCGTCTAATATATAATTTTTTCCATCTGTTCCTGCATATGTTCCGTTATCATTCGGTGTATACACAACTCCGTTTTTATCTGTATACTTATCCCCAATCTTATGCGATGTACCTGTAGCATTATAATATGCCACATTTTCTTTGATACTGATCGTCTGTGTCGTGCCATCATCTGAGATATAAGAATATTTTGCATTTCCATCATCATCCTTATCACCGGTTGCTGTCCAGACATGACCATCTTTATCTGTATAAGTTCCGTCATCATTCGCTGTATAGGTAAGATTATCGCTTCCCTGATAAGTTACAACTTTCTGTATATACTGTTTGGTTCCATTATTATCATACGCGTAAATCGTATTACCATCAGCATCTTTGCCTGCTTCTGTGTATACATTCCCAGCCGCATCCATCACAGAATTCACTCTCTGGGTTGCACTCATGCCAAGTAAAGTTTTAAGTTTCTTCTGATCAGTATCAGATAAACCGCTGTTTTTTAACGCATCCATCATCTCTGTATATGCTGTTGCATATCCATATGCAGATGTAAGATTTGTATTCTGTGCAGATGCTGTCTTATATGATTTCTGCGCATCCTGGTATTTTTTGATAGCATCCACTACATTCTGCTCTATTTGTGTGCCATCTGTACCATAATACTGCGTGTAAGACTTGTATGTTGCATTTGTTGCATCCGAACCAACAGCCAGTCCCATCTGATACAGCGCTCTTGCACCTTCTGTATTTCCACCGGTCAGGGTAAAATCATTATCTTTTCCGGTATCTTTAGAACTGATAAAAATACGATGATTTGTTTCATCAAAGTTTGCACTGACACCGGCATCTTTTAATGATGCAATCACATCACCAACGGTTGATCCCTGTGTCAATGTAATCTCTTTTGTTGTACCATCACCCTTTGTCAGATTGATCTTTGCATCTCCACCTGTATAACCTAGTTCAGCAAGTGTTGTGGATGTCGTCGTCTTGCTTGAAAGCTGTGCTCCGGTCAGATAACCTGCCTGTGCAACTTTAATAATGTTTAACTGCTGTGTTCCGGTCGGTGCATTATTTCCTGCCTTTACCGTTGCCTTGGTAGAATCGGAAACAGTTGTTGATTTTAAATTATATGCGGTAGATAATTTCATGTTGCCGACGCTGCTGTAAAGACTGTAAATCTTCGTATTCAGTGTTTTCCACGCATCCTGTTTCCAGGATAATTTTGTCTGTGCCTTTTTGTATTTATTCGTCTTATAGTTGTATGAAGATACCAGAGCTGAAATGATAGCTTCTGTATCAAGACCTGATGTCAGACCGGTAATTCTGATTGGCATATTATCACTCCTATCTGATGAAAATTCCATCTGTTATTGTGTATACTCTATAGACAGTCCGTACTGTCTTTGTTTACATTTTCTCGTCCACCAAAAGTCCTGCGACTTCCCAGACTTTTGCGATCATATCAAGTGTTTTCTCCGGTGGATATTCCTTTAAGACTTCTTTCGTGTCCTTGTCCACAATCTTGATCATAACGCGGTTCGTGGCATCGTGGATGCCAAAGACTGCTTCCGAATTGTGTGCTCTCTTATTGATCTCTTCTACAGCTTTCCGGATCTGGGTGTTATTTCCTGCTCCTACGAGTGTTTCCTGCTCCTCATCCTTGTCGTTTCTGGCACTCAGACTGTTTTTGGTATCCGTACTGTTTTTGTTTTCTGCCTTCCATGGAGTCGTGATGTTCTCCACTGTCTGCGTTGTGCCGCCTGTAGCACTTCCGCTGCCTGCAGCACTGCTATTTCCTGCTGCAGCTGCCTCTACGGATTTGCCGTAAGATGCTGTCGATGTTTCCTGTATCCGTTGAACTCCCATGATTCTGACCTCCGTTTCCATGGTATTCTCAGCTTCTTTCTGCTGTGATTCACACTTCCCTGTGTCTATCTGTGCATGCCGGCTATCTTGTGGCCTGTATGCTAATCTACTTAATCTGTGATTTATATCGGTTTCTTTGCGTATAAAATTAATACCGGAGCCGCATTTTTCTGCCTGTATAACAGAATGCACGGAACGAGGTACGAGTGAACAGTAACAATGTACGCTCAGCGGTCATTCTATTATTGTGAATTATGTGCTCCGGTATTTTCTTAGAGCAGATCCTTTAAAGATGCGATCGCATCGATATTGAGAGCTGCCTTATTTTCATTCTGAATCTGAAGATATACTTCTTTGCGGTATATCGGCACTTCTTTCGGCGCAGATATACCGATTTTTACCTGATCTCCGCGGATCTCAAGCACTGTGATCTCGATATTGTTATTTACCACCAGAGACTCACCTTTTTTTCGTGTCAATGCCAGCATTTTTATTCCTCTGCTTTCTTTCTGCCTTTTACGGCTTCATATACATTAAACTTGATTGGATAATCATCTTCCGCAATCACCTGACAGCCTTTTCTGGTGTCTGTATTGATCACCAAAGGTGCCTTTAAATTGACAGTCGTATCTTTCTTATCCGCCGCTGCTGTCAGCGTTACAAGTATGTAGGTGTTATCCTCTGTAAGATCTCCAAGCGGGATCAGCATCTCATCACTGACTGATGGTGCATAATCCGGTTTCAGTTCATTTGGATGCATGACCGGAAATGCAACTTCCGGTTCATCCATGGACTGAAACCACATGATCGAGGATGGTGTTCTTTCTTTTTCCTTGTCAAAAATCAGTGTAAATTTTCTCAGATCCGGAAATCCGATCATTCCATTCTCTAAAGTGATGATCTTCTCCTCATCGATATCTATCTCCCCAAAAAGCCTTGTGTTCGCTTTCATTCCCTTTTCCTCCTGATGCAGTCTGTATGATCACGACACGCATTCTAAAAATAGTGCTGTCATTTTACTGTTAATCTATTTTACAGATAGCTGAGCAGTGTCACCTGATTTACTTTTGAAGCTGCCTGCAGTGATGACTGGTAAGCAGTGTATGCCGCTGTATACTCCAGAATGATATCTGAAAGTTCTCGGTCTTCATTCTTGGACTTTAACTCTTCCATCGTTTCCTGCTCATTTGACATACGGTTTTTCGTCAGCGCAAGGCTCTGTCCTTTGCTTCCGACGTCTGTCAATGCAAGATTGACTTTATTCAGGTAAGTATCGCAGTTCCCAATATAGCTGTTATAGAGTTTCTGCATATTATCATTTGCATAATCACGCTCTTTTTCGGCTGCTGCGATCCACTCTTCTAATTTTGCCTGACAGTCATCGGAAGAATATTCCTGCATTTTCTTCATGGCATTTAAATCTGTCACTTTCTGTTCTGCGTCAAGCGAACGCTGTACAGCATCGATCAGCTCATCCACATCCCTGCTGAGTCCGTGATCAAATACATTTGATGCCTCTGTATTGACAGTAAGTGTCTGGTTTGCAGCCACTACATAATCGATATCCTGATAGATCTGATTGCCATCTTTATCATATTTCTCATACTTTAACTTATTGTTCGTATCTGTAATATTCGTGCAGTTGTAATAATATTCCGGACGAAGTTCACCATTTGTAAATCCGGTCTTTGTATAGGAAATATCCAAAGATGCTTTATTAGTGGAAAGTGTATCTGCTGCTGTTTTGCTGAATACCATTTCTCCGGTATTACGGATCAGCACTGCCTCTCCATCTGCAATGTCATATGATTTTGGTGTTTTCGTGGATGCTTCTAACCATTTATCATAAGAATCATATACGGTAACATTCATATTTCCCGTCTTATTGACAGGCGTTGTCCCTGTTGTATCTGTATAATTGTAACTGATCGTTACCGTACTGCCATTTGCAGAGGTTTTTGTGGTAGTTCCTGCTGCATCTGTCACATCCAGGCTGTCAATGCTGTCATAGCCAAGACGGATTCTATTATAAGCAGCCTGGGTTGGAGAAGCGATCTTTGTGCCATCTAACACATCTGCCTGATTTCCTGGAACTGTAACATCATTTCCATAATACCGGTGTTCCTGCAGATCAGCATACGACATCTTCTGGTCGATCTCGTATGAAGTCTTTTGTTCGTCTTCCGTAAATGTCAGCTTTTTATTTGTGCGGTATCCGGTAAATACCGTTCTGCCGGCATAATCTGCGTTTCCTTCTGAATATAATTTATCACGCAGTTTTTCCAGCTGTGTCAGGATCGTTTTTCTGTTGTCTGTTGTAAGTGAATCCTGGGCACCGTATTCACACTGGGTACGGATCGTCTTGATCACTTCCTGCATACTGGTGATCGCAGTCTCTGTTACATCTAACCATGACTCTGCATCCGGAATGTTCTTCTCGTAGTACTGGTCGATCTCACTTAAGGTACTGCGCAGACGGAGTGCACGGATCGCTGTTACCGGGTCATCAGAAGGACGCTGTATTTTTTTCTGGCTGGTCATCTGATTGTTCAGTGTGTCCACATTTCCTTTATTTCCATTGATATTAATGGATGTATTATGCAATATGATATTATTTGTAATACGCATTGCCATTTCCTCCTGTTATAAATCCGTTTATACTCCGGTTTCCTCGATCAGTTTGTCATATACTTCTGCCATAACTGAGATCATCTTGGATGATAAATTGTAGGCATTCTGGAACTTGATCAGATCAAGTGCTTCCTCATCCTCATCCACACCGGAAACAGACATTCTCTGTGTCTCAAGCGCTGCCTGTATATTTGTATAATTGTTGCTGAAGATCGTAGACTGCTGTGTATCAATGGAGATATCAGAAATCATACATTTCAGGAATCCTGATGCATTTCCTGCACGGAATAAAACCGTATCACTCTTTAATTTTGCCAGATCTTCCACCAGTTTATACTTATCTACACCTTCCTCTGTATCTGCCTTATACTGTGCAGCCAGTTTGGAAGAATCTTTTACACAAATGGAAGATACACAGATATTGGATGCTGTCAGTTTGTAATAGGAGCTTGCGCCGCAGTCTGTCGTGTTTCCATGATTCTTATCGCTCTTTCCTAATACATATTCCTCACCGGTCACCTGATCTGCACCGGTAAAGAAAGAATAATAGTCTGTTGCATTTCCGTCTAAATCCTGTCCTTTTAACATGATATCATTAAATAAAGAACAGAAAGAACGTAAAAACTGATTCATCTGTGACATGTAATACGGAACACCCATGGTATCAACAGAGCTTCCGATGGATGCCTGCATACCGTCTACCTTATTGGACTGCTGCTGGCTTAATGCGTCCTCAAGTTCGAAAGTATAGGATGTGATCTTGCCATTGGCATCCGTCTCAAATGTAAAATTCGTATAATTGTAATCTTTTCCGTAAATGGTGAGTGTACCGCTCTCCGGCACTGTCATTGCCTCAATATCTGTGATGGAAGGACTGACTACTTTCACATGTTTGCTGTCGATCACTCTTGCCTCACCGGTAAAGTTCTCTCCGTTGTTGCCATCACGGATATCAAACAATGCCTTTAAGGTACCTGACATGGAACTTGCGCCAGCTTTGAAGCTGTTGCCGGTTTTCTCCCATTTAACATCATATAAACCGTCCATATCGGACTGGTTTACTTTATTTTCCCTTGCAACACATTTTAATGTTTCATAATCGTAGGTATCTACCAGTACCTGACCACCGATCTTAACTGTAAAGTAATTAGCTCCTGTCGGCAGTTCCGGATCGTTTGAGTTCTGTACCGGAAGTTCCTCTGCCTCTGTCGGAACAATTTCGGATAACTCATCGATCAACAGTGCTCTCTGGTCACGAAGCTCGTTTGCATAACCGCCCTGGATCTCAATGACGTTGATCTGATGATTTAAACTTGCAATCTTTTCTGCGATGGAATTGATATTCTGAACCGTGGACTTGATCTCCTCGTTGGCATTATTCTGAATATCTCCCAGACCGGATGCAACGCTGTTAAAGAATGTTGCAAAGTTCTGGGCACTTCCGATAAACTGCTGACGTGTATTCACATCTCCGGCATTGTTCTTTAAGGTATCTAAGTCATTAAACATCGTGTTTAAGATTGTTGAAAAACCTTTGGAAGAATCATCATCAATAAAATAATTTTCAATCTGCTTCAGGTAATTGAGCTTCGTCTCATATAAACCGACAGATGACTGGTTGTACCAGTATTTGTTGTCATAATACTGGTTGCGAAGCTGTTTTACGGACTCGGTCGTAACACCGGTTCCCATACTGCCGTATTTTGCATAGGCACGGATGGATTCGGAAGCAACACGGTTTGCCTGCTGTTTGCTGTATCCTTTTGTCTGTACATTCGATATATTATTTGCACTCGTATTTAAGGCAACCTGATATGCACTTAATCCTGAAGATGCAATCGTTAATCCAAAAAATGTTGATGGCATGTTAACCTCCTATGCTGCTATCCAAGCTGTGTGATCAGATGCTCGATCATCTCATTAATAACATTAATAAAACGGCTGGATGCATTGTATGCGTTCTGGTATTTGATCATATAAGTCAATTCTTCATCCGAAGAAACTCCGATTACCTGCTGTCTCTGGTTATCAACTGACTGTACCGTCTGGGACAGGTTTGTTGCAGTAGAATTGTATACATTTCCGTAGGTAGCAACCTCTTCGATCATAGCTGTATAATAGCCCTTAAAGCTGTATGCCTTTGTGTCATTCGGATTGACTGTAAGGCTTTCTTTATCCCACACTGCTGCAAGTGTCGCCATCAATGACTGATCCACATCTCCATTCTGCTGTAAATGTGGAAGTAATGTCTCATCTGTGATCAGTGCACTGTTTACTCCGGTGCTTGCCATGGTGTACTGCTTTGTCGTGTCTGTCGGATCTTCTTCATTATATAAATAATACGTCTTCGTTGTCGGTGGATTAACACTTGTATCTGTATATGTAACCTCTGTGTAACGTTCTGTTCCAAGTCTTGTAAATAACTCCTGTGGTGGCAGTTTCCCATCCGATCCAACTGCACACTTATCTGCATCTAAGATCTTCGTATTTGCTGTCACGGTATAGGTATTGCCGTCTGCATCGGTCATGGTAACGGAATTATTTCCTGTCAGGCCTGTAATATAATTTGATGCTTCTGTATTCGGGCATAAAATATCGTTGATCGCTGTTGCAATTCCATGGAACAGCTGATCCATCTGTGCTTCTGCACGGAGCATAACAGACATGCCTGTCGTATCATCATAAGTCTTGCCGTCCACTCCAAGAATATCCTTGTAATTGGCAACTTTATCTCCTCTCGCAAGCACAAGAGCTTTGATCTCTCCCATATCGTTTTTATTTTCCGTGGAAATATCACGGTTAAAATTAAACAGATAGGTATACTCACCCTTGTCCGGGTCAGAGAGATGTGACCAGTATGGTGTCACAAATCCTGTCACTTTGTCCGTCTGTTTTTCTACTTTATAGTAGCCGTTCTCATTGACAAACTCGTTGCCCTCCACGCTGACGCGCACAACACCGTTTACTTCTTCTTTATAGGAGATATCAACGAGACTTGCTAACTCATCCAGTGCTAAATCTCTTGCATCACGCAGTGTCATTGCAGTTTCAATATTTCCTGCCTCGATCTTCTGGATCTGCAGATTTAGTTCACTGATCGTCTTTCCAAGTTCATTGACCTGATCAATGTCGTCGGAAATCTGTGAATTGATATTATACTGATAACTCTTCAGTCCAGAATAAACAGCACTTGATCTGCTGGTAAAAAGCTGTGCCTTCTGAACAACAAGATTCTGATATACGCTATCCTCCGGGTATTTATATAGCTCCTGAAATGAGCCCCAGAAATCGGTTAATGCATTCTGAAAAGCCTGTCCCTCTAATTCCTGATAATAGTTCTGCACCTCTGTCAGTGCCTCACTGGTCGATGCATAAAAAGACTGACGGCTTGATTCTGTACGGTATAACCGATCTAAGAATACATCTCTTGAATGGACAACATCTCCGATCGTTACACCAAGACCGGATTGCTGATTGCTGATTGCTGCTGTTGTATTAAATGTGACATAGTCACGGTCTGCAAACAAAACGCTCTGACGCACATATCCTGTTGTGTCTAAGTTCGCCAGGTTGTTTGATGTTACGTTAAGTGCATTCTGACTGCTCTGTAAACCGGCTACGCCGATAAACATACTTCCAAAACCATTTGCCATGGTAGTTCCTCCCTGCTTTTACTATTGCTTCGCGTCGAATCCACTGCTGCCTAAGATATCGCCTGTATTATAGGCATTCTTATCATAGTTGGCAGTCTCAGGTGCCTGTCGCGTACTTCTCAGCAAGGTAAGGTCAAATTCCACCATCTCCAATGCCTGTTTTAAAAGTGCTTCATTCTGTCTGTTTAGCTGCTGCATCTTAGCACCGGCCTCAAGCAGCCTGTCACGCTGTCTGGTAAGTGCTTCCTGTTCTTTTGGCTGCTTGTTAAGATATCCGATCATCTTTGTGATCGTCATCTCTTCCGGGCTCTGACCTAAGACAGTCGCCATATCCGTCAGGACACGGTTTCTTTTATTGGAAAGATTAAGAAGCACGCTCGCAGCATCCTGCTCTCTCGTCGTAACATCCGTAAGATGTTCGATATTGCCCTGCACCACTGCATCTGTTTTTTCAGATGCAAGTGTGATCAGTTCCTGATACTGCTTCTCCTCTTTACCCAGCACATCCAAAAGCTCTTCCATTAAACTAGCCACAGATTCATCCTCACTTTTACTTTACTAAAGCATTGTACTTTTCTAATAACTTATTCGCGAAATCATTCATATCCACGTTATAATTACCAGAGTCCAACCTTTCCTTTAGCTGTGCGACTCTATCTTCCCTGATATCCGAAGCATCTGCCACTGCCTGCTTTGCGATCTGGTAATCACGTCCCATAGAAGAGATCTGCACTTCATCGCGTCCGGTGCTCATCTGCTTTGTGTTCTGCACTTTCTGCGTTTTCTCTCTATTGTAAAGTTGTGCCACCTGATTATAAGCTTCTACTCGCATAATGGCATCTCCTTTCTTCCTTGAAATTCGCTTTCTAGTGTTTATATCGGACGAATCATTTTTTTCATTAGCGCAAATATGAAAAAAGAAAATGACAGGTCACCACTTTTCGCAGTATCCTGTCATTTTTCTACTGGTATTCACGGATCAGGCAGTATTGTTTCAGTGGGAAGTTCTTCTCCACAATTCCATACACCTGAAATCCAAAGTTTTTATAAAAATCTACATTTTTTTCATTGTGTGTTTCCAACGATATCATCATGTGGTGTTCCTGCGCATATGTGATCGTTTCATCTAACAGTTTCGCAGCGATCCCATGGTGCTGCATTTCCGGATCGACTGCAAGATAAATAATATGAAGTCTCTGTGTCTGGTGCAGCTGATCGGTCCAGCTTGAGTTCAGGTAATCCCCACCCTTGATAAAATTGTGGAACGTCGCAAGTGTCGGATCTTCCTTGATCAGGAAAGCGTCCGTATGGATCGTCGCCCATGACTCCGTCAGAAAAAAGTGGAACATATTAATGTGTTCCGCCTCATCCGACACGACAAGAATGCTGTTTAACTCTTCACTGTCCGCAAAAATCTCACATGTCTCATAAAATTCATCCATATCACATTGAAATAATTCCGGCATCAGCCGTTTTCTTATTTCGGCATCCGGGATCAGCGTTTCATAGAGTGGATCATGCGCAAAACAGCGGTATAAAAGCTGCTCTAATTTTGGCAGATCCTCGCGCTGTACCCGGTATAATTTGTCCGATTTCATATTTTTCTTATCCCCTTTTTATTGTGTCAGAACATTTCCTTTACCGTCTGACTGATTTCTTTTAAAGTCTCGCAGAGACGTCTGGTCTGTTTTTTATAGCATTCCTTTAAGTAATGCAGTTCTTCCCGGTAATCTGTGTCTGCTTCTTTTCTCTTTTTCAGCAGGCATTTCACCACATGGTAGAGATCTTCATGCCCTAACAGCCTGCCGTAACCCCATTTCAGACGATCTTTGGGCTGATTGAACACATAGTCCGTAAAATGGCGGTAAACATATTCATCAAACATAAATGCATACGCATTGTTATCCACCTGATATATTTTTTCCAGTGCTTTATCCACATCAGATTGTTCCAGAGCGTTTACAGAGTCCTGCAATAAGCCAATATTTTTCCACAATATCTCATGTGGGAAAAATACCTCTCCATACCAATCAATGCGGACAAAATGATCCTGCTCCTGTTTGAATTTTACAAGCAGTTGTTTTTCTCTTTCCCTGTTTTCCGCAAAGAGCTGTTCTGCCTCTTGCATGTTACCTTCTGCAAGAAGTGCGTAGTAGCGGGTATTGATAGCGGCAGTCTCTTCGTAAGACTGTTTTGCTTTTTCCTGTGCCTCTTCTGTTACCTGAATTAATTTTTTTGTGATTGCAGCGATCTGTTCCTGTGTTTCTTCCACTTTCGCTGTGATTTCACTGCCTCCGGCAAGTATGCGCTCTAACACCGGTGTAAAATCAAGCGGCACAACTGCCGTTTCATCCAGTGCTAAGATCAGCAGTGTGAACAGCTCATGGTGCAGCCGGTAAACCGCCTCATCATAAAAATCATCATTATCAAACTGGGAATGGTAATGTGTTTCCATGAAACTTCCGCCGGTAAAATCATTGACCATGGAAGGGATTCCTGCGATTGCCATCGAAAAATCATCTGACCAGGTTTCGATCGGTGCCGTCACGCTTGTCATCTCAGGATAAGCCTTTGTCAGTTCCGGAAGTCCGTCTAAATATTCTTTTATATAATGTACATATTCATAACAGCAGCGGATTCTTGCACGCGTGCCGTGTGCCAGCGCCGGCAGCTCAAAATTCAGATCTGCGATCACTTTTCCGACCCATTCCGGATGTGCGGTAAAAATCTGCTCGTAAGCTCCGGTCGACCAGTCAAAGTTGGAATCAACAACGCCCCATTCCTCTGCCGCCATCGCACAGAACACGATCGTGTTGTTCGGCTTGAATCCGCTTTCAATCAGCGTTTTTGCAATGCCAAACATCATGGCGACTGCCGTATTATCATCTTGAAATCCACTGAAATAGGAGTCATAGTGTGCAGATAACAATACCATGCGCTCCGGGTGTTTTCCCGGAATACAGCCTGAAATGTTATAAGTCGTGCAGTCACGTTTTACCCGGCTGTCGGCTTTCAACCATACGGTTGCTTCTTTCTCTCCATCCAGCAGTTCCCGCAATAATGCAGCATCCTCCCTTGAGATGGAAAATGCCGGTGCATCCTCCGGTCCGGCGATATCCTGTGCGTTGAGTGCCTTCGCATCGACTTCTCCATAACCGCCACACTGCACAGCGATCACTGCCGCCGCACCTTTTAAATGTGCCTGATAAACCGGATAATTGATCCACCACTCATCTCTCTGGTTGATATCCACTAACACCAGTTTTCCGGTTACATCTTTCCCTTCATAATCCGCTTCTGTTCCCTTTCCAAGATACATCAGGGAAAATGCCTGCTCACCGTCCGTTACAAAATCTGTCTGATATGCCCCGAGCAATGCGGTATGCCTTTTTCCCTCTTTCGTTTCAAACGTAAGCTCCGCATTTTCAAACTCCCAGCCATCCACGGTAACCGCATTTTTACATACATCCGACAGTCCAAGTTTTTGCATCTCATCCTTTAACATTTCCCCTGTCAGGAATTCTGCCTTCGAACCCGCAGGACGGTAACCGAGTTTCTCGTTTGAGCGAAACTGCTCCATCCGTTTTGCAAGCTGGTACGAGTAATCCGTATCAATATTTTTTATGACCGCTTCCTGCATTGTCATGTGTGTCACACCTTCTTTTTTGCTTCTATTTTTGCTGTTTTTTGTGTTATCTATTTCTTTTTGTGTTCAAATTATTTCCTGTTTTTGATTATAGCACACTTTTTTGTTATGAACAGTCTTGTGGGGGGATTTTGAGCCGATATAATTATGTGGATGGGTTCGATTCGGATGGACATGGCTGTCGGTATTATTATCGGCGGTGCTTTTACAAGTATTGTGTCGTCACTGGTCGAGGATATTATCAACCCGTTTCTTGGAATTTTCGGTGGCATGAATTTTGACAAGCTGCACTGGAATATTGTTGGGGATGTCACATTGAATTACGGAAAGTTTCTGACTGCCGTGATGAATTTCCTGATCATGGCTTTTGTTGTATTTATACTGGTGAAAGCGTTAAATACCGCTGCCCGCATTGCACCTCTATCTTAGATGCAAAGGCAGTGGAAGCATTTGAGAAAAATTTGTAATTTTCATTTGCCACAGCAGATGAAAATTCAGGCAAGTAATTATACGAAATGTGAATGATACATTACACTAGTTCAGGCTGTCTGTCTTTGTGTCATGAACGATACAAAGCAGGCATGTCTGTCCATCCATTTTCCGATCAGTCCGATCACTTTTCCCATAGTAAATGCGGCTAAAATAGTTCCGATCCCAAGGCCGTCAAGATGTCCTAAAAATGCAAAGGTCAGTCCGGCTGTCACGGCAAGGCAGGTAACATCAAATCCAACTTTGATCTTAGAATAGGTAACGGATGTGATATCCGACAATTCTCTCGGGAATAAATCCGTCGGTATGATCGGCAGTTTGCATCGGTTCGACAAAGCAATTCCAATACAGAGCAAAATATAACTGATCAGAAAATAGATTACACGATATCCCGGCGTCAGCGGCAAAACATTGATCCAGCTCTCATGCACATCCAATAATTCGCTGAATGCAAATCCCACTACAAAACTGAACAGATACTGCGGCACAAATTTTTTCCGCAGGATCATGAGGCTTAGCACCAGAAGTCCCTGAAATATATAAGTCCAGGTTCCAAGCGATACGCGTGTGAAAACTTCGGAAAATGCATACGGCACGCTTGATATTGCCGAGATGCCTGCGCCGGAATGCAGCATCAGTACAACACCAAGACTGTTGATGGCAACTGCGACCATGAGTGCAAGTTCCCCGCGGACCGTGCGGCGGGATTTTTCTTTCTGTATTTCTGTTTCTTTCATTTTAAATATTTCCTCCCGGGGAAGTTTTTACAGAAGTCCTGCTTCTGCATTTATGGTCATCCCCAAATTTCAGAAACACTTTACACCTTTCTAATTCATTTAACAAATCAATAGTTTTTATAGTTCGATAGACAGTATCTATTAATCGTGATATAATGAGCAAAACAGGGAGGAAAATCTTCTCCTCGCCATTGGGCAAATTTTACCATGTAAAATTGGATTTTGCTTCGCAAAACAAGGAGGATTGCCATGAACTTATTCCAGCTTCGTTATTTTGTAACTTTAGCAAAAATGCAGCACTACACAAAGGCTGCACATGAACTTTGTATCACACAGCCGAGTTTAAGCCATGCGATCTCGCAGTTGGAGGCAGAACTTGGCGTGGCACTTTTTGAAAAAAGCGGACGCAATACTACACTCACAAGTTTTGGGGAAGAGTTTTTAATCTGCGCAAACCGCACGCTTGCCACATTGGATTCCGGAGTTTCATCCCTGCAGCGGAGCGCACGCGGTGACGGATTGATCCGGCTTGGCATGCTGCGTTCCCTCGGTATCAGTTTCATTCCGCAGCTTGCCGCGCGTTATCTGGCATCCCATCCTGAGCATGATGTGCGTTTTACATTTCATACCGGCTCGACCGGCGATCTTGTCAACGGTCTCTCGGCAAGGGATTATGATCTGATTTTCTGTTCCATGCCGCCGGAGACAGAATCGTTAGACACTGTGCCGATCACCCACGAGGATCTGGTACTTATCGTTCCAGACCATCACCCACTGGCAGCAAAACAGTCCGTTGCATTGACGGAAACGCTCATCTATCCACAGATTTATTTTTCCCACGGTTCCGGTATGCGTGACGTTGTGAACCATCTGTTTTCACAGATCAATGCAGTACCGCAGATTGCCTATGAGACAGAGGAAGCCGAGGTGATTGCGGGACTCACTGCACAGGGTTTTGGCATTGCCGTCGTTCCTTATATGGATCTTTTATTAAAGCTGGATGTGAAGATTCTGCAGATCAGTGCGCCTGTATGGGAGCGTAATCTGTATATGATTCATGACCGGCAGGCGTTTATGCCGCCTGCCGTAAGAAATTTTTGTGAATTTGTTTTAAAAGAATGTGAGTATCCTATGATACCAGATTAATTCTGCCACAGGATCTGTTGTTTTGTGAGCATTGGATAATGCACCGGAACACTTCCGTCAAGATCTTCTCTGTGCATGTCCACCGCCGTGATCTGGCTGTTGGAATATGTGGTGTAGTAATAAATTCCACGGCTTGCATTACAGCAGGAGGTGTAGATCGTGATCTCATATTTTCCATCGGATACCTCGCAGCAGCCTCTCTGCTGGTCGACAGATCCTAAGATATGGAAAAACTGTGCCACACTCTCCTCCTCGGAATCGTCAGAAACTGCGTTCATTTTTGTAAACGCGACTCTCGCAAAACGGGAAGCTGATGAAAGATCACCCGGCAGTCCTAATGCTCCCATGCCACGACTGTACATATTCAGATCCAGTTTATCCGCAAAATGATTTTCCGGCTGTTTTGGTGACAGTCCCATGTAATTATTCAGCATAAACATCTGCTGCTCAAATGGCGGATTGTTTGTCAGGACCCCAACCGGATTTTCATGGATATGCAGTCCGTCTTTCATGGACTCTACCGTGATCGATCCGCTCTTATCCGAAATGATCCAGTGCAGCATGCCGGCCGGCAGATTTTCACTGAACAATGTATCCACAATATTTAAATCTGTGATCAGATCCCGCACCTCATCTAACGTTGCGCACTGCGCAAGCACCCATGGAATAAATTCAAAGGATGCCACATTTTTTTTACCGCTTTCTTCCTTATGATAATATGCATTGCCGACAAAATTAAGTCCCGCCATGCCGACGCCTTTTTCGTTCACCGCATCATAATAAAGCGGATAATCTCCTGCCATGTGCGCCATGCCAATGATCGCATAATGTTTTTCCAGATTTTCCGTGTGACGGAAATGAAATGGATAATTCCGCGGTGTCACCGCGATTTCCTCGCCATAAGAAAATTCATAATCTAATGTTCTTCCAAAATAAAAGTCTTTCGTCAGGTAAGTTGCTGCTGTACACATAAAATTCTCCATTCTTATATTGTTTTCAAGCCGGGGCTTTCGTACGAAAAATCTAGCCAATCTCGTCCACGTTTGCCCCACGCAGTTTAATTCCGTCTGTCTGTTTTAAATCCTGCTGGTATGGATTCGACTCATTATAATATCTGATCTGTGTGTCCGTCACACCACCGGAAATATAAGAACGGCCACATTCCGGGCAGACCGATGTCTGGACTCTGACGGATGCAGATACCACTTCGCCGTTTTGCGTGGCAGCTTTGTGATACGCATTGGAAACATGCTGCCCCTCATGTGCCCGGACAGCAGAAGATGCCGCTTCCGGTGAAATATGCGCAGCATTTTTAAAGGAAACATTCGCTTCGTTAGAGCCATCAACATATTTGCGGTTTTTACAGGTCTGGCACTCTGTGGTCTTAGATTTATCGACCGCGCCTTTCTGTCCCAGTTCATCTTTATTATTAACATTATTCCGCTGATTTAAATTATTATCATAGGAATCTGTGATATTCCATTTGTATCCATCCACGCCACCGATCATAACGCTCCTCCCCTCCATCCCCATAGGTCTTTTATACCCAAGATTCATCATACGGCAAATCTGCAATTCAATATGCCAATTTTTACAGTTGAGATAATATGATTAGGGTGTCAAAAGGTGGTTCATAACTTAGCGATTGTCAAATTGCACAAAGCCGAGACTGTTTTTGTGACTTTGGGAGAAAATTAGAAAATCTTAGTATGCCTGTCTATTTACAGTAATGTTCTGCCACGGACGGCAGAACAAGGCTTCACGAGCCATGGAAGGCTCGTTGAATGCCGTTTACGTCACTCTGTGAAAAACTGATTCAGGCATACTTAGTTTTTCTTATTTTCGGACAACGGAACAAAACAAGTTCGGTTTTGTGCAATTTGACAGACCCAAAATTGAAAACCACCTTTTGACACCCGAATCATAATATGCGACAAATACGAAATTCATCCTACTAATTTTCATAACTGCCGGTTTCAAAATTGCTCGTTCACCTTTATTATACGCCCGATCTTACCGTCTTTCAATCCGTCTTCTGATTCTCCTCCATAAAACAGCCGACAAAATAACTGCTGCATAATCCGTCAATGCCTGTCCGTAAATGACACCGTTTAACCCCATACACGCATTTAACAGGTACAAAAGCGGTATCAGAAGCAGTCCCTGACGCATAACGGAAAGTATCGTCGCCGGAAATGAATTTCCTACTGACTGCATACAGTTCATATTGACAAATAACAGCCCTATGACCGGCCCGGAAAGCATGTAGGCGATCAGCATTTTCACGCCATAATACACAACTTCCCCGTCACTGATGAACAGCCTTATGATCGGCTCCCGTAAAACAAAAAACAGCGCCGTAGCTAAAATGCCGACAATGACACAGCATTTTTTTGTATACCGTTCCACGGAAACAAACCGCTTGTGATCTCCAGAACCATAGTTATATCCCAGAAGCGGCTGCACTCCGTTTGCCAGTCCCATCTGTAAAAATGTGATAAACATGTTTGCCTTAAACACGATGCCGATCGCCGCCACCTGCAGCGGATCTCCGGTCTGTCCGACAAAAAAGTATCTGCCATGTTGTATACAACTGTTACCAGACTGCTGATCACACTCGGGATTGCCATCTTTGCAACCGCCTTCGGGACGGGAAGGCTGCTCATCAGTTCATTTTCGTTCATTTTTTCTCCTTTCTTTCGGTGGTTTTTCATGAAAAAACGCTTTCACACGAATTACCATTTCTACACCGATATATACATACTTTAACGGGGGCAGTTTAGTCAGAATCCAGATTTTCCAGCATTTTCTGTGCCACTCTCAAAAAGATTTCTTTTTCCTCTTTTGAAATTCCCCGCAGGAGCAACGCTTCGGACTCTTCAATCTCTGCGCGAAGCGCATCTTTGATGCCTGCCGCTTTGTCCTGAAATACGATTCTTTTATAGCGGGCGTCATTTTCCTCCGGCACGCGGTCAAGTATTATTTGTTTCTAAAAATTCTATTTCGCGAGACCTTTTTCCTGATTTTGGAAGCTTAATAACATGCATCCTGCTATCCTCAATATATAATGGGCGAAAGTTCCTTTGTCCAAGTCTCTTTCGCCCATTTCTTCTTTCTTTTTGACATTTTCACAGTCTTTTCGGGCGAAACCATCTTCTGTTCTCCTGTTTTCGCCCTGATTTTTTCATTTTCGTGGGCTATTGGCTTCATCCTTATAACGCTTTCGCCCATTCTCTTCTAAATCTCCATTGGTCTTCGATAAAAATGGGGGAATCTCTTTCGTTTTCACTTCATTTCACCCATTTCTTCCTTTTTATACCCCCTGCACGATTTCATTTAAGAAATACGCATGCACCCTTGCATCTTCACTCACTTCCGGGTGAAAACTGAGCGCAAGCTGGTTTTTGTAGCGGACTGCTACCGTATTGCCATCCACTATCGCCAATGTCTCCACCTGCGGATTTAAAATTTCATCAATATATGGTGCACGGATAAAATTCATCCGGTAAGTTCCAATGTGTGCAATCTCTGCGTCCGTGACAAAGCTTCCGAGCTGTCTGCCATAGGCGTTGCGCTTCACGCTTACCGGCAGGGTTTTTAAATACGCTCTGTCATCGTTGGAAACACGCTCTGCTAAAAGGATCAGCCCTGCACAGGTCGCAAGCACCGGTGTACCCGCTTCGATCAGTTCTTTTAACTGGTCAAACATGCCAAGATCTCTAAGCAGTTTTCCCTGTACCGTGCTTTCACCTCCGGGAAGCACGATCCCCTGCAGTCCGCCATTCTGCACAGACTCTTCCAAATCCTTTTTCTGACGGATCAGGAATGTATCCGCGCCAAGCCCGTCAAGCATCGCCTGATGCTCCGCAAATGCGCCCTGCACCGCAAGGATTCCGATTGATACTTTTTCTGACATGATAATCTCCGTTCTTGCGCTGTTTTTTGCACATCTCAAGTTTGTGCGTAAGTACAAATCTTGCGTGTGAAAAATCTTATTTTTCACACTAATCTCCATTTCTGAACAATTTATTTCCCACGCTCTGCCATAAGCAGCTGTATCTCGTCCTCGTTGATGCCGACCATCGCTTCTCCTAAATCTTCAGATAACTCTGCAATCAGTTTTGCATCATTGTAATTGGTCACTGCCTGTACGATTGCTGCTGCACGTTTTGCCGGATTGCCGGATTTGAAGATACCGGAACCTACAAATACGCCCTCAGCGCCAAGCTGCATCATCAGTGCCGCATCTGCCGGAGTTGCCACACCGCCTGCTGCAAAGTTTACAACCGGAAGTTTTTTGTGGTCATGCACATATTTTACAAGATCATATGGAACCTGAAGCTGTTTTGCTGCCTCGAAAAGTTCATCTTCACGTTTTGCCGCAACTGCCGCGATCTCGGAGTTGATCAGTCTCATATGATGTACCGCCTGAACCACATCACCGGTTCCCGGTTCCCCTTTGGTACGGATCATCGCTGCACCCTCAGCGATTCTTCTGAGTGCCTCTCCTAAATTTTTTGCTCCGCAGACAAACGGCACCTGAAATTTTGTCTTGTCAATGTGGTAAACATCATCTGCCGGAGAAAGCACTTCACTCTCGTCAATGTAATCGATCTCTAATGCCTGTAAGATCTGTGCCTCCGCAAAATGACCGATTCGGCATTTTGCCATAACCGGAATGGAAACCGCACCCTGAATCTCCCTGATCAGCTTCGGATCACTCATTCTTGCCACACCGCCTGCCGCTCTGATATCCGCTGGGATCCGCTCTAATGCCATAACCGCACATGCTCCTGCTGCCTCTGCGGTTTTTGCCTGCTCGGCATTTGTGACATCCATGATGACACCACCCTTTAACATCTGTGCCAGTTCACGGTTTAATTCATACTGCTCTTTTGTATTATTTATATTACTCATAACTAACTTTCTCCTTTTTCAGACAACCAGTTTGATTTTCTGCGCAGTTTTTCAAACAGTTACTCTGTATCAATTTCTTTCCGGATCCTGATGTTATGAAGTATAAGAAAAAACTGGATGCATGAAAACATCCAGTTTTTTCTTTTTCAGCCATGCCAGTTTGTAATTAACATGATCTGAGCATTCATTTTTTATTTCAATCCATGATACCATATCAGCACCAATAAATCTTCTATGCCCGGACTGCCCAGCGCATCTTCGTAGACCGCGCTCTTCCATTCTGTGCACATTCCTGTGCACTCGGTCTTACAACATCTTTTGAATAATCTGCATAAATTCCTGCACGACAGCCTTCTTTTAATGCTTTCTTGACCAGCTTATCCTCCCCGGAATGAAACGTGAGGATTGCCACACGTCCCCCTGGTTTTAAGGCGTCTGGCAGTTTTTCCATGAATTCATATAAGACCTCAAACTCACGGTTCACATCGATGCGGAGTGCCTGAAATGTACGCTGACAGGTCTTTTTGATCGTGTCTTTTTTTTCTTTTTCCGGCAGAAAATCCAGTGTTTTTTCAATCACTTCGCGCAATTTTGTCGTCGTGTCGATCCGGCTGCCCTTTCGTATCTCGTCGGTGATCGCCTTCGCAAGCTCCTCACAGTAAGGTTCATCGGAATTTTCATAGAGCATTCCGGCAAGTTCCTCCCTTGTGATGGTATCAAGACGTTCTGCCGCGCTGATTCCTGCTTCCTGATTTAAGCGCAGGTCAAGTGGGCCATCCACCTTAAAGGAAAATCCACGCTTTGGATTGTCGATCTGCATGGAAGATACACCCAGATCCGCTAAAATGAAATCAAAACCGCCGGCTTCTTTTGCGATCTCATCGATCGTACAGAAATTCTGCAGCCGGATCGTCAGGATATCCTCTCCGTACCCGAGTTCTTCCAGTCTCTTTTTCGTCTTGGCGGACTCCTCCGGGTCAACGTCGGTTGCATAAATATGCCCCTGTCCGTTCAGACAGGCAAGCATTGCTTTTGTATGCCCTCCATATCCTAACGTTGCATCAAAACCGGTCTCGCCCGGCTGGATCTTTAAGGTATCAAGGATTTCCTGCACCATAATGGAAATATGCATTCCTGCCGGCGTGTTTCCCTTTTTGATGACATGTTCGATCGTATCCTGATATTTTTCCGGCTGAAGTTCTTTATATTTCTCTTCAAACTTCTTGGGGTATTTTCCCTTGTAACGTACACGCCTCTTGTGCGGTGTCTGCTGTTCCTGTTCCATATGTCTGTCCTTTCTGTTTCCAAATCATGGTTTCAAAAAAATATTTCTTATGATGATCTCAAAACCATCCTTTTCCATCAACAACTAATGTCTTTCATTATAATTGCTGGATTGGAACAATTCAATGCCTGATTGCTTTGCGCATTATAAAAAATCCCACAACACAAAAAATGCCCTCTTCTGAGAGACATTTACCCGCCTGCTTAGAAAAGAGCATTTTTACTTCATCTGAAATTGTATTCACTGACAAACTGCATGTAATCCCAAATTATATGTAATTCTAAATTACATGTAATCCTAAATTACATAGAATCCCAAGTTTACACCATCATCCGTATCTACTAGATATTCAGCAGATCACTAAATACTTTCAGTGCACCGTCTGTCTCATGTGCAAGAACACGTTTTGCAAGGACTTTACCAAGCTGAACACCTTCCTGGTCGAAGCTGTTTAAGTTCCATACGAATCCCTGGAACATGATCTTGTTCTCGAAGTGAGCAAGTAATGCACCCAGAGATGCTGGTGTAAGTTCTTCACCTGTGATGATGCTGGAAGGACGTCCGCCCTTGAAGTTCTTGTTCAGGTTCTCATCCTTTTTACCGCATGCAAATGCTACGATCTGAGCAGCAACGTTCGCGCAGAGTTTCTGCTGGCTTGTGCTGTTCTCGATATCTACGTCTACACCAAGCTGGCTCTTCTTGAAGCCGATGAACTGAAGCGGAACAATGTCAGTTCCCTGATGTAATAACTGATAGAAGGAATGCTGTCCGTTAGTACCTGGCTCACCGAAGATAACCGGTCCTGTTACATAATCTACAGGTTCACCGAAGCGGTTTACAGATTTACCGTTGGATTCCATGTCACACTGCTGTAAGTGTGCAGGGAAACGGCTCAATGCCTGAGAGTATGGGAGAACTGCTGTTGCAGGATATCCCTGTACGTTTCTCTCATAAACACCGATCAGTGCATCCAGCATATCCGGATTCTCAAGGATGTTCTTATTAGTAGCAAGCTTGTCCTCAGCAGCAGCTCCGTCAAGGATCTGTGCAAATACTTCAGGACCGAATGCAAGGGAAAGGATCGCACCGCCTACACCGGAAACAGAAGAGTAACGTCCGCCAATATAGTCATCCATGAAGATTGCTGTCAGATAATCCTCGCTCTTAGCCAGAGGAGATGTCTCACTTGTTACAGCAAGCATATGTTTGGATGGATTTAATCCTGCTTTTACCAGAGCGTTCTTGACGAATGCTTCGTTTGTCAGAGTTTCAAGAGTTGTACCGGATTTGGATACAACGATGAACAGAGAATGAGCAAGGTCTACTGAAGCAAGGACAGCAGCTGCATCATCAGGATCTACGTTGCTGATGAATTTTGCTTCCATTTTAAATGTGTTGTTTGCTTTTGCCCAGTTCTCAAGAGCGATATATAATGCACGAGGACCTAAGTCACTTCCGCCGATACCAATCTGTACGACTGTTGTGAACTTCTCGCCGTTTTCATTAGTGATCTCACCTGTGTGAACTTTATTTGCGAAGTCAGCGGCTTTCTTCTGCTGTGCTACGTAGAATTCACGTTTGTCAACACCGTCTACAACTACAGCGTCACCGAGCTGAGTTCGTGCAAGGTGATGAAGAACCATACGTTTCTCTCCTGTATTGATCACAGCGCCGTTGTATAATTCCTGAAATTTGTCGATAAGCTGGGCTTCGTCTGCCAGATCTGCAAGTGCGTTCAGGACTGTTTCGTCAACCTGTTTTGCGGCATAGTTATAAGCCAGGCCGGCTGCCATTGGTGCGCTGTACTTCTTTACACGTTCAGCACCATTTTCGCCTGTCATGGCCTCTGCGATATTTACATGACCCTTCAGACCGGCAAGCTTACTGTAGGAAGCAAGAGTGTCCAGATTTTTCCATGTTGCCATAATAATATTCCTCCTTTAAATGACTGTAGCTGTATGGCTGCAGTTGCTAATATTGATTATACTGAATAAATGTTTTAATTTCAATGCAAGGATGCAGGGATTTTAAATATATTTTCCAGTTTACCGGAATGTTATTTCTGAAAAATTTAGATTTTTTATAAATATTTAACAAATTAAAGCGTAAGCATTTTCCAGTAGTATTAGCTTGAAATGGTATGAGAAAGTATGGTATAATTTCCTTTATATCTGCACAGCTAGAATACATACGAATAATAGCAGAAAAACAGTTACTGTTCCAATGTTGCTGAGAACAGTAACGAAAATATCTCCACAAAGCGAAAAGCAATATATAAGGAAGAAAGGAAAAACATATGGCTAACGCTAAATACTTCTTAAAGAGATTTGCAATGGCATTGCTTACGATCTTTCTGGTAGCATGCCTTACATTTCTTCTGATGAACGCTGTGCCTGGAAGCCCGTGGCTCAGCGAGAAAACGCCATCTGCCGCAACCCTGGCAGCGCTGAATGCAAAATATGGCCTGGATAAGCCTGTTCATGTTCAGCTTTTCATGTATCTTAAAAATATTCTGCATGGTGACTTTGGCGTGTCCCTGAAGATGCAGAAAAACCGCGCAGTTCTGGATATCATCGTTGAGATGTTCCCGGTATCTGCCAAAGTAGGTGCCCTCGCTCTGTTATGGGCGATCATCGTAGGTGTACCACTTGGATGTCTCGCAGCATTTAAGAGAGGTAAGCTCACAGACAGTATCCTCAGAGTTATCTGCACTCTGGGTATCTCCATGCCGAGTTTCGTAGTTGCATCTGTTCTTCTTGTAACACTCACAGGTGACGGAGCACTGAATCTGTTCCCGTCCATTTTTGATGCGTCACAGGGGATCAGAGCCTACATACTTCCGTGCTTTGCATTGGGATTTTACCCGATGTGCTATACTGCACGTCAGACCCGTTCTGCTATGCTGGATTCCTTAAGCCAGGAATATATCAAGACAGCCAGGGCAAAAGGTCTTAAGAATAAGAAGATCATCTTCAAACATGCATTAAGAAATGCCCTGATCCCGGTTATTACTTACCTGGGACCGCAGGTTGCTTTTACTTTATGCGGTGGTTTCGTAGTAGAGAGTGTATTCTCTATCCCGGGACTGGGACGTTATTTCGTACAGTCTATTCAGAACCGTGACTATCCGGTTATCATGGGAACTACTATTTTCCTTGCAACATTTATTATTCTGATGAATCTGGTCGTAGACCTCCTCTATAAGGTAGCTGACCCGAGAATCAGCCTGACAAAGGGAGGAGACTGATCATGGCAGAGAATAAGAAGATCAAGAAATGTCCGGTAAGTCTTCAGCCGGATATTGAGAACCTTCTTCAGGACTTGACACCGGATGATTTTGCTTCGGCTTCCAGTCAGGAGAAAGAAGATTTCATCCAGGACCGCCAGAGTGTATCTTACTGGAAAGATGCCTGGAGAAGATTAAAGAAGAATGTTGTGGCGATGGTCGCACTTGGAGTTATTATATTCCTGTTTCTGTTTGCGTTCGTCGGACCACTTCTGATCCCATATGGATATGATGAATTTAACGATGGCGCTGAGAACCTGTTTCCATATCATTACACACTGGAAGACCAGCAGCGTGTAGATGAAGAGATTGCATCCAGAACTCAGAGTGAGGTTGTTGATGTTGATTCAATGATCGAGCAGGCTAAGGCAGAGGCGGAAGCCAAAGGTGAGAAGTTTACAAAAAAAGATGAAGCAATCCTTCGCGCAAAAGCAAAAACAGCAGCAAAGAATGATACAGCGAGTGAGTCTGAAGAGAGCACAGACCCAGATACAGTCCGCAAGGAACTGGGAATTAAGAAACATATCTTCGGATATTCAAAGAAAGAACTTGAGCGTAAAGCAGCCGGCGAGAAAGTTTTCCCACATGTCTTTGGAACAGATATGTACGGACGTGATATTCTTGTCCGTGTTATGTATGGTGCACGAGTTTCTATGTCAGTTGGTGTATTTGCCGCACTTCTCGTACTGATCATTGGTGCTTTATATGGTGCGATCTCCGGTTACTGTGGCGGTAAGGTCGATGCAGTGATGCAGCGTATCGTAGAGCTGATCTATGCAGTTCCTGAAATGCTGGTCGTACTTCTGATCGCAACTGCACTGAAACCAATCCTGACAGAATATATCAACTCCCCGGGCGGCGGTCCGCTGAAGTCCTTTGCCAATGTACTTGGTCCGAACCTTATCTCCATGTTCATTGCCTTCGGTCTTCTGTACTGGGTAACTATGAGCCGTATCATCCGTGGACAGGTACTTCAGCTGAAACAGCAGGAATATGTAACAGCAGCCAGAGCACTCGGTGCTTCAGGCGGACGTATCATCCGTCGTCATCTGCTTCCGAACTGTATCGGACAGATCGTTGTAACAACCTGCCTGCAGATCCCGTCTGCGATCTTCCTGGAGTCATTCCTTTCCTATCTTGGTGTTGGTGTATCTGCACCGCTTCCAAGCCTTGGATCTATGGCAACAGACGCATTAAGCGGTATGTATACATACACTTACAGACTGATCGTTCCGTCTGTAGTCCTCAGTGTAATGATTCTTGCATTTAACCTGTTCGGTGATGGTCTGCGCGATGCACTTGACCCGAAACTTAAGAAATAAGAGAGGAGGAGAATCATGTCTGAACAGAAACATAAATTATTGGAAGTTAAGGACTTAAAAGTCTCCTTCTTTACACCGGCCGGTGAAGTTAAGGCTGTAGGAGGAATCTCCTACGACCTGGACTACGGCGAAGTTATGGGAGTAGTAGGAGAGTCCGGTTCCGGTAAGAGCCAGGAAGCCTACTCTATTATGGGACTTCTTCAGTCTCCTGGTAAGGTTGTCGGAGGTTCCATTACTTTTGAAGGACAGGATGTCCTGTCTTTTACCAAAGATCAGATGACAGAATTCCGCGGCAGTAAAGTAGCGATGATCTTCCAGAACCCGATGACCTGTTTAAACCCGGTTTACACCATTGGAAATCAGTTAGTAGAAGCACTTCGCGCTCATGATAAAAAGATCAGCAAGGAAGAAGCTGAGAAGCGTGCCATGGAAATGATGGAAATGGTTGGTATCAACAATGTACAGAAGCGTATGAAACAGTATCCTCATGAGTTCTCCGGTGGTATGCGCCAGCGAGTTATGATCGCCATGGGTCTGATCTGTCATCCGCAGCTTCTGATCGCGGATGAGCCGACTACAGCTCTGGATGTTACGATCCAGGCACAGATCCTTGACCTGATGAAAGACCTGCAGAAGAAAACAAAAATGGGAATCATTTTTATCACTCATAACCTTGGTGTTGTTGCGGATATCTGCGATAAGGTTTCCGTTATGTATGCAGGCCGTATCGTTGAACAGGGCCCTGTTGATGATATTTTCTATGAACCTGCGCATCCGTATACAAAAGGACTTCTGCGTTCTATGCCTCGTGTAGATGCAGAGAGTTACGAACGACTGATCCCGATAGAGGGTACTCCGGTCGATATGCTGAATCCGCCGGAAGGCTGTCCTTTTGCACCACGCTGTGAGCATTGTATGAAGATCTGTCTGAAGAAGATGCCTCCTTATGTAGAAGTAGGCGAGAAACACCGTTCAGCCTGCTGGCTGTGTGTTCAGGAACTGATGGGCAAGGAGGAGAACTGATATGGCAAATGAAGAAAAGAAACTTGTCGAGATAGAGAATTTACGTAAATACTTCCCGATCAAGGGAACAAACGGTCCAGGTGTTCAGGCAGTTCAGGATGTTTCCCTCTATATTAAGAAAGGTGAGACATTAGGACTGGTAGGAGAGTCCGGATGCGGTAAAACAACTCTGGGAAGAACCATTCTCAGATTGTATGAGCCGACCGGTGGTAAGATTATCTATGACGGTCAGACAATTTTTGACAATCCGTTGGACAAAGACGGCAAACCACTTGGCAAAGCGAAATCTGTAAACATGCTTCCTTACCGTAAGAAAATGCAGATTATTTTCCAGGATCCATCCGCATCTCTTGATCCTCGTATGACAGTCGGAGAGATTATCGGAGAGGCTATCGACATTCATAAACTGGCTGCAAATAAAAAAGACCGTGCGGATATGATCAAAGGTCTACTTGCAAGAGTAGGATTAAATACCGAGCATGCAAACCGTTATCCTCATGAGTTCTCCGGCGGACAGCAGCAGCGTGTCGGCATTGCCCGTGCACTTGCCGTTAAACCGGAATTTATCGTATGTGATGAGCCGATTTCCGCATTGGACGTTTCTATCCAGTCACAGGTTGTAAACATGCTGGAGGATATGCAGGCAGAAATGGGACTGACTTACCTGTTTATCGCTCATGACTTGTCTGTTGTGCGTCATATTTCAAACAGGATCGGTGTTATGTATCTGGGATCTCTGGTAGAACTTGGTGAGAGCTATGAGCTGAACCGTCATCCGATCCATCCATATACACAGACGCTTCTTTCTGCAGTTCCGGTACCGGATCCTAAGCTGAGCCGTACCAGAAAGCGTATCATCCTTGAGGGAGATGTGCCAAGCCCGATGAACCCGCCGAGTGGATGCCGTTTCCATACCAGATGTCCATATGCGACACAGAAGTGCCGTGAGGAGATGCCACAGTTCAAAGAGCATGAACCTGGACACTGGGCAGCATGTCATCTGCTGGATAAATAATACAGTCAAGCGGATATTCGCCTGACTATTTATCAGAGTACTTACAGAATACGAAAAAATATAATGTAAACTGGTGGGTAATACTGAAATAAATAGAAAGAATAAAAATAGGAAATAATTAACAAAATTATTGTTGCAATTATAGTAAAAAATCCGAAAGAAAAAGCTTAACATAGGTATTGGGTTCCTGTATAATGGAATTTATAATACAAATCGCTGACTTCTCATACAGCGAAAACCATAATAAAGGAGGACAAGTAATGAGAAAGGCAAAAACAATTATGTCTCTGGCTCTGTCAGTAGCTATGGTTACAAGCATGGCAGCTACAGCACCTGTAATGGCAGCAGAGAGCGAATCAACAGACGGATTTAATCTGAATCTCTGTATCGCATCTGAACCACAGAGTATCGACCCTGCACTGAATACAGCAATGGATGGTTCTGTCATGTGCCACCATATGTTCGAAGGTCTGGTCAAATGGGCAGACGACGGTGAAGGAAATGCTGTTACAGTTCCAGGACAGGCTGAATCCTGGGATAAAGAGACAAACGATGACGGAACAGTAACTTATACTGTACATCTTCGTGATGGTATCAAATGGTCTGACGGACAGGCCGTAACAGCAGGAGATTTCGAATATTCCTGGAAACGTCTGGCAAACCCGGAAACAGCAGCAGACTACTGTTACATGATCGACATGGTAAAAGGATATGCAGAGGTAGCTGACGGAAGTGCGGATCCTGACACACTTGGAATCAAAGCTACAGATGATACAACACTGCAGATCGATTTAACTTATGACTGCCCGTATTTCGAAGAGATCATGGCATTCCCGGCAACCTTCCCTGTTCGTAAAGATATGGTAGAGGGAAGCGAGAACTGGACATTTGATCCTGCAACTTATATCAGCAACGGACCTTACAAGATGAAAGAATGGTCTCATAACTCCTACATTCTTATGGAAAAGAATGAGAACTACTATGATTATGAGAACCTTGGACCGGACACAATTAAATTTGCACTTCTGGACGACAACAACGCGATCCTTAAAGGATACAACAACGGAGAACTTGATTTCATCGAGAACCTTCCTGTAGACGAAGTTGCTACTTACCTTGCATCCGGAGAACTTAACATCGCTGACTATATCGGAACATACTATGTATGCTTCAATACAGAAAATGAAGTATTCTCTGATCCTGCAATCCGTAAAGCATTCTCACTTGTAATCGATCGTAACTACATCGTAGATAACGTAACTCAGTCCGGTGAAGTTCCTGCAACAGGATATGTTCCATCCGGTATCTATGATGCAGACGGAGCAAGCGGAGATGACTTCCGTACAGTAGGCGGTGAATATTACAGCGTTTCTGAAGATGATTATGAGAAGAACTGTGAAGAAGCACGTCAGATCCTTGCAGATGCAGGATATCCAGACGGCGAAGGTTTCCCGACAGTTGAATATCTGTACAACACAGATGACAAACACAAAAAGATCGCTGAAGCACTCCAGAACATGTGGCAGAAAGAACTTGGCGTAACTGTTAACCTGGACAACCAGGACTGGAACGTATTCCTTCAGAACAGAAAGAATGGTGACTTCCAGATCGCACGTAACGGATGGATCGGTGACTACAATGATCCTTGTACATTCCTTGATATGTGGTATACAGGCGGCGGAAACAACGATGCTCAGTATTCTAACCCGGATTACGATGCACAGATCGATGCAGCAAAAGCTACTTCTGATCAGGCAGAGCGTATGAAAGCATTCCATGCAGCAGAAGATATCCTTATCGGTGAAGACAATGTACTGGCTCCTCTGTACTTCTATACACAGCCATACATGCTGAAAGATAATATCAAAGGTATGTATTACACACCACTTGGATACTTCTTCTTCGGATACACAACCCAGGAATAAGATCTGAGACAGGAATGAGTCTGGAAACGGACAGAGAAAGTAGTTTCGCATTCCTGCATAAAAATGCATAATTTTGAAAGTAAAAACAGCTCTGTGCGGAAGAGTTTAAGACTCTCCGCAGGGGCTGTTTTTGTTTTAGAACAGGAGATGGTAAAGTTTTCAGGCTGCCACTTTTTTATGATAAAAAGGTAAAATAAAAAACTAAATTTTACAGTATATGTTTGCATAAAAATCTATAAGATGATATGATTATAAATAAACGTTACAATAGCAATCTTACAGGGAGATAACTGGAAATGGAATTTTGGGATATTTATGATGAGAATAAGAAACCTACAGGACGTACCATGAAGAGAAATGACTGGTGTCTGAAGGACGGAGAGTATCATCTGACTGTGCTTGGCGTAGTAGCCAGACCGGATGGTACTTTTCTAATCACTAAACGTGTCATGACGAAAGCGTGGGCACCTGGATGGTGGGAAGTATCCGGCGGCGCTGCACAGGCAGGAGAGGAATCTTATGAAGCTGTTCTGCGTGAGGTGAAAGAGGAAACAGGACTGGATGCCCGAAACGCAGAAGGTGGTTATCTTTTTACGTATAAGAGAGAGAACCCGGGTGAAGGAGACAACTATTTTGTAGATGTGTACCGTTTTATCATGGACATTGATGAGAATGACTTACATTTACAGACTGAAGAGACAGACGGATATATGTTTGCCAGTCCTGATCAGATCAGAGAATTTGCAGCAGATGGAAAATTTCTGCATTATGACAGTATAAAAAAGGCATTTGAGATGTAAATATATGCAGAGATCCGTGGGAAAACCTTTCGGATGCTGCTTATGATATAAAGAGAAATGCAGCATCCGGAAGGTGATTCCTGAGAGGAAAGATAATGAAAAATATAATAAAGAACAGTCAGAAAAGGTTCGGGAGAATAATCCTGGTGATTATTAATATTCTTCTGATCCTGGCGGCGGTTCTGTCTTCTCTGGTTTATTCCGACCATATCGGGAATGAAAAAACGCAGATGCAGATAGATGCGTTTTGTTCCACTATGGAAGGAATGAAGCAGGTTTCCGGAAACTATCTGAAGATGGAGAAGGGATATGCAGAGAACTGGGCAAATTACATAGAACGCCAGAATATGACGATGGATGAAGCCCTGGATTATATCAAAAACAGCAATTCTCAGAAAGACAGGCATGCACATATTGTAGATATGGATAGAGGATTTCGCAGCAGTAAGTGATGTGAATGTGATCAGAAATGAGAGAATGGGAACTGCTTACGGAGATCAGATCATCCGTGGAGTAGCGGAGTGTATTCGTGCAAGTCTCAGAACAGGGGAGCAGGTTTACCGTATTCTAGGAGATGAATATCTCCTTGTTAATGAGATTGGCGGAACAGTAGGCTTCTGAAGAGTGCTCTGGTAGAGGATTTTCATACAATCCTTGAGAAGCATAATCTCTCTACAGACAGTATTATCCTGGAACTGACAGAGAGTGGATATCTGGAGACATCGCAGAATGTAATGAATATGAACATAAACTGCTGGAGCATATTATGTAAGATGGAATGCCGCCGGAAGTGAAGAACACTGAGGGCGCTTTCTTTCTGCCGTGATATAATCAAATCAAACTGCGAAGCAGTTATTCGGTTATGAGCAAATAGCGGAGCGGATGATTTTATCCGCTTAATCAAGTATGAAATGATGAGAGGAAAAAAATATGGAAAAAAATCTTGAGTTTATCGGGGAACAGTTAAAGAAATTAACTGCAATCCCAAGCCCGTCCAGCTATACGGAAAAGGCGGCAGAGTATCTGATGGAAACACTGAAAGAAATGGGATATGAGCCGGAGCTTTCCAATAAGGGAAATGTGCTCGTGACGATCGGAGGAGAGGGAAATCCGCTGGTCCTGGCATCTCATATTGATACTCTTGGTGCAATGGTACGCTCCATAAAAGATAACGGACGCCTCCGTCCTACAACTCTGGGCGGACATCAGTGGAGAACTGCTGATGGTGAGAACTGTACTGTTCATACGAGAGACGGCAGGGTTTATACAGGGGTTGTGCTGAATACAGAACCATCTGCGCACGTGGCAGATGAGAAAGTGGAACAGACAGAAGAGAATATGGAGATCCTGCTGGATGAGAATGTAGAAAACAAAGAGGATATTGATGCACTGGGAATCCAGGTAGGAGATATCATTGCTATGGATCCGCGGACTGTGATCACAGAGAGTGGATATATCAAGAGCCGTTTTCTAGATGATAAGCTTTCTGCAGCAATCCTGCTGGGACTGGCGAAGGCAGTGAAAGACGAAGGGATTACACTGCATCGTAAGGTATCATTGCTTTTCACAGTATATGAAGAAGTTGGACATGGCGGAAGCTATGTACCGGCAGATACAGCGGAAATGATTTCTGTAGATATGGGATGTGTGGGTGCTGATCTTGGATGTACAGAGCGTATGGTATCCATCTGCGCCAAAGATTCCGGCGGTCCGTACAATTATAATCTGATCACTGCACTGGTCAATACAGCGAAAGCACATGGTCTGGATTTCGCGATCGATGTTTATCCGCATTATGGATCTGATGTGGAGGCAACTCTCCGCGCAGGATATGACATCAGACATGGCCTGATCGGACCTGGGGTTTATGCTTCACATAATTATGAGAGATCTCATATGGATGGAGTGAAGAATACGTATGAGCTTGTGAAGGCGTATGTGACGGAATAAAAAATAAAGCAGCTGTTCTTTTATATGTTTTTTGGTAATTGGAATATTGGACAGGAACTGCTTTATGAGGTTAAATTACAAAAAATCTGCAGGAGATATCATATAATGGATATCTTATCTGCAGATTTTATTATTTGTGGATATTTATATTAATGAAATTTCCCATTCCAGATGTGAAATATAAATAGCAATAATATTTTGATATAAAGCTGATTTATTTCATTGCATTCTTAATAGCAGCCAGCAGTTCATCATATTCTTCATATGCCGGGATCTCCGGATAATCTGCTTTGATCTTATCTGTACTGCGGAACAGGAATCCAGCCTTGCTTGCCTGGATCATACCCAGGTCATTGTAGGAATCACCGCTTGCAATGGTATCGAATCCGATAGACTGTAAAGCCTTTACAGTAGTTAACTTGGATTGTTCCACTCTCATCTTAAAGCCTGTGATCTCACCGTTGTCTGCAACTTCAAGAGTGTTGCAGAATAAGGTAGGTCTGCCAAGCTTCTCCATGAGCGGTGCTGCAAACTGTGTGAAAGTATCGCTGATCAGAATTACCTGAGAGAAAGAACGAAGTTCATCCAGGAATTCCTTTGCACCCGGAAGCGGATCGATCTTTGCGATCACATCCTGAATTTCTTTCAGTCCGAGACCATGTTCCTTCAGAATACCAAGCCTCCAGTTCATCAGCTTATCATAGTCCGGCTCATCACGTGTGGTTTTCTTCAGCTCCGGGATTCCGCTTGCTTCAGCAAATGCGATCCAGATCTCAGGTACCAGTACGCCCTCTACGTCAAGACATGTAATATACATAATAGAAATCCTCCTTTGTGTGAAACCTCTTTATTTTTGAAAATCCTTTAATGCTTTATTTAGTGAAATCATTCTAACATATTCTGAGAGTCCTTGCAAATTTAATTTTTGAGTTGCTTAAAAGGAGAATATTGATTTCCTAAAATGCATATGATATAATGCCAATAGGCAGAAGAAAGAATAATTAATCTGACAAGAATAACAAGAATGAAAGCCCTGGGAGTGGCAGCTCCCAGGGCTTTCTTCTTGTTTTAACAAAGTGGACAAGCAACCACTAGGCTAGTGTTGTCCTATTTATCTCCGTCTAGCCATTTGCAGATATAGTGGCAGATTATACCTGCTGCACAGGAGATAAGAAAAGAAAGAATAATTTCTGACAAGAATATCACCTCCTCCCGTTGCCGGGTATTGGTTGGACAACGTTAATACTATATCATATATAGAACAAAAATAGAAACATAAAATAAGTATTGACATAAAAAAACCAAAGCCATATAATAGTTAGGCAACTAATGGATAGCAACCTAACTATTTATATGGCTTTGCAATAGTATGGGTACTGATTTTAGGAGGTGCGGCGAGATAGACGAGGAAATGAAACAGAAGCTGAATGAGATGCATGTAGGCAGGCTGATACATATTTTATCCCATACAATGAAACGGCATAATCCGGCAGAGGTGATGGAGAATGACGATCTGACGACCATGCAGAAGCATGTGCTGAAATTTATCCTTCTGGAAACCATGCACAGAGATCTCTATCAGAAAGATATTGAAGAGGAATTCCAGATCAGGAAACCTACAGTGACAGGGATCCTGAAGCTGATGGAGAAGAACGGTTACATTTACAGAGAGAGTGCGAAACAGGATGCACGCCTGAAACAGATCATTCCCACAGAGAAAGCAGAGAAGATCCGTCCTGCAATCTTAAAGAGTATTGAAGAAGGCGAAGCCAAAATGCTACGGGGAATTCCGAAGGAGGATGTGGAACTGTGCAAACAGGTTCTCTGGCAGATGTATGAAAACCGGAAAAAATCCTGCGATAGCAGGAATGATTTTTAACAGAAATAACGAGACATAAGGAGGACATTGACAAAGATGAATAAGAAACTTTTACGTTCAGTCCGGGAATACAAGAAGCAGTCTGTACTGGCTCCGATCCTTGTAATCCTAGAAGTACTGATGGAAGTTCTGATTCCTCTGGAGATGGCGAAGATTATCGACGTAGGTATTGCAAACGGAGATATGAGCTATATCATCCAGCGTGGAGTCATCCTTGTTGCAATGGCAATGCTTTCCCTGTTCTTCGGCGTACAGGCCGGAAATATGGCGGCAGTTGCAGCAGCAGGATATGCGAAGAATTTACGACACGATATTTTTTATAAGGTGCAGGATTTTTCCTTTAAAAATATCGACCACTTTTCAACATCAGGTCTGGTCACACGACTGACCACTGATATCACAAATGTACAGCAGGCATACATGATGAGTATTCGCCTTCTTGCCAGGGCACCGTTTATGATCATCCTGTCATGGATTATGACACTGACGATCAACAAACCGATCGCAGTGCTTTTCCTGATAGTTGTTCCTGTCCTTGGCGGTACACTAATCTTTATTGCGAAAAAGGCACATCCGCATTTCATCAAGGTCTTTGATGAATATGACAACCTGAACAATTCCGTTCAGGAGAATGTAAATGCCTCACGTGTAGTTAAGGCTTTCGTAAGAGAGGACTATGAGATTGAGAAATTCCATGGAATTTCCAGATATGTTTATAATCTGTTTACTAAAGCAGAGAAAATCGTTGCATGGAACTCACCGGTTATGATGTTTGTCATGTATACTGTAATCATTATCATTGTTGCAATTGGCGGAAGAGGTATTGTTCTCGGTGGCATGGAAACCGGTGAGCTGACAAGTATCATTGTCTACGCACTTCAGATTCTCATGTCCCTGAACATGGTAACTTTCGTGTTTGTTATGATCATGATAGCAGAAGCATCCACAGACCGTATTGTAGAGGTTCTGGATGAAGTTCCTGAGATGCAGGATAAAGCTGATGCAGTAAAGAATGTGGCAGATGGTTCCATTGACTTTAATCATGTAGATTTCAGCTATGCAGGAGAGGGAGGAAATCTTTCCCTGAAGGATGTAAATCTTCATATTAAATCCGGTCAGACAGTAGGTATCATCGGCGGAACCGGAAGTGCAAAGTCTACCCTGGTGCAGCTGATCCCCAGACTCTATGATGTCACAAAGGGTAATGTCCAGGTGGGAGGCGTGGATGTACGCAACTACAATCTGGAAGTACTTCGTGACCAGGTTTCCATGGTACTTCAAAAAAATGTGCTGTTCTCAGGAAGCATCTATGACAATATTCGCTGGGGTGATGAACATGCCAGTGAGGAAGAAGTTCGGAGGGTCTGTAAGCTGGCCCAGGCAGATGGATTCGTCAGTGAGTTCCCGGATGGTTACGATACAATGATCGTTCAGGGCGGTAACAACGTATCCGGCGGTCAGAAGCAGCGTCTGTGTATTGCAAGGGCTCTTCTCAAGAAACCGAAGATCCTGATCCTGGATGACTCTACCAGTGCAGTAGATACAAGAACAGATGCCCTGATACGTAAGGCTTTCCGCGAGGAGATCCCGAACACAACAAAGATTATTATCGCACAGCGAGTTTCTTCTATTGAAGATGCAGATCAGATCATCGTACTGGATGACGGTAAGATCGCAGGTGTGGGTACTTCAGAAGAACTGCTGAAGACAAATGATATTTACAGAGAAGTATATGAATCACAGGTCAAAGGAGGCGGAGACGATGAATAAGAAGAAAAAATTAGATCAGAACACCATCCAAACTGCCAAAAGACTTCTGAAATATATGACAGGAACCCATAAGATACAGTTTATCATCGTATTTATCTGCATCTTTATCAGTTCCGCAGCAAGTATTGCAGTATCCCTGTCCTTGAAATTTCTGCTGGATGACTTTATCATCCCGCTGATCGGACAGACAGATCCGAACTTTGCAGAACTCTATAAGGCACTTGCAGTCCTTGGCTGTATTTTTGCACTTGGTGTGATTGCCACATTTATTTATACCCGAATGATGGTTTATATCGGTCAGGGTGTGCTTAAAAGTGTCCGTGATGATATGTTCGAGCATATGCAGACCCTTCCAATCCGCTATTTCGACCAGAATACAAACGGATCTGTCATGAGCCTCTATACCAACGATACAGATACCCTGCGACAGATGATCAGCCAGGCGATCCCGCAGGCACTGATGGCGCTGTTTACGATCGTGGTTACCTTTATTTCCATGTTACTGTTAAGTCCGCTGCTTACGATTCTGGCAGTTGTGATCATCTTTATCATGCTGAAGGTTACCAATAAGATTGGTTCCAACAGTGGCAAATATTTCATCCGTCAGCAGGTATCTCTGGCAGATGTGACCGGTTTCGTGGAAGAACGAATGAATGGTCAGCGTGTGGTAAAAGTTTTCAACCACGAAGATAAATCAAAAGAAGAATTCGATAAACTCAATGAAGCACTTTTCGAGAGCTCCGCAAATGCCAATAAATACGGAAATATGATGGGACCGGTGATCGGTAACATCGGTAACCTGCAGTTCGTACTGACAGCAGTACTTGGGGGACTTCTCTCTGTAACAGGTGTGGGCGGCATCACCCTCGGTGTTATGGCTTCCTATTTACAGTTCACCAAGAGCTTTACCCAGCCATTCATGCAGGTGGCACAGCAGTTCAACGCCATTGTTATGGCACTTGCAGGTGCAGAACGTATCTTCAGGCTCATTGACGAGAAGCCGGAAGAGGATGAAGGTTACGTAGAACTTGTTAATGCAAGAAAGGATGCCAACGGCAATATCACAGAATGCAAAGAGAGAACAGGCATGTGGGCATGGAAACATCCACATTCTGCAGATGGCTCCGTTACTTATACAGAACTGACAGGAGATGTCCGATTCGAAGATGTTACATTCGGATATAACCCGGATAAAGTTATTCTGAAAGACATCAGCCTCTTCGCCAAACCGGGACAGAAACTTGCTTTCGTAGGCTCTACAGGTGCAGGAAAGACAACCATCACAAATCTGATCAACCGTTTCTACGATATTCAGGAAGGTAAGATCCGTTACGATGGAATCAATATTACCAAGATTAAGAAGGATGACCTGAGACGTTCTCTGGGAATCGTACTTCAGGATACTCACCTGTTTACAGGATCTATTAAAGAAAACATCCGCTACGGTAAACTGGATGCTACAGATGAGGAAGTATACGAGGCAGCAAGACTGGCTCATGCAGACCAGTTTATCAAAATGCTTCCAAAAGGATATGATACCATGTTAAGCGGAGACGGTGAGGAACTGTCCCAGGGACAGCGCCAGCTTCTCTCCATTGCAAGAGCAGCAGTAGCCAATCCGCCTGTACTGATCCTGGATGAAGCAACCTCAAGTATTGATACCCGTACAGAGAGTATTGTACAAAAAGGTATGGATAACCTGATGAAAGGCCGTACTGTATTTGTGATCGCCCATCGACTTTCAACCATCAGAAACAGCGATGCCATCATTGTACTGGATCATGGAAAGATCATTGAAAGAGGCGACCATGAAGATCTCATTAAGTTAAAAGGAACTTATTATCAGCTTTATACCGGTAAGCTGGAATTGTCATAAGGAACTATCAGAAAGACTGCAATTATTTCAGAACATGAATAATTGTGGTCTTTCTTTGCGGGCGTTGCGTTTTCTGCGTTATAATGCTATGATCGTACAGGTATGTGGATCACAGATGATGAAGTTCCGGTTTACGGATAAAAAAGAAAAATTATGCAGCAGCAAGGGAGAGATATACGATGGTAAAGATAGATCTGATCACTGGTTTTCTTGGTTCAGGGAAGACGACGTTTATCAGGAAGTATGCGCAGTATCTGATGGATGCTGGTAATAATATTGGAATTCTGGAGAATGATTACGGGGCTGTGAATGTGGATATGATGTTGCTTCAGGATCTGATAGGAGAGAACTGTGAGCTGGAGATGATCTCAGGAGGGTGTGATAAGGACTGCCACAGGAGGAGATTTAAGACGAAACTGATTGCTATGGGTATGTGCGGTTATGACCGTGTGATCGTGGAGCCGTCTGGGATTTTTGATGTGGATGAGTTCTTTGATATTCTTCATGAGGAGCCGTTAAACCGTTGGTATCAGATTGGGAATGTGATTGCAATTGTGGATTCTAAGTTGGAGCGTGATCTGTCAGAGGAGGCGGATTTCATTCTGGCTTCTGAGGTGGCAGATGCCGGATGCATTGTGATGAGCAAGAGCCAGGACGCATCACCCGAGGAAATCCAGGGTACGATTGAGCATGTGAATCAGGCGTTGGAGAAGGTTCATTGCAGCAGGAGATTTCATTGTGAAATGGATGATGTGGATACAGTTAATATTATCCACAAGAACTGGGAGGAAATGTCGAAAGAGGACTTTGACAGAATCGCATCCTGTGGATATGTGATGGCAAGCTACAGGAAACCGGAGTTTGAGGCAGAGGGTGCCTTTACTTCTCTGTACTTTATGAATGTGAAGATGACTGAGAAGGAGCTGCGGGAAGCAGCTGAGAAGATTCTGTCTGATCCTGAATGTGGGCGTGTGTTCCGAATGAAGGGATTTATGAGAGTAGACAGTGACAGCGAAGACGGTTCTGGAAAGTCTGCTCAGACAGATAGCGAAGAACAGCAGTGGATTGAATTAAATGCTACCAAGAATGAAATTACAATCCGTCCGCTTCATGTAGGGCAGGAGGTTCTGATCGTGATCGGGGAAGAACTGCAGGAGGAGAAAATCAAGTCTTACCTGAAGATCTGAGATTTGAACGCAGGTCGCGAAGTGACTGCGTTCATGAGCAAGTAGCGAAGCGGATTGCGAATGTCCATTTTACTTTATAAAAAAGGGCACTTGAAAAATCAGGTGCCCCATTGTATAATCTACTTAGAAGATGACCGGAAGCGTGTTCCGGTTGCCCTCTGTGATTAATTATAATGTTAAAAAGAAAGTAAGCATCTCACTTTGAGCGGGGGGATGCTTATTTCTTTTTATGTTGATCTATGTAAGTCAATGCCGTAAAAATTACTAACAGTAAAGTAAGAACTTCCATTGTATTCATCGGGCATCACCCTCCTTTCGTGAAACTGGAGGGCAGGGGTCGAAACTTTGCATCCGGGTCTGTTCAATTATACTTGTTCAGTATAACGTGAAAAATAGAAGATATCAAGTACTTTACGTTCTATATTATTAAAAACAAAACAGGGTATGAAGTTCATCGTAATTGGATGAAACTTCATACCCTGTTCGTTTATTTTTATGGAGTTTTGTAACCGTAAGGATTATTTGGTAAACAGATCAACCAGATCCTGGCCGTCTTCGTAGCCCTGGCTCTTCAGCTCATTTACGAACCAGTCGTCTACGCCGTCTACAGCTTTCTTGAAGGAATCGATATCCATATCAGCTTTCTCTGTGAAGGTTACGCCGTTTTTGGATTCCCAGCGTTCTTTGATCTCATTATCGCTGGAACGGTTGATGTAACGTTCATACTCAACTGCCTTCTGGCCACATTCGTCAACAACTGCCTGCTGTTCTGGTGTGAGGCCGTCGTAGATATCCTGATTGATGCAGAAGAACAGACAGTCATAAATTGCATCCCACATGGAGCAGTAAGGCTGAACCTCCTGAACGCTTGCTGCGTCAATAGCAGGAAGTGGATTTTCCTCACCTTCAACCGTGTTTTGCTGAAGTGCTGTGTAAGTTTCTGACCAGTTCATGTTTGTGGCATCAGCACCCCATCTCTTGTAGCATTCCATCAGAAGGTTGGAACCTGCTACACGGACCTTCAGGTTCTTCATATCATCTACAGATTTGATTTCATGTTTGCTGTTTGTGATCTCGCGGAAACCGTTTTCTGCGATACCCATGCAGTGGAGTCCGTATTCGCCAAGGATTTCTTTCAGTTTTTCACCAGCTTCGCCATCGAATTTCGCATCTGCATCGTCGTAAGAATCATAGACAAATGGAAGAGAAACAACGTTGAAACGTGGATCAAATGCAGAGTAGATCAGGTTGGAGTGCATGGAGATCTGAACCGGGTCCCCATTCATCAGAGCCTGGATGCCTTCGGACTGGTTGCCGTTTGTAAGCTGGTCAGCTGCGTAAATGTTGACTTTAACTTTGCCGCCTGTAGCTTTTTCCATCAGTTCACCGAACTTACGTCCGCCGTCAGCCCAGGTACTTGTCTCAGTAGTGGAGCATGCAAAGTTCCAGGTTGTTTCCGGCCAGTCCAGATCACTGTAATCTTCCACTGTGTTGAAGGAATCCTTTGTGAAAAGGTCAACCAGATCCTGGGCATCGTCATAGCCCTGGCTCTTCAGTTCGTTTACAAACCAGTCATCGATACCGTCAACTGCTTCTTTGAAGGAGTCGATGTCCATGTCTTCTTTTTCTGTGATTGTTACACCGTTCTGGCTTGCCCAGCGTTCTTTGATCTCGTCATCTCCGGAACGGTTGATGTAACGCTCATATTCAACTGCTTTCTGTCCTGCTTCGTCAACAACTTCCTGCTGTTGTGGTGTGAGACTGTTGTAGATGTCTTCGTTGATACAGAAGAACAGGCAGTCATAAATTGCATCCCACATAGAGCAGTAAGGCTGAACCTCCTGAACACTTGCAGCGTCGATAGCGGGAAGCGGATTCTCCTGACCTTCTACTGTGTTCTGCTGAAGTGCTGTGTAAGTTTCTGACCAGTTCATGTTTGTGGCATCAGCGCCCCATCTCTTGTAGCATTCCATCAGAAGGTTGGAGCCTGCTACACGAACCTTCAGGTTCTTCATATCGTCTACAGATTTAATCTCATGTTTGCTGTTTGTGATTTCGCGGAAACCGTTCTCTGCAATACCCATGCAGTGGAGTCCGTACTCACTGAGGATTTCTTTCAGCTTTGCACCTGCTTCGCCATCGAATTTCGCATCTGCATCGTCGTAAGAATCATAGACGAATGGAAGAGAAACAACGTTGAAACGTGGATCAAATGCAGAGTAGATCAGGTTGGAGTGCATGGAGATCTGAACCGGGTCCCCATTCATCAGAGCCTGAATACCTTCGGACTGGTTGCCGTTTGTAAGCTGGTCAGCAGCGTAAATGTTGACTTTGACTTTGCCGCCTGTAGCTTTTTCCATCAGTTCACCGAACTTACGTCCGCCATCAGCCCAGGTACTTGTCTCAGTAGTGGAGCATGCGAAGTTCCAGGTCATTTCCGGCCAGTCAAGGTCGCTGTAATCTGCGATTGTGTCAAAGGAGTTATTGCCGTCTCCTGCGTCCTTGGAAGCTGTGTCAGAGGAAGCGGAGGACTGATCACCTGTGTAGGAGCCTTCTTTTGCAAGAGCTTTCGGAAGGAAAGTGGAGGTGATCGGGATGTATGTAACGATCAGAAGAACTGCAACGCAGGCTGCGATCATTGGCACAACTGCCCTTGAGATCTCCTGCAGAGTAACTTCCAGACCTTTTTTGATCTTGATGCTGATTGCTACGAAAAGGTTTACACCTACAGGAGGAGTTACCTGTCCGATTGCAAGGTTTACAGTTGCCATAACACCGAATGCTACTATATCGTATCCAAGAGCCTTACATACAGGAAGCATGATCGGAATGAAGATGTACATAGCGGAGTTTGCATCGATGAAGCATCCTGCGATCAGGAAGATGATATTTACGATCAGCAGGAAGGTAAACTGATTGTGTGCGATGCTTCCAAGTAAATTGGAGGCTGCATCTGCAATACCGAATTTGGTACATACAAAGGAGAACAGAGAGGCACTTGCTACGATGAGCATAATACCGCCGGTTGTCTTTGCTGAGTCTACCAGAATGTCAAACATATCGCGGATGGAAACTTCGCGGTAGATGACCATACCTACGAAGAGTCCGTATACAACGGATACGGCTGCGGCTTCTGTTGGTGTGAAGATACCGCCGTAGATACCGCCCAGGATGATGATCGGCATCAGGAATCCCCAGAAAGCATCTTTAAAAGCGTCCCAGCGTTCTTTGCCTGAGGCTTTTTCTCTGGATGGTTTGATGTTGTGTTTCTTTGCTTCCAGCATTACTACGATTACCAGTGCCACGCCCATAAGAAGACCTGGTACGATACCTGCCATGAACATATCTGCGATGGATGTGCCTGTGATGGAGGCATATACAACGAAGGCGATACTTGGCGGGATGACAATGGCGATGGAGCTTGAGGTTGCCATCAGTGCTGTGGAGAATGGTGCGGAGAAACCGCCCTGTTCTACCATTGCAGGGATCAGTACGGCGCCAAGAGCTGCAACAGTTGCAGGGCCGGAACCGGAGATGGCGCCGAAGAAGCAGGCTACGATAACACATACGATGGCGATACCGCCTTTTTTGTGGCCTACGCAGGTATCAACGAATTTGATCAGTCGTTTGGAGATACCGGCTTTTGCCATGATGTTTCCTGACAGTACGAAGAATGGGATTGCCAGGAGCAGGAATTTGCTGATTCCTGAGTACATGTTGGTTGCTACGATCGTCAGGGATGTACCGGAGTAGAGAATTGCGCATACGGAGGAAAGTCCGAGGCAGATTCCGATGGGTACACCCAGGATCAGGAATATGAAGAAGGAGATAAATAAGATTGCACTGATCATTTATTTGCCCTCCTTTTTGTCTGTTGTGATTGTGTTCATGTTACTTTTTGTGCTGTTGTCGGTATTTTTGGCGCTGTCGGTTTTGCAGCAGAAGTCCAGACAGAATTCAATGAAGTGAAGGATCATGCATCCTGCACCGATGGGTACGAAGGACCAGAAGATCCATTCAGGCCAGTTTAATACGAAGGTTCTTTTTCCATTCTGAAGCTGAGTAATTACCTTGTCCATTCCGTATTTGAAAAGGATGACGCTGAAGATGATGCTCAGGACTGTGATCAGAATTACGGATGGTTTCTTCAGTTTCTTTGGAAGGCGGTCTGTGACCAGTGTCAGGCTGACCAGTTCTCCTTCGCGGCAGGCCAGTGCGGCTGCCAGCAGGGTGATGAGTACGAATACCGCTACTACAAGTTCTTCTGTGAAGGACCAGGAACGGTGGATGACTTTACGGGAAAATACGTTTCCCACAGTCAGCACCAGGATCAGCAGTGTGGAGATCACAAGGACGATCTTTTCTACTGCAGCCAGTGCGTTCATGATTTTTTTGTAGATTTTCATGCTCTCTACTCCTCTCAAAAAATTTGCTGCTGTTTTTCGGAATTTGGAGCAGATTCAAGGCAGATGGAATGTAATGGTTATAATATGTAATTAGTTACATTTTTCATCTGTGGTGAATTCTGTTGTCTGCGAAAAACAGAAGTAGTGTTTCGGTTTCAGATCGACAGCCTGGAAAAGAAAGTATGTCTCGTGTGTCAGGGCTTTTTTATGTTATAGGAATATTATGGAGTAATTTCCTATAACATAAAAAAAGTCCGCCCCACGCAGGGACGGACATATGATATTCCGTAACCACCCTGTTTCACCTTTGAAACAAGTACGATTCTGCAACGTACCGATATACGCGGCTCCTGTAACGGGGGGCGGCCGGGGAAGCTTACTGTGAATACGGCAATATCTGTGATGGCTGTATTCAAGGGTTCGGCTTTCCTCCTCGGGGATGATATTCGAAACAGGTCTGTCACTGCATTTCACCGGACTGCAGTTCTCTGAGGACAGGGGGACTGTTTTTACTGGTTCCCTTCGTTGAATTTATGCGTTATAGGTTTAGCTGTTTAAAAAGCTAAAGCAATTTTAACGCTGTTTGTTTTGAAAGTCAAGAGGTTTTTGTAAGTATTTGGGGGAAGTTTGTTGGTGTGGGGCGTACACAGCGCAAGAGGGGACGCGCGAAGCAGCATCTCTCTGCAGGTTCAGTTCCGGGGGCTAAGTAACTCTAAGGTGGGGGAAAATCCGCTAAAAGCATGAAGAAAAATGCAAAACTCGCTCCGTTGCAGACTCCGCTCAGACAGGTTGCTATTTTTCTTCATAACGCGGATTTCCCCCACCTAAGAGTTACTAAGCTCCCTCCAGATTCACCTGCAGAGAGATGCTGCTTCGCGCTGGCTATTGGCTGTGTAAGAGAAAATGGATGAGGTGGTGGGAGCGGAGGGGTCAAGTGAAAAGAATCAGTTGTTACTCTTGACAATCGAATGATTTTCTGCGTATATTGTAAAAAATAAAATATTAAATATTGGATAAGTAAAATAATGAGTAAAAGCTACAAAGATGAGCAGAAAGAGGTAAAGATCATGGATTTAAAGAATTATTCAACAGGGGTACAGCATATCGGGATTCCGACAAATGACATTGATAAAACTGTGGAGTTTTATCATAAACTTGGTTTTGAGACTGCATTTGAGACCGTAAATGAGGAAGCGAATGAGAAGGTTGTGTTTCTGAAACTGGGAACTCTGGTAGTGGAGACTTATGAGAATCATGCGGCGAAGATGGAGCATGGGGCGATTGATCATGTTGCGCTTGATGTGAGAGACATTGAGGAGATTTTCCAGTATATTAATGAAGCTGGTTTAAACTCCACACAGGATACCATTCATTTCCTGCCATTCTGGGAAAATGGTGTGAAGTTTTTTACCATTGAGGGTCCGAACAAGGAGAAAGTGGAATTCAGTCAGTATCTGTAAAACAGAAAAAGTTACGGAATATACCTACATAATAAAATTCCGAACATAATAAAATGAAGCAGTAAAGCCGATACATTGACTGGAAACAGTGTGTCGGCTTTTTCACTGTCCGAAATAGACTGTAGCAGTAAAAACCGGGAAAAATAAAGGAATATTAAAGGGAAGAGAAAGATGAAATATTTAAAGAAGTGGTATATTAATCTGTCAATACAGAGAAAAATTCTGTATTGTACGTTAGGGGTAGCATTGGTTGTTCTGTTGGCTGCCAGTGTTTCGCAGTATATGTCTGCATCTTCAATTGTGACAGAACAGACAAGGAAGCAGTCTGCGGGAGTGGTGAACGAGTTGTCGGTGAATTTGGATCATTATTTTGATATGGTGAGGAATTCATTTGAGTATATTGCAAATAACAGTACAGTTCAGGAGGAATTGGAGTCTGATGAACCATATAAATCGGATGGCACAGAGCTGTATTCCTATTATTCAAGATCGGGGCAGATCAGAAGGCTGCTTTTGCAGGGATATACAAGTATTTATATGAAGGATATCCAGCTGTATGGTTATAACGGAGCAAATCATCTGCTGGCAAATAATCGTGAGATTCATGAAAAGACCGCTCAGATATCCTGTGAACTGGCGGAGCAGGCAAAAGGACGCTGTATTTATTATAATGCTTCTGAGGAAGGCCTGATGTATATGGCAAAGCAGATCAAAGATTCTCTGACTATGAAGCCAGTGGGAATATTGAGAGCATCTATTAAGCTGAGCTATCTGAAAAAAATGACGATCACAGCCAGAGATTCTTTGGCTGCACATATTTTTCTTCTGGACAATGACAAAAATGTTCTGATAGAGAGTGCAGAGAATGATGCGACAATCAGTGACAGAAGCTGGATAGAAAAAATATCAGGCAACACAGGAGAATTTCTGTTTACTGCAGATGGACAGGGTTATGACTGTGTATATCAGAGAAGTTCTGACACAGGACTTACAGTTGTAGGAATGATCCCTATGAGTTTCTTGCAGAAAACAGCCAGAGGATTACAGAAAACGACAATCATGCTTATTCTGGCAAGTTTGATGTTGTGTATTTTTCTTGCTAATATTCTGGCAAAGGGAATCGCTGGTCCGATCAAGCGTACAAGTAAAGCAATGCAGCAGTTTGCGGAGGGTGACTTTTCTGTCCGTCTTCCGGAAGGAAGAAGGGATGAGATTGGAACCATGAATTCTGTTTTCAACCAGACGATAGAGAAAATAGAGCAGCTGATAAAACAGGTTGTGGAGATGGAAACAGTTAACAAAGATATTGAATTCCAGGCTTTGCAGGCACAGATCAATCCGCATTTTCTTTATAATGTACTGGATACGATCAACTGGATGGCGCGAAAGAAGGGCGAGGATAATATTTGTCATATGGTTACTTCTATCAGCAGTCTGATGCGTGCAAGTATCAGTAATAAAAGAAGTATGGTTTATATTCGTGAGGAAATAAAATATGTACAGGATTATCTTTACATACAGGAAACCAGATATGGAGATAAATTTACATCTTATATTGAAGTGGATGAGAGATTAAATGAATTAGAGATTCCGAAAATGACTATTCAGACACTGGTGGAAAATGCGGTGATTCATGGTGTGGAAAATGCGACATGGGACTGTTTCCTTTATGTTTCAGGAGAAATTACAGATGGAATGGCAGTATTTACAGTAAAGGATGATGGAGTTGGAATGTCACAGGAGCAGTTGGAGAAACTGATGGGGACAGAGGAAGAGCCAGATCATGAAGCAGAGCGGACACATACTCATCTGGGAGTGTATGCGGTGAGAAAGAGACTGGATTATGTATATCAGAATAAGGCAAGGATGAGCATTACATCAGAACCGGGGAAGGGAACACAGGTAATACTGGAAATTCCGATGAACGGTAATGTCGGAGTTACTTACAGGAAATACGATGAAACTGTAAATGAAAATAACAAAAAAAGGGGAGACGAGAGATAATGGAATTGCAGGTAATGATATTAGATGATGAATATATTATTCTGGATGGTTTATGTTCGTTTCCATGGAGCGATTATGGATACCGTATATCCGCAACTGCAAGGAACGGATTGGAAGGGCTGGAGAAACTGGAGCAGGCGAAACCGGATCTGATCCTTACAGATGTGAAGATGCCGGGAATGGATGGACTGGATTTTGCAGAAAAAGCACATGAGATTTATCCCAATGCGGTTATAGTGATACTGACAGGATATGACAGTTTTGCCTACGCTCAGAAAGCAATCAGCATTGGTGTGGAAGAATATCTTCTCAAACCGGTGGACTATGATGAGTTAAAGGCAATGGCTGCCCGGATTGCAGGGGAAATTCATGCAAGGAAGGAAAAACAGCAGGAAATCCGGGATCTGAAGAAATATTTCAACAGGTCAGTTCCGCAGCTGAGATCCAAATTTGCGGGAAATCTTCTGTATGGAAGAATCCAGGGAAAAGGAGTTGTAAAAGAGCAGGCAGAATCTCTGAATCTGACAATAGAGAAATATATTGTGTGTGTAGGGCGAAAAGTTGTTGGAGAAAATAAAATCCATACAGGAGATAAATGGATAGAGGAATTTGCATGCATCAATATTTTTGAGGAAATTTTTAATGATTTTGGAATTCATGTTTTGAGCGATTATAATACAGCAACTGCAGAATATAATTTTATTCTTTTGTTTGAAAAGGAAGAAGAAAACGCAGTATGTATGGAAAAAGCATTGCAGGCATGCAGTAAGATACAGGTAGAAGTAGAACGGTATCTGAAAGCACATATGAATTTTGGATTGAGCGATGTAGAAGTGGACGAATATCAGGCAAATGCACAGTACCGTAAGGCACAGACAGCATGCAGGCAATGTGTTTATCTGGGTACGAATATCATACTCAGATACGAAGATCTGCAATATAAAAAACAGACAGACTTTGTGATTACTTCCGGTGAAAAAACACATTTTATGATGACTTTGTTTCAGGACAGTTTTGAGAAAGCGGAGGATGAACTTCATCAGATATTTCGAAACGCACCGGAAGATGTATCTCCGGTGAAATTTGCAGCAATGGATTTACTTTTGGGATGTATGAAATTTCCATATATCTGTGCAGTTGACAGTGAAATTCATAATAAAAACTGGAATCTTTCTGTGCTTCAGGATGGAATAAAAAGAATCTGTCAGTGCGAGAACACAGAAGAGGTGTTGAATTGTCTGCTGAATCTGTTTGGAACGCTGATTAAACAGAATACAGAAGGAACTGATGAACGGAACCGGAAACTGGTTCAGAGTGTTCTTTCTTACATTGAGAAGAATTATTCAGGAGATTTATCTATGGATGATCTGACTGAGAAATTCCATGTAAGCAGAACCTATATCAGCCGCCTTCTTAAGAAATATGCCGGAAAGAGTTTTCTGGAATATCTGACAGATGTCCGGTTCCAACAGGTGGAGAAACTGATTGCAGATAATAAATATAAACAATATGAAATCGCAGAAATGGTAGGATACAAAGACTTTGGATATTACATAAAAGTATTCAAAAAGCGTTACGGTATTACACCCAATGAATTCAGGAAATATATATAAACAGCGAGGTTAACTGTATCAGGTAAGTCATTTAATCGAATCAGGCAAGTAGCGAGGCGGATGATTTTATCTGCCTGACGATAGAACAGGAGATTTGTGCACAGTATAAAATTTGTGCACAAATCTCCTATTTTTACTTTTATTTCCAATTGTTTATAAAAGGCAAAAAGACTAAAATAAAATCATCAAGAACGAGGAAACACAAATTAAAAGGAGGAAACAAGTAAATGAGGAAAATGAAAAAAGTGTTATCACTTGCCATGACGGCAGCTATGACAGCCAGTCTTCTGACAGGCATGGGAGCAGTTACAGCTTCTGCGAAGAAATCGGACGATGGAAAAAGAACGAAGATTACTGCTTTATTAAAAGGTACAGAGTCTACAGAACAGTATAAGACATTTGATTATCTTCTTAAAAATTTCTGTGATGAAAAAGGTCTGGATTATGAAATTGAACTTGTAAACGATATGCAGGATTATTTTACAAAACTCCAGATGTATATTAACAGTGATACACTTCCGGATATTTTTGGATGCCCGAACGGAACACTTTCTAAAGCATGCAAAGATATTGATGCACTGGTTAATGTGGGAGATGAACTTGAAAGAAACGGATATGATGAGAAATTAAATGGTGCGATCAGAGATTTCCTTACAGATGCAGACGACGGAAATATGTATCTCTTCCCACAGGGATTGTACTGTGAGTATTTTATGTACAGAAAAGATATCTTTGAAAAAGCAGGAATCAAAGATGCTCCGACAACATGGGAAGAATTTGAAGAAGATTGCCAGAAAATTGCAGATCAGGGCGAGATTCCGGTTATTGTGGGAGGTTCTGATGCATGGCAGCTGATGAGATATCTTTCTTTCTCACCATGGAGAGTAACTGGTCCTGAATTTATTGAGGGTTATCAGGCTGGAACAGATTCTTTCAGTGACAATGAGTCTGCAAAATATGCAGTAAATCTTCTTTCTGATCTTGGAACAAAAGGTTATTTTGAACCAGGATTTGCAAGTGTAGATTTTACCTCTGCATGTAACTTATTCTTTGGTGGTTCCGGTGCAATCTTCTATACAGGCTCCGGACAGATCAGCCTTGCAGAAGAAATGTATGACAATGGTGAACTTGGATTCTTCCCTGTGCCGGATACAGAAGGAATGGACAATATGTCTACTAACATACCGGTTCATGCAGGTTTTGCGGAAGGATTTAATAAGGCAACATATGATGATACAATGCAGGAATTCTTTGATTATATGTGCGAAAACTTTACAGATGCATGCTACAATCAGGCACAGGTTTTCTCACCGTTTAATGAAGAACTTCCGGAAGGACTGCCACAGCTTTACTATGATACACAGCCAATGTTTGAAGATGCAGAAACAGCATGGACTTCCTGGGATGATAAACTGGATTCAGATGTAATGACTAAAATTGTTGATGAACAGCAGCAGCTTGCTCAGGGAATCATAAAACCGGATGAATTTATTAAGACCTGTGATTCTCTGGTAAAGAAATAAAAAAATTTAAGCAGTAGTCTGGAGACTGGCAAAATTTTTGTCAGTCTCTTTGAAAGAAAAGACATAAAACAATTTGATTTTCGGAAAGGAGGGAGCCTCGTGCAGAAAGCATTTGGAAAAAAATCAGTAATTTTCTTATTTATTTTTCCGGCATTTCTTATCTATACGGCATTTGTAATCGTGTCCATTGTATGGGCTGGATATTACAGCTTCTTTGACTGGAGCGGTGTTGGTGAAAAGGTATTTGTAGGCTTCAAAAATTACATTGAACTTCTTACACAGGATGATGTTTTCAGATCTACTGTATGGCATACACTGATTTATACAGTGATCAATGTTGCAATTCAGGTATTTGGAGGATTATTATTTGCGATTCTCCTCAGTCGTATTAAAAAAGGAAGAGTTGCTTTACAGACTCTGTATTATATTCCGGTAGTTATCTCTTCTGTAGCGATTTGCCAGATTTTTACAAAGTTATTATCAGTAACTCCAACCGGTATTGTGAATCAGGTATTATCATTCATCGATCCATCTCTGAAACTGATGGAGTGGATTTCCAATCCTCAGATTTCACTGTATGTAACAGCTTTTGTAGAAGCATATAAATACCTGGGACTGTATATGGTTATCTTTTATGCAGCACTGATCGGTGTTCCGGATGAACTGGGAGAAGCAGCACTGATCGATGGAGCATCAACATGGCAGGAATATCTTTATGTAAGAATTCCTTATATTAAACCGGTTATCATTGCAAACTGTCTGCTGGTACTGAATGGATCCCTGAGATCTTTCGAGTTCTCTTATCTGTTAACACATGGAGGACCGGGAAATGCTTCTGAACTTATGACAACTTATATGTATAAACAGGCGTTCAGCAGTATGAAATATGGTTACGGAAGTTCTGTAGCGATCATGATCGTAATCATCTGTATGGTAGTTGGAATGTTATTCCGTAAATTTACAGGAGGAGGGGATGACGAATGAAAAAGAAAAAACCAACCATTCCGAGCATCATTAAATGGGTTATCGCATTAATCCTTGTTGTGATGCAGGTTTATCCTTTCTTCTATGTATTTACTTCAAGCTTTAAGTCACTGGATGATTTCAGACAGTTACCGGCATATGCACTCCCGTCAAAATGGGTGCTGACAAACTTTATCAATGTTTTTACAAAAAGCCATATGCTGACTTATTTTAAAAACAGTATCATTGTTTTGATCGGTGTATTGATTCCTCTGCTTTTATTTGCATTGATGGCTGGATTTGCATTAAGCAAAATCAAATTCAAAGGCAGAAAATTTGTCCTTAATTATTTCCTTCTTGGATTGATGCTTCCTATGCAGGTTGCACTGATTCCATTGTTTACTATTTTTAATAAGATGGGACTGATCAATACATACCCGGCAATTATTTTGCCACAGATTGCTTTTTCACTGTCTTATTCCATTCAGCTGTTTTATTCATTCAGCAAATTCTTCCCTGAAGAAATGCTGGAAGCAGCGATCATTGATGGATGTTCACCGATAGGATGTTTCTTTAAGATGGTGGTTCCGATGTCACTGAACTCTATTATCACAGTAGCAACCATGCAGGCAGTATTCTGCTGGAATGAGTATATTAATGCTTATACATTTACCAGATCTACAGATATGAAAACCATTACACTTGGTTTAAATGACTTCGTAGGAAGCATGGGACTGACAGACTGGGGTGGTACATTTGCAGCCATCACTGTAACAGTACTTCCGGTATTTATTTTCTACTTCTTCAGCAGCAAGAAGATGCTGGCAGGTATGACAGCAGGTGCAGTAAAAGGTTGATAATATGCAAGAATTACCTGATAACAGTAGTTTGATTTATGAGTAAATAACAGGCTTGCCGGAAAAGTACAAGCAGGCCTGTAAAGTGAAATAAAGTATAAAAAAGGAGATTAAGACTATGCAGAAATTATACTATCAGTTCCCGGGAACATGGTTTGGCGATTGCATGCCATTTGGACATGGAGATAAATTCTATTTATATCATCAGAGAGATACCAGAAAACCGGGACCATTTGGAGAACCCTTTGGTTGGGATCTGGCAACAACTTCCGACTTTGTACATTACGAAGATAAAGGCGTGGCAATTCCGAGAGGAACAGATGAAGAACAGGATCAGTTCATCTTTGCAGGCAGTGTTTTCGAGGCAGAAGGACAGTATCATATTTTTTATACAGGTTATAACCGTGATTATCCGGCACTTGGAAAACCATCTCAGGTTCTGATGCATGCATACAGCGATGATCTTGTAACATGGCACAAAACTCAGGATGCACTTACCTTCACACCACAGGAAGGTTATGACCCGGATGACTGGAGAGATCCATGGGTGATCCGCGATGAGGAAAATGATCAGTACCTGCTGATCCTTGGCGCAAGATTACAGGGACCAAAGACAAGACAGACAGGAAGAACTGTTAAATTCACATCCAAAGACCTGAAAAACTGGAAATTTGAAGGAGATTTCTGGGCACCGGATCTCTATACTATGCATGAGATGCCAGACTTATTTAAGATTGGTGACTGGTGGTATCACATTGTGACAGAATACAGTGACAGAAGCAAAATGGTATACCGTATGAGCAAGAGTCTGGAAGGTCCATGGATTGCACCGAAAGATGATGCATTTGACGGCAGAGCTTATTATGCAGGACGTACTTTTGAATTGAACGGACAGAGAATCCTCTTTGGCTGGGTTGCTACCAAGGATCAGGATGATGATGACAATAACTTCATCTGGGCAGGAACATTTATGGCACATGAGGTTTACCAGAGAGAAGATGGAACCCTTGGTGTAAGAATTCCGGAAACTGTATGGAATGCATTTGATAAAGAAGAAAAGACAGAAGATTTTGTAATTGATACTCCAACTAAGAGTACAGAAAAAGTAGTTGCAAAAGATACAGGAGATATCTTCAAATTCGAAGCAGATGTGGAATTCACAGAAGGAACCAGAACTTTCGGTGTGAGATTCTATGAAGATGAGGATAAAGCTGAGTCTTACCAGTTCGTATTTAATGTAACAGAAGACAGATATGTATTTGAGAAAAAACCAAACTGGCCATGGCCTGCAAACCAGAATATCGGACTGGAGAGACCGCTGGAACTGGTACCTGGTAAGAAATACAATATCAAAATGATCGTAGATGATACAATTGCTACAATCTATGTAGACGGTGTTGCATTAAATGCAAGAGCATATAAACGTCCGGGAGAAAGTCTGTCACTCTTTGCTTCTGAAGGAAGCCTGAAAGTAACTAACTGCAAGGTTACAACCGGATTAAAGAAATAGAGACAGACAGCAATTTAATCGATAAACCGCGGAGCAGTGATTCGGTGTAGAGTAACGTGACGAAGAGATTGCTGTAAATAAAAAAGTTGCTGTGCGTTTCAGTTATAGAAATGCACAGCAACTTTTTTGCCTTAGAGCGTGTCTGAAAAATCATTCCCGCAATCTGCACGCCCCACTTTGCGGGATATTTCACCCGAATTCAGTTGCCGTAGCCCGCTACGGCGCCCTCATCCGGGCAAAATATCCCACAAATTGTGACGCACATCTTGCAGAAAGCCTTTTTCAGACACACTCTAAGTCGATTGGAAAAAACAGCTTTTTTTGCGTTTAATCTTCCAATTTGATTTTCTCTTTCAGAACCACACATCCGGCCATATCTCCGATAACGTTGACGCAGGTTGCGCCCATATCGCAGAGTGTATTAATGCTGATGTAAACGCCCATAACTCCTGCTGGCAGACCTGCCATGGTTGCGAGGGCTGCGAAGGATGCGATGGCACCGCCTGGGATTCCGGGAGTTCCTACTGACAGGAGTACGTTTGCCAGAAGGATTACGATCATCATGGAAATGCTTACGTTAATTCCGCATGCATTGGCGAAGAACATGATCATGAATGACATCAGGATGGATACGGCATCCATGTTTACAGTAGCGCCAAGAGGAATGGCGATACTTGTGATTTTGTTGGATACGCCCATTTCGTCTTCCATACGCTGTTTGCTGATGGGAATGGTTGCTGAACTGGAGCAGGTTCCGAATGCGTTCAGGGCTGCAGGAAGCATTGCTTTGAAGAATTTCACAGGGCTTTCTTTGCCGAGAAATTTTACGGAGCCGCCGTAAATGACCAGGGCAAATCCGAAGAATGCCACATACAGGATGATCAGCTGAGTTGCCAGTGAAATGATGGTTTCTGTACCGTTGGCTTCTACAACAGGAACGATAGTACAGAATACACCGATAGGTGTGAAGTACATAACTGTGCTGATGACTTTCAGACAGACTTCGTTACAGGAATCGATGACTTTCAGAAGTGCAGTACCCTTTTCGCCGATGGCGATAAGTGTGAAGCCTACGATGACTGCGAATACAAGTACCTGAAGCATATTTCCGTTTGCGAAAGCTGCAACCGGATTGGATGGGATTAAGTTTTTGATGGTGTCCAGAATGCTGGTCATCTCAGTTGCCTGGATGTCGGAAGTTGCCATCTCGAATTTAACACCCTCACCGAGATGGATCAGCCGCGGGATGATCAGTCCTGCCAGGCTGGCAAGGGCTGTGGTGCACAGGAAAAAGATCATGGCACCGGCTGTGATCTTGCCGGTTGTGCGGGCATTTCCGATACTGGAGATACCCATGATAATGGAACAGAAGACCAGTGGAAAGATCATCATGTTCAGGGCATTCATGTAAATGCTTCCTATGAGACTTGTGACGGTAAGAACCGGTTCGAAACGGTTTGCCAGAAACAGTCCGGTAATGATACCCAGGATCAGTCCGGTAAAGATTGCTGCGGTAATATGTTTTTTATACCACGAATAGAATTTTTTCATTTGTTCCCTCCTCTTTATTTTCATTTCCTGATACCCGAAGGACTATATTGGCAGACGGATTGAGTGATGCGCAAATCTGGTAAAATTTCTGCGGCCTATAACTGTGATAAGATACCGGGTTCAGGAAAAATAGCACGACACTACTTTACCACAATAATGTGTGAATTACAATATTTCCCGCTGTTTTCTTATTTGAGTGGGAGTGTTTCCGAAATGCTCAAGGAACATCCTGCGAAATAGTTTGTAATTGGTAAAGCCATGCCGCTCCAAATTGTAACACAGAAAAACAGGCATCGATGATACAGATATCGAAGCCTGTTTTTCTGCGTTGCCGGAAATTATTTTGTAATATTCCTGTGACATAAAAAGTCCTATGCAGACTATTATGATTGTCAGGTGTGGGTGAAGAGGGTATAATAGTTGTAATTATTTAACCGAATCAATGAAGTCCCCTGCTTCAATTGCGAAGAGCAATAAGTAGTAGGTGGGGACTTACTTGTATCAGAAGGAGTGTTTATATGAAACCAACTATTTTATTAATAAATTTTCAGGATCAGCAGAAGCTTCGCAAGTTAAAGATGGCATTACTGCCTTTTAAGATTCGTTTAAAAACTGTAGAAATTCAGGACTATAGTCAGCCAATCGGATATCTGGCAGGAGTGAAAGAGGTTTCTCAGGTACAGATTCCATCAGCGCTGATCCCTCAGGAGCAGATGGAGAAGGAAATGCTGATTCTTGCAGGAATCACCGGGAATCTGTTTGACCAGGTGCTCTATACTTTGCGGAAAGCAGGTACACCTGTGGATTACAAGGCGGTTCTGACGGAGCATAATCAGAACTGGAACTGTATGCAGCTTTATAAAGAACTGGAGAAAGAACATAATATGTATCACCCGTCTTAAATAATAGAAATAGTTGGAGGTTTTGGCTATGAAGGTTGTAGTTGCAGTTGATTCATTTAAGGGAAGTATGACTTCCATGGAAGCAGGAATGGCTGTCAAAGCAGGTATTCTTGCAGCAAAAAAGGACGCAGAAGTGATCGTAAAACCTCTGGCTGACGGTGGAGAGGGAACTACGGATACGCTGATCGAAGGTCTGAAGGGAGAACGTGTGGATGTGACAGTTACAGGTCCTTATCATGAGTCGGTTCAGGCATATTATGGATATCTCAGGGAAAGTAATACCGCAGTCATGGAAATGGCAACAGCAGCAGGTATCACACTTTCAGATAAGAAGGAGCCTATGACCGCTACCACCTATGGAGTGGGAGAACTGATCCTTCATGCAATCGGCAGAGGTATCCGCGACTTCATTATCGGTATTGGCGGAAGCGCCACTAATGACGGTGGAGTGGGAATGCTGAGAGCCTTTGGATATAAATTTCTGGATGAAAAGGGAGAAGATGTAGGGGAAGGTGGACAGGCACTTGCAAGGATTGCATCTGTAGAAATTTCAGACAAGAAGGAACTTCTTTCCCAGTGTAATTTCAGGATTGCCTGTGATGTGACCAATCCTCTCTGCGGTTCTCAGGGAGCTACATATATCTATGGACCGCAGAAGGGAGTTACCCCCGATATCCTTCCGGTTCTGGATGCAGGCATGAAAAACTATGCAGAGGTTACTGCCAAAGTGATTGGTAAAGATAACCAGAATGCAGCAGGTGCAGGTGCGGCAGGCGGACTTGGATTTGCATTTCTGAATTATCTGGATGGAGAGCTGACACCGGGAATACAGCTTATTCTGGATGCTGTCCATATAGAGGATGAGATGAAGGATGCAGATGTGGTTGTGACAGGGGAAGGTCGTCTGGATCATCAGACTGCCATGGGAAAAGCCCCGGTGGGCGTTGCGAAGCTTGGCAGGAAATATGGCGCAAAAACCATTGCATTTGCAGGAAGTGTTACGAAGGAGGCAGTTGCCTGCAATGAAGCAGGAATAGATGCTTTCTTTCCAATTGTACGCGGAATTTCCACGCTGGAAGAAGCAATGGATCCGGACACTGCAAAAGCAAATATGGCTGCAGCTGCAGAGCAGGTATTCAGACTGTTGTAATTATTTTTCATAAAAAATCTTCTGAAGCAGATAGGAAATCGATTTGATATGTCTGCACAGGAGATTTTTGTTTGCAGAAATTGCAATGTTGAGAAACTTCAGATGATATAGTAAAATTATTACAGCCAGAGAAAATACTTTGAAAAAAGTTGATTAAAAGATCTAAGGATATGTAAGGGAGAGACAACATGACACTAACACAGATGAATTATATCATCACAATTTCCGAAACCGGTTCATTGAATAAAGCTGCGGAGGCGTTGTATATTTCCCAGCCTTCTCTGACCAATGCAGTGAAGGAACTGGAGAAGGAGCTTGGAATCATTATATTCAACCGCAGCGGTCGTGGTGTGACACTGACCAATGACGGGACAGAATTTCTGATGTATGCCCGTCAGATATACGGACAGTATGAAAGTGTGGTTGAGAAATACAGTGAGGGTGGTTCCTATAAGAAGAAATTTGGCGTTTCCACCCAGCATTATTCTTTTGCAGTGAAAGCATTCGTGGATATGGTGCAGAAGTTTGATGTGTCGGAATATGAATTTGCCATCAGGGAGACAAAGACTGCAGATGTGATCAGTGACGTCAGCACCATGAAAAGCGAGGTGGGAGTACTTTATCTCAGTGATTTCAACAGAAAGGCACTGCTAAAGCTTCTCCACTCTGCGAATCTGGAGTTTCATCATTTGATTGACTGTCAGGCATATGTATATTTGTGGAAAAATCATCCACTGGCAAATGAGAAATCTATTAGTTACAGCCAGTTGGCAAAATACCCCTGCTTGTCCTTCGAACAGGGAGATAAGAGCAGTTTTTATTTGTCAGAGGAGATTCTGTCTACCAATGAATATTCCAGAACAGTCAAGGCTTCGGATCGGGCGACTATGCTGAATCTGATGGTAGGACTCAATGGCTATACCCTGTGTTCAGGGATTATCTGTGAGGAGCTTAATGGCAGTGATTATCTGGCAATTCCCTTCGAAGGGGATGAGCAGAACCAGAACAGTGACATGGAGATTGGCTATATTACCAGAAAGAATTCAATCCTCAGTAAGGTGGGGAATCTGTATGTCTCTTCATTGAAGAAATACCTGGAGCAGAATACTGTTTCTGTGGAGTAATATAACCTGTATATAATCTCACATATCTTTCCGTATATTCTGCTTCCTGTATTTCTGCGGGCTGCAGCCCTTTACTCTGGAGAATACCTTGGCATAGTAGTTGGAGTCTGTGAAACCGGATTTCTGGGCGACTTCCATGATGCTGTCATCGGAGCTGAGGAGAAATTCAAGGCTCCGTTCCACCCGGTATTCCTGCAGAAATGTAAACAGGGATACGTTCATGTATCTCTTGAATAACCGGCTGCATTCGCTCTCGCAGAGGTGGATTTCCTCTGCGATATCTTTCATCTGGATTTTGTTCATGTAATTGTGTTCCAGATAATCCATGATTTCACGCATACGGTTGCGTTCCAGTTTGCTGTGTTCCGTATAGGGGAGGTTCTCCGGAAGATTCTGCAGCATACAGCGCCACAGCTTCTGCAGCGTTCCGGTGATATCCAGTTCATAAAATTCTTTTTTCTCTTCATACAGAGTTATGATTTCTCTTACATATTCAGAAAAAACTTCATGCCAGGGCTGCGAATAGTCAATGTAGACTGCAGGAAGGGAGAAATTGTGTAAAAATGGCTCCACATATTTCCTGCGCAGGATACTTCCGTAGGAACCATAGATAATCTTTGGTAGAAAAGTGATGGAAACATATTTGCCGTCTTTCATATCTTCCATGAAGCCTGCGTGGAGTACATTGGCATTTCCCAGAAGGATATCTCCTGCTTTCATGTGGTAAGTACACTGGTTTACTTTATAGAGAATCTGTCCATCCAGGACAAGGGTGATTTCTATCTCAGGATGCCAGTGCCAGAGAAAGGAGCCGGATTTGTAGCCGGAAAGTTTCTCGTAGCTTACCAGCAGCGGAAATTCATCACTGCCATGTTTCTTCAGTTCTTTCTGTGAGCCGTCGGTTATGATCTCTGCCATTATATATGCGTCCTCCATTGAGAATATATGATGATCTTTAATTATCCTATCTTATAGCAATTCCGGAAAATATTGCAGACAACCTGCTGCATCAGAGAAAGACCGTTATGCGAAATTGCTGTTGATGACTTATATAATATATTGTACACTTATATAGATATAAACGCAAGATTTTACTATTTTCCCCTTAGATTATCAAGGAATTTTATGACACAGCAGGGTATACTTTAATTCAAGAGTGTAGCTGATAAGGCTGCTCCCAAACTTTCATACACATATTCCCGTCTGCCGCTGATTTTCACACCTGCACTGCCACTGTAAACCGTGAAAATTGTCAGTACATAGTACTCATAAAACTATGTATCAGCGGTCAGACCGGAAAAATGAACGGAGGATTTTTACAATGAATATTCCAAATAAAAATGAATTGACACGTATTTACGGCGAAGCAGAGAAATCAGCAACACGTTTTCAGGCTGTAGCTGATCAATTCGCAGAAATTTACCATCATGATACAGCAGAATTTTTTACAGCACCGGGAAGAACAGAGATCATCGGAAACCATACAGATCATAATGGCGGTCGCGTAATCGCAGGCAGTATTGACATGGATACCATTGGTGCAGCTTACCCGAACAACAGCAGTGTTATCCGTATCACCAGTGAAGGATATGACAAGGAAGTTGTCGTAGACATCAATGATCTTGCCAGCGTACCGAAGGCTCAGGGAACCGTATCTCTGGTAGCAGGTATGGTGGAAGCTATTCAGAAATTCGGTTTTAAAGTAGCCGGTTTTGATGCTTATGTGACCACAAATGTAATCCGCGCAGCAGGTGTAAGCTCTTCTGCATCTTTCGAAATGCTGGTATGTTCCATCATTAATTATTTCTTTAATGATGGTGCAATGACATACATCAACTATGCAAAAGCAGGACAGTATGCTGAGAATGTTTACTGGCTGAAGGCTTCCGGATTAATGGATCAGCTTGCATGTGCAGTTGGCGGACCGATCCTTCTGGACTTCTCAGACAGAGAGAATCCAAAATATGAGAAAGTAAACTTCTCTTTCCATGATTATGATCATCATCTTGTAATCGTTAATACAGGAAAAGGTCATGCTGATTTAAGTGAAGAATACTCTGAGATTCCTATGGAAATGAAAGAAGCAGCCAAGGCAGCAGGAGCAGAGCTTCTCTGTGAGACAACTCTTGACAAAGTGCTTGCAAATATGGATAAGATCGATAATGACAGAGCAATCTTAAGAGCGATTCATTTCTTCAAAGAGAACGAACGTGTAGAGAGAGCTGCAAAAGCAGTTGAAGAGAAAGATGGTGAGACTGTACTGAAGCTACTCAGTGAATCAGGAGAATCTTCCTGGGAATTACTTCAGAACTGCTATCCGATCAAAGCATATACAGAGCAGAAGATTTCTGTTGCGCTTGCTCTTACAGATCTCTTCCTTGAGAAACTGGGCAAAGGTATCTGCCGTATCCATGGAGGCGGATTTGCCGGTGTTATCATGTGCGTAGTGCCGGAAGAAGAAACAGAGAACTATGTTTCCTATATTTCTGAATTTGCCGGAAAAGAGAACGTATATCCAATGAATATCCGCGCAGTAGGTGCAGTACATATTGAAAAGTAAATATGCCGTAAAAGGTGTTACTGAACATAAAATTATGAGCAGCCAGCGAAGCGGATTGTGAATATCTGTTTGACAAATATTGAGTTAAATGTTATCAGGAAAAACAGGCAGCAGTAAGGTGGATTGGATTGACATACACTTTACTGCTGTTTTTTTGATGGAAGTTTCCTGTTTTGCTTTTCAATGCAAAATTCCTGTATTATAATTGTGATAATGTATAATTATGATAAGGATATATGGTGATTTTTTGTAGATAATGCATTTTGTATCTGTTTATCAGAATGTGAAATTTACAGGAATTGCTACAGAATTATCAGGTATCTAACCGAATAAACTGCGGAGCAGTTATTCGATGTAGAGCCGCATAACAAAGCGGATGATTTTTATCCGCTTGACATGAGGGGGAAGGAATAATGAAAAAAAGGTGGACAATGCGGAGGGCACTGCTTGTTCTGTGCATTGCAAGTGTAGTGTTCGCACTTCTTCTGCAGACATTTCTGTTTCATCAGTCTCTGCGCAGACAGATTCGGGCAGAGAGCATTTCAGATCATGAGATTTCTCTGAATAAAATGCAGACAGATCTGTCTAATTTTATCCACACAATACGAGGGGAAATGCTTACGATCTACAGTGAGCAGGATCTTATCGCAGCTATGCGTGAAGCTGCGGAAAAAGATACAGACATGAAGGATTATTACTGGAGAAGCTGGTATTTTGCAAGGAAGCGTTTTACAAAGGAGGATCAGCTTCTTGCCATGTATCTTTATGATACAAAGGATCATCTGATCAGCAGCTACCGCTACAATTCAGTTACATATCCCAAAGATATTTACAAGGCAGAGTATGATGATAATTCAGAACGGGTTTATGATTATGTGCATGGAAAACGTACAGATCTGATGATTTCCGGATATCACAATTCTGCCGCAAAGAAAGATATTGTGCGATTTGTGCTGAAACTGCATAATTATGATGCAGACAGGAATGCCCTGGGGTATCTGGTCTGTGATATTAACAGTGCGGCACTTACTTCTATTATGGCTAAATATGTAGATGTAGAGCAGGTATGTCTGTGGCTGCAGCCATTAAATGACCGGGTGATCGCAATGACCGGGGAGGCTTCAGAGAGTCAGTGCAGAATCCAGAAACAGCTTGCAAAGGTTGTACAAAGTCATTATAAATCCGGTGAACTGGAACAGGAGTATGATGGGAATTATCTGATCCAGGTGTCTCAGGAGAATTATAATCTGGAGGCATTTGTGCTTGTCTCACAGTCTCTTCTCACTGCAACGCAGAAGACACTGATCCGAACACTTCTTATTATAATGGGAGCCATGATCCTTGCAATTATGGTGATCGTATTGTTTGTGTCTCAGTGGATGACAAAGCCTGTAGAAGAGATGAGCAGCACTATCACGCGGATCAAGGACGGAGAAACCCAGCTTCGGGTGCAGCCCGTAGGATGGTCCCAGGAGCTGACTACGCTGGGTACGGAATTTAATGAAATGCTTGACCGTATGCAGGTCATGGCGCAGGAAGAACTGCAGCATAAAATGTTGGTAGAGCGGACGGAATACAAAATGCTGCAGGCGCAGATCAATCCCCATTTCCTCTATAATACACTGGATACCATGAGCGGGATTGCCAATGCTCAGAACTGTCCGATGGTAAGCGGTATGTGTCATTCACTGTCTGCAATTTTCCGCTACAGTCTGAATATGACAGATGAGCTTTCCACTGTGCAGAATGAGATGGCGCATGTGAGAAATTATCTCTATGTTATGGATGTGAGAAATGGCTCAACGATAGCTTACGATTATCAGATTGACAGCGATACACTGGCAGATCAGATGCCGCGTATCTGTATCCAGCCGGTTGTGGAGAATGCACTTACACATGGTCTCAGAAACGTCCGCCGTAAGGACAAAAAGCTTCTGATCCGTTCAGAACATGTGAATGAGAATCTGGTGATCACAATTCAGGATAATGGTGCGGGAATGGATGCGGAATCTATGAACCGTCTGCTGGATCAGAATGATATGAAACGTGTGGAATCCGGCATTTCCATTGGAATCCTGAATGTTAATGCGCGTCTGAAGAGGCTTTTCGGAGAGAAATACGGACTGCATATTGAAAGTACAGCAGGCGAGGGGACAACTGTGACGATCACAGTCCCGGCTGTTTCTACGGAGAATTCCGGTGATATGGAAAATGTGTAACTGTTCAGTACCTTCACAGTTACGAGCCAAAATGCATTAAAAATCACCTGCGGTGATGGCATTTTGGCTTGTATGTCTCGGGATTTTGGTACTTACGTGCCAAAACACCTCGCGGGATAGTAGACTACTGAATAGTTACGAAAATGTTCAAAAATGAGCAAGGAGAGAGACAATGAAAAATATGAAATATAAGGTTCTTGCTGCAGATGATGAATTCTGGAGCAGGGAAAATATCCGGAACCTGATACCATGGGAGGAGTATTCCCTGGAATTTCTGGAGCCTGCATGTGACGGGGAAGAGGTTATAGAGAGGATTGCCGAAGAAAAACCGGATATTATTCTCACAGATATTAATATGCCATTTCTGAGCGGTCTGGAATTACTGCAGCGTTTGCAGAATGAATACCCTGAAATCATTACCATTGCCATCAGTGGCTATGATGACTTTGATAAGGTAAAGGGTGTATTTGTTTCCGGCGGTCTGGATTATCTTCTGAAGCCTGTGGGAAAAGAAGAGATGGTAAAGGTGCTTACCAAGGCACTGGGACTTCTGGAAGAGAGGGAGAATACAAAAAAGCAGGATGAGACCAGCAAGCTTCAGAAACATAAGCTGTCATCATTTCTGGAAGACAGTGAATACTCGGCACTGCTTTCCGGAAAACTGTACGGGCAGTCAGCATCCCAGATTCATGTATCCAGCACGAATACATTTTCGGAAGTAGCCACACTGATGGTTAAATTTTACAATATTACAGAGATTGCGGAGCAGTTTGAACATGATAATCTGCAGATGTCCTGGAATATCAAGTCCAGATTGAGAGAATTGACCGGTCTGGAGGAGAATGCGATTATTTTTAACAACAGCAATAAGATGAGTGAATTTCTTATTGTAAAGACTGCTGATGCAAAGGAATTCAGAGCACTGGCGGAAAATATTCTGAAGGAGTTTCCGCTGGAAGAATACGGCCCTGTTTCTGTTGTGCTCCATGAGCAGACAAGTTCACTGGATGATATCGGTACAGTTTACAGAGAACTGATCTCAACACTGATTACCCGTCCGTTTAACAGGGAACACAGTATCCTTTCCTGTCCGGAAGAGAAAACCGGAGAGCTGCCAAGAAACAGTGAAACGCAGATGGTTGGGAAATCAGCACCTGCACATATGGAGACGGAGTTGTACCATCTGTTGACAACGGGACAGAAGGCAGAGGCAGAGAAGCTGATCTTTAAGACCTGTAATTTCAGACAGTGTGATGATGGAAACTGGACTTACCTGGATGTGAAACAGTATGCGGGCAGGATTACAGGAATCCTTTACCGTTATGTTCAGGAGAAATGCCCGGAGCTTACCGCACAGGCAGAGGAAGCCATGGATAACATTGATTATTATATGAAATGTCTCAATGCACACTCTCTGCTTGTATCCCTGAAAATCCTGCTGGACAGCTTATGGGAGAACGGAGAAGATAAAAGCTCTGATGCAGGTTCTATTATGCAGCAGGTAGAGCAGATCCATAAATATATTGAGCGTTCCTATCATGAGAATATTACACTCACTGCTCTGGCAGAACAGTATCATATGGATGCAAGCTATCTTTCCAGGACTTTCAGTCAGAAATACGGTGAGACGATCATTGCATTTCTTACCAGAATCCGGATGGAGAAAGCGGCAGAGCTTATGAAAGATCAGGACAAGAAGCTGGAGACGATTTCGTTTCTGGTGGGATATGATGATTATAACTACTTCAGCAGGGTGTTCCGAAAGAAGATGGGATGCAGCCCGAGGGAGTATCGGAATAAGTTTACGCAATTATAATAATATAATTAATATGGAAGAAACTCAGGTAGAATTGAGTGGACAGTAACGAAAGCGGAAGTCCTCTGTATGGTGGTTCTTATCGAATCGAATGGATACAGAGGACTTTTTTGGAAGACATCTTTGCCGTGCGTCAGCACGCCTGCAGGTATCTTCCTTGTCCTTCGCACTCTGCTGAACTGTCTTGATTGCATTATTTTATGGAATTGCTATAATCAATAGAGAAAACATACAAGTTACTGGCATTTTGCTTGACTTGTTCATATTTTGTCCAAGTTTTATATATAAACTGGTCAAAAATGTGCAACAAAATTTTCCAAATATGTCCTAACTGACCAAAGGCAAAGTATGGTTTAATATAATCACAGAGGAACGGAAAGCCCGGAAAAACTTCCGTTCAAAAAAATAAGAAACCAAAATTTTTCAAGGAGGGTTTTACAACATGAAAAAAAGAATGAGAAAAGCAGTCGCTATCGCAGCAACAGCAGCAATGGTTGGTTCTTTACCGGCTGGTGCAGTTACAGCACAGGCAGCCGATGACGACATCACAATCGGCGTATCAATCTGGAGCTCCACAGACGTACTTGGAAGCCAGAGTAAAAAAATCATTGACAAAGCAGCAGATGCTCTTGGTGTTAATGTAATGTATGTTGACCAGGGCCACGTATCTGAGCAGGTTACAGCTTCTGTTGAACAGCTTTGCGCAGCAGGATGTAACGGTATCGTAATCTGTAACTCTGCAGACTCTGAAATGACATCTGCCATCCAGACATGTGATGCAAATCAGGTTTACCTTACACAGTTCTATCGTATCATCTCCGAAGAGAACAGCCCTGAAGTATATCAGACAGCATGCAACTCACAGTATTATCTTGGTGCAGTTCATGAAGACGAAGTAACAAACGGATATACACTGGTTAACCTGCTTCTTGAGAACGGTGACAGAAACATCGGCCTTGAGGCATGGACAGTTGGTGATGCTACATTCCAGCAGAGATGGACAGGTTACAAACAGGCAGTTGACGAATGGAACGAAGCTAATCCTGATGATCAGGCAACAATCACAGAGCCTGTATATGCTAACACATCTTCTGAAGAAGGTGCAGCAGCAGCTCTTTCCCTTTACAATTCCAACCCTGATATGGACGCTCTGATCGTTGCAGGTGGTGGCGGTGACCCGCTTGTTGGTTCCATCGGTGCTCTGGCAAACGAAGGACTTACAGGAAAGATCGACGTTGTTTCCACAGACTTCCTTGATGACCTTGGCGAGCAGCTTGAATCAGGCGGAATGTTTGCTGAATCAGGCGGACACTTCTGCGACCCGTTATATGCATTCCTTATCACATATAACGCAATCAAAGGCAACTATGTAAAAGATGAAGGATCCTTCGGATACGAAATCCAGTTCCCATACCTGTATGTATCTTCTTCCGAAGACTATGAAAACTACAAGAAATACTTTGTAGATGACGATCCATACACAGATGAAGAGCTTGTGGAATTAGCAGGATACAGCTTTGATGATCTGAACAAAGCAGCTACATCACTTTCTATTGATGATGTTATTTCCCGTCACAGCAACTAATATGATGAACTTGTGCTCCACTGCCTTTTCTCCAAAGGGCAGTGGAGAAACTTTTAAGAGGTAATTGTCAGTGCCCGCTCGAAGCAAAAGGCCAAACCCTGATGAAGCGTGTGACCTCCTGCTTTTGGCGGGCGATGAATTGGATAAGGAGAATGGTTATGAAAAAACTCAAACAAAGCCAGTATTATGGAATCGGCCTTCTGGTTCTTATGCTTGTAGTTTTCTGGGCAGTATTTAAAGTACTTGCACCGACTACTTTCGGTTCCCCGGAGAAACTGGCCACTTACATGAAATCAGCATTAATTTACGCAGTTGGCGGATGTGGCCTCTACTTTATCTGCGTAATGGGACCTTTCGATATGAGCGTTGGTGCCAATATCGTACTTTCATCCATTATCGCCTGCAATGCAAGTGAAAAATTCGGTTATGCCGGTCTTATCATTGCACCGCTGATCTGTGGTACGATCATTGGTCTCATCAATGGTATTGTTTATATTAAATTACATATCTCTTCCCTGATCGTTACATGTGCGCTGTCCCTGATCTATGAGGCCTTCAGTGTATACGCCACAAACGGAAAGAACGTAATACTTTCAGCAGACTACAGAGCATTTGGTGATTATCCGGTCAACCTGATCCTGGCACTGATCGCATATCTGCTTTGCGCATTCATTTTGAAATATACAAAAATCGGTACTTATACTTACGCCATCGGAAGTAACGAAGTTGTAGCCAAGAACATGGGTGTAAATGTTCCGAAATATAAGATCGTAGCATTTACTCTTGCAGGATTTTTCTTCGGACTTCAGGCAATCCTGACAATCAGTTTTGGTACTTCCATGACATCAGCTTCCAACCTTTCCTCTATGAGCCGTAACTTTACTCCTCTGATGGGAACATTCTTTGGACTGGCATTTAAGAAATATGGCCATCCGGTTATCGCTATTGTAATCGGTGAAATGATCATTCAGCTTATGTTCAACGGTTTCGTTGCACTGGGAGCTCCGACTACGATCCAGAACGTAGTAACAGGTGTTGCTCTGCTGGTTATCGTTGCACTGACAACTAAACCGGTTAAAGGTCTTGTAGTAAAATAAGGAGAACGATTATGGGTGAAATATTATTAAGAGCAGAAAATATTGATAAACATTTTGGCATCACACACGCCCTGGACAACGTTTCCTTTACCTTTAATAAAGGTGAGATCCACGCACTGATCGGTGAAAACGGTTCCGGTAAATCTACATTAACATCCTGCCTGACAGGTATTTACCAGAAAGATTCCGGCAAGTTTATCCTTGAAGGAAAAGAGATCACCGCAACCAACCAGGTTGAAGCCAACCATCAGGGTGTAGCCATTATCGTACAGGAGATCGGAACACTTTCCGGACTGACTGTAGCAGAGAATATTTTCCTTGGAAACGAGGATCAGTTTACTAAATGTGGTATCAAAAATACCGCAGCAATGAACAAGAAAGCCCAGGAATATCTGGACAGTTACGGATTCAACTATATTGATGCAACTAAGGTGATCGATGATTACAACTTCGAGGATCGTAAGCTGGTAGAGATCGTAAAATCTACCTACTTTAATCCGAAGGTTCTGGTTGTAGACGAGACAACAACAGCACTTGGACAGAAAGGCCGTGAAGAGCTTTTCAAGGTAATGCACAAGGTTCGTGACACAGGAAACTGCGTAATCTTTATTTCCCATGACCTTGAGGAGGTTATCGAGCAGTCTGATAATATCAGTGTACTTCGAGATGGTGTGAAGATCGGTTCCATCACAAAGGAAGAAGCTACACCTGACAGACTGAAAGCCTTAATGGTAGGCCGTGAGATCGGTGACAGCTACTATCGTACAGACTACGGTGAAAAAGTATCTGACGAAGTTGTTCTTTCTGCAAAGAACGTGACAGTAAAAGGGCAGATCGAGAACCTGAACCTTGATCTTCACAAAGGTGAGATCCTTGGTATCGGAGGACTTTCCGAATGCGGTATGCATGAGGTTGGAAAGGCACTCTTCGGAGCTTCCTATTTCCGCCAGGGAAGTGTAACTCTGGGAGACGGCACACCGATCAATTCCATTCCGGATGCCATCAAACACAGTATTGCATATGCTTCCAAGGACCGTGACAATGAATCTCTGGTCATCAATGATACAATTGGCGATAACATCTGTCTTCCATCTCTGGAGGATCTGAAGACTCATGGATTCCTTCGTGCAAAGACAATGAATGAATTTGCCAATAAATTTGCAAAACAGATGAGTACAAAAATGACAGGCGTTGACCAGTTTGTATCCGCTCTTTCCGGCGGTAACAAACAGAAAGTCGTTCTTGCACGCTGGGTTGGTAAGGACTCCGACCTGATCATCCTTGACTCCCCTACACGTGGTATTGATGTCAAAGTTAAAGCTGATATCTACGCCATGATGGACGATATGAGAAAAAGAGGAAAATCCATTATTATGATCTCTGAGGAAATCATGGAGCTTCTGGGTATGGCAGACCGTATCCTGATCATGAAGGACGGTAAGATCAATGGTGAATTCCTTCGCTCTCCGGATCTGAAAGACACAGATCTGATTGACAATATGATTTAAGGGGGTAAAAAAATGAGTACAACAAAAAAATCAACTGAGCAAGTACCATTTCTGGAACGTCCCATTGTGCGTACGATCCTTCCTATCGCAGGATTCGTGATCATCTGTGTATTATTTGCAATCCTCACAGACGGCAGACTGTTTCAGCCGAAAAATATATCACTGCTTCTGAGCCAGTCATACATGCTGCTGATCTCATCCATCGGCGTGTTCATGGTAATGACAATGGGTGGTCTGGATTTCTCCCAGGGCTCCATGCTTGGTGTTGCTTCCATCGTAGTCTGCTACCTTTCCCATTACAACATGGTTCTGGCAGCGCTGGGTGGTGTGGTAACAGGCGGACTGATCGGACTGATCAATGGTTACTTCAATGTTAAGAGAAAAATCACAAGCTTTATTGTTACAATCTGTACCATGTATCTGTTCCGTGGAGTTTGTGCATATGCAACAACTAACTCACCTGTTTACGCAGTCAGTGATATTTCCAAATACAACACACTGCCATTTATGCTTACTTTCACAGTGATCATCTTCGTAGTGGCATATCTTGTATTCACTTACACAGGTCTGGGCTCCAGACTGAAAGCAATCGGTGCAGGTGAAACAGCAGCAAGATTCGCAGGTATCCGTGTAGAGACTACAAAGATTCTCGTATTCGTGGCAGCAGGATGTATCACAGGACTTGCAGCATTTGTAAATGCTATCAAAGTAGGTTCCGTTACATCTACAGCAGGTAACCAGCTGGAAACACAGATTATGATCGCCCTGGTACTTGGCGGAATGCCTGTAAACGGCGGTGCTAAAGTAAGATTCTATAACATCATTCTTGGTGTTATGACATACAAAGTACTTTCCAGTGGTCTGGTAATGCTGATGATGCCGACACAGTTACAGCAGCTGATTCTTGGTATCATCTTCCTGATCGAAGTAGCAATCTTCAGCGACAGGAAGACTGGTATGATCGTGAAGTAATTAATTGTATAATATCGATTATATAACTGGCGTATTCGTGTATTATGTTCATACCTACATAAAATCCCCGGCTCCCGCAGAATTGGTCTGCGGGAGTTGGGGATTTTTGTCGTTTTTGTGTTCTCGTCACATTGATCACCATAGTATATTTCTGTTGCTTATCCTGTCAGGGCATGATAAGCTAAACATATAAAATCTGGTATTATGGGGTAATATATACAGGAGGGCGTAATAAATGATAGATATAAAAAATATCAGTACACACTGTACGCGCAGTGAATTTGTAGGTAAAGCAGTGCTGGATACGATAGGACTTGTGATTTCCGGAATTGATGATACTTTGCTCAAGGAGATGAACATAGGAACGAAGTATCATTGTCTGGGATTATTCAGTTCCCGTACAGGGGCAGCAGGGCAGCTGACTGCTCTTGATGATGCAGTAAAAGCAACCAACACAGAGGTTCTTTCCATAGAACTGCCAAGGGATACAAAGGGCTGGGGCGGCCACGGTAATTATATTGTTCTTGGAGGAACTGATGTCTCAGATGTGCGCCATGCCATATCCATGGCACTGGAGCTTACCAATAAAAATGCAGGAGAGGTATATATCAGTGAAAGCGGTCATCTGGAGTTTGCCTATTCAGCCAGTGCAGGACAGGTACTGAATAAGGCTTTCGGAGTACCAATGGGAGAAGCATTCGGATTTATGGCTGGCTCTCCTGCTGCAATCGGACTGGTAATGGCAGATACAGCGATGAAGTCTGCCTCTCTTTCTATTGCAAAATATATGACACCTGATAAGGGAACCAGTCATTCCAATGAAGTGATTCTGGCAGTTGCCGGTGATGCCAGTGCTGCGAAAACAGCGGTACTGAATGCAAGACAGATCGGTCTGGAACTTCTGATCGCAATGGGCAGCTATCCGGAGACCCCGGGGGTACCATATTTATAAAAAAAATCTTGACTTTTGCATCCGGAATCCATATAATAATCAACGGTAAATTTAAGAAACAGATATTTGGTATTATTGGAAACGGTACATCCTCCTGGATGGTTATGAACAACACAAATCTCTAATTGATGTTATTCATACTATCTAAGGAGGATTTTTATGCCTAAAAACAAGTTTCAGGAAGTTATTTTTACGATTATCATGGTGTTTGTAATGGTCTATGCCATGATCTGCTACAACATTGTACTGAATACAGGGACAATGACAAATGAGACATTTCTGTTAGCTTTTCATGAATTAACATTCATGGGACCGATTGCATTTATTCTTGATTTCTTTATCATCGGTGGTCTTGCAAAGAAGATTGCATTTGGTATTGTGGATATGAGAAGAGATAATCCGTTCCACCTTGTACTTGCAATCTCAGCAGTATCCGTTGCATTTATGTGTCCATGTATGAGCTTTGCGGCAACTGTGCTGATCAAACATGCACCGGCAAGTCAGATCATTCCCACATGGCTCCAGACAACAGCAATGAACTTTCCGATGGCATTCTTCTGGCAGATCTTTTATGCCGGACCATTCGTAAGATTTATTTTCGGAAAGCTTTTCCCGGAGAAAGAAAAGGCAGCAGCTTCTGCCGAATAAAAAAATATGTAATTTTGACTGCAGCATTCTGTATTTCAGGATGCTGCTTTGTTGTGTTCTTATTTACACAACATAAATTGTACTTATTTTAATACACTATTGACAAATTCTGTCATTTCTTGTAATATCATATAAAACATATCGAATAACTATGAAAAGTAGAGAATGCAAAAAACTACTGGTACCTTAAAGGAGATGAAACATGATCAGAAAATTATTTGCCTTTGGTTTTGCAGTTGTACTGGCACTGATGCCGGTACAGGCTTTTGGAAAAACGGTGTCTGTCACCAATGTTTCCTATGATCCTACCAGAGAGATGTTTGAACAGTATAATAAAATATTTGAAGACCACTGGAAGGAGAAGACCGGGGAAGATGTGGAAGTGATACAGTCCCATGGCGGTTCAGGGAAACAGGCACTGGAGGTAGCCAATGGTCTGGATGCAGATGTGGTAACCCTGGCACTGGAATATGATATTGAGTCTATTGAAAACGCAGGGCTGATCAAGGCAGGATGGAAAGATAAATTTGACAATGACAGTTCTCCTTATACATCCACTATCGTATTTCTGGTGAAGAAAGGAAATCCCAAGGATATCAAAGACTGGGACGATCTGACGAAAAAAGGAGTGGGAGTAGTAACACCAAATCCGAAAACCTCCGGCGGTGCCAGATGGAACTACATGGCAGCGTGGGCTTACGCAGATAAAAAATATGGTGGCGATGAAGCGCAGATGAAGGAATTTATCAAGAAACTTTACCGGAATGTGGTGGTTCTTGACTCAGGCGCAAGAGGCGCAACGACCTCTTTCGTGGAGAACGGACAAGGAGATGTGCTGGTTGCGTGGGAAAATGAAGCTTATCTATCCATGCGGGATTATCCGGATGAGTATGAGATTGTTACTCCAAACGTAAGTATTCTGGCACAGCCTTCTGTGGCAGTGGTAGATGAAGTGGTGGATTACAGAGATACAAGAGATGTGGCAACTGAGTATTTGAATTATCTGTATTCCGACGAAGCACAGGAGATCGCAGCAGAGAATTATTTCCGCCCCACTAATGAGAAAATCCTGAAGAAGCACAGTGATACGTTTGATCTGAATATAAATCTGGCAAATATCAGTGATTATGGCGGATGGGATAAAGTGCAGGAGAAACATTTCACAGATGGCGGAATTTTCGATCAGATTTATGAGAGATAAAGGAAGACAAGATGAAGCAAGAGCATAAGCACAGACAGAATATATGAGACAGGAGAGGTGGTAATTGATTATGAAAAAAAGAAATAAACCGGTGATTCCAGGGTTTGGGCTCTCCATGGGAATTACCATTTCCATATTGAGTCTGGTAGTTCTGATCCCCCTGGCAAGCCTGGTGGTCTACACAGCGAAGCTGAGTTTTAAAGATTTTATCGAAACCATCACAAGGGCCAGAGTGCTGGTATCCTTTTATACCAGTTTTGTATGTGCTTTTGCAGCAGCAGTAATAAATGGAATTATGGGAACTGTTCTTGCGTGGGTGCTTGTGAAATATGATTTTCCGGGCAGGAGACTTATGGATGGGATGATCGAACTTCCCTTTGCTCTTCCCACAGCGGTAGCAGGTATTGCACTGACATCCCTGACCTCAGATTCGGGAATTGTCGGCAGCTTTTTTGCAGGATTCGGTATCAAGATCGCATACACAAGAATAGGTATTACAGTGGCTATGATATTTGTAGGAATACCGTTCGTTGTGCGAAGTGTACAGCCGGTTCTGGAAAAGATGGATAATTCTTACAGCGAGGCAGCAGGAGTGCTGGGAGCAAAGAAAACAACTATCTTCTGGAAGGTCATTTTTCCGGAACTGAAGCCTGCGATCTTTGCAGGGACCGGACTTGCGTTCGGAAGATGTCTGGGTGAATATGGAAGTGTTGTATTTATCGCAGGAAATAAACCCTATTATACAGAAATCACACCGCTGGTTATTATGTCAAAGCTTCAGGAATTTGATTATTCAAGTGCAACGGCAATCGCACTTGTGATGTTGGCAGTTTCATTTTTTATTCTGTTCCTTAACAGTATGATACAGCAGAGAAATGCAAGAATTTTAAGAGGAGGAAATGCCTGATGGACAACAATGAAAAGACTTCGGAGAAAATTACAAAATGGCTGCTTGTCGTGATCAGTGTTCTGTTTCTGGCAGTCATGCTCCTTCTTCCTCTGATCACTGTGATCACAAAAGCATTGCGGAGCGGATGGAAGGTCTATGCAGCTGCAGTGACAGATGAGTACACCATCAAAGCACTTCTTCTTACAGTGAAGGCAACACTCTTTGCAGTTGTTTTTAACACTGTTTTTGGTGTTTTTGCAGCCTGGGCACTGACGAAGTTTCAGTTCAGGGGTAAAAAGCTTCTTACCACACTGATCGACCTTCCGGTTACTATTTCCCCTGTTATTGCAGGTTTGATCTTTCTTCTGATTTTCGGACGACAGAGTCCTGTTTACTTTTTTCTCATGAAGTTAGGGATTAAAGTTGTATTCTCTGTACCGGGAATCATTATTGCAACTGTATTTGTAACCTTTCCTTTTATTTCCAGAGAACTGATTCCGGTTCTGGAAGCAGAAGGAAGCGATGAGGAGGAAGCGGCAGCCCTGATGGGAGCAGGTGGATGGACCATTTTCTGGAAGATCACATTCCCTCATATCAAATGGGCATTACTGTACGGAGTTGTGCTCTGTACGGCAAGAGCAATGGGAGAGTTTGGAGCGGTATCTGTACTTTCCGGACATTTAAGAGGAAAGACCAATACACTTCCTCTTCATGTAGAGATTTTGTTTAATGAGTTTCAGTATGTTCCGGCGTTTGCCGTATCTTCACTGCTTGTGATCATGGCGGTTATCATTCTGGTAGTCAGAAGCCTGATTGAATATAAAGGAAAGAAGGAAGCCTGATATGTATGTAGAGTTAAAAAATATCAATAAGACATATGGTTCTTACCAGGCATCAAGGAATGTGAATTTCGGAATTGAGAAAGGTAAACTGATTGGTCTGTTGGGACCAAGCGGAAGCGGAAAAACAACTATTCTTCGAATGATTGCAGGTCTGGAAACCCCGGACAGCGGAGAGGTCATTATTGATGGAAAAGTGGTAAATGATGTTCCGGCCAGTCAGCGTGGGATTGGATTTGTATTTCAGAATTATGCGTTGTTTCGCTATATGACAGTTTATGACAATGTTGCATTTGGTTTGAAGGTTCAGAAGGCTGATAAGAAGAAAATTGATGCCAGAGTCAGAGAACTGATCAAACTGGTGGGGCTGGAAGGACTGGAAAAAAGATATCCAAGCCAGTTATCCGGCGGTCAGAGGCAAAGGGTGGCATTTGCCAGAGCCCTTGCTCCAAATCCCCAGGTGCTGCTTCTGGATGAGCCCTTTGCAGCCATTGATGCAAAAATCCGTCAGGAACTGCGAAGCTGGTTAAAAGAGATGATCGGGAAGCTGGGAATTACCAGTATTTTCGTTACTCATGATCAAGATGAGGCCATTGAAGTAGCAGATGAGATTATTATCACTAATGCAGGACGGATCGAACAGAAAGGAACTCCTATAGGGGTTTATAGAAATCCTGAGACAGCTTTTACAGCGTCCTTCTTCGGACAGCCATCTGTGTTGAAAAATGCGGATGATTTCCATACCTTTGCTCAGGCAGAAGGAGCAGACAAGATCATTGTCCGCCCGGAATTTGTAAAAATCTCCAAACTGGATGAGGTGGAGAAGTTCAAAACTTCCGTATCCCGGGGAGTGGTTGAACGGGTTTCTTTCAGGGGAGATAATCTGGAACTTCAGGTGAGAGTCAACAATTCCGTAGTAACTGCCAGAAGAAGCCTGGAGAAAGCAGATATCCGGGAAGGTGAGACTGTGAATGTATTCCTTTACAGGATTTTTGCACTGAAAGGTGACAGTGTACAGCTGATCGAAAATGAGGCTGTAAGGGATGACTTTGTAATTATCTGACAGCGGTGGCTGCGGCGACTGACGACAATGAAGAAATAAGAAATTCAGACGCAAGACTGATCGGGAAATCAACTTGTTGGCACACTGGTATGGAGGAAAGGGTAAGAGAGAATGAGAACAGAGAGAATCAGGACAGATGTGCTGATCATCGGCGGCGGTACGGCAGGATGCTTTGCAGCCTATGTGATCGGCAAAAAAAGCGGCAGAAAAGTTCTGATCGCAGAGAAAGCGAATATTAAGCGAAGCGGATGTCTGGCGGCGGGCGTGAATGCATTGAACGCATATATTACAGAAGGCAGAGTGCCACAGGATTATGTGGATTATGCCAAAAAGGATGCCCATGGAATCGTAAGAGAAGACCTTCTTCTTACCATGTCAGAGAGACTGAATCATGTGACAAAGGTGATGGAAGATCTGGGGCTGGTCATCCTGAAGGACGAAAACGGAAAATATGTTGCCAGAGGAAACCGAAACATCAAGATCAATGGCGAAAATATGAAGCCAATCCTTGCAAAGGCGGCAGCTGAACAGGAGAATGTTACGGTTCTCAATCATGTAAATATTACAGATTATAAAACAGAAAACAAAAAAGTCACAGGCGCAGTTGGATTTAGCGTTAATGAGGATATTTTCTATGACATTGATGCGAAAGCAGTTCTTTGTGCCACAGGTGGTGCAGCGGGACTTTACAGACCGAATAATCCGGGATTTTCCAGACATAAGATGTGGTATCCTCCGTTTAACACAGGTGCAGGATATGCAATGGGACTTCTTTCCGGTGCGGAGATGACAACCTTTGAGATGCGTTTCATTGCATTGAGATGTAAGGACACGATTGCTCCTACAGGAACTATTGCTCAGGGTGTTGGGGCCAGACAGGTCAATGCACATGGTGATATTTATGAAACAAAATATGGTCTGACAACTTCCCAGCGAGTTTACGGTACAGTCATGGAGAACAGAGAAGGAAACGGTCCATGTTATCTCAGAACGGAAGGTATTTCCAAAGAACAGGAGCAGGACCTTTACAAAGCTTACCTGAATATGGCACCGTCCCAGACTCTGAAATGGATGGAAGCCGGAAAAGGACCATCCGAAGAGAATGTAGAGATTGAGGGCACAGAGCCATATATTGTAGGCGGACATACAGCCAGCGGTTACTGGGTAGATAATAACAGAGCTACAACTATTGAAGGTTTATATGCAGCCGGAGACGTAGCAGGAGGATGTCCGCAGAAATATGTAACCGGCGCACTGGCAGAAGGAGAGATCGCAGCAGAGGCGATTTTGGAATATCTGAATGGCAAAGATGATGACCGGATCGCAGCGGAAAATAAGGAAGAGGCTTTAGAGCGTGGCGGAGAACAGGAGCTGTCTCAAACTGCAATAGCTAAGAAGGCAGAATACGAATCACATTTGAATGCTTCCCGTTCTTTGATGAATGCAGAGCAGCTTGAGGAAGCCATGCAGAAGATCATGGATCAGTATGCAGGAGGAATCGGTACAGACTACAGATACAGCGGGATGAGTCTTGCAAAGGCAGATGAAAAGATTGCAGCATTGTTGCCAGTAGTTGACACTCTGGCAGCAACAGATACTTATGAACTGATGCAGATTTATGAACTTCGCGAACGACTGATCGTGTGTCAGGCAGTGATCGCACATCTGGCAGCCAGAAAGGAAACCAGATGGCATAGTTTCGGAGAGAATACAGACTACCCGCAGCAGAGCGAAGAGTGGATGAAATATGTAAACTCCCGTATGGAAAACGGCGAGATTAAGATCTTATATCGTGACCTGATCACAAAGGAAAATACAGGTTTGAATACAGCAGAGAAAGGAGCAGGTGAGAGATGAGCATTCGGATTCAAAAAAGTAAATGTGCAGGATGTGGCAGATGTATTGAAGCCTGTCCCGGAAATCTGATCAAAAAGGATAAAGAGAACAAAGCCTTTATCCGTCAGGTAAGAGACTGCTGGGGATGTACTTCCTGTATTAAGGAATGCAGGCATGATGCCATCCGCTTTTTCCTTGGAGCTGATGTGGGAGGCAGAGGTGCAAGTATGGTTGTATCAGAGAAACCGGATATTTCCACATGGACAGTGGAGAAGCCGGATGGCACTAAGATCACTATTCAGGTTAATAAGAAAGACGCTAATAAATATTAAACATAAGTATGTATTCTCGGAGTCTTTAGAGTGTGTTTGAAAAATGCTTTACGCAAGATGTGCGTCACAATTTGTGGAAGATTTTGTTCGGATGAGGGCGTCATAGCGGGCTACGACAACCGAATTCGGACAAAATATACCGCAAAGTGGGGCGTGCAGATTGCGGGAATGATTTTTCAGATACACTCTAGTGTAGCATGTAGATATGCAGCGAAACAATGGAATCCTGTGTCATTTTGTATGAATTTTGTGATGATTCATTACTGTTCACTGAAAACGTCGGATTCGAAAATAAGAGAACGAAAGAATTTCTGGCAAAATCCTGTAAATAGAATAAATCTTGATACTTAAAACTTAAAATAGTGAGTAAATACCGGGCTTTATTTACCAGTAACTTTTACCTGCATATTACATAGATTTTGATGTAAATACTCTGCAGATGATATATTATAAAAAATACAAATATTTTCAGAAAGTGCAGGTTATCATGAATAAAAAGAAATCAAAGAATAAAAAACAGGATAAGCAGAGTGAGAAGCCGGTTCCGAGGAAAAAGGAAGAGGAGCAGACAGAAGGAACTGGTAGAAATTCAGCTCAGAACCCTTGCTATGGATTACTGGTCTGTACTGGAATATCATATATATACTGCCTGGATTTTAAAAATAAAAATCCAGGCAGTTATTTTAATACCAGCGTGTCATTGGCAGATCATTATTGATCCCTTTAGTCATCAGAATCTGGTGCAGATCAATAATTCCGTTATGGAAGGTTGCAGCACATGCTGACAGGTAAAGTTCCCACATACGCAGGAAGGATTCATCAAACATGGTCTTTTCCTTTTCTATATTCTCACGGAAATTCTTTTCCCAGTGGAGCAGAGTTTTATTGTAATGCAGACGCAGATTTTCAATGTCCAGAGTGTGGAAATTGTCCTCTGCCATATGATTCAGGATTTCTCTCAGACTGGGAACAGTTCCGCCTGGAAAGATATATTTCTTGATCCATGGATCACCCGGATGTTCTTTCAGTGCACTGATAAAATGAAGCAGGAATAATCCGCCCGGTTTCAGAACTTTCTCTACACAGTCAAGGAAGAGCTGATAATTGTCACGGCCAACATGTTCCAGCATTCCCACACTGACTACCCGGTCAAACTGATAGTTATGTTTCGGCAGATCACGGTAATCCATCAGTTCCACTGTAAGATAATCTTCCAGGCCCTGATCTTTGATACGCTTCTGGAATTCTGTATATTGTTCGTGGCTTAAAGTGATTCCTGTACCATGTACTTTGTATTTTTTGGCAGCCTCAATCAGCAGAAAACCCCATCCGCAGCCGATATCAAGAAGACTCATACCTTCTTCCAGGTGTAATTTTTTCAGAATATAATCTACTTTATTAACCTGTGCCTGATATAAAGAGTCATCGTCATGAATGAAGTAGCCACAGGAATAACTCATGGTTTCGTCCAGCCATAATTTATAAAAATCATTTCCGATATCATAGTGGCTGGTGACTTCCTTTTCCTGATTTTTTTTGGATGTAGAACTGAACATGATCTTTTTCAGAGCAGATTCATTGGTAGAAAATTTGCTCATCTGTCCCAGAAAATGATCCAGTGCCTCGTAAAGATTTCCTTCAATATCCAGATCTCCCCGCATATAAGCCTCGCCTAATGCCAGGGAAGTGCTTTTTAGCAGCTCGGCCAGAGGAATTGTTTCCTTAAAATTTACTGTAAATGTGGGTTCTCCCTCTCCGATTGGATATTCGGAATTCTTGAACTTTACCAGAAATGGATAGTCCGTAAAGCGTTCAAGGAATTGCACCATTGCTTTTTCTTCAGCCTTTTCTCCTAATGTTTCAAACATAATATACCTCCTTTAACACAAAACTATGATACACCTTTGGGGGCGCTTATCGTCAAGGGGAGAATTAAACAAAGATATCTGGGAAATTGGTCAGACTTGTAGCAGAATAATGGAAATAGAAGAAGAAACAAAAAGTTCACAAAAAACATCTTGACCATCAAAGAAACACAAGTTATAATCCCCTATATAAAAATTTTCGTGCAAAGAGCAGACAATGGGGTCTGAGAAAGAATCCCATTGTCTGCTCTTTTTTGCGTACTACGAAGATTTTTGTTACTGTTCACACACCACTATCCCGCGAGGTGTTTTGGCTACGTTACTGAGAACGGAGTGAACAGTAACAGATTTTTGCATATTATAATCCGCACAATTCGAGAGGAGGAATATCATGAGGCTGAATCCCAAAGAACAGGAAAAATTAATGCTTCATATGGCAGGAAATCTTGCAAAAGAGAGAAAGGAAAGAGGTCTGAAACTGAATTACGTGGAGGCACTTGCGTATATCAGTTCTGAACTCCTGGAGCTTGCAAGAGATGGTAAAACAGTAGTAGAGCTGATGCAGCTTGGAACCAAGATTCTTACAAAGGATGACGTAATGGACGGTGTTGCTGATATGATCGGTGAAGTCCAGGTAGAGGCAACATTCCCGGATGGAACCAAGCTTGTGACAGTACATAATCCAATTCAGTAAGGAGGAGAATGAGCATGAAGATCGGTGAAATTATGGCCGCAGATCGTGAGATCACACTTAATGAAGGAAAGAAAACAGTGACAGTAACAGTGGCAAACAAAGGCGACAGACCGGTTCAGGTCGGTTCTCATTTTCACTTCTTTGAAGTAAATAAATGCCTTTCTTTTGACAGGGAAAAAGCCTATGGATATCATTTGGACATTCCTTCAGGAACATCTGTAAGATTTGAGCCAGGTGAAGAAAAAGAGGTTCAGCTTACAGAAATGGGCGGCAGACAGAGAGTATTCGGACTGAATGATCTCACCCGCGCCCAGGCAACTGACGATACAAAAGCAGCATCCATGGAAACTGCGAAATTAAAAGGATTTCTGTAAGGAGGGACAACAATGAGTACAAAAATTTCCGGAAGCAAATATGCGGCAATGTATGGCCCGACTACAGGAGATAAGGTACGTCTGGCAGATACAAGCCTTGTGATCGAGGTAGAAAAAGATTATACAACCTATGGAGACGAAGTAAAGTTCGGCGGTGGCAAGACAATCCGTGACGGTATGGGACAGTCTGTAAAAACCTGCAGCAAAGACGGAGATCTGGATCTGGTAATTACCAATGCATTGATCGTAGACTCCACAGGAATCGTAAAAGCAGACATCGGTATTAAAGACGGCAAGATTGCAGGAATCGGTAAAGCCGGAAATCCGGACATCATGGATGGTGTGACACCCGGAATGACAGTGGGCGCATCTACAGAAGCACTTGCAGGAGAGGGAATGATCGTAACTGCAGGTGGAATTGATACCCATATCCATTTCATCAGTCCGCAGCAGATCGACTGTGCATTATACAGCGGTGTAACTACTATGATCGGTGGTGGTACAGGCCCTGCAGACGGTACAAATGCGACTACCTGTACACCTGGACCATGGAACTTAAAAATGATGTTAAAGGCAGCCGAGGAATACCCGATGAACTTAGGTTTCCTTGGAAAAGGTAACTGCTCAGACGAAGTTCCTCTCATTGAGCAGGTTAAGGCTGGAGCTATGGGACTGAAGATCCATGAGGACTGGGGCGCAACACCTGCAGTTATCAATCACTGTCTGAATGTGGCAGATGAATATGACGTACAGGTTGCCATCCATACAGACACATTAAATGAAGGTGGATGTGTGGAAGATACACTTGCAGCCATCGGCGGCAGAACCATCCACACTTATCATACAGAGGGTGCAGGCGGTGGACATGCACCGGATATCATCCGCGCAGCAGCAGCTCCGAACGTACTGCCATCCTCCACAAACCCAACAATGCCATATACAGTAAACACTCTGGATGAGCATCTGGATATGCTGATGGTCTGCCATCACCTTGACAAGAGAATCCCGGAAGATGTTGCATTTGCAGATTCCCGAATCCGTCCTGAGACAATCGCAGCAGAGGATGTTCTTCATGATATGGGTATCTTCAGTATGATGAGCTCTGACTCTCAGGCTATGGGACGTGTAGGTGAGGTTATCACACGTACCTGGCAGACAGCAAGTAAGATGAAAGATGAGAGAGGCGCACTTCCGGAAGATGCAGGACACGATAATGACAACTTCCGTGTAAAACGTTATATCTCCAAATATACCATCAACCCGGCGATCACACATGGTATTTCCCAGTATGTGGGCTCTGTGGAAGAAGGTAAATTTGCAGACCTCGTTCTCTGGAATCCAGTATTCTTTGGTGCAAAACCGGATATCATCATCAAAGGCGGTATGATCATTGCATCTAAGATGGGCGATGCAAATGCATCCATTCCGACAACACAGCCGGTTCTCTATCAGCCAATGTTTGCAGCTCATGGAAAAGCTAAGAATGAAGCTTGCCTGACCTTTGTATCCCAGGCTGCCATGGATGAGAATGTAAAAGAGAAATACGGTCTTGAGAAAACTGTAGTACCTGTAAAGGGATGCAGAAATATCAGCAAAAAAGATATGGTATTTAACGACAGAACACCGGAACTGACAGTAGATCCGGAGACATATAAGGTTACTGTTGACGGCGAAGAGATCACTTCCAAACCGGCAGAGAAGCTTCCGCTGACACAGCTTTACAGTCTGTTCTAAACAACTTTAAACCATTACATTCTGGTTATCTGATCATAAAAATGATATTCGCAGGACTGTTATTTATGGAGTTTTGTGAGAACTTTTATAAGAACTTACCAAACAATATAATGACAGTCCTGTCAGTATAAAATTCTGATTTTTATATGAAAATAAGCTGGATTTATTCATCTTGTTATGCGTGTTGAATAAAAGTATTTCCACTTACGAAATATAAACAGAAAAATATACTGAAGAAGCAGGAGAGGAGAGAATATTATGTTAGGAGTTTGTCTTTTATTCGTAGGAATCGTACTGATCAACAACGGTATGTGTTCTTTATACAATGTAGACGGAAAATCAACCGCCATTATGAACATCTTTACAGGTGGTCTTTCTTTATTTATTAACTTTGTCAATCTGGTGCAGGGCAATTATTATGCAGCAGGAACAGGACTGCTGTTCTGTTTTACCTATCTTTTCGTAGCCCTGAGTAAATTCCTGAAAGCAAGCCCTATCCCATTTGCATGGTTTTCTACTTTTGTAGCCATCAATGCGGTGATCTTCGGTACAATCGAGGGATTTACAGGAAGCACTGCACTGGGAATCACACCGGATCTGCGTTGGGCAGCAATCTGGTATCTGTGGGCAATTCTCTGGGGAACTGCTTTCGTAGAAGATATCTGCGGAAAAAAACTGGGAAAATTCGTTCCATATCTTCAGGTATTTGAAGGAATCGTAACTGCATGGGTCCCTGGAGTTATGATGTTACTTCAGATTTGGTAAAAAATAAATCTGATAAGAAATTTTTATCGGATTCAGGAGGTCGAAAATAATGCTGTGTGAACAGGTTTTAGGAAAGCTTCATGACTTTGATGCTACAGGAAAAACAATAGAATATGTAGATATTGAATGGCACGAAGCATTTAAGAAAATACATAAAAAAATAACAGACAAAGGAACAGAAGTGGGAATCCGCATGGACGATTCCATTCTCGCCAGAGGTCTGTATCAGGATGATGTGATCTATGCAGATGATGAGAAACTTGTAGTGGTAAATACACCGCCATGTGAAGTAATCCGCGTTTCTCTGACTCCGGGACATGAGAAAATGTCTGCAAAAGTCTGCTACGAAATTGGCAACAGACACGCACCGCTTTTCTGGGGAGAGAATGATACGTTTATCACAATCTATAACGAGCCAATGCTTGTCATGCTTCAGAAAATCCATGGAGTTCAGGCAGAGAAAGAAGTGTTGAAGCTGGACTTTGACAGGAGAATTTCTGCAAGTATTCATAATCATCATCATTAAATATGACTATAAGGAATGTTATGAGCAAGTAGCAAAGCGGATTGCGAATATTCGCTTGACGACAATCAATGTTAATTACGGAGGTTCTTCATGTCAGAAAAACAGTTCTATCTTCTACAGGTAAATGATGCGCTGTTCCCTATCGGAGGATATTCCCACTCCCAGGGACTTGAGACTTATATTCAGCGTGGAATTGTCCACAATGTAGATACAGCCAGAGAGTATATTACTCACAAAATCAAATGGAATCTTGCGTATACAGAACTTCTGGCAGCCAGACTTGCATACGAAGCTGCAGAGAAAAAAGACCTGCAGGAACTTCTGTACCTGGAAGAACTTCTGGAAGCATCCAGAATTCCTATGGAACAGAGAGAAGCTGCCAGAAAAATGGGTTCCCGTTTTGCCAAGACCATTGAAAAACTTGGACTTTCCATCAGTGAAACAGGGATTTTCAGAGAATATCTGGATGCGAGAAAGGGAAAAGCAGTAAATCATTGCTGTATTTACGGAGTTTTCTGTGCAGAAGTGCAGATTCCTCTGGAAGAGGCGCTGACACATTATCTATATGCCCAGACATCTGCAATCGTCACCAACTGCGTAAAAACAATCCCCCTCAGCCAGACATCCGGGCAGCAGCTTCTGAGCGGATGCTATGGGGAATTCGATGAGATATTAAAGGATGTCATGAACAGAAGCGAGGAGGACTTATGTCTCTCTGCACCTGGATTTGATATCAGAGGAATCCAGCATGAGAAGTTGTATTCCAGGCTATATATGTCTTAGTTTGAATTTGGTATTAGGTTATTCCAGGTTCAAGCGTGGATAGAAACAGAATCATGTGTATAATATGAAATCTTCAAAAATAATATGTGGAAAGTCAGTAAACAGATTATAAGAAGCTATCAACAAGTAAAGTAGAAAAGAGGAAATCGGTTATGTCATACGTAAAAATCGGAGTTGCCGGACCTGTGGGTTCCGGAAAAACAGCACTTATTGAAGCACTGTCAAGAAAGATGGCAAAGGATTACAGCATTGGTGTCATCACAAATGATATCTACACAAAAGAAGACGCCCAGTTCCTTGCAAAGAACAGCGTTCTTCCTGTAGAGAGGATCATTGGTGTAGAGACAGGTGGATGCCCTCACACAGCCATACGTGAAGACGCTTCTATGAATCTGGAAGCAGTAGATGAGATGATGGAACGCTTCCCTGATATTGAACTTCTTTTCATCGAAAGCGGCGGAGATAACCTGTCTGCAACATTCAGTCCGGAGCTGGTAGATGCAACAATCTTTGTCATTGATGTAGCAGAAGGAGATAAGATTCCGCGTAAAGGCGGTCCTGGAATCACACGTTCTGATCTTCTTGTAATTAATAAGATAGACCTGGCTCCATATGTAGGTGCAAGTCTCGAAGTAATGGAAAGAGACTCCAAAAAAATGCGTGGTGACAGACCATTCCAGTTTACAAATATCCGCGGAGATGAGAACGTAGATAAAGTGGTAGAGTGGATCAAGAAAAACGTACTCCTAGAAGGAATGTAAAGGAAAATGCCTATGGATAACAAATTCGGAAAAATATCCCGCATCAGCGCCTGCGCAGCCTTAAAAGACGGAAGGACTATTTTGGAAGATTTGTCTTTCACAGCACCATACAAGATTATGATGCCCTTCGAAAAAGAAAACGGTGGGATCCAGATCATGCCTCTTTGTGCTTCCGCCGGAATTATGGCAGGTGATTCCCAGGAATTTTCCTACCATGTAAAGGAAGGTGCAGATCTGGAAGTCCTGTCCCAGTCCTTTGAGAAAATCCACAAAATGGACGAAGGCTCAGCCGCCCGAACCATTGAAGTGCAGGTAGACAAAAACGCTACATTATACTACTATCCCCAGCCGGTTATTCCTTTTGCACAGTCAGCCTTTGACAGCAAGATGACTATCCATCTGGAAGACGAAACCTCTCGTTTATTCCTGCTGGAGATTATCTCCTGCGGCCGAAATGCACACGATGAACGCTTTCAGTACCGCAGATTCTCCTCAAAAGTCTTGCTGTACAGAGGGGACAAACTCATCTATCGCGACAACACCCGCTACGAACCGGACAAAATGCCCATGGAAGGAATCGGAATGTACGAGGGTTACACACATATGGCAAACCTGTTTCTTTCTAAGATCTGCAGCAGAGATGGTGAAAATTGCAGTCAGGAATCCGGAACTGTAAAGTCAGCAGATTCAGCCATCAATTTGGAACTTCAGGAAAAAATCTGGCAGATCCTTGATGAAGATTCGGAAATAGATGGAGGTGTTACCCGTCTCACAGCCGGAGATCTGGCGTTGAGAATCTTCGGTTATCGTGCTCAGAAACTGCAGCAGGTAGCGGAAAAAATAAAAAAAATATACGAAAATGAACGGACATAAAAGTGGCGGGATTTCCCGTCACTTTGTTATGTTGCCTGGAGCGAAGTGAACAGGAAGAAAAATATTATGAAATTTGTAAACAGAATAATAGTTGCTATTTTGAGTAGGACATTTTATAATAAAAATGATAGCTAAGAGATAAAATGATAAGAGGAAAAAATATGGCAACTATTAAAGATATTGCAAATGCGGCAGGCGTATCGGTTGCAACGGTATCGCATGTTGTTAATAATACACGTTTTGTCAGTCCTGAATTACGTAAACGAGTTGAAGAAGCGATTGCAAATGCAGAAACTCCTCCAAATTTTGTGGTAAAAAAGAAAATGCAGGAAAAAGAGCGGAAAAAAAATAAGATGCTGATGGAGGAGCAGAAAGCAATTGTAGCAGATGCAGGACCGGAGTTTTATCTCTATCTTACATCATCTCCTTTTGCCCACTTTGACAGTTCTGTTGAACAGGAATTACGTAAACTGGCAGGGGAGCAGGGATGTGAACTGGTTCGTGTAAGCATAGAAAGTGAAGGAATGCTGGAGTTTTTAACCTGCAGTTTGATTAATTCCTCAAAAATGAAGGGTATTTTTGTTACTGCTTCTGTAGCAACAGAAAAACTTAGTGAAATACTTAATTCAGTTTCTGTGCCTGTTGTGATCATTGGAAACAGCATTCCGGGTGTGGCGTGTGACAGGGTAAGCACTGCGAATGAAGAGGGTGCTTATAAGGCGACTATGCATCTGATCCGTTCGGGACATGAAAATATTGCGATTTTGTGCGGCAGTGAAGACAGGGAATTTAATCGTGAGCGGATTGAAGGGTATAAACGGGCATTGCGGGATAATCAGATTCCGATTCAGGATCAATATATTGTTGATGATCTGAAAGGTAAAGTATCTGTAAAGATTGCCCTGGATAAGCTTTTGAATGATGTACACCAGCCATCTGCTATTTTTGTGGCTAATCTGGATACCATATATCATGTTTATAATTATATTTCCGAGCATGAAATCGAGTGTCCAAAAGATCTTTCGGTTGTGTGCTTTAATGATTTTTCCTGGGCAACCCTGATAAATCCACCGACTACTACTGTGAAACAGGATGTAGGTCAGATCTGTAAAGAGGCCTTTTTGTGTATTCAGGATAGAATTAAAGAAATTCAAACGCAGTCAGAAAAAAGTGAAGCGAAGACTATTTTGCTTCCTAATCAGCTTTGCGTCAGACGTTCTACCAGCGGGATTGGAAGAGGACCTTTTGGTGAAAGGGCAGGAGATATATCAGATTTAGTGTTGACAGAAGAAGAACAGGAAGAATGTCAGAGACATACTTTTACTGCGGCAATGTCTTTTCATTATTCAGGAAAATCCCACTCTCTGCTTCTGGAAGAAGGAATCCGCAATATATTTGATAAATTCAATATTCAGATCATTGCAGTTGCAGATGCTCATTTTGATCCGGAATTACAGTCAAAGCAGCTCAGAAGCCTTAAGCTTCTGGAACCGGATATTTTGATCTCGATTCCAACGGACACAAAAATCACATCACAGGCATACCATGAGATTGCAAGTGGAAAAACAAAAATGATATTTATGTCTAATATACCAAATGGTTTCAAGGCGAATGATTATGTAAGCTGTATTTCTGTCAATGAGCGTTCTCATGGAAGAAATATTGGTCGGGGACTTGGCGAAAATTTAAGAAAAATGCATTTGACAAATGTGGGCATGATGAAACATAAATCAGAAGATTTCTATGCCACCAGACAGAGAGATGGTGCTGCAGAGCAGATTATTGTGGAAGAATTTCCGGAATTAAAAATCTGCGATACCAGAACTTTTGTCAAGGCAGAAGAAACATATGAACTAACCAAACAAATGTTAGAGGAACATCCTCAGATCGAGGGAATTTATGTTTCCTGGGATGCACCGGCAAAATATGTTTTGAATGCCCTGACAGATATGAGAAGAGAAGATATTATTGTATCAACCGGTGACCTGGAATATAACATTGCATTAAACCTGGCCAGGGGCGGAATGGTAAAAGCGATCAGTGCACAGATGCCGTACGAACAGGGAGAGGCAGTTGCGACTGTTGCAGTGAAAGCTCTTCTGGACGAAGTAGTGCCGTCCTATATTGGCGTGGAACCGGTGTATGTGGATCGGTATAATCTGCAGAAAGTCTGGCAGAAATCGTATAAAGAGCCTTTGCCTGAAGAGATTAAACAGGCTTTAAACTGGACTTGCCTGAATGAAATATAGAAAAATATAAGACGATTATAGAAAAATAGAAACAGGATCGACTTCTATTAGATATGTGAAAATAGAATGTCAGATCCTGTTTTTTTGTCTACGAGAAAAATATAGTTAAATATAGAAAAATAAACAAAAACAAAAGGGGATAAATGTGAAAAGTGCCGAAGTGAATGATAATGCCAACCTTAGGATTGACAGCAAATAGAATAAATGATATAGTAAAGCTACAATAAATTTACGTAAATTTAACCAATCAGAAAAATATAGAAAAACGAAAGGTATAGGGTGCAGAAATGAAAATTGGGTATATGACAAATGCTTTTGGACCACTTGTTGGTGCCGGCGGTGGAGTAACTAGTGTGAAGGATATTCGTTACGTAACAATGACAGATGATGAGGCTACATTAGAGCAGATTACCAAGATTGGATTTAAGAGTATCGAAGTTCTGGAAGGCAATCTTACAAATTATGCGGATGATCCACAGGTGTTAATTGATATGCTGGCCAAATACGGTGCGGATATGATGAGTGTTTGTGTAGGAGCAAATTTCATTTATCAGGACGCATTGGAAGACGAAATGGTTCACTTAAGAGCAGTTGCTGAAATGGCAGCAAAGGTTGGCGTCAAATACTTTGTAATCTGTGGTGGTGCTATCAGAGGAAAAGGAATCCAGCCGGGTGATGTGGAACTTCTCGCAAAAGGCCTTTCAAAAGCAATGGAAATTACAGAAGAGTATGGACTTGTAGCATGTTTCCATCCTCATCTTGGATCTATCGCTGAGAAACCGGAAGAGATCGATGCACTCTTTGCAGCATCTGATATCAAGGTCTGCCCGGACCTGGCACACTTAAAAGCCGGCGGTTATGATCCGTTAACCTTTATCAAAAAATACTATGACAGAATTGCTTTCATTCATCTGAAAGATCTCCATGATAATGGTACATTTGCACCTCTTGGAACAGGAAATGTTGATAACAAAGGTGTCATCGAATATGTAAAGAGCAAAGGCTATGATGGAGACTGGTTAGTAGAATGTGATGCATGGCCAAATGATCCGGTTGCGGATTGTAAACAGTCTTATGAATACTTAAAAGGTTTATTATTTTAAATTTTAATTGGGGGATAACAAAATGAAAAAAAAATTAGTAGGAATGCTTGCAACAGCTACTTTATTAACAATGGCATTAGCAGGGAATGTACAGGCTGCAGAAATCCGTTCTGTGGGACCGGATGGTGAAGCGGCAGTAGATGCCTCCACTATTGAACTGACAGATGATCAGATCGCACAGATCAAAGAAGGCGGATATACAGCTGCAATCTGTCTGCACTATGGCGGAAACGACTGGTCAACTTCTCAGCAGAAGGGACTGGAAGATACTTTTGGAGAACTTGGTATTGAAATTGTGGCTGTAACAGATGCTAACTTCTCAGCAGAAACACAGGTATCTAATATTGAAACAGTTATGGCAAAAAAACCTGATATTCTCGTTTCAATTCCTACAGATGCTACTGCAACAGCAGATGCTTACAAACAGGCAGCAGCAGCTGGTATTAAAATTGTTTTCATGGATCAGAGAGCTGATGGTCTGGAAGCAGGAAAAGACTATGTAAGCGTTGTATCTGCAGATAACTATGGTAATGGATATGCATCAGGAACTGTTCTTGGAGATGCTTTAGGCGGAAAAGGAAAAGTTGCAATGGTTTACTATGATGCAAACTTTGCTCCTACAAACCAGCGTGATGAAGGTTTCCGCGATGCAATGAAAAATTATCCGGATATTGAAATTGTAACAGAGCAGGGCTTCACAGATGAATCCGGCTGTGCTGAACAGGGAGATGCTATTCTTACACAGTTCCCGAACATTGATGGTATTTATGCAAGCTGGGATGTGCCTATGGAAGGTGTTCTTTCCGCTGTAAGAGCAGCTGGTATGGAAGGAAAAGTTACTCTGGCATGTAATGACCTTGGTAATAACGTAGCGCGTGAGATCGCATCCGGAAATATTGCAGGTGGTGGTGCTCAGATGCCATATGATCAGGGTGTTGCAGAGGCAAAACTGGCAGCATTGGCACTTCTTGGCGAAGAAACACCTTCTTATGTAGCTGTTCCTGCTGAAACAGTTACTCATGAGAATGTACTGGAAGCATATACAGATGTATATCATGTTGAAACACCAGACTGGTTAAAAGAAGCTTATGTAGAGTAAGACAATTTCAAATAATAGATAGGGGAACAAAATGAGCCAAAGCATTTTAAAAATGGAGCAGATTGTAAAATCTTTTGGTGCAGTAAACGTATTAAAAGGCGTTGATTTTGATCTTGCAAAAGGTGAAGTGCATGCTCTTGTTGGCGGTAATGGAGCCGGAAAATCCACTCTGATGAAGATTATGACCGGTGTTTACACAAAAGACAGTGGAAAAATCATCATAAAGGGTGAAGAAAAAGAAATTAAAAGCACAAATGATGCAAAAGAAAATGGAATCGCTATGATTTTCCAGGAGATGTCCCTGGTTCCGAGTCTGACGATCGCAGAAAATATATTTCTGGGATATGAGCTGAAAAAGCATGGTATGCGAGATGTTAAATTGATGAAACAGGAAACAGAGAAGGTTTTAAAACGATTAGGTCTGGATTTAGATCCGGGTACACCGGTTTCAGAACTAAGTGTTGGTTTGTGTCAGATGGTAGAAATTGCCAAAGCCGTTTCCAAGAATGCATCTATTTTAGTTTTTGATGAGCCATCTGCAGCTTTATCTGATTCAGAAACGGAGTTCTTATTTAAGATGATCCGTCAGCTGAAAGAAGAAGGCGTATCCATGGTTTATATTTCTCACAGAATGAACGAAATACTTGAAATATGTGACAGAGTAACAGTTATTCGAGATGGGAAAAAGGTAATTACAGAAAAAGTAGAAAATCTGACAATGGAAGAGATCGTAGCTCAAATGATGGGAAATGAAGCAAAAGAAACAAAGTTTGAGTATGTTCCCAGAGAGTATGATTGCAACGCAGAGGATCTTCTTACTGTAAAACATTTAAAAATTAATGACAAAATCGATGATATCAACTTTAGCATCAAACCCGGCCAGATTCTTGGTCTGGCCGGTTTGATGGGAGCCGGCAGAACGGAAATCATGGAAACTCTGTTTGGTCTTAGAAAGGCTGTAAGTGGAAGTATTGAACTGGAAGGTAAAAAAGTTGAAATCAAAAATCCTTCCGATGCAGTAGCCTGTGGTTTTGCACTGGTTCCGGAAGACAGAAGAAAAGAAGGATTGGTACTTTCGCATACCATTAAAGAAAATGCTATTCTTCCGATTTCTGCCCAGTTGGTAAAAAATGGGATATTTAATGATGATAAGGCAGCACATGATATCGTTGAAAAAAATATCCAGGATCTGGGAGTTGTAGCCGACAATATGAATCAGGAGATCAGGCTGCTCTCAGGTGGAAACCAGCAGAAGATTGTTATTGCAAAATGGTTAAATTCCAATCCTAAAATTTTTATGTTTGATGAGCCTACAGCAGGTGTTGATATCGTTGCGAAAGGTGAGATCATATCTATTATCAGAGAGTTTGCGGATAAGGGTGGCGCAGTAATTTTTGCTTCATCCGAATTAGCAGAAATGATGGCAATCTGTGATGACATCATAACAATTTTTGATGGAAAGATCACAGGAAGAATAGGCCGCAAAGAACTTATGAAAGAGGAGGAACTGCAACATGCAATCCAGAGGAAATAATAAAAAAATACAGATGAGCAAATATATGGTGTATATCGTTCTGGCAGTTGTATTTGTATTCTTCGCAATTACATTAAGAGATAACGGTTTCGCCAGCACACAGAACCTTTTAAACATTTTAAGACAGACAGCTATGATCTCAATTATGTCAGTAGCCGGTGTGTTTGTGTTAAGTGCAGGCCAGATTGACCTGACAGTTGGTTCTAACACAGCAATGAGTGCCATGTTAGTGGCTCTGGTTTTAAAGTCTACCAACAATATTTTCCTTGCTCTTATTGTTGCCCTGATTTTTGGTGTCGCAGTAGGTGTCATTAATGGTTTGCTTGTAACCAGATTAGGACTTCCTGCTTTCCTTGCTACTTTGGGAATGATGCAGGTGATCCGAGGTGCAGCAATGTGGATTACAAATACAGAGGCAGTGCCGATTTCAAATACAGTATTTAATACTATATTCGGTACAGGATTTGTGGGACCTATTTCTGTTCTGATCCTTTGGACTATTTTATTCTACATTTTAGGTTATATACTTTTCAACAGAACACCATTTGGAAAACATACTCTGGCAACAGGTGGAAATCAGATGGCTGCTCAGTATTCAGGAATAAAAGTACAGAGAATCAAGATGTATGTCTTTATGTTATCCGGAGCACTTTCTGCTTTTGCAGGTGTTCTGTATGCAGGACGTATGCAGTCAGGAAGATATTCCTTTGGTGACGGTGACGAAATGTCTGTAATCGCATCGGTTGTTCTCGGTGGAGCATCTATGGCAGGTGGAAGTGGTTCTATGATTGGAGCTCTTGCAGGATCTATTCTTATGGGAATGATCAGCAATGCTTTGATTCTTGCAAACCTCTCATCTGCACAGCAGAAGATGGTAAATGGTTTTATTATCATTGCAGCAGTTGCACTTAGCAACCTGGCGCAGAGAAAGAAATCAAATTAATTAAAGAAGATTTATAAAAGTAAAGATTTATAAAAGTAAAGATTGATATATGTGATTAAAATTAAAAATTAAAAAAATATTTATATTATGATGATTACGGAGGGTTAGATCATGAAAAAAATGAACATTGGTTTAGTAGGCGCTGGTTTTATGGGAAAAGCACACATGGTAGCATTTTCAAACATGCCAAAACTTTTTACAGATGCACCATTTATCCCTGTATTTAAAACAGTATGCGACATTGTTCCTGAAATCGCAGAGGATTTCAAAGAAAGATATGGATTTGAAAAAGCATGTACAGACTGGATGGATATTATCAATGATCCTGAAATCGATATTGTAAGTGTTTGTACACCTAATAGTGAACATGCAGCAGTTTCCATTGCAGCATTAAAAGCCGGAAAACATGTAATCTGTGAAAAACCGATCGCATCCACAACCGAAGATGCGAAAGCAATGGCTGAAGCAGCAGCAGAGGCAGCGAAAAAAGGTATAGTTTCCATGAATGGTTACCAGTACCGTCGTGTACCTGCAATTGATGAAGCGAAAAAGATCATTGAATCCGGAAGACTTGGCGAGCTGACAAATATCAGAACTCAGTATCTTCAGAGCTGGTCTGCAGACCCATCTTCTCCATTATCCTGGAGATTTGAAAAAGCAACTGCCGGATCAGGAACACTTGGTGATATTGCTACACATGCACTGGATATTGCTCAGTATCTTGCAGGAAATATTTCTGAAGTTGTTTCTATTGTTAAAACATATATCACTGAACGTCCGGTACAGGAGGGCGGAGTTGACCTTCTTGGTACTGTAAAATTAGGACCGGATGCAAAGAGAAAACCGGTTGATGTTGACGACGAGGTAACAACACTTCTGAAATTTGAAAATGGAACTATCGGAAGCTGCGAAGCAACACGAATGGCATGGGGAAGAAACAACTATATTACATTAGAGGTTCATGGAACAAAGGGAAGCATTTCCTGGTGCTATGAACGTCTGAATGAGCTGAATGTATGCTATGGAATGGAAGATCAGGATGGAGAAAGAGGATTTAAAACAATCTACACAGGTCCTGCAAACCCACATGGCGATGTAACATGGAACATTCCGGGTATGAATATTGGATATGGTGAGTTAAAAGCAATTGAAATGTATGAATTTGGAAAAGCAATTGTGGAAGGATATCAGCCATCTACTAACTTTGGTGTTGGATACAGACTGGATCGAGTTTGTGATGCAATTCTTGAGTCCAATGAAACGGGTTCCTGGGTTAAAGTTAAATAAATGTGCGTAATTAAGTAGGAAAAACGCGATGATAAGAGTTGGAATAATCGGATATGGCTATATGGGCCAGTTCCATAAAAAAAAGATAGTTCAAAGTGGTCAGGCAAGTGTAGTTGCAATTCTTGATAAAGAACAAAGACGACGAGAAGAAGGTCTGTCTGATGGATATCATGTATATTCGGAAAGACAGCTGGAAACATTTTTCAAAGAAACTATGGATCTTGTCATCGTGGCAACTAAAATCGAAGAACGTGCATATTATGCCACTCAGGCAATGACTGCCGGTTTCCACGTTTTATGTGAGAAACCGGTGGCCATGAATATGAAAGAACTTGAAGAGATAATTGCTATATCTGATAAAACAGGAAAAAAATTCACAGTACATCAGCCGAGACGCTTTGACAGAGATTATCTGATGTTAAAAGAAGTAATCGACAGCCATGTGATCGGTGATGTGCATACCATAGAGTCACGTGTTCATGGAGAAAGAGGAATCCTTTTCGGATGGCGTGGCAGAGAAAAATCCGGTGGAGGCTTATTGAACGATTGGGGAACACATCTGATCGACCAATATTTACAGTTGTTTCCGGAGGAAAAGGTGATTCGCATCGAATGCAGGCTGAGATCAATTCTTGTAGAAGATGTCGAAGATTATGTGGAATTAAATTTAACATTCTCAAATAATGTATATGCAAAAATCGTCTTGACAACATTTGCTTTATGTGAAATGCCGCGATGGTTTGCACTTGGCAACAGAGGAACTTTGCGTCTGGATGATATGACAGGAGAAAACGGAAGCATTGTTCGTCTGAAAACAGAAGTAGATGTTGAAGAGTTATCGAAAAGGGGAAGCGTTGCGCCCAGTCTGACGTTAGCACCTCTGGACAATCTTTATAAAGAGAAAATTCCTCTGCCAAATGAAGGCGATACGACTATGTGTTTCTGGAATAGTCTTATTGCTGCATTGAAGGGAGAAGGAGAGTTCCTGGTGAAAACGGAGGATACCATACGTCAAATGAAAATTCTGGAGGCAGCCAGGCTTTCAAGTGAGACAAATCAGAGTGTTGATGTAAATATTTGATGAAAGGAAATTGACTATGAAGTTTGGACTTTTAACAGCAATTCTTGAAGGTACAACATTTGAAGAAGCAGTTGACTTTGCAGCAGAGAATCAGCTGGAATGTCTTGAAGTTGCCTGCTGGCCAAATACAGGTGGGGCTAAGAGACGCTATGCTGGTGTATGTCATATTGATGCGGAAGCATTAACAGAAGAAAAAGCTAAAGAAATCATCCAGTACTGTAAAGAGAGAAATGTAGAGATTTCATCTCTGGGATACTATCCAAATACACTTGATCCGGATCTGGAAAAGAGAAAACAGTATATTGATCATATTTATGCATTGATAGATGCCAGCAGTATGTTAAATGTAAATATGGTTACAACATTTCTTGGAAGAGTACCGGACAAAAATGTTGAAGAAAACCTGGAAATTGTAAAAGAAGTATGGCCTCCGATCCTGGAATATGCGAAGGAAAAAGGCGTAAAAATCGCTATTGAAAACTGTCCTATGTGGTTTACTGCAGACGAATGGCCGGGAGGACAGAATCTGATGACTTCTCCGGAAAACTGGAGAAAAGTATTTGAAGTACTTCCGTACGATAATCTTGGCATAAATTATGATCCTTCTCATTTTGTATGGCAGCAGATTGATTACATTAAACCAATTTATGAGTTTAAAGATAAGATTTTCCATGTGCATTACAAAGATATCAAAATATACCAGGATAAATTAAATGATGTTGGTATTATGGCATATCCTTTGAAATACATGTCACCGAAATTATGTGGTCTTGGAGATGTTGACTGGGGCAAATATGTATCAGCATTAACAGACATTGGTTATCAGGGCTACAGTGTAATTGAAGTAGAAGATAAGGCTTTTGAAGGCAGTCTTGATAATGCTAAAAAAGCAGTGAAGCTGTCAGCAAAATATTTAAGAAATTTCGTTGGTTGATTTCGCAGCCGGACGGAAAGGAGAATAAAAATGGATCAGAATAATGCAAGTCCTAAAAAAATGAATGTCGGTTTGATTGGTGCAGGATTTATGGCTAAAGCTCATTCCATTGCATATGCTGGTATGCCTATGTTTTTCTGGCCGGCACCAATCATTCCGGTCAAAAAGATGATCGTTGATATGAATGAAGCAATTGCCAAAGAAGCTAAAGATAAGTTTGCTTTTGAATCTTATTCTACAGATTGGCATGATGTTGTAAATAATCCGGAGATTGATGTTGTGGATATCTGCACTCCGAATAATGTTCATGCTGAAATTGCAATTGCAGCTGCAAAGGCAGGAAAACATATTATCTGTGAAAAACCACTGGCATTAACTGTTGATCAGGCCAGAGAAATGTATCTTACTGCAAAAGAAAATAATATTAAAACATTAGTAGCTTTCAACTATCGAAAAACACCGGCTGTTCAGCTGGCTAAAAAATATATTGAAGAAGGCGCTATTGGTGAGATCCTTGATTTCAGAGGAACTTATTTACAGGATTGGTCAGCTGATCCGGAATCTCCGCTGTCCTGGAGATTCCAGAAAAATATTTGCGGAAGCGGAGCTCTTGGTGATATAGGAACTCATGTGGTAGATATGCTGAGATTTCTGGTAGGAGACTTTAAAAAGGTAAATGCAAGAACAGCAACCTATATTCCGGAACGTCCGGTTCAGAGCGGACTTACCGATAGTCTTGGAAATGCACGTCTCAACAAGGATACACCGAGAAAAGCAGTAGATGTAGATGATCAGTGTATGTTTATGATCGAATGTGAAAATGGAGCCTTTGGAAGCATTGAAGCAACAAGAAATGCATGGGGAAGAAATAATTATATTACATTTGAAATCCACGGAACATTAGGCTCTTTATATTTCAATTATGAACGTCGAGATGAGCTGCAGGTATGCTTTGCCAGTGATCCGGACGATCGTCGAGGATTCAGAACCATTTATACAGGACCAAATCATCCATATGGAAATGGACTGTGGCCGATTCCTGCTCTTGGTATTGGTTATACAGAAACTAAAATTGTAGAATGTTATGATTTCTTCAATGCTATTGCAAACGATACACAGGCAAGCCCGAATTTTGAAGATGGATATGAAATAGAACTGATTTCAGATGCAATCCTTAAATCAGCACAAACTCATACATGGGTAGATGTTCATTAATCGTTACTGTTCACTCCGTTTTCAGTAACATAGCCAAAATTCATTCCAGTTTGCCTGCGGCAATGGAATTTTAGCTTGTATGTCTCGGGATAGTGGTGTGTAAACAGCAGCTTGACTGGTTTCAGTATTTCTGCGAAGACCGAAAAAAGAATTGTAAGACTTGTCTTTTAGTGTTAGTATAAGAATAGTCTTAGAGCGTGTTTGAAAAATCATTCCCACAAATTATGACGCGCATCTTGCGGAAAGCATTTTTCAAACACGCTCTAGGCTTGGAAAAAAGTTATAATAAGGTATAGTCTTTGAGGTCAAAAATCAGATAAAGGTTTCTGACCTTTTTTGTTTAATGAGGGATTATAAAATATGGAGACATTTTTTACAAAGGACAAAAATTTTTATAAGGTGTTTTTCAGGTTAATGTTGGTTGTGGCGCTGCAGAATCTGGTGGCATACAGTGTGAATATGCTGGATAATATGATGCTTGGAAGCTATGATCAGAATGCACTTTCCGGGGCAGCTACTGTGAATCAGATCTTCTTTGTTGTAAATCAGCTTGCCATTGCAATCGGAAATGCCCTGATCGTAATGAGTTCCCAGTATTGGGGAAAAAAAGATACATATGCGATCAGGAAACTGACAGGAATTGTACTGATATTCAGTCTGCTGGCAGCGATGATCATCCTTGTTATATGCTCGGCATTTCCGGAACAATTGCTTGGCCTGTTCACAACATCACCGGATATTATTATGGAAGGTCAGACTTATCTTAAGATATTGAAATGGACGTTTGTCTTATTTCTGATCAGCAATCTTCTGATCTCCATGCTGAGAAGTGTGGAGACAGTACAGATTTCATTTGTTGTTTCTGTGATATCTCTGATCGTAAACGGCGGAATTAATTATACATTGATTTTCGGGCATTTTGGATTTCCGGAAATGGGGATTAAAGGTGCTGCAATAGGAACACTGACAGCCAGAAGCCTGGAGTTTTTGATCGTTCTGTTTTATGTGGCAAAGATTGATAAGAAAGTCCGGGTATTTGATGGTGGCTTATTAAGAGGAACATTCACAGCTGAGAACAGAAAACTGTGCAGGGATTTTATTAAAGTATCCACTCCTGTCATCCTTTCCGGACTGGTCTGGGCAATTTCAATCCCTATGCAGACTGCAATACTGGGACATCTTTCATCAGATGCGATTGCAGCAAATTCCGTAGCAACAACGTTCTTTCAGTATTTAAAAGTAATAGTAGTAGCGATCGCTTCTGCTTCCTCTGTAGTGATCGGAAAGTCTATCGGTCAGGGCGACAGAAATGAAGTGAAGGCTGTTGGACGGACGTTGTCAGTAATCGATATTTCCATAGGAATTATACTGGCAATAGTTTTGCTTATTTTGAGAAAACCGTTGCTGTCTATGTATAATCTCACAGAAGAGGCAACAATCCTTGCAGACCATCTGATGATAGTCATGAGTGTGGTCATGGTGGGAATGTCTTATCAGATGCCGGTTTCTGTAGGTGTTATTCAGGGCGGCGGAGATACAAAATTCCAGATGTATATGAATCTGATCTCAACATGGGGAATTGTAATGCCCCTGTCTTTCCTGGCTGCGTTTGTATGGAAACTGCCGGTGGAATGGGTAGTTGTAGCTGTCCAGTCAGATCAGCTGTTTAAATGTGTGCCTGTGTTCCTGAGATTCAGAAGTTATAAATGGATTAGGAAGCTGACTTGATAAGAACTGATTAAAGAATCATCATTTATTTAACCGAATCAAGTAAGTCCCCTGCTTCAATTGCGAAAAGCAATAAACAGTGGGTGGGGACTTGCTTGTATCAGGAGGAGTGCAAGTTCCTTCTGATAAACTGCGGAGCAGCTATTCGGTTATGAGCAAGTAGCAAAGCGGATTGCGAATATCCGCTTGACTTAAGTGCAAAATATCTAAGAAACTTTGTAGGTTAAGAAAACAGTTATCTATTTGACAGACCGTTTTACCGGTCATAACAGAGTTTGAAAGAAAAGGAGAAAAATAATCATGAAGAGAAAAACATTAGCGATTTTAACAGCAGCTGCAATGGCAGCAGGAAGTCTTAGCGCAGGCGTATGCGTATATGCAGCAGATGACGCCACACATATTTATGTACTGACAGCACCGGAAGACCACGGATGGACAGGTTCTGTTGCAACTTTCGCGAAAGAGAAAGTGGAAGAAGTAAACAACGACGGCAAATATACCGCAGAACTGATCACATCTGCAAATGCAGCAGAGCAGATTGTTAATATCGAAGATATCGTAGCTTCCGGAGAAGACAATATTGCAGTTGTTATCCAGCCAATCGATGACACAGTTCAGTCTGCAATCCAGCAGTTAGTAGACGCAGAAATCCCTTATGTTGCATTTGACCGTATCATTGACGGCGTTTCCTCAAGTGCAGTTTCCAATGTAAAAGGTGACAATGAGGGAATCGGAGCTGCCGCAGCAGCATACTTCGTATCCGAAGGAATGACACCGGGCGAAGCAGTTTATGTATATGAGGGAGACACTTCTTCTGTAACCTCTCTTCGTGACAGTGGTTTCACAGAATACCTGACAGGTGAACTGGAATACGACGGTGAAACAATCGCAGATGACAAGAAATGGACAGAGGATGATTTAAAATCCATCACCTATTCCGGAGCAATGAACTGGAGCCGTTCTGATACAAAGACTTCTTTTGAATCTCTTCTTGGTGACAGTGCAAATGCTGATATTAAATGGTTCTATGCAGAAGATGATGAACTTGCAATGGGAATCCTGGAAGCACTTCAGGGTGGCGGAATCGATGACGCTACGAAAGAAGCATTCCTTGGAAACAAACCATACATTACAGGATGCGGCGGACTTGACGAACTGTATGCAGTAATGAGAGGTGAAAGTTTCCAGGATATCGCAGAGCAGTGCGGTGGAATTGTTTCCGTAACTTACAGCCCTGCAATGATCCAGACTGCAATTCAGGATATGGTAGATCACCTTGACGGTGAAGAAGTAGAGCAGGATCATGTCATCGCATGCGAGATCGTAAATTCTGACAATGTAAAGGATTATCCATCATTCTAAAACAACAGATTGATGATATCATAAAACCCAAGTCATATTTTTTAACACAGTGGGGCCGTCCCTTAATCGCCCTTAATGGGACGGTCCCATATAGTCGTTTACAGTTGCTTATTATTCATTGAGGGGTGAAGGAGGAAAAAATGAGCCTATTGTGCATGAAGGATATCTGCAAATCATTTAACGGGATCCCCGTCCTGAAGCAGGTACAGCTGACGATAGAAAAAGGGGAAGTCCATGCGCTGCTGGGAGAAAATGGTGCCGGAAAATCAACGTTGATGAACATTCTTGCCGGTGTCTTTCCGGCAGACAGCGGCGAAGTTGAATTTAATGAAAAAAAGATAAGAAAAATGACGATCCAGCAGTCCGAAAAACTTGGAATTGCATTCGTTCACCAGGAACTGAACCTGTTCAATGACCTGAAAGTCTATGAGAATATTTTTCTTATGAAAGAATACAAAAAGAAAACCGGGATACTGGACAAGAAGCGGATGATCCGGGAAACACAGCAGCTCTTTACAGAACTCGGAGTGGAGATTGAACCGGAAGAAAAGGTTGAAAATCTGAAGACCAGCCAGAAACAGCTGCTGGAGATTTCCAAGGCACTGTTTTTCCAGGCAAAATTGCTGATCCTGGATGAGCCGACTACCTCACTGAATAATGATGAGGTAGAGCACCTGTTCCAGATTATTCGCCGTCTGAAAGAGAAAGGCACAGCATTTATATTTATTTCCCATAAGATGCCGGAAATTTTCCGGATTGCTGACCGATATACAGTATTGCGAAACGGTGAGTTTATAAAAAGCGGAAAGCTCTCAGAAATTACACAGGAAGAGGTAACTGGTCTGATGGTTGGAGAGAAGTTTTCACATCAGGAGGTTTACCAGAAAAGGGAGCTGGGAGAAAACGTTCTGGAGTTAAATAGACTGTCCGGACATGGATTTTCCAATGTAAATCTTACAGTAAAAAAAGGCAGTATTGTAGGTCTGACAGGACTGCAGGGATCAGGAAGCAGCGAACTGCTTCAGGGACTTTTCGGAGCAGTAACGGTGACAGGTGGAACTTTGAAAGTTTCTGGAAAAGAATGCAGAATACATAGTATTCAGGGAGCGATGAAAGCAGGAATTGCCATGCTGGCTTCTAACCGAAAAGAGAATTCCGTAATCCCGGATATGAGCATTCTGGAAAATATGTATCTTTCAGAACAGGTTCTGTCTGCCCGACAACCACTAATCTCTGCCAGAAGAGAAAGAGAGCGTTATGAGAAATACAAAAAGTTGCTTTCCATAAAAGCCGCAGATCCCAAGGATCCGATCACGTCATTAAGCGGTGGAAACCAGCAAAAAGTTTTTCTTGCCCGCTGGTTAAATACAGAGGCAGGTATTCTCCTGTTGGACAATCCGACACAGGGAATCGACGTAGGAGCCAAAGCAGAAATCTATAAACTGATTCTGAAACTGGCAGATGCCGGAAAAACAATCCTGATTAACACACTGGAAATCCCGGAACTTGCCAAAGTGGCGGACTGCTGTGCTGTATTTTATGAAGGGACGATCATAAAGATGTTGCAGCACGAAGAAATTGATGAAAAAACAGTAATGCTGTATTCCACAAATGCAGCGCAGAAGGGAGAATCATAATGAACAAGAAAAAATCAACTTCTGCAGGAATCATGAGCTTCTGCGGAGAATACAGTTATATTTTGGTATTTATTGCAATCTTTATCGTATATGCTCTTACATCCAGCGGACTTACCTGGAGCGGAGTTATGAATGTATTCCGCCATTCCGCAGTTATCGGAATTATCGGAATTGGTATGGGACTGGTCTGCCTGACAGGAGAGATTGATCTGTCTGTAGGCGCCATGCTGGCACTGGACGGTGGATTTTCTGTTATTATTTTTAACATGACAGACAGTATCCTGCTGACATTTTTATTCGCAATCGTGTTTGGTGCATTCTGCGGTCTGGTAAACGGAGTGATGGTAGGTCTGGTGGAAATGCCGGCATTTATCGTAACTCTGGCAACTATGCTGATGTACCGTTCTTTTGCACAGTATTTCTGCCAGCATGTGGATAAAGTACTCATTGGAAATGGAAGTTCTGTGTATAAGATGGCATCTGACAAGAGCTCTTATCAGACGCTCTACAACATGGGAAATGGAAAAGCAGCCAGCATCCCGTATGTGGGAATCGTTCTGATCGTGCTGACTATCCTGTTTGTATTTGTTACTACAAGTACCAAATATGGCAAGAAAGTCTATGCAGTAGGAAGCAACCTCAAAGGTGCGAGAATGGCAGGCATCAATGTTGCGGCCATGAAGATCTCTGTATTTGCGATCTGTGGTGCACTGGTAGGTGTAGCAGCATTTCTCTGGATTGCCATGAACGCATCCTGCGACCCGGCAACAACAGGAACCAGCTATGAGATGTACGCCATCGCAGCAGTTGTTCTCGGCGGCATCAGCATGTCCGGTGGAAAAGGAAGATGCCTGGGGATCCTGTTTGGAGCTATGTCCTATACAGTTATCGATAAGATTATTGTCAGCCTGAAGATGGATTCCCTGATCAATAATGCAATCAAAGGAATGATACTGCTGATCGTGATCATGATCCAGGTGGCAGGACCAAAGATCCGTGGGAAACTTAAATAAAATTATATCCAGAAAGAACATAGATAAATATAAATCAGAAAATGAAAGGAACAGTAGAAGTACTGCATAACCCAGATTCTGGAAGCAATTTATAAGGCTTCTGAAACAAATACAACAATTAAATTTGAATAAAAAGGAGAGACTATGCACATCACACGTGCATAGCCTCGATCCATTCTTTCTCCCTGAATCCGGTAAGTACAAAGTCATCTCCGATTACCAACGGTCGTTTCACCAGCATTCCGTCTGTGGCAAGAAGCTTCAGCTGTTCATCTTCAGACATATCTTTTAACTTATCTTTCAATCCCATTTCCTTATAGAGCATCCCACTTGTATTAAAGAATTTCTTCAGCGGAAGACCACTTTTGGTGTACCATTCTTTTAATTCTTCATAGGTAGGATTTTCTTCTTTAATAGCCCGTTCTTCATAACTGATATTGTGCTCATCCAGCCATTTCAGAGCTTTCATGCAGGTACTGCATTTGCGGTAAACTAAAACTTTCATAGATATTCTCCTCGTAGATTTATCGTGACTATTTACAGGCAATTATTTCCTCCATTATTGTTCCAGATAGATATATCATAAATTGGAAAGGGCGATTTTGCAAGAGAATGTTATGGAAGAATTGTAAGGTTCAGGTTTTCATGTTAATATGTTCATATACAAAAGAAAAAATAGTCTCAGTTCCCCGGAGAGGAGAAATCATGCGTGATGAGACGAAGATGGACGTATATACGTCCGGAGTGACTGGCGCGGAGTATGATGCAGGAATGAAACAACTTATGAGCAATAAGGAGATTATCATTCCCATTTTGCAGATGACAGTGCCGGAGTTTAAAACGTGCTCACAGGAAGAAATTCTACAGTGCTTAGACATTTCTTCTATTACAAAAGATGATTTCGTAAGTGATATACCAAATGTAGAAAAGGATCTGAGATTAACAAAAGAAGACAGTGAACTCTCATCTCTTGTGGAGAAACTGGTGAGGTTTGATATTCGGTTTAAAATAATAAATCCAAAGTTATCTACAGAGAAAATAAGAGTGAATTTACATATTGATATGGAAGCGCAGAAAAGCTACCGTCCAAGTAATCCGTCATACCCTATATTAAAACGTGCAGTATATTATGTGGCCAGAGACCTTTCATCTCAGTTAAGTACTATTACGCAGACTACAGATTATTCAAAGTTGGAAAAATGTTATTCCATATGGATCTGTGCAGAGGATGTGCCAAAGAAACTGCAGAATACATTGACGGAATACTCTTTTTCGAAGAAGGATATTATAGGGGTAGCAGATGAACCTGAGGAGGATTATGATCTCTTAACAGTAATTATAATCCGACTGGGAAAAGAAACAGAAGAAAAAGGAATATTTGATTATCTGAAAGGGCTTTTTACTGGTGATATAAAGAGAATACAAAGATATTCACATATAGAATGGTCAGAACCATTTCAGGAGGAGGCGAGCAAAATGACAGGATTTGGAGATATGATTTATGAAAGAGGAATACAGCAAGGAATGCAACAAGGAATACAGCAAGGCCGTCATGAGGGAATGATTCTGGGGGCTCTCATGAGTGGAAAAACTCCAGAAGAAGTTTCGAAGATGTTGAACTTGCCTCTGGAAGAAATAAAAAAAGTTCAGGAACAGCAGATGACTGTGAACAAGTAGTGAAAGTAAATTACAGATATAAAATTAATTGGGAACTGGGAGCATTAATCAAGCTAATCATAAAAGAGGCTATGCACATTATACGTGCATAGCTCCTTTTGCGTTGGTATTTATGCATTGCGAATATCTGCCTGAAATCAATTTTCTGATTTTAATGCGTCTTCCAGGAATTTCACCGCATCTCTGACACAGTCATCACAGGAGCGGATTACCTTTCCGGTTTCCACACCCTTTAAGTCTTTACATATTACAGTTCCGTTCTGCTGTTTAAACTGATTCATGACAGAGCGGACAGTCTGAGAGGTTCCCGCTTTGTCCTGGTTAATAAGTCCAGCTACAACTGCAGCACCGGAGATTGCTCCGCATGTACCCGCCATAGTGCCAAGACCTGCACCGAATCCCTGTGTGATCTTTTTGAGTGTATCCTCATCCATAGATGCCTCTTTACAGAAAGAACAGGCCACAGCCTGTGCACAGTTATAGCCGTTATGTTTCTTTTCTACTGCTTTTTCACATCTTAAATTTTCCATATATAAAATCCTCCTGTGTATAAATTTTAACCGAATCAAGTAAGTCCCCTGCTTGACTTGCGAAAAGTAATAAGCAGTGGGTGGGGACTTGAAGATATAGTTTATGATAGCACCTTGAACCTGTTTTTACAACCTTCACAAAAATTTTCAATTTACAAAGATTTTACTTTAGCGTGGTTTTACATTTAACTTTGGATTTCTATAATAGCACTTGTAAATGAGGCGACAAGTTATAAAACATAAAAATATTAAAAAGGAAATGAGCCTTTCACTTTATATTAAAAACATGGCTCATGGGAAGAGGAGAAAATTATCATGAAGAAAAAAATCGCAACAATCCTTACAGCAGCAGTTATCGGAGCAACAGCTTTCACAACAATCGTAAGTGCAGCAAGCGGAGACATCACAGTTGTATCCCGTGAGGATGGTTCCGGTACACGTGGAGCATTCGTAGAACTGTTTGGAATTGAAGAAGAAAAAGACGGTGAGAAAGTAGATATGACTACAGATGAAGCAAGTGTAACAAACAGCACATCTGTTATGATGACAACTGTTGCAGGTGATGAAAATGCAATCGGTTATATCTCACTTGGTTCTCTGGATGATACAGTAAAGGCAGTTAAGATCGACGGCGTAGAAGCTACTGTAGATAATGTTTCCAATGATTCTTACAAGATCGCACGTCCATTCAACATCCTTACATCTGATAAAGAAAGCGATGCAGCAAAGGATTTTGTAAACTACATTATGAGCTCTGACGGACAGAAGATCGTAGAGGACAACGGATATATCAAAGAAGCAGCAGATGCTAAGGCTTATGAAGCAGCAGACGGAGTTTCCGGTAAAGTAGTAGTTGCAGGTTCTTCTTCAGTAACACCGGTTATGGAGAAACTTGCAGAAGGCTATGAAGCAGTAAACAAAGACGTAACTGTAGAAGTTCAGCAGAGTGATTCCACAACAGGTGTAAACATGGCAGCAGAAGGAACAGCAGATATCGGTATGGCATCCCGTGACCTGAAGGATGAAGAGAAAGACCTTGGTCTTACAGCTACAGTTATCGCAAGAGATGGTATCGCAGTTATCGTAAACAAAGACAATGATGTTGATGAACTTACAAGCGATCAGGTAAAGGCTGTATACACAGGCGAGACTACTACATGGGAAGATCTTGCTAAATAATGTAACAGATTTAGTTTCAGAGCAGTTCGCCTGTGAATGAAATAATACAGCAGGCGGGCTGTTTGTATGTCGAAAATCATATTTTAAGAATTACTGTAGAAGTGACAGGTTATGATTTTTGATACAGGGAAAGAAAGGTGTAATGAATGAACCACTTTAAAGAAAAAGCAATGAAATGTGTATTTCTGATCGCAGCCTGTACTTCAGTGCTGGCAGTGTTTCTGATCTGTGCATTTCTGTTTGCAAATGGTGTCCCGGCTATCGGGAAAATCGGTCCGCTGAAGTTCCTGCTGGGAACAAAGTGGAAGCCGTCAAATGATATTTTTGGAATCCTTCCAATGATCGTAGCAAGTATTTATGTAACTGCAGGTGCCATTCTCCTGGGTGTGCCGATTGCACTCTTTACTTCTGTTTTTATGGCACGTTACTGCCCGAAGAAAATTTACAGACCATTGAAATCAGGAATTGAATTGATGGCAGGTGTACCTTCTATTGTATATGGTTTCTTTGGCCTGATTCTCATTGTTCCTCTGATCAGACAGATTTTCGGCGGAACAGGAACCAGTATGCTGGCAGCCTGTGTTCTGCTTGGAATGATGATCCTTCCGACGATCATCGGAGTTACGGAATCTGCGATCCGCAGTGTGCCTGAGAGTTATTACGAAGGTTCACTGGCACTGGGAGCAACCAAGGAGAGAAGCATCTTTTTTGTCATGCTTCCGGCAGCAAAATCAGGTATTCTGGCAGCAGTAGTACTTGGAATCGGTCGTGCGATCGGTGAAACAATGGCTGTTGTAATGGTTGCAGGTAACCAGCCGAGAATGCCACAGGGAATCCTGAAAGGTGTCCGTACTATGACTGCAAATATCGTCACTGAGATGGGTTATGCAACAGGTCTTCACAGAGAAGCACTGATCGCAACAGCAGTTGTGTTATTTATCTTTATTCTTATCATTAACCTGAGTCTTTCTTTACTGAACAGGAGGGCAGAACATGCAAATTGATACAGCAGCGGCAATTGATTTGTCCAAAGAAAAAAAGCAGAATAAGTCTTCTTTCTCAGATCAGATGAAGGCATACATTAAGCATCCGGGCTCAGGTGTTCTTGCATTGCTTACCCTTTTAGGTGCAGTCCTGACATTTGCATTACTGTTCTTTCTGATCGGATATATTCTGGTCAAGGGTGTACCGTATCTGTCAACAGACTTGTTCAGTTTAACTTATAATTCAGAGAATCTTTCCTTACTTCCTTCTCTGATCAACACATTCATCCTGACGGTTGTTTCACTTGTAATCGCAGCACCGCTGGGAATCTTTGCAGCCATCTATCTGGTAGAATATGCGAAAAAAGGAAGTAAGCTTGTAAATGTGATCCGTATTACGGCAGAAACACTTTCAGGAATTCCTTCTATTGTATATGGTCTTTTCGGTATGCTGTTTTTCGTAACAGCACTGCATTGGGGACTTTCCCTTCTGTCCGGTGCTTTCACACTGGTAATCATGATTCTTCCTCTGATCATGCGTACTGCGGAAGAAGCCCTGAAATCTGTTCCTGATTCTTATCGTGAAGCCAGCTTTGGACTTGGAGCAGGTAAACTTCGTACCATCTTCACCATTGTTCTGCCATCAGCAGTACCTGGTATTCTGGCAGGTGTGATCCTGGCCATCGGACGTGTGATCGGCGAAACAGCAGCCCTGATTTATACAGCAGGTACAGTTGCAGAGGTACCGAAGAACCTGATGGGATCCGGACGTACACTGGCACTTCATATGTATGTGCTGTCAGGTGAGGGCCTTCATATGAATCAGGCATCTGCGACAGCAGTTGTTATTCTGGCATTTGTTCTTGTAATCAATTTCCTGTCCGGAGCAGTTGCCAAACGAATTGCGAAAGGATAAGAAAAATGAGTGGGAATGAAAAAATAACAGTTGAAAATATGAATTTACATTACGGAAAGTTCCATGCGCTGAAGAATATAAACATGGCAATTCCGGAGAAAGAAATCACAGCTTTTATCGGACCGAGTGGCTGCGGTAAATCTACACTTCTGAAGTCTTTAAACCGTATGAATGATTTGGTTGAGGGATGTGTAATCACCGGTAAGGTACAGCTTGACGGTGAAGACATTTACGGAGATATGGATGTGAATCTTCTGAGAAAAAGAGTGGGAATGGTATTCCAGAAGCCTAATCCTTTCCCTATGAGCATTTATGATAACATTGCATATGGACCGAGAACCCATGGAATCCGTTCCAAGTCTAAGCTGGATGATATTGTAGAAAAATCTCTCCGCGATGCGGCAATCTGGGATGAAGTAAAAGACAGATTAAAGAAAAGCGCACTGGGTATGTCAGGCGGCCAGCAGCAGAGACTTTGCATTGCCAGAGCACTGGCAGTTCAGCCGGAGGTACTTCTGATGGATGAGCCTACATCCGCACTTGACCCTATCTCAACTTCCAAGATCGAGGAGCTGGCGATGGAGTTAAAGAAGGATTATACCATTGTTATGGTAACTCATAATATGCAGCAGGCTACACGTATTTCTGATAAAACAGCTTTCTTCCTTCTGGGAGAAGTAGTTGAATTTGATGATACTGATAAACTGTTCTCTATGCCTTCTGACAAGCGTACAGAGGATTACATTACAGGAAGGTTTGGTTGATTATGTCAAAGTATTTCGAAAGACAGCTGGAGGAACTGCACGTTCAGCTTATCACACTGGGAAGCTATTGTGAGAAAGCAATTTCATTCTCTGCAAAAGCAATCCAGAAGGTGCAGAATGAAGAGATTGCCCGCCAGGTTTTTGAGACGGACAGAGATATTGATGCCAAAGAAAGAGAGATTGAGAATCTGTGCCTGAGTCTTCTGCTTCATCAGCACCCGGTTGCAAGAGATTTAAGAGAGATATCTGCAGCATTGAAGATGGTTTCTGATATGGAACGTATCGGTGACCAGGCAGCAGATATTGCAGATCTGTCTTTGTATGTTGCAAAGAATACTACTGCGATTCCGGAGACTATCACACAGATGGCGGAGGACACTGTGCGTATGGTAACTGAGAGTGTGGATGCTTTTGTAAAGAGTGATCTGGAGTTGTGCAGAAATGTCATTGACAGAGACGATGTGGTGGATGATGCATTTAATGAGATCAAAGAGAAGCTTGCAGATATGATTTACGGAGGAAATCTGGATGCCAAGACAGGGCTGGATCTTCTTATGACTGCAAAGTACTTTGAACGTATCGGTGATCACGCAGTGAATATTGCTGAATGGGTGGAATATTCTATTACCGGACAGCACAGAAATAATGAGCATCAGGATTATCTGAATAATTAATTGAATAGAGAAAGTCTCTGATTTTGAATATAATTATTTGGAAGCAGGGCTTTTTATATCCGCAGGCGGGAACCGTTTGCGGATATTTGAGTTATTATATATCTCAATCGGAGACCGATATCTGCCTGAGGTATTAAATAAAAAGGGGAAGTGAAGAGAAGTGACAAAAAAAATCTTTAAATCTATAATGTTTGTATGTGCATTGGTTCTGACTGTGGGACTGGCTGCTGTAATGGGAATCCTTTACAGCAATTTTGACGGACAGATGCGCAAAGAGCTGTCTAAGGAAGCTGCTTATCTGGCATATGGTGTGGAGCAACAGGGAACAGATTATCTGAAGAATGTAAAGGATAAGAGCTCAAGGATTACTTATATTAATAAGGATGGAACTGTGCTTTTTGATAATAAGGCTGATGCAGATGAAATGCAAAATCATAAGAACAGAACTGAATTTCAGAAAGCAGAGAAATATGGTGCAGGAGAATGTTCCAGGTATTCGGATACACTTTCTGAGAAAACAATTTATTATGCACTGCGTCTGAAGGATGGAACTGTGCTGAGAGTTTCAGGCACTCAGGATTCTGTGCTGGCACTGGTTGAAAATCTTCTTCTTCCCTTATGTGGACTCTTATTTCTGATGCTGATTCTATCAGGAATCATGGCATCTGTGATATCAAAAAGGATCGTAAAACCTGTGAATGAGCTGGATCTGGAGCATCCGGAGGAGAATAAGATTTACGAGGAGCTTTCTCCGCTTTTAGGTAAAATCCATAAACAGAACCGGCAAATCCAGAAGCAGCTGGAACTGGCAAAACAGCAGCAGGAAGAATTCTCTCTTATTACAGAAAATATGCAGGAAGGTCTGATCGTGATTGATAGGTATACCATGATTCTTTCTGCCAATTCCAGTGCATGGAATCTGTTCCGGGTAGATAAAGTATGTCAGGGAGAAAGTGTTTACTGTCTGGATCGTGCGGAAGATTTCAGACATGCGATCGAGCAGGTTCTCAGCGGAGAACATGCGGAACTGATATTGAAATTAAATGGAAGCGATATCCAGTTGATTGCCAATCCTGTGGTACGTGGACAAAAAACAGAAGGTGCTGTGATCCTGCTTGTGAATGTGACAGAGAAGCTTGAGAGGGAGAATCTGCGGAGAGAGTTTTCGGCAAATGTCTCTCATGAGCTGAAGACTCCTCTGACTTCTATTTCAGGATTTGCGGAGATCATGCAGGGCGGTCTGGTGAAATGTGAGGATATTCCCAAGTTTGCAGGGCGTATTTATAAGGAATCCCAGAGACTGCTTCAGCTGGTTGAGGATGTGATCCAGATTTCCCAGCTTGACGAGGAAAAAACATCCTACACCTGGGAACTGGTGGATGTTTATCAGGTTTGTAAGAATGCCTTTGAAAGTCTGAAGGAGAAAGCACAGAGCATGAATGTGCATCTTTATATCTGTGGGGACAGTATGAAGATGGAAGCAGTTCGGACACTTCTGGAAGAGGCAGTTTATAATGTCTGCGATAATGCCATTAAGTATAACCGAAATGATGGAAGTGTAAGCATTTTTCTGACTCAGACTGCACATGAGATACAGATTGTAGTCAAGGATACAGGTGTGGGAATTCCAAAGGAAGATCAGGATAGAGTTTTTGAGAGATTTTACAGAGTGGATAAAAGTCATTCCAAAGAGATTGGAGGTACCGGACTGGGACTTTCTATTGTGAAGCATGCGGTCAGCACTTTGAATGGAAGTATTGTGCTGAGAAGTGAAGAAGGAAGTGGAACGGAAATTACTATGAAATTTCTGAAAGTGCATAAGGAATAAAATAGAATAGATACAGAGGGGATGTCAGTTTGACAGCCCCTCTAAATTATACCGTAGAAAGAACCTTTTTATTTTTTTCGATATTCATTGGGGGTGCAGCCGACCACATCTTTAAACAGTTTGGAAAAGTAGGAATAATTTCCATAGCCGACTTTCAAAGCAACTGTTCCAACCGGGATGTCAGGGTTGAGCAGAAGCTCTTTTGCTTTTTCTAACCGATAGGTGGTGATGTAATTGATGATAGAGGTCTGCGTTTGTTTTTTGAAAAGTCGTGCCAGATAATCTGGATTGAGATAAACCATATCAGCCAGCATGGTACGTGAGATATCTTCGGAGTAGTGCTGATGGATATAGTTGAGTACAATATCAACGACGGAGTCTTTTTCGTTGATGAAGCTATTGTATTCTACGGCGCGTTGTATCAGATAGCGCAGATAATTAAACATATATGGTACAGCGTCCAGAGATTTTGTGATCAGTTCGTCTCTTTCTTCTGAAGAAAATAGAGTGTGTGCTTCGATTCCGTTTTTATGTAGATAGGAAAAAACAATTTGTTCGATATCAAGTCTCAGATGCAGAAGAAAATTTTTGGTGATACCACTGGCCTGAATGTATTTGGACAGGTAATTTTCGATATTCTGTAAAGCTGCGTCTGCCTGTTTTTGTTCCAGAAAAGTATTGATTACTTCCAGTGATGGAGGGATGTAGGAAGTTGTGCTGGGAACAAAATCTTGCAGAAAAAGTGGTTTATTTACGGAGTTAAGGTTGGATTCTCTCATTTCACGTAGTCTGGTAAGAGTTTCAGGCAGTTCTGTCAGGGAAACCTCTGGTGCAATGCCGCATGCAATTTCACAGTGCAGAAAACTCTGAAGATTTTTGAACAGTGTCAGTAGATTTTCTGTAAATGGCTGACGGATTTGTTCCAGTTGCAATCCAGAAAGTATGACAACGTATTCAAAGGTGTTCAGTATCACTATAGACTCATAGAGAATGCAGGATTTCTGAAAGGTTTCGGCTGTAATATTCTGGAAAGAAAAATCTACCATGGAAGACTCCATGGGCATTATCTGGCCGGAGAGTGGATAAAGCCGGAACAAAACAGGAATGAAGAGGTCATCTGCTGTATAGGAAAGATCTTTTTTTCTTAATTCTGTTTCAAGAAGAGAAGGTTCACGAAACAGAGTGGTGGCAAAAAGTTCTTTCCAGAATAAATCTACAATATAGCGGTAATTATCTTTCCATTTCTGACTGTCTGCTTTTGTCTGGGTGAGCGCAGCATTCTTTCTGACTTTAGAAACTGCTTTTTCCAGAATATGGAATAAAGTATCAAAGTCTATAGGTTTTAGCTGGTAATCGAGGGAGGACAGTTCGATAGCTTTTTTTGCGTAATCAAAATCCGCATAGCTGGTCAGGAAAATAAATTGTATTTCTTTTCCTGATTCCCGGACCCAGGAAAGAAGATCAAGACCAGAACCGCCGGGCATTTCGATATCGCAAACACAGATATCGATGGAGTTTTTTTCTATGATTTTCTGAGCTTGACGGATATTGAAAGCAGTGAGTACTTCTGTGATTGTTAGTTGCTCCCAGTTTATTTTTTTCTCAAGGGCCGCTACAACAAAGCGGTCATCATCAACTAATAATGCGTTCATAAAACTTTCCTTTCATAAATTAGGCAGAGAATTGGATCAGATTGCAGGGAGAAGGATGGTTACGCAGGCACCCCCAGACGGGAGGTTTGAGAAAGTAATGACCGCTTCTCCCTGACCGTACAGCAGATTCAGACGTTGGATGGCATTGGTAATTCCAATACGGTGACCATTTTGAGGTTCCAGAGGAATAGCAGAATTTAGGGATTGCAGGATGTCTTCCGAGAATCCGCATCCAGTGTCCATGACCTGAATCTGAATATTTTCATGTGAATTTCCGCCGGCAGTCATCCAGGCGATGTCTGTGCGTATGATTATGGGGTCATCAAAAGTATTGGAGTGTTTGATGGCGTTTTCTATAAAGGTCTGGATCAGAATTGGTGGGATTCGTATGTTTTCTGTACCTTCTTCTGCGTGAATTTCATAGGAGAACGTATCTCCGTAACGCATCTTTTGGATTTCCATATAATTTTTTATATGTTCCAGTTCATTTTTTACAGGAACAAGATCCTGGGTGTTCTGGAAAATATATCGAAAATAGTTGGAAGTAATCATAGACATTTTCATGATCTCTTCGTAAAGCTGCGTCTGTGCCATACTGTAAATGGTATTCAGACAGTTCAGAAAAAAGTGAGGACGGATCTGTAGCTGAAGATAATTCATCATTGTTTTTTGTTTTTCCAGTTCTTTTTCGTAAATGTCAATTTTCAGTTTTTTGATCTGGCGCATCAGATTTTTGAACTGGGAGTTCGCCTGCTCAAGTTCGAGAAGATTGGTGTCTTTTAAACTGATGGTTTCTGCAGAATCATCCAGATGTGCCAGATTTTCTAAAAAGAGCTTGATCGGAGTCAGAACGTGTTTCTTCATATAGAAAATGGAAGTAAACAGGATAACTGCGACCAGAAGGACTGCCAGTACAAGAATAAACTGAAGCAGGATTATTTTTTCATAAGCCCTGAATTTGCTGAGAATAATCTGAGGATAAAAAGCACCCATAATCAGAGCACCGCTGATAATCAGATTATTTCCCTTATTATAAGTCTCGTAAGAATCGGAATTGCTTTTTCTTGAAAATTCAATATGGTGTTGCTTCAGCAGTTCTTTATTAGTAAGTACGGTTCCGTTTTGCGAGGTAAGAGAAATGAAACCGTCTTTTTCTTTAATTATGTTTTTTAGTGGCTGAATGATATTGTCAGCAGGAATAAAACAGCAGGCGTAGTGGGAGCCTGTATGAAAGGATTTGTAAAAATATACGTTCTTTCCGAACATTAGTACTTCCCAGGCATCCGTGTAGAAACTTGTTTTGGGCGCAGTTATTTTTTGGATCAGATGCTTGTTCAGCAGTACGAGCTGATTCTGAGTAAGTGTCTGAAAAATTTCTGTAGGACGATACATCCGTTCATTCTCTGAATTATATAGAAAAATCTGATATCCTTTTTCAAAAGATTCCAGAAAAATATCAATATTATTATGAACTCGTTCTGCGGATGAAATGAATTCCAGTTTGTCCTGTGTTTCCAACAGAGTATCTGCATCGTCATTTTCAGTCAGGAGCCGGATTAAATAGCGATTGATGGAAATATGTACGGTGTCGATTTGCGAAGCATAAAGGGATGTTGTATCTTGCAGGGACTGAATACTTTGGGAACGCATGGAAAAAATGACAAAACAGCTGATCATGATATCCAGGATTACAACCGGAACCAGCAGAAAAAACAAAAATTTTATGACATGATCAATGGAGTATCCGGCAACACGATGTCTGGAATACATATAAATACCTCCTGAAATATTATAAAATCATTATGATGAAAACAATTATAACAAAAATCCGATAAAAAGATAATAATATTCCGACCTTTTGATACAACAAAAGAGACAAGCTATGAAAAAAGAAATCGGATTTCGGAAAGTGTGAGGTCGTTATTTTACTATTAAAATACTGGAAAATCTGTATAATGAGAAACATCAGACAGAGAGATGTATACATCAAAAAAAATTAAAAAGGAAAAGAATTGAGGTAAAAGGATGAATAAGAAAGTGATTGCAGCGGGAATGGCTATGGTACTGGCTTCTATGGGGCTGACTGCCTGTGGCGATTCCGGTTCAAAAGAGGCTAAAGATTCTTCTGATGAGACTTATACAGTTACAATGGCTTATATTGGAGATAAGGAGGAAGATACAGATCGCATCGAGAAGAAAATCAATGAGATTATGAAGAAAGATATCAATATGGAACTCGATATCGAACCGATCAGCTGGGGTGCCTATGCGGAAACAATGAAGCTGATTCTATCCGGTGGAGAAAAGATGGACATTGTACCAATCCTGGTGGAACAGGTTAATTCCATGGTGAATGCGAAGCAGGTTATTGACATGTCTGAATATATCGACAAATATGGCAATAATATTAAAGAACTGCTTGGTGATACTGCGAAAGCAGCAAATATCGGAAATTATGTATACGGTGTGACAACAGGACGCGAATGGTTCTGCCAGTCATCTGTTATTATGCGAAAAGATATTCTGGATGAGTGTGGAATTGATGTATCTTCTATCACAGATTATAAAGATTTGACTGACGTTTATGCAACTGTGAAAGAAAAATATCCAGATATGGTCATGATGGCAAGCAATAACAGTGCAACACCGGATACCAAATATGAAATGAATGATACACTTACTGATGGATTTGGTGTATTGATGGATCATGGTCAGGATACGACAGTTGTAGATTATTATGAGACAGATGAATATAAAGAGTTTGTAGAAACAATGTATGACTGGCAGCAAAAAGGTTATTTGTCCAAAGATGCTGCAACCACAACAGAGAGTGCGGAGAATCAGGTAAAAGCAGGTGCCGCTTTTTCTTACCTTGCACCAAACAAACCAGGATATGATACCCGTGCCGCTTTACTTTGCGGAACAGAGATGGAGATTGCTCCGATTTCCGAACCATGGGCTGGTACTGCACAAATTTCTTACCTGACTTATGGCATCAGTTCAAGTTCTGCTGATAAAGATAAAACAATGCAGTGTCTGGATTATTTATATGGAAATGCAGATATTCTGAACCTGTTGAACTGGGGGGAAGAAGGTGTTGATTACGAAGTTGTAGATGCTGAAAATAATATCATTAACTATCCGGATGGAAAAGATGACAGCAACACGTATCATCTGGCAGAAGGATGGCAGTTATTTGACCAGTTTAAAATGCATATCTGGGAGGGTGATTCACCAGATATCTGGGATGAAACAAAGGCACTGAATGAGAGTGCAATCAAATCAAAAGCATTCGGATTTACCTATGATTCTACAAGTGTTGCAAACGAACTGGCTGCACTGAGTAATGTAAAAGCAAAATATGCAGCTGCTCTTGGTTCTGGTACAGTAGATCCTGAAGAAACACTTCCGAAATTTATTGAGGAACTGAAGAAAGCAGGAATTGAGAAAGTGATCAGCACCAAACAGGAACAGCTGGACAAGTGGCTGGAAGAGAATAAATAACACAGACAGGGGATGCCGCTATGCATCCCCTGTTATATTCCAGATAATTGAAAGGAAAAATTTATGAAAAAAGCAAAATTTAAAAGATGGGTACCGCTTTATCTGATGATGGCACCGGGGCTGATTTATCTTTTTATCAATAATTATATGCCGATGGCAGGACTTGTGGTTGCTTTCAAAAATTACAACGTGGTAGATGGAATCTTTGGCAGCCCATGGGCCGGTCTCAGCAATTTTACTTATCTGTTTAATGATGCGTGGACGATTACAAGAAATACGTTGCTTTATAATATTGTATTTATTATCATCAACCTGATTCTGGGAATTGCATTTGCCATCTTTATCTGTGATATTCGGAGCAAGGCATGCAAAACAATTTATCAAAGTGCAATTTTACTGCCGTTTCTTATGTCTATTGTAATTGTAAGTTATATCACTTTTGCCTTTTTCAGTGGGGATAATGGAATGCTGAATAAGACAATTCTTCCGTTTTTCGGGAAAGAAGCAATTAATTGGTATTCAGAATCCAAATATTGGCCTGTGATCCTGGTTATCGTAAATACATGGAAAGGTGTAGGATATGGATGCCTGATTTATATTTCCAGTATTTCCGGAATTGATCCTTCTTTTTATGAGGCTGCAGAACTGGATGGAGCTTCAAAGTGGAAACAGATCCGATACATTACACTTCCATCGATCATGCCGTCTGTAATCACTTTGACACTGTTAAACATTGGAAGAATTTTCTATTCTGATTTTGGATTATTCTATCAGGTTACACAAAATTCCGGTCAGCTTTATGATACCACCAATGTAATCGATACTTATGTATACAGGGCACTGCTTCAGTCCGGAAATATCGGAATGGCTTCAGCGGCAGGCTTTTATCAGTCCATTGTCGGATTTGCCTGTGTACTGCTGGCAAATGTGGTTGTGCGCAAATTAAGCCCTGAAAATGCAATGTTCTAGGAGGTAAAAAATGGTTAGAAGCAAAAGTGCAAAAAGATTTGAACGATTGGCACATACGGTCATGATACTGGTTACAATCTGTATTGTATTGCCGTTTATCTTGTTATTTATGTCATCTATTACCTCTGAAAGTGCTCTGGTTAGAGATGGATATTCCTTTTTTCCAAAAGAGTTCAGTATTCATGCCTATAAGTTTATCTGGGATAATGCTGCAAATGTATTCAGGGCATATGGAATTACAATACTGGTCACTGTAATAGGAACCAGTATTAATGTGGCAATGTCTGCATTGTTGGCGTATCCGCTTTCCCTGAAAAATCTTCCAGGAAAAAGAATCCTGAATTTCTACATATTTTTTACCATGTTATTTAATGGTGGACTGGTTCCTACATATCTCATGTATACAGGAATTTTCCATATCAATAACACACTGCTTGCATATATTGTGCCGGGACTTCTGATGAGTGCTATGAATGTTATGCTGATTCGTACATTCTTTGCAACCAGTATTCCGGATGCACTTTTTGAAGCAGCTCAGATTGACGGTGCAAGTCAATTCCAGATTTTTTTCAAAATTGTATTGCCACTGGGTAAACCCATTCTTATTGCCATGGGTCTGCTTTCCGGATTAGGATACTGGAATGACTGGACAAATGGTCTGTACTATATTAGAGATACGAAGTTATATGGCATTCAGAACCTTCTGAATAAGATGATTTCAGATTTGACAGCACTGACACAGAATGCTTCTGGTGCGTCAACTGTTGCAATTGCAGATATTCCATCTGCATCTGTCAGAATGGCAATAGCGTTTGTTGCAATGCTACCGATTTTATGCCTGTATCCGTTTTTACAGAGATATTTTACCAAAGGTATCGCGCTTGGTGCCGTAAAAGGCTGAAGATGTTTTGAAGGAAAGGTGGATTATTTTCCTGTAAATATTTAGTGTTTTCAGCAAAGATTTTTTCTGATAAGATGGGGAATAGAAAGTATTGGGGAAAAACGGTCGGAACGATCATTGCATCGCTTGAGAGATGTTGTTCTCAGAAAGAAAGGATAAAACATGAACGATTATAAATTGGATTTAGAGAAATATGCAACACTGGCGAGACAGGCAGCCGCAGAGGGATGTGTACTTCTGGAGAATGAGAAGCAGGCACTTCCTTTGAGAGAGGGAGAGAGTGTGGCTGTTTTTGGCCGCATGGCATTTCATTATTATAAAAGCGGACTTGGTTCCGGCGGTCTGGTGAATACGAGATATGTAGTGGGAATTCTGGATGCGCTGAAGGAGTGTAAAGAGATTCAACTGGATGAGAAACTGCTGGGTATTTATGCAAACTGGATTAAAGAGAATCCTTATGATGAAGGTCAGGGATGGGGTCGTGTTCCGTGGTCTCAGAAAGAGATGGAAGTTACAGAGGAAATGCTGGACTGCGCACGTAGCAACGATGTTTCGCTTGTTATTATAGGAAGAACTGCAGGTGAAGATCAGGATAATAATACGAATCTGGGAAGCTATTGTCTGACGGAGACGGAGGAGGATTTGATCTGCCGGGTCTGTGAGGTGAGTAAGTGCACAGTTGTGGTGCTGAATGTTGGAAATATTATTGATATGAGTTGGGTGGAGAAATATCATCCTCAGGCTGTGCTGTATGCATGGCAGGGTGGTCAGGAAGGTGGCAATGGTGTGGCTGATGTGCTGACCGGTAAAGTGTGTGCATGTGGGAAGCTGACAGATACCATTGCTGAGAGGATTGAGTATTATCCGTCTACGGAGAATTTTGGTGATCCATATAAGAATTATTATAAGGAAGATATTTATGTGGGTTATCGTTATTTTGAGACATTTGCGAAGGATAAGGTGCTGTATCCGTTTGGATATGGTTTGTCTTATACGAATTTTGAGACAAAGGCGGAGATTTTTAAGAATACTGAGGATGAACTCATAGTGGTTGCAACGGTTACCAATATCGGTGATGTGAGGGGCAAAGAGGTTGTACAGGTTTATGTAAAAGCACCGCAGGGTAAACTTGGAAATCCGGCAAGAAAGCTGATCGGATTTGCAAAAACCCGGGAACTGGCACCGGGTGAAAAAGAAGAACTTGTTATCATCATTCCCAAATATGATATGGCCTCTTATGATGACAGTGGAGTGACAGGACACAAATCCTGTTATGTTCTGGAAGAGGGAACTTATGAAATTTTTGCAGGCAGTGATGTAAGAAGTGCGAAATCAGCAGGAATTTACGAAGAAGAATTACGTGTAATAGAACAGTTACAGGAGGCATATGCACCGATTGAGAAATTCCGGAGAATGAAAGCCGTTCTGAGAGCGGATGGAACTTATCAGGCAGTAACAGAAGAGGTTCCTGTCCGCACAGCAGATCCACATAAACGCAGAGAGGAAAGAATGCCGAAGACTCTGGAGTATACGGGAGATAAAGGCTATAAGCTGGCAGATGTACTGGATAAAAAAGTTTCTATGGATGAGTTTGTGGCACAGATCAGTGAGGCGGATCTGATTGCCATGTTCCGCGGTGAAGGAATGTGCAGTCCCAAGGTCACTGCTGGAACTGCAGCTGCATTTGGCGGTGTGACAGAGTCTTTGAAGGCTCTTGGAATCCCGGTGGGATGCTGCGCGGATGGGCCGTCAGGGATTCGTATGGATTGCGGTACGAAAGCGTTTTCTCTGCCAAATGGAACTTTGCTGGGCTGTACTTTTAATACGGAGCTTGTGGGTGAGCTGTATGAAATGACAGGGAGGGAACTTCGACTGAATAAGATTGATTCCCTGCTGGGACCAGGTATGAATATTCACAGGAATCCACTGAATGGTCGAAATTTTGAATATATTTCTGAGGATCCGCTTCTCACAGGAAGAATTTGTGCGGCTCAGGTGAAGGCAATGGCTAAATCCGGAATTGGAAGTACGATTAAGCATTTCTGTGGAAATAATCAGGAAGTGGGACGAAGTACTTCTGATTCTGTTATGTCTGAGAGATGTCTGAGAGAGATCTATCTGAAGGGATTTGAGATTGCAGTAAAGGAAGGTGGTGCACGTTCTGTAATGACTACTTATGGAAGTGTAAATGGGCTCTGGACTGCAGGTAGCTATGATCTGTGTACAACCATTCTGAGAAAAGAGTGGGGATTTCAGGGTATTGTCATGACTGACTGGTGGGCGAAGTCCAATTATGAGGGTCATCAGGCAGAGGTAACTGCGAAAGCTCCTATGGTAGCTGCCCAGAATGATATTTATATGGTAGTGAGTGATGCGAAGTCCAATCCGGAGAATGACGATGTGGAGGAAATGCTTCATGCAGGAAAAATTACTGTGGGAGAATTGCAGAGGAATGCAGCCAATATCCTGGGATTTCTGTTAAAAAGTCCTTCTGTTTTATTGTTGACAGATAGAATATGTAAAGAAGAACTGGAGGCTATGAATACAAAGGAAGAGGACGATGTGGATGCCGGAAGTCTGGTAAGTATTGAAAGTGATTCGGTGACACAGAAAATTGTAATTGACGGTGCATTATTACATCCTGCAAAGGGAAAGGCAGATGTGATTGCTGTGACTAACGAGTTCATGGGTGATTTCACAATGAAGTTTACTTTGAAATCTGATCTTGGTGAGCTGGCTCAGCTTCCGGTTTCTGTATTTTTGGATAATATTCATAAAATGACTGTTTCAGTACAGGGAACCAATGGAAAATGGGTAGAAGAAAGCCGCATCCTGAATATGGAATTTGGTCATAATCACTATATCAAATTTTATTATGGTGCGGATAATCTTGAAATTAAAGAAATTGTGCTGATTCCGAATAGGTAAGACCAATTTTAGGAACGCTTGCAAAACTATATCCTTTATGGCATAATTATGAAAATACTCAGAACCTGCGAAAGATGAGTGATAATTGCTTTATAAAAGTGGTTATCTGTGGACTTTTTTAATGCGGAGCGGGCTGTTCAGAGGAAAAGTGTTACTGATGATTAGAACAGTGTTAAGAGTGATGAGGAAAAGATAATATGTCAGGTTTTACAAAGGAAATTATTGCAAAGACTTTTACAGAATTGCTGGATGAAAAGCCCATGTCTAAGATTACGGTGAAGGATATCGTGGAACGATGTGGTGTAAACAGAAATACTTTTTATTATCATTTTAAGGATATTCCGGATGTAGTGGAGTTTATTTTGAAAAAGAAGTGGGATGAGATTCTGGAACACCCACAGGACAGAGCCTCTATTCTGGAATGTATGGAAGAAATGGCAGATCTGGTGAGAAATAACAGAAAGATTATGCTTAATGTTTACAGATCAGTGAAAAAAGATACGTTTCTTTTTTATATGAATGAGATTTCCAACTATATTATTATGGAATATTTTCGGAAAAATGCAGATCAGTTTGATCTTGATGAGGGAGAAATCCGGATTCTGATTCAATATTATAAGTGTCTGTTTATGGGATTTCTGATGGAGTGGCTGGATAATAATCTGAAATCTGATTTTGGAGAAGAAATGCGTCAGGCTTCCCGGCTTTTTGAAAAGCACCCGGAGCTACATGCGGTATTGAACAGATCAGAATAGAGTGAAAATACCTGTTGTTCCTGATATTTATTATAGCAATTCTCTTAAATGTATTATCTGAGAGAAGCGTTATAGGTAATTCCTTTAATTTTCATATTATACAAAATTAAGCTTATGTCTGTTTTTTGGACATGGGCTTTTTTTTGTCTATTTATTGTTAAAAAAATCACAGCTATAATAGCAGCCATAAAGAGATGAAAACAAGAGCCTGACAGTCACAGGTTCGGGTATATTTCAGAAGGGAGGAGCAATAGGATGGATGCACTGAAGCAGTTAAAATTAGCCAAGAATGGTTATATTATTATGTCTGTATTATTTATGGTTCTGGGTGCCTGTCTGATTATCTGGCCGGATTGTTCGATGGCAGTTTTCTGTACAGCAGTAGGGATTATGCTTATTGTATACGGATTGATAAAGATTCTGGGATATTTTTCCAGAGATATCTATTGTCTGGCATTTCAGTTTGATCTTGCCTTTGGAGTGCTGCTGGCAGCAGTAGGAATTATTATTATAGTACGCAGGAACGTAGTGGTGAATCTGATCTTTGGAATCTTTGGACTTCTGATCCTTGCGGATGCATTATTTAAAATTCAGATGTCGATAGATGCAAAGAAATTCGGGCTGAATCTCTGGTGGAGAATTCTCCTGGTAGCGATTCTGACCGGTGTTCTGGGATTTTTACTTTTGATAAGGCCGTTTGAGACAGCAGAGATCATGATGATCCTGGTTGGTGTTTCGGTTCTGTTTGAGGGAATTCTGAATCTTTGTGTGGCGATTTACACTGTAAAAATTATTAAAAACCAGAAACAGGATATCATAGATATGGATGAATATTGATAAAATAATAAAAATATACCTGATACACAGGTGTTTATATATATATATCACATCACAACAAGGAGGAGCAATCACATGAAATTAATGGACAAAGCAAAACAGGCTGCACTTGCAGCAGCAGTTAAGACAGGTCTGGGTTATCTGGAGAAGGACCCGGAAGTAAATATACCGAAACTGATGGAACTTGTAGATAAATTTGTACCGGATGGCTGGTATGAGTCACAGAGAAATGCAATCCGTAATGCAATCCAGAATAAGGACAGCAACTGGTATAAACTGATCCTGAGGATTTATGAGCTGGATCCAGGAGTACGTGAAGCATTCTTTACAAACTTTATTATCAATGCCAGCTTAAAGGGAAGTGCACTTCAGGAAGAAACAGCAGAAGAGAACAACTGCAATGTTCCATGGGCAATCCTTCTTGATCCTACAAGTGCCTGTAATCTGCACTGTACAGGATGCTGGGCAGCAGAGTATGGTCACAAACTGAATCTTGATTTTGATACCATCTGTTCTATTGTAGAGCAGGGCAGAAAAATGGGAACTTATATGTACATATATACAGGTGGTGAACCGCTGGTACGTAAGAAAGACCTGATGCGTATCTGCGAGAAATATCCGGACTGCGAGTTCCTTTCCTTTACAAATGGTACACTGATCGACGAAGAATTCTGCCAGGAAATGCTTCGTGTTAAGAACTTTGTTCCGGCAATCAGCCTGGAAGGTTCTGAGGAAGCAAACGACGGACGTCGTGGAGAAGGTGTATATCAGAAAGTTATGCATGCAATGGAACTTCTGAAAGCTCATAAACTTCCGTTTGGTGTATCTACCTGTTATACTTCTGCAAATGTGGACAGTGTAAGCAGCGAGGAATTTTTTGATCACATTATTGACTGTGGTGCATTATTTGTATGGTTTTTCCATTATATGCCGACAGGTAATGACGCTGTAGTAGAATTAATGCCGAATCCACAGCAGCGTGAGAAGATGTATCATAAGATCAGAGAGTATCGTTCTACAAAAGCTATTTTTGGAATGGATTTCCAGAATGATGCGCAGTATGTAGGAGGATGTATTGCAGGAGGAAGACGTTACCTTCATATTAATGCGAATGGTGATGTAGACCCATGTGTATTTATCCATTATTCTAATGCAAATATTTATGAAAATACTCTGCTGGAAGCATTGAAGAGTCCGATTTTCATGGCATATCATGACGGTCAGCCGTTTAATGAAAATATGCTTCGTCCATGCCCGATGCTTGAGAATCCGCAGAAGCTTCGTAAGATGGTTGAAGAATCCGGTGCGAAGTCTACAGATTTGCAATCACCGGAGTCTGTGGAGCATCTCTGTGCGAAGTGTGATGCTTATGCAGAGCATTGGGCACCGAAAGCAGAGGAATTATTTCCTGTAAAAAATAAGTAACTTAATAATAAGAAAAAATATTAACTCAAAATTTAGCCAAAGTTATCAGAGAAAGTTCCCTGTCCGGTCATCCCCTGTCCGGATGGGGAACTTTCTCGTCTTTGAAAGGGGACGCGCGAAGCCGCATCCCCCTTCAAATTCACCCGAAGAGAGATGCGGCTTCGCGCTGTTGATTGGTTGTGAAAGGAAGTGTGTGAAGCATTTAAAAAATAACTTGCCTGAGTGTGCGACATGTATTAAAGTTATGGTGTTAACCTGTATGATGGATATGTAGAAGTTCTCGTAAATAATGTATTTAAGAGGATTGCTGTAGATTTTTTAGTATGAGAGAGTGGTAGGGATGTTAAAAACTTTTTTGGTAGAGGATGAAGTTGTGATCAGGGAGATGATTAAGAAGATGATTCCCTGGGAGCAGTATGGATTTGAACTGGCAGGAGAAGCATCTGATGGGGAGATGGCACTGCCGTTGATATTAAAGAGCAAACCGGATCTTCTGATCACTGATATTAAGATGCCGTTTATGGATGGTCTGACATTATGTAAATTGGTGAAGAAGGAGTTGCCGGACATTAAGATTGTGATTCTTAGTGGCTATGATGACTTTAACTATGCGAAGCAGGCGATCAATATTGGTGTGGAGGATTATCTGCTGAAACCAATTACTAAGAATGCATTTATTGAGCGTCTGGAGGAGATTCATAATCGTTATGAACATGAGAAGACGCAGAAGGAATATTATGAGAAATTCAAACTGGAGATGCAGGAGTATGAGAGGAATGCGAGCCGTGATTTCTTTGAATCTCTGGTGAGAGCGGACTTTGATTTGGAAGAGATTTATCGGAGAGCAGATCGTTTGAATCTTGATATTGTGGCAGAGGCTTATAATATTCTGATCTTTACACCGGATGCTTCAGACAGCAGTTATAATTCGTCGGAAGGATATTCAGACTGGGAGGCAGAAGTACATAAGAAGATTGAGAATTATTTCCTCAGTCATCCGGTTGCGATGCTTTTCAGACATCAGGTGTTCAGTTATGCGATTCTGGTCAAGGGGCAGCGAGACACGATAAAGAAGAACACATGCGAATGTGTGGAAACAATTCAGAAGATCATGGAAGAAACCAGAGCAAATGTGGACTGGTTTGTGGCAGTCGGCGAGGAGGCAGACCGTCTGAGCAGAATTAAGCAGAGTTATCACACGGCTGCAAGAACTTATGCATTCCGTTATCTGTATGACGGGCATATTCTTTATTACAATATGCTTGAGCAGGTAAAGGAGAATTCAGCAGATACTTCAAAAACAGAAGCTGTTCAGCTTAAGAATGTGAATATCAATGCCCTGAATCCGGAAATCCTTCAGAAATTTTTAAGCAGTGGTCTGGAAGATGAAGTAGACAGTTTTGTCCATGATTATTTCCATGCTATTGGCAGGGAACCGATGAAATCACTGGTGTTCCGTAATTATGTGGTTTTGAATGTGCGTTTTTCTGTACTGTCATTTCTTAAGAAAATTGGATATGATGATACGGAATTGTCCAGAGAAGAGACAGATGATGTTGTGAAGAAGACAAGCCAGTCTACAGAAGCTTCTGTTGCATATGCAGAGGAAGTCCTGAAACGGGCCATTGCAATCCGTGATGAAAATGCAGGCAGTCAGAACAGAAGTGTGTTGAAGCAGGCAATAGATTTTATAGATGGACATTATATGGATGAAGAGATTTCTCTGAATAGAGTGGCGCATGCGGCGAATGTGAGTGCCAATCATTTCAGCGCGCTTTTCAGTCAGAATATGGGACAGACATTTATTGAGTATCTGACTTCGCTTCGCATGGACAAGGCAAAGGAGCTGCTTCGCTGTACTTCCAAACGTTCCAGTGAGATTGCAGGGGAAGTGGGATATAAGGATGCGCATTACTTCAGCTATCTTTTTAAGAAAACTCAGGGAATAACTCCGAGTGAGTATCGTAAGACGAGAGGAGAAGTCTGATTCATGAAGCAGAAACAGGAGAAGCTGGAAACAAAGATGAAGTGGATGCTTCTGAGCACTATGATCCCTATGACAATTCTGATCATAGTGCTTCTTGTTTTTTTCTGGCATTATACAAATGAATATAATCAGTTGTCTAATAATCTGGCGGTGAGTTCGGAATATAATGCAAACTATAGAAATTCCAATAATGATATGAGCTTTAAAGATGAAGTGGATATGGATATCTATTATGTGACTATCGGGCGAAAAGGTAAGGACGGGCTGCCGACAGAGCAGGTAGACAAGGCAATCAGTACTGTGGAGAGTCTGAAGAAAACCACATCAAAGAAGGAAAGCCTGCGTTCTCTGAAATATCTGACTAACTATCTGGAGAATCTTAAGAAACGGATGAATCAGCTTCTTGAGATAAAGAATTATCAGGAACGACAGGAATTTGTGGCAAATAATACAGAAATCCTGACCACGCTCTTTGAGAAAGAAATGCAGAATTATATTTATCAGGAGGCGACGGAACTGGTGCAGATAGAGTCTCAGCTGGCTGGAAATGTACGTCTGACGATCATCACTATGTGTGCGGCGATTTTGGTTGCTACGGCTATTCTGCTGCGGCGTTCTTTCCGTCTGACATACAGCATTACCAAACCGATTTCTGAAATTCTCCATAATATTAAGAAGGTTGGAAAAGGAGAGTACAAAACTATTAATGCAGTATCTGCCGACAGTGTTGAAATCCAGGAGCTTGATGCCGGTACCAGAAAGATGGCAGGAAGGATTGAAGGGCTTCTTGAGAATGTGCGTAAGGAGCAGGAGGTACAGCATATGACGGAGCTGCAGCTGATCCAGGCACAGGTAAATCCGCATTTTCTGTATAATACACTGGACACTATTGTGTGGCTGGTGGAGGGTGGTATGCAGCAGGATGCAGTGGATATGATCACAAGTCTGTCTGTTTTTTTCCGCACTTCGCTTTCGAAGGGGAAGGATATCATTCCGCTGTCGGAAGAGAAACGCCACACATTGAGTTATCTGGAGATTCAGCAGTCAAGATACAGGGATATTATGGAATTTGAGATTAATATTCCGCCGGAACTGGATGAAGTGATGGTGCCGAAGCTTACTTTGCAGCCGTTAGCGGAGAATGCTCTTTATCATGGAATTAAGAATAAGCGTGGAAAAGGTAAGATTCTTATTGAAGGATTCAATCTGGGAGATGATATGATGCTGAGAGTGACTGACAATGGTCAGGGAATGACACCGGAACGTCTTTATGAAGTACAGGAAGCCATCCGCACCGGTGAACGTGCCGGGTTCGGACTTGCTGCGGTGTCAGAGAGAATTGTACTTTATTATGGTCCGGGTTATGGACTGAAGATTTCTTCTACAGAGGGAGAAGGTACGGTTATGGAAGTGTATATGGCGAAAAAAATTAACCGGGATAACAATTCAAGATAAACAAAGAAAAAGCTGCATGAAGTTAAGAATCTTAACAGATATGCAGCTTTTGTTATGTATTCAGGTGGATAAAGTCAATTATTTTATTGTTTATTCATATCCAATAACAGTTTTATGGCCTGCTGATAGAGACTTACGAAGGTCTGCCAAATAATGGAATGTATGAATTATGTCGACTAATGCTGAATTGTGCAAAGTGAATATAAAAGACAGATGATAATTTGTTTCTATATTTATAATGCACAATAAAAAATCCAACTTCCACAATAAAAAAACAAACCTTGTATAAATTGTGAACAAAATATGATAGAAGAATAAACTTTTTGCGGAAAATATTCTATGGAATTTTCCTGGATTTTTACTATAATAAAGACATCTTAAATGAATCGGGAGGATTTACAAAATGAAGAAAAAAATAGTGTCAGCTTTATTAACAGCAACAATGGTATGCGGTATGAGCGTTGTTCCGGCAGTGGGTGTAGCAGCAGCGGACGACACAATCACAGTTGGTTTCTCACAGGTAGGTGCTGAATCTGACTGGCGTACAGCTAATACAGAATCCATGAAATCCACATTCAGCGAAGAGAACGGATATGAATTAATCTTTGACGATGCACAGCAGAAACAGGAAAATCAGTTAACAGCAATCCGTAACTTCATCCAGCAGGAAGTTGATTACATTCTTTTAGCTCCTGTAACAGAGACAGGTTGGGATACAGTTCTCCAGGAAGCTAAAGATGCTGATATTCCTGTAATCATCGTAGACCGTATGGTTGATGTATCTGATGACAGCTTATATACAACATGGATCGGAACTGACTCCTTACTCGAAGGAAGAAAAGCAGCTGAATGGCTGAATGCATACACAACAGCTAAGGGAATCGATGCAAAAGATGTTAACATCGTTGATATCCAGGGTACAATCGGATCTACAGCTCAGATTGGACGTTCTAAAGGCCTTGAAGAAGGTGTTGACAACTATGGATGGAACTTACTTGCTCAGCAGTCCGGTGAATTCACACAGGCTAAAGGACAGGAAGTTATGGAGTCCATGCTGAAACAGTATGACAATATTAATGTTGTATACTGCGAGAACGATAACGAAGCATTCGGTGCTATCGATGCTATCGAAGCAGCTGGTAAAACAGTAGGATCTGATATCGCAAACGGTGAAATCATGGTTATGTCTTTTGATACAACAAATGCTGGTTTAACAGATACATTAGCCGGCAAGATCGCATGCGATGTTGAGTGTAACCCATTACACGGACCACGTGCAGAAGAACTGATCAAAGCTCTTGAAGCTGGTGAAGAAGTTGAAAAACTGAACTATGTAGATGAAGAAATCTTTGCTACAGATGATACAGTTGATAAAGTTAAAGCTGTAAACAGTCTTGATGAAGAGGGCGAATATGACGTAACACCTATCACACAGGAAATTATTGACGGACGTGCATACTAATTTTTGACAACAAATAATAGAAGTGTAATAGAAGGAATATAAATAATCCGGAGCGTGGTTCATAATTCGGAGAAACCCGGATTTATGAATCACGCTCTCTTTATGCCGAAATGATTTACAGATACCCGCTTTGCTGAAGCTTTTCAGTAAATGAGGGGTAAACCAGTATAGAAAGCAGGTGGAAAGAATATGGAACAAAATGTAGTATTGGAAATGCGTGATATCAGCAAAAACTTTACAGGAGTCCGTGCCCTTTCCCATGTGGACTTTACCCTTCGAAAGGGCGAAATCCACGCACTGATGGGGGAGAATGGTGCAGGTAAATCAACACTGATTAAGGTGCTGACCGGTGTACATGAATTTGAAAGTGGAACAATTCATATGGCTGGAAACAGTAATGCCATTATTAACCACTCGCCTCAGGAAGCGCAGGCAAATGGTATCAGTACAGTATATCAGGAGGTAAACCTTTGTCCCAACCTGACTGTAGCTGAGAACCTTTTTATTGGCAGAGAACCGAGAAAGATGGGAATGATTGATTGGAAGCAGATGAATGAGCGCTCAGGAAAACTTCTTGAGAGCCTGGACATTCATGTGCCGCCAACACAGATGCTGGATGAATGTTCCATTGCGATTCAGCAGATGATCGCAATTGCCCGTGCAGTGGACATGAAGTGCCAGGTACTGATTCTCGATGAACCGACATCTTCACTGGATGATGATGAAGTTGAAAAGCTGTTTGTACTTATGAGAAGACTTCGTGACGAAGGTGTAGGTATTATCTTTGTTACGCATTTCCTTGAGCAGGTATATGCAGTCTGCGACAGGATTACAGTTCTTCGTAATGGTGAACTTGTTGGGGAATATGAGACGAAAGATCTTCCGAGAGTAATGCTGGTTGCCAAGATGATGGGTAAGGATTTTGATGATCTTGCAGATATTAAAGGCGATCATAAAGACAAGAGAATCACAGATGCAGAACCTGTAATCGAAGCAAAAGGATTATCTCATAAGGGAACGATCAAACCGTTTGATATTACCATCAATAAAGGTGAGGTTATTGGTCTTACCGGACTTCTGGGTTCCGGACGTTCTGAATTGGTTCGTGCAATTTATGGGGCGGATAAAGCTGATACAGGAACTTTAAAAGTAAAGGGAAAAGAAGTAAAGATCAATACTCCGCTGGATGCCATGAAACTTGGTATGGCATATCTTCCGGAAGACAGAAAGGCAGAAGGTATTATTGCAGATCTTTCTGTAAGAGAAAATATTATTATAGCGCTCCAGGCTAAACGCGGTATGTTCCATCCATTAAGCAAGAAAGAAATGGAGGATGCTGCTGATAAGTATATTAAATTACTGCAGATTAAGACAGCAAGTCGTGAAACCCCGATTAAGAGTCTGTCCGGTGGTAACCAGCAGAAGGTTATCCTTGGAAGATGGCTTCTGACTAATCCGGATTATCTGATTCTGGATGAGCCGACCAGAGGTATTGATATCGGTACTAAGACAGAGATTCAGAAACTGGTTCTTGATCTTGCGGATCAGGGAATGGCAGTTACATTTATCTCCTCAGAGGTTGAGGAAATGCTCCGCACCTGCTCCCGTATGGCAGTTCTTCGTGATGGCCAGAAGGTAGGGGAGCTGGAAGAGGATGAACTTTCCCAGAGCGGAGTTATGAAAGCTATTGCCGGAGGTGACGATAAATAATGAATAAGAGTAAATTAAAGAAAATAACAAGTGCACGTCTGTTTCTTCCTATTGTGTGTCTGATCGCAGTACTTTTGCTGAATGTGATCAGAACACCGGATTTCTTTAATGTATCAATCCGAAACGGTGTACTCTATGGTTACATTGTTGATGTTATTAACCGTGCTTCAGAGCTTGTTATCCTTGCAATCGGTATGACACTGGTAACAGCAGCTTCCGGTGGACAGGATATCAGTGTTGGTGCGATCATGGCAGTTGCAGCGGCTGTCTGCTGTCAGATTCTTTCCGGCGGACAGGTTTCTGTAAATGATTACCAGAATCCTGTGATCCTGGCTGTTATCGCAGCACTTCTTGCATCTGCATTATGTGGTGCATTTAATGGATTTCTGGTTTCCAAGCTGAATATTCAGCCAATGGTTGCAACTCTGATCCTTTACACAGCCGGTCGTGGTATTGCTCAGCTGATCACAAACGGACAGATTACTTATATTCGTGTGGATTCCTTTAAGATGGCTGGTGGATATATTGGAAAATGCCCGATTCCTACACCTATTTTCTTTGCAATCATTACAGTTGTTATTGTGTACCTGATTTTGAAGAAGACTGCTCTTGGGCTTTACATTGAAAGTGTTGGTATCAATGGAAAGGCAGCTCGTCTTGTGGGATTAAATTCTACGATGATTAAATTCCTTACCTATGTTATCTGTGGTGTACTGGCTGGTATTGCCGGTATTGTGGCATCCAGCCGTATCTACTCTGCAGATGCAAACAACATTGGTCTTAACCTGGAAATGGATGCCATCCTTGCAGTTGCGCTTGGCGGAAACTTCCTTGGTGGTGGTAAATTCAGCCTGATCGGTTCCGTAATCGGTGCCTACACTATTCAGGCTCTGACCACAACACTCTATGCGATGAACGTAAAAGCAGACCAGCTTCCTGTTTATAAGGCAATCGTAGTTGTTATCATCGTTACACTGCAGAGTGATGTATTTAAGAAATATATTGCCAACTTAAAGGCTAAAAGAAGTGTGGCAGCAGAAGGAGGTCAGAAGTAATGAAAGCAAATGTACAGAAAAAGAAAATAACGGGAAATGGCTTCCTGCTTCTGATCACAATCGCATTATTTGTAGTAATGTATGTTGCAGGTATGATTGTTTTTGCTGATAAAGGTTTTGCAAAACCTCAGATGTTTCTGAACCTGTTTGTATCTAATGCGGGTCTTCTGGTTATTGCGTGTGGTCTTACAATCGTTATGATCACCGGTGGTATTGATATTTCCGTAGGTTCTGTTACTGCACTTGTATGTATGGTTCTTGCAGACCTTATGGAGAACAAAGGTGTGAACGCATATGCAGCAGTTTTAGTTGCACTGCTTATTGGTGTTGCTTTTGGTATTGTTCAGGGATTCCTGGTAGCTTATCTGGATATCCAGCCATTCATCGTTACTCTGGCAGGTATGTTCTTCGGACGTGGTCTGACAGCTATCATCAGTACTGATATGATTTCTATCAAGAATGAGTTATTTCTGAAATGGGCAAATTATCGTTTCTATATGCCTTTTGGTTCAACCAGTAAGAAGGGTAAATTTATTCCGGCTTATATTCCGCCGACAGTTGTGATTGCTCTGATTGTTGTAATTCTGATCGCGGTTCTTCTGAAATATCGTAAGTTTGGACGTAAGCTTTATGCGATCGGCGGTAGCCGTCAGAGTGCATTAATGATGGGTCTGAATGTTAAGAAAACTATTTTTAATGCTTATGTTCTGGATGGTTTTCTTGCAGGCCTTGGTGGCTTCCTGTTCTGTTTGAACAGTTGTGCAGGTTTCGTTGAGCAGGCAAAGGGTCTTGAGATGGATGCAATTTCATCAGCGGTTATTGGTGGTACGCTTCTTTCAGGTGGTGTTGGTACTCCGATTGGTACTTTGTTTGGTGTGTTGATTAAGGGTACGATTTCCAGTTTGATTACTACTCAGGGTACTTTGTCAAGCTGGTGGACAAGAATTATTCTTTCTGCGTTGCTTTGTTTCTTTATTGTTATTCAGTCTGTTGTGGCTTCTATGAAGAAGAAAGCGAAATAAGTGGTTGTATTATGAAACAAGCTGAGACTTTTGGGAGTCTTGGCTTGTTTTTTTTGTAGAGGGACGCGCGAAACAGCATTTCTCTGTGGGTTCAGTTCCGGGGGCTAAGTAACTCTAAGGTGGAGGAAATCCGCTAAAAGCATGAAGAAAAACGCAAAACTCGCTCCGCCTCCGACTTCGCTCAGACAGGTTGCTGTTTTTCTTCATAACGCGGATTTTCTCCGCCTAAGAGTTACTTAGCCCCCTCCAGATTCACCCACAGAGAGATGCTGTTTCGCGCTGGGTACTGGCAACGATTTAGAGCGAAGCAAGTAAATTTCTGATAAACTGTGGAGAAGATATTGGGGTATGGGCAGGTTGCGAAGAGGATGATGTTATTAACTTGAACGTGAGTATCGATACTTTATTATTATTGTTCGCTAGTAATATCCTGCGAAGCGTGTTATTGAGAACGGAGTGAACAGTAATGCTTTATTTGTTTATAACTGTGAATTATGATGGTTTGCTTGCCATGGGGGGAGTTTTATTTTATACTTTAAACAATGAATGATGTTAAGGTTAAAGGGGATTTTAATCTTGATATTATTGAAATTATGTGAGAAATGTGGCTTTACTAATGGTTGGATATGTAGTACAATCGTAACTTATTATGCGTTTATTTTAGGAGGATTATTATACAATGTGGATTGCAGATGGATGGAAAGATTATGAGGTTATTGATACTTCCTGTGGGGAGAAGCTGGAGCGTTGGGGGGATTATCTTCTGGTGAGGCCGGATCCGCAGGTTATCTGGGATACGCCCAAGGTGAATAAGGGCTGGAAGCATATGAACGGGCATTATCACAGAAGTAAGAAGGGCGGCGGTGAATGGGAGTTTTTTGATCTGCCCGAGCAGTGGGATATTCATTATAAGGGACTTACCTTTAATTTGAAACCTTTTAGTTTTAAGCATACCGGGCTTTTTCCGGAGCAGGCTGTGAATTGGGACTGGTTTGGCAATAAGATCCGCAATGCGGGACGTCCGGTGAAGGTGCTGAATCTTTTTGCATATACAGGTGGTGCGACTCTGGCGGCAGCGGCAGCGGGGGCTTCTGTTACTCATGTGGATGCTTCTAAGGGTATGGTTACCTGGGCAAAGGAGAATGCGGTTGCTTCCGGTCTGGGAGATGCTCCGATCCGCTGGCTGGTGGATGACTGTGTGAAGTTTGTTGAGCGTGAGATTCGCAGAGGGAATCATTATGATGCGATCATTATGGATCCGCCTTCTTATGGACGTGGACCGAAGGGGGAGATCTGGAAGATTGAGGATTGTATCCATGACCTGATTAAGCTGTGTACAAAGATTCTCAGCGATGAGCCTTTGTTTTTCCTGATAAATTCTTATACAACAGGTTTGGCACCGGCAGTTCTTACTTATATGCTTTCTACTGAGCTTAAGAAGTTCGGCGGGTATGTGGATTCTCAGGAAATCGGGCTTCCGGTAAGTTCTAACGGGCTGGTTCTGCCTTGTGGTGCTTCTGGAAGATGGGAGGCGTAAGTTTGTTTCCTTTTGTTTGTTATTGACGGAAATCTGCTTTTTAGCTGAATCAGTTAAGTCTCCTGCAGATATTGTGAAAAGCAATTTCACATGAGTTCAATTTGAACTGTTTGGCGAGATGGGAGGAAACGTGATTATGAAGGAACTTAATTTAAAACATGAAGCCAAACGTTACGGCTGTGCGGTTCTGGCTGCAACGATCATGGCGTTGAATATTAAGACATTTGTTCGTGCAGGCGGTCTTTTTCCGGGAGGATTTACAGGACTTACTCTGCTGCTCCAGAACATTTTTCAGACATTTATGGGGATTGCAGTTCCGTATACGCTGATTAATGTACTGCTGAATTCTATTCCTGTATTTATTGGTCTGAAATTTATCGGAAAGAAATTTACCATCAGTTCTGTCTGTGTGATCGTGCTTTCCGGTCTGCTTACGGATATAATTCCCAGTCAGCCGATTACTTATGACACATTGTTGATCAGTATCTTTGGTGGTCTGATCAATGGCTTCTGCATCAGTCTATGTCTGATCGGTAATACCAGTACAGGTGGAACGGATTTTATTGCGATTTATTTTTCCGAGAAAAATGGCAGGGATATCTGGAATTATATCCTGTGTGGAAATGCAGTGATCCTGACAGTGGCAGGTTTGCTTTTTGGATGGGACAGGGCACTTTACTCTATTATCTTTCAGTTTACCTCTACTCAGGTGATTCAGATGCTGCATCAGAGATATAAGAAGCATACGCTGTTCATTATCACGAAGGAGCCGTATCAGATTTATGAGGAGATTTTCAAACTTACCAATCATACGGCGACACGTTTTGAAGGTACCGGATGTTACACAGACGAGAAGACCAGTATGATCTATTCTGTAGTCTCTACAGAAGAAGCGAAATATCTGGTAAAGAAGGTACATGAGATCGATCCGAAGGCTTTTGTAAATATTATCAAAACCGATTACATAAACGGAAGATTTTACCAGAAAACAGATTATTAATTACTTGTATTCCCTTTCTGTGAGCGTATAATACAGGATATAAGGAATCTGTTCGTTCATGGAGTTTGTACTTAAAATTGGATGAACAGTAACCGGCACACAAGGAGGGTGATATATATGGGTAATGCAACAGAAAGCACACTTCCTCACGGCAATACCTCAGGCTATGACCGCAAAGCCTGCAGGACATGCGCCTGTTCCACCTGTTATGAGCAGGAGTTCTGCGACAGATGCAGTTCCTGTCAGAATCAGTCACGGAAATTAAACAGGTGCAATGCTTACGAGGGGGCATATAACTATTAACCTCAACATATCCCTATCTGCTGCAAAATAATAAACAGTGGATGGGGATTTCTTTATAAAAAACAGTTATTATATTATAAGTATAAGCAATGTTTTTCTATAGCAAGCCTCTTAATCAATATGCATTATTTACGAGGGTTGCTATAAGTTTACAGATTCATAAGATGTATCTGATATAATAATTCTGTTACTTACTGATATAAACTTTCCGTAAGTTCTTTTGCTGATGAACTTTGCTATAGAATTTTTTTGGGGATGGCAGAATGTTGAATGGTTACAAAAGAACAATTATTTACAGGAGAAGAAAAAATATGATCGTATATCACTATTGCAGTTTAGAATCATTGAATTCTATTTTGAAAAATCGTTCCCTCCGTCTGACAAATATCCTGAAATCCAATGATTCCATGGAGATCAGCTGGATCTGCAGGTATTATGACGCAGAATTTAAAAGAGCTTATGAAAATGCTTCAGATTTATTCAGATCAAAGATTTCATCAGAGAGATTGATGGGATATGTGAAACTGTTTACAGATGAATTTTTCAATGAAAATCATGCAGACTTCAGATATTATGTAACCTGTTTTTCGTATCAGAATGATCTGCTCAGTCAGTGGCGGGGATATGCGGATGACGGTCGCGGAGCTGCCATCGGATTTGACCTGGATGTATTAAAAGAAGTTGTAACAGTTTCTCCGGAGATTTCAAAGCCGTCAATTGTGTCATTACATAAGATCAGTTATTCTGAAGCAGAGCAGAGAGAAGTTGTACATCAGATAGTGCATGAATTGGTTGATGAAATCGAGAAGATATTACAGAAAGAAGAACAATGTCGGGAAAGCATTGAGGAGAAGCAGGATTATGAAATAGAAGTACTGGATAAAGTCATGAACTGTTTTGAGAAAAAGTTTTTGAAATTATTTCAGGAATCTGTTTACATGAAAAATCCGTTTTTCAGAGAGGAAAGCGAAATCCGATTGTGCGAGTTTTCGCCGAAACAGTTTCTGATGGGAAGAGAAGTTGAACTTTCTCTCGGTGCACGTTTATATAACTATTCCTACTATGTAAAAGAAAGTCAGCTGATATCATATGTGGATTTTGATTTTTCAGATTGCCTTGACCAGCTGATAAAGGAACTCGTTATAGGGCCAAAGTGTCTGATGTCAGAGAGAGACATGGAATATTATCTGACAACGCTCGGTCTGTCGAATTGTCGGGTAAAGAAATCGCAGGGGACATATCGGTAATATATTTATAGCAATTCCCTTATATGGGCATATCAGACATCATGGAAAGGCAGATGAAAGACATGAAAAGAAAATTACCATTCAGAAAAGTGGCGGTATTTCTGATACTGGCATTATTTCTGACAGCAGGCATCAGTATGCGTGCAGTTACCGTAAATGCAGCTACATATGTGAAACAGGACAGAACCTCCGTCAGCATCACATCGAAGAAAACGGGATGGCAGAAAATAAACGGAGATTACTATTTTTATAATTCAAAGGGGCGTCTGATCTGCGGTTCTTTTAAGTATAAAGGTTATTATTACTACAGTATTGCCAACGGCAAACGTTTCACCGGGTGGATGAAGCGTTCCGGTAATAAATACTATTACAATCGCAAAAATGGTGCCATGTTCCGCAATCGCTGGGCAACAGGTGATAAATATACCTATTATTTCAATGAATCCGGCGTGGCAATTGCCAGGCAGTGGCTTACTCAGGATGGAAAAAAATACTATTTCCTCAGCAATTCCACCATGGCAAAGGGCTGGCAGAAGATAGGAAAATATTATTACTATTTCAGCAAGAAAACAGGAGTGATGGCAAAAAATACCTGGATAGGTAAATATTATGTAAACAGCAAAGGGCAGCGTGTAAAATCTTCAGATACTAAACCGACAAATACTAAACCAACAGTTACTCAAAGCGGCAATACTTACGAATACAAAAGCAGCACTCTTAATATTAAACTTAAACGCAAATCAGTCCATGGAATTTCCTACTGGGTAGCGCATATAAAGACATCCAATGCCAAACAGTTGAAATCCGCCCTCTCCAACGGAACTTATGGCGGATCCCGACAGACAACTTCTGATGCAGTATCCTCAAATGGAGGCATTATCGGAGTAAACGGCAGTGCTTTCGACTATGGTACAGGAAAACCATCCCCCCTTGGCATGTGCATCAAAAACGGGATTATCTATGGTGATTACATGACCAGTTATTCAGTCATGGCAGTAAAGAAAGACGGAACCATCTATACTCCGGCACAGGGACTTATGGGAAAAAATCTTCTTGCAGCCGGTGTAAAAGATACATATAATTTTGGTCCGATTCTTATTAAAGATGGCGAAGCCCAGCTTCCATGGGCTGAAACAGAAAAATATTATCCACGTACAGCGGTAGGAATGGTAAAGCCCAACGATTATGTACTCCTTGTAACAGATACCGGCAGCTATAATGGTCTTAATCACTGGGATATGGTGAATATTTTCAAATCCTACGGCTGTACTTATGCTTACAACCTGGATGGAGGCGGTTCTGCAACCCTGTACTTTAATGGAAAAGTAATGAATAAACTTATCGGCAATACTCAGCGTCCATGCGCAGACTTCCTTTATTTCACCCGATAATCCTTTTCCAGATAAGAATCCCGTCTGCTTGCACATGCTGCCAAAGCCCAGCACACAAGAATCAGCAGCCCAATCCCCATAGCCAGCACAGCAAGCAGGATTACGATAATTGCGTGGATAAACATAGACATGGATGACCTCCTTTCACAGTCATTCGGTTATGAACTGAGCAGCGAAGCAGATGATTTTATCCGCCTGACTTGTCTCATTCACTGACTTGGATAAAAATGGATGTTGTATAAGGAGTAATAAAAAGATATCAGGATGACCTGACAAGAACAATTAAGACAGTTAAAAGATTTGTTAACTGATTTAAATATACGCTGTCACACTCAAAAAAGCAAGCCGAAACTTTCGAGGGATTTCGACTTGCTTTTTGGCTAATTATTTACGAGGCTTGTTATAAGTATCAGAGAAAGATGTTACGGCAATCCGGAATGAATTTGGGTTACGTTACTGAGAACAGAGGGAACAGTAACGATTGTTTTGGTAAAATATTAACAATTCCATAAAAACACTTGACAACCCTACTTTACCATACTAAAATGTAAAAAGCAAAAAAACTGTTGCCGTAGGAAAAACAAATGATTGCCCTATACGGAAAAAGGGACATCCTTCCATGGCAGAACAAGGAGGAATATTATGAAAAAATACAGCGACATGAGCAAAGAAGAACTGCTTACACTCAAAGCACAGCTGGATAAAGAATACGCAGATATCAAAGCAAAGGGCTTAGCTCTCGATATGTCACGTGGAAAACCGTCAGCAGACCAGCTCGATCTCTCAATGGGATTAATGAACGTATTAAGCAGCGATTCAGACCTCAAGTGCGAAACAGGAGTAGACTGCCGTAACTACGGTGTTATCGACGGAATCCCGGAAGCTAAACGCCTCCTTGGAGAAATGTCCGAAGTAGATCCGGATCACATCATCATCTATGGAAACTCAAGCTTAAACGTTATGTTTGACAGCATTGCACGTTCTATGACACAGGGTGTAATGGGAAATACCCCATGGTGCAAACTTGATAAGGTAAAATTCCTCTGTCCTGTACCGGGATATGACCGCCATTTCAAGATCACAGAATTTTTCGGAATCGAAATGATCAACGTGCCAATGACACCACAGGGACCGGACATGGATATGGTAGAGAAGCTTGTCAGTGAAGACGCATCCATCAAAGGAATCTGGTGTGTGCCGAAATACTCCAACCCACAGGGATATACTTATTCAGCAGAAACAGTAGAGCGCTTTGCGCATCTGAAACCGGCAGCACCTGATTTCCGTATCTACTGGGATAACGCATACAGCATTCATCATCTCTATGATGACAATCAGGACTTCCTTGTAGAAATCCTTGAAGCATGTGCAAAAGCAGGAAATCCTGATCTTGTATATAAATTTACATCAACATCAAAAGTCAGCTTCCCGGGTTCCGGTATTGCAGCAGTTGCAGCTTCCAAAGCAAACCTGGAAGATTTCCGCAGCTACATGCAGATCCAGACAATCGGACATGACAAATTAAACCAGTTACGTCATGTAAAATTCTTCAAAAATATCGACGGTCTTCATGAACACATGAGAAAACATGCGGCAATTCTCCGTCCGAAATTTGAAATGGTCCTTAACACACTGGACAGAGAACTTGGCGGTCTTGGAATCGGCGAGTGGACAAAACCACATGGTGGATACTTCATTTCCTTTGATTCAATGGAAGGATGTGCAAAAGCTATTGTTGCCAAGGCAAAAGAAGCAGGTGTTGTACTTACAGGAGCAGGCGCAACTTATCCATATGGAAAAGATCCGAAAGACTCCAATATCCGTATTGCGCCAAGCTTCCCGACTCCTGAGGATCTTGGAAAAGCAGCAGAAGTGTTCGTACTCTGTGTTAAACTTACAAGTGTAGAGAAACTACTGGCTACTGTTCGCTGATAATATCCCGCGAGGTGTTTTTTGTGAGCGAAGATCACAGAAAACCCGAGACATACCGCGCGAATTTATGCAATTAGCATAAATTCTGTGCATCGCGAAGCGTGTTACTGTGAACGGAGTGAACAGTAACACTACTGGAAAACGCATAAAAGAGAATAATCGTATTTACTTTCTGGATAAATAATGTGATAATAAAACTGCCCGGCATAATTTCTTGCCGGGCGGTTGCTGTTTATAAAAAAGAAAGGAGAGGATGTCGTGAGCAGCAGAAAGAAAATCATGATCACCCTGATCATAATCTTGCTCCTGCTGACTGCCGGAGTATATGGATATGGTGTATACTATTTCACAGAGCATTTCTTACCGGGATCAATGGTAAACGGATTCAACTGTTCCTATATGACAGTATCCCAGTCAGAAGAATTGCTTACGCAGAAGGTGGGAGCATATGTTCTTACTATTGACACCAGAAATAACGGACAGGAAAGTATCACAGCAAAACAGGCGGGACTTTCCTATGACTCAGATGGAAGTGTTGATAAACTGATCAGAAATCAGGATCGTTTTACATGGTTTCTTGCTTTTAACCAGCACAGGAATTATGAGGTGTCCTCCTCCATTAAATATGATGAGCAGAAGACAGAGGCTGCCATTTCCGAACTGAAATGTATGCAACAGGAGAATATGACAGAGCCTTCGGATGCTCATATAGAAGAGAAAGATGATAAGTTTGTAATTGTTCCTGAGCAGGAGGGAACTGCACTGAAACCAGAAAAAACAAGTCAGGATATTATAGATGCTCTTGTCACAGGACGAACGCCGGTTGATCTGGAAGCAGATGGATGCTACAAAGAACCGAAAGTTTATCAGAGTGATGAAACTCTGATGAAGAATTGTGAACTGATAAACAAACTTACGGATGTAGTGATAACCTATGATTTTGACGATTGCACAGAGACAGTAGACAGAGATATGATCAAAAACTGGCTCACAACAGATGAAAACGGTCTTTATACACTTGACAAAAAACAGATAGAAGCATATATCAGTGAACTGGCGGCTAAATATGATACGGTTGGAACAGAGAGAACATTTAATACATATGATGGTCGTGAGATTACTGTCAGCGGAGGGAATTATGGCTGGCAGATCGATCAGAAAGCGGAGCTGAAAGAACTTACAGAACTGATAAAAAACGGAGAAACCCAGGTCAGAGAACCTGTTTATTCCCATGAAGGTCTGGTCAGGAAAACAAATGATATCGGATATACGTATATAGAGATTGACCTGACGGCCCAGAGAATGGTATTCTATAAAGATGGAACGCCGACTGCGGATGCGCAGATCGTATCCGGAAATCCATTCGTGCCCAACTGTGCAACTCCTGTGGGATGTTATACAACAGGTGAAATGAAGAGCGGATGTACAGTGAACGGAGAGGACTATCCTTCTGCTGTAAATTACTGGATCCCATTCGATGGAAATCTGGGGATCAGTGATGCTCCATGGAGAATGGATTTCGGAGGACAGCTTTATGAATTTGAAGGCACACATGGAAGCATCTGTGCACCATCCGATCAGGTGCAGATCATTTTCAGCAATGTTGAGAAGAACACACCGATTGTTATTTATGAATAAAGGAGAAAAATGATGAAGATTGTAGTATTAGCGGGGGGAACAAGTACAGAACGTACTGTCTCCATTACATCAGGAACAGGAATATGTAAGGCATTACGACAGAAAGGACATCAGGCGATTCTTGTGGATATTTTTTGCGGCATTGAGAATGTGGACCGGGAGAATCCGTTTCCGTCAGAGTATGATGTGGACGCAGCATCAGAATATATGTCAGCATTTAACGACAGGATTGAACAGATGAAAAAAGAGAGAAGAAGCTTCTTCGGACCAAACGTGCTGAAACTCTGTGAGGCGGCTGACATTGTTTTCCTGGGACTTCATGGTGCGAACGGAGAAGATGGAAAAGTACAGGCAACATTTGACCTGATGGGAATTAAATATACAGGAACCGGATATTTAAGCAGTGCCCTGGCAATGGATAAGGGAATCACCAAGCAGATGTTCCTGATGAATAATGTACCAACACCGCGGGGAGTGTCTATGGTAAAAGAAGAAATGACCACAGATCTGAAAGCACTTGGAATGGAATTTCCTGTAGTTGTAAAAACCTGCTGTGGCGGTTCCAGTGTAGGTGTTTATATTGTGAATGATCAGGCCGAATATGAGCAGGCTCTCAAAGACGCTTATTCTTATGAAAATGAAGTCGTGGTCGAAGAATATATAAAAGGACGTGAATTTTCAGTAGCGGTTGTGGACGGAAAAGCTTATCCGATCATCGAAATTGCTCCGCTTCAGGGATTCTATGATTATAAGAATAAATATCAGGCCGGCTCTACGATTGAGACCTGTCCTGCCGAAATTTCACCGGAACTCACAGAGAAAATGCAGCATTATGCGGAAGCAGGAGCCAAAGCTCTGTTTATGGAAGGATACTGCCGTCTTGATTTCATGATGAAGGAGAATGGAGATATGTATTGTCTGGAAGCAAATACTCTTCCCGGAATGACACCAACCAGTCTGATTCCGCAGGAGGCAAAAGTTCTGGGAATCGACTATCCGACTTTATGTGAGAAACTGATTGAAGTTTCCATGAAAAAATATCCGACGCAGGATTTCACACTATAGAGCGTGTCTGCAGTAATTTATAGAATTGTTATAGATGCATTATTAAGAGAATTGCTATAACAGGAAAGAAGATATAAAAAATATTATGAAAAACTTAACTCTTGAAAATATCGCCCGCGTATGCGGCGGTACTTATTATGGTCCGGCTGATAAATTACAGGAAGAAGTAATGTCTGTTATTACAGACAGCAGAAAAGCAGAAGAAGGATGTCTGTTTGTACCTATTGTGGGGGAACGTGTAGATGCCCATAAATTTATCCCACAGGTAATGGAGGCAGGGGCACTGGCAACCTTGTCGGAACGGGTGCTTGATAACGCTGATTTTCCTTATATCGCAGTAGAATCTTCTCTTCAGGCAGTGAAAGATATTGCAGAGTTTTATTTAAAGCAGCTTCAGATCCCGGTTGTGGGAATTACAGGAAGTGTTGGTAAGACAAGTACAAAAGAAGTGATCGCATCTGTTCTGAACCAGAAATACCATACTCTGAAAACACAGGGCAACTTTAACAATGAACTTGGTCTGCCTCTCACAGTTTTCCGTCTGCGTGATGGAGATGAAATTGCAGTTCTGGAAATGGGGATCAGTGATTTCGGTGAGATGACCAGACTTGCGCAGATTGCAAGACCGGACACCTGCGTGATCACGAATATCGGTACCTGCCATCTGGAGAATCTGGGAGACAGAAATGGTGTTCTGAAAGCAAAGACAGAGATTTTTAAATTCCTCAGACCGGAGGGACATATTGTATTAAATGGCGATGATGATAAGCTTATCACAGTAAAAGAATATGAAAAGATAAAACCTGTATTTTTCGGAATGAGTAATGAATGTCAGGTTTACGGTGATAAGATTGTAAGCAGAGGTTTAAAGGGAATGACCTGCACCATTCATCTGGGGGATACTGCATTTACAGTTGATATCCCGATGCCGGGGCGCCATATGGTATATAATGCGCTGGCAGCAGCTGCAGTTGGAAATATTTATGGACTTACAACTGAGCAGATTAAAGCCGGAATCGAAAGCCTGGAGCCGATCAGCGGTCGTTTCAGAATGATCGAAACAGATAAATTTCTGATCGTAGATGACTGTTATAATGCAAATCCCATGTCCATGAAAGCCTCTCTGGATGTTCTGCAGGATGGTGCAGGACGCAGAATAGCAGTCCTTGGCGATATGGGTGAACTTGGAGAGAATGAAGTTCAGCTTCATGAGGAGGTAGGAGAGCATGCCGGAAAATGTGATATTGATGTTCTTATCTGTACAGGTAAACTGTGCAGAAATATGGCAGAGAGAGCACAGCGGACAAATCCGGACCTGAAAGTAATCTATGAGCCGGACAGAGAAAGTCTGCTGGAGCATCTGGAAGGTTATGTACAGGATGGTGACACTATTCTTGTGAAAGCTTCCCATTTTATGAAGTTTGAAGAGGTAGTTACGAAACTGGAAAATATGTAAACACTTTTGTCTTTTTATGAGAGAATTTGATGAGCGATTTTAGTTCCATGATACCGGAAACAGCAGTATAATAATCCTGTCAGTTTATGAGCAGGCAGCGAAGCAGATAGTCTTATCTGTTCAAGTGAGGAGGATGTTATGCTGGAGAAAGTTATGGAACTGCATTTCCTGCTGTATGCCATGATGTTAATGGGCGGACTGGGAGCACTGGGGATGCTGACCACACATCTTACCTACCGAAGAATGATCAGAAAAAATACAGAGGTTAAATCAAATCTCAAAGAGAAATGGACAAATCTTTGGAAAACAAGAGACAGGCTGTTGAACCGTATGAACCGGTTTGTCTGGTATCCGTCACTTTTCTGTATTGCTTTTCTTGGACTGGCTTTTTTTCTGTATTCCAAAGATGCACGATGGGACGGAATGCCGCTGGCATATCTTTATGTGGCTGCGATTATTCCGACAGCATTGCTTTTGCTGAGACAGGCGCTGGATTTTACATACAGAGAAGAACTTCTGATGAATTCTTTTTCTGATTATGTGGAACATGCCCGCACATGGGTAGAAGAAGTGCCGGTGCCGGAGAAGGCTGACGAAGCTGTAAAAGAGGAAATCGTTGAACATATTGCGGACAGTATCCGTCAGACTGCAGCAGCAGGAAGCCATTTCAGCGGAATGCTTACACCCGAGGAAGATGAGATTATGAGAGAAATCATAAGAGAATTTATGAAATAAAGACATGAAAATTCACTGCAAATGAGATACACAGGATCAGAAACAATATGGCAATGTAAAGTTTCTGATCCTGTACACATTTTAAGATAGAATAATTTATTATTCGTCATCCTCTTCAATTACCTGGATCTCCAGATAATCAAAATCAATCTGCTCTATAAAATTATCCTGATAAAATCTGGTTTTTCCATGTTTCTTAAAATGTCTGACTGTAGATTCCAGCCAGATTGGGTTTCCCAGATCCATTTCATAACAGATACTTTCCAGACCACGAAAAATCTTGTGGGTCCGCGTATCTTCGGAGTCATCGCAGATTACAGTATCTTTCAGTAAATGATTATCTTTCCATATTTTTCCCCATAAACGGAACATATCGGTAATACCTCCCTGTCAGAACTGCCACAGGCGGCAGAAATCTCATTTTCTAAGTGATTCCCAGTATAGCGGATTTTGGTAGGAAAGTAAAGAAAGTAAAAAAAATGCTACTGCTTGTAGTAACTAAAATACTTATAGTCTTAGGCTTGATTATTCCGGTGGAATATTCTATAATAAAACCTAAATTTCCATAAATTAGCGTGTCAAAGTGCCGGTTCAGGAGAAAATCAGTTTTCATCTGGAAATTTGAAGACTGGTGTGGATAAGGTGAGTTCCATAACTGCATTTGTGATATGCAAAAAAACAGAATGGAGGAGACATTATGAAATTATACGATACCGGTGTGTATTTGCTGAATGGTCAGAAGATTGTTCCGGAGAGTCAGGCAGATTTTCCTGTTTCCAAAGAGGAAGCTGCAAAGAGTACAATTGCCTATTCAATTCTGAAAGCACACAATACTTCCGGAAATATGGAGAAACTTCAGATTAAATTTGATAAACTGACTTCTCATGATATCACTTTTGTCGGAATTATCCAGACTGCACGTGCTTCAGGCCTTGAGAAATTTCCGGTGCCATATGTACTGACAAACTGCCATAATTCACTCTGTGCAGTAGGCGGAACTATTAATGAAGATGATCATATGTTTGGACTTACCTGTGCCAAGAAATATGGCGGCGTATATGTACCGCCCCATCAGGCGGTTATCCATCAGTTTGCAAGAGAAATGCTTGCAGCAGGCGGTAAAATGATCCTCGGTTCAGACAGCCATACACGATATGGCGCACTGGGAACCATGGCAATGGGTGAGGGCGGACCGGAGCTTGTAAAGCAGCTTCTTTCCCAGACTTATGATATCAATATGCCAGGCGTCGTTGCCATTTATCTTACCGGTTCTCCTCGTCCGGGCGTAGGTCCTCAGGACGTTGCGCTTGCGATTATCGGCAAGGTTTTTGCAAACGGATATGTGAAGAATAAAGTTATGGAATTTGTAGGACCCGGTGTTGCAAATTTAAGTGCCGATTTCCGAATTGGCGTAGATGTAATGACAACAGAGACCACCTGTCTTTCCTCTATCTGGCAGACAGATGAGAAGATTCAGGAATTCTATGAGATCCATGGCAGAAGTGAAGATTACAAAGAACTGAAACCAGGTGAAACAGCATACTATGATGGCTGTGTAGAGATTGATCTGAGTGAGATCAGACCAATGATCGCTATGCCATTCCATCCAAGCAATACATATACAATTGATGAACTGAAAGCAAATCTGGATGATATTCTGGCAGATGTTGAGAAAAAAGCACAGATCAGCCTTGATGGAAAAGTTCCATATACATTAAGAGACAAAGTAATTGATGGTAAACTTTATGTAGAACAGGGAATCATCGCAGGATGTGCAGGTGGTGGATTTGAAAATATCTGTGCAGCAGCTGATATCCTTAAAGGCAAGAGCATTGGTGCAGATGCCTTCACATTGAGTGTATATCCGGCAAGTACTCCGATTTATATGGAACTGGCTAAGAATGGCGTTCTGGCAGGACTTCTTGAAACGGGAGCTGTTGTGAAGACTGCTTTTTGCGGACCTTGCTTTGGTGCAGGGGATACTCCTGCAAATAATGCATTCAGTATCCGTCATACGACCAGAAACTTCCCGAACCGCGAAGGTTCCAAAATCCAGAATGGCCAGATTTCTTCTGTTGCACTTATGGACGCACGTTCTATTGCGGCAACTGCAGCAAACAAAGGTTTTCTGACTTCAGCAGAGGATTATACTGGTGGTTATACAGGGCAGAAATATTTCTTTGATAAGACAATTTATGACAATCGTGTATTTGACAGCAAGGGTATAGCTGATCCGGGTGTAGAGATCCAGTTTGGTCCGAATATTAAGGACTGGCCGGAGATGGCTGCACTTCCGGAGAATCTGATCGTGAAGGTTGTTTCTGAGATCCATGATCCGGTTACTACAACAGATGAACTGATCCCGTCTGGTGAGACATCTTCTTATCGTTCCAATCCACTTGGACTGGCTGAGTTTACACTTTCCAGAAAAGATCCTGCTTATGTAGGACGTGCGAAAGAAGTTCAGAAAGCTCAGAAGGCTATTCAGGAAGGAAAATGTCCGGTTGAGGCATTACCGGAGATGAAACCTGTAATGGATGTGATCAAAAAGGATTATCCGAATGTAAGCAAGGAAAATCTTGGTGTGGGAAGTACGATCTTTGCAGTGAAACCAGGTGATGGTTCTGCGCGTGAGCAGGCTGCTTCCTGTCAGAAAGTGCTTGGCGGATGGGCAAATATCGCCAATGAGTATGCGACAAAGAGGTACCGTTCCAATCTGATCAACTGGGGTATGCTTCCATTCCTGATTAAAGAAGGGGAGCTTCCGTTTGCAAACGGAGATTATCTGTTCTTCCCACAGATTCGTAAGGCAGTGGAAGAAAAGGATGATGTGATCCGGGGATATGTTGTCGGTGCTGAGGGACTGAAGGAGTTTGAAGTGGCTCTTGGGGAGCTTACGGATGATGAGCGTGAGATTATCCTTAAGGGATGCCTGATTAATTATAATCGAAAATAGGAAGTGATGAAGATGCAGCTATCCTCTCTTTTGGTTGGGAGTAGCTGCATCTTTATTGTTTATGAAATTATGAGAATTGCGGGAACTGCTTTGCAGCGGAGCGATTCGTGGATATAATAGAGCCCCGGGCAGCAACGTACTGCATCGAAGAAAGTGAAATAGTCTGAAAATTATAAAATAAATAAAAATATTATAAAATTAGTGCAAATAAGACAAAGATAAATAGAAAATATTGAAATAAAATGCAAAAATGTATTGACAAATAATAACAAGAGTGTTATTATAACACCATCAAAAGAAACAAGGAAACGAATTAAACAATCAAAGAAATTCATTCAATTCATAGCATATATAAATGTTCCAATGAAAAGGATGAAAATAAAAGAAAGGTTCGGGTGATTCCATTGGGAAAGAATTTATAACTTCATCAATATAAGAGTGACGGGTATCGCATTTCCTGCAAGAAAGACCTGATACGGAGATTATAAAAGAATATTTTCCTTATATAATATAAGAGCATACGCACAGTCTGATTAATAAGGAAGGAATGTATCAAAGGTATTATAGAAGCGATAACTTATATTGAATATCTGTTGCAGACCTGATACAGGGATTTTGGTAAATGTGTAAAGAAATATTTACCGGAAGAGCATAACCCTTATCTCAGTAGTTAGCCTGAAAGCAGAGGTTCAGGTAACAGATAAACTGAAGGTAAGAACGATGTTTTGAGAGGCATATAGAAGTTTAAGTATATGGTTTGAAATCCTGCATCAGAAGAATATCCGGTATATAAAATTACAGGATATTGAGAGAAATATTAAGGTACTTTTTCAGTGATACTTTACATAATTCAGAACATCTGCCATTAATGTTCGATAAATATGAAAAGCACATAAGGAAATTAAACAGTTGTGAATTTAAGAAGTTAGGTTTATGATTGCTTAGCACGAAAAATAATGAAAAAGTGTATCCGATATTTCATAAATGAAAACAAATTATAATACGTGAAATTATAATTTAAAATCTATAAAACTTTCTAAGTAAGTTCCGATGAACTGAATAACTGATATCATAAAAGCATAAAAGCAGGAATGAATCAGATTATAAACAGTACATATGGATTATGAGCAGGAAACAGAATAGGAATTTTAAATAAACATAGAAAAATTTAATAGTGAACTTATAAAGTAGTTTGTAAATAACATATTATTTTATTATAGAAAGAATACTAAGAGGAAAATAAATTGAATAACGAAGAACATTGAAGCGGTCATCATTTTTGAAATCAGGAAAAGTAAAAAGTGATGACCGTTTTCAAATTGTATTCATATATATTCGTTTATTGCGTGAAATGGAATTTTAGGATATACTCTCCATGAAAAGGAGAGTTTTTTTATGTGGATAAAAGATATCAGAGATTATATTTTATATGAAGATAAAGATATTCTGGTCTGTCACAAACCGGCAGGGCTTGCAGTTCAGAATGCGCGGGTTGGCAGTATGGATATGGAGAGCCTCTTGAAGAATTATATTGCTCAGAAGGTGCCGGGTAAGATGCCGTATCTGGGTATTATCCATCGTCTGGATCAGCCGGTGGAGGGGGTTCTTGTATTTGCCCTGAATCCGAAGGCAGCAGCAGATCTCAGCAGACAGATGACAGCGGGAAAAATAAAGAAGACTTATCTTGCAGTTACAGAAGGAACAGTGAAAGTGAAGAGTGCAAAACTGGTGGACTGGCTGAAGAAGGATGGCAGAACCAACAGCTCTGCAGTGGTTGAGGGAGGAACTTCCGGAGCAAAAAAGGCGATCTTGTCTTATGAAGTTCTGGAAACCTGGAAAAATAAGGAAGATGCACAGGATTGTGGCGAAAGAAATCTGATTCGGATTGATCTGGATACAGGCAGGCATCATCAGATTCGTGTGCAGATGGCGCATGCCGGAATGCCTTTGGTTGGTGACAGAAAGTATAATCCCGGTCAGAATAGTCAGGAACCGCTGGCTCTCTGTTCTGCAAAACTGGGATTTCAGCATCCGGTGACAAAGAAACAGTTGGAGTTTCAGGTGCAGCCTGCAGGTATGGCATTCAAAAGACATTGACATAGCGCAATTTTTGATGTATAAAAGTGAAAAATGTGTAAAATCTCTGGACGAATTTCGTAAAGTGTGTATAATGTAGAAAGTAATATGCAGTTATAAGGTTTATAGCAATTCTCGTAAATAATGCATTTAAGAGGATCGCTACAGGTAATTGTTCGATGTTAATTATTCTGTGAGAGTACTGGGCAGATATCGATTTTTTAGTTGACAGAAATTATACATTATTTTATGAAATTGCTGTAATGTGCAGTATAGCACTGAAAGGAAGAGGAAATTAAAATGAAAAGAGCGGCGGCAGCAGCGATAAGTTTAATGACAGGACTGGCAATGCTGACAGGATGCAGCAGAGCGGAGGTGGAAGAGACAATCCAGCCGTTGGTGGCAGACGCTATCGAAGAATCCGATTCAGAGGCAGAAGCGGTGAAGGAAGAGGATGAGAGTCCGCTGATTCCGGAGATTGATACAGATATAAAAATCCATGCCGGTTCAAGGATCGCAGTGGTAAGCAAATGTGTCAAGGGCGAATACTGGAAGATGGTTAAGAAAGGCATGGAAGATGCGGTAAAGGAAATTAATAAAGCATATGGTTATAAAAAAGATGACCAGATTACCATGACTTTTGAAGGCCCTGATAATGAAGAGGATGTAGAAACTCAGATTAATACAATAGATGCTGTTATTGCAGAGAATCCGGATGTTCTTTGTATTTCGGCAAGTGACATGGATTCCTGTGAGGCACAGCTTGAAGCTGCAAAGGAAAATAGAATTCCGGTTATAGCATTTGATTCTAATGTAGCCGAGAAGAAACTGGTGAAGGCATATCGGGGAACCGATAATGTGCAGGTAGGAAAGATGGCTGCTTATCAGCTTGGCAGTGCACTCGGAAAGATGGGAAAGGTTGCGGTTTTTTCCGCACAGCAGAAGACAAAGAGTGTTCAGGATCGTGTAGAAGGATTCATGAATAATATCGGGAAGTACGGAGACATTGAAGTTGTGGAAACTATTTATTCTGATCAGGTAGATGATATGGAGGCTTCCATGAAGGAAGTTCTGGAAAAATATCCCACACTGGATGGTGTATTCTGCACCAATGCAGATATTACAGAGATGTATCTGAATCTGGAGAAGAGTGATGAGCATGATGCACCGGCTCTGGTAGGGGTTGATGCAACTACTAAGCAGCAGGAAGCAATCCGTAATGGAGAAGAGATTGGCTGTGTTTCCCAGCAGCCTTATGCTATGGGATACCAGACGATCTGGGCAGCAGTTGAAACAACAGCACCGAAGAAATCTGTTGTGATCGAGAAAAATGTACTGAGCAATCCGGCATGGATCGATGCAGACTGTCTGGATGATCCGGACTACAGTGGATATTTATATACAGAATAAGAATTAAAGATAAACGCTCCGGGAGGATGTACAGGGTCTCAAATGCATTAATTAAGAGGATTTTCTATAAGAGGAATGTGTCTGCTGGGACAGACCGGTAATACAGAACTTATATATAAAGCAGAATTATATACGAAAGAAGAAGCATGAAAACAGTGATGAGTTGTTTTCGTGCTTTTTTTGTGTTATAGAATATTACTCCGTAATGTTCTATGACACAAAAAAGCTCTCCGGGCAGGCTCCTTGTTTATATCTCTTCTTCTTTGAAATAAAAATATAAACAAATCAGAAGCTTTGACTGTATAAAAAGATTTATATTGATGATATAATCACATACACGATATAAAAATAACAAAAAAATATTGGATGGATGAAAAATATTTGATAAAATTATCTAATGAGATTGTAATTTTAAAGGATATATGGTAAAATTTGACTATAAATTCTTGAAAATATATAAAAAAATTAGACAAAAAGGAGAAGAGGATGAAACAATGGTCAGAGATCATCAGAAATGTCACCATGTTGTCGCAGCTTGGACTGTCTCTCATAACCCCTGTCCTGATATGTCTGGCAGTATGCTGGCTGATTGTTTCTAAGACCGGAGCTGGCGGATGGGTATATATCCCCGGTTTTTTCTTTGGTCTTGGAGGTTCCGGGACAGTGGCATATAAATTTTATCTTTCTATTAACAAACAGCAGAAGAAAGAGAACAAAAAGAAGAAAAATAAAGTATCGTTTAACAAACACCTGTAATGATACAGAAACGAAAGGGAGATTTATATGAGTATTATGGATAATGTTCAGCCTGCCGTAAAGAAGGAAACCGGGAAGGTAGCTGCCATCACCGGAATCGGGCTGATTTTGATGTGGATCGTGTTTGGAGTGCTGCATGCTTTCATGCCACAGAAGATACCGTTTGATTATACGGTGTTTCTTGGAGGGGCAGTGGGAGGATGTGTGGCAGTCCTTAATTTCTTTTTTATGGGACTTGCAGTGCAGAAAGCAGCTGCAGCAACAGATGAGGACACAGCGAGAATGAGGATCAAAGCAAGTTACTCCCAGAGAATGCTGATCCAGATGTTGTGGGTGATCCTGGCAATCGTGGCACCCTGTTTCCATTTTGTGGCAGGAATCGTTCCTCTTTTATTTCCCGGAACAGGAATTAAAATTGCAGGAATTTTTCATACTAACAAATAGGTATTTCTATATCAAACCGGAACAGTACCGGGAGAGACAGGAGGTGAATAAAGAGTATGGAATTGGATATCAGTGGGGCAAGGATATTCTTTACATTACCCATTAATGTGCCTGTTCTCGGACCATTAAGGATCAGTGAGACAATGGTGGTAAGCTGGATTGTTATGATACTCATAACAGGTTTGTGTATCTGGCTGACACATGATCTGAAAGAAGAGAACATTTCCAAACGTCAGGCTGTGGCAGAGCTCATTGTAGAGAAGGCCAACAGCTTTGTAATCGGAAATATGGGTGAGAAATTCAGATACCTGATACCATTTGTTGCAGCACTTTTTGCAACCAGTGTGGTTTCCAACCTGATCAGTCTGATCGGACTTCGAAGCCCTACAGCAGACCTTTCTACTGAGGCTGCCTGGGCAGTTGTGGTTTTCATTATGATCACAGCACAGAAGATAAAGACCAGCGGATTTGGCGGTTATCTGAAAGGATTTACAACTCCGATCGCAGTTATGACACCGTTTAATATTCTTTCCGAGCTGGCTACACCTGTCAGTATGGCGTGTCGTCATTTCGGAAATATCCTTTCCGGTGTGGTAATCAATGGCCTGATCTATGGGGCACTGGCAGTTGCAAGTTCCGCACTTCTGGGCCTGATCCCGGGGGCACTGGGAGATGTACTGTCAAAGATACCGATTCTCGATGTCGGTGTACCTGCGATAACGTCGGTCTATTTTGACTGGTTCTCAGGAGTTATGCAGGCGTTTATCTTCTGTATGCTGACTGTAATGTATATTGCAAATGCAGCAGAAGAGTAGCAGAAACATGATTTGCCGGAGCAAAACGGCAGCGGTGGGAACCGCAAAGAATGCTGAAATACAGCAGAAAAATTAATACCGCAGCAAAGGGGAAAAGCTGCAGATTATTATTTAACAGGAGGGTTTTAATATGGATTTTCAGTTATTGGCAAAAGGTATCGCATTAGCAGGATGTGCAATTGGAGCAGGATGTGCGCTGATCGCAGGTATCGGACCTGGTATTGGTGAAGGTAACGCAGTAGCAAAGGCGCTGGAGGCAATCGGACGCCAGCCTGAGTGCAAGGGTGATGTTACTTCTACCATGCTTCTTGGATGTGCCATTGCAGAGACAACAGGTATCTACGGTTTCGTAACCGGTCTGTTGCTTATCTTCGTTGCACCTGGTATGTTCATGAACTTCCTGAGCTGATAAAAACAGCTGAGATGCCGGATATCACAGATTAAGAGGCATCTGATATGGAACCTGTGGATAATTCCGGCAACAGCCGGAGAATGATCCGCATAAATACAGACAGGAGGTTACAAACATGCAGGTACAGGAATTAGTTGGAATTGTGCCGTGGAATTTTATAGCGACGATTTGCAACCTTTTTATTCAGGTATATCTGATCAAACGTTTCCTCTTCAAGCCCATCAATGAGATGCTGGAAAAGCGCAAAGCGAAAGCGGATGCCCAGATCCAGGATGCAGTGAAGGCAAAGGAAGAAGCTCAGGCAATGAAGGCAGAATATGAAAAGAATATGCAGGAAGCCAAGAATAGGGCAAATGACATTGTGATGACAGCTCAGAAAACAGCTGCTATCCAGAGTGAAGAGATGCTTAAGGAGGCTTCCAGTCAGGTAACGGCCATGAAAGAGAAGGCAGAGAAAGACATTGCCCAGGAGAAACGTAAGGCAGTCAACGAGATCAAGGGAGAAATCGGCGGTATGGCTGTTGAGATTGCCGGAAAAGTGATCGAGCGCGAAATTAGTGAAGAGGATCATGCAAAACTGATTGATGAGTTTATTGAGAATGTAGGTGAGGCATCATGACAAAAACTGCCAGAGTTTACGGCGGAAGTCTGTATGACCTTGCCGCTGAAGAAAAGCTCGATGGACAGATCATGGAGCAGATGATCGCAGTCAGACAGATTTTCAGGGAAAATCCGGTATATTTGAAATTGCTGGGAGAACCGGCGATTCCTGAAGACGAGAGACTTAAGATGATTGAAGAGGCTTTCGGAGGGCAGGCAGAGAGATATCTGGTGAATTTCCTGAAATTATTGTGTGAACGCAAGATTCTGAGAGAGTTTGCCGGATGCTGCGAAGAGTTTATCAGACGCTACAACAGTGCACATGGAATTGCAGAAGCCGTGGTTACCAGTGCAGTGAAGCTCAGTGATACTCAGATGGAAGCTCTGAAAGCGAAGCTTGAGAAGCTAAGTGGAAAGAAAGTGTATCTGGTTCAGAAAACAGATGCATCCGTTCTTGGCGGACTTCGCGTGGAACTGGAGGGCGTACAGCTTGACGGTACAGTACAGAGCCGTATTTCCGGTATTTCGAAGAAACTGAATGAATTGGTAGTATAAGGAACTGGATTCCGGATTTGAGAATCGTACTGTATGGGTATTTGACATATGGATATGAAAAATCTTTAAATTTCTGAATTCAGACAGCGCAAAATAATAGAATATAAAAGGATGGAATGGAAACATGCAATTAAAACCTGAGGAAATATCCAAGGTCATCCGAAGCCAGATAAAATATTACGAAAATGCCATTCAACAGAACGAGACAGGTACGATCCTTATGGTTGGTGACGGTATTGCCAGAGCCAGCGGACTGGTAAACTGTATGTCAGGAGAGCTTTTGGAATTTGAGGACGGAAGCTTTGGTATGGCACAGAACCTGGAGGAGAACAGTGTCTCCATCGTAATCTTTGGTTCAGATGAGAACATTGGTGAGGGTCAGACCGTAAAGCGTACAGGCAAGGTCGTGTCTGTACCTGTAGGCGACGCCATGGTTGGACGTGTTGTAAATGCACTGGGACAGCCAATTGACGGAGCAGGCCCGATTGATACAAAAGAATTCCGGCCAATCGAGAGCAAGGCACCAGGAATCTGTGAGAGAAGATCTGTATATCAGCCTCTTCAGACCGGTATCAAAGCCATCGACTCTATGATCCCTATCGGACGTGGACAGCGAGAACTGATCATTGGTGACCGTCAGACCGGTAAAACTACAATTGCTACAGATACCATTATTAACCAGAAAGGAAAAGATGTGATCTGTATCTATGTAGCCATTGGACAGAAGCGTTCCACAGTAGCTACATTAGTAGAGAACCTGACCAGAAACGGCGCAATGGATTATACTATCGTTGTGGCAGCTACAGCATCTGAGTCAAGCCCGCTGCAGTATATCGCACCGTATTCCGGATGCGCAATGGGTGAATACTTTATGAATAAGGGAAAAGATGTGCTGATCATCTATGATGATTTAAGTAAGCATGCAGTTGCATATCGTGCACTTTCCCTGCTGATCCGTCGTCCGCCTGGACGTGAGGCATATCCGGGTGATGTTTTCTATCTGCATTCCAGACTTCTGGAACGTGCAGCGAAGCTGGACGATGAACATGGCGGCGGTTCTATGACAGCACTGCCGATTATTGAAACACAGGCAGGTGACGTATCTGCCTATATTCCTACTAACGTTATTTCTATTACAGATGGACAGATTTTCCTGGAGACAGAGTTATTCCATTCAGGAATCATGCCTGCTGTAAACCCGGGTATCTCCGTATCACGAGTTGGTGGTGATGCGCAGATCAAGGCAATGAAGAAGGTAGCAGGAACACTGAAACTGATTTATTCCCAGTACCGTGAGCTGCAGAGCTTCGCACAGTTTGGTTCTGATCTGGATGCTGATACAAAGGCACGTCTGGAACAGGGAGCACGTATTGTGGAAGTTCTGAAACAGAACCAGAATGCACCGGTTCCTGTAGAGAAACAGGTTGCGATTCTTTATGCGGTTACAAAGGGTGTTCTGGAATCAGTAAAAGTTGAAGACGTAAATGTATATGAATCAGGATTATATACCTATCTGGATACAGATGCAGCAGGCGTAGAGGTTATGCAGGAGATCCGCTCAACAGGTAAGCTGGAGCAGGAAACAGAGCAGAAGCTTCGCAGCGTACTGGATGCGTATACAGAGAACTTCCTGAATACAAGACCTGAGAAATAAAGTGATTAGGAGGGTATCGTATGGCTTCGAATATGAAAGCGGTAAAGCTGCGTATCAAGAGTGTACAGAGTACCATGCAGATTACCAAGGCCATGGAGCTTGTAGCATCCTCCAAACTGCGTAAGGCAAAGGAACGTGCAGAGGTATGCCGTCCGTACTTTACAGAACTTCATGAGACATTGAAGGATATTGCGAGAGAGAATACAGATTTCTCATCTGTTTATGCAAAAGAGTCTTCCAACAATAAAACCTGCTATGTGGTGATCGCAGGTGACAGAGGACTTGCAGGTGGTTATAACACCAATCTTTTTAAATGTCTGGAGGCGTCTGCTGAGGGTAAGGACTACATGGTTCTGCCGGTTGGAAAGAAAGCAGTGGAATATTTCCGTCAGAGAGGGATAGAAGCTCTGACAGAACAGTTTGCAGAGGCAGGAAGTATTTCTGTAGCGGATTGTTTTGAGATGGCAAATATGCTCTGTACAGAATTTCGCAAAGGAACCTTTGGCCATATTGAATTATGTTATACTGTCTTTAATTCCATGCTTTCCCAGCAGCCGGAGGTATTTTCCATGCTTCCTATGACTGATATCAGAGAGGAAAGCGGCGGTAAGATAGAGACGAAGAATCTGATCCTCTATGAACCGGACGGAGAGACAGTATTTGATGCCATTGTTCCGGAATATCTGGCAGGTCTGGTTTATGGCGGTATCTGCGAAAGTACTGCAAGTGAACTGGCGGCCAGACGTATGGCTATGGATGCAGCCACAAGTAATGCGGAAGAGATGATCGATCAGCTCAATCTGTATTACAACAGGGCACGTCAGGCCAGCATCACGCAGGAGATCACGGAGATTGTTGCAGGTGCGGAAGGTCTTTAGAAATAGGAGATTATAAACATGAGTGAAAAACACATTGGCGAGGTAGTGCAGGTTATCGGTCCGGTACTGGATATCCGTTTTGCGCACGATGAACTGCCGCCTCTTCTCAATGCCATAGAGATTGATAATGATGGCGCAAAGCTGGTTGCCGAGGTTGCACAGCAGGTTGGTGATGATGTGGTAAGATGTATTGCCATGAATTCTACTGATGGTCTGGTGCGCGGTGCCAAAGCTCTGGATACAGGCGGTCCCATTTCTGTTCCTGTAGGTGAAGAATGTCTGGGACGAGTATTTAACCTTCTGGGTGATCCGGTAGATAATCTTCCGGCACCGGAGGCAAAGGAACGCTGGTCTATCCATCGTCAGGCTCCTTCTTATGAAGAACAGATGCCTGCAACAGAAATCCTGGAGACAGGTATCAAGGTCGTTGACCTGATCTGTCCTTATGCAAAGGGTGGTAAGATCGGTCTTTTCGGTGGTGCAGGTGTAGGAAAAACAGTTCTTATCATGGAGCTGATTCACAACGTAGCAACTGCACACGGCGGACTTTCCGTATTTACAGGTGTAGGAGAGCGTACACGTGAGGGAAATGACCTTTACAATGAAATGAAAGAAAGTGGAGTTATTGACAAGACTGCTCTGGTTTACGGTCAGATGAACGAGCCGCCCGGAGCACGTATGAGAGTTGGACTTTCCGGACTTACCATGGCGGAATACTTCCGTGATGAGAAGAACCAGGATGTGCTCCTCTTTATTGACAATATTTTCCGTTTTACACAGGCAGGTTCCGAGGTGTCTGCTCTTCTGGGACGTATGCCTTCAGCTGTAGGTTATCAGCCTACACTGGCAACTGAAATGGGTAACCTGCAGGAACGAATTACTTCCACAAGAAAGGGTTCCATCACATCTGTACAGGCTGTATATGTGCCTGCCGATGACCTGACTGACCCGGCTCCTGCAACTACATTCTCACATCTGGATGCAACAACTGTACTTTCCCGTGAGATTTCCAGCCAGGGTATTTATCCGGCTGTTGATCCTCTGGATTCCACAAGCCGTATCCTTTCTCCTGAAATCGTAGGAACAGAGCATTATGAGATTGCCAGATCAGTACAGAGAGTTCTTCAGCGTTACAAAGAGCTTCAGGACATTATTGCCATCATGGGTATGGATGAGTTGTCAGAGGAAGACAAACGTACTGTAAGCCGTGCCCGTAAGGTTCAGAGATTCCTGTCACAGAGCTTCTCTGTAGCAGAACAGTTTACAGGTATGCCTGGCAAATATGTTCCGCTGAAGGAGACGCTGAGAGGATTCAGGATGATCCTTAACGGTGAGTGTGATGACATTCCTGAGAGTTATTTCCTGTTTGTGGGAACCATCGATGAAGTGTTTGAAAAAGCCAAAAATCAGTAAAGGGGGAAATGTCCTATGAGTACTTTCCCGTTGAGAATCGGAACACCGGACGGATTACTTTTTGAAGGCAATGTGGAGCGTGTGATCTGCAGAACTGTCAGCGGTGATCTGGCCATTCTTGCCAGACACTGTAATTACTGTACTGCCCTGGGAATGGGCGAAGCCAGTGTGGTAATGGAAGACGGCAGCAGACGGACCGCAGCCTGTATTGGCGGAATGCTTTCTGTTATGAACGGAAAGTGCCGTGTCCTTGCAACTACCTGGGAGTGGAAAGAGGATATCGATGAGCAGCGTGCGCAGGAAGCTAAGAAAAGAGCTGAGGAGATGATCGCCAAAGGTGGTTTGAGTGATCATGATTATAAGATTGTGGAGGCTAAACTGCAGAGGGCGTTGGTGCGTTTGAGTGTGAAGAGCTGAGAAAATAAGAGTTATTAAAAGACTGACAGGAAATCCGGGAGGGGAGACTGTCGGTCTTTTTTGTTTGTGATATATTTTTGGGGGATATAGTGGGAAGAATTTGAGGGAGGGATTTGAAGGAGGGACGCATAGAAAAATAATTTATTTCATGTGCGGTTTCGGACATTAAGATATTCTAAGCTGCTCAAAATCTGCTAAAGGCATGAGAAAAATGCCACAAACTCGCTTCGCTCAGACAGTGTGTCATTTTTCTCATAACGCAGATTTTGACCAGCTAAGAATATCTAAATATCCTGCAAATGCACATGAAATAAATTATTTTTCTATGCTGGTAGTTGGAGATTTTAAACACACTGGCAGGGACTTATTTGATTTGGTGTTGCTGTTCATGCGCTATTATCCCGCGGGGTGTTTTTGGGGCATGAATATGCCAAAATTCCGATACACACAAGCCTATATTCCATTGACGTGGGTAAGCTGGAATTTTGGCTACATTACTGTAAGCGGAGCGAACGGCAACGATTCGGTTAAAAAGATGAAACATAGTATATTGTCACACATTGACACTTTACCACGATGAGGTTAAAATAGAGATAGATTATGCGACAGTAAGAGACAAGAAAGTGGGCAGTTGCGATATTATTTTGAATTTCGGTGGTTTGCCGGGATTATTTGGACAGGAGCGAATATGTTATGATAGCAGAAAAAATGAAACCTTATGTAAAAAATAATTCAGCCATCCGTATGATGTTTGAGGAGGGAAATCGTCTCAGAGCCATTTACGGAGCGAACAAAGTTTATGATTTCAGTCTTGGGAATCCGAGCGTTCCGGCACCGGAGTGTGTGAAGGAGGCTATTATTGATCTGGTGAACGAAGTGGAGCCGACAGTGCTTCATGGTTATATGAGTAATGCGGGATTTGAGGATGTGCGCCAGACGATTGCGGAATCTCTGAACCACCGCTTTGGAACTAAATTTGCAGCGAAGAATCTGATTATGACAGTTGGAGCAGCCAGCGGTCTGAATGTGATTTTCAAGACGATCCTGAATCCAGAGGAAGAAGTGATTGTTTTTGCACCATATTTTCTGGAATATGGTGCATATGTGCGTAATTTTGATGGCAAGCTTGTGGAAATCTCTCCGGATACAACCACATTCCAACCGAATCTTGAGGAGTTTGAGCAGAAGATTACAGCAAAGACAAGAGCAGTGATCGTAAATACACCTCACAATCCCACTGGTGTTGTATATTCCGAAGAAACCATTAAGAAGCTGGCTGCAATTCTTGAGAAAAAGCAGCAGGAATTCGGCAGTGTGATTTATCTGATCTCTGATGAGCCATATAGAGAGCTGGCTTATGACGGTGTAGAGGTTCCGTATTTGACAAAATATTATGACAATACCATTGTTGGCTATTCTTACAGTAAATCTCTGTCCCTTCCGGGAGAGCGTATCGGTTATCTGGTAATTCCGGATGAGGCAGATGGCAGCGAAGAACTTATTACTGCAGCGGCCATTGCTAACCGTACTATCGGATGTGTCAACGCACCATCCCTGATGCAGAAGGTGATTGCCAAATGTGTAGATGCAGAAGTGGATGTAGCTGCATATGACAAGAACCGTCTGGCGTTATACAATGGACTGAAAGAATGCGGATTCGAGTGCATCAAACCCCAGGGTGCATTCTACCTCTTTGTGAAATCACCGGTAGCAGATGAAAAAGCGTTCTGTGAAGCTGGAAAGAAATATAATATTCTCATGGTTCCGGGAAGTTCCTTTGCCTGCCCGGGTTATGTGAGACTGGCTTATTGTGTATCTTATGATACGATTATTAATTCCCTGCCGGAGTTTAAGAAACTGGCAGAGGAGTTTGGGCTGTGAAAACGGCGGGGATTGACATTGGGACAACAACGATAAGTGGTGTTGTTCTGGAAAAAGGAGAAAACGGGCAGGCAAAGATTCTGGAGGCAAAGACCGTAGAGAACGGCTGCTTTATTGAAACAGGAAATGACTGGGAAAGAATTCAGTATGCAAAAGAAATTGTAGAAAGAGCAGTGAATCTGCTGGATTATTTCCTGGAGAAGTATCCGCATGTTGAGCGGATTGGGCTCACAGGGCAGATGCATGGAATTGTCTATGTTGACAAAGAAGGAAATTGTGTCAGTCCGTTATATACATGGCAGGATGCCAGAGGAAGTATCTGCGATGGGGATCAGATTCCTTTAACAGAAGAAATCCGGGAAAGATGTCAAATCCATGCTGCTTCAGGATATGGGCTTGTCACACACATTTATAATATCAGACATAATCTGGTTCCGAATTCGGCTTTGAGCTTCTGTACGATTATGGATTGTTTTGGAATATATTTGACAGGGCGTAAAAAACCATTGGTACATGTGAGCAATGCGGCAGGTTTTGGATTCTTTGACAGCCATAAGATGTGCTTTGAAAAAGAAAAACTGGCTGAAATGGGAGTGGATACAAACTGGCTGCCGGATGTCTGTACGGAAATAGAAAAATTGGGTACATACAGAGGACGGACAGTTACAACAGCAATCGGAGACAACCAGGCAAGCTTCCTCGGAGCAGCAGGTGATGAGGAGAATACATTACTGGTCAATATGGGAACCGGCGGACAGATTTCTGTTCTTTCCGGTCAGTATTTTTCGGGAGATGGAATTGAGGCGAGACCTTTCCTGAATGGGAAGTATCTGCTTGCGGGAGCATCTCTGTGTGGTGGCAAGGCGTATGCGCTCCTGGAACAGTTTTTCCGAAAAATTGTAAAAGAAGCGACCGGACAGGATCAGCCATTATACAAAGTAATGGAAAAGATGGCAAGAACAGGGAGAGACCTGAATAGTGAAAGAACTGAAAGTCGAAAGATTAAAGTTGAAACAACATTTGACGGTACGCGGGTGAATCCGGAAAAAAGCGGCAGTATTACTCAGGTAAGTTCCGAAAACTTTACACCTGAAGATTTCTGCTATGGTGTTCTGAAGGGAATGAGCACAGAATTGTATCAGATGTATATGACTATTCAGAATGGAACTGGTATAAAAATCAGACGCATGATTGGTTCAGGGAATGGATTGAGAAAAAATCCGGTACTGTGCGAAATTATTGAGGATATGTTCAAGGCCGAACTTGTTCTTGCAGAATGTGAAGAGGAAGCTGCGACAGGAGCGGCAATGAGCAGTAGTATGTATAACTATAGCAACTCCACCAGATAATAAAATGAAGCAGTGAAGCGGATTGTGAGTAACCAATTGATTTTAATACTGGAATTTGAGGAAAGGGGCTGTCCTGAAAATAGACAGCTCCTTCTTTACTGTCCGATTTATTGTATGTTATTTTTCGACATGTTCTGATATATTTTGGAGCATGCCGAAAAATTTTATGAAAACTGCAAAAAAAATCAGGAAAAAAAAGACAGCATTTTAAACGCTATGGAAAAAATGCAATTTTTGAAAAAACAATTATTGTAATAATCTCTCGGACGTGACATAATAAGAATGGAAAAGTAAAAGGCAGGTTAAATTCTGATTAGAAACAGGTAAAATAACCTGCTTACATTATGCGCCGATTTTCTGAGATGAGGTGGGAAATCAGGCAGACGACAAAGGAGAAAATAATGGGAATTTTTTCAATGATATTGTCATTACTGAGCGGAGTAGCGTTATTCCTGTTCGGTATGTCATTGATGGGCGACGGCCTGAAAATGGTTGCCGGAAATAAGCTGGAAGCTTTCCTGTATCGAATGACAAACACACCGCTGAAGGGAGTTGCTCTGGGTACTGGTGTTACCAGCGTGATTCAGTCTTCTTCTGCCACAACCGTTATGGTCATTGGTTTTGTTAACTCAGGTATGATGAAACTGAAACAGGCCATCGGTATTATCATGGGAGCTAACATCGGAACCAGTATTACCGGATGGATCCTCTGTCTTTCTTATATTGACGGAAAGAACGGAATTGCGAAGATTTTATCTACAGCAACAATTTCAGCAGTAGTAGCGATTATTGGTATTATCCTTCGCATGGCATGTAAGCGTTCCGTGCATAAAAATATCGGTAATATCATGCTTGGTTTTGCAATCCTGATGACAGGTATGCAGACAATGAGCGGTGCTGTTTCACCACTGAAGGACAGCCCCACATTTACAAACATGCTGACAATGTTTTCCAACCCGCTGATAGGTATTCTGGTAGGTATTGCATTTACCGCAGTGCTGCAGAGTGCATCTGCCACAGTCGGTGTATTGCAGGCGTTATCTGTAACAGGTATCCTGACATTCTCCAGTGCATTCCCGATCGTTCTTGGTATCGGTGTAGGTGCTGCCTGTCCGGTTCTGATTTCAGCAATCGGTGCGAATAAGAATGGTAAACGTACAGCACTTGTTTATCTGATCAATGACCTGTTTGGTCTTATCCTCTGGTCAGTGATCTTCTACACTGTAAATGCTGTTGTGCATTTCGGATTTATGGATATGATTATGTCACCGGTTGCAATTGCTTTACTGAATACTGTATTCCGTGTAGCAACAGTATGTGTTCTTTTCCCGTTCATACCGAAGATCGAGCAGCTGGTGTGCTGGCTTGTAAAAGACAGTGCAGAGGAACTGGAAGATGAAGCAGACTTTGATCTTCTGGAAGAACGTCTTCTGAATTATCCGGCACTTGCTATTGGACAGTGTCATCGTGCCATGAGCGGTATGGCAAGGAAGCTTCGCAAGAATGTCAACCGTGCCATGAACCTTCTGAATGAATATCAGCAGGATAAATTTGATAAGGTACAGAGAAAAGAGAACCTGATCGATAAATACGAAAGCCGTCTTGGGGAATATCTGATGAAGCTCACAAAGCATGAGATGAACAGTGCCCAGACAAGGCAGGCATCCCTTTATCTTCATACCATCAATGACTTTGAGAGAATCGGTGACCATGCATCCTACATTGCCTATATGTCCAGTGAAATGCATGATAATCACACTAATTTCTCACAGGAAGCCTGGGATGAACTGAATGTAGTAATGGAAGCAGTTCGCGAGGAGATCAACCTTACCTGCCGTGCATTCCTCAATGATGACAAAGAGATGGCACAGAGAGTTGCACCGCTTGGAATGATTATCACATCCTTATGCAATGAGCTGAAGATGCATCATGTAGAGCGTCTGAGTAATGGCAACTGCGGACTGGAAGAGGGAACTGTATATACAGACATTCTCAACAGCTTCAACCGTATTGCAGCACATTGTGCAAGTGCAATGGTAGCTCTCCTTAAGAGTGGAGACGAGAATCCGGATATGCATATCCATGATTCCAAGATTTACCCATCTGACAGCGTGGAATATTATACATACTTCAAGGAATATCGCCAGAAGTATGAAATCGTAAAGAACGAGGAACACATGCGAAGCATGGAACCGGAAGAAGTAGAATAATACTTTTATACTACAAAGCAATAAATATATATGATATAATGACAGCAGATGATCTGGAAACGGATGTCTGCTGTTTTTTTCGTTATAGTTGCCGTGCATGCAGATGGTGGGAATGATTTTTCGAATACGCTCCTGCGTGTGCAGGCTGAGGAGCCAGCAGACAGGATCGTTTTTGTAAAAACAACACCCCAAAGGAGGAGAAATTAATTATGTTATTCGACAGCAGAACAGTTTATCTCGGCGCATCCAGAGACAAATATGAGCAGTATTGTAAAGCCTTAGATTCAGAGAAAATCAAATACAAAACAAAGAGAGTCAACCACGAAGAAAAAATGACAGCTCCGGGCAGGGGAACTGCCCGCAGTATGGGTGGGAATTTCGGAACAGATAAAACATTGTATGAAATCATGGTCGGAGAGAAAGATTACGACAATGCAATGGGGATTCTGACAGCACTGAAGTAGACGGAATCTATCCTGAAGAAGAAAGTATGCAAAAAAGTGTGCAAGTTAATGTGCAAGATAACGGAAATTCTGGAGGTGTTTTTGTGGGAGAATATAAACCGCCATTTACAATAACAAATGAGATATTATCATATGTGTCTTCAATTTCTGAAAAAATAGGGCGAATCACGGCAATCAGCAGTCTGGAAACAAAACCGCACCTGAGAAAGAATAACCGAATTAAATCTATTCATTCATCTTTAAAAATAGAGGCGAATTCTCTTTCTCTGGGGCAGGTTAGGGATGTAATTAATGGCAGGCTTGTACTGGGGGAACAGAAAGAAATACAGGAAGTTAAAAATGCATATGCGGCGTATGAAAGCCTTTCGGAAATTAATCCCTATAGTATAAAAGATTTAAAGAAATTTCATGGGATTATGACAAAATATCTTGTGGAAGAATGTGGGGAGTTTCGCCATGGAGAAGAGGGAGTCTTTAATGGAGATGAATGTATTTTTATGGCACCTCCGGCGCAATTTGTACCGCAGCTTATGGATGAACTGTTTGAATGGATGAAGAAATCAAGGAATAGTGTTCATCCATTGATTATGAGCAGTGTATTTCATTATGAGTTTGTCTTTATTCATCCATTTGCTGATGGTAACGGAAGAATGGCAAGATTATGGCACACTGCGATTTTAGCTAAATGGAAACCTGTATTTGAGTTTATTCCAATCGAAAGTCGGATTGAAAAATTTCAGGATGAATATTATGATACGATTGCCAGATGTCATGTTTCAGGAGAATCTACCATTTTTATAGAGTTTATGTTGTCACAGATAGACAGGATTCTGGAAGATATTTCGCTTCAGATGAATGAAGAAAATGAACAGTTTTCAGAAACTGTCAGGAAAATGCTTGAAATCATGGAGTATGATACGCCTTATACAAGAAAAACACTTATGGAAAAACTGGGGTTAAAGTCCAGAGATGGATTCCGCAGAAATTATTTGCAACCCGCACTTGAGATGAATTTGATCCAAATGACATTACCAGATAAACCGAATAGCAGAAATCAGCGATATATGAAAGTATGAATAGCAGGAAGCTTATCTGATTTATAGCAATCTATAGCAATTCCATAAAATAATGCAAGCAATCCAGCCCATCATAGTGTGAAGTCCTGCGTCAGATATCTTTCTTGTCTTTCGCACTCTGCTGAACTGTCTTGATTGCATTATTTATAAGGATTGCTATAGTTAAATGGATTGAATAAATTTCTCTACATAATGCAGAGCTGCTCCGATCGCCGGTGTATACTGTCCATTGGTACCGACCAGAATCTGTGTTTTATCCAGTATGAATGGTGCGGCTGTATGGAGATGTTCTGCCAGATATTCAATATCTTCTTCTGTAAAATAAGGTGCCAGATATCCGCTGAGGATGATCGGTGCATCGATAACAAGGTTAAGATTCTTCATGGCAAATGCCAGATGGTTTAAAAAATCTTTCCAGATCTGTATGATCTGGGGAGATTTTTTTTCGCGCAGAAGAGGAAAAAATTCTTTGGCAGGCATACCAGCAGCCTGTTCCAGTGCATTGGCAGAGCAGTAGGTTTCCAGGCAGCCACGGCTGCCGCAGTAGCAAAGTGGGCCGTCGGGATTAATACATATATGTTCAAGAGTTCCGCTGTGCATGGAGATCCCCTGATGAATCTGATGATTGGTAATGATGCCGCCGCCCAGATTTCGGTTCAGCAGGATGATAACAGCACTGTCAAGCTCCGGATGATTCCATAATTCAAGGAATGCAGCTGATTTCGAATCATGTTCCAGATAACAGGGATATGGAAGATATCTGGAAAAATCATCCAGTTTCATGCCTGCGTTATTCATGATATCTCCATATAGTACAGTGGTATGATCCGGGGATGTGATACCCTGTGTGGCAATGGAGATGCCAAGAACTTTGTCATTGTCATACTGGCGCGATGAGATGAATTCTTTTACTGCGTCAGTAACTTGTTTATAGTAATCCGGTGTGTTGGAATATGGAAGCGGAATGGTATCCGTATAGAAAGCATTTCCATATAAATCTACAGCAGTAATATGAAACATCCCTTTTAAAATACCGATGCCAATGGAAATTTTAAAATCTGATACAATCTGAAGGGCGTTTGCCTTTCTTCCACCGGTGGATTCAAAGAAACCATTTTTTTCAATAAGACCTTCCTGTTCCAGAAGATTCAGGTTCTGACTGACAGTGGATAAACCCATCTGCAGTTCCTGAACGATCTGCAGCTTGGAGGTCGTTTTTTTTCTGTAAATGTACTGGTAAACCTTTGATTTATTTATTTTCTTGAGACTAATGTTGGTCAATCCCTTTTCACTCATAATATTCTCCTGATTATGTTACAAGATAATGTTAAGTTTCAGTTTTATTGTAGCATAGAACGAAAAAAAAACAATAAAAATATCCGGCACGATCAGCAACATCAATTTGTCAGCACACTATAGTAAAATAGACAAAAAAGTTGTTTGAAAATTAGAATTTCTGTCAATGGATTTTTTAAAAGAAAAGATATATACTCAACTTACAGTTAAGATATAAACGTAAGTAAAGAACATAACAACAAACAATAAGTATCGAATAAGACAAACAAGGAGGATATAACATGAAATTATCAATCAATGGAATCAAGGAACAGGAAGCATGGAAAAAGGCAGGAATCGCTCTTCCGGGTTATGATGTAGAGGCTGCCTCTGAGAATGCAAAGGAGAATCCGGTATGGGTTCACTTTGGTATCGGAAATATTTTCCGTGTGTTTATCGGTGGAATTGCAGATGGTCTTCTGGAAGAGGGAGTTCTGGATCGTGGGATTACCTGTGTGGAAACCTTTGATTATGATGTAGCAGACAAGATTTATGATCCATATGACAATCTGGGATTAAGCGTGATCCTGCATGGGGATGGAACCCGTGAGTATAAAGTAGTCGGAGCTTTTGCAGAAGCAGTGAAGGCACAGTCTTCTAATGTAGCACAGTGGAAACGCCTGAAAGAAATCTTCACAAGCAAATCCCTGCAGATGGTTTCCTTTACGATCACAGAGAAAGGCTATGCATTACAGAAAGCTGACGGAACATGGTTCCCGTTTGTAGAGGCAGATATCAAGAATGGTCCGGATAAAGCAGTTGGTGCCATGGCAGTTCTGGTTGCAATGCTTTATGAAAGATATAAAGCAGGAAAATATCCTATCGCACTGGTTTCCATGGATAACTGCTCACAGAACGGTGCAAAGCTTCGTGAGTCAGTACTGACAATGACAGAAGAGTGGAAGAAAGCCGGATTTGTTGATGAGGGATTTGTAAACTATGTAAGCGATGAGAAAGTAGTTGCTTTTCCATGGACAATGATCGATAAGATCACACCTCGTCCAAGCGAGCAGATTGCAGCAGATCTTGAGAATCTGGGTGTTGAGAACATGCAGCCGGTGATCACAGGTAAGAAGACATACATTGCACCATTTGTCAATGCTGAGAAACCACAGTATCTTGTAATAGAGGACAGCTTCCCTAACGGACGTCCGGCTCTGGAAAAAGGTTTCGGTGTATATATGGCAGACAGAAATACAGTTAACCTTTCTGAACGTATGAAAGTAACCGTATGTCTGAATCCGGTTCATTCTGCTACAGGTCCGCTGGGAGTAGTTCTTGGATATGAGCTGTTTGCGCATATGCTTAATACAAATGAAGATATGATGAAAATGGCACGTATGATTGCTTATGATGAAGGTCTTCCGGTAGTTGCTGACCCTGGAATCCTTTCGCCTCAGGCATTTGTGGATGAGCTTTTTAATGATCGTTTTCCAAATGAATATCTGGGAGACACCAACCTTCGTCTGGCAGTAGATGTATCTCAGATGGTTGGCATCCGTTTCGGCGAAACAATCAAAGCATATGTACAGAAATTCGGAGATGCTTCCAGACTGACAGCTATTCCGCTGGGAATTGCAGGATGGCTCAGATATATGCTTGGTGTAGATGATGAAGGAAATAAATTTGAACTTGCACCGGATCCAATGAATGAGGAACTGCAGGAACAATTTAAGGATATTGTAGTAGGTAAACCTGAAACACTCAAAGATCAGTTAAAACCAATTCTTTCCAATGAGCGTCTGTTCTTCACTGACCTTTACAAAGACGGTGTGGGAGAGAAGGTTGAGGATATGTTCCGTGAGATGATTGCAGGACCTGGAGCTGTAAGAGCAACAATACATAAATATGTTGGATGATTTTCATCAGATGGATATTATAACTGACTTTCAGGAGGAAAATGAAAATGAATTTAAAAAAACAGCATATTGGAATTCCGACCAATGATATTGTTCATTTTCTTCCCTTCTGGGAAAACGGGGTAAAGTTTTTTACAATTGAGGGACCGAATAAAGAGAAGGTTGAGTTCAGTCAGTACTTATAAAGTCAGGCGGTTAAATTCAGCGAGAAAAAGCATCTGTCAAAGCAGGTGCTTTTTGTTTTCAATATTTTATTGAGAAAAGCCTGAGAAAAGTTTAAAATAGAAAATAATAAAAAATAAACGAAAGGAGTTTTTATCATGAGTAAACGAACAGAAAGAATGAGCCGGAGTGCAGCTGAGAGAATCAACCGCAAAGATACCGTGATCAGACAGAATAATGCAGAACTCGAGGAACTGAGGAGTCAGTATGAGAATCTGGATATCTGTGAGGAGGATAAGCAGGTGATTGATGATTATATTGCCTGCAAAGATGCCAGAGCTGACAGGATGGCAGAGAAACTCTATGAAAAGGGACGAAAAGATGTAAAGAGATGTATCCGCATCCGAAAACTGATCCGCAGATGCATGATCCTGTCTGCCATTGTTACGGTGGTACTGATTCAGTATAATAAGAATGAGAAGCTGAGAGAAAGTCTGGAAGAGCTGCTGAAAATGTTCCGGGATAGAACTGTAAATGAATCAGAGGAAGATTTTTAAAATGTTTTACCGAATTCGGTTACGGTAGAACGAATGTGCTTATGTATCAGTTGGAAGGAATAAGCAATATAAATAATGCAGACAAAAATGTATTTTCGGAATTAAAAAAAATCTTCTTACAAAAGCAGAAACAAGGAAGACTCTAAGAGTGCATAAAACCAAAAAGGAGCAAGACAGCATGGGAACACAAAGATACTCAATTCTGTACAGCAGTAAAACAGGAAATACAAAAAAACTTGCGGAGAAGATCAGGGAGGTACTGCCTGAGGAAAACTGTGATTATTTTGGAACAGAAGGAGCGAAGGCTCTCTCTTCCGACATATTATACATTGGATTCTGGACAGATATAGGGAATGCAGATCCTGCAACACTTGAACTGTTAAAGAGTCTGAAAAACAAGAAGATCTTTCTGTTTGGAACAGCAGGTTTCGGAGGCAGTGAAGCCTATTTCCAGCAGGTTCTCGGGAAAGTTAAAGAATCTGTGGATGAGAGTAATACAGTAATCGGAGAATTTATGTGTCAGGGGAAAATGCCCCAGTCAGTTAGGGACAGATACGTAAAGATGAAAGAGAAGCCGGATCATGCGCCGAACCTGGATGAACTGATCCAGAATTTTGACAGGGCGTTATCTCATCCTGACAATGAGGATCTGGACAGACTGGAAGAAATAATCAGAAGAGACCTGAAAAAATAATTAAGTCTTGACTAACAGAGGGAACTGCGGTATAGTGCTCGTTACTAAAAAAGGTAATTCATAAATTTTTATAGATTTTCGCGAAAGAGAGGTAACGAGATATGACATTTTATCAGGAATTACAATTGAGTTCGACCGGCTCCAAGCAGCTGATCAGAAGCACCACAGACCCAAAAGAGAAAAGACGACACATTTTAATCTATAATTTTAAAGTGTATCTGGTTATGGCTTTTTGCGTAGCAGTGGTGAGCATGTACAGCAAGCTTACAGGAAGCAGCAACAGTGTAGTTGGTGTTACTGTTCTGCTGGCAGTGCTTGTGCTACGGCAGGCAGATTTCGGGATCAGGACAACACATGGACTGCTTTCCATTGCAGGGATCTTCGGTATTCTTATGGCAGGACCCCGTCTGGCAAATATAGTGCCTCCGTTAGCCGCGTTTGCAGTGAATGCTGTGTGTATTTTACTGCTGATGATACTGGGCTGTCATAATGTGATCATGTACAATCATTCTACCTTTGTTCTGGGCTATTTGCTGCTTCTGGGCTATGATGTGACAGGAAAGGAATACACCTTCCGTGTGATCGGCTTGTTGGTGGGAATGGTGATCTGTATGATCGTCTTCTATAAGAACCAGAGAAACAGAGCCTATCGAAGAACCTTCCTGGATTTGTTCCGGGAATTTGATCTTAAGTCAGCAAGAAGCAGATGGTATGTGAAACTGACACTGATCGTATCCAGCGCAATGCTGTTTATGAATCTTCTGGGACTTCCCAGAGCAATGTGGGCAGGAATCGCCTGTATGTCCGTATGTCTGCCTTTTACAGAGGACTGTATCCCAAGGTCTGTGAGCAGAGGAATGTTTAATGTTGTGGGCTGTCTGCTGTTTATTGTGCTGTATCTGATACTTCCTAAATCTATGTATCCGTACATCGGAATGATCGGAGGAATCGGAGTTGGATATTCAGCAGGATATCCGTGGCAGACTGCATTTAATACATTTGGAGCGTTGTCTATTGCAGCAGGGATCTTCGGAATGCCGGCAGCAATAGCACTTCGTATAGGTGCCAATGTCCTGGGAGCAGCTTATACGGTAATCTGCAATAAAGTAACAGATAAAGTAGCAGAGTATATAGGCACAAATAAATGTGCAGAAAATCTTTCCTGACTGAAACTGCGGAGCGGTTATAAGCAAGTAAAAAAGCGGATGATTTTATCCGTCTGATATGTGTTCTGGGAATAGAGTGAATATTAACGTACAATGACAGAGGGAGAGAGAAAGAATATGAAACAGGATACCCTGGAAGGCAGGGCGAAAACGAAAAATGGTGTAAAACGATTATGCTTTTCCGCAGTATGTATTTTACTGGAAGCAGCTTTTATCATTGCTATGATCACAAAGCTGAATCAATATGCGGAGATTATCAATCTGATAACAAGGCTTCTTGCAGGTGTACTGGTTCTTAAGCTGTATGCGTCAGACCAGACTTCATCTATGAAAATGCCCTGGGTTATTTTGATCCTTGTATTCCCTATCTTGGGAGTGGGATTGTACTTACTGATTGGTCTCAATGGCGGTACCCGTAAAATGCGGGAGCGTTATGACCAGATCGACAGGGAACTTCTGCCGTTGCTTCCCAATGACAGTGAGTGCAGGGAAACGCTTGGCAGGAAAATCCCGAAGGCAGGCAATATTTCTGATTATATACAGAAAAATGCCTCCTATCCGGTCTATCAGAATACAGATGTTATTTATTATGATGAGGCAGTCAAAGGGCTGGAGGCTCAGCTGGCAGATCTGGCAAAGGCAGAGAAATTCATTTTTATGGAATATCATGCCATTGAGGATGCACAGGCCTGGCATAAAATCCAGAGAGTTCTGGAAGACCGCGTAAAGGCAGGCGTAGAAGTCAGAGTATTTTATGACGACATGGGTTCCATTGGGTTTATCAATACAGACTTCATTAAGAAAATGGAAAATGTGGGAATCCATTGCAGAGTGTTCAACCCTTTTACTCCGGGTCTGAATGTGTTCCTGAATAACCGGGATCACCGCAAGATCACAGTAATCGATGGAAAAGTGGGATTTACCGGCGGTTACAACCTTGCCAACGAATATTTTAATTTCACACATCCTTATGGACAGTGGAAGGATACAGGTATCCGTCTGGAGGGGGAGGCAGTCCGTTCCCTGACAGTAACATTCCTGGAGATGTGGAATGCTGTCAGTGATAAGGATAAAAATGACAGTGATTTTACCGGATTTCTGGTTCAGACAGATTATCAGGCAAAGCAGACAGGCTTTATCCAGCCTTATGCGGACAGTCCTATGGACCATGAACAGGTAGGCGAAGAGGTGTATATCAGTATGGTGAACAAAGCAGAAAAATATTGCTGGTTTATGACTCCGTACCTGATCATCACAGATGAAATGAGCCATGCTCTGTGTCTGGCTGCCAAGCGCGGGGTAGACGTGAGAATCATCACACCTGGTATTCCGGATAAAAAGATGATCTACAATATCACACGATCCTTTTACCATGGACTGGTGAAGCATGGAGTGCGTATCTATGAATGGACACCTGGTTTCTGTCATGCAAAGATAAGTGTGGCAGATGACTGTATGGCAACCTGCGGAACCATAAATCTGGATTACAGAAGTCTGTATCATCATTTTGAAAACGGCTGCTTTATGGCAGACTGCCAGGCAGTTCTGGATATCCGAAATGATCTTGCAGCAACAATGGATGAATGCTGTGAAGTCACAGAACAGTACAGTACCGGACGCAGCGCATATCTGCGATTGGGACAGCTGTTTATGAGGTTATTTGCGGGATTATTATAACACTTGGAAAAAAGCAGAATATCGTGTACAATGGAATGGGGAACAGCAAAACTATTATAAATATGGGAGGAATTTTAACTATGGATCTTTCAACCTTAGTAAAAATGTCAAATACTTATGGAAGCAACCCTGCCTATGTTCTTGCAGGCGGCGGTAATACTTCAGTAAAAGACGACACCACATTGTATGTAAAAGGCTCCGGTACACAGCTTGCTACAATCAAGTCAGAGGAATTTGTGGAAATGAGCAGAGCACGCTTGAATGAGATCATGAAAACAGATTATCCGGAAGACGATGTCAAACGTGAATCACTGTATCTTGCAGATGTTATGGCTGCAGTAACAGATGCTGACAAAACAAAACGTCCAAGTGTAGAAGCACTGCTTCATAACTTATTTGCCTATACTTATGTACTGCATGTTCATCCTACACTTGTCAATGGACTGACCTGCGGAAAAGGCGCAAAGGAACTCAGCGAACAGCTCCTTGGAAAAGATGTACTCTGGATTGATATCTGCAAACCCGGATATACACTTGCACGTATCTGTTATGAGAAAATGAATGCTTATAAAGAAGAATCCGGAAAAGATGTTCAGGTTCTTCTGCTCCAGAATCACGGAATTTTCGTGGCAGCAAATACTGTAGAGGAAATTGGAGTATTATTTGACGGCGTGATCAGTAAATTAGAAAAACAGGTAAAGAGAACTGCTGATGTCAGTGATGCTGTTACATCTGAAAAAGAACAGGCAGCAGAGAAGCTTTCCCAGTTACTGGGACATGCAGTAGAAGTTGTACCTGTAGCAGAAGCTGATCATTTTGTAAAAGATAAAGCAGCGACTGCACCGCTTCTGAAGCCGTTTACACCGGATCACATTGTATATTGCGGACCATATCCGTTATTTGTAGAGGATATTGACCAGGCAAAAGCTGCGCTGGATGCATTTATGGCAGAGAATGACAAAGAGCCAAGACTGATCCTGGTACAGGGAGTCGGTGCCTTTATCATGGAAGATGATAAGGGAAAAGCTGCAAAAGCACAGCTTCTTGTAAAAGATGCCATCAAGCTTGCAGTATATGCAGAAAGCTTTGGCGGTCCGCTTCATATGACAGATGATATTACATACTTTATCACACATTGGGAAGCAGAAGCATATCGCAGTAAGAAATAATATAATAAGGGGCTGTCTTTTTTTGACAGCCCCATTTTGTTGGTTTAAACACTATATTTTTAAAGGAAAAGGTTTATTTTCAGCAAATCTTATTTCTCTTCTTTTTTCTCTTTGGCTTTCCTGGATTCAGGAATATTTCCCTCACCATAGTAAGCTTTCAGATAGATTTCTTTCAGTTCAGACATTAATGGATATCTCGGGTTGGCACCGGTACACTGGTCGTTGAATGCCTGTTCGGTCATTTCGTCCAGAGTTTCAAGGAAGTACTTCTCGTCTACGCCATATTCTTTGATCGTATGTTTGATCTCAATAGTATCCATCAGTTCCTGCAGTTTCTGGAGAAGCTTCTCAAATACTTCGCTGTCGTTCTTGCCTGTCAGACCTATAGAACGGCCAATCTCAGCGTAACGTGCAAGTGTGTGCGGATACTGATACTGTGGGAAGGTACCCATCTTAGCCGGAACTTCGGCTGCATTATAGCGCAGAACATGAAGCAGAACCAGAGCATTTGCAATACCATGTGGAAGATGATGGAAAGCTCCCAGCTTATGAGCAAGAGAGTGGTTTACGCCAAGGAAAGCATTTGCGAAAGCCATACCAGCCATGCAGGAAGCATTTGCCATATGCTGTCTTGCTTCTACATCAGAACCATCTTTGTATGCACGTGGCAGATAGTTAAATACCAGTTTGATGGCATTTAATGCAAGACCATCTGTATAATCAGATGCCATCATGGAAGCATAGGCTTCAAGTGCATGAGTCATAACGTCGATACCGGAAGCACAGGTCAGTCCCTTAGGTGCGCTCATCATATTATCTGTATCAACAATAGCCATGTCAGGCATTAATTCATAATCAGCCAGAGGCCATTTGATACCTGTAGTCTTATCAGTAATGATAGCAAAAGGTGTTACCTCGGAACCTGTACCGGAAGATGTTGGAACAGCTATAAAGTAAGCTTTCTTACCCATATGCGGGAATGTGAAGATTCTCTTACGGATATCCATAAAGTCCATAGCCATATCATCAAAGTTGGCGTCCGGATTTTCATAGAGAACCCACATGATCTTGCCGGCATCCATTGCGGAACCACCGCCCATTGCGATAATGCAGTCAGGCTCGAACATTCTCATTGCAGCAGCACCGGCTCTTGCAGAAGCGAGAGATGGATCTGGCTCTACATCGTAGAAGCAGGTATGTACGATTCCCATCTGATCTAATTTATCTTCGATTTTTTTAGTATATCCATTCTTATAAAGGAAAGAGTCTGTTACAATAAAGCAGCGTTTCTTGTGCATAACAGTGCCAAGCTCATCCAGAGCAACCGGCAGGCAGCCTTTTTTGAAATAAACTTTTTCCGGTGTTCTAATCCAGAGCATATTTTCTCTCCTTTCAGCAACGGTCTTGATGTTGATAAGATGTTTCACACCTACGTTCTCAGATACGGAGTTGCCACCCCAGGAACCGCAGCCCAGAGTCAGGGACGGAACAAGTTTGAAGTTGTAAAGGTCGCCGATGCCGCCTTGAGAAGATGGAGTATTGATGAGGATACGACAGGTCTTCATAGCTGCTGCATGTTTTTCCATCTTTTCCTTCTCTCTTGTGTCAATGTAGAGAGCGGAGGTATGTCCATAACCGCCGTCAGCTACAAGCTGTTCAGCTTTGGCGATTGCTTCATCAAATGTTTTGGCCTTGTACATGGCAAGTACAGGGGAAAGTTTCTCATGTGCGAATTCTTCGCTGATATCTACAGATTCAACTTCACCGATCAGGATCTTTGTTTCAGGAGGAACTGCAACACCGGCCATCTCAGCGATAGTGGCAGCCTTCTGGCCTACGATCTTTGCATTCAATGCGCCATTGATAAGGATAGTTTTTCTTACTTTCTCTAATTCATCCGGTTTCAGGAAGTAACATCCTCTGTACAGGAATTCTTCTTTTACTTTCTTATAAATGCTCTCAAGAACAGTTACAGACTGTTCAGAAGCACAGATCATACCATTGTCAAAGGTCTTGGAATGGATGATGGAGTTAACTGCCAGACGGATATCTGCACTGTCATCAATGATAACAGGAGTATTTCCGGGACCTACACCTAAAGCAGGTTTTCCGGAAGAATAGGCAGCCTGAACCATTCCGGGACCACCTGTGGCAAGGATGATGTCTGCTTCACGCATAACCTGATTTGTCAGATCAAGACTTGGAACATCAATCCATCCGATGATTCCCTCCGGTGCACCGGCTTCTACAGCTGCCTCCAGAACAACCTTTGCTGCCTCAATGGTACATTTCTTTGCGCGGGGATGCGGACTGATGATGATTGCATTACGTGTTTTCAGTGCGATCAGAGTTTTGAAGATTGCAGTAGATGTCGGGTTGGTTGTAGGAATAACAGCAGCAATCAGACCGATCGGCTCAGCTATTTTCTTAATACCGTAAGCAGTATCTTCTTCAATCACACCGCAGGTTCTGGTATTCTTATATGCGTTGTATACATATTCGGCTGCGTAATGGTTCTTGATAACCTTATCTTCTACAATACCCATTCCTGTTTCTTCAACAGCATCTTTAGCAAGCGGGATACGTGCTTTGTCAGCAGCAGTAGCGGCAGCTTTAAAAATCTTATCTACCTGCTCCTGGGTAAATGTTGCGAAAATCTTCTGTGCCTCTTTCATGGCTGCAATCTTTGCAGTAAGGGCTTCAGGGGTGTCGATGATGGTTGGGATAGTGTTCTCTTTTTTTGCCATTTGGGAATCCTCCTGTTTGTGTTTTCGTTAAAAGTATTTACCGTGACCTGTTATGTTTTTATTATATAAATAAACTGATTATTCGGTCAACAGTAACATTGATATGAGCATAACGAAATATTATGGTGAAAATTGTGCATAATCACGTAAATAATGTGAATAAAATATCAATTGTCAGAATATATGAGAAAAATTTAACAATATATGTTCTGTTGGCAACTGAGAGAAAGTTAAAAAAATAACGTTAATAAATTAACAACCTCGATGATGCTATTATATGACTTTGTTAATCATTTGTCAATTACATAGCATATAAAAAAGTTAACAAATACTAACTAGGAATTTCGTGAAAATATAACAATATAATTTGTAGAAGGATTTATGTTTTTCCATATGTTTGCAGGAGATTAAGAGTTACTGTGAACGGAGTGAACAGTAATGATTAAGAAAAATTAAGCCCCGCAAAATCTGCGGGGCTTAATTTTTCTTAAGTTTCTATTTGTTTCAGGCTTTTCTGAAAGCGGCTCTCTTACGTTCTCTGGAATCCAGAAGTCTCTTACGGATACGGAGAGACTCCGGTGTAACCTCAAGGAGTTCATCCTGGTCGATGAAATCGATGGCCTGTTCCAGACTGAGAACTCTTGGTGGAGTTAATTTCAGTGCATCATCAGCGGAAGAAGAACGTGTGTTAGTCAGATGTTTTGTCTTGCATACGTTCAGCTCGATATCTTCGGCTTTACCATTCTGTCCGATAACCATACCGCTGTAAACCTTTGCACCAGGTCCGATAAACAGAGTACCACGCTCCTGGGCTGCGAACAGACCATAAGTAACAGCTTCACCAGCCTCGAAAGCGATCAGAGATCCCTGTTTTCTGTACTGGAAATCTCCCTTGTAAGGAGCATATCCGTCAAACATAGTATTGATGATGCCGGTACCCTTGGTGGAAGTAAGAAACTCACCGCGGAATCCGATCAGTCCACGGGAAGGAATGTGGAATTCCAGACGGACAGTACCGTCACTGGCAGTACTCATACCCTGCAGCTCACCTTTACGTTCGCTCAGCTTCTGGATTACAGTACCGGAAAATTCTTCCGGAACATCTACATAAGCGATTTCCATAGGTTCAAGTTTCTTTCCGCGCTCGTCTGTTTTGTACAGAACCTCCGGTTTACTTACTGCGAATTCATAACCTTCACGTCTCATGTTCTCGATCAGGACAGACAGATGAAGTTCTCCACGTCCGGAAACCTTAAAGGCTTCTGTTGTTTCAGTATCTTCTACACGAAGGCTGACATCTGTATTCAGCTCACGGTAGAGACGGTCACGAAGATGACGGGATGTGATGTATTTACCTTCCTGTCCTGCCAGCGGACTGTCATTTACGATGAAGTTCATGGCAATGGTAGGCTCGGAAATCTTCTGGAAAGGAATTGCCTCCGGGTTTTCTCCGCCGCAGAGAGTATCACCGATATGGATGTCTGCGATACCGGAAATAGCAACGATGGAACCAATAGTAGCTTCCTTTACTTCAACCTTATTCAGACCGTCAAACTCATAGAGCTTGCTGATTTTAACTTTCTTACGTTTGTCCAGATCATGATGGTTTAACAGAGTCAGTTCCTGGTTAACAGCGATTGTACCATTCTCAACTTTACCTACACCGATACGTCCCACATATTCGTTGTAGTCAATGGTGCTGATCAGAACCTGAGTATCTGCATCAGGATCTCCCTCCGGAGCAGGGATATATTTCAGAATAGCGTCAAACAGAGGAGCCATATCCTTAGGAGTATCGTTTAAGTCAATCACAGCATGTCCTGCTTTTGCAGAAGCATACAGGAACGGGCAGTCAAGCTGCTCGTCAGAAGCACCAAGATCCATAAGAAGTTCCAGAACTTCATCTACAACTTCGTCAGGACGAGCTTCCGGACGGTCAATCTTGTTGATACATACGATTACATGGAGATCAAGTTCAAGGGCTTTCTTAAGAACGAATTTAGTCTGAGGCATAGCACCTTCGAAAGCATCAACGAGAAGAATAACACCGTCTACCATTTTAAGTACACGTTCTACTTCGCCGCCGAAATCAGCATGTCCTGGTGTGTCGATGATATTGATCTTTGTATCTTTGTAATGAATAGCTGTATTCTTGGATAAAATAGTGATACCACGCTCACGCTCAATATCATTGGAGTCCATGACACGTTCCTGAACTTCCTGATTTTCGCGGAATACACCGCTCTGTTTCAGAAGCTGGTCAACCAGAGTTGTTTTACCATGGTCAACGTGGGCGATAATGGCTACGTTACGGACATCTTCACGTTTTGTTCTCATAAAATGATTTTCCTTTCCTCTTTAAGCTTTGAATGGGTAACTGTTCGGCACACTGGCTGAACAGTTACCGGAATTGTTAATATTCATGTGTTATCAGCAGGATTATTTTGCTGCAAAAGCATTTTTCAAGTACGATATAATCTTGCAGATGAATTTGTTCCTATTATTATGTGTTTTTTTTCAATAAGTTACCCGAATTTTCAGTTTACCACATTTTCGCCAGATTACAAGGTGTTAAAATAATTTTTTTTATTTTTGCAGATTCTGGTTCTAAATGAGAATGCCTGTACATAACCTTATAAAGAACAATACAAGGTACAGAGGAGCATATGCGGGATCGCTGAAAAAGCAGAGACGATTTACGGTCTGCACTGCAGGCAGGGATTCTGACACAGGTGCTCTACAGGGAAGGAGAACCACATTATGGCAGATAAAATTATTGAAAACAATCAGGTATCTATGATGGGCAAAATTGCAGCAGGCTTTACATTCAGTCATCAGGTCTTTGGAGAAGGCTTCTATATGACTGAGCTGCTGGTCAAAAGGCTCAGTGATTCGGAAGACAGGATTCCGGTGATGGTTTCTGAACGGCTGGTGGATGTAACGCAGGATTATATCGGAGAATATGTGGAAATCCATGGACAGTTCCGCTCATATAACCGCCATGAGGAGAAGCACAACCGTCTCGTGCTTTCAGTATTCAGCAGAGAACTGAAGTTTGTGGAAGAAGAGGATGAAACAGTTCCGGTCAATCAGATTTTTCTGGACGGATATATCTGTAAGCCTCCGGTGTACCGTAAAACTCCTCTTGGAAGAGAAATTGCGGATGTGCTGTTGGCAGTAAATCGTCCGTATGGAAAATCAGATTACATACCATGTATCTGCTGGGGCAGAAATGCCCGCTATGCATCTGCGTTTGAGGTTGGCGGTCATGTCCTGATCTGGGGACGTATCCAGAGCAGAGAATATATGAAACGGATCGGGGAAAATGAAACAGAGAAGAGAGTTGCGTATGAAGTGTCTGTGAGCAAGCTGGAATATATGGAATAAAATGTTACTGTTCACTCCGTTCTCAGTAACGTAGCCAAAATTCATTCCAGATTGCCTG